>JAESFJ010000001.1_pt1 | contig 473198 bp, 450 predicted proteins | sample 9266161 | NCBI WGS metagenome assembly JAESFJ01 (sample SAMN14506165, study PRJNA617096) | algae metagenome | isolation source: Calothrix sp. FI2-JRJ7 and co-occurring heterotrophs from granitic desert soil | place: USA: Red Pass Lake area, Fort Irwin, California | collected 2000-06-01 | reverse complement strand
GGCCCGTCGCTGGAGGAAATCGCGAATGAACTCGGCGAAAAGGTCGTGATCGCGAAGCTGAACATCGACGATCACCCGAACGCCCCCGCCAAATATGGCGTGCGCGGCATCCCGACGATGATCCTGTTCAAAAATGGCGAGGTCGCCGACACCAAGGTCGGCGCGGCGCCGAAGAGCGCGCTCAAGGGCTGGCTGGAAAGCGCGCTTTAAGCGACGCCTCTAGCCCGTTCGTGTCGGGCGAAGTCTAGACACCCATCGGCCTTGGGCCACATCGATGGGCATCTCGACTTCGCTCGATGCGAACGGGATTATTGTGTCGGCCTCAGCTCCGGTAATCGGCGTTGATGCTGATGTAGCCGTGCGTCAAATCGCACGTCCACACAGTCGCGCGGCCTTCGCCCAGGCCTAAATCCGCGCCGATGCGGATGTCCTGGCCCTTCAGATGCGCCGCGACGGGCGCTTCGTCATAACCGTCAACCGGCAGCCCATCCCTCGCCACCCAATGATCGCCGAAGCGGATCGCCAGCTTGTCGCGGTCGGCGGGTTCGCCCGCCTTGCCGACCGCCATCACGACGCGGCCCCAGTTCGCGTCCTCGCCCGCGATCGCGGTCTTGACCAGCGGCGAATTGGCGATGGCGAGTGCGACGCGTTTGGCGCTGTCGTCGCTGACGGCGCCGCTGACCTGAACTTCGATGAACTTTGACGCGCCTTCGCCGTCGCGCACGACCTGCTGCGCGAGGTCGAGCGCCACTTCGCGGATTGCAGCGTAGAGCGCGTCGGCGCCGGGATCGTCGCGCGTCGTGAGAGGCGCGTTGCCCGCCTGTCCGGTCGCGAAGAGAAGCACGGTGTCGCTGGTCGAGGTGTCGCTGTCGACGGTGATGCTGTTGAAGCTGCCGCCGGTCGCTTCACTCAGCATGTCCTGCAAGAGCGCGGGAGAAACTGCGGCGTCGGTGAAGATATAGCCGAGCATCGTCGCCATGTCGGGCGCGATCATGCCGGAGCCTTTGACGATACCAGCGACTTGGACGGTCTTGCCGCCGACCATCGCACTTGCGGCCGATCCTTTGGCGAAAGTGTCGGTGGTGCAGATGGTTTCGGCGGCGGCTTCCCATGAACAAGGCGGCGCGGTCAGTGCGGCCGCAACCCCGGCGCGCGCCCTGTCCTTGGGCAATGGGACACCGATGACGCCGGTCGAGCTGACGAATACTTCGCTGGCATCGCAGCCGAGGTGATCGGCGACCTGCGCCATGATCTGTTCGACCGCCTCGCGGCCGCGATAGCCGGTGAAGGCGTTACTGTTGCCTGCGTTCACGATCAGCGCGCGGCCGATGCCGCCCTTAACCTGCTCGCGGCCAAGCTCGACTTCGGACGAGCAGCAGACATTGCGGGTAAAGACGCCCGCGACCGTGGTGCCCGGAGCCAGTTCGACATAGGTGAGGTCGCAGCGGTCCCAATTCTTGTACTGCGCGCGCGCAACGCGGCGCGTCACCCCGGCGATGTCGGGAAGCGCGGGAAAGGCAGCGGGGGCGAGCGGGGAGCGGGTGGTCATGCTGTCGGTTCCGGTGGATGATCGCTTGCCGCTAGAACGACCGCGCCCGGACATAAAGCGCTTTCGTATGTTCAGGCGGGCGCTGGGCGACCCGAAATTCGATGGCGCCACCATTCGATGGGCAACAAGGTGGCGACCATCGCGGCGTAGGCGACCAGCAGATTGGGAAGCAGCAAAGGCACGCCGGTCATCAACATCGCATCATTGCCGCCAGGCACGAAGCTGGCGCCGACGCCCATCAACAAGCCGCCAGTGCCGGCGCGGACCCATTGCCGCGCAGTACCCCGGCGGATCCGCACCAGGCGGGCGGTCCAAGCCCCGGCGACCATGCCCGCCGCAAGGATCAGGAAGCCGCCGACTTGCATGACTGCATCGCCGGTCTGCCCGGCGGCCAGACGGGTTATCAGCGACGTATAGGGCCATTGCTGGTCAAGCGCGAAGAGCAGACCCGATGCGACACCGATCACTCCCATCGCCATCAGTGGCGACCACAGTTGGGGCGTGGGCGCGCGCTGCAGGTTACGGCGGAGGAGCGCCGCGAGCAGGATCGCGGCAATCGTCGCGCCCGCCGCGATTGTCGTCACGGGAAGCCCCGCGAGCATCGAAGGGGTTGCAGGAGGATCGGCCATGACCGCGATCGCGGTATGGACGATCGGGGTGGCGATGCCGACGGCCGCGATCATTCCCGCCAGCGTCGCGACCAGATGAAGCTCCCCCGACGCCAGCGCCGCCAGGGTTCCCATCGCACAGTGCCGGTTGATGACGGCGCCGACCGCAAACAGCGCGCCGCCCGCAATGGCGGCGAAGCTGGCGGGATAGCCGGGAATCATCGAAAACGGGTCGCGTCCGACCACCATGCTGGCGGCCATTGCCAAGGCAGAAAATGCCGCCGCCAACAGAAAACCCGTGAGACGGTTAGCGCGGCGATCCTCGACAATCTCGCGCGCCGCCACGACCATGCACACGCTGGCGCGCTGCGCGGTGTAGCCGATCAGGAACAGCAGCGGGATGGTGAGCGCGGTTTCCACCATGCGCGCTCACCCGGTTGCCACCCCCGTCAGCCCGGAATGCCGCTGATCGACTTCACTTCCATGAAGTCCTTCAGCCCGAACACGCCGCCTTCGCGGCCGTTACCCGACGCCTTGTAACCGCCGAACGCCGCGCCGGGGCCGGGGCCCCAGGCGTTGACCGCGACCATGCCCGCGCGCAGTTTCGGTGCGATTTCGGCGGCCTTGGCGGGGTCGCCCGACACGACGGCCGAAAGGCCATATTCGGTGTCGTTGGCAATATCGACGGCTTCGTCGAGCGTGTCATAGGCCATGACGGTGGCGACGGGGCCAAAGATCTCCTCGTTGGCGATCCGCATGTCGCGCGTCACGCCCGAGAAAACCGTGGGTTTGATATAATAGCCGCGGTTGACGTTGCTTGGCAGGCCGGTGCCGCCGGTTTCCAGCGTTGCGCCTTCGTCGATCGCCGACTGGATCAGGCCCTGGATCTTGTCGAACTGCGCCTTGTTGACGACGGGGCCGATGTGGCCGCCCTCGGCCTGCGGGTCGCCGACCGACGTGCCGTCGAACATCGCCTTGATGACGCCGACGGCCTCGGCCTCGCGCTCCTTCTGGACCAGGATACGCGTCGGGGCGATGCAGCTTTGCCCGGTGTTGACGAGCACGCCCTGCACCGTGGGCGGCAGCACTGCGGCGAAATCGGCGTCGGGCAGGACGATGTTCGGCGATTTGCCGCCGAGTTCCTGATGGACGCGCTTGACGGTGTCGGCGGCGGCCTTCGCGACGAGGATTCCCGCGCGAGTCGATCCGGTGAAGCTGACCATTTCGATGCCGGGATGCGCGCTGATCGCGTTGCCGACGGTCGGGCCATCACCCTGGACGAGGTTGAAGACGCCCGGCGGCACACCCGCAGCATCGAGGATTTCGGCAAAGATCGTCGCATTGCCGGGGCATTCTTCGGACGGCTTGAGCACCATCGTATTGCCTGCCGCGAGCGCCGGTGCGACCTTCAGCGCGATCTGGTTGAGCGGCCAGTTCCACGGCGTGATCATGCCGACAACGCCGATCGGTTCATAGGCGATGACGCCCGCAGCATATTTTTCGGTGAAGCTGAAATCCTTGAGCGCCGCAATCGTGCCAAGGAAACCGCCGATGCCCGCGCCGACCTGCGCGGTGCCCGCGAAGCTGACCGGGGCGCCCATTTCGGACGCCATCGATTTGGCGAGGTCGGGTGCGCGCTTCTTATATTCTTCGACGATGCGGTTCAGCAGCTCGAGCCGTTCTTCGCGGGTGGTCTGCGAAAAGCTTTTGAACGCTTCCTTCGCCGCCGCGACGGCATCGTCGACATCGGCGGCGGTGCCGAGCACGATCGTCGAGGCGGCTTCTTCGGTCGCGGGGTTGATGACGTCGTGGAGCTTGCCGCCCTTGCTGTCGACCCAGCGGCCGCCGATGTAATTCTGCTTGAGGTGCGTTTCGGTGCTCATCGTTCTTCTCCCATCGGCGGTGAATCCGTCTCGGATTGCTACCTAATCACTGTAGCGAATGAATCAAGCGCCGCGCGGGGAATGCTGCGCGCGGTCAGGCGAATTGGGCGACAGCGGCCGCCAGCACCAGGTCGCGTCCGGCGGCAATGTCGGCGGCGGTCGGCGCGATCGCAATGTCTGGTTCGATCCCGGCATCGGGTTGATCCTCCGGCGGAAACAGACCGATCAATGGCACGTCGAATTCCAGCCCCGATGCCGGCAGCCGAGCGAAGAAAAAGGCGCCGCCGTTGATCCCGCGCCGGTTGCCTCCGGTCGCCGCGCCGACCAGCCGCCCCAGCCCGCTTGCCTTGCAGGCGCTGGCGAACTGAAAGGTCGCCGAACTGTTCTGCGGCCCGGTCAGCACCATTATGCGGACGTCGAGCCGTGGCGCCACCGGAACGATGACACCGCCGTCGTCCTTATCGGCGAGGCGCAGAAAGCGATCGTCGAAGGGCTGCGCGCGATCGCCCCAGTCGCGAAAGCTGTCGTCCCAGGTGTCGAGATAGGGATTGAGCGCGTCGGGGGTGCGCCGATACCGCACGAGCCGGTCGGCGCGGTCGCGCGACAGCGGCTGCGTCGCCAACCGCGCCAGAATGGCATCGCCGCAATCATTACCGCCTTCATTGTCGCGGAGGTCGACGATCAACCCCTTGGCGCCGCGCAGCGAATCGAGCCGCTCGCCCAACCAGCCCTGCCAATCCCATTTGCTGTTATAGACGGCCCAACTGTCCATTTTCAGCAGCGCGATGCCGTCGGCGCGCCGGGTCCATTCCCACAGCGGCGCGTCGCTGCGGTCGTCGTTGCGCGGCAGGAACGCCTGGCGCTGCGCCAGCGTCAACGGCGGCACGCTGATGGTAGCGCGGCGGCCATCGGGGCGGCGGATGGCAAGCCGATGCTCACCGCCATCGGGTCGGCCGTAGAGCAGGCCGTGGAGGACGTCGAACGTCGCGAAACGTTCCTTGCCCGACACGCCGAGCAGCGCGCGCCGCTTGCCGTCGTTGCCGCCGTCGGCGCGGGTCAGCGGCAGCATCGCGGCCAGCATTTGCGCAGCCGCCACGCCATTGATGCTTTCGATCACCGTACCCGGCGCCAGGAGAGTGGTCCCGCTATGATCGGCGGTGACGACCATCGCGCGTCCGATCCAGCGAAAGGCGAAGGGCAGGCGCGTCGGACGATCGAACAATGCGGCGGCAACGGCGCGTTTCTGGTTGAGGAAATTGGGATAGCTGTGCCCGCAGCGCAGCTGGGCCAGAAAGCGGGTCAGCGCCAGATATTGCCCGTCGAGCCCCGGCGCGGCCAGAAAGTCGTGCTCTAAGCGGGATAGCCCGGCATCGATCGCGGCCATGTCGTTGTAGCGCAGCAATCCCGGATGCAATTGCACCACGATGTCGCGCAGGATGGCGGCATCGCCCTTCAAGTCGGCGGTCGTCGCGCGCGCCGGAAGCGGCGCCGCCAACCCCGCCGCGGCAAGGCCGCCGAGCGTTTTCAGCGCCTGGCGGCGACCGACGATCACGGCCGCTTTTCGGCGGCTAGCCGCGACATCAGGATGGCAGCGCGGGTCGCCTGCCGGGAAATGCTGGGGATGTCGACGGCTTCACCCGGCGCGTGGTCGCCGATACTGTGCGGCCCGAGCCCCGCGAGCCCGTCGACATCGGCGGCGACGAAGCTGATGTCGCCCGCGCCGCGTTTCAGCGGGTCGAGCGGCGCCATTTCGGCGAGGCCAAGGTCGCGGTTCACGCCGTTGAGTTTCTCGAGCAGCGCGCGGTTGCCGTCGGTCGGCGCCATCGACGGGTAGCCGCCCGGATCGAAGGCGATCTTTGCGTCGGTGCCGGTGGCGTGGCCCGCGACGATCGCGGTCATCTTCGCCTTCACGCGGGTGATTTGTTCGCCCGACAGCGCACGCAGGTCGCCGCGCGCGACCGCGATCGGCGCGATGATGTTGGTCTTGCCGCTGACGGTAGCGCGGATCCCGCCCGCGTCGAGTTCGGCCTGCTGCCCGCCCGCGATCAGCCCGACGTTGAAGGTCAGGTTCGGCTCGGGCAGCTCGGTGCGAAAGCGATACAGGATGCGGGTGAGTTCATAGATCGCGCCGTCGCCCGCCGCGGCGCTGAAAATACCGGAACTGTGCGCGCTCTTGCCCGTCGCGGTGACGGTCCAGCTGTCCGACGAGCGCCGCGCGATCGATCCCATATCGGCGCCTCCATCGCGCACCAGCCCTTCGAAATCCAGCGCGACGTCGCTGCGCTTGCCGGCGGCGATCAGGTCGGCGCGCGCCTTTTCGATCGGGTTGCCGGCATCTTCCTCGTCGCCGGTCATGTGGATTTCGATATTGGCGCCCTTCAGCGTCCCCGCCGCCTGCATTGCGCGCAGCGCCGCGACGATGACGACCATGCCGCCCTTGTCGTCGCCCGCGCCGGGGCCTTCGCCCATATCGCCTTTGCGGGTGAATTTCTGGAACGGCGAATCCGACTCGAACACTGTGTCGAGATGCGCGATAAGGAGCAGGCGCTTGGTGTCGGGGCGGCCGACATGCGTCGCGATCAGATGCCCGGCGCGGCCGGTGTCGGTCATCGGTTTCCACTCGACCTTGAAACCCAAAGGTTCGAGTTCGGCGCGCATCATCGCCCCGACCTTTTCGACGCCCTCCAGGTTGAGCGAGCCGCTGTTCTGGTTGACCAGCTTTTCGAGCAGCGCAAGGCTGCGTTCCTGCTCGGCCGCGACCGTCCTCGCCATGCCGCTTTCGGCTTTCGACAGCTTGGCGTGCGCCGCGGGCACAAGCGCGAGCTGGAGGGCGATCAGGGCGGCAAGCGGCAGCGATTTCATGGGGACTCCTCTGGACGCCTCCTTGTGCCGCTTGCGCGCGAGTGGGGCAAGCGGTCAGCCGGGGCGCACCATGAAAATGTCGCCGCCGATGCTGACGATGAACAGATTGCCCGCGCTGTCCTCGCCGAATGAGGCGATGTTGCTCAGGGTTCCGGCGTTGGGGGCGAAATCTTCGTTGCGCCGCGCAAAGCGCGACGACGCGAGCGTCTGGCCGGGGACGAGGCTGGTGAAGGGCACCGACCAGATATTGCCGCTGACGAAATCGGCAAAGACATATTGCCCGACCAGCGACGTCACCGGACCGCGATAGACATAGCCGCCGGTTACCGAGCGCCCCTGGCGCGGCCCGCTGCCATGACCATATTCGGCCACCGGTGGCGTCAGCCCGGCGGGGGCGGTGCCCGAATAGGGCTGGGTGCCCTCCAGGAAGCGCCAGCCGAAATTCAGCCCCGGCTGGGTCGTCGTCACCAGATCGATTTCCTCGACCGCGCCCTGGCCGACGTCGCCGATGATCAAGGTCGAGCCCGAGAAGGACGCGCGGAACGGATTGCGCAGGCCAAAGGCATAGACATAAGGGTCGCCGCCGCCCGCCAGAAACGGATTGCCGGGGGCGGGGACATAGGATGCGCCGCTGATCGCGAAGCGCAGGATCTTGCCGAGCTGGACATTGCGGTTCTGGGCGTTGTTGTTCGGGTCACCGCCGCCGCCGCCGTCGCCCACCGCGACATAGATGTTGCCGTCGGGACCGAAGCCGATCCAGCCGCCATTATGGTTGTCGAACCCCGGGTGCGGGATGTCGAGCACGGTATCGTAACTGGTCGAGCTGTTCGGCAGGCCGAGCGTGTAGCGGCGCACCTGGACATTGCCGCTGGGCGCCGTCGCAACCGCGAACAGCCGCTGCGACGTCGCATGGTCGGGATAGGGCGCGAGGCCGAGCAGACCGCGTTCGCCGCTGGTCGAAATGTCGGTGATGTCGAGCACCAGCGAGCGGTTGCCGTTCGCGGGGTCGAAGCGATACACGTCGCCGCCCTTTTCGACGACATAGACGCGGCTGTCGCCCGGAATCGCGGCAACATAAAGCGGCTGGTTGAAGCCGGTGCCGACGCGCACCACCGCTATGCCTTCGCGGCTGTTGGTGACGGTGATGTTCACCGCTTGCGTGACGCTCGCCTGGCCGTCGCTGACGCGCAGCACCACGGCATAGACATTGTCGCCGTCGGCGTCGCCCGGCAGGTCGAAATCGGGCGCGGCGCTGAAGCTGAGCGCCCCCGCGCCGGTGATCGCGAAGCGCGCCGCATCGGCGCCGCCGTCGATGGAAAATGTCAGCGTGGTGCCATTGGGGTCGGTCGCGGTCGCCTGATAGGCGGCGGTGCTATTTTCGGCGACGCTGGCGGTTTGCAGCGAGGTGAAGCTGGGCGGCGCATTGGCCGCGGGCGGCGCGCTGCCGCCGCCGCCTCCGCCGCCGCAGGAGACAAGCAGAAGCGAACAGAGGGCGACCGGGACGCGCATCCGCATGGCCAAACAGCCTTTCGTCATCGAACCCGCCCTTGGGGTCAATCTGCCATTGGCGAACCGCGACGGCAACCCCGGCGGTTAACCAGTTTGCGGCGTGGGCGCGGCGCGTCAGGCGGCGTCCGCGACCGCTTCGAAATCGTCGAGCTTGTCGAGCGCCTCGCGCGCGATGCTGTGCATCTTGACCGTGTTGACCGTCAGCCCTTCGGTGTCGTGGCCGGTCAGATTGTCGACGTTGAACACCACGCGCGTCTTGGCCGGGGCGAGTTCTTCGAGGGTGAATTTCAGCCCCGTGGTCAGCGCCCCGTCATCGACGCTGTAGATGATGTGCATTTCGCGCGGGATCTCCATCGCCACCGCGAATTTGACCTTATAGGCGTCGGGGCGTTCTTTGGGGACGATCTGGGCCCATTCGGGATCGCCCTTTTCGACGACCAGTTCGTAAAGCCGCGTCGAACCCCCGTTGGTGACCAGCGGCAGGCCCGAATCGCTGCCGTCACCGAACATCTTGGCGAACACCTCTTCACGCGGCGCGGCGACGGTGCGCGTCTGGCTCACCAGTTCGGCGACCTTGCCGCAGCTGGCGGTCAGCAACATGGCCGCGATCAACAATATCGAGCGGTACATCGCAATCCCCCTGAAACCCAGGGCCAGCTTAGCCGGGACGATTTACCAAAGCGTCAACGGCTGTGGAGAGGTGTAAAGAGTGTTTGACAGGCTATCTTTGTGCCTGTAAAGAGCTCTTTACAGGCAAGGGAACAGCTGTGGAAAATCGGGTGCGTGAATATCGCGAAGCTGCGGGGTGGAGCCAGGGCGAGCTCGCCCGCCGCCTCGGCGTGTCGCGCCAGACGATCAACGCGGTCGAAACCGACAAATACGACCCCAGTCTGCCGCTCGCGCTGCGCATGGCAGGCCTGTTTGCGCTCGAAGTGCGCGAGCTGTTCATCGACCATTGGACCCCGAAGGAGTAGCGATATGACGACGCAGGCAAGCAAGGCCGCGGGATGGCGCAAGATGGCGATGCAGGCCGTGTTCGGGGCGATCGCGGGCGCCGGCGGCATGGTCGCGGTGCTGGCGCTGATCGAGGGGCAGGGCGGTCTCGACTGGGCGCCCTCGCCGATCATCCTGCTCGGCGTGGGTTTCATTTATGCGCTGATGGGGCTGTTCGTCGGGCTCGGCACCGTGGCGCCGAATCTGGTCGGCCAGCGGCTGCTCAACGTCGCCGATGCCGAGGAAATCGTCGAGGAACGATCGAACATGGGCGCCAGCGCGATCTGCTGCCTGATCCTGGGAGCGGCGCTGATGTTGCTGGCGCATTCGGTGGCGGCCGACACCGCGGCGCTGGTAAGCCCCGCGGCCGCCTATTGGATCCTGCTGGTCGTCCTGGGCGGCTTTACCTTCGTGTCGCTGTGGATGTGGAAAAGCTTCGACGAGCTGTGGCGGCAACTGACCGTCGAGATCACCGCGACCACGGGCAATCTGATGATGCTCGTCGCGATCGTCTGGGGCGGCGCCGCGGCGGCGGGGCTGATCGCCGGCCCGCAGCCGCTCGACCTGGTGTCGCTCTCGTTCGGGTTGCTGCTGCTCGCCTGTTTCGTCGTGACCGCCCGCCGCGGGATGATGGCACCGCGGTGACGTCGGGTTGCGAGCGATAGCGGACGCTTTCTCTTCCCTTCGTCATTCCCGCGAAAGCGGGAACCCAGCGAGCCAGCGTTGCGCGCTGGGTTCCCGCTTTCGCGGGAATGACGAGGAGGGCATAGGGTCGCTCCCCCACCCCGAATCTGCCTTCGCTACGGGCACGGTTCCGAACAAAAAAGGGGCGCCCGGTTCCCCCGAACCGGGCGCCCCCCTTGGCGTCGCTGAACCTTGCGGATCAGGCGCTGTAGTACATGTCGAACTCGACCGGGCTCGGTGTCTGTTCGACGCGATACACTTCGTCCCATTTCAGCTCGACATAGGCTTCGATCTGGTCCTTGGTGAACACGTCGCCCTTGAGCAGGAAGTCGTGGTCGGCGATCAGCGCATCGAGCGCTTCGCGCAGCGAACCGCAGACGGTCGGGACTTCGGCGAGTTCCTCGGGCGGCAGGTCGTACAGATTCTTGTCCATCGGGTCGCCCGGGTGGATCTTGTTCTGGATCCCGTCGAGCCCCGCCATCAGCAGCGCCGAATAGCAGAGATAGGGGTTGGCCATCGCGTCGGGGAAACGGAATTCGACGCGCTTTGCCTTGGCGCCCGCGCCGTAAGGGATGCGGCACGATGCCGAGCGGTTGCGGCTGGAGTAAGCCAGCAGCACCGGGGCTTCGAAGCCCGGAACGAGGCGCTTGTAGCTGTTCGTCGTCGGGTTGGTGAAGGCGTTCAGCGCCTTCGCATGCTTGACGACGCCGCCGATGAAATAGAGGCACATATCGCTGAGGCCCGCATAGCCGTTGCCCGCGAACAGCGGCTTGCCCTTTTCCCAGATCGAGATGTGGGTGTGCATGCCGCTGCCGTTGTCGTCCTTGATCGGCTTGGGCATGAAGGTCGCGGTCTTGCCATAAGCATGCGCGACCTGATGCACGACATATTTGTAGATCTGCATACGGTCGGCGGTTTCGGTCAGCGTGCCGAAGGTCAGGCCAAGCTCGTGCTGCGCCGCGGCGACTTCATGGTGATGCTTGTCGCAGGGCAGGCCCATTTCGAGCATCGTCGACACCATCTCGGCGCGGATGTCGACCGCGCTGTCGACCGGCGCGACGGGGAAATAGCCGCCCTTGGCGCGCGGACGGTGGGCGAGGTTGCCGCCTTCGTAGCTGCGGCCGGTGTTGGTCGGCAGCTCGATGTCGTCGATTTCGAACCCCGACTTGTTGTAGCCGGTTTCGAAACGGACATCGTCGAACATGAAAAATTCGGCTTCGGGGCCGACATATACGGTGTCGCCGACGCCGGTCGAAGCGACATAGGCTTCGGCGCGTTTCGCGGTGGTGCGCGGGTCGCGGGCATAGCCTTCGCCGGTCGACGGCTCGACGATGTCACAGAAGATGACGAGCATCGGGGTAGCCGAGAAGGGATCGTCATAAACGGCTTCGAGATCGGGCATCAGGATCATGTCCGACTCGTTGATCGCCTTCCAGCCCTCGATCGACGAGCCGTCGAACATCAGCCCGTCTTCAAGCTCGTCTTCGCCGAGCACCGAGGCGACCATCGTCAGATGCTGCCACTTGCCCTTGGGATCGGTGAAGCGCAGGTCGACCCACTCGATGTCGTTTTCCTTGATCCGGGCGATGATATCCTTGGGCTTCGTAGCCATGATAGATACTTCCTTCTTGCGATGATGACCGGTTGCACCGGCTGAGTTGAACGGGTTGGGGAGCGGATGGGTCTAGAGCGCGTCCTCGTTGCGCTCGCCGGTGCGGATGCGCAGCGCAGTCTCGACCGGAATGACAAAAATCTTGCCGTCACCGATGCGGCCGGTCTGCGCGGCGGCGGCAATCGCCTCGACGACGCGTTCGGCCAGGCCGTCCTCGACGATGACTTCCAGTTTTACCTTGGGCAGGAAGTCGACGACATATTCGGCGCCGCGATACAGTTCGGTGTGGCCCTTCTGACGGCCGAAACCCTTGGCCTCGGTTACGGTGATGCCGCTGACGCCGACTTCGTGCAGCGCTTCCTTGACCTCGTCGAGCTTGAACGGCTTGATGATCGCCTCAATCTTCTTCACGCTTATGATCCCCCTTTGGGCATTTCGTATCGCTCGCCGTCAGCGCCGGATCAGGCCCGCCTGTCCGGTTCGCATCTGTGAGTCGCTGCGAGGCCCCGTCATCTTGCACCAATCAAGAGCCGTGCCAATTGCCGAATCGCAAGCTTTCGGTAAGATTTGTGACAGGAAATTGCGCGGTTGCCCAAGGGCTAAGCAAAGTCGTCAGCGCCGTGCCTAAAATTTGGGCAATCGCGCAATGGATCGTCATTGCGAGCGTAGCGAAGCAATCCCGAGCAGGGGCGCCACCCTGGAATGCTTCGTCGCTACCGCTCCTCGCAAGGACGGGATTTACCGCCCCATCGGCGCTGCGCTGTCGGCGAGGTTCGCCTTGGTCCAGTTCGACCGTTCGATGACATAGGCGCGGATCGCTTCGGCGTCCTGCGGGGTGAGCACCTTGGCAAAGCTGACCATGCCGCGGTCCTTCAGCGCGCCGTCGATCACCACGCCCTTCCACGCCGCGGCATTGGCGAGCGTGGCCGACACGCGAAGGTCGGGGGTGAAGCCGTTGCCGATCGCGCTGTCGCCGTGGCAAACCATGCAATAGCGCCCGAACTGCGCCTTGCCCGCCGCGACCGCTGCCGCGCTCGCCGTCATCGGCGGCGGGTTCCACGCCAGCGTCGTCGTTGCGGGCGGGGCAGGCAGTCTGGCGGTGCCGCCGATCTTGAGCACCACCAGCCGCGGGATGTTGGGGATCTTGCGTGTCGCGCCGCCCGCGACCCCGGCGACCAGCGGGAAGGCGCCGCCCTTGCTGGTCATGAACGCGACATATTGCACCCCGCCGACGCGGAAGGTCGATGGTGCGCTGACGATGCCCGACTGCATATCGAGGTCGAGCAACTGTTTGCCGGTGTCGGCGGTATAGGCGCGGAAGCGGCCGAGACTGGTGCCCTGGAACACCAGATTGCCCGCCGTCGTCATCGTCCCGCCGTTCCACGCCGCCGGATGATCGACCGCCCAGGCGACCTTGCCGCTCCGCGGGTCGAAAGCGACAAGCCGCCCGGTGGTCGCGGCGACCGCGGCGCGGAACGCCGCCTTGTCGTCGGGGAGCGCGGTGCCGGTGAGCGAGGTGCCGATGTTGAAGCCGATCACCTTGCGGCGGTCGAGTTCGTTCATGTCGGTCAGATAGCCCTGCGGGATCTGCTGCGCGGGGATGTAAACCAGGCCGGTCGCGGGGTTGTAACTCATCGGGTGCCAGTTATGCGCGCCCAATGCGCCGGGGATCGCGATGAAGGGCTTGCCGGTCTTGTAGAAGCGCGCGTCGGGCGTCTCGATCGGGCGCCCGGTCTTGAGGTCGTAACCCGTCGCCCAGTTGATCCCGTCGACGAAGGGCTTGGCATCCAACAGCCTGCCGTTCGACCGATCGATGGTGAAGAAGAAGCCGTTCTTCGGCGCGTGGTACAGCACCTTGGTCGGGGTGCCGTTCACCGCCTGCTCGGCCAGGATGATCGGCTGGGTCGCGGTATAGTCCCACGTCTCGGCCGGGGTTTCCTGATAATGCCACTTATACTTGCCGGTCGTCGCGTCGACCGCGACGATCGACGAAAGGAACCAGTTGTCGCCCTCGCCGTTCGATCGCGTGCCGTGGTTCCACGGATTGCCGTTGCCGACGCCCAGATAGACCTGATCGAGATCCTTGTCATAGACGATCGCGTCCCACACCGTCCCGCCGCCGCCCGATGTCTGCCACTCGCCCTTGTCGGACCAGGTCGCGTTGGCCTTGCTCGCGAAAATGTCGTCCGATGCGGCGCCGTCCTTCGCTTTCGTCGGGTTGGGGGCGGTGTAGAAGCGCCAGCGCAATTTGCCGGTGTCGGCGTCGTAAGCGGTCACATAGCCGCGCACCCCGAACTCGGCGCCGCCATTGCCGATCAGCACCATGTCCTTGACGACCCGCGGCGCGCCGGTGATCGTGTAGGGTTTCGCGGCATCGACCGTCTGCGTCGACCAGACTTCCGTGCCGGTCTTGCGGTCGAGGGCAATCAGCCGCCCGTCGATCGTCCCGACAAAGACCTTGTCGCCCCACAGCGCGACGCCGCGGTTGACGACGTCGCAGCACGCATTGACCGCGCTTTCGCCCGGAACTTTGGGGTCGAATTTCCACAGCGGTTTGCCGGTCGCGGCGTCCCAGGCGCTGACTTTCGACCAGGCGTGGCTCACATACATCACGCCGTCGACGACGACCGGGGTCGCTTCCTGCCCGCGCGCGTCGTCGAGGTCGGCGGTCCAGGCGATGCCGAGCTGGCCGACGTTGCTGGCGTTGATGTCGGTCAGCGGGCTGAAGCGTTGCTCGTCGTAACTGAAACCGATCGCGCCCCAATCGTCACCGTTGCCGCCGGTCTTGAGCAGGGTCTCGCTGGCCTTTTCGGCATCGTCGAGCGTCGCGGTGCCGGAGAGGCTGTCGTTCTTCGACGCGTTGCATGAAGCCAATGCCAGTGCCGCGCCGCCCAGCAGCGCGGTCGTCCAGACCCGTTTCGCCATCTCGCTCTCCCTGTACGCCTATCGTTGACGTTAACGTCAAGACTGCGCGCGAAGCGACGCGGGTGCAAGGGGTAAAGTGGGGGGAGAGAGCCGTGCCCGGCACTTGCTCGTTCCCCGGCGAAGGCCGGGGCCCAGAGCGACATAGAGCCACCGCTGCGTGAGAACGCTCTGGACCCCGGCCTTCGCCGGGGAACAGTTATCGCTTCAGCCTTGGCTTATTGCCAAGGCGGTGCGTTCAAACCCTTGGGGCTCGCCGTAAAGATCTCGCAACCCGTTTCGGTGATCCCGATGCTGTGTTCGAACTGCGCCGAGAGCGAGCGGTCGCGCGTCACCGCGGTCCAGCCGTCGGTCAGCATCTTCACGGCATATTTCCCGGTGTTGATCATCGGTTCGATCGTGAAGAACATGCCGGGGCGCAGCTCGGGTCCGGTGCCGGGGCGGCCCGCGTGGACCACTTCCGGAGCGTCATGGAACATCTGCCCCAGCCCATGACCGCAGAAATCGCGGACGACCGAATAGCGGTGGCGCTCGGCGTGGGTCTGAATCGCGTGCGCGACGTCGCCCATGCGGTTGCCCGGCTTTGCTTGCTCGATCCCGAGCATCAGGCATTCGTACGTGACTTCGACGAGTCGCTTCGCCTTGATCGGCACGTCGCCGACCAGATACATGCGGCTGGTGTCGCCGTGCCAGCCATCGATGATCGTCGTGACGTCGATGTTGACGATGTCGCCCTCGCGCACCGGCTTGTCGTCGGGGATGCCGTGGCACACGACATGGTTGATGCTGGTGCAGCAGCTGTGGGTGAAGCCGCGATAGCCCAAGGTTGCAGGGATGCCGCCGCCGTCCAGCATCATCGTGCGGACAAGGTCGTCGATCGCCGCGGTGGTCACCCCGGGCTGGACGAAGGGGACGAGCGCGTCGAGGATTTCGGCCGACAGCCGCCCCGCCTTGCGCATCCCGGCAAAGCCCGCCTCGTCGTGCAGCTTGATCGTGCCGTCGCGCACGGGGGTGGGCGCGCCGGCGTCGGCGGTGGTTACGGAGACATAGTCGTACATCGGACCCATATAGTCGCGGAGTGCTGAAAAAGCGAGAGACGACCCCTGGCCGGACCCGTTACCCGATTTCCGTTCGTGTCGAGCGAAGTCGAGACACCCGGCAGGTCAGCGTCACCCCGATGAGTGTCTCGACTTCGCTCGACACGAACGGGGACGCGAAAGAGGCATCTCACCGCGCGCTTTCCCCTCCCGCGGGCGGGAGGGGAGCAAGCTCTATTCCGCCGCCTTCTTCGCCTTGTCGGCCTTCGGCGTTTTGGCCTTGCCCTTGCCCGCTTTCGGCGGGGCCGAGACGATTTCGAAGGCGAGCGGGTTGCCGACATGGGCGTCGTCGCCGGTCTTCATCTTCACCTTGACCTCGCCGCCGTGGACGAGCTTGCCGAACAACAGTTCCTCGGCGAGCGGCTGCTTGATCTTTTCCTGGATCAGGCGGCCCATCGGACGCGCGCCGTACAGCTTGTCATAGCCCTTGCCGGTCAGCCATTCGCGCGCCGCATCGTCGAGCTGGATATGGACGTTACGGTCGGCGAGTTGCAATTCAAGCTCGAGGATGAACTTGTCGACGACGCGCGCGACCACTTCGGGCGGCAGATAGCCAAAGGGCACGATCGCATCGAGGCGGTTGCGGAATTCGGGGGTGAACATGCGCTTCACCGCCTCTTCCTGCACATCCTCACGCGTTGACGCGCCGAAACCGATCGATTCGCGCGCCATGTCGCTGGCGCCCGCATTGGTCGTCATGATCAGGATGACGTTGCGGAAATCGACGGTCTTGCCGTGGTGGTCGGTCAGGCGGCCGTTGTCCATCACCTGGAGCAGGATGTTGAACAGGTCGGGATGCGCCTTTTCGATCTCGTCGAGCAGCAGCACGCAATGCGGGTTCTGGTCGATCGCATCGGTGAGCAGGCCGCCCTGATCGTAACCGACATAGCCCGGCGGCGCGCCGATCAGGCGCGACACGCTGTGGCGCTCCATATATTCGCTCATGTCGAACCGCTGGAGCGGGATGCCCATGATCGACGCCAATTGCTTGGCAACCTCGGTCTTGCCGACGCCGGTCGGGCCGCTGAACAGATAGTTGCCGATCGGCTTTTCGGGATCGCGCAGGCCCGCGCGGCTCAGCTTGATCGCCGACGACAGCACTTCGATCGCGACATTCTGGCCGAACACGACGCGTTTCAGGTCGGTCTCCAGGCTGGCGAGCGTCGCCTTGTCGTCGCTCGACACCGATTTGGGCGGGATGCGCGCCATCGTCGCGATCACGGCCTCGATCTCCTTGGCGGTGATCGTCTTCTTGCGCTTCGACGGGGCGACGAGCATCTGCATCGCGCCGACCTCGTCGATCACGTCGATCGCCTTGTCGGGCAATTTGCGGTCGTTGATGTAGCGCGCCGACAGATCGACCGCGGCGTTGATCGCATCCTGCGTATAACGCACCTGATGATGCGCCTCGAACGCGCTGCGCAGGCCCGCGAGGATTTTCTTGGTGTCTTCCAGCGTCGGTTCGACCACGTCGATCTTCTGGAACCGGCGCAGCAGCGCTCGGTCCTTTTCGAAATGGTTGCGAAACTCCTTGTACGTCGTCGATCCGATGCAGCGGATGACGCCGCCCGACAGCGCGGGCTTGAGCAGGTTCGACGCGTCCATCGCGCCGCCCGACGTGGCACCCGCACCGATCACGGTGTGGATCTCGTCGATGAACAGGATCGCGTGCGGCAAGCCTTCGAGTTCGGTCACGACCTGTTTCAGCCGCTCCTCGAAATCGCCGCGATAGCGCGTGCCGGCGAGCAGCGCGCCCATGTCGAGCGAATAGATGACCGCGGGCAGCAGCACCTCGGGCACGTCGCCCTCGATGATCTTGCGCGCGAGTCCTTCGGCGATCGCGGTCTTGCCGACGCCGGGATCACCGACATAGAGCGGGTTGTTCTTGCTGCGGCGGCAGAGGATCTGGATCGTGCGATCGACCTCGGCGCCGCGGCCGATCAGCGGATCGACCTTGCCGACCTTGGCTTTCTCGTTGAGGTTGACGGTGAACTGGTCGAGCGCGGTTTCCTTTTTGGATTTGCCGCCGCTGTCCTTGTCCTTCGTCTCTTCCTTTTCCTCGGGCTCGGCCTGCGGCGAAGGCTTGCCGCCCTTGCCGACGCCGTGGCTGAGATAGGAGACCGCGTCGAGACGGGTCAGATCCTGCTGCTGGAGGAAATAGACGGCATAGCTTTCGCGTTCGGAGAACAGCGCGACGAGGACGTTGGCGCCGGTCACCTCGTCCTTGCCCGACGACTGGACGTGCAGGATCGCGCGCTGGACGACGCGCTGGAAGCCCGATGTCGGCGACGGGTCGCTGTGCCCCTCGACCTTCAGGCTGTCGAGTTCGGTGTCGAGATAGTGGACGACCGCCGATTGCAGGTCGTCGGTCGCGACGCCGCAGGCGCGCATCACTTCGGCGGCATGGTCGTCGTCGATCAGCGCGTAAAGCAGATGCTCGAGCGTCGCATATTCGTGGTGGCGCTCCGATGCGGCTTTCAGCGCATTGTGCAGGGTCTTTTCGAGGCTCTCCGAAAAGGACGGCATGGACTTTTCTCCTTGCGAGGCCCGCCGGGGGAGAGAGGCGGCCCCTAGGAACACAACGTGGCGATGCCGCCGCCGCGCCGCAAGGGAAAAGCGGAAGGCACCCGCGAAATTACGATGACAGGGGTTGCGGTATGGTTAACGGAAGGTTGATATTTTCGTGCGCGCTGGCGCAGTTTTCATCCGAAGTTGTCAAACTTGTCGATACAACGACCCCGCAGGGGCGGGGTGTGCGAAGGTGGTGGGTCGGTCATTGATGGCGGTGGCAGCGTAGGTGGGCGAAATTTTGTAGGAAAGCGGTTTTTTGTCGGTTTTGGGGTGGGAGGCTGCCCTACGCCCTCCTCGTCATTCCCGCGAAAGCGGGAACCCAGCGAGCCAGCGTTGCGCGCTGGGTTCCCGCTTTCGCGGGAATGACGAAGGGAAGTGAGAACGTCCGCAATCGGTCGTTAGCCACCGTCACCATCGTCCGCTCTGTCCACCATATCCATGAAATCGCGCGCGGTGTTGCGTTCGCCCTCATCCTTGAACGCGACGTCGAGGTCGGGCGCGACGCCGAGCATGTACATCAGCGCCCACAGCGCGAAGCGGCGGCCGGGGTTGGTCTCTAAGCCGAAATCGACGCGCATGCGTTCGGTGCCCACGGCGTGCGCCTCGGGGTGGATCGCCGACAGGTCGGCGGTGCCGAAATAGCGGCGGAGTTGGTCGTCGAAATTCATCGCGCTCTTTTGGCTTACTTTGGCGTGTTGGCAAGTCGGGCGGTGACGTTCCCTCCCCCTTTGATGGGGGAGGCAGCGAGACTTGGCAGTTTACTGCCTAGTCGCAGCGGTGGGGGTGCGGTTTCGACCTGAAGCGGCGGCGCAAGGACGCACCGTCACCCCCATCCAACTTCGCCTAAGCCGCTCTGCGGCCAAGGCTTCGTATCCTTCCCCCATCAAGGGGGAAGGGGGTCTGGAAAAATCGGCTCATCCGAAACCTCGCTCGGTTGTCATTCGCATGGGCGCCCGATAGGGCGGCGTCCGTGAAGACGAGCATCGACATCGGGACCGATAGCACCGGGCAAAATGTGCGCATCGACGTGCAGGAACTGCTCGCGACGCGGCTGCTCGTCCAGGGCAATTCGGGGTCGGGCAAGTCGCACCTGCTGCGCCGCATCCTGGAGGAAAGCGCATCGTTAGTGCAGCAGATCGTGATCGATCCCGAGGGTGATTTCGTGACCCTCGCCGACGCCTACAGCCATGTCGTGATCAACGGCGGCGACTATAATGAGCGCGAGATCGCGGCGATGGGGGCGCGCATCCGCGAGCATCGCGCGTCGATCGTCCTCAGCCTGGAATCGCTCGATATCGAGGCGCAGATGACCTGCGCCGCAGCGTTCCTGAACGCGTTGTTCGATGCGCCGCGCGAGCATTGGTTTCCCGCGCTGGTGGTGGTCGACGAGGCGCAGATGTTTGCGCCGAGCGTCGCGGGCGACGTGTCCGACACCGTCCGCCGCGCCAGCCTGTCGGCGATGACGAACCTGATGTGCCGCGGGCGCAAGCGCGGGCTGGCGGGGGCTATCGCGACGCAGCGGCTGGCGAAGCTCGCGAAAAATGTCGCCGCCGAGGCGAGCAATTTCCTGATGGGGCGCACGTTTCTGGACATCGACATGGCGCGCGCCGCCGACCTGCTCGGCATGGAGCGGCGACAGGCCGAGGCGATCCGCGACCTGGAGCGCGGGCATTTCCTGGGACTTGGCCCCGCGATCTCGCGCCGCCCGCTGTCGATCCGGATCGGCGCGACGCAGACCGCGACGCGGATGGGGACGCACAGCCTGATGCCGCTGCCGATGGCGGGGGGCGACGACATGCGATCGATGCTGTTCACCGAGATGGAAGCGCCGGTGGCGCCGCGCGTCTTTGCGACCGAGCCCGAACCCGTCGCGGCGAGCGAAGTACTGGAGCGCATCGCGGCGGTCGAGACATTGCACGAAGACCGCGATGCCCCGGTGGTGCGCGACATCGTCGCCGCGGTCGAAGAGGCCGAACAGAGCGACGCGGTGGTAATCGCGATGCTCGAAGAGATGCTGGCCGACCCCGACAGCGCCTTTCAACCCGAAGCGTTTCTGTATCAGGATTTCTCGGTGCGGTGCCGGATGGCGAAGCTGAAGAAGGTGCCGCTCGACCTCGCCGCCTTCCGCCGCCGCTTTGCGCTGGCCAAAGGCGGGGTGTTCGATCCTGCCGAGCCGCGCTGGGCGGAGGCGCTGCGCGTGGCCGAGCGGCTGCCCGACGATATGCTGGCGCCATTCCTGCAGATTGCACGCGCCGCGCTCGACGGCGAGCCATGCCCCGACGACGAGGTGCTGGGCCGCGCCTATGGCAGCCATTCGCCCGGGCGCATCCGGCGGCTGGTGGAGTATATGGAGAAACAGGGCGCGATCGTCGTGCGCTCCGATTTCGGGGGGCGGCGCTCGATCGGTATTCCCGAGCTGGGGCTGAGCACCGAGGCGGAGTAGCTGTTTGCCTTTCCTCCCGCTTGATGGGGGAGGCAGTGAGACTTGCCAGCTTGCTGGCTTAGTCGCAGCGGAGGGGGTGTGGCCTCGGCCTCAAACGACGGCGCAAGGACGCGCCCGCACCCCCATCCAACTCCGCCTAATCGCTTCGCCATAAGGCTGCGTACCCTTCCCCCATCGAGGGGGAAGGGGAACGCCTACCCCTTTTTGAACAGCGCGTCGGCGATCGCCTTGTGGCTCGTCGCCGCGGCGCGGTGCGCCTTGATGCGCTCGATCTCGGCCTCGAGCGTCGCGATACGGTCATCGAGTTCGGTCAGCGATAGCGGATCGAGCGGTTGCCGGGTCAGCGCCGCGAGGACATCGTCGCGGCGGCGGGGAAGGTCGTCATCGTCCATGGCGGTTCCTCCTGAAAAGCCTCGCGACTGTTGACCCGGTGCGCCACGCTGTCAATAAGGTGGCCCAGGGGCGAAGTGAAAAGTGGGGAAATTCAACGTGACCAGCCTGCCAGCGAGCATGACCGCGATCGCCATCAGCGCACCCGGCGGACCGGAGGTGCTGGTGCCGCAGCAGCGTCCGGTGCCGCAGCCGGGGGCGGGCGAGGTGCTGATCCGCGTCGCCGCCGCGGGGGTGAATCGCCCCGACGTGCTGCAGCGCATGGGCTATTACCCGCCGCCGCCCGGCGCATCGGACCTGCCGGGGCTGGAGATCGCCGGGACGATTGCCGCGATCGGGCCGGGGGGCGATGGCGAAATGTTGGGGCAGGCGGTGTGCGCGCTGGTCGCGGGCGGCGGCTATGCCGAATATTGCGTCGCGCCGGTAGGTAGCTGCCTGCCGGTGCCGAAGGGCTTTTCGATGGTCGAGGCGGCGGCGCTGCCCGAAACCATCTTCACCGTCTGGCACAATCTGTTCGAGCGCGCGTGGGTGAAGGACGGCGAAACGGTGCTGGTGCATGGCGGCACCAGCGGCATCGGCACGACCGCGATTGGCCTCTGCAAGCTGTTCGATATCAAGATCATCGTGACGTGCGGCAGCGCCGACAAATGCGCCGCGGCGCTGGCGCTGGGCGCCGACCTGGCCGTCGATTATTCGGCCGAGGATTATGTCGAGGCGGTCAAGGCGTTCACCGGCGGCCGCGGGGTCGATGCGGTGCTCGACATGGTCGGCGGCGATTATGTGCCGCGCAATCTGGAATGCCTGGCCGACGACGGGCGCCATGTCACCATCGCGTTCCAGCGCGGGATGAAGGTCGAGATCGACATTTCGCAGGTGATGCGCCGCCGCCTCACGCTGACCGGATCGACGCTGCGCGCGCGCAGTGCCGACTTCAAGGCGGCGCTGGCCGACGAGATTCACCGGACCTTGTGGCCGCGCCTGGCCGAGGGCGGGTGGAAACCGGCGATGGACCGGATTTTTCCGCTGGCCGAAGCGAGCGCGGCGCATGCGCGGATGCAGGCGGGCGAGCATGTCGGAAAGATCGTGCTCAGCACCTGATCGGTGGTCAAAGTGCGGCTTGTCGCCGAGCAACCGCTTCGCTTCGCGCGCTTCAGCGGCTATGATCGCGGCGCCCCGCATCCTGGCCGACGCGGGGACATCGCGTGTTTGGCGCAACAGAAAGATGCCGCTGCACCTCTATGACATCGACCGACGAGACTTTGGAAGACCTTGGCTGGAAAGCCTATTTCAGCGATCAAGTGACGGACGCGGACGCTCGCCAATATTGTCCGGTGCGGGTGATGGCGGTCCACCGCGGCAAGATTGCGGTTGCGGGCGCCGGGCCACAGCGTTTCATCACCCCCTATATTCAAGGCGCAAAGCCGACCGACGATCACCCCACGGTAGGCGACTGGTTGTTGATCGACCCGGCAAGCTTGTTGCCCATCCGCGTTCTTGGCCGGATGAACCTGTTCAAGCGGCGCGCGCCGGGTGACCCGCGCAAGGAGCAGATGATCGCCGCCAATGTCGATACGCTGTTCATCGTCGCGTCGTGCAACCAGGATTTCAGCGTTGCGCGGCTGGAACGCTATCTGGTGCTGGCGCGCGAGGTCGGGGTGCGCCCGGTGGTGGTGCTGACCAAGATCGACCTGGCCGACGCGCCCGAGACATTCGCCGCCGCGGCGCGCGCGATCGAACCGGGGCTGCGCGTCGAAACGGTGAATGGCCGCGATCCGGCCAGCGTTGCCCGTCTGGCGGCGTGGTGCGGAAAAGGCGAAACCGTCGCGCTGCTGGGATCGTCGGGGGTCGGAAAATCGACCCTGGTGAACAGCTTGCGCGGGTCGGACAGCATCGCCACGCAGCCCATCCGCGCCGCCGACGGGACGGGACGGCACACCACGACGGTGCGCGAAATGCACCGGTTGGACCAAGGCGGCTGGCTGCTCGACACCCCCGGCATGCGCGAATTGCAACTGTCCGACGCCGCGGCGGGAATATCGGAGGTTTTCGACGATTTCATCCTGGCGGCGCAGGATTGCCGTTTTTCGGACTGCGCGCATGGGGGAGAGCCGGGTTGTGCCGTCCGCGCGGCGATCGCCGACGGCACGCTGACGTCGGAACGCTTCGATCGATGGCGCAAGCTGGCCGACGAAGAAAGCGCCAACGCGGCGCGGTTCGCCAAGCGACCGCGATAACCGGCTCTTGACGGCCGGTGGCGCACGCGTTGTCCGTTGAGCGCAGCGGGCCTTGCCCCGTTCGTCAATCCGGTTTACAGCTGCCGCCATTATTCGGCCGCTCCGTGAGGGGCGGCCCTTTCATTTCCGCTTGGAGAACCCGGCCATGGCCAATCCCGACGCAACCCCGCTGATGCCGCATGCGACCGCCGCCTGGCTGGTCGACAACACCGGCCTGACCTTTATCCAGATCGCCGAATATTGCGGCATCCATATCCTGGAAGTGCAGGCGATCGCCGACGAGACCGCCGCGACCAAATATACCGGCCGCGACCCGGTGCGCGCGCACGAACTGTCGATGGACGAAATCGAAAAGGGTCAGAACGACCCCAATTACAAACTGAAGATGAGCAAGCAGGCGCAGGACACGATCCGCCGCACCCGCGGCCCGCGTTACACCCCGGTCAGCAAGCGTCAGGACAAGCCCGACGGCATCGCCTGGATCCTGAAGAATCATCCCGAGGTTTCGGACGGCGCGATCGGCAAGCTGATCGGCACGACGCGCAACACCATCGGCGCGATCCGTGACCGCAGCCACTGGAACAGCGCCAACATCGTCGCCAAGGATCCGGTGACGCTTGGCCTCTGCTCGCAGCGCGAGCTCGACGCGCTGGTCGCCAAGGCCGCGAAAAAGGCGGGCATCGCCGCCCCGACCGACAACCGGTTCGAGGGCGATCGCGAGGCGCTGCTCGAAGAATTGCGCGCCGAACGCACCGCCGCGAACGAGGCGCGCGCCGCCGAGGCAGCCGAAGCCGACGGCGAAGCCTGATCGATGGCGGGCAGCGATGACGACCAAATCCCGGCGGCCAGCGGCTCGCCGGACGCATCGCTGACCCAGGACGACAGTTTTACCGCGACCAGCCACGCGGGCCTGACCTATCCGTGGGGCGATGCCGCGCCGGGGGCGGGCGAGACGATCCGCATCGCGGGCGGGATCAGCTGGGCGCGCATCCCGATGCCGGGTTCGCTCGGCCATATCAACAGCTGGCTGCTCGACGACGATGCCGACGGCGATAACGGCGTCGCGATCGTCGACACCGGCATCTGCCTGACCATGTGTTCGGATGCCTGGAAGGCACTCTACGCCGGGGCTTTGCAAGACAAGCGGATCACGCGCGTCATCGGCACGCACCTGCACCCCGATCATATCGGCCTGGCCGGCTGGATCGCGAGGAAACAGGGCGTCAAATTGTGGATGACGCGCGGCGAAATGCTGACCGCACGCGCGATCGTCGCCGATTCGAGTGACGTCGCGCCCGACGAGGTGCTCGCGCAATCGCGCGCCGCGGGTTGGGACGAGGCGGCGCTCGAAGCCGCGAAGTCGCGGGGCTGGAATATGTTCCAGCGCATGATCTTTCCGCTGCCGCGCAGCTATGTGCGGATCGAGGACGGCGACCGGATCGACCTGGGGGCGCATAAGTGGCGCGTCGTGGTGGGGTCGGGGCACAGCCCCGAACATGCCTGTTTGTGGAACGAGCGCGAAGGCGTGCTGGTGTCGGGCGATCAGGTGTTGCCGCGGATCAGTTCGAACGTGTCGGTCAACATCACCGAACCCGACGCCGATCCGCTGGGTGAATGGCTGGCGTCGATCGACAAGCTGCTTGCCACCGTGCCCGCCGACGTCACCGTCTGCCCCGCGCATGGCGAGCCGTTCAAGGGGCTGCATGTCCGGTTGATGGCGCTGCGCGACGAGCATCGCATGCGGCTCTATAATCTGGCCGAAGCTGCCGCGAAGGAACCGATGCGCGCGGTCGACAGCTTTCCGTTGCTGTTCAACCGCCCGATCGGCGAGCATAATCAGGGGCTGGCGACCGGCGAGGCGCTCGCGCATCTGAAGCGGCTGGAGGTCGAAGGCCGCGTCCTGCGCGAGGACCGCGACGGGGTGTGGTGGTATCACGGGGTGGCGTGAAGGCGCTGCGCCGATGGCGGTTTTTGGGGTGGGGAGCGGCCCTACGCCCTCCTCGTCATTCCCGCGAAAGCGGGAACCCAACGCGCAACGCTGGCTCGCTGGGTTCCCGCTTTCGCGGGAATGACGAAGGGAAGAGGGAGCGTCAGCAACCGCTCGACAGCAGCCACCCCTCAATCGCGCCGCTGCATGATCCAGCTGAACGCCATCGCGTTGAAGATCGTATAGAGCCCATAGAGCATCAGCGCGGCGAACCAGCCCCGCGTCGCGATCGCCATTGCGCCGACCAGCAGCAGGAATTCGAAGATATAGGTGATGTGCGGCCCGGCCTTGTCGGCCAGCGGTTTGACCATCTGCTGGATCAGCGGGTCGTCGCTTTCCATGAAGGCGCGGTGCATCGCGAAATTGGCGATGCCGGCGCAGAAAATGGCGATGAGGGCGACTACCATAGGTTTGCAAATGGGGCGGACGGGGTGGAAATGCCAGCCTCTTTCGGGTTATAGCGGGCCATCGCACCGCTTTGGCTCCGCGCCAAAAATCGAACGAACCCGGCTTTTGCCGCCAGCGAAGGACGTCATCGGTGACAGCTCTCCCCCGACTGGCCGCGCTTTGCCTGCCGCTCGTGCTTGCCGCGCAGCCCGCGCACGCGGCGCAGGAACCCGTCAACCCGCCGCAACCGAACCCGGCGCTGGCCGACCCGGTGCTGGCCAACCCGATCCCGACCGCGCTGGTCCCGCTCAATCCGCCGCTGCCCGATGCGGTGCGCGCGATGATCGATGCCGCCTTTGCCAGCGGCGAGACGCAGGCGGTCGAGGCGGTCGCGCGCTTTGCGCGGCAAACCAACCCTGGCAACGTCGGCGAGATCGACGCGTTGCTGGCCTATTATCGCAGCGGCAATCCGCCGCCGCCCGACCCGATCGGCGAAATCCTGGCCGCGGCGATGGCGAGCGGCCGCGACGCCGATGTCGAGGCGGTCGGGCAGCTGGCCAAGAATACCAGGCCAGTCGATGCCGATGAGATCGAGACGCGACTGGCGGCCTATCGCGCCGAGCGCCAGCGGTTGAAGGACGAAGCCGCGGCGGCGGCGCGCGCCAAGCTGGCGGCGTCGAAATTCTGGCAGAACTGGAAAGGCGAGGGACAGATCGGCGCGTCGCAGAGCAGCGGCAATACCAAATCGGCGGGGTTGAGCGCGGGGATCGCGGTGGCGCGCCAGGGGATCGACTGGACCCATAAATTTCGTGCCCAGGCTGATTATCAGCGCACCAACGGCCGCACGTCGGTCGAACGTTATGTCGCCGAAATCGAACCGCAATATCGCGTCAACGACCGCGCCTTCGCCTTTGGGCTGGGGCGGTGGGAGCATGACCGCATCCTGGGCTATGACAGGCGCTGGAACCTGTCGGGCGGGCTGGGGTACAAGGTGATCGACAACAAGACGATGTCGCTGAGCCTGAAAGGCGGCCCGGCGTGGCGCCAGACTGCTTTTGTCAGCGGCCTGAACGACAGCGAACTGACCGCGCTGGGCGGGATCGATTTCGGCTGGCAATTGTCGCCGACCTTGCGGTTGACGCAGGTCGCATCGACGATCGTCGGCGAGGCGAACAGCTCGACCAGTTCGCTGACCGCGCTCAACGCCAAGCTGACCGGCGCCCTGTCGGCGCGCGTCGCTTACTCGGCGCAGATCGATAGCAGTCCGCCGCCGGGTATCGAAAGCGTCGATACCCAGACGCGGTTCACTTTGGTGTACGGGTTTTAGATCCTCCCCATCGCTGCGCGACAGGGAGGATCAATCGCTTTGGCTATTTGATCGCCGCGAGCGTGTAGAGAAATTCGGCGAAGCCCATCGTCGCGTCGACCAGCCCCGCGACCTTGGGATTGGTCGAATCGATCAGGAAATATTCGTCGGGGGCGTGCGCGCCCGATCCGTGGCCGGTGCCGAAATGCCCCGCCGGGATCGACACCGGCGGCGCGGTAAAGGTTGCCCCGGGCCAGCTGCCCGCGAGCCGCGCGTTGAGGTTTGTCGCGACGCCGAGCTGCTTGTAGGTGGCGAGCGCGGTGCGGATCAGGCGGCTGTCCTCGGCCACCTCGGTCGGATCATAACCGCCCGAGACATTGACCTCGACATCCTTGAAGCCATGTTTGTCGAGATGCGCGCGCAGTTTCTGCTCCGCCTCGGCGCGGGTCTGGTTGGGGACGAGGCGGAAATCGAGCTTGGCGACCGCGCGGCCGGGGAGGATCGTCTTGCCGCCGGGGCCGGTGTAGCCCGCGACCAGCCCTTCGATATTGACCGTCGGTTCCTGCGCCAGCCGGATCAGCGCGTCGTCATAGGCGAGGTTGTCGATCCAGTGGGTGACGCCAAGCGCCGCCTTTTGCTGCGCCTCGTCGCCTGCCTTCGCGGCTTCGCGGATCAGCGCCTTCTCGCGGTCGGTGAGCGGGCGGACATTTTTGAACCAGCCCTCGATCACCGGCTTGTTGCCGTCGGGGGTGACCAATGTCTGGAGCGCCTGCACCAGCCGCCAGGCGGGCGAATCGACCATTGCCTTCAGGCTGGAGTGGACATCGCCCTTTGGCCCGCGGCCCCATTTTTCGCCGCTGGCGATCAGTTCGAGTTCGATGATCCCCTTTGAGCCCAGGTTGACCGTGACATTGCCGTTCTGCCCCTGCGAGGCGAAGGGTATGAAGATGCCGTCGCATTTCTTAAGCGCCGCGAGGATTTTGGGCTTGGTCGCGATCTGGCGGAAATGCGGCGAGCCGATCTCCTCCTCGCCCTCGCAGACGAGGACGATGTTGACCGGCAGCTTGGCTTTCGCGGCGCGGATCGCGTGGAGCGCGGCGAGGAAGGTCGCCTCCGGCCCCTTCTGGTTCACCGCGCCGCGGCCCATGATCGCCTGGCCGAAGCCGGGGCGGTCGACCATCCGGCCCTCGAGCGGCGGCGATGACCATTCGGCGGGGTCGAACTGTTTGACGTCATACATGAAATAGATGCCGAGCGTGCGCGGCGCGCCGACGTCGATCATGCCGAAGACCCCGGGATGGCCGTCGGTCGGTACGATCTCGACATTGCTGAAACCCGCGTCGCGCGCGAGGTCGGCCATATAGGCCGCACCCTCGGCCATGTTGCGGTTTTCCGCGGCGATCGAGGGGAGGGCGATCCAGTCGCGGATGCGCTTGATCGAGGCGTCCTTGCCGGCTTCGGCGGCCTTGCGGATCGCGGCGGACTGGCTGCTCGCGGCCAGGACGGGGAAGGGCGCCATGACCGCAGCGCCCGCGCCGAGCATGGCGGCGCCGCGAATCAGGTCGCGGCGGTTCGGTCGGTCGACGTTACGGAAATCCATGGCTTGTCCCCCCTGCGGTAATGTGGCGCGGGGAAGTCTGAACGATTGGACGCGGAACGCAAGATCGCTTCAGCGAAACTCGTGTTGCCCCGTCCCTGCGGTCGCGGTTTCGATGAACTGCACAAGAGGCAACCCGTCGCGGCGATCTTTGCTGGCCGCGACCAGCAGGGCGACCAGCGTCAGAAAGGACAGGGCCAGAAGGACGTAGAAGGATGTGCCTCGGTATCTATCGATAAGGGCCATTGTGGCAACGGCGGCCATCATGATCCCGACAAACGTTAAATACAAGATGCCGTTCAGATCGGAACCTGCTTTTCCCTTGATAAGGCAGCCGGATTCGTCGCGACGAATCCACCCGATCAGCATCGGCCCTCCGCTGTCGAACGAACTGTTCCACAAGCAGATGAAACGGCCCAGAACGAAACCCCGCGGCCCGTTGTCGGGGTCAAATATAGGGTGCTTGCACTCTCTGACCCGCCTTCTGCTTTCATCAAGATTGAGCGCGGTGTGTATTTCAAAGCCAAAGCCAAACGGGCGAAATTTCACGGCCTCACGCCCCCTCCAGCAACCTTTCGTCCTTGATCCGCTGCTGCCAAAGCTTTGGCGCGTTGACGTGGACGTTCTGGCCTTCGCTGTCGACTGCGACGGTCACCGGGAAATCGCTGACCTCGAACTCGTAGATCGCCTCCATGCCGAGATCGGCGAAGCCGACGACCTTGCTGCCCTTGATCGCGCGTGCGACCAGATAGGCCGCGCCGCCGACCGCCATCAGATAGGCGCTCTTGTGCTTGGCGATCGATTGCGTCGCGGCGGGGCCGCGCTCGGCCTTGCCGACGCAGGCGAGCAGGCCCTGGTTCAGCATCATGTCCATGAACTTGTCCATGCGCGTCGCGGTGGTGGGGCCCGCGGGGCCGACGATTTCCTCGCCGACCGGATCGACCGGGCCGACATAATAGATGACGCGGTCGCGGAAGGTGACCGGCAGTTCCTCGCCCCCCCCTGTTTTTTGGGCGGCCAGCATCTCGGCGATGCGTTTGTGCGCGGCGTCGCGGCCGGTGAGCATCTTGCCATTGAGCAGCAGGCGGTCGCCCTGTTTCCAGCTCGCGACGACTTCGGGGGTGAGATTGTCGAGATCGACGCGGATCGCGGCGGTGTCGGGCTGCCAGTCGATCTGCGGATAGTCGGCGAGCACCGGGGGTTCGAGGAAGGCCGGGCCGCTGCCGTCGAGCGTGACGTGAGCATGTCTTGTTGCGGCGCAATTGGGGATCATCGCCACCGGCTTCGACGCGGCGTGGGTCGGCCAGTCGGCGATCTTGACGTCGAGCACGGTGGCGAGGCCGCCCAAGCCCTGCGCGCCGATGCCGAGCGCATTGACCTTTTCATACAGCTCGATGCGCAGTTCCTCGGTCGGGTTCGACGGACCGCGCGCGAGCAGCTCGGTCATGTCGATCGGGTCCATCAGCGACTGTTTGGCGAGCAGCATCGCCTTTTCGGCGGTGCCGCCGATGCCGATGCCGAGCATGCCGGGCGGGCACCAGCCGGCGCCCATCTGCGGCACCATTTCCAGCACCCAGTCGACGATGCTGTCCGACGGGTTCATCATCTTGAACTTCGACTTGTTCTCGCTGCCGCCGCCCTTGGCGGCGACGTCGATCACGACCTTGTTGCCGGGGATCATTTCGACGTTCAGCACCGACGGCGTGTTGTCCTTGGTATTGACGCGGCTGAACGCGGGGTCGGCGAGGATCGAGGCGCGAAGCTTGTTTTCGGGGTGGAGATAGGCTTTGCGGACGCCTTCATCGACGACCTGTTGCAGGCTGCGGGGGGAATCGAGGCGGCAGTCCATGCCCCATTTGATGAAGACGGTGACGATGCCGGTGTCCTGGCAGATCGGCCGGTGCCCCTCGGCGCACATGCGGCTGTTCGACAGGATCTGCGCCATTGCGTCCTTCGCCGCGGGCGATACCTCGCGTTCATAGGCGGCGCCGAGCGCGCGGATATAGTCCATCGGGTGGAAATAGCTGATGTACTGGAGCGCGTCGGCGATGGTTTCGATGAGGTCGTCTTCGCGGATGATCACGGTGTTCATGTGCAGCCTTTCGCCCTGTGTCGGGATTCGCGGTTTCCCTAGACCCGCATGGGCAGGGTGGAAAGGGGGTCAGCGGTGGCCCAAATCGACCAGCGGCCGCTTGCGGACCAGCGCGCGCCAACTGCCCACCCCCGCCAGCGCAAGCAGCAACAGCCAGCCGCCCGCGGCCGAAGGGATCAGCGCCCAGGCGAAGGCGGCGGGGGTGATGATCGCCATCACTGTCGGGATCGCGGCGAGGATCGCGACGGTTCCGAACAGCGCCCACCAGCGGCCGAGCTGGGTCGCGGCGGCGCCGATCGCGACATTGGTTGCCGCCAGCAACAGGAATTTTGCCGCGACCGGATAGGGCAGGCTGGCCATCGCGGGTGAATATTCGCCCGCGGTAAACGCCGCCTGGATGTCGAAGAGCAGCCAGTTTTCATAGGCATCGCACAGTGCCGCGGCAACCGGGAGTGCCACCGCGGCCAGCATCGCCCGCGCCCGTAATTCACGCCACAGCGCGAGGCAGCCGCTGGCGAGGAAGCCCGCGTAGAGCAGCATGTAAAGATAATCCTGCTCGTTCCCGGCGCGCATCGCGGCGAGGCGGGTGACTTGCTGCGGATCGGTGAAGAAGCCGAAGATCGCCTCCAGGTCGGCCTGCCCGCCGGCAAATTCGAACGCCAACACCGGGGCGCCATAACCGGGGGCGATGTCGTGGCCCGCTTGCGGAAAGACCTGCGTCAGGTGGAGCCCGAACAGCGCGACCGCGATCCCGAACGCCAGCGTCCACAGCCACGCGCGCGTCGGGGCGGGTGGGCGCGACCGCTGTGCCTCGATCCACTGCTGAAGCCCCCCGACCATCGTGGGACTTATGCGGGCTGGAGCATTTGCTGTTCCCCGGCAAAAACCGGGGTCCAGGGCGTCAAAAAACAGGCGTTGCGCGATGACGCCCTGGGCCCCGGCTTTCGCCGGGGAACAGCTCTAACCTGTCGATGGATAATTGGCGCCGATGCGGGGGCGCGTCCGTGCAACTTATTGGCACTCGGCGCATTTGCCGCGCACTTCGATCACCGGGCGTTCGGCGGCGAAACCCGTGGCGTTGGCGGCGGCGCGGACGCCGGTCGAGAGCTTGTCGTCATCGACATGCACCGCGCTGCCACAGGTGTCGCAGATCAGGAAAATGCAGTCGTGCAGGCAGCCGGGATGGCTGTTCGCGACAAAGGCATTGGCGCTTTCGACGCGGCGGACCAGATTGTTGGCCACGAACAGGTCGAGAATGCGATAGACGCTGTTCGGTGCGACGCGCTTGCCACGGTTCTTCGACACGATGTCGGCGATTTCATAGGCGCTGGCGGGTTTGCCGATGGCGGCAACGGCGTCGAAAATCTGCGCGCGCATGTCGGTCCATGCCTCGCCCGCACCCTCGAGCGCGGTCTGCGCCGCCTTGGCGAGCGAGGCGCCGCTGGCCTCGACGTGCGGATGATCATGCTTGCCCATTGGCGGTTCCTCTGGCGCGCGAAAGCTCGCGCGGACAATCACTTCAATGTAGGCTGTTTGCCCGCCCCCCGCAAGCGGCGGACCGGTCCATTCCGGCGCCGGGTCAGCGGCGCCGTCAGTGCCGCGCGCGGCGGTTGAGGTCGTGCCCCAGTGCGACGACGGCGACGCCGATCATCGTCGCGAGCACTTCGCTGCCGTCGTGCGGCCGCGACAAGGCGCCCGCCATCATGCCGAGCCCGAAGCTGCCGACCGCGAACGGCATCATGTAACCGTGGCTGAGCACCCCCGAGACGAGAGTGATGAGCGCAAAGCCGATCGCGATGATCAACCCGATCTCGTGGAACAGATGATTGTCGAACGCGACCCCGACCGAAGCGATCGACGCGAACAGGACGGTGCTGGCCAGGCAATGGACAAGGCACAGCCCCGACAGTCCCATCGCCAGCTGATCACCGCTGAGCGACGTCAACGGCCGAGCGTCGCGCGCAGCCCGCACCAGCGCGCCCCACCGTCCCCAAACAGAGACAGCGCGCGTCAGGACAGGGGCAGGGCTGGCGACTTGGGTCACCCGATTCTCCGTTGGGGCAATTGCAACGCGGGATATGGCATAACATGACAAAGGTTACAATGTCTCATTGCGAAATTCCGCTGCCCCACTGTCGTCATTCCCGCGAAAGCGGGAACCCAGAGCGTGCATCGAGTGACCCCACACTGGGTTCCCGCTTTCGCGGGAATGACGAGAAGGGGGATTAAGCCGCCCCCTCCTCAGCCCGCAGCGCCTTGCGGTCGAGCTTGCCGATCATCGTCTTGGGCAGGTTCAGCCGCACTTCGACCGCGTTCACCCGTTCGTGCTTGCCAAGCTGCGGGTTGAGCCACGCGGCGAGCGCTTCGCCGGATATCTCGAACCCTTCCTCCAGCGTGACAAAGGCTTTGGGCGCTTCGCCGCGATAGGCGTCGGGGACGCCCAGCACGATCGCTTCCTTGACCGCGGGGTGCTCGTAAAGATGCGCCTCGATCACGCTGGGATAGACTTTGAAGCCGCCGACCGCGATCATGTCCTTCAGCCGGTCGACGATGCGGATGTAGCCGCCCTCCTCGACCACCGCGACGTCGCCGGTGCGCAGCCAGCCGTCGGCGGTAAAGCTGTCGAGATCGGCGTCGGGGCGGTTCCAATAGCCCTGCATGATCTGCGGTCCCTTGACCGCAAGCTCGCCGGGTTCGCCTGCGGGCGCCGCCTTGGTCGGGTCTTCCTTGTCGAGCAGGCGGATGCGCGTCGCGGGCAGCGGTTGGCCGATCGTGCCGGGGCGGACCGGGCCGTCATAGGGGTTGGTCGCGACGACCCCCGAACTTTCGGTCAGGCCATAGCCCTCGACGAGCGCGGCGCCGGTCGCGGCGGTGAACTTCTCGCGCAGCTCGGCGGGCATCGGCGCGCCGCCCGAAATACAGATGCGCAGCGACGAGAAATCGGTTTGCGCGAGGTCGGGGTGGTCGAGGAGCGCCTGATACATCGTCGGCACCCCCGGGAGCGCGGTGGTGCGCGTCCGGGTGATCGCGGCCAGCGCCTGTTTCGCATCGAAGCGCGGCAACATCGTGATCGCGCCGCCGTTGAGGACGGTGCGGTTGAGGACGCAGGTGTTGGCAAAGACGTGAAAGAAGGGGAGGACGCCCAGGATGCGATCGTCCGCGGCATGGTCGGGATCGATCGCGTTCACTTGCCGCGCGTTGGCGGTCAGATTCTGGTGGGTCAGCTTGGCGCCCTTGGGCGTGCCGGTGGTGCCGCCGGTATATTGGATCAGCGCGATGTCGGTTTCCGCATCGATCGCCACCGGATCGGGCCGCCCGTCATTGGCGATCAGGGCAGAGAAGCGGATGACGCGCGGATCGGCGGGCAGCGGTGCGATCTCGGCGCGCTTGAACAGACGGTAGAGCACCGACTTGGCGGCGGGCAGCCCCCCGGCGACCGAGCCGACGACGAGCCGCTGGAGGCTTGAGCCGTCGAGCACTTTGAGCGCGGTGGGCAGCAGCGCCGCGGCGCTGACCGTGAACAATGTGTCGGTACCCGAATCCTCGACCTGCTCTTCCAGTTCGCGGGCGGTGTAGAGCGGCGAGAAATTGACCACCGTCGCCCCGGCGGCGAGCGCGCCATAATAAGCCGCGACATAATGCGGGACGTTGGGCAGGAACAGGCCGACGCGGCTGCCCTTGCCCAGCCCGAGTTGCTGGAGGCCGCGCGCGACGCGCGCCGCGCCGCGCGCGACCCTGGCATAGCTGAAGCGGCGGCCGAGGAAGTCGAGCATTGCCGCGTCGCCGCGCCGTTCCACACTGGCGGCGAACATATCGGGCAGCGACAGCGGCGCGAAGGACTGGTCCCACATCGTCGGATGACGATAGTTGCTCGTCCAGGAAAACTCGCTGTCCATTACCCGAAAAAATCCTCTCGTCCCGATGCCGTTGTCGTGGCTTTCCTGACACTAGGGTCAGTAAGCCGACATCGCAACCGGGCGCGCTTGCGGCGCGCGGTCGGCCCCGCTAGGCAGAGCCATCTTTCTCGCCAGGGGTTTTTTGCCATGTTGCACCTGTCATCGCGCGTCGCCATTCCGCTTGCCCTGCTGGCGGGAGTCGTCGCACTCCCGGCCGCGGCCAAGGACAAGGCGCCGACGGCGCGCCCGGTGCAGATCCAGGAACTTTATGCCTGCCGCGACATCGCCGATCCGGCGGCGCGGCTCGCCTGTTTCGACCGCGAAGTCGGCGAGCTGTCGAGCGCCGACACGGCGCGCGAAATTACCTTCACCGACCGCGAGACCGCGAAAAAGGCGCGGCGCGGCCTGTTCGGCTTTTCCTTTCCCAAGCTCGGCGGAATCTTTGGCGGCGACGAGGACGAGGTCAAGGAAATCGAAACGACGCTCCGGTCGGCCAGCGTCGATCGTTCGGGCAAATATACGCTGGTGATGGAGGATGATGCGGTGTGGGTGCAGATCGATTCCACCCAATTGGCGCGGCAACCCAAGCCGGGACAAAAGGTCAAGATCAAGGTCGCATCGATGGGCAGCTATTTCGCGAGCATCGAGGGTGGCCGCGGCATCCGCATGAAGCGCGACCGCTGATCATCACGCGCTGGGGGCAGCACCGCCGTGGCGCGTGAGGTCGCGATACCCAAGGCCGAACCGGGGGCGCCGCCCTTTGTCCTGCTCGACGATGCGCGCGCTGAGGGTGCAGCGGCGGCGCGGCTGTTCGTCGATCCGGTCGAGGTGCTGACCGCGCATTCGGCGGCGGACGTTCCCGGGCTGCTGGCGGCGGTGGAGGGCGCGCGGGCGCGCGGGCTGCACGCTGCGGGCTATCTCGCCTATGAAGCGGGCAAGGCGCTGGCGCCGGCGTGGCGCGGGCCGGTGGGTTCGGCCATCGACGGCGATGCGCCGCTCGGCTGGTTCGGCCTGTTCGGCGGCGTATCGCGGATCGACGCCGATGCGGTGGCGGGCCTGCTGCCCGATCCCGATGCCGGGTGGGTCGGCGCAGTGGCGCCGCGGGTGACGCGCGCCGATTATCTGGCGGCGGTCGAGGCGGTGCTGGCCTATATCGCCGCGGGCGACATTTATCAGGCGAATTTGACCTTTCGCGCCGACGTGCCGGTGCTGGGCAATCCGCTGGCGATTCACGCCCGGCTGCGGCAGACGGCGCGCGCCGGTTATGGCGGGGTCATCTGGACCGGCGAGCGCGCGATCGTATCGCATTCGCCCGAGCTGTTTTTCGCGCTGCGCGATGGCCAGGTGATGGCGCGACCGATGAAAGGCACCGCGGCGCGACTGGCCGATAGCGACGCCGACGCGGCGGCAGCGCGTGCGCTGGCCGAGGATCCCAAGCAGCGTGCCGAAAATCTGATGATCGTCGATCTGATCCGCAACGATCTGTCGCGCGTTGCGGTGCCGGGGTCGGTGGCGGTCCCCGACCTGTTCCGCGTCGAAAGCTTTCCGACCATCCACCAGCTGGTGTCCGACGTCAGCGCGCGGTTGCCGGGGAGCATCGGGGCGGTCGACGTGCTGCGCGCCGCCTTTCCCTGCGGGTCGATCACCGGCGCGCCCAAGGTGCGGGCGATGGAAATCATCGACGAACTGGAGGAGGGGGCACGCGGGCTCTATACCGGATCGATCGGTTTCATCGAACCCGGCGGCGATGCGGCGTTCAACGTCGCGATCCGGACGCTGGTCCTCCCCGATTCCAGCGACTTGCATAGCGGCGCAAATCGCGCCACGCTGGGATTGGGTTCGGGAATAGTTGCCGACAGCCAGCCGGCTGACGAATGGCGCGAATGTCTTGCAAAGGGGGAGTTTGTGGGGGCAGCGGGGGCGCGTTTCGACCTGATCGAAACCATGTTCTTTGACCCCGTCGAGGGGGTCCAGCGCCTGGAGGGGCATCTGGCGCGGATGAAAGCGAGCGCCGAAACGCTGGGCTTTGCGTTCGACCGGCACGGCGCGCGCAACAGCCTGCAATCGGCAACCTTCCGGCTGCGCAGCGCGGCGCGGGTGCGGATGCGGCTCGCGCCGTCGGGCGCACTGGCGGTCGAGGTGTCGCCGTTGCCGCGGCTCGCCGAGCTGCCGGTGCCGGTCGCGGTGCAGCCCGCGCCGATGGCGGCGGACGATTTCCGCCTGGCGCACAAGACGAGCCAGCGCGCCGCCTATGACGCCGCGCGGTTGGACAGCGGCGCCGCCGAGGTGGTTTTTGTCGACGAGCCGGGGTTCGTTACCGAGGGCAGCTGGAGCAACATCTTTGTCGAGCGCGACGGCCAGCTGCTGACCCCGCCGCTCGCGCTGGGGTTACTGCCCGGGGTGCTGCGCGCCGAGCTGATCGACAAGGGCCGCGCGGTCGAATCGCATCTGCGGCTCGCCGACCTGGCGGATGGCTTCTTCATCGGTAATTCGCTGCGCGGGCTGATCCCGGCGCGGTTGGTGGACAAAATGGTGCGATGACGCTGCGCGGTCGATCTGTTAGAAAGTCGCCGCAGTGGTCGGGAGAGTCAGCCCGGCCGTAAGACCGAGTGCTGTCAGTCCTCTCGCTCGGCGCTGCCCTGCATTCGTAAATTATGCGACGCTGTGCTTGCGAACTGCGGGCGGAGGCTCTACGCGCGGCCGCGCAATTTCCTGTCAATTTGCACGCGAAGGAAAGACCGTCCATGTCGCTGAAGCCGCATATCTCCGCCGCCCTGAAACGTATCCAGCCGTCGGCGACGCTCGCGATGACCGCGCGCGTATCGGCGCTGAAAGCGGCAGGCGTCGACGTGATCGGCCTTTCGGCCGGCGAACCCGATTTCGACACCCCCGATTTCGTCAAGGAAGCCGCGATCGAGGCGATCCGCAGCGGGCAGACCAAATATACGCTGGTCGACGGCACGGTGGCGCTGAAGGAAGCGATCCGCGGCAAGTTCCGCCGCGACAATGGGCTGGAGTTCGGGCTCGACCAGATTTCGGTCAATGTCGGCGGCAAACACACCTTGTTCAACGCTCTCGTTGCGACGGTCGACAAGGGCGACGAGGTCATCATCCCGGCGCCCTATTGGGTGAGCTACCCCGACATTGTCGCGTTCGCTGGCGGCACCCCGGTGATCATCGAGGGCAGCGCGGCGCAAAATTACAAGATCACCCCGGCGCAGCTCGACGCCGCGATCACCCCGAAAACGCGGTGGGTGATGTTCAACTCGCCGTCGAACCCGTCGGGCGCGGCCTATTCGGGCGCAGAACTCGATGCGCTGGGCGAGGTCATCCGCCGCCACCCGCATGTGATGGTGATGACCGACGATATGTACGAGCATGTCTGGTACGCCGATTTCGAATTTTCGACCTTTGCCCAGCGTTGCCCCGACCTGATCGACCGCATCCTGACGGTGAACGGTTGTTCGAAAGCCTATGCGATGACCGGCTGGCGCATCGGTTACGCGGGCGGCCCGGCGTGGATCATCAAGGCGATGGGCAAGCTCCAGTCGCAATCGACGTCGAACCCCTGTTCGATCGCGCAGGCGGCGGCGACCGCGGCGCTCGGCGGGCCGCAGCAGTTCCTCGACGACCGCAACGCGGCGTTCAGGAAGCGCCGCGACATGGTCGTGGCGATGCTCAACGATGCGCCGGGGCTCAGCTGTCCGATCCCCGATGGCGCCTTTTATGTCTATCCCGACGCGAGCGGCTGCATGGGCAAAAAGACCCCCGATGGCGGGTTGATCGACAGCGACGAGAAGCTGATCGATTATTTCCTCGATACCGCAAAGGTTGCGGCGGTGCATGGCGGCGCGTTCGGCCTGTCGCCCGCGTTTCGCGTTTCCTATGCGACATCGGAAGCGGTGCTCAAGGAAGCGTGCGTGCGCATCCAGCAGGCGTGCGCCGCGCTGCGTTAAAGCATCACTCGTCCGCCGCATAGGAATTCTGTACCGACCGGTCTTGTAATGTCGGCGGCCGAGCCTATCTGGACATGAACGGCGGTTAAGCGCCCGGTTCACCGGATAGTAAGCCATCCTGTTTAGGGTGACGGACATCACTGCACGGTTGGTCGGGGCGCGCCATATCGTCGGTGTAACCAAAGCGGTTTCAGCCGCGAACCATGATAGATGAAAAAAGAGGCTCCCCATGCTCAATCTTCTCCGCTCCGACTGGTTCTTGTCGATGCTGGCCGGCTTCGCGATCGGCGCCACCTACATCGTGCTACATCAGCCGACGCTGCCGATCCCGGCGTGACGGCACCGCGCCGCACATCCTTCTTTCGCGTCGTCGCGGCGCTGACCGTCGGCGCGATGGTCGCGCAATGCACGCCGGCGCAGGCCGAGAGCGTGGTCAAACTGCCCGCCGCTGCGGTCGATCCGGCCGTCAAGGCCAAGCGCGCCACCGCAGTACTCGCGGGCGGTTGTTTCTGGGGGGTCGAGGGCGTCTTTGCCAATGTGAAGGGCGTCATATCGGTCGAATCGGGCTATCATGGCGGCAGCGCCGCAACCGCGAAATACGAGCTGACCCATGACGGCCGGTCCGGCCATGCCGAGGCGGTGCGGATCGTCTATGATCCGACCCAGGTCAGCTATGGCACGCTGCTGCGCGTCCTGTTTTCGGTGGTTGCCGACCCGACGTTGAAAGACCGGCAAGGCCCCGACGTCGGCTCGCAATATCGCGCCGCGATCGTGCCGCTTGACGCCACGCAGCGGCAGGTCGCGACCGCCTATCTGGCGCAGATCGGCAAGGGCAAATATTTCACCCGGCCGATCATCGTACCGGTCGAGAGCTACAAACGCTTCTACCGCGCCGAACCCACGCATCAGGATTTCATGCGCCGCAACCCGTCGAGCGGCTATATCGTCCGCTGGGATGCGCCGAAGCTGGCGGCATTCAAGCGGTTGTACCCCACCCTGGTGCGCGCCGCCCCCGCGCCCTGACGATCCCCTGTTTCCGCCACTCGTCGCGCGGGAGGAATCGTTCGTCGCAAACGACTAGCCGACTTTGCCTGCCTGCGAGACCAGATGGTCCGGGGATTTTGTACAAGTCGCAGGTTGCGGGGTTTTCATGAAATTTGCGTTCTCGGGTCGGCCGCTTCTCGCCATGACGATGAGCGCCGCGGTGCTCGCCGGTTGTGTCAGCAGCGCAGCCGTGGTCCCGGCGCCGCGAACCCAGGCCGCCACGCCTCGCCCGGCGGCCACACCGCGCCCGGCGGCCACGCCGCGGCCGACCGGTTCGGTGACGGTTCCGATCGGCCAGCCGGTGCGGTCGAATATGCCGCGCCCGGCCGGTCCGCTCGACCCTGGCTTTCGCCGTCCGCCGACGGGTCTTGCCGAACGCATCAACTTCCTGTGGCGCGGCTTTCCGGGCAAGACCGGGATCGCGGTCCAGCGGATCGACGGCGAATGGGCGATTGCCGAGCGCGGCGGCGAGCTGTTCCCGCAGCAGAGCGTGTCGAAGCTGTGGGTGTCGCTGGCGGCGCTCGACGCGGTCGATCAGGGGCGGCTGCGGCTCGACCAGCAGGTGCGGATCGGTCCCGAGGATCTGACCTTGTTCTACCAGCCGCTCGCTGCGCGCGTCCGCAGCGAAGGGTCGGTCACGATGACCGTGCGCAGCCTCATCGAAACCGCGATCACGCAAAGCGACAACACCGCGAACGACAGCCTGCTGCGCACCATTGGCGGGCCGGGTGCGGTGCGCGCCTACATGGCGAAAAAAGACTTGGGCGCGATCCGCTTTGGCCCCGGCGAACGCTTGCTGCAAAGCGGGATCGCCGGGATGGGCTGGCAGCAAAGCTATTCGGCGGCGCGCAATTTCGAAGCGGCGCGATCGGCGCTGGCCCCGGCAACGCGCCGTACGGCGATGGACAATTATCTGGCCAACCCGATCGACGGGGCAAGCCCGGCGGCGGTCGCCAGCGCGCTGGCCCGGCTGGCGCGCGGGACGTTGCTGTCGCCCGAATCGACCGAATATCTGCTGGGTGTCATGAGTCGGACCAAAAGCGGGCCGAAGCGGCTGAAGGCCGGGCTGCCGCCGGGCTGGAAATTCCTCCACAAGACCGGGACGGGGCAGAATCTGGGCGGGATGACCGCGGGCTATAACGATATCGGCATCGCTACCGCGCCCGACGGCACCCGCTATGCGATCGTCGTCTTCATGGGCAGCACGACGTCGCCGATCCCGGCGCGGATGGCGTTGATGCAGGCGGTGTCGAGCGCGGTCGCCGAATTTCATGGAAGATAATCGCTGATGCGCCTTGTTGTTCTATCCTTGTCGATATTCGCGCTGGCGGCCTGCGCGACCCCCGAAACGCGGCTGCGCACCGGGCTGGTCAATGCCGGGCTGTCGCAGGCGATCGCGTCGTGCATGGCCGACCGGATGGTCGATCGGCTGTCGCTGCTCCAGCTGCGCCGGCTGGGTTCGCTGTCGAGCCTGAAGGACAAAAGGATGAGCGATCTGTCGCTGAACCAGTTCCTCCACAAGGTTCGCGCGCTCAAAGACCCCGAGATATTGACGGTCACGACGAGTTCGGCGGCGGTCTGCGCTTTTAGATAAATCCGCTGTCGTCATCCCGGCGAAAGCCGGGATCTCACCATCGGGACAAGGCGCAGCGGCGAGATCCCGGCCTTCGCCTGGATAACGAAGGGATAAGTTTGCTCGCCGCGACGGATAGAATCTCTTGCCGCCCCGGGGCTAGCCTTGCCTGCCAACTTGTGCTTAGGCGGCGCCAATTCTCCCCGCCCCAAGACTCGAAAGGCCCGGCAGACCTCATGAACATCCACGAATATCAGGCGAAAGAACTGCTCGCGAAATTTGGCGTCGCCGTGCCCAAGGGCATCGCCGCGATGAGCGTCGAGGAAGCCGTCGCAGCGGCCAAGCAGCTCCCCGGGCCGCTCTATGTCGTGAAATCGCAGATCCACGCGGGTGGCCGCGGCAAGGGCAAGTTCAAGGAACTCGGCCCCGATGCCAAAGGCGGCGTCCGTCTCGCCAAGACGATCGAAGAGGTCGAGGCGCACGCCAAGGACATGCTGGGCAACACGCTGGTGACGATCCAGACCGGCGAAGCCGGCAAGCAGGTCAACCGCCTGTACATCACCGATGGCGCCGACATTAAGCAGGAGTTCTACCTCGCGCTGCTCGTCGACCGCGCCACCAGCCGCATCGCGGTCGTCGCCTCGACCGAGGGCGGCATGGACATCGAAACCGTCGCGCACGACACGCCGGAAAAGATCCACACGATCACCATCGACCCCGCTACCGGAATTCAGCCGCACCACGGCCGCAGCGTCGCCGCGGCGCTCGGCCTGTCGGGCGACCTGGCGAAACAGGCGGCCAAGGTACTCGGCGGTCTTTATGCCGCGTTCCTCGGCACCGACGCCGAACAGATCGAAATCAACCCGCTCGCGGTTTGCGAAGGCCCGAATGGCGACGAACTGCTCGTGCTCGACGCCAAGGTGGCGTTCGACGGCAATGCGATGTTCCGCCACAAGGATCTGGCCGAACTGCGCGACTTGACCGAAGAAGATCCGGCCGAGGTCGAAGCGTCGGAATATGACCTCGCCTACATCAAGCTCGACGGCAACATCGGCTGCATGGTCAATGGTGCAGGTTTGGCGATGGCGACGATGGACATCATCAAATTGAACGGCGAGTTCCCCGCCAACTTCCTCGACGTCGGTGGCGGCGCGAGCAAGGAAAAGGTGACCGCGGCGTTCAAGATCATCCTGAAAGACCCCGCCGTAAAGGGCATCCTCGTCAACATCTTTGGCGGCATCATGAAGTGCGACATCATCGCCGACGGTATCGTCGCGGCGGCGAAGGAAGTGAATCTGTCGGTGCCTTTGGTGGTCCGCCTGGAAGGCACGAATGTGCAGCAGGGCAAGGACATCCTGGCCAATTCGGGGCTGCCGATCGTCGCGGCAAACGATCTGGGCGATGCGGCAAAGAAGATTGTCGCGGAAGTCCGCGCGGCGTGATGTATCTCCCTCTCCCCTTGGGGGAGAGGGTTGCGAAGACTTGCGGACTTGTCCGCTAGTCGAAGCTGGGTGAGGGCAACGCACGTCGCCGACCCTCACCAAGTCCGACTAGGCAGCAAGCTGCCAAGTCTCCCTATCCTCTCCCCCAAGGGGAGAGGTTCACGGGACTGCCAGGTTGACGTTTACGTAAGCGCGAATTATGGCGCAGTGCACAATTTGATGAGAGGAGCCAAGAGCCCATGAAAATCCTCGTCCCCGTAAAGCGGGTGCTCGATTACAACGTGAAACCGCGGGTGAAATCCGACGGCACGGGCGTCGACCTTGCCAATGTGAAGATGTCGATGAACCCGTTCGACGAGATCGGCGTCGAAGAAGCGATCCGCCTGAAGGAAAAGGGCGTTGCGACCGAGATCGTCGCCGTTTCTGTCGGCCCGGCGAAGGCGCAGGAAACGCTCCGCACCGCGCTCGCGATGGGCGCCGACCGTGCGATCCTGGTGCAGACCGATGACGCCGTCGAGCCGCTGGCACTGGCGAAAATCTTCAAGGCGATCGCCGACGCCGAACAGCCGGGTCTCGTGATCCTTGGCAAGCAGGCGATCGACGACGACAACAACCAGACCGGCCAGATGCTCGCTGCGCTCACCGGCTGGGCGCAGGGCACCTTTGCCAGCGCGGTCAATGTCGATGGCGACAGCGTCAATGTGACGCGCGAAGTCGACGGCGGCCTCGAAACGGTGAAGCTGAAGCTTCCCGCGATCGTCACCACCGACCTTCGCCTGAACGAGCCGCGTTACGCCTCGCTGCCGAACATCATGAAGGCGAAGTCGAAGCCGCTCGATACCAAGACCCCCGCCGATTACGGCGTCGACACCGCTCCGCGGGTCAAGGTGGTCAAGGTATCGGAACCGCCCGTCCGCTCGGCGGGCGTGAAGGTCGCCGATGTCGATGAATTGGTTGCCAAGCTTAAGGCGATGGGCGTCCACAGCTAAGTTACTCCACCCCCGTTCGCCCTGAGCTTGTCGAAGGGCTGTTCTTTTTCGGGAAACGTCGAAAGAAAGGGCAGGCCCCGGATCGGGTCCGGGGTCAGCCCGAACGGATTAGAGGGAAGTTTGATATGAAAACTCTGGTTTGGGTCGAACATGATGGTTCGTCGGTCAAGGACGCCACGCTCGCGGTGGTCACCGCCGCGTCGAAGCTGGGCGAGGTCCATTTGCTCGTCGCCGGTTCGGGCGTCGATGCGGTGGCCAAGGAAGCCGCGCAGATTGCGGGCGTCGGCAAGGTGCATGTCGCCGACAACGCCGCCTTCGGTCATAACCTGCCCGAGAACATCGCGCCGCTCGTTGCCGACCTGATGGGCAGCCACGATGCGTTCCTCGCGCCCGCGACGACCACCGGCAAGAATATCGCGCCGCGCGTCGCAGCCTTGCTCGACGTGATGCAGATTTCGGAAATCCTGTCGGTCGAAGGTCCCAAGACCTTCACCCGCCCGATTTACGCGGGCAACGCGATCGCGACCGTCGAAAGCTCGGACGCCAAGCTGGTCCTCACCGTGCGCGGCACCGCGTTCGAAAAGGCCGCCACCAGCGGCGGTTCGGGCACCGTGGAAGCCGTTGGCGCGGGCAGCGATGCCGGCATCTCGAGCTTCGTGGGTGCCGAAATCGCCAAGTCGGAGCGTCCCGAACTCACCTCGGCAAAGATCATCGTGTCGGGTGGCCGCGCGCTGGGTTCGAGCGAGAAGTACGAAGAAGTCATCGTGCCGCTCGCCGACAAGCTGAACGCCGCGCTCGGCGCCAGCCGCGCTGCGGTCGATGCGGGCTATGTCCCCAACGACTATCAGGTCGGCCAGACCGGCAAGATCGTCGCGCCGCAGGTCTATTTCGCGATCGGCATTTCGGGTGCGATCCAGCACCTTGCTGGCATGAAGGACAGCAAGACGATCGTCGCGATCAACAAGGACGAAGACGCCCCGATCTTTCAGGTCGCCGACTTCGGCCTCGTCGCCGATCTGTTCAGCGCGGTGCCGGAGCTGACCGGCAAGATCTGATCCGTGGCAGGCGACCATCCCGGCGTGTCCGGCCTGGGCGATGCCCCCTTCAACGCGGGCGGCCGCCGGGCGACCCGGCAAGACGATCATCACGACGCGGTCGAGGGCGACGACGCCCTCGACCGCTCGCTGATTCTGGCGAGCGTGGCGCGCGACGCGCGGCTCGACAGGAAATTCCTGCTGCTGATCATCCTGTCCGCGGCGATTGCGACGCTGGGGCTGCTGCAGAGCTCCGCAGCGGTGGTGATCGGCGCGATGCTCGTGTCGCCGCTGCTCGGTCCGATCATGGGGGTTGGATTTGGGCTGGCGACGCTCGAAAGCAATCTGATCAAGCGGTCGCTGGTGACGATGGCGGCGGGCATGGCGGTCGCGATCATCGTCGCAATGCTGATCATCTGGATCTCGCCGATCCAGGACGTCACGTCCGAACTGCGCGCGCGGACCCAGCCGACCTTGCTCGACCTGGGGGTCGCGGTCGTCGGCGGCATCGCGGGCGTCTATGCGATCATGCGCAAACTGTCGGGGGTGATGGTCGGGGTCGCGATCGCCACCGCGCTGGTGCCGCCGCTGTCGACCGTCGGTTTCGGGCTGGTCACCGGCCGCTTCGACTTTGCGCTGGGCGCCGCGCTGCTGTTCCTGACCAATACGCTGGCGATTGCATTCGCCGCAACGGTGGTGGCGCGGCTCAACCGTTTTGGACCGTCGCTGACGCCGCAGCACACCGCGATGCAGGTGATCGGGATTGTCGTCACGCTGGGCATCCTGTCGATCCCGCTGGCGCTGTCGCTGAACAATATCGCCCGCGAACTGCGCGCGCGCACCACGGTGCAGTCGCAGCTCGACACCCTGCTGGGCGACGGCGACCGCATCGACACGCTGACGGTGCGTGTCGAGAATGACGATATCGCGGTCGATGGCGTCGTGCTGGTCGATCACTATGCGTCGCGGTTGAACCAGCGGCTGGCCAGCAACGTGCGCAGCGAGCTCGACCGCGATGTGCGGGTCAATATCGTCCAGCTGCGCCAGCAGACCAACGCCGCGGTGCAGTTCGAGGAACGGTTGAACCAGCGCATTGCGACGCTGGAGCAACGCGAAGCCGATAGCCGCGCCATCCTGTCCAGCCTGACCGTGGGCGAACTGGTGCGCCGCGACCGGGTGCTGATCGACGCGCAGGCACGCCGCGTCGTCGTCCAGCGCGACCGCGAGGCCGAGGGCGAGCAGGTCGCCGCCGCGGTCGACCGGATCATGGCGGCGGTACAGGCCGATCACCCGCAGTGGCTGATCCAGAACGGCGCGTTGACGGCGGCAGAAAGCCCGGCGGCCGCAGAAGCAGTGACCGAATAGCGCGGCGCCAATCGGCACCACAAATGGCAGCTTGCCGTTTACGTAAACTGCAAGCATCATCATCCGATGATCGACCTGAGTCACGCGCTGTCTGGCTTCATGACCCGCATCGCCGGTCCCGGTGAATTGTCCGGTCTTGGCCGCCTGTCGGGCGGCGCCAATATGGAAAGTTGGGCGTTCGATTGGGCGGGCGGTGCGTATGTGCTGCGGCGCGCGCCGTCGGCGGACTATATGGCGGGACGGCCGTATGGCCATGCCGAGGAGGCCGCGCTGGTCATGGCCGCCCACGCGGCGGGCGTGAAGGCGCCCGAGGTTGTCGGGGTGCTGGCGGACGGCGACGACATGGGCACCGGTTATGTCATGCGGCGCGTAATCGCCGAGGTGAACCCGGCGAAGATACTCGCCGATCCGCCGCCGTCGCTGCTGGCCGACCTGGGGCGCGAGCTGGCGCGCATCCATGCGATTCCGGCGGCGGCGATCCATGCGGCGATCCCGCTGATGGACACCGCTGCGGCGCTGGCCGAGCTGAAGGCGCGTTTTGCCGACTATGGCGGCGACCGGCCGGTGATCGCGCTGGCGATCAAATGGTGCGAGGATCATCTGCCGCCGCCCGCCGACCCCGTGCTGGTGCATGGCGATTACCGGATGGGCAATGTCATGGTCGATTGCGCCGAAGACAGCGGGGGGCTGGCCGTGGTGCTCGACTGGGAGCTGGCGCACCGCGGCGACGCGCATGAGGATCTGGCGTTCGGCTGCATGACCGTGTGGCGGTTCGGACGGATCGACCAGCCCGCGTTCGGGGTGGGTAGCCTTGAGGATTATTTCGCGGCTTATGAGGCCGCGGGCGGCGCCTGCGTCGATCCTGTCCGTTTCCGTTTCTGGCTGGTGTATCGCACGCTGTGGTGGGCGCTCGGCTGCCTCCAGATGGGGCAGGCGTGGCGCAGCGGCGCCGACCCGACCGTCGAGCGCGTCGTCGTCGGGCGGCGGACCGCCGAGCAGGAACTGGACTTGCTGTTGTTGCTGGAGGCCGAGGCGCCTGAGGCGGAACGCTCGCGCGCCTTGCCGCCTGCGCCGCTCGCAGCTGCGGCGCCGACAGGCGAGCCGACCAATCGCGAGATGGTGCAGGCGGTGCGCGACTGGCTGGCGGAAGAGATCAAACCGGGCGCGGCGGGGCATGGCAAGTTTCAGGTCGCGGTGGCGATGAACGCGCTCGGCATCGTGATGCGCGATCTGGAGGTGGGCATGCGCGCCGAGAACAAGGCGCTGGCCACGGCGTTGTTGTCGGGCGAGCGGGCGCTGGCTGAGCCGGGCCTGCTTGCGACGCTGCGCCGCGCGGTGCTCGATAAATGCGCGGTCGACAGCCCCAAATATGCCGCGCTCGCGCGGGCGCGCGAAATTTGGGACGCCCAAGAATAACCAGGGAGAGAGACGATGGATTTCGCGATGCCCGCCGACTTGCAGGCGTATCTGGACGAACTCGACGCCTTCATCGAGGCCGAGATCAAGCCGCTCGAGGACGCCGACGACAATATCCGGTTTTTCGACCATCGCCGCGAGCATGCGCGCACCGACTGGGACAATCAGGGGCTGCCGCGTCACGAGTGGGAACAGCTTTTGCGCGCCGCGACGCGCAAGGCCGATGCGGCGGGGCATTGGCGGTTTTCGGCGCCGAAGAAATATGGCGGCAAGGACGGCAGCAATTTGTGGATGGCGGTGATCCGCGAGCATTTCGCCGCCAAGGGGCTCGGCCTGCACAATGATTTGCAGAACGAGCATAGCATCGTCGGCAACTTCCCCTTTGTCGAGATGTTCGAGCAGTTCGCGACCAGCGAGGAACAGAAGGCGGAGTTCATCCTCGGCGGATTCGAGGGCAAGCGGCGCACCGCCTTTGGCCTGACCGAACCCGATCATGGGTCGGACGCGACGCATATGGAAACGCGCGGCGTTCGCGAAACCCGTCACGGCGTCGACGGATGGCGGATCGACGGGCGCAAGATGTGGATCACCGGCATGCATGTCGCGACCCACTGCGCGACCTTTTGCCGCACCGATGGGGCGGACGGCGATGCGAAGGGGATCACCTGCCTGCTGGTCCCGACGGGGACGCCGGGGATGAGCGTCGACGAATATATGTGGACCTTCAACATGCCGACGGATCATCCGCGGATGACGTTCGACAATGTCTGGGTGCCCGACAGCGCGCGGCTCGGCCCGGTCGGCGGCGGCCTGTCGATCGCGCAGAGCTTCGTCCACCAGAACCGCATCCGGCAGGCAGCGTCGTCGCTGGGCGCCGCGGTCTTCTGTATCGAGGAAAGCGTCAAATATGCCCGGACGCGCAAACCGTTCGGCGAGGCGCTGGCGCGCAATCAGGCGATCCAGTTCCCGCTCGTCGAGCTGGCGACGCAGGCCGAAATGCTGCGCTTGCTGATCCGCAAGACCGCATGGGATATGGACAACACCCCCCACAAGGAAATCGAACACACGCTGTCGGACAAGGTCAGCATGTGCAATTATTGGGCGAACCGCCTCTGCTGTGAAGCCGCCGACCGCGCGATGCAGGTGCATGGCGGCATCGGCTATTCGCGGCACAAACCGTTCGAACATATCTATCGCCACCACCGCCGCTACCGCATCACCGAGGGGGCGGAGGAGATCCAGATGCGCAAGGTGGCGGCGTATCTGTTTGGCTATCTGGGGCCGCGGAAAGGTATGTTGGGGTAGCGCCGGTAGTGGCTATGTTTTACGCATCCATGTCAATGATGCTTGCCGGAAGACCAATCAGGATTAGCGGACAGGGATTGCCGACACCGCGGGCTACCCGATCCATCAGTTTTGACCAATGGGTTGTTGCCATTCCGAACTTGTCGGAAACAAATTTACTTGCCCATGCTTCCACGAACGGGCGACCAGCAAGAACCTGACGATCTATCTGACTGCGCTGGGGACGGGTAGGGGCAAGGTCGAGCCGTAACAAATCGTCGTAAGTATCGAGTGACTCGCGGCGTCCAAATTCCAAGACACGTGGCAGCATTTCTGCCTGCATTGTGCTGCCGCGAGTGATAATGCCACCGACGCTGATTGCACCTTCGGCGTGGAGCCGCTTGAAATTTTCTAAGTCGCGATCAAAGAATGGGTCTTTATTGTTCCATTCAATTTCGAAAGCCACTGTCCCGCCTTCTGCGCGACGGACATGGTCGATTTCATGGCTGATGGACTCTTTCGGAACGCCGTCCACTGACTTGGTAACGATGAAATTATGCTTTGGCCAACCCAGCTCGGCTAGGGCGCGACGGAGGCGCTGTGTCATCTTTGCCTCGCCACCGCCACCGCCAATGATCTCTGACATAGGCAACCGCAAAGTTTGCAAAGCGAGTTCAATTTCGCCCGCGAGCTCAGGAAAATCGTGACGCAAAATTGCTTGTGCGTGACTGGTATTTTGCAGCTCAAAGCCAACTGCAACCAGAGGCTCAAACATTATTCCGCTGCTTCGAGTGCGCTGTTGTAAGCGTAGGTGCTCCAATCGGGCGTATAGCTCTTATCGGCTTGGTTACCCCAAACGGTCCACCCATCCCGTGTCCCGCGACTGAAAAGCTCAATACGCGGACCCCAGCTGCAATCCTCGATAATTTTATATTGTTCGTCAGGCTTGCGGCTGTGTTCACGCTTTCGGGTTGCCAGCAAGTTGACTTGGCTGCGACCGGGCGCGAGCGTGCGTGCGTTCTTACCTCGCACGCCAAACAAAAGCAGTTCAGTCACGTTGCGAAAATAGAAACCGACGCCCCGACCGTCCGATCCGCCATCCTTCCGTACTTTATGCCAGACAATGTTGGAAATATAACGATAACCCCACGCTTCCATGACACGCAAGCCATCTGGAAGCAGAGCGTTGGGCACCCACAAATAAAGATGCGAAGGATCATCGGCGATTGCCCCGACCGGTAGTTCGCAGATGTCTTCGAGCGTCATCGTGCCGTAGCGATTGAGACGTTTATGCTCTGGAGCGACCTTTCCAGTGCGATTCTGGAACTGCCATGGTGGGTCGGCAAGTATTGTGCCGAACCGAGTGTCCCCGACGGATGAAATCAGATCGATAGCGGCATCGCTCGAGGCTGGCGTGATGGAGAACATAATAGGATCTTGCCGGTTCACGATCTCTTCGTCAACCGCCCAATTCTCGAACTGTTATCCCGGTTTCCGAAACCTCAGGGCGAACTGGTCGGTCTTGCCGCGGATTGCGGGGTCGAACACGTTGGTCGTGCGCGGATCGTCGGCATGTTTATACAGGTCGCTTTCCGCCTCCAGCTTGAGCCCCGCCGCGGTCAGCGCCGCGACCACCGCGGCCTTGTCGATGCGGTGCAGGCTGTCCGACAGCGTCGTCCCGGTGCCGTCGGCGGCGCTATGATCGACCACCACCAGCGTGCCGCCCGGTTTCAGCGCCGCGAACAGTGCCGCGCTCGCCTTGGCGCCGGTGCCTTCGGGGAAGGGTTTCAGATAAAGGTCGTGGAAATTCTGCACCGTGATGATCGTGTCGAGCGGCTGGGCAAAGGCGGGCGCGGCGAACGGTCCCGCCACCGCATCGACATTGGCATAAGCGGCATCGACTGCGGCCTGATCGGTGCCATATTGTGCCTTGAACGTAATGAACTCGGCGGGCTGGAAGGCATGGACCTTGCCCGCCGGGCCGACCGCCGCGGCGAGCAGGCGGGTGACATAACCGCCGCCCATGACGAAATCGCCGACCTGTTCGCCCGGCGCGATCTGCGCGAACGCCAGCAGCTCGGCGGGCTTGCGCGCCGCGTCACGTTCGCGGTCGGCCGCGGGGCGCGCCGGATCGGCGAGCGCGGCGGCGTAGTCGGCGGATGGCTTTGCGGCGAGCGGCGTGACGGCAACGGCGAGCAACAGGGCAAGGGCAAGCGGGCGGATCATGGCATCGACTCCCAATGATTTTGCCGCGCCACCATAGCGGCTTGTCGCTTGCTCCGCGCGCTTATTTGCATCTCGCGATTTTGATGATAGGTTTCTTCGTGAAACTAAAAATCGGGCCAAGAAATTCGGGAGAGTCGGAATGTTTGATCTGGTGATACGCGGCGGCACGGTCGTCGATGGTTCAGGCGGCAAGCCCTTTGTCGCGGATGTCGCGATCGAGGGTGACCGCATCGCCGCGGTCGGCGAAAACCTCGGCGCGGGGCGTGACGAAATCGACGCCAGCGGCAAGATCGTCACCCCCGGCTTTGTCGACGTCCACACCCATTATGACGGGCAGGCGACGTGGGACGCCGAGATGGCGCCATCGAGCTGGCACGGCGTCACCACCGTCGTGATGGGCAATTGCGGTGTCGGCTTTGCCCCCGCCAAGCCCGACCGCCACGACTGGCTGATCTCGCTGATGGAGGGGGTCGAGGATATTCCCGGCACCGCACTGGCCGAAGGGATGTCGTGGGATTGGGAGACCTTCCCCGAATATATGGACGCGCTGGAAAAACTGCCGCGCACCGTGGATGTCGCGTGCCACGTCCCGCACGGCGCGGTGCGCGCCTATGTGCTGGGTGACCGCGAGAAACCCGGCGCGATCCCGACCGACGAAGACATCGCCGAAATGTCGCGCATCGTCGAGGAAGGCATCCGCGCCGGCGCGCTCGGTTTCTCGACCAGCCGCACGGTGCTGCACAAGTCGATCGACGGCGAGCTTGTCCCCGGCACGACGGCGACCGCCGAAGAATTGATCGCGATCGGCCGCGCGATGGGGCGCGTCGGTTATGGCGTGTTCGAGATGGCGAGCGACCTGAAGCGCGAGTGGAACGAGTTTCAGTGGATGGGCGATCTCAGCCGCGAAACCGGGCTGCCGGTGACCTTCGCCGCGCTGCAATCGATCGCCAAGGAACTGCCGCTGGAGGAACAGATCGAAGAAATGCGCCGCCAGAATGCGACCGGCGCGAACATCGTCGCGCAGATCGCGCTGCGCGGCAACGGCATCATCATGGCGTGGCAGGGGACGGTGCACCCCTTCCGCTTCAAGCCCGCGTGGAACGAGATCATCGACCTGCCGTGGGACCAGCAGCTCGCGAAGCTGAAAGACCCGGCGTTCAAGGCGCGGATGATCGCCGAGGAGAATGTCTGGCCCGAAAGCGACATCCTCGATTTCCTGCAGATCGTTGCGCTCGGCTGGCCGGTGCAGTTCGAGATGGACCCCGATTTCAACTACGAGCCGAAGATGGACGAAAGCATCGCGGCGCGCGCCGCGGCGGCGGGGGTCTCGCCGGGCGGATATGCCTATGACCTGCTGATGAAGGACGAGGGCAAGGGCTTCATCTATTTCCCGATCCTCAACTACCGCGACGGCAACCTCAATTTCCTGGAGGATCTGCAAGTCGCCGACGACACGGTCAACAGCCTGTCCGACGGCGGCGCGCATTGCGGGACGATCTGCGACGCCGCCAGCCCGACTTTCATGCTCCAGCATTGGGTGCGCGACCGGGCGGGCAAGCGCATTGCGCTGGAACATGCGGTGAAGCGCCAGTGCCGCGATACCGCCTTGCTCTATGGGCTGGAGGATCGCGGGGTGCTCGCGCCGGGCTATCTCGCCGACCTCAACGTCATCGACATGGACGCGATCAGGCTCGGCAAGCCCTGGCTCGCCTTCGACCTGCCCGCGGGCGGTAAGCGCCTGCTGCAAAAGGCCGACGGTTATGTCGCGACGGTGAAGTCGGGTGAAGTCACGTTCCGCGATGGCGAAATGCAGGGACCGACCCCCGGCGGCGTTATCCGCGGTCCGCAGCGCGTCGAAATGGCGATGGCGGCGGAATAGGCGGGTCGGCCCAAAACTTCATTCCCGCTTCGTCATGCTGAACTTGTTTCAGCATCCACGAGCTTCGCTATCGGCCTATACTGCGCCAATTTTCGAGGGCAGGTCATGGACCCTGAAACGAGTTCAGGGTGACGAGAATTGGGCGGAGGGTCCGCCGCACGCCACTCGACTAAGGAAAATGCCATGAAAGCCATCCAGCTTCGCGCCCCCGCCTCGCTCGACAATCTGACACTGGTCGATCTTCCCGACCCCGGCGATCCGGGGCCGGGCGAGATCCGGGTGCGGCTCAGCGCGTCGTCGCTTAACTTTCACGATTATGCCGTGGTGATGGGGATGATCCCCGCCGCCGACGGGCGCATCCCGATGTCCGACGGCGCGGGGACGGTCGAAGCGGTGGGCGAGGGGGTCACGCAGTTCAAGCCGGGCGACACCGTGGTGTCGATCTTCTTTCCCGACTGGATCGACGGCGCGCCGCCCGCGACCGCGTTTCGCGGCGTGCCGGGCGACGGCATCGACGGCTATGCGCGCGAAGTGGTGGTGACGCCGCAGCATTGGTTCACGCGGGCGCCGACGGGCTATGATGCGGCCGAGGCCGCGACGCTGACTTGCGCCGGGCTGACTGCATGGCGTGCCTTGTTCGTCGACGGGTCAACGCAGCCGGGGTCGACGGTGCTGGTGCAGGGCAGCGGCGGGGTGTCGGTGTTCGCGCTGCAATTCGCGAAGGCGGCGGGGGCGCGGGTGATCGCGACCAGCTCGTCCGATGCCAAGCTCGACCGGCTGAGGGCGCTCGGCGCCGACGAGACGATCAACTACAAGGAGGTGCCCGCGTGGGGCGCCAAGGCGCTGGAACTGACCGGCGGCGTCGGGGTCGATACCGTCGTCGAAATCGGCGGCGCGGGCACGCTCGACCAGTCGATGATCGCGACGCGGGTCGGCGGCCATGTCGCGCTGATCGGGGTGCTGGCGGGCTTTGCGGGGCCGGTGCAGACCGCGCTGCTGATGGCCAAAAACCTGCGCGTGCAGGGGCTGACGGTGGGCAGCCGCCAGCAACAGATCGCCATGATCGCGGGGATCGAAGCGAACGCCATCCGCCCGGTGATCAGCGACCATTTCCCGCTGGAAAAGCTGGCCGATGCGTTCCGCCATCAGGCGGCGAACGCGCATTTCGGAAAGATCGTCGTCGACATTTGACGAGGCTCGGCGGGCGCAGCGGGCGCGGCGTCATGGTGCGTAACGTTTTTGCGGCTGTCACCGTATTCCCTCGGGGCGGACACGTCGCCCGCGAGGGGGGTATTTATGACCGCAACCGACGGGAGCAAGCGCGCCGCTGCGGCCGATATTATACTGATCGTCGCGGTGCTGATCGCGTCCAAAGAGCTGTTGCTGCAAATCGATCGCCTCTGGACTTTTGCCGGTCCGATGTCGCTGGTGCTGACGTTGGGGGTGGCGCTGTGGCGCCTCCGCGCGCGCGGCATTGGCTGGCCCGCCATCGGATTGTCGCGCCCGCAAAGTTGGGGACGCCTTGTTGCATTTACGCTGCTCGCGCTCGTCGTCACGATTGTGGCGGGCGAAATCGCGCGCATGGCCGCCGATGCGTGGATCGGCCAGCCCGACGCAACCACGCAAGATCTGGATGCCCGCTATCAGGGGCGGTTCAGTGGTGTTTCCGGCAATCTGCTGCAATTCGCCCTCTGGCTGGCGCTCGCCTGGATCGTCGGCGGTTTTACCGAAGAAGTCCTGTTTCGCGGGGTTTTGTTCTCCCGCTTGCAATCGCTGTTGTTCGGGTTGCCGCTATCGGCCTTGCTGGCCGGAACAGGGCAGGCGATCCTGTTCGGACAACAGCATTATTATTATCAGGGTGCGGCGGGCTGGGTGGCGACAAGCATCATCGCGCTGGTCTCCAGCCTGCTGTTCCTGCTCTTTCATCGCAATCTGTGGCCGCTGATCCTGTCGCACGGCCTGAGCAATTCCATCGGGTTGACGATGCTGTTTCTGAGGGCGCCGGGGTGATTGGGTGCGGGGCCTTCAGCGGCTATTTCGCGATGCGCGCCAGCAGGTCGGCGGGCAAGGTCGGTTCGCTGACCAGCTTTTCCATCCGCCGCCACATTTCGTCGCGGTCCGGCTTGCCGCGTTCGACATGGGCGCGGACCATCGCTTCGCCGAGGCCATAGTTGATCATATAGCTGCGATACTGGTCGGTGAAGCTGACCGATTGTTCGGCGCGTTTTTCCGACACGAGCAGATATTTCTGGGTCAGCGCCACCGCGGTGGGCCGGTCGATGGCGCCGTCGAGATATTGCTGCGCGATCGTCAGCCGCGCGCCCGACAATGTATTGATCGCCTTGAGCAGTTGCCAGTAACGATCGTCCGACGGCACCGCGATTTCGGCGAGCGGCATCAGCACGTCGCGCTCGGTCTCGGCCTTGCTGGCTTCGGGGAAGGCCAGGTCGATCCCGTAATTCGCGGTGCCTTCGGCGATCAGGCTTTGCGGGCTGTAGAGCGGATAGACGCTGAATTCGGTCCAGCCGCGCTCCTTCACCAGCTTTTCTTCGAGCTTCATGTTGAGCAGATGATGCCCCGGATAGCCTTCGTGACAGCCTAGATCGAGCGCGCGTGACAGGCGGATCGGCAGGTCGGTGTTGACCTGGATCAGGCTGTGGTAGGCGCCCTGGTAATAATTATAGCCGCTCCAGCTTTTGCCGGTGACGAATTCGAGGCGGAAACTCTCGCCTTCCGGCATCGGAATATGCGCGAGGCTGCGGCCGCGGCAGCGGGCGATGGCGACATCGAACACCTTTTGCAGGCGGTCCTTGGGGATGGTGAAGCGGTCGAGATAGGCCTCGACCCGCGCCGCGAGCGGGCCGTCGCCGGGGACGAGGGCCTCGACCGCGGCGAGATGCCGGTCATAGCTGGCGAAGGGCTTCAGCCGCGGGCGGACCCCGAACAGCCGCTCGGCCTCGTCGGCAAAGGCGAAGCGCGTGCCCTGCATCATCATCAGCCGCGTTTCGGCGGCGCGCAGCTGGGCGCGGAGAAAGGCCGCGCGGCGGCGGTCGAGCGGGTCGGACAGGCGGCGTGCGGCGGCATCGAGCCGGGCGGTCAGCGCCCGCGTTGCGGCGAGCAAGGCCGACTTGTCGCGCGGCGCTGCCTCGGCCGCCGTCTTGAGTTCCGGCGGGCCGTAATAGGCGTCGATATAGCCGTCCTCATGCGTACCGATTTCGAGCGTCAGCCGCAGATAGGTTGCGGCGATGTCGTTCAGTGCCTGCGCCGAGGCGGGGGCGCGGCGCACGTCGACTGCGGCGATTTCGGGCGCACCGGGCGAACCGGCGCTCTGGCTGGTTGCGCAGCCTGACAGCAAAGTGGCGGCAACCAGTAGCAATGACATCGACTTGGGCATCATGCGCGTATCGGCTCCCTGTCTTCGGAGGTATCGTCGACATCGCCGTCGGCGGCAATCTCGGCATTGGTTTCGCGCTCGACGGCATCATGGTCGGGATGGAGGGGGGCAAAACGCAGGACGGCAAAGCCGATCAGCGCCGCGGCGAGCGACCCCATCAAAATGCCGATCTTGGCTTCCTCGATGAGCAACGGATCGCCGGGAAAGGCAAGGCCGCCGATGAACAGGCTCATCGTGAAGCCGATCCCGCACAGCATCGCCACGCCATAGATTTGCAGCCAGGTCGCGCCGCGCAGCTTGCCCGCGATGCCGAATTTGACCGCCAGCCACACGCTGCCGAAAATGCCGATCTGTTTGCCGAAGAACAGCCCCGCCGCGATGCCGAGCGGCAGCGGCGCGAACAGCTGCTGCGCGGTCAGCCCGCCGATATCGACCCCGGCATTGGCAAAACCGAACAGCGGCACGATCATAAAGGCGACCCACGGATGGAGGCCATGTTCGAGCCGGTGGAGCGGCGAGGTCTGGCTATCGGGCGTGCCCGGCGTGCGCTCGAACGGGATCGCGATAGCAGCCAGCACCCCGGCGATCGTGGCGTGAACGCCCGACAGCAGCATGGCGTACCACAGGAAAGCAAAGGCGAGCAGGTAAAGCGGCAGGCTTTTGATCCCGAGCCGCCCCATTGCGAACATGGCGCCCAGGATCGCGGCTGCGGCGGCGAGCGCGAGCAGGTTGATCTCTGCGGTGTAGAAAAGCGCGATGATCGCGACCGCGCCCATATCGTCGACGATCGCCACGGTGACGAGGAACAGCTTGAGCGAGGTCGGCGCGCGTTTGCCGAGCAGCGCAAGCACGCCCATCGCAAAGGCGATGTCGGTGGCCGCGGGGATCGCCCAGCCTTGCGCCAGCCCGGGGGCCGAGCCGGCGAAGACCAGATACAGCGCGGCGGGGACCGCCATGCCCGCCGCTGCGGCGATAAAGGGCAGCCGCCGCCGGTCCCAGCTGGCGAGCCGCCCGTCGACGAACTCCCGCTTGATCTCGAGCCCGACGAGCAGGAAAAACACCGCCATCAAGCCGTCGTTGATCCACAAATGGACCGTCATCGGCCCCAGCTTGTCGGTCAGCACCGGCCCGGTCACCGCGTGGATCAGATGGTGATAGGCCGCCCCGAACGACGAATTGGCGACAATCATCGCCAAAATGGCTGAAAAAATCAGCAGCATGCCGCCCGCACTCTCGCTCGCGAGAAAGGCGCGGAGCGCCGAAGGGGGGGGAAGACGGCCATTCATGGGTCGGTCAAGTCTTTCATACGATGGGGGATTGGCGATGTCGTAGCCGCATGTGCCCGGCTTTACAAATTCCCCCCGGGCGCTAGCAGTGTCGGTGTGGGTGGCGGGGCGCCGCCGTGGCATAAGGCTGGTAGGTGGAGCTATCGACCGCATGGCTGGAATGGCTGGTGATAGGGGCTGGCCAGGAACTGATGCTGTTTGCATCGGTGGGCATCTTGCTGATCGGGCTCGACGACCTGTTGTTCGATGCGCTGTGGCTCGGGACGCGAAATCAGGCCAACCACGCCCGCGATCGCCGCGAAGCGCCGCCGCTAACCGGAACGCTCGCGGTCTTCATCCCGGCGTGGGACGAACATCGCGTCCTGCCCGCGATGCTGAACCGCGCGCTGGCGGCATGGGCGGGCGAAGATGTCCGCCTCTATATCGGCTGTTATCCCAATGACGCGGCGACCTTGTTCGCCATCTCGCCGCTGGTCGCGCGCGAGCCCCGCTTGCGGCTGGTGGTCAGCGACCGCGATGGTCCGACGACGAAGGGTGACAATCTCAACCGCCTGTGGGCGGCGCTGGGCGAGGATGAGCGCAAGGAGGGGAAGCGCGTCGCCGCCATCGTCCTCCACGATGCCGAAGATCATGTGCATCCGGGCGAAATCGCTCTGTATCGCCGCCATCTCGGCGAAAATGCAATGGTGCAGATTCCGGTGGTGCCGACGATGACGCGCGGGGCGCGGTGGATCGGCGGCCATTATGGCGACGAGTTTGCCGAGGCGCATGGCAAGGAACTGGTCGTCCGCTCGCGGCTCGGCCTGCCGCTGCCGTCGGCGGGGGTCGGCTGCGCGCTGACGCGGCATACGCTGGCGCTGCTCGCGCTGGAGCGCGGCGGCGACCCGTTCCGCACGAACAGTCTGACCGAAGATTATGAGCTGGGGATGGTCATCGGCGCCTATGGCCTGCGCGCGCGCTTTGTCGACATGATAGCGCCGACTGGGGGACGGATCGCGTCGCGCGGGGCGTTTCCCGATCGCGCCGACGCGGCGGTGCGGCAAAAGGCGCGCTGGATCGCCGGGATCGCGCTGGCAGGTTGGCATCATCTGGGCTGGCCCGGCGCGCGGCGCGGCGCAGCGCCCCCGTCGCTGGGTCGGCTGTGGCTCGCGCGCTGGATGCTGTGGCGCGATCGCCGGGCGCCGCTCGCCGCGCTGATACTGCTCGCGGCCTATGCGGCGCTGGTGCTGACCGCGATTGGCGGGATGGGGCGGGTGCTGCTGGGGTGGCAGCCCGTGCCGCCGGGCGATACGCTGCGGCTGCTATTGGCGCTCGGCGCGGTGATGCTTGTTTGGCGGCTGGCGATGCGCAGCCTGTTCACCGGGCGCTGCTATGGTTGGCGCGAGGCGGCCTGGGCGCTGCCGCGGGCCTTTGTCGCGAACATCGTGGCGATGCTGGCGGCGCGGCGCGCGGTGATGATTTACTGGCGGATGCTGCGATCGGGCGAGGTCGTGTGGGACAAGACCGAGCATCACGCCGCCGATATGGAGGCCGATCCGCTCGCGGCGCCGGTGTTGCAGCGGTGACCGTCCGGCGATCGGTGGCGGGCCGGGATGCCCCGGCGCTGCGTTTCCTGCTGCTCTGCGTCGGCGGTTGGACCGTGCTGCGCGTCACCGCGCACTGGAACCCGGCAGTGCCGCCGCCGCCCATCGACGCGCCGCCCTGGTCGGTCCCCGCGCCCTTTGCAACGATCGGCCCGACGGAGGGGGACGCGGACGTATTAGCCGCTCCCGTGCGGCGTCTCGCGACGATTCCTTCGCGTTCGGAAGACACGAGGTCCAACGCGCTTGCCGCGGCTTGGATGGAGCCGGCGACCGCCGTGGCCGTCGCCGATAACGCCGCGCTGTCGGGCATTGGCAATATGGTTGATCGGCACGGCCTGCGGCTCGCGCTGATGGCGCACCGGCTGCCCGCGCCCCTTGGCGGCGCGGCGCGTTCGGCGATTCGCGCAAGTAGCCCGGCCTGGGCGCCGCTTCCCCCCGCCGAGCGCGCCGAGCCGGGTCAGGGAAAGCCGTTCTGGATGCGCCGCCAACTCGCCGGCTGGTCGCTGGCGGGCTGGCTGTACATGCGCGGCGGCGCGGTCGCCGCACCCGACGCGATCGCCGCGGCGGGCCAGCTTGGCGGCAGTCAGGCGGGGCTGCGGCTCGGCTACGGCTTTGGAGAGGCCGGGCGCGCGCGCACCTATGGCCGCGCGACCATCGCGCTGCGCCGTCCCGAACAGCGCGACCTTGCCTTTGGCCTGGCATTTGCCCCGGTGGCACATTGGCCCGTCGACGTCGCAGTCGAACAGCGCGTTGCGGTGGGCCGGGAAGGACGCACGGCGATCGCCGCGATGGTCAGTGGCGGCGTTTCCGACATCGCGCTGCCGCATGGTTTCCGGCTGGACGCTTATGGACAGGCGGGCGTCGTGGGAACGCGGCGCCGCGACGGCTTTGCCGACGGCGCGATCGTCATCGACCGGTGGATTGGCCCCGACGAAACATCGCCGCTACGGCTCGGCGCGCTGGCGGCGGGGGCGGTCCAGCCGGGGGCGGCGCGCGTCGACGTCGGCCCGCGATTGACGCTGCGCCTTCCGCAAGTCGGCGAAGGCAGCCGAATTGCGCTCGATTGGCGCCAGCGCGTCGCGGGCGGTGCGGCGCCCGAAAGCGGCGTTGCACTGACGCTGGCCAGCGACTTCTAAACCGCCGCAAAAATAGCGGTCCAGCCGATTCCCCGCATCGAAAAAATACTCTAGGGTCACGGGACTCGGCGCAGTTTTACGCCGCAGACGCATGTTTCGAGGCTCATGGATCTTTACCTTCCCGTTGCCAATCTGTCGGTCAATGCGCTGGTTATCGTCTTGCTCGGCGGCGGGGTGGGCTTTCTGTCGGGCATGTTCGGGGTTGGCGGCGGGTTCCTGACCACCCCGCTGCTGATCTTTTACGGCATCCCACCCACCGTCGCTGCGGCTTCGGCGGCAACGCAGGTCACCGGCGCGAGCGTGTCGGGCGTGATGGCGCATCTCGAACGCGATGGCGTCGACCTGCGAATGGGCGCGGTGCTGGTGGCGGGCGGACTGGTCGGGTCGCTGATCGGCGCCGGGCTGTTCGAGTTGCTGACCGCCTGGGGTCAGATCGATACGGTGATTTCGATCCTCTACGTGGCGTTGCTCGGCACCGTCGGGACGTTCATGGGGCGCGAGGCATGGCGCAGCTTTCGCGCCGCACAGGCCGGACTGCCGGCCCCGGCGCGCAAACGGCGCCACCATCCGATGGTCGCCAACCTGCCGCTCCGTTGGCGCTTCTATCGCTCGGGCCTCTACATCTCGCCGCTCGCGCCGCTGTTGCTCGGCATGGCGGGGGGCGTGCTGACGATGCTGCTCGGGGTCGGCGGCGGCTTCATCATGGTCCCCGCGATGCTGTATCTGCTCGGCATGGGCACGCAGGTCGTCGTCGGCACATCGCTGTTCCAGATATTGTTCGTGACGATCGCGACGACGATGGTCCACGCGCTGACCACCGGCGCGGTCGACATCGTGCTCGCGGGGCTGTTGCTGCTCGGCAGTGTCGTCGGGGCGCAGTTCGGGGCGCGTTTCGCGCAAAGGGCGCGGCCCGAATATCTGCGGCTGGCGCTGGCGGCGATCGTGCTGCTGGTCGCGTTGCAGATGGCGGTCGGGCTGTTCATCCGTCCCGACGAAATTTATTCGGTGCAATGACGCCGCTGCGCGCCTTGATCCTGTGCCTGGCGGCGCTGTTGCCGCTTGCTGCGGCGCCGGCCGCCGACCCGCGGCTGGTTCCCGATGTGTCGAGCCGCGCGATCGACATCCAGTACAGCTTTACCGGCGAGGAACTGCTGCTGTTCGGCGCGATCCTCTATCCCGGCCAGCGGTTGCCCGACGAACGCGCCGACATCGTCGTCGTGCTGAAAGGACCGATGCGGCCGATCGTGCTGCGCGAAAAACGGCGCGTCGCGGGGATATGGGTCAACGCCAGCAGCATCCGTTTGCGCACCTCGCCGGGGTTTTACGCGATCGGATCGTCGCGCCCGATCGACAAGCTGGTCGACGAGCGCACCGCGGCGATCTTTGAACTCGGGCTGGCCAATCTGTCGATGTCGCCGACCGGCTTTTCGGAAGCGAACAAGCTCGAACGGTTCGAGGCGGGGCTGACCGATCTCTATCGCAGGAACGGGTTGTTCTATGAAAATCCGGCGGCGGTCGAGATTACCGAAGGGGTGCTCTATCGCGCGCGCATCCCGGTGCCGGCGCGCGTCCCCGTTGGCACATATCGTGCCGAAACATTCCTGATCAGCCGGGGCCGCGTCATCGCGGTGGCATCGCGCGACGTTCAGATCCGTAAGGCCGGGTTCGAACGCTTTGTCGCGCTGGCGGCGGAGCGCCACGGTTTTCTCTATGGCCTGACCGCGGTGTTGCTGTCGCTGCTGCTCGGCTATGCCGCGTCGGCGATATTCGGCCGTCGGTGAAGCGCCTTTAAGCTATATTTACCCTAGCCTGCGATACCCAACGCCGGGACCACAACAGGCGGGGCGTTTTTGATGGATATGCAAGGGGGCGGATTTCCCGCCGGAGATTCGACCGCGGTGCAGCACGTCCGGCTCGCCGGTGGCGGCGCTGCGGCGGCGGTGGCGCCAGTGATCAATCATCATCGCGACGATTTGATGATCGGTGAAGTGATCGACATTTCGGGTTCGGCCTCGCGTATCCTGCTCGACGCCGCGACGATCGGAAAATTGTCGACCTCGAGCGACGCCGCGGTAGCGATGGCGGGCCAGGTCGGCGCGCAGGTGAAGGTCCGCGTCGGCAATATCTGGCTGATCGCCAGCATCCGCGACCAGCAATTGCACGAGCGCAGTGAAGGGCTGATCGTTGCGACCATCGACTTCCTGGGCGAAGGCGAAGAGGAAAAGATCACCGGCCGCATTTCGAATTTCCGCCGCGGCGTCACCCGCTACCCGATCCCGGGCAGCCAGGTGTTCGCGGCGACCAGCGCCGACCTGAAACAAATTTATGCCGCCGACGAACGCGCGCATGTCGAAATCGGCACCGTCTATCCGACCAAGGATATTCGCGGATCGCTGTATGTCGACGCGATGCTGGGCAAGCATTTCGCGCTGCTGGGATCGACCGGCACCGGTAAATCGACCAGTGCGGCGCTGATCCTCCACAAGATCTGCGAGCTCGCACCGCAGGGTCATATCGTGATGATCGATCCGCACGGTGAATATTCGGCGGCGTTCAAGGGCATCGGCGCGCTGTTCGACGTCGACAACCTTGCGATGCCCTATTGGCTGATGAATTTCGAGGAACATTGCGAAGTGTTCGTCACCGCCGAGGGCCGCGACCGCCAGGCCGACTGCGACGTGCTTTCGCGATGCCTGCTGCAAGCGCGCACCAAGAACCGGCTGGCCGAGGGGATGTCCAAGATCACCGTCGATTCGCCCATCCCCTATCTCTTGTCCGACCTGCTGAGCATCCTGACCAACGAAATGGGCAAGCTCGACAAGGCGACCTCGTCGGCGCCGTTCATGCGGATCAAGGGCAAGATCGAGGAAATGCGCGCCGACCCGCGCTATAATTTCATGTTCTCTGGCATGCTGGTCGCCGACACGATGGCGAATTTTCTGGGCAAGATTTTCCGCCTTCCGTCGGACGGTCGGCCAATTTCGATCATCGACGTGTCGGGGGTGCCGTCGGACATCACCGGGGTGGTCGTCGCGGTGCTGTCGCGCCTGACCTTCGACTATGCGATCTGGTCGCGCGGCGAACCGCAGCGCCCGATCCTGCTCGTCTGCGAAGAAGCGCACCGTTACATCCCGTCGAAAGACGTCGGCAGTGGGCAGGCGGTGCGCAAGATCCTTGAGCGGATTGCCAAGGAAGGCCGTAAATATGGCGTGTCGCTGGGCCTGATCACCCAGCGTCCGTCCGATCTGGCCGAAGGCGTGCTGTCGCAGTGCGGCACGATCATTTCGATGCGCCTCAACAACGAGCGCGACCAGCATTTCGTCAAGGCCGCGATGCCCGAAGGCGCGCGCGGGTTCATCGATTCGATCCCGGCGCTGCGCAACCGCGAATGCATCGTCTGCGGCGAAGGCGTGTCGATCCCGATCCGCGTCTATCTCGACACGCTGGAGGAAGAAAAACGGCCTGCATCGAGCGATCCGCTGTTCTCGAAACTGTGGAAAGAAACCGGCGGCGAGGCGGAAATCCTCGAACGCGTGGTCAAACGCTGGCGCAGCCAGGGGCGGTAAGCCGATCGGCTGCGGCGGAGCGGGACGAGCGGTGTCGGCAATCTTCAGCCTTAAGCCGACGGTCTGCTCCGTGCCTGGGGCGGCGCGCGGACCGGGCGATGGTCCAAAGTTCAGGAAAGTTCAGCCCGACGCGCGGCGCGATTTGGGCTTCGCGCTGTGCTGGACGTGCTCAGCACCTGCCGCTCTCGGTCTTCGGCAGCGAAGGCTTGATCGACCATTGGAAAGATGCGGATGAAGGCTGGCACAGCCGAATAATGTAGGAAAGGCCTTTCAAGGCGGTGACGGCTTTGGGGTGGTTAGTGGACGTTGGGACGCTGTAGCGACTATCCGTTGCGTGCGATCTTGTCGGGAGAGATTATTGCTTCCGCGATATCACCGAACACAACCATCTTGTATTGCTCTTGAAACACGTGATGCATGCTCCAGAAGTCGTAGATGGCTTTTCGAAAGTCCATGCCGTGATGGAATATGAACGAGCTGAGAGGCCCCATACCGAACACATCATCGACGGCGGCTACCCGATGATCCCCAGAGATCGCCTTAAGGACAGCCCATCCCGTCGCAGGTTCCTCGGACATTAAAGCATCGAGCATCCACGAAAACTCGCAGTCAATAGCCTCTCCCTGTTCGACTGCTTGGTTCGCAATCGCTTCCGTTATCCAACCGTCCGCGACGGAAATGACTCTCGAATGTTCTGCCGTCATTTGGCGAGAATAGCGGAATTCTCGACGGCAGCAATCGGTCGCTTCCGGTCGCCCCAATTGGCCCAGCGATCAGGTCTGCGGCGGTTCCCACAGTTCGATCGGATTGCCCTCCGGGTCATGCACGCGCGCAAAACGGCCGATCGCCGGGTCGTTCCATTCGTCCTTGGTGATGACGTCGTCACCGGCGGCGTGAAACGGGGCGAGCACGGCGTCGAGGTCGTCGACGCGCAGGTTGATCATATATTGGCGGTCGGCGGGGAAATAATCGGTGTCGGCCTTGAACGGCGCAAACACCATCGGTCCGGCCGCGACGGCCCATGTCCATTCGTCGATCGGGCCGCTGTCGTCGGCGTTGCATCCGGCGCCGATGCCCAGCCTGTCCTTGTACCAGGCGTTCAGCGCGTCGGGGTCGCGCGCCCGGAAAAACAATCCGCCAATGCCTTTGACATGCCCCATAACCGCCTCCCTTGCCGTGTGGCAGACAGGCTAGCGCGAACGGGTCAGCGTTTCCACTCTCCGCTGCCGCGGAATTCCTCGCGGACCTGCCCCGACTGGTTGAGCCGCGGGTCGGCATAGACCGGCGTCGGGGTCGGGGCGACGACCGGCGGCGGCATAACCGGCGCGGCGGGTGCCATCGCACCGGGTAGCGGCGCGGCGGGCGCGTCGGGCAGGGGGGCGCCGGGGCCGACGAGCATCGGTGCGGGACCGGCGCCGGGAGCGATGCCCTGACCCTTCAGGATCGCCAGTTGCTGCGCGAGCGGCAGATAGGGACCGGGCACCGGCTCGCGGCCCAGATAGGGCGCGCGGAATGCGTCGGGCATGCCCCAGCGCCCGCGCCAGCGGTGAAAGATATGCGCGCCGACGATGTTGGTCATCACCAGGCTCTTGCCCCAGCGCGGCCAGATCGCCTGCGTGTGATAATGGGTGGCCAGGCCGACTCTGGGGAACACGTAACCGCCGAGCGCCGCCGAGGCGACGCGGCTGGCGCGCAGCCAGTTCGGCTTGCTGGGCGCGCGCGCCATCGCGCCGTCGCAGCTGAAGGTAAATTGGCACACCCCGGCGCGCTGCGACCCTTGAAAGACGACGCCGCACACGGTGTTGGGAAAGCTGGGGTGGCGGACGCGGTTGATCACCGTCTGCGCGACGCCGCGCATCCCGTCGTCGGTTTCCGACGCGGCTTCGTAATAGATCGCGGCGGTCAGGCAATAATGCGCGCGTTCGCGGTCGAGCGCGGTGACGCCGCGAAAGACATAAGGTTTGGCGGGCGGCCCGACGAACGCCTCGTCGCGCAGCAACGCCGGGTCGGTGGGCGGCAGCGCCGCGGCATCGCCGAAGCCGACGCTGGCGGGATCGGGCAGCGTCGGGTCGATCTTGAGCGCGTCCGCATAATCATCGGCATTCATGATCGCCCAGCGCGCGGGGTCATAGGCGCGAAAATCGAGCGGCACCGACACGCTGTACGGGCCGAAAACGGCGGGCGCACGCAGCTGCCCGCTCGACAGCAGGAAGGCGAGGCACGCCACCGCCATCACCGCGACGATCGCCGCCCAGAACGCACGCCCCGGCCCGGCCGGTTTTTCCGGCACTGGGTCACGCCACGTCGAACGGGCGGTCAGGTTGAGTTCGGGCTTCATCCGCGCATCAAATTCCATCGCCGCGCCCGCGCGTGATTCGCGCCGACGGGGTGTCGATCCGCCTTATACGCGCAAACGCCAATAAAATGTTGCAGCGCGTGCGGAATGTCCCGCAGCGGTACGGGCGCAGGCCTGGACCTTGTTCCCGAACGCCCCCAGCGCGGGCGTTAGCGACCTGTTGACGCCGTTCGGGTAAAGCCGCGGCATGACCGACGCCGGCATCCCATCCTATCGGCGCAGCGCCCGCACCGACTGGCGCATGTGGTTGCTGCTGGCTTTCGGATCGGTGTTTCTGTGGGCCGGGTCGGTCGTCGATCCCGCCGACAATTGCAGCGAGGATGGCCGCGAATGTGCACCCTGGCTGGTGCCGCTGGCGCAGGGGTTCGGGGCGCTGATCGCGCTGGGTGCCGGGCTCAACATGCTCGCCAATCCGAACCGCGGCAGCTTTATCGATCCGGCGACCGGCGACCTGATCTGGTGGAAGGGGCGGATCGGCAGCAGCGGCGGCGACGAAGGGCGCATCCATCCCTCGCAGATCAGCAAATTGCGGATCGTGCAGCAGGAGGACAGCGATGATGCAGTGCATCTGTACGATCAGGCCGGCGAGCGGCTGTTCTGGTTCGACGAGGAAGTGATTCCGTGGCCCTATGATCGCTGGGCAGCGCGGCTGGCGGCACGGTGGCCGCACATCGTCGTCGAACAAAAGGGCTGACGCCCTAAATCGCGGTCGGATGTCCGCCGCGATGGTCCGGTCCGGCACCCGAAAGCGCCGGACCGGAGATCATTCAGGCCGACTGAAGATTGACGGCCGAGGTCTTGCCGCGCTGGTCGGTTTCCAGCTCGTAAGAAACGCGCTGATCCTTGTTCAGCGTCGACATACCGGCGCGCTCGACGGCGGTGATGTGCACGAAGCTGTCGCCCGAGCCGTCTTCATTGGCGATGAAGCCATAGCCTTTGTCGGTGTTAAAGAATTTTACGGTGCCGATCGGCATGGGGTGTTTCCTTTCACGAAAACAGGGAATCAACCGGCAAAAGCGCCGGAGGAGCTGGTAGCGCGTGAAGGGAAGTATCAGCCTTAGGCATCAAATTTCCGTCGCAGGCGACGTTAGCAATCGTGAGTTGGACTATTTTTGGCAAAAAGTCAAACTTTTGCGCAGTTCATCCGGTCGCGGTTGGAGTCGGCAGCCATGATTTTGCCAAATCAGCGCGCGCGCCCGTTCGATACTGTATCGCAAAGCGCGGCTGTTTGGCGCCCGCGGCAGGCCGCGCGGCGCCGGGGCGTTGCGCTATCGTTGCACCGGTTGCTTTGCAAATGCCGCCCCGCGCGCCATCAGGGCGATGCGGTGTGGTGACACGTCGAAACGGGGGAGGGCAACATGGTCGATGGCAGCGCAATGGGCGGACGCGGGATCGAGCGAAATTTCTGGCGCTTTTGGCTGGGCGGCCTGTTCATCCTGGCGGTCATGATTGCGATGAACCCGTGGTTTGTCAGCGAGGTTTCCCCCTGGGGGATCCGCGATCATCAATCGGCCGGCAACGCCGCACGCATCGATGCCATTCAGGCGGCATGGCAGGCCGCCGGGGTGATGGATCTGGCGCGGTGGGCGATCATGTTGGACCTGATTTATATCGCGGTCTATTCATATGGCGCTTATTGCGGCGGGCGCGTTTTCCGCGCCGAGGATAAGCCCGCGTTGCAACGGCTGGGCTGGATGATCATGATCGCGGCGATCACGGTGTGCGTCGGCGATTATATCGAGACAATCTGTCAGTTTATCCAGGCGCTGCGCTTTGCCGGCGATGACCGTTTGGCCGAGATTGCCGCGGCGGCGCAGCCGATCAAATCGACGGCGTTTCTGATCAGCCTGTTCGGCATAATCACCGCCCTGGTCGTTCGGCGGCGGGCGCGGCGCGCGGGTTAGCGGGGCGCGAAAAGCGTCCGCTTCTCGCTCGCGCATTCCCCCTTGCCGACTCACCCCCGCAAGCCTATATGCGGCCTACTTCTTGACATGGTTAGCCAGTTGGGACGTCGGGGCCGCGGGCCGCGGCGGCCGTACCCACATGCTTTCCGGTCATCCGAATTGGAAAGACAGACTTGGCCGACCTCGACGTCCTCAATGCGATCATCGCGCCCGAAGCCGAGGCGATGGGCCTGGCGCTGGTGCGCGTCGCCTTTTTTGGCGGCGAGAGCGATCCGACGTTGCAGGTGATGGCCGAGCGTCCCGAAACGCGCCAGCTGACGATCGACGATTGCGCCGACCTGTCGCGCCGCATTTCGGCGCAGCTCGATGCGCTGGAGGAAGCGGGCAAAGACCCGATCGAACAGGCGTATCGGCTGGAAGTGTCGTCGCCCGGCATCGACCGGCCGCTGACGCGCCGCAGCGATTTCGCCGACTGGGCGGGGCATGAGGCGAAGGTGTCGCTCAAAGAAAAGCTGAACGGCCGCCAGCGCTTCAACGGCCTGCTGGTCGGGATCGACGGCGACGTCGTGACGATTTTGGACAAGGAAGAGGTGGAGCATAAATTGCCGTTCGACGCGATCGACACGGCGAAACTGGTGCTCACCGACAAACTGATTGCTGCAACCGTCCCGCTTTCAGCCGAAGGCGCCGACGAACTCGAAGAAGAAGGACAGGACTGATGGCCACTGCCATTTCCGCCAACCGCGCCGAACTGCTGGCGATTGCCAACAGCGTCGCCAGCGAAAAGATGATCGACAAGGGCATCGTGATCGAGGCCATTGAAGAAGCGATCCAGCGCGCCGCGCGCGCCCGCTATGGCGCCGAAAACGACATTCGTGCCAAGCTCGATGTCCAGACCGGCGACCTGCGCCTGTGGCGCGTCGTCGAGGTGGTCGAGACCGTCGAGGATTATTTCAAGCAGGTCGATCTGGCCGCCGGACAGAAATTGCAGAAGGACGCGCAGCTCGGCGACTTCATCGTCGATCCGCTGCCCGCCGTCGACTTGGGCCGCATCGACGCCCAGTCGGCGAAGCAGGTGATCTTTCAAAAGGTCCGCGAAGCCGACCGCGAGCGCCAGTTCGAAGAATTCAAGGACCGCGCCAGCGAAATCATCACCGGGGTCGTGAAGTCGGTCGAATTCGGCCATATCGTCGTCAACCTTGGCCGCGCCGAGGGCGTGATCCGCCGCGACCAGCAGATCCCGCGCGAACTGATGCGCGTCGGCGACCGCGTCCGCGCCCTGATCCTGTCGGTGCGCCGCGAAAACCGCGGGCCCCAGATTTTCCTGAGCCGCGCGCATCCCGACTTCATGAAGAAGCTGTTCGCGCAGGAAGTCCCCGAAATTTACGACGGCATCATCGAAATCAAGGCCGCCGCGCGCGACCCGGGTTCGCGCGCCAAGATCGGCGTGATCAGCTATGACGGCAGCATCGATCCGGTCGGCGCCTGCGTCGGCATGAAGGGCAGCCGCGTTCAGGCGGTCGTCCAGGAAATGCAGGGCGAAAAGATCGACATCATCCCCTGGTCCGAAGACACCGCGACCTTCGTCGTCAACGCGCTGCAGCCCGCAACGGTCCAGCGCGTCGTCATCGACGAGGATGACAGCCGCATCGAAGTCGTCGTTCCCGACGACCAGCTGTCGCTCGCCATCGGTCGCCGCGGCCAGAATGTCCGTCTCGCCAGCCAGCTGACCGGCAGCCAGATCGACATCATGACCGAAGCCGACGCGAGCGAGAAGCGCCAGCGCGAATTCGTCGAACGCTCGACGATGTTCCAGGAAGAGCTGGACGTCGACGAAACGCTGGCGCAGCTGCTGGTCGCCGAAGGGTTCAGCGAGCTGGAAGAAGTCGCCTATGTCGGCATCGACGAGCTGGCGAGCATCGAAGGGTTCGACGAGGAGCTGGCGCAGGAACTGCAAAGCCGCGCGCTCGAAGGTCTGGAGCGCCGCGAGGAAGCGTCGCGCGCCGAACGCCGCGAGCTGGGCGTCGAGGACGATCTGGCGGCCATCCCGCACCTGACCGAAGCGATGCTGGTCGTGCTGGGCAAGGCGGGGATCAAGACGCTCGACGACCTCGCCGACCTCGCCACCGACGAGCTGATCGCCAAGAAGCGGACCGACAACCGCCGCGGCCCGCCGCGCAGCGAGCGCGCCGAGGACAAGGGCGGCGTGCTGGGCGAATATGGCCTGAGCGAAGAACAGGGCAACGAGATCATCATGGCGGCGCGCGCACACTGGTTCGACGACGAGCCGGCGGACGCTGCACCGCAAGCCGGGGAGGCCGCCGATGCGGACCCCGCGCAATGATCAGCTGAGCGAAACCGGCCGCGCGGGTAAGCGCGGGGAGCATGTGCCCGAGCGGCGCTGCGTCATCTCCGGTGAGGTTTCACCGGCGGAGCAGCTCGTGCGTCTGGCGCTTGGTCCCGATGGCAGCATCGCGCCCGACGTCCTCGGCAAGGCGCCGGGGCGCGGCGCGTGGATCGGCGTGACACGCGCCGCGCTGGAGGCGGCGCAGGCGAAGGGCAAGCTGAAGGGCGGGCTGGCGCGCGCGCTTCAGGACGGAAATTTCACCATCCCCGACGACCTGGGCGCGCGGATCGAGGCGCAGCTGGCGCGCGCGACGCTCGACAGGCTGGGGCTGGAATCGCGCTCGGGCACCTTGCTGAGCGGCAATGAAAAGATCGAGACGGCGGCGCGCAAGGGCCAGGTCCGCCTGTTGCTCCATGCCAGCGACGCCGGCGAGGACGGGCGCAAGAAACTCGCGCAGGCGTGGCGCGTCGGCGAGGATGCCGAAGGGTCGGGGCGCGAGGGGCTGGTCTTGCCGGTGGACCGCGGCACCCTATCTATGGCATTGGGCCGCGAAAATGCGGTGCATCTGGCGTTGACCGACGCCCGTGCCGCGGCGCGGGTGCTGGCGCATTTGAGCCGCTGGCAGTTTTTCACAGGATGGAGTAGGGACGCGGCCAACCGCGATTCCGACCCGCATGCCGCGCCGCTTGCTGGCGAGGACAAAATTGGGGTGGCGCCGACAGGCTCTGCCGCTTCGGACGCGTTTTGAAGGAATGATGAGTTTCGATGAGTGACGAACAGGACAAACCGACGCTGACCCGCAAGCCCTTGGGGCTGAAGCGGACAGTCGAGGCCGGGCAGGTGCAGCAGCAATTCAGCCACGGCCGCCGCAACACGGTGGTGGTCGAGGTGAAGCGTCGCCGTGTGCTCGGTCGTCCCGGCGAAGCTGCACCTGAACCGGTGGTCGAAGAGGTCGAGGCCGCCCCGGCGCCCGCACCCGTCGCTGCGCCCCCGCCCGCGCCGAAACCCGCCGCGCCGCGCGCGAGCGAGAATGACAGCCTGATGTCGCGTCAGGAACGCCAGGTGCAGTTGCTGCGCGAGGCCGAAGAAGCGCGCATGTCGTCGCTCGAGGACAATCGCCGCCGCGAAGAGGCCGCGCGCGCCCGCGCCGCCGAAGAAGACAAGCAGCGCGCCGAACAGACGGCCGCCACGCCCGCCGAGCCCGCGCCTGCCCCGACGCCGGTGGCTGCCGAGACGGCCGCCGAAGCGCCCGCCGTCGAAGCGCCGCAGGCCGAGGCCGCCGCGCCGCGCGCCGCACCCAGCGCTGCCCCGGCGCCGCGCCGCTTTACACCGGTCGAGGCGCCCAAGCGTCCCGAACCCAAGCGCCCTGATCCCAAGGTCAGCCGCGGCGGCGACAGCCGTCGCCAGTCGGGCAAATTGACCGTCACGCGCGCGCTGAACGAAGATGAAGGCGCCCGCGCCCGCAGCCTGGCGGCGCTGAAGCGCGCCCGCGAAAAGGAAAAGCGTTCGCATACCGCATCGTCGGGTCCGCGCGAGAAGCAGGTCCGCGAAGTCACGGTGCCCGAAAGTATCACGGTCGCCGAACTGGCGAACCGCATGGCCGAAAAGACCGGCGACTTGATCAAGGCGCTGTTCAAGATGGGCGTCCCGTCGGCGAGCGGCGATACGATCGATCAGGACACCGCCGAACTGTTGGTGGTCGAATTCGGCCACGAGATCATTCGCGTCAGCGAAGGCGATGTCGACATTCGGCATGACGAGGATGTCGATGACGCCGAACATCTGAAGCCGCGGGCGCCCGTGGTCACGATCATGGGCCATGTCGATCATGGCAAGACCAGCCTGCTCGACGCCCTGCGCGGCGCCAACGTCGTCGCGGGCGAAGCCGGCGGCATCACCCAGCATATCGGCGCCTATCAGGTGAAGACCCCCGACGGGTCGCTCGTCACCTTCCTCGATACGCCGGGCCACGAAGCCTTTACCGAGATGCGCCAGCGCGGCGCGAACGTGACCGACATCGTCATCCTGGTGGTCGCCGCCGACGACGGGCTTAAGCCGCAGTCGATCGAGGCGATCCAGCATGCCAAGGCGGCGGGTGTGCCGATCATCGTTGCGATCAACAAGGTCGACAAGGAAGGCGCCAACCCGCAGCGCGTCCGCGAACGCCTGCTCGAACACGAGCTGGTGGTCGAGGAAATGGGCGGCGACGTGCAGAATGTCGAAGTGTCGGCGCTGAAAAAGACCGGGCTCGACAAATTGCTCGACGCGATTGCGGTGCAGGCCGAAATCATGGAGCTGAAAGCCAACCCCGACCGCGCCGCCGAAGGCACGGTGGTCGAGGCCAAGCTGGACAAGGGCCGCGGTCCGGTGGCGACGATCCTCGTCCGCCGCGGCACGCTGAAGGTCGGCGACATCTTTGTCTGCGGCGCCGAAAGCGGCCGCGTTCGCGCGCTGATCGATGATCAGGGCAAGCAGATCAAGTCGGCGACCCCGTCGATGCCGGTCGAAGTGCTGGGGCTGGGCGGTGTCCCGATGGCGGGCGATACGCTCACCGTTGTCGAGAATGAAGCGCGCGCCCGCGAAGTCGCGACCTATCGTCAGGAACAGGCAACGCGCAAGCGCACCGTCCAGGCGCCGGTCAGCCTGGAAGGCATGTTCGAGGCGCTGGCCGACAAGACCAATGTCATCCAGTTCCCGGTGATCATCAAGGGCGATGTGCAGGGGTCGGTCGAAGCGATCGTCAACGCGCTGAACAAGCTGTCGACCGACGAGATCCGCGTTCGCGTGCTCCAGTCGGGCGCCGGGGCGATCACCGAAAGCGACGTGACGCTGGCGGCGGCGACCAAGGCGCCGATCATCGGCTTCAACGTCCGTCCGAACGCCAAGGCGCGCGACATCGCGAAGCGCGAAAATGTGCGCTTCATGTACCATGACGTGATCTATCACCTGACCGACGAAATCCGCAAGGAAATGGCGGGCGAGCTGGGTCCGGAGCGGATCGAAACCGTTGTCGGCCGCGCCGAGGTCAAGGATGTGTTCCCGGCGGGCAAGCGCGACAAGGCCGCGGGTCTGCTTGTTCTGGAGGGCGTCATCCGCAAGGGGCTGCACGCGCGCCTTACCCGCGACGATGTCATCGTGTCGGCAACGACGATCGCGTCGCTGCGTCGGTTCAAGGACGACGTCGCCGAAGTGCGCGCCGGTCTGGAATGCGGTGTCGTGCTGTCGGATACCAACGACATCAAGGCAGGCGACAATCTGGAAGTCTTCGAAGTCGAAATGCGCGAACGGACGCTGTAACGGGCGTCCGCTCGGCGCGGATCAGGAGGCGTCGGCATGGCTCGCTATGTGGCCCTATTCGGCAGCATCAATGTCGGGGGCAACCGGCTGACGATGGCCGATCTGCGCGCGGCGTTCGAGGCCGAGGGCTTTAGCGACGTCGAAACCGTGGTCGCCAGCGGCAATGTCATCTTCTCGCATCCCGCGCGGCCGACGCGCGGGCTGGAGGAAAAGCTGACCTTGATGGTCGACGACCGGTTCGACATGCAGTGCGCGGCGCTGGTGCGGGACCGTGACGAGCTGGCCGCGGCGATCGCCGACAATCCCTTTGCGGGGACCAACGAGGATCGCTTCGTCCATACGATGTTCCTGGATGGCCAGCCAACGCAGGCGCAGTTCGACATGCTGGCCGCCGACAAATGGATCAGGCCGAACGAGCGCCTCGCGCTCGGCGACCGGGCGCTTTATATCGATTATGGCGATGGCGTCGGCGACAGCAAATTGACCGCAAGGATGATCGAGCGGCGGTTGGAGCATAAGGGCACGGCGCGCAACATGCGGTCGATCGCACGGATCGTGGCGAAGCTGGACGAATTGGAGAACAGGGCGGGATGAAAGCGGCAGAAACCAAAGGCCCTACGGTCCGCGCGCTGCGCGTCGGCGAACAGGTGCGCCATATCCTGTCGGACATCCTCGCGCGCGGCGACGTGCACGACGATCTGCTGGCCAGGCATCCGGTGAGCGTGACCGAAGTGCGCATGTCGTCCGACCTGCGTCATGCGACGGTGTTCGTGAAGTCGCTGCTCGGCCAGGAAGAGGAAGCCATCCTCAAGGCGCTACGCACCAACACCGCCTGGCTGCAAAAGAGCGTCGCCGGAAAGATGACGCTGAAATATGCCGCAAAGCTGAAATTCCTGAGCGACGAAAGCTTTGACGAGGCGAGCCATATCGAGAAATTGCTGCGCGATCCAAAGGTGGCGCGGGATTTGGAGGGCGGCGCCGAATGACGAGCGGCGTAACGCCCCAGCTTGTCGAACTCGGCGGCGAGGCGATGTGGGAGTTGTTGCTGATCGGCCCCGGGCCCCGCCCGACCACTTCGACCGACGATCTTCTGCGCGATCTCCACCGCGGGCTTTGGTCACACTCGCTTGGAACGGATTCCGAGGGCGACTGGGATGAGGCCGAACCCATGTCCGAATGGCGTTACTGGTATCAGGCGATGCGTCCCGAAGGCTATCAGTATTTCATCGTCGAGGCGATAGGCGATGATCCGCTGACGTTTTCGATCAACGCAACCAGCCAAGACCTGTGCGCCATCGTCGCGCACTTCATGCATAATTATTGCGGCGGCGAACTGGTGATGGATGCGGAACTGGCATTGCGGCTTCGTTCTACTTCCCCCTGATCCCCGCCGCGTCCTCCAGTTCGACGAGCGCATCCTCCAGATAGTCGATCAGCCGCTGGACGTGCGGCACGCTGCGGCGGCACGCGGTGATGCCGAAGTCGATATTTTTGTTGTTCGACACCTGCGTGATGTTCATCGCCATGCCGTCGACCGGGATGCTCGCGGGATACATGCCGTCGAGCCGCGCGCCGTTCCAGTAGAGCTGCTCGCGCGGCCCGGGAACGTTCGAGATGGTGACGCTGTATGCCGGGAATTTATCGGCGGTGCGGGTCAGCGCGGTCAGCATCTGCGGCATCTGGGTGATCGCGGTATAGATCTGGATCTGCTGCGCGGTCATTTCGCGCAGCTGCGCCTTGGCGGCGTTCATCGACGCCTGGATCGTGCGCATCCGTTCCGCCGGATCGTCGATATGCGTTGCGAGATTGGCGGTCACCGCCGCGACGGAGTTGCCCGAATCGATGTCGTCCTTGGCGCGGATCGACACCGGCGCCATCGCTTTCAAGGGCTTGTCGGGCAGCTCGTTCAGCGATTGCAGATATTTGCGCATCGCCCCCGAGCACATCGCGAGCACTGCGTCGTTGATCGTCCCGTCATAGGCCTTGCCCATCGCGCGCACGCGTTCGAGCGACCAGCTTTGCGCGACGAAGCGGCGCGCGCCGGTAATGTTGCGGTTGAAGCTGGTCCGCGGCAGCCCGCCCCACGGCGTCGTGAGGTCGCCGCCGCCCAGCCCGAACATCGCCGCGGCATATTGGTTCAGCGCCTTCGTTACCCCCACGCTGTTGCCCCATTGCTCCTTCAGGAAGGCGCCGATCGCTTTCAGGTCGGTGATGCTGGGGGTCGGCGGTTTTTTCGTGGTCGGGAATTTGCGCTTATAGGCCTCATAGACCTCGACCGACATCGGCGACGCGGTGGGTTTGTAACTCTTGTCGTTGCTCAGCATCGCATTGGTGAAATGCATCGAGCTGGCGCCGTCCATGAAAGCGTGGTGGATCTTGAAATAGGTGGCGATCTGGCGGTTGGGGAGCCCCGAAATCAGCGTGATTTCCCACATCGGGCGGGTGCGGTCGAGCAGGGTGCCGTGGAGCCGCGAGGCGAGTTCGAACATCTCGCGATAGCGCCCCGGCTTGGGCAGCGCGGCGGCGCGGACATGATAGTGCATGTCGATGTCCTTGTCGGGCACCAGGCGGATCGGGCCATATTGGCCAAGCGGGGTGAGTTTCAGCACTTCGGAGAAAGGCCGCCGCAACCCTTCCTGCTGGCGCAGCAGCGCGAGCATCTCGTTCAGCCATTCGGTCTCGTCGACCTTGTCGGGCAAAGTGTAGAGATTGACCCCGCCAACATGCATCGGCGTCTCGCGCGTTTCGGCGACAAGAAACATCGCGTCGGTCACCGGCATCAGGCGCATGGCAGCTCTCCCCACTGTATATGCTGCGTCTTTGATGCGCAGCATGAGAGGGGGGTGGGGGTGAGTCAAGCGGCCCACTGTTCGTCACCCCGGACTTGATCCGGGGTCCATTTGGCGTCGGCGGTTATGGACCCCGGATCAAGTCCCGGGTGACGATAGTTTGGTGATTGGCGGCGACAGGCGAACAGTTTATCGCCGTCCCCATGGCCAAGCTCTATTTCTACTATGCCAGCATGAACGCCGGCAAATCGACGACGCTGCTCCAGGCGGATTTCAACTATCGCGAGCGCGGCATGGAAACGATGCTGTGGACCGCGGCGCTCGACGATCGTTATGGCGCGGGGCAGGTGACGAGCCGCATCGGCTTGATGGCCGAGGCGCACAAGTTCGATCCCGACTGCGACCTGTGGGCAGTGGTGAACGCCGAGAACGCGCAGCGCCCGCTTGCCTGCGTGCTGGTCGACGAAGCGCAGTTTCTGACGCGGGCGCAGGTGCTGGAGCTGGCGCGGCTTGCCGACGAGAGCGGCATTCCGGTGCTGTGCTATGGCCTGCGCACCGATTTTTCGGCTGAACTGTTCCCCGGATCGGCGGCGCTGCTCGGCATCGCCGACGCGCTGGTGGAGCTGAAGGCCGTGTGCGAATGCGGGCGCAAGGCGACGATGAACCTGCGCGTCGACGAAAACGGCCGCGCCGTGGTCGCGGGGGCGCAGACCGAGATCGGCGGCAACGATCGCTATGTCGCGATGTGTCGGCGACATTTCATGGCAAAGCGGCGCGAGGCCGCGGAGGCGCCAAGCGAGGTGGGCGCCGATGCTTGACCGGCTCTATGTCGAGCTGGCCGATGGCGACCTGCAACTCGCCAGGCTGGCCGAAGCACATCGCGAAGCGTTGCGGATCGCCTGCGCCGCAGACGCCGATGTCTGGGCGATCTATTCGTCGAGTTTCGGTCCCGGTCATTTCGACAACAGCTTTGATGCGCTGATCGGCAGCGGCGGCCGCATGCCTTATGCGATCATCGACGGCGACACGCTCGTCGGAATGACCGCCTGGCTGCGCCCCGACTGGTCGGCGCAAACGATCGAAATCGGCAACAGCTTCATCCATCCCGACGCCCGCGGCACCGGCTTTAATCGCCGGGTCAAGCAGCTGATGATCGACCACGCATTCGCGGTCGGTATCCGCCGCATCGAATTCCGCATCGACGAGCGCAACGCGCGGTCGCAGGCAGCGGTCGCCAAGCTCGGCGCGGTCAAGGAGGGCGTATTGCGGTCGGAGCGCATTACCTGGACCGGCTATCTGCGCGACACCGGGCTTTGGTCGCTGCTGGCGGGCGAGTGGGCCGGCCGCTGCTAGTTGCCGTCATCCCGGCCTTCGCCGGGATGACGAAGTGGGGGTCGGTCAGCGAAGTGGAGCCAAGTCAGCACCGGTTCAGGCGCGGGCAGTTATCCGAGTCGCGATGAAAAATCTCGCTCTCTCCCTGGCCGCCGCCTTGCTTCCCCTTTCTGCAGCGGCGGCCACCGAGCCGTTGGCGGAAGCGCGCGCGCTGGGCGTGGAGGCGAGCATCGCCTTTCCCAGCGACAGTTCGATCCGCAATTGGCGGGCCGACCGCGGCCGCGGCATCTGGATCCAGGACCGCCGCGGCGACTGGTATTACGGCGTCTTTGCTGGCTATTGCCGCGACATCGATTTCGCGTCGGCGATCGGGGTCGAAACGCGCGGCGCGGGACGGCTGGATCGCTTTGCCGCCATCTTGGTGCGCGGCGAACGCTGCCCATTGTCCTCCTTCGTCACCTCCGACGGGCCGCCGCCGCGGCGCGACAAATCGAAGGACATCATGGGCGAAAAATCGGGCACAAATTGACAGTCGGCCCCGTGCGGCCCTAGCGCGCGGGGATGAACGGCTGGATCATCCTCGACAAACCATTGGGACTTGGCTCGACGCAGGCGGTGGGCGCGGTCAAGCGCGTGTGCCGCGAGGCGGGGCTGGGCAAGGTCAAGGTCGGCCACGGCGGGACGCTCGACCCGCTGGCGTCGGGGGTGTTGCCGATCGCGCTCGGCGAAGCGACGAAGCTGTGCGGGCGGATGCTGGATGCGAGCAAGATCTATGAATTTACGGTGCAGTTCGGCGCCGAGACCGCGGGGCTCGATGCCGAGGGTGAAGTGGTCGCGGTAAGCGACGTGCGGCCGACGCTGGCCGAGGTGGAGGCGGTGCTGCCGCGGTTTACCGGGCCGATCGAGCAGGTGCCGCCCGCTTTTTCGGCGATCAAGGTGGGTGGGCAGCGGGCTTATGATCTGGCGCGCAAGGGCGAAGTGGTTGAGATGAAGGCGCGGGACGTGACGGTTTTCTCACTTCGTCATGCCGGGCTTGATCCGGTATCCATTGCGGCGTCGGTGGAATGGACCCCGGATCAAGTCCGGGGTGACGAGGATGGGGAGGAGCGGCTCGACTCCATCACCCTCATCGCCCACGTCTCCAAAGGCACCTATATCCGCAGCCTGGCTCGCGATGTCGCGCACGCCGTCGGCACCGTCGGCCATGTTACGATGCTCCGCCGCACCAGGGCCGGGCCGTTCGACCTGTCGCAGGCGATTTCGCTGGACAAATTGAACGCTTTCGGCCAAGGCGCCGCGCAATCAGAAGTATTTCTGCCGCTCGAGGCAGGGCTGGTCGACATCCCGGCTCTGAACCTTTCTCCGGAAGCGGCAGGGGCGATCCGTCAGGGTCGTGTCTGGACCGGGGTAGCTACGGATGACGGGCTCTATTGGGGACGGGACGATCAAAATCGTCCGATCGCCCTGATCGAGGCTTTGGCGGGAACGCTGAAGGTCGTGCGCGGCTTCAATCTTTAAGCCATGATGTTCGAGGAAATGAAATTATGTCGATTACCGCCGAGCGCAAAACCGAAGTCATCACCGACAACGCCCGCAGCAAGGGCGACACCGGTTCGCCGGAAGTGCAGGTCGCAATCCTGACCGACCGCATCAACAACCTGACCGGTCATTTCAAGGCGAACCACAAGGACAATCACAGCCGCCGCGGCCTGCTGATGATGGTCAACAAGCGTCGCAGCCTCCTCGACTATCTGAAAAAGAAGGACGAGGCCCGCTATCAGGCACTGATCGCGAAGCTGGGTCTGCGTAAGTAAGAATTTCTGGCGGCCCCGGTTTTCCGGGGCCGCTGTCATATTGGCTCCGCGCAAAATGCCGGACCACAGGGCCGCTCCCGCATCCGGCGGGGCCGCCATTGGGGCAGACAGACGCCCCGCACCGCCCCGGGTCGGATTACCCGGAATCAGAGGCCCCGCCCGGCATCGGGCCCGGCGGGCGAAGGAAACTCCATGTTTGACGTGAAAAAAGTATCGATCGAGTGGGGCGGTGAAACGCTGACCCTCGAAACGGGCAAGGTTGCCCGTCAGGCCGACGGCGCGGTTGTCGCGACGCTGGGCGAAACGATGGTGTTGGCCGCGGTCACCGCGGCCAAGACGGTCAAGGAAGGGCAGGATTTCTTCCCGCTTACCGTCCACTATCAGGAAAAATATTCGGGCGCAGGCCGCATCCCCGGCGGCTTCTTCAAGCGCGAGCGCGGCGCGACCGAAAAGGAAACGCTGGTTTCGCGTTTGACCGATCGTCCGATCCGTCCGCTGTTCCCCGAAGGTTTCTACAACGAAATCAACGTCATTGCCCAGGTTCTGAGCTATGACGGCCATAATGAGCCCGACATCCTCGCGATGGTCGCCGCGTCGGCTGCGCTCACCATTTCGGGCGTCCCCTTCATGGGCCCGATCGGCGCCGCGCGCGTCGGTTATGTCGATGGCGAATATATCCTGAACCCGACCGACGCGCAGGTTGCCGAGGGCGACCTCGACCTGGTCGTCGCCGCGACCTACGACGCGGTGATGATGGTCGAATCCGAAGCAAACGAGCTGTCGGAAGAGATCATGCTCGGCGCCGTGCTGTTCGCGCACGACGCGTGCAAGGACGTCGTCAAGGCGATCGTGAAGCTGGCCGAACAGGCTGCCAAGGATCCCTGGGACATGGCCGAGCAGGCCGACCTGACCGCCGCCAAGGACAAGCTGAAGAAGCTGATCGGCAAGGACATCGCCGCCGCGTACAAGCTGACCGACAAGTCGGCCCGCTCGAACGCGCTGAATGAAGCGCGTGCCAAGGCCAAGGAAGCTTTCGCCGACGCGGCGCCGCAGGACCAGATGGCCGCCGGCAAGCTGATGAAGAAGCTGGAAGCCGAAATCGTGCGCGGCGCCATCCTGAAGGACGGCAAGCGTATCGACGGACGCACGACGACGCAGATTCGTCCGATCGTCGCCGAAACGCACTTCCTGCCCCGCGCCCACGGCTCGGCGCTGTTCACGCGCGGCGAGACGCAGACCATCGCGACCTGTACCTTGGGCACCAAGGACAGCGAGCAGATGATCGACGGCCTGAATGGCCTGTCGTACTCGAACTTCATGCTGCACTATAACTTCCCGCCCTATTCGGTCGGCGAAGTCGGTCGTTTCGGGGCGCCCAGCCGCCGTGACATCGGTCATGGCAAGCTGGCATGGCGCGCGCTGCACGCCGTGCTGCCGACGAAGGACGAGTTCCCGTACACGATCCGCATCACCAGCGACATCACCGAGTCGAACGGCTCGTCGTCGATGGCGTCGGTTTGTGGCGGTTCGCTCGCCATGATGGACGCCGGCGTGCCGCTCAAGCGTCCGGTTTCGGGCATCGCGATGGGCCTGATCCTCGAAGGCAAGGATTTCGCGATCCTGTCGGACATCCTGGGTGATGAAGATCATCTTGGCGACATGGATTTCAAGGTGGCGGGCACGTCCGAAGGCATCACCACGATGCAGATGGACATCAAGATCGCGGGCATCACGCGCGAAATCTTTGAAGCCGCTTTGAACCAGGCCAAGGAAGGCCGCGCACACATCCTGGGCGAAATGGCGAAGGCGTTGGGCGAAGCCCGCACCGAGCTGTCCGATTATGCGCCGCGTATCGAGACGATGCAGATCGACAAGTCGAAGATCCGCGACATCATCGGCACCGGCGGCAAGGTGATCCGCGAGATCGTCGCGACCACCGGCGCCAAGGTCGACATCGACGACGAAGGTCTGATCAAGATTTCGTCGAGCGATCCGTCGCAGATCGAAGCCGCACGCAAGTGGATTTCGGGCATCGTCGAGGAAGCCGAAGTCGGCAAAATCTATGACGGCAAGGTCGTCAACCTGGTCGATTTCGGTGCATTCGTGAATTTCATGGGCGGCAAGGACGGCCTGGTTCACGTCAGCGAAATCGCCAACGAGCGCGTCGAGAAGGTCGCCGATGTCCTGAGCGAAGGTCAGGAAGTCAAGGTCAAGGTGCTCGAGATCGACCAGCGCGGCAAGGTCCGCCTGTCGATGCGCGTCGTGAACCAGGAAACCGGCGAAGAGCTGGAAGACACCCGCCCGGCGCGTGAACCCCGCGAACCGCGCGGCGATCGTGGCCCGCGCCGCGATGGCGGCGACCGCGGCGATCGTGGTCCCCGCGGCGATCGCGGCCCGCGCCGCGATGGCGGCGGTGATCGTGGCCCCCGCCGTGACGGCGGCGATCGTGGCCCGCGCCGCGAACGCAACGAAGGTCCGGAAGATCAAGGCCATGTGCCCGATTTCCTGAAGGACTAAGCCTTCGGTTTATCGAACAAGGAAAGGGGCTGCCGAGAGGCGGCCCCTTTTTTGTTGCGCCACTGCCGCGATGCCGCCGTTACTTGCGCGATGTTGCGCTTTTGTCGCGGATGGCCTTGAATTCGCTGCCCGCTTTCCAGTCGGGCCAGCGGGCCGAGCGGGCCAGTTCGTCGCCGATGGTGTAGAACAGCGAAATATCCTGCACCGCGCCGTCGAGGTTCCAGTCCGGCCCCCAGGCGTCGCACGCCTGATGATAGCATTTGCCGGTATAGGCATCGACCCACGCCTGCCCGGCGGGCTTGCCGCCGTTCACAAGGTCGGAGGCGCCGGCGATGCCCATCATCAGCAGCACCGGGACGCCGCGCTTCGCCATGCTGAAATGGTCGGCGCGATAGAATAGCCCGCGTTCGGGCAGGCTTTCGACCGAAATGGTGCGGCCCTGCGCGGCGGCGACGCGCGCGAGGTCATCCTCCAGCGTCCCTTGCCCCTTGCCGATCAGGACGACGTCCTTGGCACGGCCCGCGGTTTGCAGGATGTCGAGGCCGAGGTTGACGACGGTCTTTTCGACCGGAAAGAGGGGATTGGCGGCATAGGCTTCGGAGCCGAGCAGGCCGCGTTCCTCGGCGGTCCAGAAGGCGAAGAGGATGCTGCGGTCGGGCGGCGGCGCGGCCTTGAAGCCGCGCGCGATCTCGAACAATCCGGCGACGCCGAGCGCGTCGTCGTTGGCACCGGCGCGGTAGATGCGCCCCGCCTCGTCGGGCGCGCCTTCGCCATAGGCGTCCCAGTGGGCGCCATACATCACGACCTCGTCGGGACGCTTCGCGCCGGGGATTTTCGCAAGGACATTCTGGCTTTGCACGACCGCCTGCGTCACCGGGACGGCGGCATTGAAGCGGGTGCCGAGGTCGACGGGTTTGAAATCCTTGCGCCGCGCGGCGATGCGCAGCTTGGCGAGATCCTGCCCCGCGTTCGCGAAGAGGGTCGTCGCAGTCTCGCCCGAAACCCAGCCCTGTAGCGCGAGGCTCGTGACTTTTTCGGGCGCCATGACGAGGCCGTAATTTTCGCCGCCGCCGCTTTTGACGACATTCCAGCCGTAACCGACCCCGTCACTGTCATGGACGATCAGCGCCGCAATCGCCCCGCGCCGCGACGCTTCTTCGAATTTATAGGTCCAGCGGCCGTAATAGGTCATCGTGCGTCCGCCGAACTTGCCGAAGCTGTCGTCGCCCTTGGCCGCGACAAAATCGGGATCGTTGATCAGGAAGACCGCAACCTTGCCCTTAAGATCCTGACCCTTGAAATCGTCCCAGCCGCGTTCCGGGGCGCTGACGCCATAGCCGACGAAAACCATCGGGGCGTTGTCGACAACCGCCTGATCCTTCGGCTGGAGCGTCGAGACATAGATGTCGGTGCCGAAGGAGAGCGGCGTCGCCGCACCCGCGCGATCGAACGCGAGCGTGGTGGGGGTGCCAAGCCGGGTGTGCAGCAACGGCACCGGCTGGGTCCAGCCGCCATCGACGCCCGCGGGTTCGAGCCCCAGCGCCTGAAGTCGTCCGATCAGATAGCCGATCGTGCGTTCCTCGCCGATTGTGCCGGGGGCGCGGCCCTGAAACTGGTCGGAGGCGAGGGTGCGCACGGTTTCGGTGAGCCTGGCGGCGTCGATGGCGGGCGCGGTTTGCGCGGCCGCGGGGACCGAAAGGGCAGCGAGGAGCGCGGCGGCGGCGAGGCGTAAGGTCATAAGGCGAGGGCTTCCCGGTTGATGCGGCGCCAGCGTAGGCGTTTTCGGGGCGGCATTGAAGCGCGCAAACCGCCACGCGGCGAGATCGCTGTTTGACCGCAAGAAACGGGGCGTCGGCGGGGCGGCGGCGTGGCAGGGGCGCGCCATGACACAGACGATCGACACCGCCGTCGCGGCGCGCATCGCCGCGCTGGACTGGGACGCCATCGGCGGCGCGCTTGACCGGGACGGTTGGGCGGTGCTGCCGCAGCTGTTCTCGGCCACCGAATGCGATGGCACTGCGGCGCTCTATGGCGACGAGGGCCGGTTCCGCAGCCATGTCCAGATGGCGCGGCACGGATTCGGGCGCGGCGAATATCGCTATTTCGCTTATCCATTGCCGCCGCTGGTCGCGGCGCTTCGCGCGGCGCTTTATGCCCGGTTGGCGCCGATCGCCAATCGCTGGCACGAACGGATGGCGCGCGCGGGGCGCTTTCCCGCCGATCACGCCGACTATCTGGCGCATTGCCATGCGGCGGGACAGGCGCGCCCGACGCCGCTGTTGCTGCAATATGGGCCGAGCGATTATAATTGCCTGCACCGCGACCTGTACGGCGCGGAGGTTTTTCCGTTGCAGGTGGCGGTGTTGCTGTCGGCGCCGGGGGCGGATTTTTCTGGCGGCGAATTTGTGCTGACCGAACAGCGGCCGCGGATGCAATCGCGCGTGGCAGTCGTGCCGCTGGGCAAGGGCGACGCGGTGATATTTGCGGTCAACGAGCGCCCGGTGGCGGGCAGCCGCGGCGATTACCGGGTGGCTATGCGTCATGGGGTGAGCGAGGTCCGGTCAGGGCGGCGCCACACCTTGGGGGTGATCTTTCACGACGCCGCCTGAGCGCGGCTGGCGGGTGGACATGGCGGCTGCGGCGGTTAAGCCGGTACTGGGGCAACGGTATCGGTAAGGACAGCGGCGATGGATTTTTCCCGGCTTCAGGCGAGCAGCAAGATCGGCGACGATTGGGTCTATCCGCAACCGCCGTGCCTGAATTTCGGCTGGCTGGAGGTCGACCTGGACCCCGCGCACCGCATCTATTGGGAAGAATATGGCAATCCCGCGGGTGAGCCGGTGATGTTCCTGCACGGCGGCCCCGGCGGCGCCTGTGCCCCGGCGATGGCGCGCTTTTTCGATCCCGCGCGCTACCGCGTCATCCTGTTCGACCAGCGCGGATGCGGCAAGAGCGAACCCACTGTCGCGTCCGCCGGTCCGGCGGTGGCGCTGCGCAAAAATACCACCGCCGACCTGATCGGCGACATCGAGAAGTTGCGCGATCATCTGGAGATTATGGGCGCCATGCACGTGTTCGGCGGCAGCTGGGGCAGCACGCTGGCGATGGCCTATGCCATCGCGCACCCCGCGCATTGCGCCAGCCTGATCCTGCGCGGCATCTTTCTGGGCGGGGCAGAGGATCTCGACTATCTGTATCAGGGCAATGCCGCGACGTGGGATGCCGATCCTTACGCGCTGACCGCGCCGGGGGCGTATATCAAATATCCCGATGAATGGGCGGCGTTGTTGAACATGCTGACCCCGGCCGAGCGCGGCGACGTGATGAAATCGTACAAGGCGATTTTCGACATGGTGCCGACGAACGCAGCAGAGAAGGCGCGGCAGCTGGAGGCGGCGGTGACCTGGTCGCTGTGGGAGGGGGTGATTTCCAACATGATCCCCGAAACCGCCGATACGGGCAAGTTCGGCGAGGCCGATTTCGCTTTATGCTTTGCGCAGATCGAGGCGCATTATTTCGCGAACGATCTTTTCATTCCGGCGGGGCATTTTTTCGACAATATTGCGGCACTGGCGGCGATCCCAATCCACATCGTCCACGGCCGGTTCGACGAGGTATGCCCGCTGACCCAGGCCTCGCGGTTGGTCGCCGCTTTGCGCGCGGCGGGCGCCGAGCCGGTGACCTATGTCGTGACCAATGCCGGGCACAGCGCGATGGAGCGCGAAAATGCGCTGGCGCTGACCGCGGTGATGGACGCGCTGGCGCCGATCGGCGGCTAAGGCGCTGCCTTTTTCCAGAGGAAGGATTGACCCTGCCATGAAGCATCTGCTGGCCGCCATCTTCGGCATCCTGCTCGCCGCGGCGTCGTCCGCATCGGCGGCGGCGCAGCGGGGCGATGTTATCGTCCGCGACGTGACCGTGATCGATGTCGAGGCGGCGAAGGCAGTCGCCGGGCAGGCGGTCGTGCTGCGCGGCGACGATATTGTCGCGGTCGGCCCCGACGCGGCGATCGCGCGCAACTGGCGCGCGATCCGGCAGATCGACGGCAAGGGCAAGTTCCTGATCCCCGGATTGTGGGACATGCACGTCCATTTCGGCGGCGGTCCCGATCTGATCGACGAGAACAAGGCGCTGCTGCCGCTGTATGTCGCGAACGGGATCACCACGATCCGCGACGCGTCGGGCGACCTGCCCGATCAGGTGCTTGGCTGGCGCGGCGAGATCGCGGGCGGCCGCCTGTTCGGCCCGCGCCTGCTGACCTCGGGCGCCAAGATCGAGGGGATTGCGCCGCGGTGGAAGGGGACGATCGAGGTCGGCAGCGAGGCCGACGTCGATGCCGCGCTCGCCCGGCTCAAGGATCGCGACAAGGTCGATTTCGTCAAGATCACCGACAGCACGCTGAAGCCCGAGTTGTTTCTCTACGCGCTGCGGCGGGCAAAGGCCCTTGGCCTGCGCACGTCGGGTCATATCCCGATGGCATTGACCGTGCAGCAGGCGGTCGATGCCGGGATCAGTTCGATCGAGCATCTCGACTATGCCTATAATGCTGGGGCGAAGGACGAGGCCGCGATCGCCGCCGATTTCGCCGCGGGCCGCATCGACCGCGCCGAGGCGAACCGCCGTCTGGGCGCCGGTTTCGACCGCGCGACCGCGATGGCTGCCTATCGTCGCTTCGCGGCGCAGGGGGTGTTTGTCACTCCGACGCTCAACGGCAGCCGGATCATCGCCTATCTCGACCGCGACGATCATTCGAAGGACGCGGGACTCGCCTATGTCGGGCCGAAACTGCGCGAGACCTACGCCTGGCGCGTCGAGCGCGCTGCCAAAGCAGATGCCGCCGCCATCGCAGCGCGGCACGCGCAGATCGAGGATGTTGGGACGATCCTGCCGATGCTGGCCGAAGCCGGGGTGCCGATCATCGCGGGGACCGATGCGGGTTTCCTCAACAGCTTCAACTATCCGGGCTTTGGCCTGCACGACGAGATCGCGCTGTTTGTCGACAAGGGGCTGACCCCGGCGCAGGCGCTGGCGTCGGCGACGCGCGCGGGGCCGGCGTGGTTCGGCTGGCTGGGTCGTTATGGCGCGATCAAGCCGGGCATGGCGGCCGACCTGGTGCTGCTGACGCGCAATCCGCTGGACGACATCGCCGCGACGCGCGCGATCGATACGGTGATCCTGCGCGGAGCGGTGCACGACCGCGCGGCGCTCGACGCGATGCTGGCCGATACCAAGGCCCGGGTTGCGGCGTGGGATGCGGCGGTGAAGCGCTAGAGCGCCTTGGCAGCTGCCGCCTTGCGCGCGCGCCACACGCTCCACAAGGTGAACACCCCCATCAGCGCCCAGACGATATTCAGCCCCGCCGAGGGGAGTGCGCCATTATAGCCCGAGTTCAGCACAAAGCCGCTCGCGCCGATGACGTTCATCCATTGATAGAGATAGCCGCGCGGTTCGATCCGGCCGAGCGAGAGCAGGACGTAGCTGGCGAGGATGAGGATGGCGGCGAGCCAGCCGATAACCTCGATCGCGATCTCAAAAACGCTCATATGCCGTCCCTTTGGGTGGCCTGCACCCCGGCGGGGGACAGGGGATTCAGCGCATTGTCTGTTCGAGTGCCTCGACCGCGTCTTTGGCCTCGGCCAAACCCAGACCGGTGCGTTCGCGGACCAGCTTGATCGCGTCGATCTTGCGGTCCTGGCGGATCAAGTCGCGGATTTCGTCATTGTCGATCCGCTCGTCGCCGACGCGAACCATCGGAGGCGGGACGGCGCGCGGCGGTGGCGCGGAGAGGTCGCGGCGGGCCTGCTGCCCGCGCAGATAACGCGCGAGGAGCAGGCCGAGCAACAGGCCGAGGATCAGGAACAGCAGCTTGCCCATCGCCCAATCCTCGCCCGTCTATGCTTACGCCGCCAGCTTGCGCAGGACGTAGTGCAGGATGCCGCCGTTCATATAATATTCGACCTCGTTCGCGGTATCGATGCGGCAGAGCGTATCGAAGCTGAACGTCGAACCGTCGGCGCGGGTGACGTTGACGGTGACCGACTGGCGCGGCTTGAGGTCGGCGACGCCGGTGATGGTGAAGGTATCGTCGCCGGTCAGGCCGAGCGTCTCGCGGCTCTCGCCCTCAAGGAACTGCAGCGGCAGCACGCCCATGCCGACAAGATTCGAACGGTGGATGCGCTCGAAGCTTTCGACGATCACCGCGCGGACGCCGAGCAAATTAGTGCCCTTCGCCGCCCAGTCGCGCGACGAGCCGGTGCCATATTCCTTGCCCGCGATGACGACCAGCGGGGTGCCGTCGGCCTTGTGGCGCATCGCGGCGTCGTAGATCGGCATGACTTCATCGCCATAGCGCGACATGCCGCCTTCGATACCGGGGACCATTTCATTCTTGATGCGGATGTTGGCGAAGGTGCCGCGCATCATGACGTCGTGGTGGCCGCGGCGGGCGCCGTAGCTGTTGAAGTCGGCCTTGCTGACCTGATGTTCCATCAGCCATTTTCCGGCCGGGCTGTCCGCCTTGATGCTGCCGGCGGGGCTGATGTGGTCGGTGGTGATGCTGTCGCCGAGGATCGCGAGCGGTTTCGCGCCCACGATGTCGCTGACCGGCGCCGGGGTCATCGTCATGCCCTCGAAATAGGGCGGGTTGGCGACATAGGTCGATCCCGCGCGCCACTGATAGGTGTCGCTGCCTTCGACCTCGATCTTCTGCCAATGCTCGTCGCCCTTGTAGACATGGGCGTAGCGCGCTTCGAACATGGCGCGGTCGACCGCGCCTGCCACCGTCTCGGCGACTTCCAGATTGGTTGGCCAGATGTCGGCGAGGAAGACGTCGTTGCCCGACTGATCCTGCCCGATCGGGGTGGTGGTGAAATCCTCGATCACCGTGCCCTTCAGCGCATAGGCGACGACGAGCGGCGGCGAGGCGAGGAAATTGGCGCGCACATCGGGCGACACGCGGCCTTCGAAGTTGCGGTTGCCCGAAATCACCGCCGCGGCGACGAGGCCGTTTTCGTTGATCGCCTTCGAAATCGGTTCGGCGAGCGGACCCGAATTGCCGATGCAGGTCGTGCAGCCATAGCCGACGAGGTTGAAGCCGATATTGTCGAGATGCTTTTGCAGCCCCGCCTTGACGAGATAGTCGGTGACGACCTGCGACCCCGGGGCGAGCGAGGTCTTCACCCACGGCTTGGGCTTGAGGCCCAGCGCGTCCGCCTTTTTCGCGACGAGCCCCGCGGCGACGAGCACGCCGGGATTCGAGGTGTTGGTGCAGCTGGTGATCGCGGCGATGGTGACGTCGCCGTCGCCGATATCGAAATCCTTGCCCTCGACCGGCACCCGCGTCTGCGCCTTTTTATAGGTGTTGACCATGTCGGCGTTGAACACATCGTCGACGTCGGGGAGCGAGACGCGGTCCTGCGGCCGCTTGGGCCCGGCGAGCGACGGCACGACGGTGGCAAGGTCGAGTTCGAGCGTGTCGGTGAACACGGGGTCCGCCGCGCCCTCGACGATCCACAGCCCCTGCGCCTTGGCATAAGCCTCGACCAGCGCGATATTCTCTTCCGAGCGGCCGGTCAGGCGCATGTAATCGAGCGTCTTGTCGTCGACGCCAAAGAAGCCGCAGGTCGCGCCATATTCGGGCGCCATATTGGCGAGCGTCGCGCGGTCGGCGAGGCTGAGCGAGGCAAGGCCGGGGCCGAAATATTCGACGAAGCGCCCGACGACGCCCTTGGCGCGCAGCATCTGTGTCGCGGTGAGCACGAGGTCGGTCGCGGTGACGCCTTCCTTGAGCTTGCCGGTGAATTTGAAGCCGACAACTTCGGGGATGAGCATCGACACGGGCTGGCCGAGCATCGCGGCCTCGGCCTCGATCCCGCCGACGCCCCAGCCGAGCACGCCGAGCCCGTTGATCATCGTCGTGTGGCTGTCGGTGCCGACGCAGGTGTCGGGATAGGCGACGAGCGCGCCCGACGCATCCTCGCTCGACCACACTGCCTGCGCGATATGTTCGAGGTTCACCTGGTGGCAGATGCCGGTGCCCGGGGGCACCGCCTTGAAATTCGACAGCGATTTCGACCCCCATTTCAGGAAGTCATAGCGTTCGCCGTTGCGATAATATTCGATCTCGACATTCTGTTCGAACGCCTTGGGGTGGCCGAATTCGTCGACCATTACCGAGTGGTCGATGACGAGGTGGACGGGGACGAGCGGGTTGATCTTGGTCGTGTCGCCGCCGAGCTTGGCGATCGCATCGCGCATCGCGGCGAGGTCGACGACGCAGGGAACGCCGGTGAAATCCTGCAGCAGCACGCGCGCCGGGCGATACTGGATCTCGCGGTTCGAATGCGGGTCTTTCTGCCAGTCGACCAGCGCCTGGACGTCATCCTTCGACACGGTGAAGCCGCCATCCTCGAACCGCAGCAGGTTTTCGAGCAGCACCTTCATCGAAAACGGCAGGCGCGACACGTCGCCCAGCTTCGCCGCGGCCTTGTCGAGCGAATAATAGGCATAATGTTTGCCGCCGACGTTCAGCGTCGAACGGGTGCCCAGCGTGTCGTGTCCGGTGGTCGTCATCTTGCAGCAGTCCCCTGTTGGCGCGGCGGGGAATGACCGTCCGCTGGCGTGGCGGGAGAGCGGGCCAGCAGGAGTCGCGCGCGCGGTTTTTGTTGGGGACGCCTTACGCGGGGGGTGGGGAAATGCAAGGGGGTGGGGGTGGGTTCGTTGGGGGGCGGGCTGGCTGATGCCGTCGGCGGCGCAAGGATTATCTCACGCAAAGGCGCGAAGGCGCAAAGCTAACCCTGCCTCGTCATCCCGGACTTGATCCGGGATCCATCCCACCGGCGCCGCATGGATCCCGGATCAAGTCGAACGAGCCGCTTGTCTCGTTCGAGGATGACGATTGCGGAGGGGGCAAGGAGCCTCCCAACTTGTTCGACCGCTCCTTCCATGCTATCTTACCGGTATGACCAAGGAGACCAGAGTATCGGCCAAGGGCCAGGTCGTCATCCCCAAGGATGTGCGCGACCGGTTGCATTGGGATGTCGGCACGGTGCTGGAAGTCGTCGATGGCCCCGCGGGGGTCATGCTGCGCGCCAAACCCAAGGCGAAAAAGGCGCTGAGTTTTGAGGCGGCGATGGCAAAGATTCGCAAGACCGTGAATTACAGCGGGCCGCGGATCAGCGACGAACAGGCGGATGCCGCGATCGACCGCATGTTTCGAGAGGATAAAAGCTGGGACGCCAAGCCTTGAAGGCGGTCGATACGAACGTCCTCGCGCGTTTCTTGCTCAACGACGATCCGGCGCAGACGGAGATGGCGCGCGAGATTATCGAGGCAGGCGTCTTTGTCCCGATCACCGTCCTGTTGGAACTCGGCTGGCTGCTCCAGTCCCATTATGGCTTTGACCGCGCCTATCTGACTGCGGCGCTGGGCGCCCTGCTCGACATTCCGACCATCATGATGTCCGACGAGGAAGCCGTGCGGCAGGCGTTGGCCGCCTTTGCCAAGGGCGGCGATTTCGCTGATCATATTCACCTGGTCGCTGCCAAGGGGGCCGAGGCTTTTGTCACGTTCGATCAGCGGATGATCGGGACGGCGGGAATGGCGGTCGAGGTCGTCCGGTAAGTGGCGGCGTGTCGGTAAAAGCCCGCTGCGCGTGAGGCGCGAACTGCGCGGGCTGAGCCAGGTGAAGCTGGGGGCGGTGTCGGGGGTTAACCGGGTGCAGATCGCCGACATCGAGGCCGGGCGCGGCAAGGGGTCGGTGGAGACGGTGCGGAAGCTGGCGGATGCGCTGGGGGTTCGGGTGGATGATTTGGTTTGAATTTATAGGCGAGCAATACTGGAGATTGATGGACCCGTCGCTGCAATTCCCGTCGCTGTATTTCCTTGACGACACGTTCCTCCTATGTTCCTAGTATCGTATGGGCCTACTATCGATGCAGCTGGATCAGGCAGGAGCTGAAAAGGTCAGAGCTCAGCTCGAGCACCTTATTTCGACCGCTCCATCGTTCGAGTACGGTGTGGATCGCACGATCGAAGATACGCGGTGGCTCGCCAAAGCCGAGGCAATGCTGTCTCAGGGTGGTGAACTTGTCGATGTCTCGGATTTCCGTCTCGCTCGGGCAAGGCTCGGAACATTTACGCACGATCCGCTGTCAATCTTGAGGCCTGTTATGACTGCGTATTACCGGGTCGAAGCTCTTTGTCCGCCATCTGCCCAAGGTGTATTCATTCCCCAGGGGGATGAGTGGGGTGGTTTTGCTGCGCTGGTGTCGCTCCTTTCTGTCCCGCGGGAAACCGTTCTCGTTGTTGATCCCTATCTTGATGCAAAGGCATATTGCGAAGTTGTTGGTGTAGCGAAAGCTGGTGAAATTCGTTTTCTCGCCGCGACTACCTATCGTGACGGTCTGAATGTTGCACACGCGAAGCGGCTCGCAAGCGGGGATAGTACAGTACATCTTCGCTATGGGAAAAAGGGCGCCCTCCATGACCGGCTCATAATCTTAGATAATGCTGAGGTTTGGTTAGTTTCACAGTCATTGAAGGACATTGCTATACGCTCTCCCGCTTCGCTATCGAAAGCTGACGACGGTTTAGCGCGCATGAAGATCGCAGCGTATGCTTTGCTTTGGGAAGAAGCGGATGACGGACCTGTGGCTTAGTCCAGCTCAGATGCAGTAAGAGGTGGCGACGGTGCGGCCTATTCGGGACAAGTCAGGAAAGTCACTAGAGCGATTGGTCGCCGGGCTGGAATTGGCGCTAGCAGGGACGAACGCGAGCATAGAAGCCCCCTCTCGCCGACTGATTGATCGCGACACCGGCCTCGCGCGAGAACATGATGTCCTGATTATTTGGGATCACGGACACCATCAAATCGTAACTGCGATTGAATGTCGCGACCGGTCGCGTCCGGTCGGGGTGCCGGATGTTGAGGCGTTTGCAGATAAATGCGTCGCCACCGGTGTGCATACGGGAGTGATAGTTTCTGCAAGTGGCTTTCAGAATAGTGCAAGGGCGAAAGCTAAAGCTCGCGCCATCCTGTGTATGGATTTGCAGGATGCGGTTAGCTTTGATTGGCTACACGTTTCTGCAATTGAAGGTTTAGAGCGTCGTTATAACAGCTGGCACTTCGAGATATTCGTCGATGGTGGAGGGGAAACAACCTTCGGCGGGTTGTTTGACGACGCGGGGGAACCCGTCATCGGCGAACAAATCAGAGATTTTGTCGCAAACCATATCGGAACTGCCGATATCGGAGGAGATGCCCCCGACGGCGCGGTAGTGCCCGTGCGAATACATCTTGAAACCCCAAATTGGCAGGTGTCGGATGGCGAAGGAAACTTATTTCCAGTGAGTTATATATTCGCTGAGAGCAGTTTCACCGTCATCAGATCGTCGCACCAACTCACACTACGCCGCTATGTCGGTGGAGGTAGGGAGTTCTCTCTAGCCAGCGCTGAAATGACAATCAATGGCAGGCTCGGGAATATCCTTTTGGTCCGCAACGAGGACGACACCACCTCAATAGTGTGGTCGGGCGGTAGCGGGCGCCCGCGTTGAAATGCCCTGCATAACTCCCACTGGGTATCCCATCTCTTTGCAGCATTGCTCAGCCACCGAAGCCCTGTCACTTTCCCGCCCTGACTAGCGAACAGCGGAGATGATCATGCGAACCACCCGAGCCACCGCCACGACGGCGATGCTGAGCCTTACTCTCCTCGTCGCGCCCGCCTTCGCCCGCGATCCCGCCAACGTCCTGATGCCCGAAAATCCCGAGGCGCGGGCGTTTCAGGAGGCTGTCGGCTATGCGACCGCGGTGATCGCGGGGGACACGATCTACCTGTCGGGGGTGGTCGCGGGGCCGGCGAAGGGGGAGAGCGATCTGGCACCCGGATATGAGCGCGCCTTTGCGCATATCGCCGCGACGCTGGCGCGCGCGGGGGCGAGCTGGGACGATGTGGTCGACATCACCACCTTTCACACCGACCTGGCGGCGCATATCGACGGCTTTGCCGCGGTCAAGAACCGCCACGTGAAGGCGCCCTTTCCGGCGTGGACCGCGATCGGCGTGTCGCGGTTGTACGAGCCGACCGCGGTGGTCGAGATCAAGGTCGTGGCGCGGGTGGCGAAGAAATAGGGGTTGGGCGGGGGGCTTTCCCCCGCGTGGCGTCCCCCGGTATATGCCGCTTTTGAGCCAATGGTCGTTCCCCGGCGAAAGCGGGGGGCCAGGGTGTGCTTGACAGACGCTGGTGCTCCAACGCTCCGGGCCCCGGCTTTCGCCGGGGAACGGTTGTTGGAAGGGCGGTCGGGGATGGCGACGCGGGGACGCGCGGCGCCCGATCGTCAGGCGACAAGGCCGGCGTGGCGGGCCTTGTCGGCCAGTTCGGCGCGCGTCGCGGCGCCCATCGTGCGCAGCAGATACGAGACATGGTTGCGGACGGTGAAGTGCGAAAGGGCGAGGCTGCGCGCGATTTGTTTGTTCGACTGTTTTTGCGCGAGCATCGTCAGCACCTCGACCTGCCGCGCGGTCAGCGGCGGCGGCGCGGCTGGGGGAGCGGGCATGGGCTGGACCGAAGGCTGGTCGGGTTTGAGGACGACGCATTCGCCCTGCTCGAGCTGGCGCAGCCCCGCGACGATGCGGTCGGGGTGAACCGATTTGGCGATATAGGCATCGGCGCCATAACCCATGACGCGGCCGATCGTCGCGTCGTCGTCGAGCATCGACACGACCGCGATCGACGAGCGCGGGAAGCGGCGGCGCATCATCGGCAGCGTCTGCGCGGGGTCCATGCCGGGGAACAGCAGGTCGACGGTGAACAGCCAAGGCGCGGCGTGGCGATCGGCGACGCCGAGCATTTCGGCCACCGACCCCGCTTCGTGCAGCGCGGTGCCGGGGAAGGTGCCGCCGACGAGTTGCGCCAGCCCGCCGCGAAACACCGGGTGATCATCGGCGATGATGATGCTGGAGTTCATCGGGCAGGCCATCAATAGCGGGTGGTATCGGGCCACAGGACCCGCTGGCAGCGCGCCCTGGGGTCGGCGGTTTTGGCGGCGAGGGCGGCGCGGAGCGCGGGCAGCGCCGCGACCGCCTGTCGCAGCGCCGCGATATCGAGGGCGCCGCGCGCGAGATCCTGGTCGCCGCCGAGCCGGTCGGACGGGCGGACCAGCGTCCAGCCGAGCGTGTCATATCCTTCGGCATAGGCGAGCAGGTCGCCGAGCGGTAGCTCGCCGTGGCCGTTGCCGGGGTCGCGGGCGCCATAGGGGAAGATCTGCGTCGACAGCGCGGTGCTGCCGATGATGCCGTGCGGCTGGACCGGGAAGGGGCGCTGGATGCGGAGCAACGCGACTTCGGGCAGGTCGGCGTCGATGCCGACGCGCAGCTTGGCGTCGATCGCGCGGTCGTCGATCGCGGGCTGGCGCGCGGGATCCCAGATGTACGACAGTTCGAGTTCGAGCGGACGCTGCGTTTTCTGCGGGTCATATCCCGCCGCAGTCCAGCGCATGAAATCGCCGCCGCCCGGCTTGCCGTCGTCGGTGAACAGGCGGGTGAGGGTGACGGTGCCGCCCGCTAGACGCTGTTCGACGTCGCAGGTGTAGCGCCAGCTTTCGCGAAAGGGCGGACTGGCGACCGGCGGCTGACCGGCGAGCGGAGGCAGCCGGGCGTCGACGGCGCCGGGGGCGAGCAAGAGCGGCAGGATGAATGTGAGGGCGAGCTGGCGACGCATATGTTTTTCCCGGTTCGGACAGAACGCCGACAGAGCTATCGCACGGACGGCGGCGCGGCGGTGATCGTAATCACAGCCGCGCCGCGGATCAGCGCGCCGCGGATCAGCGCACGGGGGGCCCCGCGGGGCGCGTCCAGCCCTGGCGATATTTGGCGAACCAGGCGAGGATCGCTGCGGCCTTGGCGGCCGATTGCGAGGGCCGCGCGGCGATGCCGCCGTGGCCGGCGCCGGGAATCTTGACCAGCGCGGTCGGGACGCCGCGCAGGCGGAGCGCGGTATAATATTGTTCGGATTCGCTGACCGGGGTGCGGTAATCCTCTGCGCCCACCACCACGAGGGTCGGGGTTTCGACATTGCCGACGAGCGAGAGCGGCGACAGCGACCAGTAGAGTTCGGGTTTCTCCCACGGCATCGCGCCGAGCCAGTAGCGGCCGAAAAAGGCGGGGCCGTCGGCGGTCAGCGCCTGCGTTGTCCAGTTGATCACCGGTTTCTGCGTGACCGCGGCCTTGAAGCGGTTGGTTTTTCCGACGATCCAGCTGGTCAGCACGCCACCGCCCGACCCGCCGGTGACGAACAGCGCGTCGGGATCGGCGATGCCGAGCGCGATGGCGCGGTCGACGATGCTGATCAGGTCGAAATAGTCATTGCCCGGATAGGCCTTGTCGATTTCCTGCGCGAACGCCTCGCCATAGCTGGTCGAGCCGCGCGGGTTGGCGGAGAGGACGGCATAGCCGCCCGCGGCATAGAGCTGGTTGTCGGTCGAAAAATGCGGACCATAGGCCTGGAAAGGGCCGCCGTGGATTTCGAGGATCAGCGGTATCTTTGTCCCCTCGACATAACCGGGGGGCAGGGTCAGCCAGCCGTCGATCGGTTTGCCGTCATGGCTGGACGGGGTGGTGATCTTGCGCACCTCGCCGAGCGATTTGACGTCGCGCAAGCTGCGGTTGAGGTCGGTGAGCATGCGTGCCGATCCGCCGCGCGTCAACTGCACTTCGGCCGGGCGGGTCGCGGTGCCGCCGGTGAAGGCGATCGCGCCGCCGTCGGACACGGTAAAGCTGCCCCCGGCATAGGGGCGGTCGAGCCCGCCGCCCGACAGCCCCTTTGCGACGTCGCGCACCGATCCGTCGAGGCCGATGCGCGCGACCTTGGTTTCGCCATGATCGTCGTACTGCGCATAGATCGCGCGGCCGCCGCCCTCCCACTGGATCGCGTCGACGCTGTAATCCCAATTGCCGGTCAGGTTGCGACGCCCCGAGCCGTCGGCGTTCATCACGTAGAGATGCGTATTTTCGTAGGCGCGCCCGGCATCGTCGAAGCCAAGATAGGCGATCTTGCTGCCATCGGGCGAGACGAGCGGGTTCGCGTCGGGGCCGTTGCGGTCGGTGAGCGCGGTGACGCGGCCGCTGGCGATGTCGAGCGCATGGACCTCGCTTTCGAGCGGGTCGGTTTCCCAGTCGGGCTTGCGATTGGCGGCGAAAAAGAGCGTGCGGCCGTCGCGTGACCAGCTCAAAGGGCCGCTATCGTGGTAGGGGCCAAAGGTCAGCTGGCGCGGCGCGCCGCCGGTCGCCGGGACGAGGAAGATTTTTTCGAACCCCGGTTCGATATAACCCTGCCCATCGGCGCGATAGGCGAGGAGGTTACGGATTTCGAGCGGTTCGGCCCAGGTCGCGCCCTTCGGTTTGTTGGCGGGCGCGGCGCCGAGCTTCAACCCCTCGTCCTTGACCAGCATCGTATAGGCGAGCGAGCGGCCGTCGGGCGCCCAGGCGAGCGACGAGGGTGCGGTCGGCAGGCCGGTCAGCCGCACCGCTTCGCCCCCCGTCATCCAGCGCACCCACAGCTGCGCGCTGCCCCCCTCGGTCGAGGCGAAGGCCAGGCGTTTGCCGTCGGGCGACCAGCGCGGGGCAAAGGCGCCGCCCTGCCGCCCCGCCAGCGGGGTTTCTTCCCCCGTCGCCGTGTCGATCAGCCAGATCGAGCTGACCGCGCGGTCGGTCATGATGTCGTTCTGGCGCCGGACATAAGCGATGTGGCGCCCGTCGGGGCTGATCTGCGGATCGGCGGCGATCGCAAGGTCGAACAGGTCGGCGCCGGTCAGGCGGCGTTCGGGGGCGGTGCGCGCGCTGCCGACGGCGGTTGCCGACATCGCGGCGGGCGAGGCCGCGGGAGCAGGTGCTGCGTCGTCCTGGGCGGGCGGTGCGGGCGGTTCTTGTGCGACGCTTGGCTGGACCGAAAGCACGAGCAGGCTTGCGCCCAAAATAACCAGTTTGCGCATGAAATGCCGTTCCTTTTTTCTGATGGTCGAGGTTTGTCGCTTTCGCCGACGCGCGTCAACTACGCCGGGGGGGTAGGGGGGTGGGGTTGGCGCGTCATCGATCCTGGCGCGCATTGCGCCGCACCGGGTTGGATAATGTTTTCATCGTCGAGGCGCGGCGCGACGAGGTTCGACGCCGACGCGCTCGGTAACCGGCGGAGCGTCAGCGTGACGAAAAGCTGCGATGTCGATGAAGTTTTGGGCGCCCCGTGAAAGGCAAGGCGCTGCAAATACAGGCTGTGCCCGAGCGCGGCTATCCGTCAATTTGGGTCGGCGCGCGAAAGGTCGAGACAAGCACGGTGCCGATCGCGATGGTGGTGACGACCATCATCGCCACCGCAAGATTGACCCCGCCGACCGCGATCTCGCTGCCGTCGCTGTGCAGCATCGTGCCGCCGTAAAGCGGGCTGAGGGTGTAGGCGAAAAGAAAGCCGAGCGAGATGATGAAGGCGATCAGCGCGGGAAGCCGCACCTGACGGCTGCACCAGATGAGCCACAGGCAGAGCATCGCCAGCGCGCTGTTGGTCAGCAGCTGCCACACCTCGTGCAGTCGCGCGTGGCCGGGCCAGTCGGGATTGACGACATGCGTTATCCCCAATTCGAGGATCGGGGTGAGCACCCCGAAGGGAATCAGGGCAAGGGTAAGAACGATGCGGCGCATAGGGCGACTCCAATTGACAATGTCAATTTAATATCTGGAAATTGACATTGTCAATTGAGGCGATGTGTTGTCATCGGGGTTCTTGGACAAACGACCCGTCGGGCAAAGCGCCCTTTCGCGATTGTCCGGCTTGCATCGCGTGATTGACGCTATCAATGATAGGGCATGAAACGAGGCCAACATCATGGCGCGCTGCGCCAGTTGCTGATCGACACGGCGCTGGTCCTGCTCGACCGGGATGGCGTCGAGGCGGTGACAATCCGCGCCGTGGCGCGCGCGTCGGGGGTGTCGCACGCCGCGCCCGCCAATCATTTTGCCGACCGGCGCGCGCTGCTGACCGCGCTGGCCGTGCAATGCTTTACCGATTTGGCCGCCGGGGCGTCGGCGGCACGCGATGCGGCATCGCCCGCACCGCGCGCGCGGATCATCGCTTTTGCCGACGCCTATGTCGCTTATGCGCTGGCCCACCCCAACCGCTATCGCATGATGTGGCGGATGGACATGCTCGATCCCGACGACGCCGCCCTGGCCGAGCTGATCGATGGGCTCTACGCGGGCGTCGAGCAGGATGTGCTGGCGCTGCCGCACGGACAAAGCGACGATGCGACGACGCTACTCATCGCGCTGAGCAGCGTCGTCCACGGTTATGTCGCGATGCGCATCGACGGCAATTTTGTCGCTGCGGTGGATGCCGCGAGCGGCAAGCCGCGGCATCAGGCGATCGTCGAACGGCTGATCCGCGAATAGCGGCGCGCTGAGCAGTACGGCCGCGGGGTAATTGCGCACCGACCCTAATCCGCCAGCGCACCGATGCTGAGGCTGCGGTAACCCGGATCACGTCGGCGCCGAAACCGGCCGGGGCTCAAGCGGTTCCGCGCACCACCAGATGGACGGGAATGCGGGTGCCGCTGCGCGTGCGTTCGTCGTCTTCGAGCGCCATCGCGACCAGCGCTTCGCCCGCGGCGTCGAGATCGGGCTCGAGCGTGGTCAGCGCGGGGTCGGCGAGGGTGCCGGCGCGGATGCCGTCGAAGCCGATCAGCGCGACGTCCTGCGGCACGCGGCGTCCCGCGTCCTTAAGCCCCTGTAGCACGCCGAGCGCGAGCATGTCCGACGCCGCAAAGATCGCGTCGGTGTCGGGATGCGCGGCGAGCAGCGCCTGGACCGCGGCGACGCCTTGCGCGTGGCGGTCGGCGGCGGCGGGGGGTTCGGCGATGATCGCGGTCAGTCCGTGCGCGGCCAGGGTCGCGGTGAAGCCGTCGCGGCGCTCGTCGAACTGGCGCTGCGGCGATTGCTGCGGCCCGACAAAGGCGATGCGGCGGCGCCCGAGTTTGACGAAATGCTCGGCGGCGCGCTGGCCCCCCTCGTCATTTTCGCTGCGCATCCAGTGGAACGGGCTACCCGGGCTGCCCCAGCAAACGAAGTCGAGGCCCGACGATTGCGCCGCAGCGAAATAGTCCCAGGCGGCGCGGTTGCTGGTGGTGCCGATGACGATCATTGCATCGGCCAGCCCCGAGGCGACGAAATCGGCGCGGAAATTGTCGGGATTTTCCTGAAACGAAACGAGCAGGTTGAACCCGCGCGCCGAGGTCGCGGCGGCGATGCTGCCGAGCAGCGCGAAGTAAAAGGGGTTGATCGCACTGCGATCCTCGCCGGGGCGGCAGATGGTAACGAGCGCGATCGTCTCGCTGCTTTTCAGGCGCAGCGACGAGGCGTGGCGATCGACGACATAGCCAAGTTCGCGCGCGGCGGCCGAAACACGCGCCCGCGTTTCGGCGTTGACCCCGGGCGAGTTGCGGAGCGCGCGCGAAACGGTCGATTGCGACACACCGGCGCGCTCGGCGACGTCGAACGATGTCGGGCGCAGCATCTTTGCGGTCACCTAGGCTTCTCCCTCTGCGCCGTCTGTCGCCGCGAGGGCGGGGCTTGTCAATGTCGGCCGGTCAAAGACCGTCCAAAGCCAGCAGCGCAAAGGTCGCGAGCCAATGTTCGCCCATATAGTCGCCGGTGACGTGCGGCAGCGCGGCGGCAAGGTGGCGCGCTGCGGTATCCTCGGCGACCGGGGTGACGGGATGGGCGGGGCCGAGCGCGGCGGCGATGGCGCGCCAGTTCCATGCGCGGCTGAGGTTGAGACCGTCGAGATGCGCGATCTTGCCATCGCTGCGGTCGGAGACGGTGGCGGGGGTGAACAGGGTGGCGGGGTGCTGGTCGGCGGCGCGGGGGAGGAAGGCGTCAAACCAGGCGGGGAAATCTCCGCCGAGGACGGCGGCCATCAGCTGCGCCTCGCTGAGTGCCGAGGAGAGGAATTCGTCGCCGCCGGGCTCCCACGCCTGACAGTCGCGGTCGTCGGCGAACCAATCCAGCGCGCGCGTGTCGATGAGGGTGACGAGCGCGGGGTCGCGGTTTGTTGCCCAGTCGCGCGCGAGCGTCAGCGCAAAGGCGATGTTGAAATGGGTGCCGACGCGCAAGGGGTAGGTGAGCTTGGGCAGGAAGGCGTGGAAGCGCGCGGCGAAAGCGGAAGCGAGCGGTTGGAGCGCGGCGGCCCAAGGGGCGTCGTGCCGCTCGGCCTCGGCATGAAGCGCGAGCAGCCAGGCCCAGCCATAGGGGCGTTCGAATCCCGCGGCATAGGGGCGTGCGAGGAAGGCGAGTTCGCCCGCGACCTTGTCGGGAACCAGCATGGCGTCGGCGCGGGTGCGGATGTCGGCGGCGATGGGAAGGTCAGGGAAACGGCGCGCGAGGCGGAGGATCTGCCACCAGCCGTGGACGCAGCTGTGCCAGTCGAAGCTGCCGTGGAAGATCGGGTGATGTTCGCGCGGGGGTTTGGCGTCTTCGGGGCCGTTCAGGACGAGGTCCATCTTGTAGGGATATTCGCGGCCGAGGTGCGACAGGGTGGCGGTCGCGAAGCGGGCGGCGTGGTCGGGGTTCAATTCCATGCAACCTCTCTAACCGTTCGACACGAACGGAAACAAATATTGCGTCATCCCGGCGAAGGCCGGGTTCTCGACGGTGCGTCAGGTTCAGGCGGTGAGATCCCGGCCTTCGCCGGGATGACGACATAGGGGTAGGCGATCGATGCGAGTCAGAAAGCGAACAGCCAGATGAAGACGATGTTCACTGCGAGCAGCGGCAGCGCGGTGCCGATCTGCGCCTTGATCACGCCATAGGGGTTTTTGAGTTCGAGCAGCGCGGCGGGCACCAGGTTGAAGTTCGCCGCCATCGGGGTCATCAGCGTGCCGCAGAAGCCCGCGAGCATGCCGATCGCCGCGACGACCGCGGGGTCGCCGCCATACTGCTTGATGAGCAAGGGCATGCCGACCGCCGCGAGCATCACCGGGAAGGCGGCGAAGGCATTGCCCATCACCATCGTGAACAATGCCATGCCGAGCCCGAAGGCGAGCACCGCGCCGAACAGGCTGCCCTGCGGGATCGCGGTGCCGATGAGGTCGCCGACGACTTCGCCGACCCCGGCGAGCGCGAAAACCGCGCCGAGGCTGGCGAGCATTTGCGGCAGGATCGCGGCCCAGCCGACCGCGTCGAGCAGGCGGCGCCCTTGTTGCGCCGGAAGGAGGAGCGGCGGTTTGAGGCGCGCCATGCCGACGGCGAGCGCGATGAGGACGCCGATAGCGAGCGAGATCAACGTCGCCTGTTTCGGGTCGGCGAGGCCGGGGAGCCATTTGAACAGGAAAGTGCCCGCGAGCGCGGCGGCCGGGATGATCAGCGCGACGAGAAGCAGGAAAGGGCCGTGCTTTGCGGCGCGCTCTGTCTGCACGTCGGCGGGGATGTCGCCGCCGGGGGCGCGGCCGATCTGGCCGGTGCCCGCGATCGCGACGAGCGCGAGGACGAGGAGGCCGTTGCCGAAATCGCCGAGATAATCGCCGCCAAGCATCGACAGCGCGAGCAGACCCCAGAAGGCGGCGTTGCCGAAGCGTTTGGGGTTGCTGCGGTCCATGGCGCCCAGCACCGCGAACAGCGCGAAGGTCAGGCCCGCGAGGACGTAAACGAAGCCGAGGGTGATCATGCCGCGGCCTCCGTCTGGGCCGCCATGCGCCGGTCGAGGCGGCGGAGCCGGAAGCCGTGGATCAGGAAAGCGGCGATCGCGGTCGGGATCGCCCAGAGCGAGAAGTGCAGCGGCTCGATCTGATAACCATAGCCTTCGAGCACGCCCTTCATCAGCAGGATCGAGCCGATGGCGAGGAAGATGTCTTCGCCAAAGAACAGCCCGATATTGTCGGTGGCGGCGGACTGCGCCTTGATCTCCTCGCGCTGTTCGTCGGTAAGCGCCGGGTTGGCGGCTTCGGCGGCGGCCTCGGCCATCGGGGCGACGAGCGGGCGGACGGTCTGGGCATGGCCCGCGACCGAAGTGAGCCCGACCGCGGCCATGCCCTGACGCAGCAAGAGATAGCCGGTGAGCAGGCGGCCAAGCGTGGCGCCCTTCATGCGGCCGATCAGGGTGCGGGCATGTTGCTGGAGGCCATAGGCTTCGAGCAGGCCGATGACGGGGAGGACGATCCAGATGATCGAGACATAGCGCGTGTCGTTGAACGCCTTGCCGAACGCGGCGACGATCGCGGCGATATCGAGCCCGGCGGCGAGGCCGGTGGCGAGCGCCGAGGCCATGATGGCGAGCAGCGGATTGAAACGCAGGACAAACCCCGCGATGATGATGAGGATGCCGATCAGGACGAGCATGGCATAGCCTTGGACATCATTAACGTCGTCATTGCGAGCGAAGCGAAGCAATCCAGGGTGGCACAAGCCGCCTTGGATTGCTTCGCTTCGCTCGCAATGACGGAGCTTATGGTCACAACGGTATTACGTCGATCATTGGACAAATCTAACCCTCCCCCGTTTCGCCATAACCCCCGCCGCCCGGCGTTTCGATCACGAAGGTGTCACCCGCCGCGAGATCGGCGCTGCCGGTTGCGCCCAGCATCTCGACCGTCCCATCGCCGCGTTCGACCCAGTTGCGGCCCGGCGTGGCGTCGCCGCCACCTGCCAGCCCGCGCGGCGCGATCGCGCGGCGGTTGGCGAGGATGTTGGCGGCCATCGGTTCGCGGAAACGGATGCGGCGCGTGGCGCCGTCGCCGCCGTGCCACCGGCCTTTGCCGCCGGAGCCTTGGCGGATCGAAAATTCCTCGACGATCACGGGGAAGCGCGCCTCCATCACCTCGGGATCGGTCATCCGGCTGTTGGTCATGTGCGTCTGGATGACGCTGGTGCCGTCGAAGCCCGGCCCGGCGCCCGAGCCGCCCGCGATCGTCTCATAATATTGATGCGCTTCATTGCCGAAGGTGAAATTGTTCATCGTCCCCTGCGCGGGCGCCATCGCGCCGAAGGCGGCGAACAGCGCGTCGGTGATGACCTGGCTGGTTTCGACATTGCCCGCGACGACGGCGGCGGGGTAGATCGGCGACAGCATCGAGTTGGCGGGGACGATCAGCGTGACGGGGGCAAGGCAGCCCTCGTTCATCGGGATCGGATCGTCGAGCATCGTGCGCAGGACATAGAGCACCGCGGCGCGGACGACGGGGAGCGGCGCGTTGAAATTGTCGGGCAGGGTGGCGCTGGAGCCGGTGAAGTCGATGGTGACGTGGCGCGCAGCGCGATCGACCGTCACCGCGACGACGACTTCGGCGCCATTGTCCATCGCGTAGCGGAACTGGCCGTCGGCAAGGCGCGCGAGCAGTTGGCGGACCGCCGCTTCGGCCTGTGCCTGTCCGTGCGCCATATAGGCGGCGACGGTGGCGGCACCGTGCGCCGCGCTGAGGTCGGCGAGCGCGCTGGCGCCGCGCTGGCAGGCGGCGACCTGAGCCTTCAGATCGGCGATATTGAGCGCCGGGTTGCGCGCTGGGAAGGGGCTATCGACGAGGTGCGCGGCGACCGCGGCGTCGCGGAAATGGCCGTCGTCGACGAGCAGCATATTGTCGAAGATGATCCCCTCATCCTCGATGCTGCGGCTGTTCGGCGGCATCGATCCCGGCGCGATGCCGCCGAGGTCGGCGTGGTGGCCGCGCGCGGCGACGAAAAAAGCGGGGGCGTCCTGTCCGGCGACGAACACCGGCATGATGACAGTGATGTCGGGTAGGTGCGTGCCGCCATCGTAAGGCGCGTTGAGTGCATAGGCGTCGCCCGGCCTCAGGCCGCGGCCGTCGCGGGGCTGGCCGTCGGGGCCGGGACCGCGCTGGCGCAGGATGGTGCGGACGCTTTCGCCCATCGAGCCCAAGTGGACGGGCATATGCGGCGCGTTGGCGACGAGGCGGCCGTCGCCGTCAAAGATCGCGCAGGAAAAGTCGAGCCGTTCGCGGATGTTGATCGACGAGGCGCTGTGCTGAAGCGCCCCGCCCATTTCCTCGGCGATCGCCATGAACAGGCTGTTGAAGATTTCGAGGCGGATGGGGTCGGGGGCGTCCGCAGCATCTGTGATCCCCGGCGAAAGCCGGGGCCCATTGGGGAGCGCCGGATGCGCGCCGCGCGCGACTTCGGTTGCGCTGGGCCCCGGCTTTCGCCGGGGATCACTTGTTAGCCGCAGCGTCCCTTCCTGTTCGACCGTCGCCGCCCAGCCCGGTTCGATCACCGTCGTGGACAGCGCGTCGACGATGATCGCGGGGCCGGCAATGCTGCGGCCGGGGGCAAGCGCGCTGCGCTGGTGGAGCGGGACGTCGTGGTGCGTTCCGGCGAGCCAGGCGGCGACGGTTTTGGGCTCGGTTTCTGCCAATGGCGAGGGGATCGGCAGTGCTGTCGGTGCCTCGCCCGCTTCGGTCAGCTCGACGCGGATGCGGTCGATGATCAGATTGTCGTGCGGGGCGTAGCCGAAGCGCTGGCGGAAGGCGGCGGCGAAGGCGGCGGCGACCTCGGCGGGCGGGGCGAGCGGGAGTTCGATCGCATTGTCGCTGTCTGCGAGACGGACGAAGAGCAGGGTTTCGCGGCTGGTCTCGGCGTCGGGGGACAGGTCGGCGCGCGCCTGCGCCGCAAGCTCGGCTTCGACTGCGGCGAGCGCCGCGGCGCAATTGTCGTCGAGTTTCAGCGCCAGCGTGCGCTCGCGGATCGCCGAGGGTCTGGCGAGCCCCATGCCATAGGCCGAAAGCACCCCAGCGAGCGGGTGGAGCAGGATTTCGTCGACCCCGAGCGCATCGGCGACGAGGCAGACATGCTGGCCCGCGGCGCCGCCGAAACCGATGAGGCTGTAGCCCTGCGACACGTCGTGCCCGCGCGCGATGGTGATGCGTTTGATCGCATTCGCCATTTGCTGGACCGCGATGGCGAGCAGGCCTTCGGCGAGCGCTTCGGGGGTGATGTTCCCGACTTCGGCCGCCATCGCCGCGAACTTCGCCACCACCGCTTCGCGGTCGAGCGGCTGGTCGCCGCGCGGGCCAAAGAGTTTGGGGAAATGATCGGGCTGAATCTTGCCGAGCAGGACGTTGCAATCGGTGACGGTGAGCGGCCCGCCGCGGCCGTAGGCGGCGGGGCCGGGATTGGCGCCGGCGCTTTCGGGGCCGACCGACAATCGGGCGCCGTCCCAGCGGCAGATCGAGCCGCCGCCCGCCGCCACCGTATGGATGCGCAGCATCGGGGCGCGGATGCGCGTGCCCGCGACTACGCCCTCGTTATCGCGTTCGAGCCGCCCGGCATAATGGCTGACGTCGGTCGAGGTGCCGCCCATATCGAAACCGATGAGGCGCGTCTTGCCGAGCGGCGCGGCGCTGCCGACCATGCCGACGATGCCGCCCGCGGGGCCGGAGAGGATCGCATCGCGGCCGTGGAAAGCGGCGGCGGATGCCAGGCCGCCCGAGCTTTTCATGAACTGCGGCGCAGCGCCGTCCCCCAACTGGGCGACGAACTGGCGGACATAATGGTGGAGGACGGGCGACAGATAGGCGTCGGCGAGGGTGGTATCGCCGCGGCCGATCAGCTTGATGAGCGCGCTGACGTCGTGGCTGGTCGAAATCTGGGTAAAGCCAAGCTCGGCGGCGATGGCGGCGAGGCGTCGTTCGTGCGCCGGATAGCGATAGCCGTGCATCAGCACGATGGCGATGCTGGTGAGGCCCTGGTCGCGGGCGGCCTGCAAGGCGGCGCGGGCGTGCCCTTCGTCGAGCGGGAGCAGGACGTCGCCGTCGGGACCGACGCGTTCGGCGATTTCGGCCACCGCGGCGTGCGGCGGCGGGATGCGGTCGAGCTTGCGCGCGAACAGCTCGGGGCGGTCCTGATAACCGATGGTCAGCGCGTCGCCGAAGCCGCGGGTGATTGCGAGCAAAGTCGGCTCGCCCTTGCGTTCGAGCAGCGCGTTGGTCGCAACGGTGCTGCCCATGCGGATCGCGAGCGGCGGCAGGGCGCCGGTGCCCGCGCCCGTCAGGTCGCGGATTGCGCCGACCGCCGCGTCGCCGGGGCGCGCGGGGTCCTCGCTCAGATATTTGGTGGTGACGACCGCGCCATCGGGAGCGCGCGCGACGACATCGGTGAAGGTGCCGCCGCGGTCGATCCATATCTGCCAGTAAGGGTCAGGCGGGGCGTTCACGGTCGGGCCAGCGGATGGTGATCGAAAGGCTGTGGTCGGCGGCGCTGCGCTGCCAATGGCCCTTCAGCTGCCGCTCGATCAGCGAGCGGATGAAGTGGGTGCCGAAACTCTCACTGTCGATCTGCGGCGTTTCGGTCAGGCCCGTTTCCACCCAGCTGAGTTCGACGTCGCCGCCGTCGCGGTGCCAGGCGACCGCAAGGTCGCCCTTGCCCGACAGCGCGCCATATTTGATGCTGTTGGTCACAAATTCGTGGATCGCGAGCGACAGCGCCTGCGCGCCTTCGTCGTCGAGGCGGACGTCGGGGCCGGTGGTCGCAGCGAGCCGGTCGGAGGGCCAGCCGGCGAGTTCTAGTTCGCGGCGCACGATCTTGCCAAGTTCGACATTGTCGACGGCGCCGGTGACCAGCATCTGCTTCGCGTCGGACAGCGCGCGCATGCGGCCGTCGAATTTGGTTTCGAACTCGTCGAGGCTGGCCGACTCGCGCAAGGTGATGCGCGCCAGCGCGCCGATGCGGGCGAAGGCGTTTTTCATCCGGTGCGCCATTTCGCCGATCATCAGCTCGCGATCCTCGGCATGGCGCGCCTTTTCGGCGGCGAGCGCCTGAAAGGCGTCGATGCGCCGCCGCTGGACGCGGTGGAGCTGGGTCGCGAGCAGCGCGACGGCGATACCGAAGAGCATGATCGCCAGCGGTCGCCCGAGCCGTTCGAGCAGGCGCCCATAGGAAATCCGCATCGTCCATTGCCGGTCGGCGACGTGCAGCACCTGTTCCTGCGCGTCCCAGCCCATCGTTCCCTTGCTGAAGACGAGCGGTGCCGACGGACCCTTGCCAGCATAAATCTCGATTCCGTCGATGGTGTCGAGCTGCGAGCCGAGCACGGCCTGCATCATGTCGTTGGTGCGGAACGGCGCATAGACAAAGGCCTCGACCGGGCGGTTGCCGCCCGCCGTCGCGATGGTTTCGGGGTTGGTCCCCGCGGGAGCACGGGCATAGACGGGGACATAAATCAGGAACCCCGGCTGTTTGACCTTTGCCGCGCGCTCCTGCGCCAGGTGGACGATACCGCTCGCGGCGGGCTGTCCGGTTTGCCAGGCGCGGCGCATCGCGGCGCGGCGTGTCGGTTCGCTGTACATATCGAAGCCGAGCGCGACGTCGCGGCGCGGCGTATGGGGTTCGACCAGCACGACGGCAAAACCCACTGCCTGGTCGGTCCTTGGCCACACCTTGATGTCGCGGCCGTAATTTTCGCGCAGCTTGGTCTCGATCGCCGCGGGGGTGTCGGCGCGCATCGCGGCGGCAATGCCGACGCCCTCCATGCCCGGCGCCTGCACCTGCGGCTGGAGCGCGGCGAGATAGGCGCGGATGCCGGGGCCGCTGGCGGCGACATCGGATTGATAAAGCGCGCGCACCCCCTTCAGCACCGCGACATGATCGTGCAGTCGCATGTTGACGTGTGCGGCAACCCGCTCGGCGCGATCGGCCTCTTCGGATTGATTATACAGGAAACTTGCAGTCGCGGCGGCGAGCGTTGCCAAGAGGATAACCAGCCCGACAAATCGGACCAGCAGCGCCAACAGCCGATCTGCCCAAGAATTAGGGCGCATTCATTCTTCCTGCCTGCTGGCTGCCGCGGCAGCGCCCCCCTCGCATGCCGGATGTTCCACGCCGCGCTGGCGATAGCAAGAATATTTCGCGGCGGGTTGGCAACGTTCGCAACTGGTTGCGATCCGCAACCTTTCGGTTATGGAGTGGGCAACGGAATTGGGAGAGATGCAATGATAATCTATGGCTCGCTGGTGTCGCCGTTCGTGCGCAAATTGCTGGCGTATCTGGGCGAAAAAGGGATCGATTTCGAGTTGAAGGGGGTCGGGATCGCCGACCCCGACCCGGGGTTCCGCGCCGCGTCGCCGCTGGGCAAGATGCCCGCGATGGAGGACGACGGCTTTACGCTGGCCGATTCGAGCGCGATCATCCATTATCTGGAAGCGAAATATCCCCAGCCCGCGCTGATCCCGACCGACCCGCAGGAACGCGGGCGGGTGATCTGGTGGGACGAGTTCGGCGACACCGTGCTGGCCGCGTGCGGGGGCAAGATGTTCTTTAACCGGATCGTCGCGCCGAAATTCCTGGGGCGCGAAGGCGATCTGGCGGCGGCGGCGCAGGCCGAGAGCGAAGAGCTGCCCAAGCTGCTGGCCTATCTGGAAAGCGCGATCCCGGCGTCGGGCTTTTTGGTCGGCGACCGGTTGACGCTGGCGGATCTGGCGGTCGCCTCGCCGCTGATGAACCTGCGCCACTGCGGCTGCGGGGTCGATGCGGCGGCTTATCCGAAGGCGGCGGCGTGGAGCGAGGCGATCCTGTCGCGTCCGAGCATCGCGCCGTGGATCGCCAAGGAAGAACGGATGATCGCGAAGGTGCTGGCCCCCGCGTCATAGCGGGAGCAGCCACCCGCAAAGCGCCGCGGCGGCGATGATCGCCGGGGTCACCCACGCGCCCTTGATCCGCCAGACGGCGACGAGGGCGATGGTGAAGATCAGCGCGGCGAGGAGCGGCGCCGAGATGCGCGTGACGGTTGCCTCGCCGAGCTGGACAAAGGTGGCGGCGATGATGCCGACCACCGCGGCGGCGACCCCGGCGAGCAGGCGGTGGAGCGCGGGGTTTTCGACCACCGCCTCCAGCCGTTCGAAGAAGATCAGCGAGAAGGCGAAAGCGGGCAGGAACATGCCCGCGGTGATCGCAAGCGCGCCGCCAAGGCCGCCGACGATATAGCCGACAAAGGTCGCGAAGATGACGAGCGGCGCGGGCAGCACGCCGGCGAGCGCGATGCCGTCGAGGAAGGTCGCGTCGCTGACCCAGCCGCGCCCGACGGTATCGGCGCGTACATAGGGGATGGCGGTATAGGCGCCGCCAAAGGTCAGCAGCCCGCCCTTCAGCCCGGCAACGAACAGCGCGAGCAGGGTGACGGGCGCGCCCGCGACCAGCCCGGCGCCGGTGTCGGGGGTGGCGAACTGCTGCGCCGCGATTGCGGCGGCGATCGCGACGACGGCGAGGGCGATCAGCGGGCGGCGTGCGGCGGCATAGGCAAGCCCGCCCGCGGCGAGCGGGATCCAGAAGGGCACGCCAATGAGCGTCGCGAGCAGGCTGGCGGCGGCGATGACGGCGAGCAGGCGGTCCTCGATGATGTGCTGGCCAATGCGGACGACGGCGCGCAGGATGATCGCGAGCACCGCGATCTGCACCCCGAGCAGGACGCCGGTCATCCCCGCATCGCCCGCGATCCAGGTGACGTAGAGCCACCCCGCGAGCAGCATCAGCAGCAGGCCGGGGAGCATGAAGCCGAGCCCCGCGAGCAGGCCGCCGATCCGCCCGCGCGCGATCATCCCGAGGTGGACGCACAGCTCGTGCGCTTCGGGGCCGGGGAGGACTTGCAGCACCGCGAGCAGGCGGTTGAAGCGGGCCGAATCGATCCAGCGTTCCTCATCGACCAGCGCCTGGCGCAGCATCGCGATCTGGGCGACGGGGCCGCCGAACGCGAGCGCGCCGAAGCACAGGAATTTCAGGAACAGCGCGAGCAGGCTGAGCTGCGACGGGCCGGTCGGGGTCGGGAGAGGGGTCATATCAACGCTCCGTACGCCGCGGATGCGGCGGGTGGAGCGGACTTGGACGGCGGACCGTCTGAGCGGGCGTCCGCGTCGGCCCGTTGGCGCTCCTATCAACGAAGCGGCGCGGCGATGTCAAGCCGGGTTGCTATAGCCAGCCGATGCTTTTGAAGCGCCAGAAGACCAGCCCCGAGCCGCCGAAAATGAGGGTCAGCGCAAACGGGTAGCCGAGTTGCCAGTCGAGTTCGGGCATGAAGTCGAAGTTCATGCCGTAAATCCCGGCGATTGCGGTCGGCACCGCGAGGATCGCAGCCCAAGCGGCGAGCTGGCGGGTGATGACGCCTTGGCGCTGCTGTTCGAGCATGCCGTTGGTTTCGATCACCGACGCGGCGACATCGCGCAGCCCGGTGAGGCGGAATTCGGCGCGCTGGACATGATCCCAGATGTCGCGAAAGAAAGGGCGGACGGCGGCGTCGATGCACGGCAGATCATCCTCTGCGGCAAGGCGTCCGGCAACGTCTTTCATCAGGCCGGTGAGCCGCTGAAACCGGATCACTTCGTGACGCTGCGCATAAAGCTGGCGGATTTCGGCGGCGTCCAGCGGGGTGTCCATCACGCTGTCCTCGACCATCAGCATCCGGTCCTCGATCGCATCGATCAGTGGGAAATAGCCGTCGACGATGAAATCGAGGATGGCATAGAGGACATAGTCGGGGCCGTGCGCGAGTTTCGCGGGCAAGGTTTCGAGCCGCGCGCGAACCTCGGTATGCGCGCGCGCCGAGCCGTGGCGGACGGTGACGATGAAATGGCGGCCGACAAAGATCGCGGTCTCGCCCGACTGGATGGTGCCGCCGCCGGGGTTGCCGGTGCTGGCGATGATAAACAGCTGGTCGCCGTACACCTCGACCTTGGGCAGCTGCTTGGCCTTGGTCGCATCCTCGACCGCGAGCGGGTGGAGGCCGAAGCGTTGGGCGATGCCCTCCAGCTCGCCGGGGGTCGGCTCGTAAAGGCCAAGCCAGAAGAAATCGCCCTCGTCGCAGTCGACGGGCAGTTCCTCGTCGGGACCGATGTCGCGGACGAGTTTGCCGTCGTGATAGACGCGGGCGGCCATGATCGGCATCGGCGGGTCACTCCCTTGAACTGCCGCCCCTATAATCGCGGTGGCGGGAAAGGGGAAAGGGTTCGTTGCGCTAGAGCATTTCGATCGGGAGATAACCAACCGTGCCCCTGCGAAGGCAGGGGCGCGGCGGTGGGTGGGCGAGCGGCTCAATCGTCGTGGTTGGCGATGTTGGTGAAGGCAGCCCAGGCGGCGGGATGCGCCCATTCGGCTTTCCAGCCCGCGATTGCGCTGCCGTCGGCGCGCATGCCGCTGCGCACCGCCTGCATCCCGAGTTGCAGCGCCTGCGCGCGTGACAGCGCCGGGTTGTTGCGCCGCGCCATTAACGTTTCGACGGTCAGCACCGCGGTCGCCTCATCCGACACGCGCCAGTGGCTGGCCAGCAGCGCGCCGGCCCCCGCGTAGAGGAAACCGCGCGCCAGCGCCGACAGGCTGTCACCGCCACCCGAATTTTCCGCCGATGCGGTGTTGCATGCCGACAGGATCACCCAGTCGGCCGACAGCGTCAGCCGCGCCGCCTCGGTCGCGGTAAGCAGCCCGTCGTCCATGTCGCTCGCGGCCGTCGGCGGGGTCAGCACCAGCCCCGGCTCGCTGAAGCCGATCGACGGGTCGGGAAGCAGGCCGTGGGTGGCAATGGCGACGATTTCGCTGGTCGCCAGCGCGGGGTCCTGGCGCAGCGCCGCCTCGGTCGCTTTGCCGTCGATCGTCAGGCTGCCCGGCGCGACGCCGAACAAGCGTGCCATCGCCGCGAGTTCGATCTTGGTCCCGGGCAAGGGGGCGAGGCGGCGCAGCATATCGGGGTCGGCGAGCGGCGAGCCCGATGCCGACACCGCGTCGAACACCGCGATGCCGCGCGCGGCGCGCGATCCGGTGTCGCCGCCGACCAGCACCGGGGCGCCATAACCGCGGAAACTGTTGCGGCGGCGATCGCGCGGCGGATCGCGGGTCAGGGTCAGCGCGGCGACCGCCGGCAGGCTGGTAAAGGCGAAGCGATCGGACAGCCAGGCGGCGCGCGCGAGCGTGTCGGGGTCGGCGATGTCGGCCCCTGCGGGCCGCGCGGTCGCCGACAGCATCGCCAGCGGCAGGTCGCCAAGCTTGCCCGAGCTCACGACATAGATGCGCTGGCTGTCCTTGAGCAGCGGCTCGACCGGCTCGATCAACAGCTTGTAGAGCGCGTTGGCGGTGTCGAGGTCGAAGCGGCGATGGCCCTCCAGCTCGAGCGCCGACATCGGCAGCGCATCGAGTTCGGCCTTGCGCGCCGCCGAGCAGGTGGCGAAATCGACGTCGCAGCGCAGATCGGAAATCTGTTTCAGGACGACTGCGACCTCGGTGTTCGGACGGCTCCATCCCACCGACGTGGGGGTAACGACGAACAGGTGCAGCGCGTTCGCCGCTTCGGTCATGAGCAGCAACGCTTCGCCCGGTTTCAGCGCCTGCCGCGCTTCGCCAAGGCTGATCGGGCGCGGCGCTACCAGCTGGCGATAGGAGGGATATTTCTTGTCGATCAGCGCGCTGACCTCGGCCAGCTGGGCCTGCACGGCGTCGAGCTCGCCGCGCAGCCGCGCTGCCTCGACCGGCTTGCGGTCGCCGAGCGCGCGGAGGAGATTCTTGTCGATCAGGTTCGCCCTGGCGGCAAGATCCTGTTCCTGGCGCACCGCTTCGGCCATTTGCGGCGTCTTGGCGGCGCCGCGCGCGGCGGTTTGCAGCACCGCGCGGCCCGAAGCCGAGGCGATGGCGTCCTGCGCCGCGCGGAAGGCGCGGTCCTGAATCTCCGCCTGCTGCGCCGCGCCCGGGGTCACGTCCATCAGCGCGAAGGCGGTGTTCATATAGGTGGTGAAAATGCCGCGATCGGGCGCCGCCTGTTGCCGGTCGAGCGCCGCGAGCCCGACGGCGCCGCTGCCCGCGGCGCTTTGTTCGTTCAGGCGGCGCAGGATGGCGACGGCTTTGGCGGCCAGCGGTTCGGCCTCGGCCGCCTTGCCCTGGCGCAGCAGGGTGAGCGCCAGATTTTCATAGGCGCGCGCGGTGTCGATATGTGCTTCGCCGAGGTTGCGGCGCAGGATCGCGAGCGACTGGCGGTAATAGGGTTCGGCGGCGCGATCCCCGGCGCCGCTTCGGTCGCTGCGCACCAGCGCTGAACCGACATTGTTATAGGCGACCGCGGTCAGCGGATGATCCTCACCCAGAAGGCGGCGGCGGATGGCGAGCGCCTTGCCGGTCATTTCGGCCTCTTCGGCGGCGCGGCCGAGCCCGCCGAGGGTCGAACCGAGGCTGAGATAGGCCCAGGCGGTTTCGGGATTATCCTCGCCGAATTTGGCGCGATACACGGCGAGCGCCTGCCGCATCAGCGGTTCGGCGCGCTCGGCCTGACCGCCATCGCGCAGATTATACCCCAGGTTGATCAGTGTCGCGGCGTAGGAGGGATGATCGCGGCCCGCGATGCCGCCCTGAATTTCCAGCGCGCGCAGATACATCGGCTCGGCCTCGGCATGGCGGCCCTGCTGGTTCAGATTATGCGCGACATTGGCGTACATCGTCGCGGTGCGCTCGCTGCCTTCGCCAAAGGCGCGGCGGGTCGTGTCGAGCGCCTGGCGCAGCAGCGGTTCGACGGCGGCGGGCGGCAAGCCCTGATTTTCCATGTTGAGCGCGAGGTTGTTCGTCGCTTCGGCGGTGAGCGGATGCCCCGCGCCGAGCAGCCGGGTGCGGATCGCGAGCGCCTTGCGATAAGCGGTGTCGGCGTCGGTGAAGCGCCCGGTCAGGCCATAGCTGTAACCAAGCACGGTGTAGCCGAGCGCCGCCTGGGTGCTGTCGTCGCCCTTGGTTTCGCGCCAGATGGCGAGCGCCCGGTTCGCCGCGGTCTCGGCATCGGCGTAGCGCCCAAGTTCAGTAAAGTTCACCGCGCGGTTATAATGGTGGAGCGCGACGTCGGGGCCTTTCGGGCCGGTCAGCGCCTCGTCGATCGCCAGCGCCTTGTCGAGCATCGCCGCGGCCTCGTCGAAGCGCGCGAGGCTGCGCAGCGTGACCGCCAGATTGGCATATTGCGAGGCGGTTTCGCGGTGCCGTTCGCCGTGAAGCGCCAGATTGGCGGCGAGCGCTTGGCGAAACAGCTTTTCGGCGCCCTGCATGTCGCCGAGTTCGACCAGCAGCCCGGCGAGGTTGCCGGTCGCCGCGATCGTCTTGGCATGGCGCTCGCCAAATTGTGCGGTGCGGGCGGCGAGCAGGTCGCGGCGCAACGGCAGCGCGTCGGCGGGGCGACCCTGTTTGGCGAGGTTGGTGGCGACGAAGCCGGTGGCGGTGAGCGTCTGATCGTCCTGTGGCCCCAGCAGCCCAGTGTTGATCGCCAGCAGGCGGCGCCAATAAGCTTCGGCCTCTTTCAGTTGATTCTGCGCCTCGAGATTGCCGGCGAGCAGGCGATAGCCAAGGCTGGTGAGCAGATCGTCGGCGCCGTAGCGTTTCGTCGCCGCGTCGATCCAGCGGCGATAGACGTCGCCCGCCTCGCCGAACTTGCCCGCGCGTTCAAGATCCATGCCGCGGTTCATCAGGTCGAGCATCTTTTGCTGGTCCGCATCGAGCGGCTGGGCGGCGGGCGTGCTCGCGGGCGCCGCGTCCTGCGCAAAGGCCGCCGCCGCCGCCGCCGCCCCCAAGGGCGCGGCGAGGAGAAGGGCGAAAAGGCGATATCGACGGTCGGCCATGAAGCGGCAGTTCCCCTGTTTTGAACCAAGATAGTGATAAATTTGGGATATTCTCAGCTGGGTGTTGGCGCGATGGCGCGGTCGAGAGCGATGGCGGGTGGCGGCCAAGGCGTAAACGGGATGGGTTTGCCGCAGTGTGACGCGGATCACTGGGCGCCGGGCAAAGATGACCCGGTACATTTTGGGGGAGGGCCAGTGCCCCTTGGTCGCGCCATTCTAAAGTGTGTTACTTCAACAAAACCCCTTGCCAGACATGCGCTACAAATGTAGCACGCTACAAATGTAGCACATGAGGTGATTCGCGATGTTGTCCAGCTTGCCGCCGCGGGAACGCGAGATTGTCGATATTCTCTATGAGCGCGGCGGATCGACGGTGACCGAGATCGGCGACGCGCTGAGCGCCGAATTGTCGGGGTCGGCGATCCGCGCGATGCTCAAGCGGCTGGAAGCGAAGGGCTTCGTCGCCCGCAAAGCGTCGGAGAACGGCTTTGTTTACATGCCGAGCGTGTCGGACAAGACCGCGCGCAAGTCGGCCTTGAGCCAGGTGGTGCGGGTTTTTTTCAACGGATCGGCGACGAGCGCCGCCGCGGCGTTGCTGGGCATGCAGGACGAAATGAGCGCGGACGAACTCGATGAGCTGGAAAAGCTGATCGGGCAGGCGCGCGAAGGGAGGGCGAAATGATGATCACCGCTGCGATGCTGATCGGCCTCGCCTGGAAATCGGCACTGATTGCCGGGCTGACGCGGGCGCTGCTGCGGCTGGCGCGGAGGCGATCGGCGGGCGAACGGTCGCTGGTCGCGCATGTCGGCCTGCTCGCATTGCTGGTGCTGCCGGTGGCTTCGCTGGTGTTGCCGCTGTGGCAGCCGCTGCCTGCGAGCTGGGTCGCCGAAGCGGCACCGCAGGCGAGCGCGGTTACCGATGCCGCGGGCTTGCCGGGCGAGCCCGCCGCTGCGGCGCGCTTGCCGGGCGAACCCGCCGCTGCGGCGGCGTCGCAGCCGGTTATGGCCGACACCGCCGGATCGGCCTCCGACATCCTGTCGTCGGGAGGCGAGCTTGCCCCCTTTCTCTATCTTGTCCCGCTCGCGTTGCTGTTTGCAGTGATGATCGTGGCGGTGGTGCGGCTGTTCGCGATGCGCGGGCGCGCCGAGGTGCTGGTCGAGGGATCGTGGCTGTCGGCGCTGGCCGAGGCGCAGCGGCGCATGGGGTTCAAGCATGGTACGGCCTTGCTGGTCAGCGACGAACTGCGCTCGCCGATCAGCTGGGGTCTGCTGCGCTCGACGATCGTGCTGAGCCCGAAGGCGGCGCAGGCGGTCGGCGAGGCCGAGGCGATCATCGCGCACGAGCTGGCGCACATCGCGCGGCTCGATTGGGCAAAACTGCTCGCCTCGCGGATTGCGTGCGCGGTCTTCTGGTTCAATCCGCTGGTGTGGATGCTGGCGCGCGAAAGTCATCAGTTGCGCGAGGAAGCCGCCGACGATGCGGTGCTGATGGCGGACATCGACGGTCCCGATTATGCCAGCCTGCTGGTCGGTGCGGCGCGGCACGACAACCGGGGCGCGCTGATGGCGGCGCATGGCGTCGCGCCGTCGCACGGCAGTCTGAAGCGCCGGATCACCCGCGTCCTCGACGCCAGCCTGAAGCGCGGACCGGCGAGCGCGAGCTGGGTGTTGATGAGCCTGGTGGTGCTGGCTGGCGTGACCGCGCCGCTCGCCGCATTTTCGGCCACCGCAGGCGAAGAGCGGGCGACGGCAGCGGCGGCGCAGTCCGCGGCATTTGCCGCCGAGCGAACGGCAATGGCATCGTCGCGATCGGCCATCGCGTCAAAGGCCGACGCGATCGAGGACGCCGCCGCCGCCGAAAACGCCGCCCAGGTGACCGCCGAGGAGCTGATGGTCCTGCGCGCGGTCGGCGTCACCGCCGAATATGCGGCCGAGATGCGCGCCGAGGGCGGAGCGATGGACACCGACGAACTGATCGCAGCCAAGGCGAGCGGGCTCGACGCTGCCTATGTGCGCGAAATGCGCACGATCGTCCCCGCCGCCGATATGGGCGAAATGGTCGGGGCAAGGTCGCTGGGCGTCGATGCCGATTTTGCCCGCGATATGAAAACGCATTTCCCGGGCGCCGGGCTCGACGACCTGATCGCGCTGAAGGCGATGGGGATCGATTGCGACTTCGTTACCGACATGCAGAGGGCAAATCCCCGCCTGCGCGACGCCGACGATGCGATCGAAATGCGGGCGACGGCGCTGGCCCGGCCGATGGCCGTATCGCGCGCGGTGCCGCCGTCGCGCCCGACCGCCGCCGCTGGCGGCGCCACGGTTCGCATCGGTCCCGGTGGGATGACGGAGGCACGCAGCGGCGACGGCCGCGTCGCCAGGATCGAAGTCGCCGAACCACCCGAGCCGCCCGCGCCACCCGCGACCTGACGCCCGGACGCCCGTCCAAGCCCGACGATCGTTGATCGAACTGTTGTTTTGAAACGCCGCTGCGGGGGCGAGCGATGACGCTCGCCCGGCGTCGGCAAAAGGAGCGTGCCATGAAGACCCCGCTTGTTGCCGCCACCGGCGCGCTGTTGACCATCCTTGCCTGTGCGGCGCCGGGCACCGCGGCGCCGCCCCTGGTGATCGGCGACATCGCCTGGACTGCAACGCCCGCGGCGGCTGCGGCGGGCGAGAGCGCCGGGCAACTGCGCGTCCGCCACAAAAAGGCAAACAGCGACGTGTCGCTGGACCGGGCGCGCCCCGAATTGGCGCCGGTGCGCACGGTGTTGCGAGGCGCGGCGGGGCCCGTATCGTTCACGGTCGAGCATGACGCCGGGACGCTGGCGTGCGTCGGCACGCTGCAGCGCCCTTTCGCGGGAACGGGCAGCTGTCGCTTTACGTCCGATGCGCGATTCGAAGCGGCGCTCGGCGCGCGCGGGCTGGCGCCCGCGCGGCGCAGCGACCTGCTCGCCATGCTGCTCGTCGATGCGACGATCAACCTCGCCGACGGGCTGACCGATGCGGGATTGAAACCCGACGACGCCGATGACCTGATCGCAGCAGCCGCGCTGGAAATAAGCCCGGCCTATATTCGCGACCTGACGTCCGAGGCGCTGGTGTTGACCGATGTCGACGATGCGATCGCGTGCAAGGCGCTTGGGGTCGATGCGACCTATGTGCGGGCGCTGGCCGCGGCGGGATACCGCGCGCTCAGCGCCTCCGATGTCGTCGGCATGAAGGCGCTGGGGGTCACCGGGGATTATGCCGCGGCGATGAACCGTGCGGCACGCGGCGGAATGCGGTGATGCGCCCCGCCAGCTTGATCGTCCTGGCCGCGGGGCTGTCGGCCCCGGCATGGGCGCAGGACGCGGCGCCGACCGGCGATACGCCGCCGCCCGCCGCCACCGAGGTTGCGGCGGGTACGGGCGGGACGGCGCGGCAGGTTTTCACGCCCGCCGACTTTGCCCGTTACGCACCCAAGAACGCCTATGACATGCTGCGGCAGGTGCCGGGCTTTTCGATCCGCGATAACGAAAATCTGCGCGGGTTGGGGCAGGCGACGGGCAATGTCCTGTTCAATGGCGAGCGGCCGTCGAACAAGGGTGACGATATGTACACCCAATTGTCGCGCATCCCGGCGGGCAATGTCGAACGGATCGAAATTATCGACGGCGCGACGCTGGATATTCCCGGATTGTCGGGGCAGGTCGCCAATATCGTCTATCGCGCCGCATCCTTTTCGGGGCAATTTTCGTGGAAGCCCGAATTCCGGGCCCATTTTACCGATCCCCTGCTGACCCGCGCCGATGTGTCGGTGCGCGGGCGGTCGGGCGATGTCGAATATGAAGCGGCGCTCAACAATGACGAATCGGCGCGCAGCGGTGCCGGCGGGGTGACGCTGATCAGCGACGGCGCGGGCAATGTCATCGAGCGCCGCCATGACGTGTGGGACACCCATTATGATACGCCCAAATTGTCGGGACGGATCACCTGGGATCCCGCGGGCGACAGCGTCGCCAATCTGGGCGGCCATTATCAGCGCAAATATGACCGTTATGACGAGGATGGCGTGCGCGCGTCGCCGGGGCTGCCCGACCGGACGCGCACCGTTTACGAAAATGCCGACAGCTGGAATTACGAGGTCAGCGGCGATTACCAGTTTCGGGCCGGGCCGGGGAAGCTGAAGCTGATCGGGCTGCGCCGCTTCAGCCACGAACCCTATGTGCAGGAAATCGTCACCACCCCGGTCGGCGGCATCGCGACCGGCGACCGTTTTGCGCAGACGGGCAATCTGGGCGAGACCATCGGGCGCGGCGAATATCAGTGGAAGATGCTGGGCGGTGACTGGCAATTGTCGGGTGAGGCGGCATTCAACACGCTGGACAATGTCGCGGCGATTGCGGTGCTGGACCCGAATGGCGTGTTCGTCGACCAGCCGTTCGCGGGCGGCACCGGCGGGGTCAGCGAGGACCGCTACGAAGGATTGCTCAGCTTTGGCCGCAAGCTGACCGATACGCTGAATGTCCAGATCATCGCAGGCGCCGAACATTCGACGATCACCCAGACCGGGGCGAATGGCCTGACCCGCACCTTTTTCCGCCCCAAGGGGTCGATCTCGCTCGCGTGGACGCCGACCGCCGATTTCGACGTGTCGGTCAAGCTGCGCCGCCGGGTGCTGCAACTGTCCTTCTATGATTTTCTGGCGCGCGCGTTCCTGAACGACGGCAACCAGAATGAAAGCAACAACGACCTGCGCCCGCAGCAGGACTGGACCTATGAGGCCGAGATCAACAAGAAATTCGGCGCGTGGGGTTCGACCAAGGTCGTGCTGATCTATCGCGACGTCGAGGACCGCGTCGACGTCGTTCCGGTCGGTGCCAATGGCGAGGCGGTGGGCAATATCGCCAAGGCGAAGGCGGGGGCGATCGACTGGACCGCAACCGTCAACCTCGACCCCGCGGGGATCAAGGGGATGAAGGTGGAGACTAGGGTGCTGTTGCAGAAATCGTCCCTGCGCGACCCGTTTACGGGCCAGAAGCGCCAGTGGAGCGGCTTCACCGACACGGTGATCGAAGCGAGCGTTCGCCACGATATTCCGGGCAGCGACTGGGCCTGGGGCGCGGGTGCCAATTACGGACATTATCAGCCGAGTTTCCGCCGCAATCAGACCGACAAGGTGTGGGAAGGGCCGTTGTTCACCAGGATTTTTATCGAGCACAAGAATGTGTTGGGGCTGACCGTCAACGCGGCGATCCGCAACATCTCCAACGGCCGATCGAAACGCGACCGCATTGTTTACACCGGGGTGCGCGGCGAAAGCCCGATCGCTTTTGTCGAAGCCCGCGACCGGCTGATCGGGCCGATCTTGTCGCTGTCGGTGCGCGGCAAGTTTTGATTTTTTCTGCGTGGGTCCCCGGCTTTCGCCCGGGACCAGGATCGGGCATAGCGGCGCCATGCGATCCCGCCGCACCAAAATCTATTTCGATGGCGGGTGCCGCCCCAATCCCGGCGCGATGGAGATTGCCGTGGTCGTCGGCGGGGTCGCCGCCATCGACCGCGCAGCCGGGAGGGGCAGCAGCATGGATGCCGAATGGCTGGCGCTGCTGGCAGCACTGCGGCTGGCGCAGGCGCGCGGGCTAAGCGATTTCGTCCTGCTCGGCGATGCCGCGACGGTGGTGGCACAGGCTAGCGGCGTGGCCCCGGCGCGCGGCGATGCCGCGGTGCATCTGGCGGCGTTCCGGGCGCTTGTCGGCGATGGTGCGCCGCCGCGCGTGCGGCATGTCAAGCGCACCCAGAATCTGGCCGGAATCGCGCTGGCCCGCCGCTGACGATCCGCAAATTGCCGATATGGTCATAACTATGTACTAGTCTTGGTGGGGGGCGCGTCGCTATCCCCATGCAAAACAACGAAAGACCGGTGCGTTGAAGCCGACCCATCCCTTGCCCGTTCACCACAGTTGGCCGCTGTACGAGCGCGCGCGCTATTTCGCCCTCGGCCGGCTGCACGGACCCGACACGCTCGCCGCGGTCGCCGATATGGCCGACCTGACCGCGGAGAGCGAGGCGTTGCATGTCCAGTCGGGCTGGTGGGAGTGCGACCTGACGGCGGGCAACCGGCTGCGTTGGTCGAACGAGGTGTATGATATTTTCGGCCTGCCGCGCGGCGCCGCGGTGGCGCGCGAAGAGACGGCAGCACTGTACGAGGACGGATCGCGCGCGGCGATGGAGAAATTGCGCGCCTATGCGATCAAGCACCGCCGCGGCTTTACCCTGGACGTCGAAATCAGACCCGCCACCGCGCCGCCGCGCTGGATGCGCCTGATCGCCGCGCCGGTTTGCGTCGATGACCGCGTAGTCAAGTTGCAGGGGCTGAAATTCATCGTGCCGGAGCGCAAATAGACTGGCCGCCGATCGGGGCGGCAGGGCAGCGGTTGGCGACGAAGCGTGTCTCCGTGACGGCAAACGGCGGCTTTGGCTCAACCGGGCCTGATAAACCAACGGTCTGCGCCAGGGCCGTTGACGCGATTTAACCATCGTCTCAAGCCGAAATCCACGGGTGTTGCGGGCGTGACCGCGCGCGTCCCCGATTCTCCACAACCGGCATGACCAGGGGCGTTCGGCGCATATGAAATTCTTTAATCGGTTCGGTTCGGCCGCGCATGACATGGCCATCGATCTGGGGACCGTGAACACCGTGGTTTATGTCCGCGACAAGGGCATCGTGCTGAACGAACCGTCGGTCGTGGCGCTGGAAACGCGCGACGGGGTGCGGCGGGTCAAGGTCGTCGGCAACGAAGCCAAGTTGATGATGGGCAAGACGCCGAGCAATATCCAGGCAATCCGGCCGCTGCGCGACGGGGTGATCGCCGACATCGACGTCGCCGAACAGATGATCAAGCATTTCATCGACAAGGCGCTGGGCGGGCCGAGCCGACTGCGCCAGCGCAGCAATGTCGTGATCTGTGTGCCGTCGGGATCGACGATGGTCGAACGCCGCGCGATCCGCGATGCGGCCTCGAACGCGGGCGCCGTATCGGTGCAGCTGATCGAGGAATCGCTGGCGGCGGCGATCGGCGCCGGACTGGACGTCACCGCGCCGCTGGGCGCGATGGTCGTCGATATCGGCGGCGGCACGACCGAGGTCGCGATCCTGTCGCTGGGCGGCATCGCGTACAGCAATTCGGTGCGCGTCGGCGGCGACAAGATGGACGACATGATCTCCTCCTACATCCGCCGCAAACATAATCTGATGATCGGCGAAATGACCGCCGAGCGCGTCAAGCTGGCGATCGGCTGTGCGGTGGCGCCAGAGGGGGAGGGCGTGATCATCGCGGTCAAGGGCCGCGATCTGGTCAATGGTCGGCCATCGGAGGTGCAGGTGACCGAAGCCGAGATCGCCGAGGCTTTGGCCGAACCGGTCGGCCAGATCGTCGCCGCGGTGCGCGCCGCGCTGGAACAGACGCCGCCCGAATTGTCCGCCGACATCATCGACGAAGGGATCACGCTGACCGGCGGCGGCGCGCTGCTGCGCCGGATGGATGTCGCGATCGCGGAAGCGACCGGATTGTCGGTGCGCGTGGCGGACAATGCATTGATCTGTGTTGCGATGGGCGCGGGGCAGGCGTTCGAGGACCGGTCGTATCACGGGGTGCTGATTGCGGCTTGAATTCAGTTGAATGTGGACGACCGGTAAGGAGTGGGGCGCAGCCCTACGCCCACCTTCGTCATTCCCGCGAAAGCGGGAACCCAGCGCGCAACGCTGGCTCGCTGGGTTCCCGCTTTCGCGGGAATGACGAAGGTCGGGATTTAGGTGCGGGCGTAAGCGTCGATCGCCGCGAGGTGCTTTGCCTTCGCCGCGTCATCCAAAAAAGATCCTGTGAAACTGTTACGCGCCAGCGTGATCAGCTCGGCTTTCGACAGGTCGAGCGCGTCGGCGACCGCCAGATAGTTGGCGTTGACATAGCCGCCGAAATAGCTGGGATCGTCGCTGTTGACGGTGGCATGCAGCCCCGCACCCAGAATGATTTTCAGCGGGTGATCGGCGATGTCGTCGACGACGCAGAGTTTCAAGTTCGACAGCGGGCAAACGGTCAGGGTGATGCCCGTCGCGGCGAGGCGCGCGACGAGGGCGGGGTCTTCGAGGCTGCGGTTGCCATGGTCGATGCGGTCGACCTGGAGCAGGTCGAGCGCTTCATACACATATTCGGGCGGGCCTTCTTCACCCGCGTGCGCGACGATTTTCAGGCCGAGGTTGCGGGCGCGGGCAAAGACGCGTTCGAATTTTGCCGGGGGGTGGCCGACCTCGGAGCTGTCGAGGCCGACGCCGTCGATGCGGTCGAGATACGGCAAGGCTTCGTCGAGCGTCGCCTCCGCATCGGCTTCGTCGAGGTGGCGGAGGAAGCACATGATCAGTTTCGACGTCATGCCATAGCGCGCCTGTGCATCGTCGAGCGCGCGGGTGATGCCGGTGATGACGGTGCCGAACGCGACGCCGCGCGCGGTATGCCCCTGCGGATCGAAGAAGATTTCGACGTGGCGCACCGCATCGGCGTGCGCGCGGGCGAGGTAGGCGGCGGTGAGGTCGTGGAAATCCTGTTCGGTGTGGAGGACGCCCATCCCCTGATAATAGATGTCGAGGAAATCCTGGAGGTTCGAAAAGGCGTAGGCGGCGCGGACCTCGTCGACATTGGCGAAGGGGATGGCGACGCCGTTGCGCTGCGCGAGTTCGAACATCAGTTCGGGTTCGAGCGAGCCTTCGATATGCAAATGCAATTCGGCCTTGGGCAGCGCGGCGATGAAGGCGGCGCGGTCGGCGGCGGAGGCGAAACCGTCAGGCATCGGCGTGCCCCTCCTCGCGCAGGATGATTGCCGCCTCGGGCTTGTGCTGGCGGATCTCGTCGATCGTCAGCCCGTCGATTTCGTGCGGGAAAATCAGCCACCGGTCGGTTTCGTGGACGAAGAAATCGGGGCGGAGGTCGGTGACGTTGCGCCCGGGCTTGAACCAGACGGTCGCGATGCGGATGTCGCGCGGCATATTGTGGCGGCAGCGCGCCTTCAGCTCGGCGATGAAGGCGCGGATGCTGCGCCCGCTGTCGAACACATCGTCGATGATCAGCAGCCGGTCGTCGGGGTCGAGCGTGTCGATCAGATAACCGAGCGCGAACACCTTCACCTCGGGATCCTGGCGGTCGATGCCGTGGTAGGACGAGGTGCGGATCGCGATATGGTCGCAATGCTGGCCGTGATAGTCGAGCAATTCCTGCACCGCGATGCCGACGGGCGCCCCGCCGCGCCAGATGCCAACGAGGTGGGTCGGTTTGAAACCGCTGTCGATCACCTGCATCCCCAGCCGCAGCGAATCGGCGAGGAGGTCGTTGGCGCTGATGAAGATTTTGTCGGCGGTCATGGGCGAGGGGTAGTCGGGCGGGATGCCGTCCGCAAGGCGGGTTTGCCGCGAGCCGGGTCAGTCGGCCGCGGCTTGCGGGCCCAGCTCGGCGCGCAGGAAGGCGCTGATCTTGCCCCAGCTGTCGACGCGCGCCGCGGCATTGCCGGCTTCGGTGCCGCCCAGTTGCGTCCAGTTTCGGCGCGTCTTGGCATCGGCAAAGGCCGCCCCCATCACGCCGTGTCCGGCATCCTTATAGCGCAGAACGACCGGCGCAGGCGCCGCCATCCTGGCGGAACGAGCGACGATATGGTCGGTCATCGGGCAGCTGGGCCACAGTTCTTCGGCCTCGCCGCAAACGAGCATGAGCTTGCCCTGAAATTTTTCGACCGGGATAACCGCCGCGGGATTGGCGTCCACCTCCTTAAGCCCGTTCACAAACACCGGCATCAGCCCGTCGGCACCGGGTTGGCCCTTATAGGCAAGGTGGGGCAGCGGATCGCCCTTTTCGCTCCAGGACGAGCTGAACGACCCGAGCATGTAATTTTCGCCCGACATGCCGTCCCATACAACGCTCGACGGCATGCCAAGCACCGCGGCGCGAACACCCGGATAGCGCGTCGCGACGACCAAGCCCGCCTCGGCGCCCTTGGAATAGCCGATGATGCCTATCCGGCCGGGGTCGACGCCGGGCTGCTGCTTGAGCCAGTCGAGCCCTTTGTAGAAATCCTCCAACGGGATGTTCTTGAGCTTGGCCGATTTTCCCGGTGCGTTGTGATACGCCAGTTGCAGCGTGTTGTAGCCCTGCGCTTGCAGCAATAGCGCCAGCGCGTGCATGTCTTTGCCCAAGCCGCCCTCTGACCCGCCGAGCAACAGGATCGCGGGCGCCGGGTCGTGGCCCGCAGCTGGGAAATAATTGGCGAAAATGCCGTCGTCGGCCACCCGCTGGCCGGTGGGTCCAGCATCGACGATGCGCGCCGGCTTGGGTGGCTGCACGATCATCCACGTCGCCCCGCCCGCACCGGCCACAACCAGCGCGCCGAGCAGTCCGAGGGTGATTTTCCATTTCCGCTTCATCGTCGCCCGTCCCATCCAACTGTATTATTCATATAGAACGGCTTCCGGCTTGGCGACAAAAAAGGGGCCGCCCGCACGGCCCCATTTGTACTAGTGCATTGCGATCAGCCGGCCAGCCGCGCCGCATATTCGCCGCGCAGGCGGGTGAAATTGTCCCAGTGCGGGGTGGCGTTCGTGCCGCGCAGCTTTGCTTCCAGAACATCGACATGCGCGTGCCAGCCGGCGCTGACGTTGAGCAGAACTGCGGGGTCGGTGACGCGGTGGTGGGTGATCGTCAGCAGCACCTCGCTCCCCTGCTCTCGAAGGGTGAAGGTCACCCCGCCGGTGCTGCCCCAGCTGATCGCCAGCCGGTGCGGCGCGTCGTATTCCAGCACCTCACAGGTCATGCGATGCTCTTCACCCATGCCGTCGGGCCGTGTGCCGGGCGGGTCGGTCAGCTCGTCGTTGCGCCAGACGAGGTCGACCGGAGCGCCGACCTTTTCCTCCATCGCGCCCGCCGCGAGCCATAGGCGGCGCAGGTCGCTGTCGACAAGATACGACCAGATGCGGTCGATCGGGCCGGGGAGCAGGCGTTCGAGGGTCAGCGTCGCCTCCTCGCCGACCACGCCATGATTGTCGGCGGTCGTCATGATGTTCATCGTCATTCTCCTTCTTTCCCGGGGAGGGGGGGCTTGGGGGAAGGCGGTGCGGCGTCTTCGGCGCGCAGCAGTTGTTCAAGGGCGTCGAGGCGGCCGGTCCAGAAGCGGCGATAGATGCCGAGCCACTGGTCGGCGGACATCAGCGGGGCCGGATCGAGGCTGCATATATGGGTGCGGCCGCGGACATCGCGGCGGATCAGCCCGGCGGTTTCGAGCACCTTGATATGTTTCGACGCCGCCGCGAGCGACATCGCGAAGGGTTCCGCGAGCTCGCCCACCGTGCGCTCGCCAGTCGCGAGGTCGCCGAGCATCGCGCGTCGTGTCGCGTCGCCGAGGGCGTGGAAAATCGTATCGAGGACGAGCGAATCATGTTCAACCATGTGGTTGAATATGAGCGGGTCGCCGACATTGTCAACCAGATGGTTGAATTAATTTTGGCGTGGCTCCGACAGCCGCTGGCGCAGGAAATACGAGCCGACCTCGGCGTGCGGTTCCTTTGCGCGGATGGGTCCGCTGCCTGGCGCGCACCGGTCATCTTTCCAACGCCGGAGGTCAAAAGCGCCGAAAACTTCATTTGCTATTCATCGCCGCCCTGTCACGGTGGCGCGATGAAACGGATCGGTTCCGCCCTGTTGGCGATCGCCGCGCTGGCCGCTGGTACGGCAACCCCCGCTTACGCCGACGACGACGACGCCCGGGGCGGCGCCTTGCGCGTCAGCGAGGCGCAAGCGGTCAGGATCGCGCGCGGCTATGGCATGGTGCGGGTGACCGAGGTCGAACGCGATGATGGCGGCTGGGAGGTCGAGGGCCGCGACCGCCGCGGCCGCGAGGTCAAGGTGACGATCAACCGGCTGGGCCGGGTCACCAAGGTCGAGCGCGGCGACGACAACGACGGTTGATCCACTGACGGGGAAGGCGCCGCCCTGTTTCAGCCATGCCGAAACCGAAACCTCACAACGCGAGCCCGGTCCATTTCCACCATAGGAAATAAGTGGCAACCATCAGCGCCAGGTTGAGCGGCGCGAGCACCGCGCTCAGCCGCAGCAGGTCGGCGGGACGGAAGCCGCCGCCGGGTGCATCCTGAAACAGCAGCAGCGCCTTGGAACAGGCGGGCAGCGTCAGGCAGTAATTCATCCCAACAGTGGCGACGAACAGCACCGTCATCGGCTCGATCCCCGCGCTTTGCGCCATCAGGATGAAGGGCGGGCCGAGCGCCGCGGTGCGCGCGACGTGGCTGGTCAGGAACAGGTGCGACGCGGTGCTGATCAGCGCGACTGCGGCGATCACCGCGATTTCGGGAAGCGCCGCGGCGCGGCCGCCGTCGATGCCGACGAGCGCGAACAAGCGATCGACCAGCCATCCCGCGGCCTGGGTGTTGATCAGCGCCAGTCCGAGCAGCATCGCGCCGCCGACGAACAGGATCAGGCTCCAGTTCACCGCTTTCATGCCGGCCTTGAAGCTCATCACGCCGACGCCGGGCGCGGTGAGCGCGATCATCGACAGGATCGCGACGGTGGCGATTTCCAGCCCGTGCAGGTCGGTGGTGAACCACAGGCCAAAGGTTGCGGCGGCAACGACGATCACCCGGCTCTCGGCGCCCGACAGCGGCGGGCGGTCGGCCGTCCCGTTCGCGTCGATCGGCGCGGCGCGCTGGTCGGCGGTCAGGAACAGGCGCAGGATGACCGCGCAGGCGATAACGCTCGACGCCAGCGCGAACGGCAGCCCCCACAGCGCCCAATTGGCAAAGCCGAAGCGTTCGCCGAGCCGTTGGTCGAGCAGGTCCTGCGCCAGCAGGTGCGAACCGGCGCCGGTCAGCGCGGCGCTGGTCGCAACGAGGATGATCGCCGGGATCAGCAGCGCAAAGGCGCGGCGGCGGGGGTCGGCGTCATCGGCGGGGAGCAGCCCGAGCGCGGGCAGCGCCGCCGCGGCGCGGCCCGAGGTCGAGGGGATCAGAAAGGTCAGCGGGATCAGCGCCAGCGTGGTCAGCCAGAACAGCTGCGCCGTCGTCCGTGCCCGCGCCGCGATGCCGCCGGTAATCCGCGCGGCCAGCCCGCTCGACTGGATTGCGGCGCCGATGACAAAAGCGCCCGCCATCAACCAGATGATATTATGGCCAAGCATCGCCATCAGTTCGCGCTGGTCGGCGGCCTGGAGCGGCACCAGCGCGACCGCGGCGGCAAAGGCGACCCAAGCGGCGTCGAGCCGCGTCGTCGTCCACAGGATCACCGCGATGCCGAACACCCCGAGCGCGGCGCGGGCCGGGGGCAGCAGGTCGGTCGGCAGCAGCACCAGCGCCGCAAGCAGCGCGGCGGCGACAGCCATCGCCGCCCATCGCGCCGCCGCCGACCTCACGCGGTTGTCTTCACGCGCGCGGCATCGCGCGGCCCGCGAGAATCGCGCGCATCGCATTTTCGGCGCCGAGCGCCAGCATGGTTTCGGCCTCGGCCATTGCCATTTCCATGGGGCCGGGGTGCATCGAAGTCGAGAAAAACGCGTCGATGCCATGATCGTAAACGATGCGGGCGCGATCATCGACCGCACCTGCCAGGGCGATCACCGGCAGACCGCGTTGCCTGGCGCGGCGTGCGACTTCGACCGGAATCTTGCCATTGGGGGTCTGGAGGTCGATGCCGCCCTCGGCGGTGAACACCAGGTCGGCGCGGTCGAGATGACCGTCGAGGTCGAAATAGGAGAGCACGACGTCGTAACGCGAGCGCAGCTGCGCGCCGATGAAGATCGCGAGGCCGGTGCCCAGCCCGCCCGACGCGCCGCCGCCGGGCATCGCGCGCACATCGATGCCGACGCTTGCCTCGATCACCGCCGCAAGATTGTCGAGCGCCGCCGCCATCTGTTCGATCGTCGGCGCGTCGGCACCCTTTTGCGGGCCAAACACCCGCGCCACGCCGCGCGGGCCGCAGAGAAGGGTGGTGATATTGAGCACCGCCTCGATCGCGACCTGATCGAGGCGGCGGTCGCGGCCGCTGGTATCGATGCGCGCCAGCTGCGCCAGCCCGCCGCATCCGGGCGGAATATCGACGCCGTGCGCGTTGAGCAGGCGGATGCCGAGCGCCTGCGCCATGCCCGCGCCGCCGTCGTTGGTCCCCGAATCGCCGCAACCGACGAGGATGCGCGCCGCGCCTTCGTCGAGCGCGGCGCGGATCAGTTCGCCGACCCCGCGCGTCGTCGTGTGCATCGGGTCGCGGCACTCGGCCGGGACCAGCCGCAGCCCCGCCGCCTGTGCCATTTCGACGACTGCGGTGCGCGGCCCGTCGCCGCCCAGCATGCCGAGGCATGCGGTGACCGGGTCACCGACCGGGCCGGTGACGGTCAGCATCCGCGTGGTGCCGCCGGTTGCCGCCGCCATCGCGCGCGCAAAGCCTTCGCCCCCGTCAACCAGCGGCAGCGCGGTGACCAGCGCATCGGGATCGGCGCGCCGCACCCCCACCGCAATCGCCGCGGCGACGCGATCGGCCTCAAGGCATTCCTTGTAGCCCGAGGGCGCGACGAGGATTCGCAAGCGCATGTCGATATCTCGAGCCGGAGTTGCAGACGGATTGGATTGACACCCCGATAATGAATGGCGGCTGACAATGTTCCCGCGACAAATTCCGGCTTTCGCGGCGCGGCGGATGCGATCATAAGCAGGGCGATGTTGACCGGCCTGATCCTCTCGCTCGCCCTGACCGTCCAAGCCGCCCCCGCGGTCGTCACCCCGGTGCCGCAGCCACCGACGACCGTCCGGCCGATGATGGCGCCGCCCCCCCCGCCGCCGCCCTTGCCGGTGCCGGTACCGGTCGTTGCGCCCGACACGCGCCCCTATGTCGCGCTGGTCACCGATATGGGGACGATCGTGGTGCGGATCGAGAACAAGCGGGCGCCGGTAACCAGCGCCAATTTCCTGCGCTACGTCGATACCAAACGGATGGACGGGTTCAAATTCTATCGCTCGACGAAAAGCTGGGGACCGGCGAACCAGCTGGTCCAGGCGGGCAATCGCGGCGATGCGCGCAAGAATTTCCCGCCGATCGCGCACGAGCCGACCAAGACCAGCGGGCTGACCAACTGCAAGGGCGCGCTGTCGATGGCACGGCTGAACCCCGGCGATGCGACGACCGATTTTTTCCTGCTGCTGTCCGACATCAAGGGGTTCGACAGCGATGCACCCGGCGGCGACGGGGTGGGTTTTGCGGTGTTCGGCGAAATCATTACCGGTGCCGACGTCGCCGATCGGATCTTCAACGCCCCGATCTCGCCGACCGCGGGCGACGGGGTGATGAAGGGCCAGATGCTGGAGCCGCAGGTGACGATCAAAACGGCGCGCCGCGTCCCCGCGCCTGCGGATGCGCCGAAAGGGTGTGTGGTGAAGGCGCCGTAAAACTGCGCCGAACCACCCATCATTTATTTTGCGTTCATCGGCGCTGTGGCTATACCGCGCGCATGACTCACCCTTTCCCCTCCCGCGTGTCGCTGCGCCTGCTCGCCGCCGCCCTGATCGCCACCCCCATGCTGGCCGCCTGCGCCGGCGGCGGGGTCAAGAAGGACACGCGCTATGTCGCGCGCGACGTCAACACGTTGTACCGCGCGGCGCAGGAACGGCTCGATCGCCAGCAATATGGTGTCGCTGCGGCGCTGTTCGACGAGGTCGAGCGCCAGCACCCCTATTCGCCCTGGGCGCGCCGGGCGCAGCTGATGAGCAGCTTCAGCTATTATATGGACCGCGAATATACCCCGGCGATCGAAGCCGCGCAGCGGTTCCTGGCGATCCATCCGGGCAACAAGGATGCGCCCTATGCCTATTATCTGATCGGGCTCAGCTATTATGAGCAGATCAGCGACGTCACGCGCGATCAGAAGATCACCCAGCAGGCATCGAACGCGCTGGGCGAGGTGATCCGCCGCTATCCCGACAGCCGCTATGCCGCCGATGCGCGATTGAAGATCGACCTGGTGCAGGACCATCTGGCGGGCAAGGAAATGGAGATCGGCCGTTTCTATCAGCGCAGTTCGAACTGGCTGGCGGCGTCGATCCGTTTCCGCGAGGTCGTCGATAAATATCAAACGACCAGCCACGCGCCCGAGGCGCTGTACCGCCTGACCGAATGCTATTTGGCACTGGGCATTCCGGCCGAGGCAAAGAAGTCGGCGGCGGTGCTGGGCGCCAATTACCCGGGCAATGAATGGTATGACCGCGCGTACAAGCTGATGCAGAAGAACGCGCCGTCGGCCTGATCGCGCCGGGAATAGATTCTGCCTTTGTTCTGCGGTAAGGACGCCTTGTGCTAACCGCGTTATCCATCGCCAATATCGTTCTTATCGAACGGCTCGACCTCGATTTCGCGGCCGGACTGGGCGTGCTGACGGGTGAGACGGGAGCAGGCAAGTCGATCCTGCTCGACGCGCTGGGGCTGGCGCTCGGGGCGCGCGCCGACAGTGCGCTGGTGCGGCAGGGGAGCGGACAGGCGCAGGTCACCGCCAGTTTTGTCGCACCATCGGCGGGGACACCGCTCGCGACGCTGCTCGCCGACAACGAGATCGCGATCGAACCCGGCGAGCCTTTACTGGTGCGCCGCACGCTGAAAGCCGATGGCGGCAGCCGCGCCTATCTGAATGACCAGCCCTGTTCGGCGGCGCTGCTGCGCGAAGTCGGCGGGCATCTGGTTGAAATTCACGGCCAGCACGATGACCGCGGGTTGCTGGCGCCCGCCGGACACCGCGCGCTGATCGACGCCTTTGCGCGCGCCGACACCGGCGCGGTCGCCGCGGCGCATGCGGCATGGCGCGCTGCCGAGGCGAAGCTGGCGGCGGCGCGCAGCGCGCTCGACGACGCGGCGCGCGACCGCGAGTGGCTGGAACATTGCGTCGCCGAATTGCGGGCGCTGGACCCGCAGCCCGGCGAGGACGCCGAATTGTCCGAGGCGCGCGCGGCGATGCAGAAGGGCGAAAGGATCGCGGGCGATCTGGGCGCGATCCTGGAGGTGTTCGAGGGCAGCGAGAGCGGCCCGGCGCTGCTGCGCGGCGCGGCGCGGCGGCTCGACCGGCTGGCGGGCGATCACCCGCTGCTCGCCGAGGCGCTGGCGGGGCTCGACCGTGCGATCATCGAGGCGGACGAGGCCGAAACGCGGCTGCGCGAAGCGGCGCGCGCGATGGAATATGATCCCGAGCGGCTCGATGCGACCGAGACGCGGCTGTTCGAATTGCGTGCAATGGCGCGCAAACACGGGTGCCAGCCCGACGAGCTGACCGAACTGACCGGCACGCTGGCGGCGCGGCTCGATGCGATCGAGGGCGGCAGCGCGGGGCTGGCGCAGCTGGAGGCCGCGGTTGCCGACACCGCCGCCGCCTACACCCATGCCGCGAGCGCGCTGTCCGACCTGCGGACCAAAGCGGCGGCGCGGCTCGATGCGGCGGTCGCGGGCGAACTGGTGCCGCTGAAGCTCGACGCGGCGCGCTTCCGGACGCTGGTCGAACGGTTGCCCGCGGAGCGGTGGGGGCCGGAGGGAATCGACCGCGTCGAGTATCTGATCGCCACTAACCCCGGCGCGCCCTTCGCGCCGCTGGCGAAGATCGCGTCGGGGGGCGAGCTGTCGCGCTTCATCCTCGCGCTGAAGGTCGCGCTGGCCGAAGAGGGCGGCGCCGACACGATCATCTTCGACGAAATCGACCGCGGCGTCGGCGGCGCGGTGGCGAGCGCGATCGGCGAGCGGCTGGCGCGGCTGGCGGGGGCGGGCAAGCAATTGCTGGCGGTAACGCACAGCCCGCAGGTGGCGGCAAAAGGCGCGGCGCATTTCGTCATTGCCAAATCGAGTGAGGGTGTCGTCACGCGCACCAGCGTCCACGCGCTCGACGAAGCGGGCCGCCGCGAGGAAATCGCGCGGATGCTGTCGGGCGCCGAGGTGACCGCCGAAGCGCGCGCGCAGGCGGAAAGGCTGCTGGAGGTGGCCGGGTGATGACCGCGCACCCGCTCGACCGGCCCGTCTGGAGCATGCTGACCGGACGGCAGGCGCATCTGGCCGAGGGCGATGCGCGCGCGGTGCGGATCGACCGCGGCTATGGCGTGTTCGGGGTCGCCGCCGACACCGGCGCCGCGGCGCAGGCGGCGCTTGCGGCGTTGATTCCCGCGGGCAAGGACTTGTGGATCGTCGAGGGGGAGCGTTGGCCGGTTCCCGCGGGCGTGCGCGAGGTGAAACGCGCGGTGCTGACGCAGATGGTCGCCGAGGGCGCGCCGCCAGCAGCGCGCGACGGCGAGCCTGCGATCATCGCGCTTGGCGAGGCGGATGCCGCCGAAATGGCGGCGCTTGCCGAGCATGCCAAGCCCGGACCGTGGGGCCCGAAAACGCATCGATACGGGCCGTTCTTCGGGATTCGCGACGACGATGGCCGCCTGCTGGCGATGGCGGGGCAACGCATCCTGCTGCCCGGCATGGCCGAGGTCAGCGGGGTATCGACCTGGGCCGATTGCCGCGGGCGTGGTTATGCGCGAACGCTGATCGGCCATGTCATGCGCGACATGGTGGCGCGCGGCGAGCAGCCGTTCCTGCACAGCTATGCCGACAATGCGGGGGCGATCGCGCTGTATGAATCGCTGGGGTTCCGTATTCGCCGCGAGGTGCATGTGCTCGTGATTGCGGAGGGCTGAGATGACCGACCCATCGACCCTCTCCGAGGCCGATGCTGCCAATGAACTGATGCGGCTGGCAAAGGCGATCGCGCATCACAACCGGCTGTATCATGCCGATGACAGCCCCGAGATTTCGGACGCCGACTATGATGCGCTCGTCCGCCGCAACAATGCGCTGGAGCAGGCGTTCCCGCAGCTGGTCCGCGCCGACAGCCCGAACAAGCTGGTCGGCGCCGCGGTCGAAGCGTCGCCGCTGGCCAAGGTGACGCACCGGCAGCGGATGATGAGCCTCGACAATGCGTTTGCCGATGACGATGTCGCCGAATTTGTCGCTCGGGTGCGGCGGTTCCTGAACCTGGCCGACGATGCGCCGGTGGCACTGACCGGCGAGGACAAGATCGACGGACTGTCATGCTCGTTGCGCTATGAGCGGGGCGCGCTGGTGCAGGCGGCGACGCGCGGCGATGGTAGCGTGGGCGAGGATGTGACTGCGAATGTGCGGACGATCGCCGATATTCCCGGCGAGCTCGCCGGCGAAGCGCCCGAGGTTTTCGAAATCCGCGGTGAAATATACATGGCCAAGGCTGATTTTGCTGCGCTGAATGCTGCGCAGCAAAAAGCCGAGGCCAAGCTGTTTGCGAACCCGCGCAACGCCGCCGCCGGATCACTGCGGCAAAAGGATGCGAGCGTCACCGCGGCGCGGCCGCTGCGTTTTCTGGCGCATGGCTGGGGCGAGGTGAGCGCGGTGCCCGCGGCGAGCCAATATGACATGATGCGGCTCATTGAAAGCTGGGGGGTGCCGGTGTCGCCGCTGCTTGGCCGCTTCGACAGCGTCGATGCCGTGCTGGCGCATTATCGCAAGATCGAGGCGCGGCGCGCCGAGCTGCCCTATGACATCGACGGCGTCGTCTATAAGGTCGACCGGCTCGACTGGCAGGCGCGGCTGGGCTTTGTGGCCAAGGCGCCGCGCTGGGCGATCGCGCATAAATTCCCCGCCGAACGCGCGCAGACCACCCTCGAAGCCATCGACATCCAGGTCGGGCGCACTGGCAAGCTGACCCCGGTCGGGCGGCTGACCCCGGTGACGGTCGGCGGGGTGGTGGTGTCGAACGTTACACTGCACAACCGCGACGAGATCGGGCGGCTGGGGGTGCGGCCGGGCGACCGGGTGGTCGTGCAGCGCGCGGGCGACGTGATCCCGCAGGTGGTCGAAAATCTGACTCGCGATGAGGCGCGCGATCTCTATGACTTTCCGGATCATTGCCCGGTGTGCGGCAGCGAGGCGGTCGCCGAGGAGGGCGAAGTCGATGTGCGCTGCACCGGCGGGCTGATCTGCGCGGCGCAGAAGTTCGAGCGCCTGCGCCATTTCGTCAGCCGCGGCGCGCTCGATATCGAGGGGCTGGGCGAAAAGAGCATCGCCGAATTTCTCGATCTCGGCTGGCTCGACAAGGGGCCGGCGGATGTTTTCCGGCTGCACCGGCACCGCGACGAGCTGCTGGCGCGTGAGGGGTGGAAGGAAAAGTCGGTCGACAATCTGTTCGCGGCGATCGAGGCGAAGCGGGCGCCTGATGCGGCGCGGCTGCTGTTCGGTCTGGGCATCCGCCATATCGGCGCGGTGACCGCGCGCGATCTGCTCAAGGGCATCGGCGACATCGCATTGCTGCCCGCCAAGGCGGCCGAGATCAACGCTTATATCGAGGCGAATCCGCGCGCCGAGGGCGAGTCCGACGGCAAATATGCGGCCCGCAAGATGGAGGCGATCAAGGCGATCCTCGACGTCCGCGCGGACGGCATCGGCCCCGCGGTCGCCGAGGCGCTTGGCGATTTTTTCCACGAGCCGCACAATCGCGACCTGTGGGACGATCTGTTGTCTGAAGTGTCCCCACCGCCGTTCGTGGTCGAAACGCGCGCCAGCGAGGTGTCGGGGATGACGGTGGTGTTCACCGGCAAACTGGAGACGATGAGCCGCGACGAAGCGAAGGCGCAGGCCGAGGCGCTGGGCGCCAAGGCAGCGGGATCGGTGAGCGCCAAGACCGACCTGGTGGTGGCGGGTCCGGGCGCGGGATCGAAGCTGAAGCAGGCGGCGGCGCTGGGGATAAGAGTGATCGATGAGGCCGACTGGGCGGCAATTGTGGCGGCAGCGGGGTAGGTGCGATATTGCCCTTCGTCACCCCGGACTTGATCCGGGGCCCATGACGTCGAGGGTAGAGATGGATGCCGGATCAAGTCCGGCATGACGAATGAGGGGGTGGGGACCAAATGGCCACACGTGATTATCTGAACCACCTGATGCGCGATCTGGAATCGCATACCGAGGTGCGGCGGTTCGGCAGCGGGTGGCTGTCGGGATTTTTCGCGCTGCTGTTCGCCATCGTCGGCTTCGGCATGGTGATCGCGCTGCGCTTCCCCGACTGGTTTGCGACCCCCGAACTCGCGATCATCAAGGATTGGGGCGGGTTTCGTGGGCTTGTCCACCTGATGTTGTTGGTCAGCTATGGCCTCGCGCTCCTCAGCCTGCTCCTCCGTCCGCGCAAGGTGCTGGGGGCGACGGCGCTGATGATCGCGCTCGCGGCGACGCTGATCGGCGGCGCCAATGTCCAGCCCGAAGAAACGCGAAGCTGGGGAATTTTCTTCGGGCTCGACTTTTTCGTCGTGAACCTGCTGATCACCGGATTCATGTTCGCGCCGCTCGAACGCCTGTTCCCGCATCGCCGCGCGCAGCGCCTGTTCCGCACCGAATGGCGCGAGGATCTGTTCTATTACCTCGTCAGCACGATGTTCGTGCAGGTGCTGGGTTTCCTGGCGCTCGCCCCCTCGACGATCATCAACGACAGCACGAACAGCTGGGATGCGTTTCGCGCCGGGGTCGCGTCGCTGCCGTGGCTGGTCCAGTTCGCGATCGTCTTGGTCGCGTCGGACCTCGCGCAATATTGGTATCACCGGCTGTTCCACAAAGTGCCGTTCCTGTGGGGCTTCCACGCGATCCACCACAGCGCCAAATCGATGGACTGGCTGGCGGGTTCGCGGATGCACTTCGTCGAGATCATCCTTCTCCGCTCGATCACCTCGCTGCCCTTGTTCACCCTGGGGTTCAGCCCCTCGGTGATGCAGGCCTATATCGGCTTCGTCTATGTCTGGTCGTCGCTGCTCCACGCCAATGTCGGGGGCAATTTCAACCGGCTGGGCCACTGGATCGCGACGCCGCGCTTTCATCACTGGCACCACGGGCTGGAACGCGAGGCGTTCGACGTCAATTTCGCGATCCACTTCCCCTGGCTCGACAAGATTTTCGGGACATTTCATCTGCCCAAGGACCGCTGGCCACAGAATTACGGCATCCCCGAGGATGTCCCCAAAAACTATTGGGGCCAGTTCCTCTATCCGTGGCAGCGCACGGGGAAGAAGGTCGACGAGACGCCGGCGGAGTAAACGATCCTCGTCATTGCGACCCCGGCGAAAGCCGGGGGAAGCAATCCAGGGGCGGCCTTACGCCCACTCTGGATTGCCGCGTCGCTTCGCTCCTCGCAATGACGAGTTTCGGCGTCCCCGCTTGCCACCGCTGCCCTAGCGCCATAAAGCCCGCCGCGTGGGCATTCTCGCCGCCTTTCGCCGTCCCGGCATATTGCTGATGCTGCCGCTGCTGCTCGCGCTCGGCGCGCGGGTGCTGGTGGCGCCGGGGTGGATGATCGAAAGCGATGCAAGCGGGTCGATCACCGTGCGCATCTGTTCGGACCCGACCGACCCCGGCAAGACCGTGACGATCCCGCTCGAGAAAGCGGGTAGCCACGACGCGGGCGACACGCAGCAGCATTGCCCGTGGGGCGCGCTGGCGAATGCCCCGATCGTTCCCGATGAGCCGATTTTGGCCGCTGCGCCGATGGTGGCGGCGCCGACCCCGGTCGCAGTGCGGTCGTTGGGCTTTGCGCCCGGCATCGCCTCACCGCTGCCACCAAGTACCGGACCCCCTTCTTTCGCCTGAACCAGACGGACCGGCCGCCCGCGCAATCGCGCGGTGCGGCGTTTTGCTGATTTCACGCGAAAGATTGAACCATGAAAACCCACGCCTGTCGGGCGGCGCCTTTGCTGGCGCTTGTCCTCGCGCTCGTCCCTGCCACGGCGCAGGCCGCCGAGGTCGAAGCCGACGCCACGATCATCGTCACCGCCCCCGAACTGACCGACGAAGCCGAGGCGCGCGTCGCTAACACCGCGGGCGGCGCCGACGTCGTCGGCCATCGGGATTATGCCGACAAATCGATCGTCTCGCTCCGCGACACGCTGGCCTTTTCGCCCGGCGTCTATCTCCAGCCACGTTATGGGCAGGAGGTCCGCATCTCGATCCGCGGGTCGGGGCTGTCGCGCGGTTTCCATATGCGCGGGCTGACGCTGCTGCAGGACGGGGTGCCGATCAACCTCGCCGACGACAATGGCGATTTCCAGGAGCTGGAGCCGATCTTTTTCGATCATCTCGAGGTCTATCGCGGCGCCAACGCCTTGCGCTTCGGCTCGGGCACGCTGGGCGGCGCGGTCAACGGCGTGACGCCGACCGGGCGCACCGCCAAGGGTTTCTACCTGCGCGGCGATGTCGGCAGCTTCGACAGCTATCGCGGGCTGGTGTCGGCGGGCTTCGCGGGCGAACGCGTCGATGCGTGGGGAGCGGTCAGCGCCGACACGTCGAGCGGCGACCGCGACCATGTAAACCGGCGCAGCTTTCGCTTTCACGGCAATGTCGGGCTCAAGCTCAGTGACGTCGTTTCGACGCGCTTCTATGCCAGCTATAACGACATCAAGCAGGAAATCCCCGGCGCGCTGACCTTCGACCAGGCGCTGACCACCCCGCGCATGGCGATCGCGGCAGCGGTGGCGGGCGATCAGGCGCGCGACATCGTGTCGCTGCGGCTCCAGAACCGCACGAGCTTCGACTGGGGCGCGTTCAAGCTCGACGTCGGCGGCTTCGTCAATGCCAAGTCGCTCTATCACCCGATCTTTCAGGTGATCGATCAGGACTCGCTCGACGTCGGCGGCTTTTTCCGTGCCGATTATGCCGCGGGGCCGGTCGAGGTCACACTGGGCGGCGAGCTGCGTCGCGGCAGTACCGACGCGCGGCAGTTCGTCAATATCGCCGGGCGCCGCGGGGCGCTGGTGTTCGATGCCGATCAGGCCGCGCGCACCGCCAATATCTATGGCGAGGTGCGGGTGCGGCCGGTCGAAACGCTGACGTTGATCGCGGGCGGTGTCTATGCCGACGGTTTCCGCAAGCGACGCGTCAACGTCTCGACGTCGCGCGACGGGCGGATCGATTTCGACGCCTTTTCGCCCAAGATCGGGCTGCTGTTCGAACCGACCGCCGACGTGCAGTTGTTTGCCAACTACAGCCGCTCGGCCGAATTTCCGGGCTTTGGCGAAGTCTTCCAGACCATCGGCACCCCACCGGTCAGCCAGCTCGTCGCGACGATCCGTCCGCAGCGGGCGTGGACGGCCGAGGTCGGGACGCGCGGCAAGGCCGGGATCGTCAGCTGGGATCTCGCGCTCTACCGCGCGGCGCTGAACGGCGAATTGCTGCAATTCACCACCAATGCCAGTATTCCCGCGGCGACGTTCAACGCCGGTCGCACGTTGCATCAGGGGGTCGAGGCGGCGCTGGAAATCGCGCCTACCGACTGGCTGCGGTTGCGGCAGGTCTATACCTACAGCGACTTCCGCTTCCGGGGTGACAGCCAGTTCGGCGACAACCGCCTGCCGGTGGTGCCGAAGCATGTTTACCGCGCCGAAGCGCGGATCGGCAGCGATGCGCTGCATATCGCACCGAATGTCGAGTGGGTGCCCGATGGTCCCTATGCCGATTATAGCAATAGCGTGCAGACGCCCGGTTATGCCTTGCTGGGCGTGACCGGCGGGGCGACGATTGCCGACGGCATCGACGCCTTTATCGATGTCCGCAACATCACCGGCAAGAAGGCAATCGGCGACATCAGCGCGGCGATCACCGTGACCTCGGCATCGGCGATCTATTATCCGGTCGAGCGCCGCGCGGTGTCCGCCGGCATTCGCGCGCGCTTCTAAACGGGAGGGACAGGGGATGGCCGACATCAACCGCATTCCGCTCTATCGCACGATCTGGCGCTGGCATTTCTATGCCGGGCTGTTCGTCATCCCCTTCATCCTGCTGCTGTCGGTGACGGGCGCGACCTATCTGTTCAAGCCTGAGCTCGACCGGTGGCAGGAACGCGAATGGCGCGGCCTGCCGGTCGCCGAGCGGGTCGATGCCGACGCGCAGGTCGCGGCGGCGCTGGCCGCCTTTCCTGGCGCCAGCTTTCATTATTACCGGGTGCCGCAGGCGCCGGGCGATGCGGCGGTCGTCCATGTCGGGCTGCCAAATGGCACGATGCGCGATGTGGCGGTCGCGCCGCGGGGAGAGGTGATCGGCGCGGCCTATCCCGACGACCGGATTTCGGCGTGGCTGGCGAAAATCCACGGCAGCCTGCTGATCGGGCGCGCGGGCGGGATTATCGTCGAACTTGCGGCAAGCTGGGCGATCGTGATGATCCTGACCGGGCTGTACCTGTGGTGGCCGCGCGGGCGCGGGGCGAGGGGGGTGGTCTGGCCGCGGCTTGGCCTCGGCGGGCGCACGATGCTGCGCGACCTGCATGCCGTGACCGGTTTCTGGGTGTCGGGGTTGGCGCTCGTCTTGCTGCTCACCGCGCTGCCGTGGACCGACGTCTGGGCGCAGGGCTTTCGCGCCGTGCGCGCCGAAATGGGGTGGGTGCAGGGCACGCAGGACTGGAAAAGCGGCGCGGCGGATCATCATGCCGCGCACGACCATCAGGCGATGGCAAAGGCGACGTCCGCGCCGGTCGCGGTCGGCGACGAACCGCGCGTTCGGCTCGATCGCATCGTGCTGCGCGCGCGAAACGAAAATCTGCCCGCGCCGGTGATCATCCAGCCGCCGGGCGCGCCGAATATGTTCGGGCCGCCCAATGGCAACGCATGGACGCTGACCACCCAGACGCAGAACCGGCCGCTGGTGCGCAAGGTGAGTTACGACGTCGTCACCGGGATCGAGGTGTCGCGCAGCGGCTTTGCCGACAAACATATTGTCGACCGCATCGTCGGCGTCGGTATCGCCTGGCACGAGGGTGCGCTGTTCGGGATCGTCAGCCAGCTGATCGGGGTGCTCACCGCGTTGATGCTGATGATCCTCGCCGTGTCGGGTTTCCTGATGTGGCGCCGCCGCAAGCCCGACGATGCGCTGGGCGCGCCGCCGCTGCCGCGCGACACGGCGAAGCTGAAGGGGGTCGCGGCGATCATCCTGTTGCTCGCCGCGCTGCTGCCGTTGCTGGCCGCGTCGCTGATCTTGCTATGGATCGTCGATCGGCTCATCATCCCGCGCCTGCCGCGCGCGGCAAAATGGCTGGGCGTGGTACGCGCGTAAATGGTTTCTTTTGAAACCAGTTCATGTTAGGTCATGGCATATGAAAGACGGCTTTACCCATGTCCACGAAATCCCGCCGCCGGGCGCCGCGGCCGACTGGACGATATCGCAAGATTGGGACGCCTTTACCGCCGACGAACATGCGATGTGGGACAAGCTGTTCGCACGCCAGTCGGACATGCTGCCGGGGCGCGCGTCGGAGGCTTTCCTGCGCGGCATCGACGTGCTGCGGCTCGAAAAGCCGGGGATCCCCGACTATCGTGAGCTCAACGCGCGGCTGATGGCGGCGACGGGTTGGCAGGTTGTCGCGGTGCCGGGACTCGTCCCCGACGACGTCTTTTTCGACCATCTGGCGAACCGGCGCTTTCCCGCGGGCAATTTCATCCGCACGCCCGACCAGCTCGATTATTTGCAGGAGCCCGACGTCTTTCACGACGTGTTCGGCCATGTCCCAATGCTCGCCGACCCCGTATTCGCCGATTATATGGTCGCTTATGGCGAGGGCGGGCTGCGCAGCCTGAAGTTCGACGCGCTGAAACAGCTGGCGCGGCTTTACTGGTACACGGTCGAATTCGGGCTGATCCGCGAGGCGGGCGGCCTCAGGATTTATGGCGCGGGGATCGTGTCCTCCTATGCCGAAAGCGTGTTCGCGCTGGATAGTGACAGCCCTAATCGCATCGGATTCGACCTCGCGCGGGTGATGCGGACCGATTACCGGATCGACGATTTCCAGCAGAATTATTTCGTCATCGACAGTCTGGACCAGTTGCTGAGCACCACGGTCAACACCGATTTCGCGCCGCTCTATGCTGCGAACGATGCGCTGCCGCCGATTGTCATCGCCGACATCCTGCCGGGTGACGAGGTGATCACGCGCGGCACGCAGGAATATGCGACAGCAAAGGCCTGACTCTCTCCCCTCCCGCAAGCGGGAGGCGACTGGTCTTACCAGCTCCCGAAACTCGCATCCGCAGGGTCAGCGCGGTGAAAGGCGCGCTCCTTGCGGCGCCAGCCGTAGCGCCGCCGCTTCACCAGCATCAGGCACGGCCAGTCGGGGCTGCCCCCGCGCGCGACAAGGCGGAAGCCCTGCGCGCGATAGGCGGCGAGCACCGGCTCCATCTGGCGCGCGATCAGCCCTGCCAGAATCGCGCGGCCGCCGGGCGCGGTGACGCTGGCGATATCGGGGGCGAGGGTGATCAGCGGCCCCGCGAGGATATTCGCGATAACCAGGTCATAAGGCGCGCGGTGGCGGATCGCGGGATGGTCGGTCCCCGGCGCGACCGCCACCGCGAGCCGCCCGCCGCCGCGGCCGAGCGGCACGCGGTTGATCGCGGCATTGTCGCGCGTCACGAAAATGCTCGCGGGGTCGATGTCTGATGCGATCGTCCGGGCGCGCGGCCACAGCGCCAGCGCGGCGAAGGCGAGCAGGCCGGTGCCGGTGCCGATGTCGGCGATGTTGCGCGGGCTGGCGCCCCGCTGCGCCAGTCGGTCGAGCATGGCGAGGCAGCCCGCGGTGGTATCGTGTCCGCCGGTGCCGAACGCCTGGCTGGCGTCGATCACGAAGGGGGTCGTGCCCGCAGGGATGCGGTCTGCATAGCTGCTGGTATGGACGAAGAAACGCCCGGCCTGCACGGGTTCGAGGCCTTGCTGCGACAGGGTGACCCAATCCTGCTCGACCAGCTCCTCGACGACCGGCCTTTGCCCTGTCGCGCTCGGCGCGAAGGACTGGAGCAGCGCGAGCAGCGCGGCGCCGGGCTTGGCGTCCATATAGGCGTCGAGCTGCCACAGCGCGGAATCCTCGTCGATCTCGCGTGTCACCACCACCGGCGCTTCGGGCATCGCGTCGAGTTCGGGAATTTCGCCCGCCAGCGCCTCGGCCTCGGCGCGGGTGCAGGGCAGCGAGACGATCCAGCTCATCAGTCAGCGCACATAGCTGGCGCCGTTGACGTCGAGCACCGCGCCGGTCATCGACGCCGGTGCGTCCATCGCGCACCAGCGCGCCATTTCGGCGATCTCCGCGGGCATCGCGACGCGGCCCAGCGGAATGTCGGCGAGCAATTTGTCGCCGCCGCGGCTGGCCAGATAGTCGTCGGCCATGCCGGTCATCGTGAAACCGGGGCAGATCGCAAAGGCCAGGATGCCGTTCCCGGCATAGGCGCGCGCGATCGTCTTGGTCATCGCGACCATCCCCGCTTTCGATGCGGCATAATGCCAGTGGGCCGGGCTGTCGCCGCGGTGCGCGGCGCGGCTGGCGATGTTGACGATGCGGCCTGCGGCTTGGCGGTCTTGCCAGTGGAGCACCGCGCGGCGGCAAAGATCGGCGCTGGCGGTCAGGTTGATCTGGAGCGTGCGGTTCCAGCTCGCCAGCCAGTCAGCGTCAGCTCCGCCCAACGGATTGGCCTCGAAGATCCCGGCATTGTTGATCAGCACGTCGATGCGGCCGTCGAGCCGGTCGAGGCTGGTCTGCCACAACAGGTCGGGGGTCGCGGGGTCGGCGAGGTCGCCGTCGGCGGTCGCCAGCCCGACCGTTTTGGTGGTGTCGGTGGTCAACGCCTCAGCGATCGCGGCGCCGATGCCGCGACTGGCGCCGGTGATCAGGATATGGGTTTGCATGGCCCCGCCTTAGGCAGCGGGGCAGGACTTGCCAAGCTGGAGCGGCCTAATCAACCGTCGTCATCCCGGCGAAGGCCGGGATCTCGCCGGTGCGTTCGGTTGCGAGGGCGAGATCCCGGCCTTCGCCGGGATGACGATGTGGTGAGGGAACTAAGCCACCCGGCGGCTGAACTCGCTCGCGGCCTGTTCCAGCTGCTGGAGCCGGCCGCCCATCTTGCCGAATTCCTGGCTCAGCACGCTGATTTCGCTCGCGACCATGCCCGAATCGTTGCGGATGCTGGCGATCGTCGACGACATGCTGTCGGCGGCGAGCGCGGTTTCGTCGACCGCGGCGGTGATCGAGGTGACCGTCTGCGCCTGCGCGTCCATCGCGTCGCGGATGCGCTGCGCCGAACGCTGGACCTCGACGATCGTCTGCTGGATCGACTGGTTGGCGGTCACCGACCCGCGCGTGGCCTGCTGGATCGCGGTGATCTTGCCCGCGATGTCGTCGGTCGCGCGGGCGGTTTCGTTGGCGAGGCTTTTGACCTCCTGCGCGACGACGGCAAAGCCGCGGCCCGATTCGCCGGCGCGCGCCGCCTCGATCGTGGCGTTGAGCGCGAGCAGGTTGGTCTGACCCGCGATCTCGCGGATCAGGCCCAAAATGGACTCGATCGATTCGGCGTGGTGCGACAGCGTTTCGGACATCGCGACCGCTTCGCCCGCCTGTTCGGAGGCGCGGGTGGCGACGCTGGCCGATGCCTCGACCTCGCTGCGGGCATCCTCGATCGCGCGGATCAGCCCGGCGGCGGTCGAGGCGGCCTCGCGCATCGCCATCGCCGATTGTTCGGATGCGGCGGCGACTTCGCTGGTCTTCGCGATCATGCCCTTCGCCGCCTGATCGGCCGAGGCGGCCTGCTTGGCGAGCTGTTCGCGTACCCCGTCGGTGTCCTGCACCAGCGAAGCGATCGAGCGGTCGAAATCGCCCGCGAGCGTCTGACGCTCGCCGGAGATGATCGCACCGTCCAGCTTTTCGGCATAGCGCTGCATGATGTCGAATTCGAGCAGCGCCAGCCGGTTGATCGCGCTGGTCAGCCGCGCCAGCCGCGCCGCATCGTCGATGCAGGCGGTCACGACATAGTCGATGGTCAGTCGCTGGCTTTCGGCGATGCACGACATGACCGAGGCAAGCGGCAGTTTGACGCGCCGGGCCATATGCGCGTTCTGGCAGGCAATCGTCGCAACCTCTTGCCCCGCCGCTTCGGCATATTTGGTTTCGGTGTGGCGCGCGCTGCCGCGCACATAAGATTCGAGCAGCTCGCCTTCGACTGCGCGCTCGACGCTGGGCAGCGCGTTGAACGCGTCCCAATAGGCGCGCGCGACCGCGTCTTCGCGGCCGGCGATGATCATGTGGATCTCGGCGGCATTGGCGGCCAGCTGGCCATCAAGGTCGTAATAGGGGAAGCGGTCGGCCATCAAAATCGGGTCGATTTGCTGCTTATGAATCGGATTATCCTTCACCATGATCCTGCTTCCCTGATCGATCCCGACGCGCGAGTCTGCCGCCCGCCTGTCGTCCGCAAAACATATGACCGGGCTATGCCGCGCTTTTGGTAAATTGCGCGTTAACCAGCGCGGCGTTTTTCGCGGCCAATTGGGGTCAGGACGCTAGGTGTCGCCCGTCGGCACCGGATAGCCCTCGAACGCCTTGATCGTCCGAAGCGCAAAGGCGCTGTGCATCGCCGCAACGCCGGGCAGCCGCGACAGGCAGTGGCGGTGCAGCCGGTCGAAGTCGGCGACATTGCGCGCCGCGACGCGCAGCCGGTAGTCGGACGCGCCCGACAGCAGCTGGCATTCGAGGATTTCGTCGAAACTTTTGACCGCGCTTTCAAATGCGGTCAGCGCCTCTTCGCTTTGCGAGGTCAGGCTGATGTCGACGAACACGTCGAGCCCCAGCCCGATGCGCTCGGGCGCCAGTCGCGCCGCATAGCCGATGATGATCCCCGCCGCTTCCAGCGCGCGGATGCGGCGGTGGCATGCCGACGCCGACAGCCCGACCGCTTCGCCCAGTTCGGCGGCAGGACGCGGACCATGTCGTTGCAGCGTGTCGAGGAGCTTGCGATCGATCCGATCAATCATTGTGCGTCCTTTGGGAATATCGCGCGATATTTGTGCGCGTTTGTCGCGAATTCAGCCGCGATATGCAAGCACCTCGCGCCCCGTTTCTGCTATTAAGCGCAGCCATGCACGACGCGGCGCCGGACAGCGCGACCGGCGGCGAACCAATGGAGAGCGACCATGATCATCGGCACCCCCAAGGAAATCAAGAATCACGAATATCGCGTCGGGCTGACCCCCGAAAGCGCGCGCGAACTCAGCGCGCATGGGCACCGGGTGCTGGTGCAGACCGGCGCCGGCGCCGGCATCGGCGCGCACGACCGCTTCTATGTCGAGGCGGGCGCCGAGATCGTTCAGACGGCGGAAGAGATTTTCGCTACCTGCGACATGGTGGTCAAGGTCAAGGAACCGCAGCCCGGCGAGCGCGCGATGCTCCGCGAAGGACAGATCCTCTACACCTACCTCCACCTTGCACCCGATCCCGACCAGACGCGCGACCTGATGAAATCGGGCGCGGTGTGCATCGCCTATGAAACCGTCACCAGCCCGCACGGCGGCCTGCCGCTGCTCAAACCCATGAGCCAGGTTGCGGGGCGCATGTCGATCCAGGCCGGCGCGACCGCGCTCGAAAAGGCGCATGGCGGTCGCGGCGTACTCTTGGGCGGCGTTCCCGGCGTTGCGCCGGGCAAGGTGTGCGTGATCGGCGGCGGCGTCGTCGGTTTCAATGCGGCGCAGATGGCGGCGGGGCTGGGCGCCGACGTCACCATTCTCGACCGCGACCCCGAAGTGCTCGAACGCGTCGGCACCTTCTTTGAATCGCGCGCCAAGACGCGGTTTTCGAACCGCGCGAACCTGGCCGAATGCGTCGCCGAGGCCGATCTGGTGATCGGCGCGGTGTTGATCCCCGGGGCCGAGGCGCCCAAGCTCGTCACCCGCGACATGCTCGGCACGATGCAGGCGGGCTCGGTGCTCGTCGATGTCGCGATCGATCAGGGCGGCTGTTTCGAAACCAGCCACGCGACGACCCACGCCGAACCGACCTATGTGGTCGACGGCATCGTCCATTATGCGGTCGCCAACATGCCCGGCGCGGTCGCGCGCACCAGCACTTATGCGCTGAACAACGTCACCCTGCCGCACGCGCTCCGCATCGCCGACCTGGGGTGGAAGGAAGCGTTGAAGCGCGACGTGCATCTTGCGCAGGGACTCAACGTCTGGAATGGTAAGGTGACGTTCGAAGCCGTAGCGGAAGCGATCGGAACCGATTATGTGCCTGTGGAGCAGGCGCTCGCCTGATAACAAGGACATAGGTGCAAGAATGACCGACCAAACTCCCCCGCCGCCGCAGGACGAAGTGCCCGAGGAAAATGAAGTGCTGCGCGCCGCGCGCGAACAGCGCCAGCAGAAAGAGGCCGCCGACGCGGCCGAAGCGGCGGATCGGGACGCGGCAAAGGGCGGCAAGCGCGGCTGGAAAACGGCCGCTGCGGCGGGCTTGGGAATCGGTTCGGCGGCGGTGATCGCGGCGTTGCTTTACGCGAACCGCGACAAGATCAAGTAACGCGGTGGTTTGACCGATTGGGGGTGGGGAGGATCGTCACGGCCGCTCACGGTCGCCAGCCCCTGTTCCCGCCAAGCTCGCGCGCAACGCGAACCACTCCATCCCAATTGCACCCCGACGCGCCTAAGCAATTGCATATCGCCGCGGGAGGGATTACCGGCTCCACATCGACCGAACAGAGTCAGGAACGGGGCTGATATGGCTGGAATCAAACCGAGCGCGCGCCCGCGCGCCCCGCATTTGCAGGTGTATAAATGGGGCCCGGCGATGGCGGTCTCGATCCTTCACCGTGCCAGCGGCGACGGGCTGGCAATTGTCGGCGCATGCCTGTTCCTGTGGTGGCTCGGTGCGATCGCTGGCGGGCCGGAGGCTTATGCCGCGTTCACGGCGTGGGTATGGCACGATCCCAGCCCCGAACCCGACGTCTATCACCGGATCGCCAATATCCTGGGCAAGATCGTCCTGGTCGGGCTGACCTGGGCGTTTTTCCAGCATCTGTTTTCGGGGCTGCGCCACTTCGTGCTCGACACCGGCGCGGGGTATGAGCTGAAATCGAACAAGCTGTGGTCGACCGTCGTGATCGCCGCGGGCGTGTTCGCGACCGCCGCGACCTGGCTTTATATCATGGCGGAGGCACTCTGATGGGCGACGGCACGCATCTGGGCAAGGTCCGCGGCCTCGGCTCGTCGGGGCATGGGTCGCAGCATTGGCTGCAACAGCGGCTGACCGCGCTCGGCAACATCCTGCTCGTCGGCTTTTTCGTGGTGTCGTTGGTCCGCCTGCCGCTCGGCGATCATGCGGCGGTGCTGCGCTGGGCGGCGGACCCGATGGTGGCGCTGGCGCTGATCCTGATGGTGGTCAGTGTGTTCTGGCACCTGCGGCTGGGCCTCACGGTGCTGATCGAGGATTATGTCCACGGGCCGATGCTGCTGCTCGCGACCGTGCTGCTCAATTTCTACGCCATCGGCGGCGCCGCCTACGGGATCTTCACGATCGCCCGCATTGCGCTGACACCCGTCGTGGCCGGCCCGGGGGGCATCTGACATGACCGACGCTTACAAGATCATCGACCATATCTATGACACCGTCGTTGTCGGCGCCGGTGGATCGGGCCTCCGCGCCACGATGGGCAGCGCCGAAGCGGGGTTGAAAACCGCATGCATTACCAAGGTGTTCCCGACGCGCAGCCACACCGTCGCGGCGCAGGGCGGCATCGCGGCCAGCCTGGGCAATAATTCGCCCGATCACTGGACCTGGCATATGTACGACACCGTCAAGGGCTCCGACTGGCTCGGCGACCAGGACGCGATCGAATATATGGTCCGCGAAGCGCCGCAGGCGGTGTACGAACTGGAGCACGCCGGGGTGCCGTTTTCGCGCAACGCCGACGGCACCATCTATCAGCGGCCGTTCGGCGGCCATATGCAGAATATGGGCGAAGGCCCACCGGTGCAGCGCACTGCGGCCGCGGCCGACCGCACCGGTCACGCGATGCTCCACGCGCTGTATCAGCAATCGCTGAAATATGACGCCGACTTCTTCGTCGAATATTTCGCGCTCGACCTAATCATGGAAGACGGCCCCGACGGCAAGGTGTGCCGCGGCGTCATTGCCCTGTGCATGGACGACGGCAGCATCCACCGCTTCCGGTCGCAGGCTGTGGTGCTGGCGACCGGCGGTTATGGCCGCAGCTATTTCACCGCGACCTCGGCGCACACCTGCACCGGCGACGGCGGCGGCATGGTGCTGCGCGCCGGGCTGCCTTTGCAGGACATGGAGTTTGTTCAGTTCCACCCGACCGGTATCTATGGCGCCGGGGTGCTGATCACCGAAGGCGCGCGCGGCGAGGGCGGGTATCTGACCAATTCCGAAGGCGAGCGGTTCATGGAACGCTATGCGCCGTCGGCCAAGGATCTGGCGTCGCGCGACGTCGTGTCGCGTTCGATGGCGCTCGAAATCCGCGAAGGCCGCGGCGTCGGTCCGCACAAGGACCATATCTTCCTGCACCTCGACCATATCGATCCCGCGGTGCTGGCCGAACGGCTGCCCGGGATCACCGAAAGCGGCAAGGTGTTCGCGGGCGTCGACCTGACGCGCCAGCCGCTGCCCGTCGTGCCGACGGTCCATTATAATATGGGCGGCATTCCCTGTAACTATCATGGCGAAGTCGTGACGCTGGGCAAGGACGGCCCCGACACCGTGGTCCCCGGCCTGTTCGCGGTCGGCGAGGCGGCGTGCGTGTCGGTGCATGGCGCGAACCGCCTCGGCTCGAACAGCCTGATCGATCTCGTCGTCTTTGGCCGCGCGACCGGGCATCGCCTGCGCGACATCATCAAGCCGGGCGCGGCGCAGCAGCCGCTGCCAGCGGACAGCGCCGACCTGGCGCTCGGCCGCCTCGATCATTTCCGCCATGCCAAGGGCGGGTCGCCGACCGCGGAAATCCGCACCGAGATGCAGCGCGCCATGTCGGCGCACGCCGCGGTGTTCCGCACCGACGAGTTGATGGCTGAGGGCAAGGAAAAGCTGACCAAAACCTATCAGCGGATGAACGACGTCGGGGTCACCGACCGCAGCCTGATCTGGAACACCGACCTCGTCGAAACGCTCGAGCTCGACAATCTGATCAGCCAGGCGACGGTGACGATGCATTCGGCGTTCAACCGCAAGGAAAGCCGCGGCGCGCATGCGCACGAAGATTTCCCGAACCGCGACGACGCGAACTGGATGAAACACACGGTGGCATGGTTCGACGGCTGGGGCGGCAAGGGCGGCGGCGTCCGCCTCGATTACCGCCCCGTCCACGAATATACGCTGTCGGACGACATCGAGTATATCAAGCCGAAGGCGCGGGTTTATTGATTGGTAAAGGTGCGGCGTTTCCGCTCGGCAAGAAACGCCGCACGAAATGAGGCAGCGATGTTCTGGGAGTCGGGCGGCCGAACTTTGGCCCCGAGCAAATGAACCGGTCTAGAACCACTCTTCGATCGGATTGATGTCCGAGAAGGGCTGGTCGACGTCTTGGCCCATGATCCACAATTTCTGGCACGCGATGGTGAAAAAGATCAGGGCGACGGTCCACACGATGAAGGTCTTGCGGATCTGCCAGCGCCGTTCTGCTTCGGCCGCGGCGGCGCGCGCCTTGTAATCGATGCCCAGCTCGCCCTCGAACTCGGCAACCAGCTGCGCGCGGCGGGTACGCGAAATATTCGCGATACTCGCGTTACTTTCATCAGCCTTCGCACGGCGAGTCGCCATTTTTGCACCCTTGGCCCAGCTAGTCCTGTGGCCGGACAATAAGGCGCAGCCCCTGCCAAAGGGTTAACTGCACCGCATCAATCGGATGCGGCGGTTCAGATGGTGACGACCAGCTTGCCGACCGCGCTGCGGTCGCCCAGCTTGGCGATCGCCTTGCCGCCGTCGGCCAGCGCAAAGCTCTCTGTGACCCGCGGGTTGATCTTGCCCTGCTCCCACAATTGGAACAATCGCGCGATATTGGCGCGGTTGCGCGCCGGTTCGCGGGCCACAAAGGCACCCCAGAATACCCCGGCGACGTCGCAGCTTTTGAGCAAGGTGAGGTTGAGCGGCAGGCGCGGGATGCCGGCGGGGAAGCCGACAACGAGATAGCGGCCCTCCCATGCGATCGAGCGCAGCGCGGGTTCGGCATAATCGCCGCCGACTGCATCATAGATCAGGTTGGCGCCGTTCGCGCCGACCGCGGCCTTGAATGTGTCGGCAAGCGCCTTCGAAGCGTCCTTGTCGAACGGCTGATAGCCATAGACGACGACCGCGTCGGCACCGGCCTGGCGCGCGACCTCGGCCTTGGCCTCGCTCGATACGCCCGCAACGACGCGCGCGCCGAAGGCCTTGCCGAGTTCGATCGCGGCGATGCCGACGCCCCCCGACGCGCCGAGGACGAGCAACGTGTCGCCCTCCTGGATATGGCCGCGATCGACGAGGGCGTGGATGCTGGTGCCATAGGTCATCAGCAGCGAGGCGCCCGCGGCGAAATCATGGCCCTCGGGCAGGTGATAGACATTGTGGACCGACACCGCGACGGCTTCGGACATGCCGCCGTTGCCGCAGCCCGCAATCACCCGGTCGCCGACCTTGAATTCGGTCACGCCTTCGCCGACTTCGGCGACGAGCCCCGCGACTTCGCCGCCGGGGGCGAAAGGACGTGCGGGTTTGAACTGATATTTATCCTCGATGATCAGCGTGTCGGGAAAATTGACCGCGCACGCCTTGACGTCGATGACGATCTGTCCGGCACCGGCGGTTGGCCGCGACAATTCGCCCAGGGTCAGCGTTTCGGGGCCGCCGGTGGCGGTCGACAAGAGAGCCTTCATCATCATCTCCTTATGCCAGCGTTGGCGTGAGCCACGGCTGCGTTTTTGCTATCTTTTGTTCGTGTGCTGCAATCGCCGCGTCGCTTTTTTCGGTGAGCGAAATTTCGTCGAGACCGTTCAGCAGGCACATTTTGCGGAACGGATCGATGTCAAAGGCGAAGCGGTCCTGGAACGGCGTCGTCACCGTCTGGGTATCGAGATCGACGTGTATCGAGTCGGTCGCGGCGACCGCCATCAATCGGTCGATCGCGGCTTGGGGAAGCACGACAGGTAGGATGCCGTTCTTGACCGCATTGCCCGAAAAAATGTCCGAATAAGAAGGGGCGATGACGACACGGATGCCAAGGTCGCCGAGCGCCCAGGCGGCATGCTCGCGGCTCGACCCGCAACCGAAATTATCGCCCGCGATCAGGATCGGCGCGCCTTTGAACTGGTCGCTGTCGAACAGATTGTCGGGGTCGGCGCGCAGCGTTTCGAACGCCCCCCGGCCCAGTCCTTCGCGGCTGATCGTCTTCAGCCATTTGGCCGGGATGATGACGTCGGTATCGACATTCTTCAGCCCGAACGGGATGGCGCGGCCCTCGATTTTTTCGATCGGCGCCATATTATTCGGCGGCCTTGGGAAAAGCGGGCAGTTTGCCGACATCGCGCGGTTCGTGCTGGATGATCACCGTCGCCTTCAGATTTTTGGCCAGCGCCTTGAAGCGGCCGAACGACGCGAGCGTGTCGGCGCGGTTGGTGTTGAAGGTCGGCACGCCTTCGCTGTCGTAATTTTCCTGAAAATGCGCTTGGTCGCCGCTCAGCAGCACCGGACCCATGCCCGCCAGCCGCACCAGCAAGGTGTGATGGCCCGGCGTATGCCCCGGCATGTCGAACATGACGACGCTGCCGTCGCCGAAAATATCCTTGTCGCGCGCGACCGGCTCGACCGTACCGCCGCCGCTGATCCAGGGTGTGAAGGGGGCTGGATTGACGAAGGCGGGCGGCGGGCTCTGGGTCAGCGTGTCCCAGTCACCTTTGCCGATATAGAGCTTCGCGGCAGGGAAATCGGGCAGCTGACCGACATGGTCGGAATGGAAGTGGCTGACCCCGACGACGTCGATGTCCTGCGGCTTGATCCCCAGGTCGGCGAGCTGATCGACCAGGCTGCGGCGCACTGTCGCCGACATATCGCCCGTCGTGGTGAACGCCGCACCCTTGAGCGCGCCCGGCAACCCCAGGTCCCACAGCATCAGCTGGTCGCCGTGGCGGATCAGATAACAACCGACGGTCAGGTCGCGGCTCTGCCCCGGATAAGCTTCGGTATCCGAAAAGGCGTTGAGCCGGTTGACGCGCACCGTGCCGCAATCGAGGCGGGTCAGGCTGACTTTGGCGGTCGCGGGCTTGTCTTGTGCCAGCGCGGGGGTCGCGAGGGCCAGTGCCGCCGCGATTGGTGCCAATGCTTTCCAGATCATGCCATTCCGCTCCTCTCGCCTGCTCAATCCATCAATTCCCGCACGTCGGTGAGCCGTCCGGTCACCGCCGCCGCCGCCGCCATCGCGGGCGAGACGAGGTGCGTGCGGCTGCCCGGCCCCTGCCGGCCGACGAAATTGCGGTTGCTGGTGCTGGCGCAGCGTTCGCCCGGGGGCACCTTGTCGGGGTTCATGCCGAGGCATGCCGAACAGCCGGGTTCGCGCCATTCCAGCCCCGCGTCGGTAAAGATGCGGTCGAGCCCTTCCGCTTCGGCCTGCGCCTTTACCAGCCCCGATCCGGGGACGACGATCGCCCATTTGACCCCCGCCGCTTTATGCCGACCCTTCAGCACCGCGGCGGCGGCGCGCAGATCTTCGATGCGGCTGTTGGTGCAGCTGCCGATGAAGATATTTTCGATCGGCACATCCTGCATCCGGGTGCCGGGTTCCAGGCCCATATAGGCGAGCGACTTTGCCGCCGCCGCCTGCTTCGACGGATCGGCGAAACTGTCCGGCGCAGGGACGGTGCCAGTGATTGGCACGACGTCTTCGGGGCTGGTGCCCCAGGTGACGCTGGGAGCGATGTCGGCGGCATCGATGACGACAATCTTGTCATAGACCGCGCCCGGATCGGTCGCGAGGCTGGTCCAGTAAGTGACCGCGGCGTCCAAGTCGGCGCCCTTGGGCGCATAGGGGCGGCCCTTGATGTAGGCGAATGTCGTCGCGTCGGGCGCGATCAGCCCGGCGCGCGCGCCGCCTTCGATCGCCATGTTGCTCACCGTCAGGCGGCCTTCGACCGACAGCGCGCGGATCGCGCTGCCGGTATATTCGATGACATGGCCGGTGCCGCCCGCGGCGCCGATCACGCCGGTAATATGCAGGATGATATCCTTGGCGGTGACCCCGGAGCCGACCTCGCCTTCGACGCGCACTTCCATCGTTTTTGCGGGCTGGAGCAGCAAGGTCTGCGTCGCCAGCACATGCTCGACCTCGCTGGTGCCGATGCCGAACGCCAGCGCGCCGATGCCGCCGTGGCACGCGGTATGGCTGTCGCCGCAGACGATCGTCGTACCAGGGAGCGAAAAGCCCTGCTCGGGCCCGACGACATGGACGATGCCCTGCTCGGCGGCGACCGCGTCGATGTATCGGATGCCAAATTCGGGCGCGTTTTTCGCCAGCGCCGCGAGCTGCGCCGCGCTTTCGGCGTCGGCGATCGGCAGCCGGTTGCCCGCCGTATCCCGCCGCGCCGTTGTCGGCAGATTGTGATCGGGGACGGCGAGCGTCAGGTCGGGGCGGCGCACCGTCCGTCCGCTCGCGCGCAGCCCGGCAAACGCCTGCGGGCTGGTGACTTCATGCACCAGGTGGCGGTCGATGAAGATCAGGCAGGTGCCGTCGGGGCGCTGTTCGACGACATGCGCGTCCCAGATTTTTTCATACAGGGTGCGTGGGCGAGTCATGCGGTTCACTTACGCTGCCCGCATAACAATGCAAGCGAGTGGCTTTCGAAAACGCAATTTTCGGTCGTTGGTTTGACGTCGGCCGCTGATGCCGGGAGAGGTGGCCTCGCGCAAGCAACCGGCCTATAATCCCCCCATGTCGACGTTCGCCATCACCCTGCTGATCCTTGCCACCGTCGTCGCGATGGAATTTGTCGCGTGGGCCAGCCACAAATATATCATGCACGGATTCGGCTGGGCATGGCACCGCGACCATCATGAGCCGCACGACAATCTGCTCGAGAAGAACGACCTGTTCGGGCTGTTCGGCGCGGCGCTCAGCATTTCGATGTTCGCGGCGGGCAGCCCGATGATCATGGGCGCAAGCGCGTGGGAACCGGGGACGTGGATCGGACTGGGCGTGCTGTTTTACGGCATCATCTATACGGTGGTGCACGACGGGCTGGTCCATCAGCGCTATTTCCGCTGGGTGCCGCGGCGCGGCTATGCCAAGCGGCTGGTGCAGGCGCACAAGCTGCACCATGCGACGATCGGCAAGGATGGCGGGGTCAGCTTCGGCTTCGTCTTTGCGCGCGATCCGGCCAAGCTGAAGGCGGAGCTGAAGGTGCAGCGCGAAGCGGGGATTGCAGTCGTGCGCGAGGCGTTGGTGGATTGACTCGAACCTAAATCCGTTCGTCCTGAGCTTGTCGAAGGACCGTTTTTTTCTTGCTATGTCCAAAGAGAAGGGCAGCCCTTCGACAAGCTCAGGGTGACGGGGTTTTTTTCGCTATGAACCCGTCCGATAATCCGCAGTAATCGCGCCGCACGCGCGCAATTCGTCCTCATGCCCTTCCTCGCGCCAGCTTTCGGCGAGCGCCTGCCGTTCCCATTCGAGCATCGCGGGATGCGCCAGGATGTGATCGACCCAGGCCTGGCCGGTGCCGACGTCGAGGCCATAGGTGCGGATGCGGAAGGCGACGGGGGCGAAAAAGGCGTCGACCGCGGTGAAGTCGCGGCCCGCGAGCCACGGGCCGCCGAAGCGCGCCAGCCCCTCCTCGAACAATTCGCGGATCCGTGCGACATTGGCCTGGAGCGCGGCGGACATCGGCTTGGGCGTCACGCGGACTCCGACATTCATCGTGCAATCGTTGCGCAGCGCCGCAAAGCCGCTGTGCATTTCGGCCGCGGCGCATTGCGCCCAGGCGCGCGCGTCGGGATCGGCCGGCCACACGCCGTCGTGGCGGTCGGCGAGATAGAGGGTAATGCCGAGCGAATCGTAAATGGTGCGCCCTTCGTGGAGCAGCGCGGGCACCTGTCCGGTCGGTGAGAAGCTGCGGAAATCGTCGTAATTGGCGGGCTTGGTGAAGGGTTCGATGCGGTCGCGGAACGACAGGCCGAGCGCGCTCATCAGCACCCACGGCCGGAGCGACCAGCTGGAATAATTGCGGTTCGCGGTGATCAGCTCGTACATGCTTCGCGCTCCTGTGCGACGATGGGGGAGGTGTAGGCGGGGTCGTGCGCGAAGGGCAGCGTGGTGCCCTCGCGGAGCGCCGAGAGCACGCTGGCGAAGTCGCTGCGGGCGCGCCAGCCGAAGCGGCGTTCGGCGCGCGACGGGTCGTAAACGCGGTCGATCGTTTCGGGCAGCACCCAGCCCGCCGCCGCGTAAAGCTCGGCCGCATCGGGATGGGTGCGCGCGATGACGGCGCGCGCATCGCGTGCGAGTTCGGCGGTGTCTTCGCGCGCAAAGGGCGGCGGGGCGGAGAGTATGAAGGTGTCGCAGCCGATCGCGGGCGCGGCCTCCAGCGCGGCGAGATGCGCCGCGGCGGCATCCTCGACCGTCAGGCGGCGGTTCAGCAGCTCGTTGGCCTTGAGGTTCGGGCCGCTGGGCAACGCATGGGTGTCGTCATCCTCGGGAAAGAAGCGCCCGGTGCGCAGGATCGCGACCGAAATGCCATGCTCGCGGTGGACGAGGCGGCACGCCTGTTCGGCCGCGAGTTTGGTGATGCCATAGATGTTGCGCGGTTCGAGCGGGCCGAAATCCTCGTCCATCCACCACACGCCATGCGCGGCCGCGCCGTCGCGGACATCGGCGCGCACCATCAGCGAGGTGGTCGACGTGAACAGAAAGCGGTCGTTGCCCGCCGCGACCGCGGCCTCGATCAGGTTCAGCGTGCCGCTGACATTGACGTCGATGAACGCCTGCCGCGGATAACGGACGATGTCGGGTTTGTGCAGCGCGCCGCCGTGGATCACCGCTTCGATGCCATGCTCGCCCATCGCCCGATCGACCAGCGCGCGGTCGGCGACGGTGCCGATGACCTGCGTATGCGCGCTGGGAACAACGTCGAAGCCGGTCACGTCATGGCCGTTTTGGGTCAGCAGCGGAGCCAGATAACGCCCGAGCCAGCCCGACGATCCGGTCAGCAACACGCGCATCGATGATTCTCCTCCAGGCCGCGAACGCGGGCCTGATACACAGGCCGCCGATCAGGGAGCAAGCGTCTCGCGCGCGACCGGGGCGGCGGCCGCCACGCCCGGCGCGGGCGGTAGCTCGCTGAGGTCGAGCCAGCCCGCGTCGTCGCGCCGGTGATAGCTGTCGATCACCGTGAACGGGATGCGGAAGGGGAATCCCCAGTCGCTGTTCCACATTGCGACGACGCCGGTCCGCGTTGCGGGTTCGAAAATCATCGTCGCGCGATATCCCGAAACCGCGCCCGAATGGCCTGCGAGCCGGTGGCCTGCATAGGTGAAGCTGCGCCAGCCGAGGCCATAGGCCGCATCGCCCGTCGCCTGACGCAACGTGCCGCCGTAGAGCCGCGCGGTGCCGACGCGCGGGCGGTGGGCCAGCTCCAGCACCGGCTGCGGCAGCACATCGGGGCGGGCCGCCATCATCGCCCGCATCCAGGTCGCGAAATCCACGATATCGCTCTCGACGCCCGCGGCGGCGGGGACGCGCCAATAGGCTTCCTTCACCGGGCGGACGTCGTGCCCGCGATGCGGCCGCGCCCAGTCCTTTGCGCCGGTCAGCCGCGCCATGCCATATCCTGCGCTGACCATGCCAAGCGGGCGGAAAAACCGGTCCTCGACCGCGTTGGCGAAGGGCTCGTTGGCCGCCCGGGCCAGGATCTCGCTGGCGGTGTCGAAGGCGATATTCTGATAGGTGTGGCAAGTGCCGGGGTCGCATTGCAGCGGTGCGTCGGCCAGGCTGGTGCGCAGCAACGCGGCGCTTTGTCCTTCCTCCAGCTTTTCGTCATAGGCGTTTTTGGTCAGGCCGGTGCGCTGGGCCAGCACGTCCTCCAGCGTCACCTGCGCCTCGGCGCCGCCGGGCAGGCGCAGCGACGTCCGCCAGTCACCGACCGGGCGGTCCAGATCGATGGCGCCGTCGCTGGCCAGCGCGGCCGCCAGCGCACCCGTCGCGGTCTTGGACACCGAGGCCCAGCGGAATAGCGTCTGCGGGGTGACCCGTGCCCCGGTCGATGTGTCGGCGAAGCCATAGGTGCGCACGAAGCGCAGTTCGCCGTCTTCGACCACCGCGACCGCCAGCCCGGCCATTTCGGGCCGCTGCGCCAAGTCGGACAATTGCCGGTCGAGCGCCTGATAGTCGACCCGGCCGCGCCATTCGGCGGCGGTGTCGGGCAGGTTTTCAGGCGCCTTGATCGGGATCGGGACGCTGGCCAGCGGCTGGCCCCCGCCGATGGCGTGCAGACCGAACCAGCCGGAAAACCCCAGTGCGGTTATCGCGAACAGAATGAGTAAAAAACGCTGCATCGACCCGTGATTATACTGCGACCTTATCGTTGATCGCTGTCTTAGCCGGGACTTTTGCCGCCGTCACCCCCGGCGCGGTTCAGGGTGCGAGATAGCGCCAGGCCTTGATCGTGCCGACGGCGTAAACCGTCCCATAGATGAAGACGATCAGCGACGACCAGATTGCAAAACTGTCGCTATGTTGCGGCCGCCACAGATGGAGCGGCACAAAGATCAGCCCGCGCAGCAGATAGATGGCGGTGATCGTCACCAGCCCGGTGCGCAGTAACGGCAGGCGCGGCAGCGTGCCCGCCCCCGAAAAGGCATAAGCGGCCCAGATCAGCAGAACCGCAGCGATCGCCAGGGTGATCAGCGTCGGCTGCCAATCGCCGCGCGCCGCGGCGCGCGCCATGCCCTCCCCTGCGCCAAAGAAGCGATACCAGTCGGGGCCGCCAAAAATGCACGCGATATGGATCAGCGCCGCCGCGACCGACAGTGCCCCGCCGACCAGCAGCCAGGTCGAACCTGGGTTGGCGGCAACGTCAGGCAACGGCGTCAGGCGATATAATGGGCGGTGGTCTTTTCGGCGACCTCTGCGGCGGTCACCCCGGGCGCGAGCTCGATCAGCCGGAACGGGCTGGCATGATCGTCGCGGCGGAACACCGCAAGGTCGGTGATGATCATGTCGACGACATTCTTGCCGGTCAGCGGCAGCGTGCACGCCGGGATGAACTTCGGGCTGCCGTCTTTGGCATTATGCTCCATCACGACGATGATCTTCTTGACCCCGGCGACCAGGTCCATCGCGCCGCCCATGCCCTTGATCATCTTGCCGGGGATCATCCAGTTGGCGATGTCGCCATTTTCGGCGATCTCCATCGCGCCCAATACGGTCAGGTCGATATGCCCGCCGCGGATCATCGCAAAGCTGTCCGACGAGCTGAAATAGGCCGACTGCGGCACTTCGCTGATCGTCTGTTTGCCGGCATTGATCAGGTCGGCGTCCTCTTCGCCCTCAAAGGGGAAGGGGCCGATGCCGAGCATGCCGTTTTCCGACTGGAGCGTCACTGTCATCCCCGCCGGGATATGGTTCGCGACCAAGGTCGGGATGCCGATGCCAAGGTTGACGTAATAGCCGTCCTGCAGTTCCTTCGCGGCGCGCGCCGCCATGTCGTCGCGGGTCCAGGGCATTATTTCGGCTCCCAATTGGTGTCGGAGGGGAAGGTGTCGTCCCAGCCCAGCTTGTCCCACGGGCCATAGACGGGGTTGGGGAACAGGAACCAGCCCTTGTCCCACAGCGCCGCGGCGGCAGGGCCGGTGGCGAGGGCGGTGCGCGTGGCAGCGGGCAAGTCCTTGACGTTGAACTGCTGGCTGAAATCGCCCAGCTGATCGCCTGCCAGAATGATCACGCAATATTTCGAAGCAATGGTGGCGCGGCGTCCGTCCTTGCTCGACCCGCTGGCGTCGTCGCCCATCAAGAACAAGGTCTCGCCATGCTTGAACTCGCCGAGCCCCGCCGCGCGCAGCGTATCCTCGCTGCCCTTGGCATTGGCGGCGCTGCGGTTGGTGTTGGCGATCACGGTGATGCCCGCGGCGCGCAGCTTGGCCAGCATGTCGACCGTGCCGGGCATCGCCATCGCCTTGCCCGCGCCGGTCTTTTCCCACTGGTCCCAGATTTTCGGATCGAAAGCGGAGGCATTTTCGGCGAAATGCCGCATCGGGCCGAGGTTCCAGATCAACGTCTCGTCGGCGTCGAACACCGCGGCAAACGGCTTGTTGCCGCAGGATTCAAACGTCGGAGCATCCATCGTCGCACCTGGCGCCAGCACGACGCTGTCCTTCGGCCGCTGCTTGATCCGTCCCACGCCATGTTCGGCGATGCGCGCATTGACCCCGCGCACCGCGACCGCGGCCTCGGCTGAGCCATACAGATATTGCAGCGCCACCGGCGGCTTGGCGGCTTCGGCAGGAGCGAGCGGCGGGGCAACTGTCGACGGAGCCTTGGGCGTCGCCGCGCAACCGGCGAGTAATAGAGCCAAGCCAATTGCTAGAGTGCGCATCATCTATCCCTCACCATCATTCGAGCCCGGATTGCGTGCGCATCACAACCCTATTGTTTTGGATGAGAACGGAAATCTGACCGCCAATTGAGTCTTTCCACGCCATCATGACTTGGTGTGTGCCGCCAATAAGAGTTTCCGTTTGGATTTGGCCTGCACAGCCAATTTCGTTGAGTAACTGCTTTGTTGTCATGCCCACAAACAGTTTGTTGAACAGGTCTAGGGTGAGCCGTGATTTAGGCAGAGTGTTCCGGGTCTGAGCATTTGGCGCACAGTAATTTGTTTCAATATCAGATTTGCTGACCGGCGATGTCGTAGCAGCTGTTGCAGTAGCGACGATTAGCAATGGACTGAACATCACGCCGCCTCGCGCGGACGCACCGTGCGGAATTCGATCTTCTTGTCATAGGGCGCACCGATGATCATGCGCTTCACATAGATGCCGGGCAGGTGGATGCTATCGGGGTCTAGGCTGCCGGTCGGCACGATTTCCTCGACCTCGGCGACGCAGATCTTCGCCGCGGTCGCCATCGGCTGGTTGAAATTGCGCGCGGTTTTGCGGAAAATGAGGTTGCCGCTCTCGTCGGCTTTCCACCCTTTGATGATCGCGAGGTCGGCAAAGATGCCGCGTTCGAGGATATAATCCTGCCCGTCGAAATTCTTCACTTCCTTGCCCTCGGCGACGAGCGTGCCGACGCCGGTCTTGGTGTAGAAGCCGGGAATGCCCGCGCCGCCGGCGCGGCAGCGTTCGGCAAGCGTGCCCTGCGGACAGAATTCGACCTCGAGCTCGCCCGCCAGATATTGCCGCTCGAACTCCTTGTTCTCGCCGACATAGGACGAGATCATCTTCTTGACCTGCTTGGTGCGCAGCAGCTTGCCGAGTCCTTCGCCGTCGATCCCGGCATTGTTGCTGGCGATGGTCAGGTCCTTCGTCCCTGCGTCGCGGATCGCGTCGATCAGCCGTTCGGGGATGCCGCACAGGCCGAAACCGCCGGCGCAGATGTGCATGCCGTCGAACAAGAGGCCGTCGAGGGCGGCGGCGGCATCGGGGTAGATCTTTTTCATGGGTGAGAGAGCTCCAGGTCCAGAATCTGCGACAGCTCCTTAAGCGCCTGTTCGCCGCTTGTCACCTTGATGGCGTACATGCCGAGCTGTGCGGCGGGTTTGCAGTTGATGCCGAGGTCGTCGAGATAGATGCACGCCGTGGCGGTCACCCCGAGCGCGTCGCACATCATTTCATAAATCCGCGGATCGGGTTTGCGGACCCCGACCTTGCTCGATTCGATGACATGATCGAAGCGCGCCATGATCGCGGCGACCGCGTCCGCCTGGGCAAAGCTGCGCGCCATCCCGGCCCCGTGCCCGCTGGGGACATTGTTGGTGATGCATCCAAGGGTAATGCCCTTGGCTTTCAGCGTGTCGAGCGCCGCGACCATCGCGGGGCGGACGGCCCCCGCCAGGACGGCGAGCACGGCTTCGCCCTCCAGATCATGCCCCAGCGCGCGCGCTTCGGCAGCGAACAGCGCGTCGAACGCCGCCGCATCGATCTCGGCGCGTTCGAACTTTGCCCATGCGTTGCTGTCCGGGTCGGCGGCATTGACGCGGCGAACGAAATCGCGCGGCAGGCCGCGGTCTTCCTCCAGCCGGTTGAAGGCTTCGAACGGCGACGACGTGATGACGCCGCCGAAATCGAAAATCACGGTCGTGTAAGTCATGGGAGAGGGGACATCCTATTTCTGGGCCGCTGCCGCAACGCGGATCCCCGACCAGCTCGCGTCGTCGATGCTGAGATCGAGCTTGTCCGGCGAGCGCGCCGTGTCGAGCAGGAAGACATAAGGACCGCTCGCGGCGAGGATCGCGTCCATCGCCTGTTCGAGCGGGATGGTGACGGTCGGAATGCGCGGATGGCTCGACTTGATCTCGACCTTGTTCGGTCCGGTGCGCGTGACGGTGATCGTCACCCCGCTCCTGGACGAACCGCGCGCGTCCGAAATGATGTCGCCCTTGTAAGTGCCCGCAACGCGGTCGGCGAGGTCGGCCTTGCGCGGTGCGGTGGTCGGCTTGGTTTCGGCGTGGGCGGCGGCGGGGAGCAGCGCCGCGGCGGCGATGGTCAGGATCAGCAGGCGAAGCATCAGGCATCCTTTCAGACAAATGGTCAGGGTTCGACGACGATCCCTGATTTGGCATCGGCGCGACCCGAGAGCATTTCGTTATAGGCATCGAGCGCGGCCGGACCGCCGCACCGTTTGTCGATCGCGGCGAGCCGCGGCGCAACGGCCATGAACGCCAGCCACGCTTCGGCGATTTTCTGCCCGAACACCGCGCCGCCCCAGTCGGCGATACGTTTCTGGCTGCGGCCGGGGGCAAAGAAACCCTGCCGTTCGGGGCCGGGCAGTCCCTCGACGTCGGCCTGCGCATCCCAATGCGATTTGCCGACGATGATCGACGCCTGAAGCTGGCTGCCGAAATGGCTGTGGACGACGCGCGTGACAGCGCCATTGCCCGCCATGTCGACCAGCGCGGCGGGGGTGGAGGCATTGAGCGTCATGATCTGATCGTAACTGACCACCCGGTCATAAATACCCTGCGCAGCGAGCGCCTCGACATTGGCGGCGCTGGTCAGCCCGATCGTTTCGGGGCGGTCGGCGCGCTGTTTCAGCGCAAAGCCCAGACCGATCGCGGTCTTGCTCGACGCGCTGGCGATCAGGATCTGCTGAACGCCATAATCGCCTTCATCTTCGAACTGGTCCGCGATCAGCCAGCCGGTCAGGAACAGCGGGCGGAACACCGGCCAATAATTATGGTCGGCGGCGCGGTAATCGGGCAGCGCGTCGATCCGCTGATATTGATTATAGATCGGCGGCAGCGTGGTGCGGCGCGGGGTGATGTCAGTGAAGCCCCCCGGCCCAGCCTTGCCGACGGTCAGCACGGCATCGCTCGCCATCGGATAGTAGCCATAGAAGCGGTCGCCGACCGATACGCCCTCGGCGGCGCTTTCGGTGACGGTGGCGAAGCCCCAGACGGGCAGGCGACCGGCCTCACCCGGTTCGGCGAAGAAATCCCAATAGCCCTGGTCGTTGCCGAACAGCCCGGCGGGCTTGCCGAACACGGCATAGGTGATGTTGTTCGCGGTCATCGCATAGCTGTCGACATGCACGCGCACCTGTCCCGCCGCGAGCGACGTCGCGGGATCGCTGGCCAATCGGGCTTGCGTGATATCGTCGCGATCGATGTCGATCGCCCAGCTTGTACTGCTCATTTACGGACCCCTCCGATTGTCTTGCCCGCGATTGCGAGATGGCCGACAGTCATACAGATGGGAACGGCGCTGACAATCGCGGTCAAACGCATCCACGAACCGGCTGGTCCCGGTGACGGCGCGCGCTTTCTGGTCGATCGGCTGTGGCCGCGCGGGGTTTCAAAAGAAAGGGCGGCGCTGGCGGCGTGGCTGAAGCCGCTGGCGCCCAGCGACGCCTTGCGCAAGCTTTATCATGGCGAGACGGCGGGATCGGACGCGGCGTGGGACGCGTTCCGGCGCGCCTATTTCGCCGAGCTCGATGCGGGCGATGAGGCGATGCAAGCGGCGCTGTTCGTGCTCGACGCCGCCGGAGCGGCGGGGCCCGTCACGCTGCTGTTTGCCGCGAAAAGCCCGGAGCGGAACAATGCCGCCGCGCTGCGTGCATGGTTGCTGCGGCGCTAGCCGACCGTTGTCCCGAACAGCGATCCGATCGCCATCGTCACTCCCATCGCGACCGCGCCCCAGAATCCGACGCGCAGGACGGCGCGGGCGATCGGCGCCTTCCCCGCCCAGGCGCCGAGGGCGCCGAGGATGGCAAGGAAAAGCAGCGACGCCGCCGAAACGATCCACGGCAGCGAAGGGCCGGAGGCCAGCAGCACGATCGCCAGCGGCAGCGCGGCGCCGACGGTAAAGCTCGCCGCCGACGCGGCTGCGGCCTGGATCGGGCGCGCCGCCAGTTCGCTGGTCAGCCCCAGCTCGTCGCGCAAATGGCTGTCGAGCGCATTATGTGCGGTCAGCTGCGCCGCGACCTGTTCGGCGAGCGGGCGGTCGAGCCCGCGCTGCTGATAGATGTGCGTCAGCTCTTCGAGTTCCAGGTCGGGAACGGTCGCGAGCTCGCGCTTCTCCTTGGCGATGTCGGCCTTTTCGGCGTCGCCCTGCGAACTGACCGAAACATACTCGCCCGCCGCCATCGACATCGCTCCGGCGACCAGCCCCGCGGTGCCGGTGATCAGGATCGACGAAGCCGAAGCCCCCGCCGCCGCGACCCCCGCGATCAGGCTGGCGGTCGACACGATCCCGTCGTTGGCGCCCAGAATCGCGGCGCGCAGCCAGCCGATGCGGCTTGCAGCGTGGGTTTCGCGGTGCATTGGCGGCACTCCTACCAGAAACGAATGACGCCGAACTGGTCGAACAGCTTTTCGTTCGAGACCAGGGCATATTGCTCGATCTGCGACTGTGCGATCAAGATGCGGTCGAACGGGTCGCGATGATCGAATGGCAGCAGGCCTGCCAGGCTGGCATGGACGACCGAAATGGGGAGTTCGCTGAAGCCGAAACCCGCGATGACGTCTGCAAAGCGCTCCGCCAGTTCGTCAGCGCCGGCGAGTTTTCCGATCCGGAATTTGATTGCAACCTCAATGGCTGAGACCGCGCTGATCCAGATATGATTGTCCGGATCTTCGATCGCGGACCGCACGGCATTTGGCAATTTCTCGGGTTCATTGGCAGCCCAGATCAGCGCGTGCGTGTCGAGCAGCAGGTTCATTGCGGCTGTGGACTATCTTCGCCGTTCCACAGCGCCAGATCCTCTTCTGGCAGGGGATCCCAAAAACCGGCATCGAGATCGATCTTGCCTTTCAAGGTGCCCAACACGCGCTTCGCCTTGGGTGGTGCGTTGACCGGCATCAGCTTCACCACCGGTTCCTTGCCGCGCGCGATCGTCACCTCTTCGCCCGCGAGGACGCGGGCGATCAGGCGCGACAGGTTTGTCTTGGCTTCATGGATGGTGACGATTGTCATATCGACTAACTTAGCTAAGCCGGTTAGCTAAGTCAATATTGCAGTTGTAGCCCCGGCCGCGCCCAGCGCGTCTTTACCAGCCGCCCGGTGCCCGACAGGGTGATATAGGCGTCCTGTCGATCCGGTCCGCCGAACGCGATGTTGGTGGTGAAAATATCGTCGGTCGCGACAAATTCGACCAGCGACCCGTCGGGGCCGACGACCGAAATCCCGCATTCGCCGATCGTGGCGACGCAGATATTGCCCGAAGCTTCGACCGCCAGGCTGTCGAAGAATTTATAGCCCGCGGGGCGATACAGCGGGATGCCGGGGCCGCCCGGGCCAGCGTCGGGCGCGACCTTGCCGGGAGCGATGATGTTGAACTTCATCAGGCGGCAGGTGTAGGTTTCCGCGGCGTAGAGCGCGTCGCCATCGGGCGACAGGCCGACGCCATTGGGGTTGTTCGACGGGAAAATCACTTCCTCGATAAAGCTGCCGTCGGCCTTGGCATAGAAGATGCCGACGATGTCGTGGCAACGCTTGGCATAATCGACCTTGCCATGATCGGTGAACCAAAAGCCGCCGTGGCCGTCGAACACGATGTCGTTGGGGCCGCGCAGCACGACGCCATGATCCCCCGATCGATAGAGGGTCTCGACCGCGCCGGTGTCGATATCGATCCGCTCGATCCGCCCGCCCGAATAATCACTGGCGATGCCGTGCGGGGCGAGATAACCGTTCGCTTCGACATAGTTGAAGCCGCCGTTGTTGCAGCAATAGAGTTTGCCGTCGGGGCCGATCGCGAGGCCGTTGGGGCCGCCGCCGGGGGTGGCGATGACCTGTTTCCGGCCGCCGGGCCAGCACCGGGTGATGCGCCCCGCCTCGATCTCGACGACGATGATGCTGCCATCGTCCATCACCACGGGGGCTTCAGGAAAGCGCAATCCATCGGCGATCAATTCGAACTCGGCCATCCCCATCTCCCTTGCGTGTCCGCACTTGCTGTGCTTTGCGGCCATCATGCCCGTTCGTTCGCTGTTCGCCAGTATTTTCTACGAAGCCGACATCGGCACCCCCGACTTGTTGGCCGAGTTGGCGAATAGCAGCCGGTTGTTCGCCCACGAGGACGGTGCGGGGCGCGCATGGAGCCGCGAGCATGGCTATAGAGGCTACACCAGCTATGCGTCGCTCGACGACCTGCCCGATCGTGATCCGGCGTTTCACGATCTCAAGCGCTTGCTCGACAAGGAAGTGAGGGCGTTTGCCAAGGCGGCGCATTTCGACCTTGCCAAACCGCTGAAGCTCGACAGTCTGTGGGTCAACATATTGAAACCGGGCGGCACCCACAGCGGCCATATTCACCCGCACAGCATCGTGTCGGGAACATTTTATGTCGCCGTTCCCGCGCGATCGGGGGCGCTCAAGCTCGAAGATCCGCGGCTGGCGATGCTGATGGCGGCACCAGGGCGGACCGACGATGCGCCCGAGCATCTGCTGCCCTTCGTTTATGCCGAGGCTGCGGCGGGACGCGTGTTCCTGTGGGAAAGCTGGCTGCGCCACGAAGTGATGCCGCATTCGGGCAAGGGCGAGCGGATCAGCATCAGCTTTAACTATCGCTGAGCCGCCTTATATCACCCTCATCATTGCGGGCGAAGCGAAGCAATCCAGAGCGGGTTACGCGTGCTCTGGATTGCCGCGTCGCTTCGCTCCTCGCAACGACGAAGCTCTAGAACCAAGGACATCCCATGACCGCGACCTACGATGCCGACCTCCAGCTCTTCATCGACGGTGCCTGGCGGAGCGGCGAGGGGCGCGACGAGCGGCCGGTTTATAACCCCGCGACCGCGGGCACGATCGCCGAGCTACCCGTCGCGACCGCCGCCGACCTCGACGAGGCGCTGGCGGCGGCGGCGCGCGGCTGGCCGGTGTGGCGCGCCAAGACCCCCGACGAGCGCGCCGCGCTGATGCACAAGGCCGCGGGGCTGATCCGCGACCGCGTCGAGCATATCGCGACGCTGCTGACGCTCGAACAGGGCAAGCCGATCGCCGAGGCACGCGGCGAAGTGCTGTCGGCGGCCGGGCTGTTCGACTATTTCGCCGAACAGGGCAAGCGCATCGAAGGCCGTGTGCTCCAGCGCCCGCTCGGTCAGCGCGCGATGGTCACCAAGCATCCGGTCGGGCCGGTGGCGGGCTTCAGCCCGTGGAATTTTCCGGTCAATCTGATGGTCAAGAAGATCGCCCCGGCGCTCGCCGCGGGGTGCGTCGTGATCGCGAAAGCGCCCGAGGAAACCCCGGGCTGCACCAGCGCGATCATGCGCTGCATCGCCGATGCGGGCATCCCGGGCGATGTCGTCCAGCTCGTCTATGGCGACCCCGATAAGATCAGCCGCCATCTGCTCGCCAGCCCGGTGATCCGCAAGGTCAGCTTCACCGGCTCGACCGCGGTCGGCAAGCATCTGATGAAACTCGCCGCCGACGGGGTGAAGCGCATCACGATGGAGCTCGGCGGTCATGCCCCGGTGCTGATCTTCGACGATTGCGACCTGGAAGCGACGCTCGACAAGGTGGTGGCGCAGAAGTTCCGCAACGCGGGGCAGGTGTGCATTTCGCCGACGCGCTTCTATGTCCAGCAAGGTATCTACGATGCGTTCGTGAAGGGTTTTGCGGAACGAACGCAAAAGGTGAAGATCGGCAGCGGCCTCGATGCGGACACACAAATGGGGCCGCTCGCCAACGCGCGCCGCATTCCCGCGCTCGAAGCCCTGGTTGCCGATGCCCGAGCGAAGGGCGCGCGCGTCATCGCGGGGGGCGAGGCGACCGGCAACGGCTATTTCTTCCAGCCGACCGCGATCGCCGATGTGCCGCTCGATGCCGATGCGATGAACCATGAACCGTTCGGGCCGATGGCGCTGATCCGCCCGTTCGCCAGCGAGGACGAGGCATTGGAGCAGGCCAACCGGCTGCCCTATGGCCTTGCAGCCTTTGCGTTTACCGAGAACGGGCGGCGGATCAACCGCATCGCGGATGCGATCGAAAGCGGTATGGTCGGCATCAACAGCTTCGTCATCTCGACGCTCGACGCGCCGTTCGGCGGGATCAAGGAATCGGGTTTTGGCAGTGAGAGCGGGCCTGAGGGGCTCGACGGCTATCTGGTGACCAAGGCGGTGCATATATATTGATAACCGTCGCCCCCGCGCAGGCGGGGGCCGCTAGCAATCTCGCGTAACCTATTTCTCCGTTTGTGCTGAGCTTGTCGAAGCACCGTCCTTCTTTCTTCGACGTCGCAAAGAAAGAACGGCCCTTCGACAAGCTCAGGGCAAACGGGTTTGGGTTAGGCGACGGTGCTAATCCCGCTCCAACCTCACAAAATCCCTGCCCATCGGCGCCAGATGCGCGCCGCCATCGACGAAGATCGTCTGCCCGGTCACCGCCTCGGCGCGCGCCAGATAGACGACCGCGTCGGCGATCTGCGCCGGGGTCGGCAGCGCGCCGAGCGGCATGCGCTGCGCCAGCCGTTCGACCTGGCCCGCCGAATAATCCTCGGTCGCCAACGTCAGCCCCGGCGCCACGGCATTGACCCGCGCCCGGCCGCCGAACGCCACCGCCAGCGTCGCCGTCGCCTGCCACAGCGCCGATTTCGACAGGCTGTAGGCGAGCTGATCGGGCACCGGCTGCGCGACGCGCTGGTCGACAATATTGACGATCGCGGGGCGCCGGCCCTCGCTGGCCGCGACGAGCGATTTCGCGAGCATCACCGGCGCGGACAGGTTGACCTGCATCATTTCGGCCAGCGCCGCTGCCGACAGGGCGGACCAATCGCCCTCGGCAAACAGTGCCGCATTGTTGACCAGAAGGTCGGGCGCGCGGCCGAATTTTTCGGTCACCGCCGGGATCAGGGCATCGACCGCCGCCGGATCGGCCAGATCGGCGGCAAAGCGGTGGCTGATCGCACCCGTCTCGGCGAGCGCATCCGCCAGCACGGCGTCGGCGTCGCCCGGGCTGCGTTTGTGGATCGCCAGCGCATAGCCTTCGCGCGCCAGCCGCGCCGAAATCGCGGCACCGACGCGGTGCAGCCCACCCGTCACCAGCGCCAGCTTTTGCGTCATTTGCCCAAAATCCGACGGCGCCGCCGCATGGTGATGCCGATCGCTTCGCCATCCTCGGCGATCGCGAGCTTGACGATCTTGACCTCGACCTCCTCGACCTTGTCGTCCTGCAGGAACAGCGTGTCGATGATATGGTCGGCGACGCTTTCGATGAGCACAAAATGGACATCCTTTGGAATTCCTTCGGTCGCCGCGAATTTCAGGTGCATATAGTTTTTCGACGCGCTGAGCGGGGTCGTCGGATCATAATGATCGGCCATCGCCAGCCGCGCCCGCACCCCGATGCGCAGCGGCTGCGGCAGGTGGGTTTCTTCGGAATAAATGCCGGTCAGCACCTGGGCGATCAGCCCGTCCACCTCCAGCCACAATGTATCGGTCACAAGAAATCCTGTTCCTGCCGCGGCGACATTCGACTTTGCAATATCGACCCCGGACCCTAAAGCGCCGCCGCATTAGCGAAAGGGCGCGCGTTGGTCGAGTTACTTCCATTGTCGGACATTGCACCGCAGGCGGTCGAGGATCTCCTCGACGCGGCATTCGGGAGCGACCGCTTTGGCCGAACCGCCTATCGCATCCGCGCCGGTACGGATGCGGTTCCCGCGCTGAGCTTTGCTCTGGTCGAGGCGGGTGTGCTGATCGGCACGATCCAGTGCTGGCCGGTCGCGCATCGTGCAGCCGACGGCAGCGCGACGCCGCTGGTCATGGTCGGCCCGGTCGCGGTGCGCCCCGACGTGCAGCGCGGCGGGCATGGCCGCGTGCTGATGGCGCATATGCTCGCAGCGGCCGAAACGCAGGCCGATGGTGCGCTGATGATGATCGGCGATCCCGAATATTATGGTCGCTTTTTCGGGTTTGATGCCGATGCGACGGGGGATTGGGATCTGCCGGGGCCGTTCGAGCAGCGCCGTTTGCTGGCGCGCGCGGTGAACGGACATGCGTTGCCGACCGGTGCGGGGATGATCGGGCCGCGCTGACGGTTCTCCTCCCCCTTGATGGGGGAGGCAGTGAGACTTGGCAGCTTGCTGCCTAGTCGCAGCGGTGGGGGTGCGGGTGCGTCCTGCCGCGACGGCGCAAGGACGCGCGATCACCCCCATCCAACTCCGCCTAGCCGCCTGCGGCGACAAGGCTTCGTATCCTTCCTCCATCAAGGGGGAAGGCCAGTCCAGCGCGCAGCACTTGCACCCACCGCCCCGCCCCCTATGTCGGATGGATGGTCACCCCCGCGCCTTCGCTGCCCAAGGATTTTGCGCAGCTTTCGCTCACCGAAGCCGCCGAGCTGCTTGCGGCGCGCAAGCTGCCGCCGGTCGAAAGCTGGCACCCCGAGCGCGAGGGCGACAGTTTCATGGAAATCCGTGCCGACGGCAGCTGGTTTCACGAGGGCGGGCGGATCAACCGACCCGCGATGGTCAAGCTCTTCTCGACGATCTTGCGCCGCGAGCCCGACGGCAGCCATGTCCTTGTCACGCCCGCCGAAAAGCTGTCGATCGCGGTCGAAGACACGCCGTTCCGAGCGGTCGAGATGAAAAGCGAAGGCGAGGGCGCCGCGCGCAAGCTCGTTTTCCGTCTCGATACCGACGATCTGGTAATGGCCGGGGCCGATCATCCGCTCCGTTTCGGCAGCGATGCCGACAATCCCGATCCGCGGCTGCATGTTCGCGGCGCGATCGGCAACGGGCTCGAGGCGCGGATCGATCGTGCGCTCTATTACGAGATCGTCGATCTGGCGCTGGCCGACCAAGTCGATCCGCCGACGATCTGGTCGAACGGCACGCCATTTCCGCTGGTCGATCGCTGATGCTGTCGGCAAAGCTGCGCGCCGCGCTCGACAACCTGTTGCCCGATGCGGGCGAGGATGAAGCGTATCTTGGCACGCCGACATTGCGCGACGCTGCGGTGCTGATTGCCTTTACCGACCGCCCCGACCCGGGCGTCATCCTGACCCAGCGCCCGCAATGGCTGCGCAGCCACGCGGGGCAGGTCGCCTTTCCGGGCGGCAAGATCGACCCCGACGACCGTGACGCGATCGACGCCGCGCTGCGCGAAGCCGAGGAGGAGATCGGGCTCAGCCCCCGCGACGTCATGGTCGTCGGGGCTACCGAACCCTATCGGTCGGGCAGCGGCTATATCATTACCCCGGTGCTGGGCGTCATCCCGCCCGACCTGCCGCTCGATCCCAATCCCGACGAGGTCGAGGACTGGTTCGAAGTGCCGCTCGACATCTTGTTCGATCCCGCCAATTATCAGCGCCAGCAGGCGCATTGGCAGGGTCAGGACCGGCATTATTATGACATGGACTGGCAGGGGCGACGGATCTGGGGCGTGACAGCGGGCATCATCATCAATCTGGCGCGGCGGATGCCAGCGGGCTGGCACCGGTGACCGCGCTGCCCGATACGGTTTGGCGCCAGGCGCCGGGGCTGCGCCGCGTCGTCGCCGCGCTCGGCGCCGACCAGGTCAGGATCGTCGGCGGCGCGGTGCGCGACACGCTGCTGGGGCTGCCGGTCACCGACATCGACCTGGCGACGCCCTTGTTGCCAGAGGAGGTGACGCGGCGGCTGGCGGCGGCGGACATCAAGGTGATCCCGACCGGCATCGCGCATGGCACGGTCACCGCGATCGCCAGCGGCGACCATCACGAGATCACGACGCTGCGCCGCGATGTCGAAACCGACGGTCGCCGCGCGACGGTCGCCTTTGCCAGCGAGTGGCGCGACGACGCGGCGCGGCGCGATTTCACGATCAACGCGCTCTACGCCGACCCCCGAACGGGAGCGGTGGACGATTATTTTGATGGCATCGACGACTTGAAAAACGGCCGCGTGCGCTTCATCGGCGACGTCGCGACGCGGATCGCCGAGGATCATCTGCGTATCCTGCGCTTCTATCGTTTTGCGGCCCGCTTCGGCCGCGGCGCGCTCGACGCAGACAGCCATGCCGCGGTCGTCGCCGCGCGCCAGTCGCTCAAAAGCCTGTCGCGCGAACGCATCGCCGACGAGCTGACCAAGATATTGGCGCTGCCCGATCCGCGCGCAATTGTCGCGCAGATGGCGGCGGACGGCATCTTTGCCGTGATGCTGCCCGAACTTGACCCGGACTTTGCCGCGACGCTCGACCGGCTGGTCGCCAATGAGCAGGCGGCGGGGGTGCCCGTCGCGGCGCAGCGGCGGCTCGCGGCGCTACTGCCGGCCGATCCCGCCGCCGCCGAACAGGTGGCCAGCCGCCTGCGGCTGTCGACGCGGCAGCGCAAATATCTGGCCGCCGTTGCCGGGCATCGCGGCGACACTGCGCGCCCGGCCCGCCAGCTGGCGCATGCCATCGGGATCGACGCCGCGCGCGACGTGCATCTGATCGCCGGAGAGGCCGCTGCGGTGCGCGATCTGGCGGGCTGGGAGGTGCCGATGCTGCCGGTCAAGGGCGGCGACATCGTGGCGCGCGGCATCGCCGTCGGGCCGGAGGTCGCGCGCATCTTGAAAGCGGTCGAGACGGCATGGGTGGCGGAGGATTTTCCGGGCCCGGCCAGAGTCGCCGAGCTTGTCGCCGCGCTCGTCGCCGAACTGCTCGATCAGAAGATCGGCCGCGCCAGCGATTGACGCCAATAGGCGAGCGCGTCGCCGCCGTGCATCGGCCGCGCAAACAGATAGCCTTGCCCGAAATCGCAACCGAGCGCCGACAGCAGCCGCGCCTGATCGGCGGTTTCGACGCCTTCGGCGGTGGTCTTCATGCCCAGCACTTCGGCCAGGCTCTGGATCGTGCGGACGATCGCCACCTTGTCGCGGTCGTCGACCATATGTTCGACAAAGCTGCGGTCGATCTTGAGCACGTCGAGCGGCAGCCGCTGCAGATAGGCAAGGTTCGAATAGCCGGTGCCGAAATCGTCCATCGCGACGCGCGCATCGAGCGCCTTCAGCTCGCTGAGCACCGAGAGCGCGAGGTCGGGGTCGCCGATGATCGCGCTTTCGGTGAGTTCGATCATCAGCCGTTCGCCGCCAATCTTGTGCGCATCGAGCGCCTGGCGCACCACCGCGGCGACATCGTCGCGCAGCAGCTGGATCGCCGAGACATTGACCGAGAAATAACAATCGACGATCTTGCCGCCATTCTGCTTGTCCCAGTCGGCAAGCACGGCGGCGGCTTTGCCGATCGCCCATTGGCCGAGCGGGACGATCAGCCCCGAATCTTCGGCAATCGGGATGAACTCGCTGGGCGCAATCGAATGGCCGTTGCGATTGTCCCAGCGCGCGAGTGCTTCGAACCCGGCAACCTTGCCGGTCGCCAGCTCGATCAGCGGCTGAAAGGCAAGGTGCAGCCGATCTTCCTCGATCGCGTTGCGCAATTCGGTTTCGAGGCCGAAGCGATTGTCCGACAGCATCGCCGATTCGGGTTCGTAGATTTCGATGCGGTCGGTTTGTTTGGCGCGCTTCAGGGCGATCTGGGCGTGGCGGATCTGGTCGGCGACATCGCTGTCGGCGGCGGGCTGGATCGCGCAACCGAGCGCGCAATCGACGCTGACTTTCAATTCGCCGATGCGAAAGGGATGGTCGAAACAACCGCGAATGCGGCGCGCCATCTCGCGCACATCGGCGCGGCCGCCCGCGACGCGGGTGGAAATGGCGAATTCGTCGCCGCCGGTGCGCGCCAATATGTCACCGCTGCGCAGGCTGGATTTCAGCCGCCGCGCGACGGTGATGATCAGCTCGTCGCCCGCCATCGGGCCGATATGTTCGTTGATGCGGCTGAACCGCGCGAGGTCGAGCAGCAGGATGGCATGGTCGGCGCCCGCTCCTTCGGTCGCGCCGCGCTGTTCGACCAGTTCTTCGAACCCGGCGCGATTGGGCAGGCCGGTCAAGCTGTCCGACACCAGCTCGCGGCGCAAATTGCGCTCGGTCATCATTTCCTGGGTGCGGTCGATCAGGGTCAGCAGGAACAGGCTTTCGTCGCCCGATTCGGTGGGCAGCGGCCCGATCGATCCGCGCAGGTCGCGGGCCGCAACGCCGTCGCCCAGCTGGCACGAAAATTCCTGGGTGTCGTCCGGGTGCTGCGCGGTGCGTTCGATTGCGCGCAACAGCGCGATCGGTGCGTCGGCCCCGGCGGGCGACAGGTTCAACCGATCGAATGCGGCGTTGCTGGCATGCAGACGAAAATTGCCGCGCGCCAGCGGACGGATGAGCGCCGCCGGTACGGGCAGCGCGTCGATCCAGCCGACAAACAACAAGGGCCGGTCTTCGCCGGTTCTATCGATAGGCATAACAGCGGGTTTTGTGCGACCTTTCCCCATTGGTGATGGCCTAGTGGGGGGAGAGTAAAGAAGCTATTTACGGCGACCGCGAAATACGCTCAGCCGAAGCGATTGTTCCGTGGAAAACCGGTCGGCGGCATCCGCCCCGCCGCGCCGCGTGCGACACGCCAAGGCACCAGATCGGTTTCGGTCCGCGTCCGCCCGGTGTCGCCGCCCATCGCCCAGCTCAATCCCTCGGCAAAGGCAAAGCTCAGCGCGTCGGACAGGCCGCCATCGCGATAGCGTTGCAACATGACCCCCTGACCGCGTGCCATGACCGGCACCTCGGCCAGCGGAAACACCACTAGCTTGCGATTTTCGCCGACCACCGCGACGCTGTCGTCGCCTGGCCTGATCGCGCGGACGATCGCGAGCTGCGCCCCGCTCTTGAGGTTCACCACATTGCGGCCCTTGCGCGTTTCGGCGACGACCTCGGCCATCTGCGCGGCAAAGCCGTGGCCGCTCGACGAAGCGAGCAGCAGGCGCCCGTCGGCGCTCGCCGGGATCATCGCAACGATCCGCGCGTCGGGGTCGATGTCGACCATCAGGCGCAGCGGCTCGCCGAACCCGCGTCCACCGGGCAGCTTGTCGGCGCCGATGGTAAAGAAACGCCCGTCGCTCGCCGCGATCAGCAGCTTGTCGGTGGTCTGCGCGTGCGCGGCGAACAGCAGCTCGTCGCCTTCCTTGAACTTGAATTCGGCCCATTGATCGGCGGCAACATGGCCGCGCTGGGCGCGGATCCAGCCGCGTTTCGACAGGATTACCGTCACCGGTTCCTTCTCGATCATGGCGTCGAGCGGAATGTCGCGCGCCGGGGCGGCCTCGGCGATCGTCGTGCGCCGCGCGCCGAGCAGGGTGTCGAGCCCATACACCGCGCGCAGCTTTTCCAGGTCCTTGCGCAGCCGGGTGCGCTGGCGCTGTGGGCTGTCGACCAGCTTCACCAGCTCCTCGCGTTCGGCGGTCAGGTCCGCCTGCTCGCGCTTCAGCTCCATCTCTTCCAGCTTGCGTAAGCTGCGCAGCCGCATGTTGAGGATCGCCTCGGCCTGGCGGTCGGTCAGGATGAATTCTTCGATCATCACGGGCTTGGGTTCGTCCTCGGTGCGGATGATCTCGATGATCCGGTCGAGGTTGAGGAAGGCGATAATATAGCCCGCGACCAGCTCCAGCCGGTCGTCGATCTTGGCGATCCGGTGCTGCGCGCGGCGGACCAGCACGACGATCTGGTGCTGGAGCCATTCGGTGAGCAGCTGGTGCAGCCCCATTACCTTCGGCGTCCGCGTCGCATCGAGGACGTTGAGGTTGAGCGCGAAGCGGCTCTCCAGGTCGGTCAGCCGGTACAGGCTTTCCTTCAGGATGTCGGGGTCGACGTTACGGCTCTTGGGTTCGATGACGATGCGCAGATCTTCGGCGCTTTCGTCGCGGACATCTTCCAGGATCGGCAATTTCTTGTCGGCGATCAGCTGCGCGATCTGTTCGATCAGCTTGCCTTTGGCGACCCCATAAGGGATTTCGCTGATCACCAGCTGCCAGGTGCCGCCGGGCAATTTTTCGATGCCGTCTGCTTCCCAGCCGCCGTCCGTCTTGCCGGTGGAGAAACGCGCGCGGACGCGAAAACCGCCGCGGCCCGTTTCATACGCTTGCCGGATCGTCTCGGCGCTGTCGACGACGATGCCGCCCGTCGGGAAATCCGGGCCCTTCACATGCTCGAGCAGCTCGGCCAGTTCGGCGCGCGGGTTTTCGATCAGCAGCAATGCCGCGTCGATCACCTCGGCGGCGTTGTGCGGCGGGATGTTCGTCGCCATGCCGACCGCGATCCCGCTCGCGCCATTGGCGAGCAGGTTCGGGAACAGCCCCGGCATGATCTCGGGCTCTTCGTCTTCGCCGTTGTAGGTTGGCCTGAAATCGACCGTGCCCTCGTCGAGCCCCTGCATCAGATCGACCGCGACGCGGGTCAGCCGCGCCTCGGTATAACGATAGGCGGCGGCGTTATCGCCGTCGATATTGCCGAAATTGCCCTGGCCGTCGACGAGCGGATAGCGCAGCGAGAAATCCTGCGCGAGGCGAACCATCGCGTCATAGACCGCGACGTCGCCGTGCGGGTGGAATTTACCGATGACGTCGCCGACGACGCGCGCCGATTTCTTGTAACCCTGGCTCGGGTCGAGCCGCATCGCGCGCATCGCCCACAGCAGGCGGCGGTGCACCGGCTTCAATCCGTCGCGCAGGTCGGGCAGCGACCGGGCGGTGATTGTCGACAGTGCATAGACCAGATAACGTTCGGACAGCGCGCTGCCGAACGGCGTGTCGATCATGCCGGGAACGGGTTCTGGATTGTCGGGATCGTCGGTCGGGGTCGTCATGGTCGCGGCGCGATAGCAAGGCTGGCGGGACAAGGCAAAGGCCGCGATACGCCCCCGGCGATTATCGGTTCAATCGGCGTAGGCCTTGACCAGATCGAACATATAGTCGCGGCCGACGTACACCGATTTGACCTCCATCCGCTCGTTCAGCCCATGCGCGCCGTTTCCGTCTGGATCACCCCACATGCCGGGGATGCCATAGGTCGGGATGCCGACTGCGCCCAAAAAGGTCGCGTCGGTATAGCCGTTCGCCATCGACGGGATGACCTTCAGCCCCGGCCAATATTTCGCGACCAGCTTTTCCATCGGGCCGATGATCTTTGGATCGAGCGGCGGTGCGGGCGGCGCCGGGCGTTTGGGGGGCAATTGGGTGATCGTGACGCCGGGATCGCCGATCGCCCGGGCCAGCTCGTCCTTGATCGATTCGATGCTGTGGCCGGGAAAGATGCGGCAGTTGATGTTCGCGCCGGCGCGCTGCGGCAGCGCGTTGGCGGCGTGGCCGCCGTCGAGCAAGGTCGCGACGCAGGTGGTGCGCAAATTGCTGTGCAGGAACGGATCCTTGTTGACGATCGCCTCGGCATCCTTGTCGGCGTTGTTTTTGGCCAGCGCGACCATCGCGGTTCCGGTCGCATCGCCGCGCGCTGCACCTGCTTCCGCAAAGAAACGCCGCGTCGTGTCGGTCATTTCGACCGGAAAGCGATATTCCTCGACCTTCGTCACCGCGCGCGCGAGTTGATAGATCGCGTTGTCGGGCACCGGAACCGAGCTGTGGCCGCCGGGATTGCGCGTTTCCAGGCGGAAGTTGGCAAAGGTCTTTTCGCCGACCTGCACCGACTGGCCCAGCACCTTGCCTTTGCCGTCGCTGTCGCCGCCACCGCCCTCGTTGAGCGCGAATTCGGCGTCGATCAGGTCGCGCTGGTTCGCCGCCAGCCATTCGACGCCGTTGAACGCGCCGTTGGTCTCTTCGCCGCACGTCAGCGCCATCTTGACGGTGCGTTTGGGTTTGTAGCCTGCCTGCTGAAAGCGGATCAGCGTATCGACCCATACCGCCGCCTGCGCCTTGTCGTCGGCGGTGCCGCGGCCATAGAAATAGCCATTCTCCTCGACCATGACGAACGGGTCGCGTTCCCAATCCTCGCGCTTCGCCTCGACGACGTCGATATGCGCGACGAGCAGGATCGGTTTCGCGGTTTTCGAGGTGCCGGGATAGACGGCGACCAGGCCGCCTTCTTTCGGCTTGTCGGGGGTCGCAAACAGGGTGAGTTGGCGGTCCGGGATGCCCGCCGCCCGCAGGCGCGCCGCCATGCGTTCGGCGGCGAGGGTGCAGCTGCCCGACGACAGGGTGGTGTTGGTTTCGACCAGCTCCTTGTAAATTTCGCGAAACGCCAGCTGGTCGGGGCGCGGCGCTGGATCGGCGGCCAGCGCGGGTGTCGCCATCGCCAGCGTGGAAACCAGCAAGGAAGCCAGCTTTTTCATCGAATTTCTCCCCCCATTTCGCGTGGCAAAGGGAGCAGAAAGCGCCGGGCGCCGCAAGCCGCGATCGCACCCCCTTGCGAAGCCTGGATCTTTCGCGCAAGCCATGCGCCGGGTAGAGGAGACCGCGTGACCGCCATCATCGATGAACCGCCGGGTCCGGTGGCCCGCTTCGTGCGACGCTTGCTGCTGGCAATGTACCGTATACGTGGCTGGAAAGCCGTCGGCGTTGTTCCGGAACCACGGCGCTTTATCCTGATCGCGGCGCCGCACACCAGCAACTGGGACTTCGTCAATTTCCTGGGGCTGACCGCCGATTTGAAGATCCGTCCCTATTTCATGGCCAAACTGTCGCTGTTCCGCTGGCCGCTCGGTGGCTTTATCCGCCAGATGGGCGGGGTGCCGGTCGATCGCCGCGGCGGCGGCAATGTGGTGGAACAGATGGTGGCCGAGTTCGCGCGCCGCGCGGAATTCATGCTGACCGTCGCGCCCGAGGGGACCCGCGGCAAGACCCAGAAATGGCGCACCGGCTTCTATCAGATCGCGCTGGCGGCGAAGGTGCCGATGGTCGTCGGCATGATGGATTATGGGACCAAGACCGGCGGGCTTGGCCCGCTGATCTGGCCCAGCGGCGACTTTCGCGCCGACATGCTGAAAGTACTCGAAGTCTATCGCACCTGCATTCCCAAGATTCCCGAGCGCGCGGTGCGCTCGATCGACGATATTGTCGGCGACGGCCCCGAGACGGAGATGCGCGCATGACCGACCTGCTGATGCTGCTGGGACTCAATTTCGCCGGATTGTTGGGGGTCATCCTGATCCTGTGGGCCATATCGGTGGCAATCCGCGATGTGTCGTTCATCGACGCCTTTTGGGCGTTCGGCATGGTGCTGCTCGCGTGGGGCGCCGCGTGGCAGGCGGGGTTCGACGCGCTGCACGCCAAGCTATTGCTGGGGCTGACCAGCCTGTGGGGGCTGCGGCTGGCGATCCATCTTGGCGTCCGCTGGGTCAAGCATGGCGAGGATCCGCGCTATGCCAAGATCCTGGCGCGGACGATGGAAACGAAAAAATGGAGCTGGGGCAAGACGGCGCTGCTGACGGTATTCCTGACGCAGGCGCCCTTGCTGTTCATCACCTGCCTGCCGGCGCAGATCGGCATCTGGGCGAGCGGCGGCGCGGCGGCGGACGGCGTTGGTATCCTCGCCATCGTCGGCGTGGTTGCCGCGCTGATCGGCATCGCGTTCGAAACGATCGGCGATGCGCAGCTTGACGCGTTTCGCAAGAACCCCGCGAACCAGGGGCAGGTGCTCGACACCGGCTTGTGGCGCTATACCCGACATCCCAATTATTTCGGCGATGCGCTGACTTGGTGGGGCATCTGGCTCATCGCCGCCGACATCGGGCCGTGGGTCGCGCTGGCCAGCGTGATCGGGCCGCTGTTCCTGACCTTCACCCTCACCAAATGGTCGGGCAAGGCGTTGCTCGAAAAGGGGCTGCACAAGACGCGGCCCGACTATGCCGCCTATGTCGCGCGCACTTCAGGGTTCATCCCGTGGCCGCCAAAGACCAAGGCCTAGGCGGCGAGGCGCTCGCCGCCGACGCCAGCGCCCTCGGCGACGCGCCGCGCATCCGCGCGATCCTGACCGCAGCCGCGCGCGAGAGCCGCGCGGTCAGCTATTCCGAACTGCTCGGCGACCTGGGGTTCCGTTTCACCCGGCCGAAAATGCGCTCGGTGTGCAAGACCTTGGCCGAGGTCGACCGGCTCTGCGCGCTCGACGGCGAACCCGACCTCGCGGTGCTGGTAGTACGCGAAAGCGACCGGCTGCCGGGGCAGGGCTGGTGGGTCGGCGGCACGGCGCTGCTGTTGGGTTATGACGGCCCGTGGGAAGGCGCGGCGGCGGCGCGGTTCATTCGCGAGCAGCAGCGGGAGGTGTTTGAGTATTGGGAGGGGCGGTAAGACGGCAGCGCACGACCGGTTGCGGACGCTCTCTCTTCCCTTCGTCATTCCCGCGAAAGCGGGAACCCAGCGCGCAACGCTGGCTCGCTGGGTTCCCGCTTTCGCGGGAATGACGAGGAGGGCGTAGGGAAGCTCCCCACCCCCAAGCTGCCCTCCGCCGCTAAAAAAACGCTTTCCTACATTTTTCCGCTGTGCCAGCCTTCATCTCAGCTCTTTCAATTTGTACGCAAAAAGCGGTCACTGGCCGGATCCCGGACGCGGCCAGTATCCGGCCGCCCCCTGTCCGCCGAACATGACAAACCGGGTGCTGCATTGGGCTGAACTTTGCTGAACTTTGGCAGGATGGCCCGGCGCACGCGCCGACCGGATCGCGGCCCCGGCTCGCGATAACCGATGATGGAAATGTCCACTCCCCACCCCAAAGCAGCCCCCTCTGTCGTCATCCCGGACTTGATCCGGGATCCATTCCTGCACCCTGGTTTGGACCCCGGATCAAGTCCGGAGTGACGAACAGGGGGTTCGTTACTTCTTCAACCCAATTTCGCGCAGCCGCTCCTGCAAATACTCGTCTGCGGTAATCGGCGTCGGGTACAGGTTCGGGTGCGCCGCGTCGATGCAGCTTTCCAGCGTTTCGATCGGGTAATCCGAGCGGAAGTGCAGGAAGAATGGCATCGAGTAGCGCGCCACGCTCGCGCGGCCCGCGTCGGGGTTGCGGACGCGGTGCGTCGTCGAAGGCAGCTTGTTGTTGGTCAGTCGTTGCAGCATGTCGCCGACATTGACCGCCATCGCGCCCGGCGGCGGGCTGACCGGGAGCCAGCTGCCGTCCTTGTCGAGGATTTCGAGGCCGGCTTCCTCGGCGCCCAACAACAGGGTGATCGTGTTGATGTCCTCATGCGCTTCGGCGCGGATGCCCTTGGCGGGCGCGGCGACGGGCGGATAGTGGAGCAGGCGCATCACGCTGTTGCCGTCCTTTACCGTGTCGTCGAAGAAATCGGCCGCGAGGCCGAGGTAGCGCGCGATACCCGACAGCAATTGGCCGCCGACCCGGTCGAATTCGGCGAAGAGTTTGTCATAGACGGCGCGGAAGCCCTCGACCTCGGCGGGCCAGACATTGTTCGGCTGCTGCGCGGCGAGGCGGTGCCCGGCGGGCAGGTCGCGGCCGACGTGCCAGAATTCCTTGAGGTCGACTTCCTTCGCGCCCTTGGCGATCTCGGTCCCGAACGGCGTATAGCCGCGCGCCCCGCCGCCGCCGGGGATGTGATAGGCGCGCTTCTGATCCTCGGGCAGCGCGAAGAAATCCTTCGCCTTTGCCCAGGCGTCGTCGATCAACGCCGGGTCGATGCCATGATCGGTGATCATCGCGAAACCGAAGCGTTCGAAGGAAGCGCCGAAATCCCTGGCGAACTGGTCGGCGGGAAGCGACATTGAAATGGTCGGAACAGCGGCGGTCATATCATCATCCATTTTTGGGGCGGCGCGAAAGGCCGCCGCGACTCTGATCCCGCATGTAGGGGTGTCGGCGGGACAGGGAAAGAGGCTCGCTCTTTTCAAACCGCCGATGCTTGCTAAGAGAGCCGCATGGCAAAATCATATTGGCTGATGAAATCCGAACCCGACGCTTATCCGTGGGAACAGCTGGTGCGCGAAGGCACCGGCATCTGGGACGGGGTGCGCAATCATACCGCAAAGCTTAATCTGAAAGCGATGCGGGTCGGCGACGAGGCGCTGTTTTACCACAGCAATATCGGCAAGGAATGCGTGGGGATCATGCAGATCACCGAAACGGCGTTCCCCGATCCGACCGCCGACGAGGGATCGCCCTGGGTGGTCGTTCGCGTCGCGCCGGTGCGGGCGCTCAAGCATCCGGTGACGCTGGCGGCGATCAAGGCCGATCCCAAGCTTGCCGACATGGACCTGATCCGCCAGTCGCGGCTGTCGGTCGGGCGCGTCACGCCTGCCGAGTGGGCGCATATTTTGAAGAAGTCGGAGACGGCGGGGGGCTGATCGCCGCATTCGATCAGTGTTACCTCCCCCTTGATGGGGGAGGCAGCGAGACTTGCCAGCTTGCTGGCTTAGTCGCAGCGGTGGGGGTGCGCTCTCGTCCTGAGGCAACGGAGCATGGACGCACCATCACCCCCATCCAACTCCGCCTAATCGCCTGCGGCGATAAGGCTTCATATCCTTCCCCCATCAAGGGGGAAGGCGTTAATCAGCGCAGCTTTACCTGCAGATGCTTCGCGACCGACGGGTGGAGCGGATCAACGAACTCGCAACCATAGCTATTGCCGTCGGCGCGGCGGACGATGGCTTCGAGCGGTTGCAGCCCGGGCAGGTTGACCCAGATATGTTTGCCGATCTGCGGACGGAAAAAGGTCACCATGCGAAAGCCGGTCGACGACAGGTCGAACAATTCGACGTCGAACGGATTCAGCCCTGCCTCGCGATAGCGCGCCCGCGCTTGCACCGGAGCGCGTTCGGCGCGGCGGCCGGTGGTAGCAGGCCGTTTGGCCTCGATAATGCGATTCCCCAACACTGTCTTGGTCCCAGCTATTTTGCCTTCATTGGCGGCCTTTTACCGCGCCGCTGGTTACCTCAAAGTGAAGAAACATGATGAATTTCGCCTACATCGGCGGAGCGTCCGTCACCGTCATCAACTGGCCGGGAAAGGGAACCGCGAGCGCCACCGCGTCGCGCCATTCGCCGCTCAGCCAGGTCGCGTGCTGGTCGGGGTGCAGGATCACCGGCATGGCGTGCGGCTGATACTCGCTCACCAGCCGGTTGGGGTCGGTGGCGAGCATGGCAAAGCTGGGCCAGTCTTCACCCTGACGGTGGATCCCCGCAATGGCAAAGATCGGCTGCGAAGGCACCGAAAACCAGAGCTGGCGGCGCGCACCCTGCGGCCCCGACCACTCGGCAAAGGCGGTCGCGGGGATCAGGCATCGCAATTCGGCATGGCGCAGCGTGCCGATCCAGAACGGGCTTTGCAGGTTGCGGACGTGCGTGACCGGCCGATCGCCGCGCGGTGGCGGCGGCACCCCCCACAGCTTGGGGCGCAGGAAACGGCGCGCGCCGCCGCGGCCGTCGCTGACGATCACCGGCGCTGGCCGTCCGGGAGTGACATAATCGCCGGTCCACGGGTCACTCCCCGCCTCGGCATCGAACGCCGCAGCGGTTGCGGCGGCGGGAGCGTCGAGACGATAAAGACTTGTCATTGCGGGCGTTTCAGTCGGTGCCGCGCACCCGGCCGCGTCCAGCCTTGACGCTGCTGCGGGCCTTCTTGCTGTCGACGCGGCGCGCTTTGGCGGCTTTGCTCGGCTTGGTCTTGATCCGGCGTTCGGGGCGTACCAGCGCGGCGTCGATCAACTCGGACAGGCGGGCGCGGGCGTCGGCACGGTTGGCCTCCCGCGTGCGATAACGGCGCGCTAGGATGATCAGTTCACCGTCGGTCGTCATCCGGCTGCCTGCCAGCGTTTTCAACCGTTTGTACGCGTCGGGGGCCAGGCCGAGGGCATAGACATTGACGCGCAGCTGGCACGCGGTCGCGACCTTGTTGACATTCTGCCCGCCCGGGCCGGTCCCGGCGAGAAATTTTTCCGAAATGGCGCTTTCGGGGATCTCAGCCACGGGTGGGAGAGGCTCCTTCCGGTGCAGCAAAGCCCAATGCGGCAAACGCATCGGGAAAGGGCGCCTCGGCAATTACTGGCGGCTTGACGTCACGTTTTACCACCAGCCGTTCGGCGTGGAGCAGGGTGCGGGTCTTGGTCCCGCCGCGACCGTAAACGGGATCGCCGACGAGCGCGAAGCCCAGCCCTTCAAGCGCATGGACCCGGATCTGGTGCGTGCGCCCGGTTTCGGGACGAAAGCGCAGCAGGCTGCGGCCATCGACCACCGTCAGTTTCTCCCAATGCGAGATCGACGGCTTGCCTTTCGGGTCGCCGACCATCCGCCAGCCCTCCTCGGCGGTCGACACCTTGTTCAGCGGCAGGTTGATCGTGCCGCTGTTGGCTTCAGGCACGCCATCGACGATCGCCAGATATTGTTTGTCGACCTCGCGGTCCTCGAACGCCCGGGTAAACCGCCCATGCGCCTTGGGGTTGCGCGCCAGCAGCAAACAGCCCGACGTGTCGCGGTCGAGCCGGTGCACCGCGAGCGGCCAACGCTTGAAGCCGAACTTCAAGAGGTCGAGGTGGTTTTCGAGGCTGAGGCTGCCGTCGCGCGGGGCATCCACCGGCAAGCCGGCGGGCTTGTCGATAACGAGAGCCTCGCCATCGAGGAACAGGACACGATCTGATAGGAGCATGGCGCGCTATAGGGCGGGCATAGCTCAGTCGAAAGCGTAAACATCCATCGCAAGCACAGCGTAAGTGGTACTGGCATGCAGGCGTTCGGCCTTCAGCGGCGTTCCGCCGACGCCCATTGCCACAAACAGCGGCAGGATATGATCCATAGTCGGATGATTGTCGCGCCCGTGCGGCGCGCGCTCGACCGCGTGCAGAATATCATCGACGGCGCCGGCCGCCATGCGTTCGGCGATCCAGTCGGTAAAGCCGCCGACCCACTCGGGCGCGGGTGCTTCGATGGGAGGGCGCGTGGTGAAATAGGCGCGGAGGTTGTGCGTAATGCTGCCCGAGCCGATAATCAATACGCCCTCGTCGCGGAGCGGAGCAAGAGCCTGCCCCAGCGCATAATGCCATTCGGGCGAGGCGTTGGAATGGATCGAGAGGCTGACGACGGGGATGTCGGCATCGGGATAGATCAGCGACATCGGCACCCACGCGCCGTGATCGAGACCGCGCTCGGGGTCGACAGCGACCTCGAGACCGTGACCCGCCAGCAATTTCGCCACGCGGCTTGCCAGCACCGGATCGCCCGGTGCGGGGTAACGCATCGCGAACAGTTCGTCGGGAAAGCCGCCGAAATCGTGGATCGTCGGCGGGGCGGGCGAGGCGGTGACGGTGACGTGGCCGCCCTGATGGCTTGCATCATGGTGCGCGGAAGCGACCAGGATCGCGCGCGGGCGCGGCAAATCGGCACCCAGCCCGGCGAGGAAATCCCGCGCCGGGCTGGGCTCAAGCGCCATCATTGGCGAGCCATGCGAAAGGAACAGGCTCGGCAGACGGCGCATCGCCATGTCAGGCAGCCTGCTTGAGCTGATCGATGGCAGCGGTCGCGCGGGTCACCGCTTCGCTGTCCATCATCTGCTGGCCCGCCTCGATGATCGTGACATCGGTAATGCCGACGAAGCCGAGCACGTGGCGGAGGTAGCCGGTGGCGAAATCATAGTCGCTGCCGACCGGCACGCCGCCCGACGCGACGACCAGATAGGCCTTCTTGCCCGTGAGCAGGCCTTCGGGGCCGGTTTCGGTGTAGCGGAAGGTGCGGCGGGCGCGGGCGATCTGATCGATCCATGCTTTCAGCGCGGCGGGGATCGCGAAATTGTAAACCGGCACACCGATGACGATCGTGTCGGCGGCTTCGAGTTCGGCGATCAGTTCGTCCGAATGGGCGAGCACCGCGCGCTGGTCGTCGCTGCGATCGGCATCGTCGGTGAAGTTGGCGCCGACCCAGGCTTCGGTCAGCAGCGCGGGCGGGGTGAGCGCCAGGTCGCGGCGGGTGACGGCGCTGCCATAGCCCTGTTCGACCAGACGGGTGACGAGCTGGTCGGCGAGCTGGCGGGTGGTCGAACCGCTGTTGCGGGCCGAGGCGTCGATGCGAAGAATATGGGACATTTGATGACTCCTTTGACTTGAACTGAAAACGGATGGGAGGGGAGGTGCCGCGAGCCGGGGAACTCGCGGCACCAAGGCGGGCCGCCGCCCCAGGGAGGGGGACAAGGCGGCGGCCCAAAGCGTCGTCAGAGACTGTCGACGAGCACCAGCTCGGCGTCGTCCAGCGCCTCGACGGTGATCGTCCCGACATCGCGCAGCGCGATGCCGTCGCGCGGGTCGGCGTCGGCGCCGTTGACACGGATGCGGCCCTTGGCAGCAACCAGATAGGCGTGGCGCCCGGCGTCGAGGTCGTAAGAGACGCTCTCGCCGGCATTCACGGTGGCCGCGGCGACGCGGGCGTTGGCACGGATCGGCAGCGCGTCGGCGTCGCCATCGATACCGCTTGCCAGCGTCACGAACTGGCCGGACCGGTCGGCCTGGGGGAACTGCCGCGCGCCCCAACCGGGGTTGCCGCCGTCGCGGTCGGGCATGATCCAGATCTGGAACAGCGTGGTTTCCTCATCCTCCAGGTTGAACTCGCTGTGGGTCACCCCGGTACCGGCACTCATCACCTGGACGTCACCCGCCGCGGTGCGGCCCTGATTGCCCATGCTGTCGCGATGGGTGATCGCGCCGGTGCGGACATAGGTGATGATTTCCATGTCGCGGTGCGGGTGCGGCGGGAAACCCGACTGCGCCGCGATGGCGTCGTCGTTCCAGACGCGCAGCGCGCCCCAGCCCATCCGGCGTTCGTCATAATAGTTGGCGAAGGAGAAGTGATGGCGGGCGTCGAGCCAGCCGTGGTCGGCGTGGCCCAGCGTGTCGAATTTGCGAATGTCGATCATGGCCTTGTCCTTTCTGTCGCGCCGCGCCGTGGCGGGATGCCCGGCGGCGCTGCTGTGTTGAGGGCAAGATAGTCATTGGGATCGTTTCGAAAATAGCGTAGATAGAAATCTATCGTTTCCGAAATCGCATCAATCGTCATTGCGAGGAGCGAAGCGACGCGGCAATCCAGCGTGGCGTAACCCGCTCTGGATTGCTTCGCTTCGCTCGCAATGACGAGGTGGGTGGAGCGATCACATCGGTAGGAAACGGAGCACTGGAATGTCGCTACCCGATTACGAAGGCTGGGCCTGTTTCGCTGCGGTCGCCGACAGTGGCAGCTTTACCGCCGCCGCAACATCGCTGGGCATGTCAAAGGCGAGCGTGTCGAAAGCGGTGACGCGCCTGGAAACCGCGCTCGGCATCGCGTTGCTCCATCGCAGTTCGCGCGTCGTCACCGTGTCGACCGCGGGGGCGGGGCTGCTGAGCGAAGCGCAGGCGATGGTCGCGGCGGCGACCGCGGCGACCGAGGCGGCGCGCGGCGACCGGGTCGACCTGGCGGGACCGATCCGCCTCGCGGCGCCGATGAGTTTCGGCATCAAGGTGCTGGGCGCGCCGATCGCCGCTTTTCTCGACCAGCATCCGGCGGTCGAGATCGAAGTGATGCTCAGCGACGCGCGCCACGATCTGGTTGCCGAGGGCATCGACCTGGGGCTGCGCATCGCGACGATGGAGGACAGCAGCCTGCTTGCGCGTACGATCGCGCCGGTCGCCGCGTCGGTGATCGCCAGCCCGGCCTATCTCGCGCAGCGCGGCGTCCCGCGCCATCCACTCGATCTCTCCGGCCATCGGTTGATCGGCTATGGACACCGCGAGCGCACCATGCCGCTGCATTTCCGCCGCAACGGCGAAGAAGCGACGGTGATCCCGACCGGGCCGCTGTTCACCAACAATGGCGACATCATGATCCCGCTGCTGATCGCCGGCGGCGGCATCGCGGTGCTGCCCGACTTCATTGCCGCGGACGCGCTGGCGTCGGGCGCGCTCGTCCGCATCCTGACCGACTGGTCGCTGCCGCAGGCCTATCTGCACCTGTTGTCGCCGCCGTCGCGGCTCCGCCCGGCGCGGGTGCGGGCATTGGCGGACCATCTGGTCGATGGGTTGAAGCGGTCGTGTACCGGCGCCCACGCCGCCCATCTGGCGCTGGGGACGGGGTGAAAATCCGACCGGTCGGGCTCTCCCGATTCGCCGCGACTCGCCGAGTTCTGCGGGTTAAATCAAAATTAACCTTTTCCCTTCATTAGTTTCGTGGTTAATGTTCCGGCAGTCCGCAAGAGGGGTCGGTCGGTGGCATCGCACGATAGCCAGGTGATCGAAAAAGCAGGGCTGTCGTGGGAAACAATCAAGGGGTGCCCAATGCGCGTATTGCTGATCGAGGACGAGCCGACGACCGCCAAGGCGATCGACACGATGCTCACGACCGAAGGCTTCAACGTCTATACCACCGACCTCGGTGAAGAAGGCTTGGACCTGGGCAAGCTCTATGATTACGACATCATCCTGCTCGACCTGAACCTGCCCGACATGCACGGTTATGACGTGCTGAAAAAGCTGCGCACCGCCAAGGTGCAGACGCCGGTGCTGATCCTGTCGGGCATTTCGGAAATGGATTCGAAGGTGCGCTCGTTCGGCTTTGGCGCCGACGATTATGTCACCAAGCCGTTCCACCGCGACGAGCTTGTCGCCCGCATCCACGCGGTCGTCCGCCGGTCGAAAGGTCACAGCCAGAGCGTCATCAAGACCGGCAAGCTGGCGGTCAATCTCGACACCAAGACGGTCGAGGTCGATACGACCCGCGTGCATCTGACCGGCAAGGAATATCAGATGCTCGAGCTGCTGTCGCTGCGCAAGGGCACGACGCTGACCAAGGAAATGTTCCTGAACCACCTGTATGGCGGGATGGACGAACCCGAACTGAAAATCATCGACGTCTTCATCTGCAAGCTGCGCAAGAAACTGGCGCTGGCGTGCGAGGGCGAAAATTACATCGAGACGGTCTGGGGCCGCGGCTATGTCCTTCGCGACATCGACGATGAGGGCAACGAGGTGCGCCGCGTCGCCTGACGCTTGGCACGTCACATAGTTTCACCGAGGGAACCCGGCGCGGAGCAATCCGCGCCGGTTTTCTTTTTGGGTGTTGGGAAATAGCGGACAGCGTTTCTTCGCTCGCGCACCGGGCCGCGGAGAATCGCGAATCGACCGCTACTGCCGCTTGCCCTGCCACAGGCTGCGCCCGAACTGCGCGGGCTGTGCGCTGCCCAACACCAACCCCGGGCGCCGGGCCGGGGCCATCGGCGGCGGGATAATCTCGAATCCAGCAATATGTTCGGGCGCTGCGGCGCCGCTGCCATGCGCGGCGCGCAGGCGGCTGGCTTCGACCGGCCGGTCGGTCTGGATCCCGAATCGATTGCCCGCGACCCAGCGCACCGTGCCGAGCATCGGTTCGTGACCCGGCAGGAACACCGTGATTCGTTCTCCGATATGCAGCGCACCCGGCGCCTGCCCGCCGATGCCGGTTTCGGACACGTTGCGGATCGTCACATCGAATTGGCCGAGTCGCGTACAGGCGAGCGCCGCCTTGACGAGGCGCGACTGGCGCGGCTGGCGCTGTTCGTCCGGAGGTGGTGAGGCTGGGGGAGCCTCGGGAATTGACATGGCGCGACCCATCGCTTTCGCCCGACCCCCACGTCGACCGATGATTATGGTCCCATCCTTGCGGTAACAGCCGAAGGTAAATTTTCGTATAGCGTGTTCGGTAATTATTGCGCCGACGGCAGCCCGCCAAAGGTGACGATGCTTTCGCGGCCATCGGCCGAAACCGCCGACACGCCGAAGAAATGATCGTCGACGATCACCCCGGGCAGCACCAGTTCGGCCGCCGCATCGCCCGCCACCTGCTGACTGTCGGTCCAGTCGCGCTTGTCGCTGCGGCGCCAGTGGATGCGATAGGCGGCGGCGTCCTTCACCGGCGTCCATTTCACCGTGGTGTTCGAGCTGACCGCGCCGTCGATGCTGACGCTGGCAGGGGCGGGCGGCGCGGCGGCAAGTTCGCTGGCCAGCACGACGTTGAGCGCGGTGACGCGCGCCAGATAGGCGAAATCCATCTCGTCGACGGTGTCGCCAAATTTGCGGCCGTCTTCCGTCCGCAGATCCTGATGTTGATGGTCGTAATCCTCGATCCCGACGGTGAAGCGGATTGCCGGATAACCGAGTTCGAGCGACGGAAGATGATCGCCGCCGCGGCGGAAGCGGTCGGGGCGGCGCACCGCAAGCACCTCGAGCCCGATCGCCGGGCTGTGTTCGCCCGCCCGGATCGCGGCCTTGGCCAAAGCGCGCGACGGGCCGTCGTCCTCGCCGCCGATCCCGCGCCGCGCCAGCTGCGCCGCCAGATCTTCCGACGCGCGGATGCCCTCGCTGAACACCCGCACCCGGTTATCGACGATGGTGCCGTCGGTCCCCTTGATGCCGCCGACGATGTCGTTGTTCAGCATCGCCGCGACCGGCCAGTTCTTTTCCTTCGCATGCCGCGCGAGCAGGCGCCCGCCCCACAATCCCTGCTCCTCGCCCGACAGCAGCGCATAGACGATCGTCGCGCGATGCTTCTGCTTGGACAGCAGCCGCGCTGCCTCGATCACCAGCGCGGTGCCCGACGCATCGTCGTTGGCCCCGGGGGCGTCGGCGGTGAAATTCATCGGGTCGCTGACCCGGCTGTCGATATGCCCGGCAAGGATGATGACATGCGCGGGGTCGCCGGTCCCTTTCTGAATCGCAAGGACATTCTCGACGATCACGCCGCCAGGCGCGCGCGGCCCGTCGAACCGATCGGCGATGCGTTCGACGGTCAGGCAGCCGCCGCAAGCTTTCGAAATGCGTCCAAATTCCGCCGCGCCCCAATTGCGCGCGGCGCCGATGCCGCGTTGCGGATCGGTCGCCGACGACAGCGTGTGGCGGGTGCCGAAAGACACCAGCTTTTCGACATCGGCTTTCAGCCGCGCCGGGTCGGCGGCGGGGGTGGTGTCTTTCGCATGCGCTGCAATGGGCGCGGCGAGGAGCAGGGCGGTGAGCAGGCTGTGTTTGATCATGCCGCTTCATGCGGCGTGGCGGGCATAAAGAAAAGCCCCTCCCGCTGAGGGGAGGGGCTTTCCGGTTTTTAGCGCAGGCCCGAGAAACGGATGTCCTGCACGCGGCCATAGCGGATGTCGCAGGTGAACTTGCCTTGGTCATAATAGCCGCCCCGACCCCAGCGGCCGCCGTAACCGTCGCGGACGACAACGCGGCCCTTCACCTTGTACCCATCGCGCTTGCGATCGATGCTCGTCACCTGGGTGACGTCGGTGTTGCCATAACGGCGGCTGCCGCGCTCCACCGCGCCGACGCACTGGTTCACGGCGCTGCGGCTGTTGCCATAGCGGTTATAGTCATAGCCATAACCATAGCGGGGGTCGTCATAGCGGCCGCGGTTGCGATCGTCGTAACGATAGCGGTCATCGTAGCGGTCATAGCGGTCGTTGTTCCCGCTCGACAGGATCGCCGCGAGGCCGCCAAGCACGACGGCACCGGCGATCACTTCGCCCGCGCTGATCCCGTCGCGGTCGTAGCGATCCCGGGCGGCGGCGGGGGCGGCGCTCATCAACATCGCGCCAGCGGTGGCCGCACCAATTGCGGCCTTGGTCAGGTTGGTCTTGATAGCCATGGTTCGGTCTCCTTCAGGCGCAGGCGGCAGCGTTGCAGCCTGTTGGAGAGGTTTTACCGATTCGGGGGTGACACGACGCTGAACCCGTCGCTTATCTGGCGTTCAGCCTTGGTTTTGCTGGCGTTCAGCTTCAAAGCGAAGGGCCGCGCCACCCAAAGGTGACGCGGCCCTGCCCAAGTTGTTGATCGAGTTGTTGGTTCAGCCAAAACTGACGTCGACGACGCGGCCGTTGCGGTAACTGCATCCGAAACTGCGAACCTCGCCGCCCAGCCGCGACGCGGTGCCGGTGACATACCAGCCGCCATTGTTCGCCTCGGTGCCGTCGATCCGGTCGACGCGCGCGTCGTCGCCCATCTCGGCCTCGACCGCCCAGCTGCACGCATCGGCGGCACGGGTCTGGGCATCGCCATTGCCATAGCCCTGAACGTCGCCGGTTTCGGGCCGGTCGTCGACCGGCGGCACATAATCGCTGTCGCGCTGGTCGTAACGCTGGTTGTCGCGATACGGCGGATCGTAACGATAATCGGGCGCGCGCTCGCGCCGGTCCTTGCTCGCGGCGCTGGCGATCGCGGCAATGGTGCCGATGATGAGCAGGCCGCCGAGCACATCGCCGGTGCTGACGCGGTCGTGATGGCGATAGCCCCAGCCGCCGTGGCGCGAACGCGCTTCGGCGGGGACGGCGCTGATCCCGACCGAGGTGATGACGACGGCGGCCGCGGCGGCAAGACTGGTGAATTTACGCATCAAGGGAACCTCCCCAAGGGTGGGCCAAGGATGATCAGGCCCGCAATGTCGCCGTGCTACGCCGCCGATGCTTTCGCGCCGCTGAACCGTGGTGCTGGCACGACAGGGCGAGCGCAGAAAAAGGAAAAGCCCCGCCATCGCTGCGATGGCGGGGCTTCGGACCTCAGGTGACCAGACCTGTCGGGTATATCAGCAGGCGCAGCGCGGCTTCGGCCGCGGCTTCCACTTTTTCTTTGCCGCATAGCGTTTCCGCACCGGCGCATTTTCATAATAGGTGCGCGTCGTCGTTTCGACCGTTTCGGTCACGACCGGCTCGCCGCCGGTGATGATCGTCGTGACCACGACGCCGGGGGTGTAATAGCCGTAACCATAGCCATAGCCGCCGTGATAATAGGCGGTGCTGCTGTGATAGGAACCGCGGCTCGACCACCAGGCTTCGCATTTCTTCCTGTCCGCGGCATCGCCGATCGCGCCGCCCGCGACCGCGCCCAGCGCGCCGCCGATGATCGTGCCTTCGGTGCGATTGCCTTCGCCGGCGATGCGGTTGCCGGCGACGCCCCCCACGATTCCGCCGACAACCGCGCCGCCCACTGTGCCCCCCCGGCCACAGCGGCGTTCCATTTCTGCGTCGTGGCGCGGGTCGTACCCGCCGCCATAATATCCGTGATGCGGCGGCGGGGGATAACCCGCGCCATGTCCCTCGACCGTGCCTTCATAGCTGCCGTCGTAACGGCGACCGTCGGGCGCTTCATAAGTGCCGTTCCAGGTGCCGGTCCAGCGGCCCTCGGCATCGTAACCCGACACGCGGCGATATTCGACTTCGCTTGGCACCCGGTCGGCATGGCCGGTATAGACGCGGACGTCGGGATCGGCAGGCGCGCCATAATCGAGCGCCGGGCGCGGGTCGTGATTATAGGATACGCCGCTCACCAAGTCGGTCGCAGCGCTCGCGTCAATCATTGGCGCTTCGGCATGGGCACGGCCCGCCAGCAACAACGAACCCGCGGCCACTCCCAACAAAACGAACGTGCGCATGACTAACTCCCTGTTCCCTCGGCCTGAACCGATTGGTTAACAGCTTGTTAGCAAAAATGGCGCCTTTTCGCGAATCCGTTAACCCTGAGCTTTGCGTCCCGATTTGGGTCAGATCGGGCGATTGGCAGCGGGGCGATGCGCTATGCCAGCGCCGCCGCAATTCGCGTCACCAGCGCCTCGGCCCCGGCCTGATCCGCGGCCGAAAACCGCCCCGGCAGCGGGCTGTCGAGGTCGAGCACCCCGACCAGCCGGTCGCCCGCGATCACCGGTACCACCAGCTCGCTGCGGCTGTCGGCATCGCAGGCGATATGGCCGGGAAAGGCGTGGACATCGTCGACTCGCTGCGTCGCGCGCAGCCGTGCCGCGGCGCCGCACACCCCCTTGTCCAGCGGAATGCGGATGCACGCCGCCTTGCCCTGGAACGGCCCGAGCACCAGTTCCTGTCCGTCGAAGCGGTAAAAGCCGGCCCAGTTGAGGTCGGGGATCGCCTGCCAGATCAGCGCCGCGACATTCGCCATATTGGCGATGCCGTCGGGCTCCCCCGCGACCAGCGCCGCGGCGGCGTCGCCTGCCTCGGCCCATAATCCGGCCGGATCGTTGGCGGTAAAGGCAAGGGCGTAGGACATTATTCGACCGTCAGCCCGGTCCACTTGGCCGCGAACGCATATTTGTCCGCCGCCTCGGCGATGATCTTGTCGGTCGGCTTGCCGCTGCCATGCCCGGCGCGGGTTTCGACGCGGATCAGATGCGGCTTGGCGCCCGCGTTCGCATGCTGAAGCTGCGCGGTATATTTGAAGCTGTGTCCGGGCACGACGCGGTCGTCGGTGTCGGCGGTGGTCACCAGCACCGCGGGATAGGCCGCGCCCGCCTTGATATTATGATAGGGCGAATAGGCGAGCAGGTTCTTGAAATCGGCCTCTTTCGACGGATAGCCATAATCGTCGACCCAATAGCGTCCGGCGGTGAAACGGTCGAAGCGCAGCATATCCATCACCCCCACCGCGGGCAGCGCCGCGGCGAACAGGTCGGGGCGTTGGTTGGTGACCGCGCCGACGAGCAACCCGCCATTCGACCCGCCCTCGATCGCGACCTGGCCCTTGCCGGCGATCCCCTGGGCGATCAGATATTCGCCCGCGCCGATGAAATCGTCGAAGACATTCTGCTTGTTGGCAAGCCGCCCGGCATCGTGCCACGCCTTGCCATATTCGCCGCCGCCGCGCAGGTTGGCGATCGCCAGCACCCCGCCCTTGTCGACCCACGCCAGGCGGGTGGGCGAGAAAGCCGGAGTCATCGACACGTTGAACCCGCCATAACCGTACAGCAGCGTCGGCGATCCCTTGCTGCGGTCGAGACCCTTTTTCATCACGACGAACATCGGCACTTCGGTGCCGTCCTTCGATTTATAGAAACGCTGCTCGACCGTGAAATCGTCGGGTTTGAAGGTCAGCCTGGGCTCGGCGAAAATCTCGCTTTTGCCGGTCGCGGTGTCGAGCCGGTAGATCGTCGTCGGCCGCGCGTAGCTCGAGAAGGAATAAAAGGTCTCGGGATCGCTCGATTTGCCGCCAAAGCCCGACGCCGACCCGATGTCGGCCAGCTTGATCGCCGCAACCTTCTTGCCGTCGAGGCTGATCATCTCGGCCTGCGATTTCGCGTCGCCCAGGTACGACAGGATGATGCGGTTGCCGACGCGCGAGGCGCCGACCAGCGTATTCTCGCTCTCGGCGACCAGTTCGGTCAGCTTGCCGGGCTTGCGGATATCCATCGACACCAACCGTTCGCGCGGCGCGCCCTTGTTGGTGATAAAGGTGAACAGCGGCCCTTCGTTGGTGACATAGTCCCAGTTGTTTGCAAAATCGTCGACCAGCGTGATCGGCTTGTCTACGCCCTTTGCGCTCACCGGATACAGCGTCAGCCCCAGCCGCGCGTCGGTGCCTTCGGACCCGAACACCAGCAGATACCGACCGTCATCGGTGACGATCGCGCTGTTGTTGAGCTTCGGCCGGTCGGGCGTCGCGTGGATCAGGACATCTTCGCTCTGCGGGGTGCCGAGCTTGTGGAAATAGACGCTGTGATTTTCGTTGAGCGACTGGAACGCGCCGCCCGCCGCAGGCTCGGGAAAGCGCGAATAATAGAAACCGCTGCCGTCCTTGGCCCAATCGAGCGCCGAAAATTTCACCCAGCGCACTTCGTCGGCCAGATCCTGACCGGTCGCGACATCCTTCACCCGCACGATCCGCCAGTCGGTGCCGCCGTCCTGCACCGAATAGAGCAGGTGCTTGCCATCCTCCGACGGGCTCCATTCGGCGAGCGCGGTGGCGCCGTCCTTGGCCCAAAGATTGGGGTCGATCAGCACCCGGCCTTCGCCCTTCAGCCCCTCGCGGACATAGAGCACCGATTGCGGCTGGAGCCCGTCGTTGCGCGTGTAGAAATAGCGCGTCCCCGCCTTGGTCGGCAGGCCGAAACGCTCGTAATTATACAGCTCGGTCATCCGCTTCTTGAACGCATCGCGGCCGGGCAGGGTGGCCAGATAGGCGTCGGTGACCTTGTTCTGCGCCGTGACCCAGTCGGCGACCTTCGGATTGACGCGGACGTCATCCTCCAGCCAGCGATAGGGGTCGGCGACATCGACCCCGAACTGTGGATCGACCGTGTCGCCGCGCGCCGTGTCGGGATAGGCGAGCGTCGGCACCGTGGCCGACGCCGCGGCGGCTTCGGCCGCATGGAGCGCGGCAGGGGTCATCGACAGGGAAACCAGCGCCAACGGCGCGAACAGGGTTTTACGGGGCATGGCAAGGCGATCCTCATGATCCGGGGGAAATTATCGTGCGCCATTATGTAAGGATGGAAAAGCCGGGGGCAAGCGGATTTGTCCTGCGTCGGCCGCCGCCGCCCGTGCGGGCGTGTGCCCACGCATCGGGTCCGTCTCTGTGCCGTGGTGGGTCATAAATAATAGTGTATCAATTATTTAGATCGAAATTGGAGTTTGTAATACAGTATTAATCAGCATCTAACTTGTCAGTTGCTGCATGCCCATTTACCAGATTCGTCGCAGCTACGGGTCGCAATTGTTCGAGCTGCGTAACCGGAAGGGATATTCCCGATGAAAGCGACCCATGACTTAGCCACAAAATTTTCCTCCGCGCGTTTCGACAAGGGCCGAATGAAGGCCTTTGCCGAGCATGTGGCGAAAATCGAAGCGAGCGGTGACATCCAGATCATCGACATTCTCGACAATGGCATCCCGCCGTTCGAAGATCTGGCGAGCGTGCATTTCAAGGTGCCGCGGACCAAGATCGGCACCATTCTCGGCGATCTGCTCGGCGCGGGGACGCTCAACCCCAGCGTCATCATCAACGGGATCCCGGCCGAACGGCTGGTCAATGTCCATCTCGCGGTGCGCGGGCACTGACCCTTGGTCGGTGCCATTGCGAGCAAGACGGTTCAGGTTCACCTGAACCGTCGTTGCAACCTCGCCTGCGCGCATTGCTATTCGGCTTCGGGACCGCGTGAAACCGAACAATTGGCGGCGGGTGCGCTGATCGACTTTCTGGGGGAGGCCGCGAACGAAGGCTATGGCGTCGTTGCCTTTTCTGGCGGCGAACCTTTTCTTTACGACGATTTCGCCGCGGTGCTTGCGGCCGCGAAGGTGCTGGGACTGCGGCGGCTCGCGGTCACCAACGGCACCGTGTTGACCGGACGCCGCGCGGCGGCGCTGGCGTTGCTCGATCTGGTGGCGGTCAGCGTCGACGGCCGCGAAGCGGTCCACAACCACATCCGCCGATCCCCGACCGCCTTCGCGCGGATGTTGAAGGGGCTGGCCGTCGTGCGCGGCGCCGGGCTGCCGTTCGGTATCGCCCACACGGTGACGCGGGGCAGTCTGCCCGATCTGCCGTGGATGGCGGAGTTTGCGGTCGAGCAGGGCGCGCGCATCCTCCAGCTGCATCCGCTCGGCATGGTCGGCGCCGCCGAGGCAGGACTCGCGGGCGGCGGGCTCGATGGCGAAATCCTCGCGCGGACCTGGCTCACCGCGCTGGCGCTGCAGGCCGACTATGGCGATCGGCTGACGATCCATGTCGATCTGTTCAACCGCGCGACGCTCGCCGCGCGGCCCGATCTGGTGGTGCCGGGGGAGGGCGACGAAGCAGGCAATCCACGGCTGTCGGACATCCTCAATCCGCTGGTCGTGATGGCCAATGGCGACCTCAGCCCGATCTGCCATGCGATGGACCCGTCGCTGCGTCTGGGCCGCCTCGGCAGCGAACCGCTGTCCGACATTGCCCGCCGTTTCCGCGGAGCGACGCTCCGCGACCTGCGCGCCTTGTGCCAAAACCTGTGGCAGGAGGTGGTCGACGACGCCGATGGCTGGCCGTATCTCAACTGGTACGAGCTGCTCGAAACCCGCGCGCAGCTACAGCGGGTGCATTGATCGGGAACGATCCGCTTCCACGCCCCAAGTCGTGATCCCCAGCGCGGCAAAATCGCTCGCGGAATCGGCCAGGCTCAGCATCCCGGTACAGGCGCGCGCGCCCGGCTCCGGCGCGCGTCCGTCTCGAAATCGTCGCAGCATCGCCAGCGCCGCCAGCACCGGCACATATGGCCCGCGGTTGCCGTCGGCGCGCAGCGTCCAGCGCGCGTGCGTCGGCGCACCGCGCGCGTCCTGCCCGGTCACGATCACCTCCATCGCCCCGACATCGCTGCCGAACGGCAGCAGCAGTTTCGCGATCGCCAGCAACGGCCGCGACGCCGGGCGCAGACTGCGCACCCACCCCCAGCGCACCGGCCATGCCAGTAGCGCCAGCCCCAGATGAAGCAGGCTCAGCTCCATCCCCGCGAAAAACTCGGCGCTATCGCGCGGCGCATAGCGCGCGACGAGCAGATCCTGTTCCGGAGTGTCGCATACGCTCGCCCAGCGCGTGCCGACGCCCGGCACCGTCCAGCGCTGCGTCATTCCCCAGCCCGGAACATCGCGCCACGCCCCGCCGCGCCACACGCGCACCGGGTGCCCGACATAGGACAGGATCGCCTGCACCACCGCCAGCCCGCGCGGCGCGCGGTTGCCGGGAAAGATGCCGATGCGGATGCTGTCGATGCCCGTCCACCCGGCGGTCAGCGCGTCGATCACCGCATGCGACAGCGCCGGGATGGAGCTCGCGCCGCAGGTCACGCTGACCCCCGCCGCCTTGGCCGCCGCATCATGATCGGTGATCGCGGCGATGAACGCGCGGCCGTCGGCCAGGTCGATATAATGAACCCGCGCCGCCAATGCGGCCTCGATGACGGTCGGCGCCGATGCCTGGAATGGCCCCGCGGCATCGACCACGACGTCGAACCCGGCGAGCGCGTCGCTCGTCACTCGCGCGCGGTCGAGCGTCTGCACCGGCAGTCCGCCCAGCCGCGCGGCCAGCGCATCGAGCTTCCCCCGGTCGCGGGCTGCCAGTGTCAATATGATGCCGGGTTCCCGCACCGCCCGGTCGGCCAGTCGGCTCCCGAACACCCCCGTCGCCCCGATCAGCAGAACGCGCAGGTCAGCCATCGCGGAACAGCCCATGCTGGTTGATCAGTTCGCCCAGCCGCGGGTGCGTGACCTTGAGGTCGAAAGCGAAGCGGCCGCTGCCCAGATGCTGGTGCGTCACCACGGTTTGCCCCGGCGTCAGCCAACGGGGCAGCCGTAACCCGACAGGCCCGAGCCGCCAGAAATAATGGTCGGACGTGAAAATCAGCGCGTCGCCTTCGGCACACACCGTCAATGCCATGCCGAACCCGCCGCCGATATGTTCTTCCAGCCCCGTCGCACCCGCAAAACTCTTGGCGCTGTGGATCACCTGCGGATGGCCGCGCGTGCGGCCGTAGAGCCGCGTCCAGCATTGCCCGCCGCTGCGCCGGTCTTCGCTGACCACCACCGCGGCAGGCGCGGGGCCGCTCGCCGCCAGCGGCAGCGGCGCGCCGATCAGGCGGCACCATTGGGCAAGCAGCCACCCCGCACCCGACAAGCGCGTCCACACGATCTCGCCGCTGTAGGTCGCCGTCGCCTGCCCCGTCAGCCGCTTGGAAAAGCGCCGCCGCACGTCATCGGGCAGCGCATCCCAGGCGGTTTGCGGGACCAGGCTGCGAAAGCGGTCGTCGAGCACCGCCTGGCTGTCCGCGCCATCTCGTTCGCGTGGATCGCGGGCGGGGGCGTCGATCCCGTTGTGATAGCCCAGGCGCCGCCCCATCGTCCGTCTCCTATCCCGCGTCCCGGCCGCCGTCTTTTCCGCGACCCGGGCGCCAGTTGATCAGTTTCGTCACCCCGGCGCCCAGCTTGATCAGCCGCATCAGCGCGGGTTTGGGGACGTTCAGCATTTCGTCGTGCCAGCGGCTCATCGTCGTCACGAAATCGAGCATGTCGGCGAGCCGCGCCTTGGCGCCATCGCTCAGCTCGGGATCGCTCGCCGCGCGGGTGACGCATGCCTTCAGTGCCGCTTCGGCAGGGTCGATCTCGCGCGCCTTGCGCCCCGCGGCGATCCGCGTGACCATTTCCCAGATGTCGGTTTCGGCCGCGAAATGGTCGCGGCGGTCGCCCAGCACCGGCACCCGCTGGATCAGCCGCCAGCCGAGCAGTTCCTTGATCGAGTTCGAGACGTTCGACCGCGCCAGCCCCAGCATCTCGGCAATTTCTTCGGCATGCAACGGGCGGTCGGACACGAACAGCAGCGCATGGATCTGCGCCACCGACCGGTTGACCCCCCACTGGCCGCCAAGGTTTCCCCAATGGAGGATGAACTCGGTCGCCGCCGGGGACAGTTTCGACTCATGTTCGATAAATTCTGTCATAACAGAAATATCAGTCATAACAGGTCGCCGGTCAAGCGGTTTTCGGGGCCGGGCGGCCGGTGACGATCGTAAGTTGCCCCATCCATCATCGTCACCCCGAACTTGATCCGGGGACCATGACCTGGAGCGCTACTATGGATCCTGCATCAGGTCCGGGATGACGAGCGGACGGCAAACGACCGATTGCGGACATGAGCGATCCTCCCCCAACGGGGGAGGGGGACCACCCGAAGGGTGGTGGAGGGGCACAGGAGGTTTACGCGGGGCTCTATTGAAACGCTCGATTTCTAGGGGCGTCGCCGCCGGGCACTACGTCAGCGACAAGGCAAACCGCCTGTGCCCCTCCACCAGCTTCGCTGGTCCCCCTCCCCGTGCCGGGGAGGATCGGCTACGTCCGCTCTTCGCCCCATAACGGCCATCAAACGAGCACGAAAAAGGGCGGCCATCCTGTCGGAGGCCGCCCCTTGATCTCGTTCGGTTAGGGCGAAGCTTAGGCTTCGGCCAGATCTTCTTCATATTGCTCGACCGGACCCGAATCCTGGCCCTTGGCATCGACGTCGCGATCGACGAGTTCGATGATCGCCATCGGCGCGGCATCGCTGGCGCGGATACCGGCCTTGATGACGCGCGCATAGCCGCCGTTGCGGTCCTTGTAACGCTCGGCCAGAACGTCGAACAGCTTGACCAGCTGCGTGTCGTCCATCAGGCGGCTCATCGCCAGGCGGCGATTGGCCAGGCCGCCACGCTTGGCCAGCGTGATCAGCTTTTCGATATAGGGACGCAGTTCCTTCGCCTTGGCGACGGTGGTCGTGATCTGCTCATGCTTGATGAGCGAGGCCGACATGTTGCGGAACAGGGCGGTGCGATGCGCGCTGGTGCGCTGCAGCTTCCGGCCACCTGATTTATGACGCATGATAACTTCCTTCGTTTGTCAGAGGGGCCGTGCGAGGTACCCCAAGCCAGGTCGATTGCGGGCCGACCCATTCCCGTTGTGAGCCCCGGCCGAAGCCGGGGCGCAAGATTATCCCAGCAGCTCTTGTTCGAGCTTCTTGGCCATTTCCTCGATGTTCTCCGGCGGCCAGCCGGGGATGTCCATGCCCAGACGCAGACCCATCGACGACAGCACTTCCTTGATTTCGTTCAAGGATTTGCGGCCGAAGTTCGGGGTGCGCAGCATTTCGGCCTCGGTCTTCTGAACCAGGTCACCGATGTAGATGATGTTGTCGTTCTTCAGGCAATTGGCCGAACGGACCGACAGTTCGAGCTCGTCGACCTTCTTCAGCAGGAAGCGGTTGAGCTGGTTGACGTCGCTTTCGTCGGCGGTGGTCGGCGATGCCGCCATGCCGATCATGCCGCTGTCGTTCATCGCTTCTTCGAAGTGAACGAAGACCTGGAGCTGGTCCTGGAGGATGCGCGCGGCGTAAGCGACGGCGTCTTCCGGGGTGATCGTGCCGTCGGTTTCGACGGTCAGGTTCAGCTTGTCATAGTCCAGTTCCTGACCGATGCGGGCATTGTCGACCTTATAGGCGACCTGGCGTACCGGCGAGTAGAGCGAGTCGACCGGAATCAGGCCGATCGGCGCGTCGATCGGACGGTTGGCGGTCGCGGGGACATAGCCTTTGCCGGTATCGGCGACGAGTTCCATGTTCAGCGTCGCACCATCGTCGAGGTGACAGATGACATGGTTCGGGTTCATCACCTTGATGTCACCCGACACCATGATGTCGCCGGCCTTGACGGTCGCGGGACCGGTCGCCGACAGCTGAAGCCGCTTCGGGCCTTCGCCTTCCATCTTGAGTGCGATCTGCTTCACGTTGAGCACGATGTCGGTGACATCTTCGCGCACACCGGCCAGGCTCGAGAATTCGTGGAGGACGTTCTCGATCTTGATCGACGTGATCGCCGCACCCTGGAGCGACGAGAGCAGCACGCGGCGCAGCGCGTTGCCAAGCGTCAGGCCAAAGCCGCGCTCGAGCGGCTCGGCGACGAAGGTCGCCTTGCGCTTGCCGTCGCTGCCAGCCTTGATTTCCAGGTTGCTGGGCTTCTTCAATTCCTGCCAGTTCCGGATATTGACAGTCATGGTCTTCCCTTTGCTTTTGGCGGGACGAATTGGGGGTCGACCAATTTGTCCGGCGTTAGGAGTTTAGCGGATGCGGCCCCGGAATGGGGCGCATCCGAAGCAGGCATCAGACGCGGCGGCGCTTGGCCGGGCGGACGCCATTGTGCGGGATCGGGGTCACGTCGCGGATCGAGGTGATGTGGAAACCGACCGCCTGCAGCGCGCGCAGCGCCGATTCGCGGCCAGCGCCGGGGCCCTTCACTTCGACTTCCAGCGTGCGGACGCCATGTTCGGCGGCCTTCTTGCCGGCGTCTTCGGCACAGACCTGCGCCGCATAAGGGGTCGACTTGCGGCTGCCCTTGAAGCCCATCATGCCGGCGCTCGACCAGGCAATCGCGTTGCCCTGTGCGTCGGTGATGGTGATCATCGTGTTGTTGAAGGTCGCGTTGACGTGGGCGACGCCCGACGAGATGTTTTTGCGTTCGCGCCGACGAAGGCGCTGCGGTTCACGAGCCATGATATTATCCTAACCTAATCCTGAATGGCCGGTGGCGGGCGATGCGCCGCTGCCCCGGCAGGGGAAACAAGGAAGCGCGCACCCCCCTTTGAGAGAGGGGCTGGACGCGCTCAGACCTTATTTCTTCTTACCGGCGATCGCCTTGGCCTTGCCCTTGCGGGTGCGGGCGTTGGTGTGCGTGCGCTGGCCGCGGACCGGCAGGCCCTTGCGATGACGCAGGCCGCGATAGCAGGCGAGGTCCATCAGACGCTTGATGTTCATCGCCGTGTTGCGGCGAAGATCACCTTCGACGGTCAGGTCGGCGTCGATCGTTTCGCGGATCTGCAGCACTTCGGCGTCGGACAGGTCCTGGACGCGGCGCGACTGGTCGATCCCCAGCTTGGTGGCGATGTCGACGGCGGTCTTGCGGCCGATACCGTGGATGTAGGTGAGCGCGATGATCACGCGCTTGTTGGTGGGCAAATTGACGCCCGCAATACGTGCCATGAGGTACTTTCTCCTGCTCCACAGGGCCGTAGGCAATCGGCCCCATCTCAAAGCGTCTGATTTCCAACGCAAAAAACGGACCACGAATGCGCGCATCGCGCTTCGCCGTCCGGTCATGATGTCGGAATGGAGGCGCAACTAAGGTGAGTCGGGCCGATTGTCAAGCGAAGTGCGGTGGTTTGCGCCGCGTTTCGACCGTCAGGATGCAGATGTAAGAGCGACCGCGCGGTCGTGCAAGCGATCCACCACCGCGGCATGGATTCCGGGGGCGCAGGCGATGACGCCAAAGGCCTGCGCGCGTGGGGTGTTGAACATCAGCGGCGCCCCAAACGCATCGGTGACAGTCGCCCCCGCCTCGGCCGCGATCAGCGCCGCGGCGGCGACATCCCACTCGAACCCCCAGCGCAACGTCGCGACCAGATCGGCGCGATCGTCGGCGACGAGTGCGATGCGCAGCGCGATGCTGTTCGGTTTGGTGACGATCACCAGATCGCTGTCGACGCGCGGCAGCGCATCGGCGGGGACGCGCGATCCGGCGAAAACTGTCCGCTGGCTGGCGTGCAGCGTTTCGCCGTTGAGCTGCGCGCCCTGCCCCTTTTGTGCGACCCACAATTCGTCGAGCGCCGGGGCGTAAAGGATGCCGAATTCCGGGGCGCCATCGATCACCAGCGCGACCGACACGCACCAGCCGGGACGGCCGCGGATGAAATCGCGGGTGCCGTCGATCGGATCGACGCACCACATCGCGCGGCACGCCAGCCGGTCGGCGTTGTCGGCGGTTTCTTCGGACAGCCAGCCGGCCTCGGGCACCATCGCGCCCAGCACCGCCTTCAACCGGGCATCGACCGCCAGATCGACGTCGCTGACCGGATTGTCGTGCGACTTGTTCCAGACATTGACCGCCTGCCCTTCGCCGCGCCACCGCGCCATCGCCATGTCGCCGACTTCGCGCGTTGCGGCGATCGCGGCTTCCAGGTTGCGGCCGGGCATTCGCTACGGACCTTCAGCTCGACGCGACGGTCATGCCGTCGATGCGCAGCGTCGGCGCGTTGATGCCGTGGCGGAATTCCAGGTCATTGGCCGGGACCAGCGCCGCAAACATCTCGATCAGGTTGCCCGCAATCGTGAATTCGGCGATCGGCCCGGCGATCACGCCGTCCTTGATCAGGAACCCCGACGCGCCGCGGCTGTAATCGCCGGTCACCGGGTTGACGCCATGCCCGATCAGCTCGGTGACATAGACGCCGTCGGCGATGCCCGCCATCAGCGCCGCCGGCGTTGCGCTGCCCGCCGCGAGGTGCAGGTTGCTTGCCCCCACCCCCGACGCGCCGCCGCCGCGGCTGGCGTGGCCGGTGGGGGTCAGACCAAGCTGCTTTGCCGACGCGGTATCGAGCAGCCAGCCGGTGACCTTGCCATCGGCGACGAGATCGCGCGCCGCGGTCGGCAGGCCTTCGCCGTCGAAGGCGCGGCTGCGCAGCCCGCGCAGGCGATGCGGTTCGTCGCGGATGACGATGCTGCGATCGAACAGCTCGCGATCTTCTTTGCCGAGCAGGAAGCTGGTGCCGCGCGCGATCGCCGGTCCGGCGATCGCGCCGAGCAGATGGCCGACGATACCGCCGCTGACCCGCGGGTCGAGGATGACGGGCACCTTGCCGTTCGGCGCCTTGCCGGGGTTCAGCCGCGCGACGGCCCGCGATCCGGCGCGCGCGCCGATGTCGGCGGCGCTTTCGAGGTCGGCCAAATGATGCGCGCTGTGCCAGCCATAGTCGCGCTGCATGCTGGCGCCTTCGCCCGCGATAACGCTGGCCGACAGGCTATGGCCGCTCGACCCGTAACCGCCGGCAAAGCCGTGGCTGGTGGTGAGCGCAAAGCGGGTGCGGCTGTGGCTCGCGCTGCCGCCTTCGCTGTTGGTCACCCCGGCAACCGCGCGCGCCGCTTCCTCGACCGCCAGCGCAGCGGCACGCAGCGCCGCGGGATCGGCTTCGCTGCCGTCGTCGAGGTCGAAATCGGGCACCGGGCCTTTGAACAACAATTCTTCGGGCGCCAGCCCCGCATAAGGATCTTCGGGCGCCTCGCGCGCCATCGCGACGCAGCGTTCGACCAGCTTGGTCAGCTCGGCTGCATCCATATCGGCGGTCGACACGCTGGCGCTGCGCTGGCCGACGAAGACGCGCAGCGAAATATCCTGCCCCTCCGACCGCTCGACATCCTCGAGCGCGCCGAGGCGCATCGAGACCGACGTGGCGGCGTTGCAATAATAAAGGGCGTCGGCGGCATCGGCGCCGGCCTTGGCGGCGGCGTCGCACAGCAACTGCGCGCGGTCGAGAGCTTCGGAAACGGTCAGCATTGCCGCGCCCTATACGGCGCGCGGCAGGGCGTCAAACCTGGCTGGCGGTGTTCAGCCTGCGATCGCCGCAATCGCGTCGGTTGCGGCCATCGCGCCGCTGACCCACAAAAATGGCAGCGTCAGTGCGGCAACCCACAGGCGGCGGACGTCGCGGCGAAAACGCGCGTGCAGCCCCCAGCTGGCAAGGGCTTGACGGCTGAGGTGATACCAGCGGCGTTCGGTCGATCGCGCGACGGGAACGGCCAGCGCGAGCAGGACGATCAGCGCGACAAAAATCAGCGTCGACGAGGCGCCCGCAGCGATTGCGCTCGACACCAGCCAGATCTGCAATGCGGCGAAAGCGACCAGCGCGGTCGCGGCGTGCCAGGTCATTCGGCGGCCAAGACTCCGTGCTGCCGGCACACTAGGTGACGTGCGCCGCCACAGGCGCGGTCCGAATGCTGATGCCATTTTTTCAGCCCCCTTAGGCTGGCGATTCCCAGAACGCCACGATTTCAGCCCAATATTCCCAAGTCAAGACAGGTTGGCACCGATTCGTTAACAATTCCGCTCGTTTCACCCCGGATTCGCAACAAAATCGCGCCAGGTCGCCAAAAAAACTGCCTGAATGGCCGGATCGCCCGCGCTTGCGGCGCTGAACCGCCCGCAAAATACGGCTGACGGTGGTCGAAGCCAATGCGCCGTTGGTCGAAGCCTTGCATCCGCTACCGGCGTTGATAGCGTCTATTCCTGGAACAACCGCTTTATTGCAACACGGGGAAAATCATCATGCGTTATCTGGCCCTTATTGCCGCCGCGACCCTGCCGCTCGCGTCTGCTTCGGCGGCCGAGGGCGACAAGCCCGCGGTCGAGCCCAAACCCGCTGCCCTGATCGCCGATGGGATGCCCGAGGTGCCGGCCGAGCTGTCGGCAGCAACGCGGCCTTATATGGAAAACCGCGGCGCGGGCTTTGTCGGATGGAACCCGATCGACAAATCGATGCTGATCGCCACCCGTTTTGGCAACACCGCGCAGCTCCACCGCGTCGCGATGCCGATGGGCGCGCGCAAGCAGCTGACCTTCGAGGCCGAGCCGGTGGGATCGGGCAGCTGGGCGCCGCAAAAGGCCGATGTGATGCTGGTGCAGAAGGATATCGGCGGCAACGAGTTCTTCCAGATCTATGCGATGAAGAACGGGCGGCTCGACCTGCTCACCGACGGCAAGAGCCGCAACGGGCTCAATGCGTGGAGCAAGGACGGTCAGTTCGTCGCCTTTACCTCGACGCTGCGCAACGGCCGCGACAGCGACATTTACGTCATGGACCCGCGCGATCCCAAGACGCGGCGGATGGTGGCACAGGTTGAAGGCGGCGGCTGGAGGCTCGTCGATTTCGCCCCCGACAAGAGCTGGGCGCTGGTCGGCAAATATACCTCGGTACAGAAATCGGACCTGTTCCGGCTTGACCTGGCCAGCGGCGCGATGACCCCGATCGGCGACCATAGCAAGACGGTGGCGCTCGGCGGCGCCACCTTTGCGCCCGACGGCACGATCTGGATGACCAGCGACGAGGGCAGCGATTTCCAGCGGCTCGGTACGCTCGACCCGGCAACGGGCAAGTTCACCCCGAAAGGCCCGGCGGAGAAATGGGATGTCGATAATTTCGACATCGCCGACGACGGCAGCTTCATCGCTTATGTCGTCAACGAAGCGGGGACGTCGAAACTGCGGCTGTTCGATCCGAAAACCGGCGCGGTGCGCACGGTCGACAAACTGCCCGCAGGGATCATCGGCGGGCTGGAGATTGCGCCGTGGGGCGACATCGGCATCACTTTCACGTCGGCGCGCAGCGCCGCCGATGCGTTCAGCGTCGACCCCAAAACGCTGGCGGTCACCCGGTGGACCGAAAGCGAAACCGGCGGCCTGGATGTGACCCAAAATGTCGAGCCCGAACTGGTGAAGGTCAAAAGCTTCGACGGGCTGGAGGTGTCGGGTTTCCTCTATCGTCCCGACCCCGCCAAATTCCCCGGCAAGCGCCCGCTGATCATGAGCGTGCATGGCGGGCCGGAGGGCCAGTCGCGCCCGGCCTTCATGGGGCGCAGCAACTATCTGCTCAACGAACTCGGCATCGCGCTCTTTTACCCGAACGTCCGCGGCTCGACCGGCTATGGCAAGACCTTCGTCAGCCTCGACAACGGCCCGTTCAAGCGCGAGGATAGCGTGAAGGACATGGGCGCGTTCCTCGATGCCTTAGCAAAGGACAAGACGCTCGACGCGGCGCGCTTCGGGCTGACCGGCGGCAGCTATGGCGGCTATATGTGCTACGCCGCGGCGATCCATAATGCCGACAAGCTGCGCGCCAACCTGTGCGTGGTTGCGATCTCGAACTTCGTCACCTTCCTGGAAAACACCCAGGACTATCGCCGCGACCTGCGCCGCGTCGAATATGGCGACGAACGCGTGCCCGAACAGCGCGCCAAGCTGATCGAAATCTCGCCGCTGACCCGCGTTGCCGAGATCAAGAAGCCGCTGTTCGTGGTGACGGGCGCCAACGACCCGCGCGTCCCGGCGTCAGAGGCCGACCAGATCGTCGCCGCCGTGCGCAAAAATGGTGGCACCGCCTGGCATCTGGTCGGGACCAACGAGGGTCATGGCTTCGCCAAGAAGGAAAATGCCGACTATAATTTCTGGGCGTCGCTGCTGTTCTGGAAGCAATATCTGCTGAATTGATCGCGCCCGCCAAACACGTCGTCATTGCGAGCGTAGCGAAGCAATCTAGAGCGTGCGGTAACCGCCCGGGGTTGCTTCCTCCGGCTTCCGCCGGGATCGCAATGACGGCGTGCGGAGTCAGCCCTGCGGCGGGACCGGCAACGGCTCGGCGTCGGCCTCGTCGGGCGCCGACGGTATCGGCGCCTGGCCGCTGGCCTGCCGCTCCAGCTCCTCGGCAGCTTTCTGCCGCTCGGCGAGCGCGCGTTCCTCGGCGAGCACCGCGGCTTCGACTTCGTCCGACGCGGCATCAATCCCCGCAAGCCGCTTGGCGCGCTCGTCGGCGATCATCGCCTGCCAGTCGGTCTTGTCGGCGGCCTGCCGTTCGGCCTTGGCGCCCGCGACCAGCGCCTGCGTGCAGCCGGTGAAGCCGCCCAGCCCGGTCGGCGAGCAGCTGTCGGTGCCAAAGCGGCCAATGCGTTCGACCGCGACGACCTTGTTCGCCCATGCTTCGTTGCGCACGTCGAGCGGATTGCCGCGCAGCATCTCGGGAACGCGGTAGCGTTCACCCTCGGGAAGTTTGGCGCAGACCAGGATTTCGTCGGCGGCGCCCTTTGGGCACTGATCATTGCCATAGACGACGACCTGGTTGACCTTTTCGCCGTCGACCGTCGCTTCCTGCGCCGCGGCGGGCAGGGGGACGGCGATACCGGCCAGGATCAGCGCAAACAGGGGCAGGCGGGTCATCGGATATTCCTTTGTCATATGTATCGGAATGCCATGTGCTCTCTGCACGAACAATGAACAATCCTATTTCCGTTCGCATCGAGCGAAGTCGAGATGCCTATCGGCCGTGTATGTCTTCGCGGTGTCTCGACTTCGCTCGACACGAACGGAATCGAGAAGTCGTTCTGCTAGATACGCTTCGACAGCGCGATGGCTGCACGGCAACCGGCGCGGATCGCCAGGCTCAGCACCGGATAGCCCGGCGCGCTTTCGGCACCGGCAGCAAGCGCGGCCTCCTTATGCTCCAGTTCCTCGGCGCGGAAATCGGCGACGGCGGCGCTTAGTTCGGGGTCGCTGTCGCCCAGTTCATCGAGCTGGTCGCGGTAATGGCGGTCGATCTCGGTCTCGACCGCGGCGGTGCACGCCATCGCGGCGCGCGGCCCCATCGCGGCGGTCACCGCGCCCAAAGCGAAGCCCGCGACGTTCCAGAACGGCTGGAGCGCGGTCGGGCGCACGCCGCGCTTCGCGATCATGGCATCGAAAAATTTGCGATGACGTTCTTCCTGCTCGGCCATATGCGCGATTTCGCGGGCCATCGGGTGGCGGTCGCCCATCACCGCGAGTTGGCCGGCATAGATGCGCGTCGCGCCATATTCGCCCGCCTGATCAACGCGGATCATCGATGCGGTGCGCCTGCCGGTCGTCTCGTCTGTCATGTGGCCGATGTGGTCCTGCGGCGCAGCAAGGTCAAGACGAGCGCGGCCGCGCCGAACGAAAAGATCGCGTTAAACCCGGCAAGCGAGATGCCCAGCAGCGTCCATTGCGGGGTGTCGCAGCGGATGAGCGGCGCGTTCATGATCGCGTCGAGCGAAACCGGCCCGCCGCCGCCCGTCGCGCAGGTGGTGATGCCTTCCCAAAAGCCATATTCGACCCCGGCGTGATAGACGCCGATGGCGCCGCTGATCGCGATAGCAAGGGCGGCGAGCAGCGTCAGCGCACGCATTGCCCGCTCGTTGGCGCGCAGCAGCAGCGCGAGCAACGCCAGCACGATCGCCGCCTGGTGCGGCCAGCGCTGCCAGTAACACATCTCGCACGGGGCGAGGCCAAAGCCATATTGCGACACCAGCGCACCGCCATAAAGCAGCAACGGTGCCAGGAATGCGACGAAGGGCGCGGAAAGCCGCGACTGGAGCATCAAAAACTATCCTGCAATCTAATCGTCATCCCGGCGAAGGCCGGGATCTCACCCTCGCGTCCCATCGCACCGGCGAGATCCCGGCCTTCGCCGGGATGACGGAGAGAAAAACGTGCGGCTTTCAAAAGCGAGCCTTTAGTTGCGCGCAGTCGGCTTGGCGGTCGGTTTGGCCGCGGGCTTGCTGCTCTGCGCCATGCGCGGCGCGGCCGGGCTGATCCGCCCGATCGTCTGCAACGCATAGTGGAGCTGGAAGTCCTCGATGCCCTTCGCCTTCAGGTCGGCGGCGCTCGCGGTGAAGCGCGGATTGACCTTTTCGTCCTTTTCGATCAGTCCATCGTCGACCTTTTTCTCGTTGATCAGGTGACGGCGCAGGTCGCTTTCGCGGAATTTCGGCCGCGACGCATAATCGGGATCGGACAGCTGCGGCACGCGGATGTCGGGATCGATCCCGCCCTCCTGCACGCTGCGCCCCGACGGGGTATAATAACGCGCGGTGGTCAGCCGCAGCGCGGTGGTGTCGGACAGCGGCAGCACCGTCTGCACCGATCCCTTGCCGAAACTGCGTTCGCCCATCACAACCGCGCGATGCTGGTCCTGCAGCGCGCCGGCGACGATTTCGGATGCCGAAGCCGACCCCGAATCGATCAGCACCACCACCGGCGCACCGCTGGCCAGATCGCCGGGTTCGGCAAAAAAGCGTTCGATATCGCCCTTGCGGCGGCCGCGCTGCGACACGATTTCGCCGCGTTCCAGGAACAGGTCGCTGATCCCGACCGCTTCGTCGAGCAGCCCGCCGGGGTTCGAGCGCAGGTCGAGGATCCAGCCGCGCGGTTTCTTGCCCAGCGATTTTTCGACCGCCATCATCGCGGCGCGCAAATCGGTGGTCGCATCGGCCGAAAAGCTGGTGACGGTCAGCACCCCGACGTCGCCGCTGACTTCCCATTTGACGGGTTTCAGGTCGATGACTTCGCGCGTCAACGACATTTCGATCGGCTTGTCCTGGCCTTCGCGGACAATGGTGACGTCGATCTTGGTGCCCGGTCGCCCGCGCATCTGTTCGACCGCCTCGTCCAGCGTCAGGCCAAAGATCAGTTCCTTGTTGATGTGGGTGATATAGTCGCCCGACTTGATCCCGGCCTTGTCGGCGGGGGTGTCGGCGGTCGGCGCGATGACCTTTACCACGCCGTCTTCCATCGTCACCGACAGGCCCAGTCCGCCATATTCGCCGTCGGTCTGGGTGCGCAGGTTCGAAAAGCCGCGGGCGTCGAGATAGCCCGAATGCGGGTCGAGGCTGGCGAGCATGCCGTTGATCGCGCCTTCGATCAGTTTCGAATCGTCGATCGGTTCGACGTAATTCGACTTCACTTCCAGATAGACGTCCATGAACCGCGAAATTTCTTCCTGCGTCTTGCTGTCGACGCTTGCCATCGCGCCGGTCGCGAGCGGTACGAGCGCCAGCGTCGAGAGCGCGGCGGCGCCCTGCCACAAGGCAAAGCGGCGCTTGGGAGACACGGGCGTTTTGATCGAGTCGGTCATTTGCGTCTTTCACTCAGGCGGGATTTCCCGCCTTATATACCCCGGCGCACCATCCTCCTACGCATTTGCGCGGGCGTCAAGCGGTGCATCCCGATAGGGGACAGCGCCCGAATGCGGGATTAACGCGCGCGATTACCCGATCATCGCCACAATATCGACCGGGCGGCCGCCGCGGCGCAGTTCGACGGTGATGCGGGGGTCGTCGGATCCCGCCCGTCCGACCGGGGCGCCACTGTCCAGCGTGTCGCCGACCGCGACCGACAATCCGATCATGCCGGTCAGCAACGAAACCCAGCCGCCGCCATGATCGATGATGACGATCTTGCCATAGCCGCGATAGTCGCCGGCAAAGCTCACCCGGCCGGGGGCAGGGGCGACGACCTGTCCGCCGGGACGCGCCGCGATCGTCACGCCGCGCGATCGCACCCCGCTGTCGTTGACCTCGCCCAGCCCGGCGACGATGCGGCCGACGACGGGCAGCCGGTACGCGCCTTCGGTCAGGGCCGCTTCGGCGGGCGCGGGCGGCGCGGCGTCGGCGATATTGGCGGCCGGGTTGCGCGGGCGCGGCAGCGGGCCGGCGAGCTGCGCCAGATCGGCGCGCACGGCGCCGTCGGCTTCGAGTGAATCCATCAGTTCGACGATGTCGCGGGCTTTCTCGCCCAGTCCCAGCGCGCGGTCTGCCTCGAGCTGCGCGCTGCTCATCAATTCTCGCGAGCGCAGTCGGCCTTCATTCTCCAGCCGCGTCAACGCGCCGCGCCGCTCGGACAGTTGGGCCTTGCTGGCCGACAGGGCCTTCAGCGCGACCGCCTGCTGTCGGCGCGTCGTCTGCAGCAGCGTCAATTCCTGGCGCACTCCGGCGGTGCGGCGTTCGATCACCGGCATCGCGGCGTCGATCACCGCGCGGGCGTGGACCATGTCGGTGAGCGAACCCGGCTGCGCCAGGACGCTAACCGGCGGCTGGCGCGATAGCTGCTGGAGCGAGGCGGCAAGTTCGAGCAAGGGTTGCTGCTGCTGTGCCAGCCGGGCGCGCTGCGCCGCCAGGCGGCGGCTGACCAGCGCGACGCGCGCTTCGCCTGCGCTGATGTCGGCTTCGGCCGACTGGATTCGCGCGGCCAGCGCGGCGCTGCGTTTCTTCAAACGGTCGGCTTCGCTGCTGGCGGCGGCGGCCTGCGCTTCCAGCCGGGTGCTGCGCGCCATCGCCTCGGCCGATTGCTGCTTGGCGCTGAGCAACTGGTTGCGTTCGCGCGCCGCGATCGCCTGCGGGTCGAAAATGTCGCTTTGCGCCAGCGCCAGCGCGCCGCCCGTAAACAAGGCGGCGATAGCCAATACGGCAAGCGCCCGCCTCATTGCCGACCCTCGCGGTGATAGGGGTGGTTCGCGACGATGCTGGTGGCACGCCACAATTGTTCGGCGAGCATCGCGCGCGCCATCAGGTGCGGCCAGGTCGCGCGGCCAAAGGCGATGACCTTGTCGGCGCCCTCGCGCTCTTCCGGCGTAAAGCCGTCGGCGGCGCCCAGGCAAAAGCGTGCCTCGCGCACCCCGCCGTCGCGCCATTTTTCCAGCAATTTCGCAAATTCAATCGACGACATCTGGTCGCCGCCTTCGTCGAGCAGCACGGTGCGGCACTTGTCGGCGGCGGCGGGCATGCGCCCGCCTGTATCCGGAAGCTCCGAAATCTTCTGCGCCCAGGTCACACGCTTCATATAGCGTTCGACCAGTTCGGCCTCGGGCCCGCGCCCGATGCGTCCGCGCGCGATGATGTGCAGCAACATGCCCGCCGTCTTACAGGATCAGCGGGCGTGAGCCATTAATTTGCTGCGGTAACCGGCGGCGCGTCGCCGAACGACCACATGCGCTCCAGGTTGTAAAAGCTGCGCACCTCGGGGCGGAACAGATGGACGATGACGTCGCCCGCATCGAGCAGCACCCAATCGGCATTGGGCAGCCCTTCGACGCGAACCGGACGGCCCGCTTCCTGTTTGATCCGCTGCGCCAGTTTTTCGGCAATCGCCGAGACGTGGCGCGTCGACCGGCCGCTCGCGATCACCATATGATCGGCGATGCTGCTTTTGCCGGCAAGCGGGATGGAGATGGTTTCCTGGGCCTGATCCTCATCCAGCTGGTGGAGGATCAGCGCGTGGAGCGCGTCCACGTTATCATTGGCGGATGCGGCGCCCTTGGCGGCATCCTGGGTTGCGGAGATCAAATGCGTCCTTTCCTGTTCGTGTCCACAAGCCGCGAACGCGTGATCGGGTCGCGCAAAGCGCGGCCTTCATAGCGTTCGAACCAGCGGGGGTTGGCCTGCCGTATCGCAGTTGCGGATCGCACATCGGGCGAAAAACGCAGGAACACGAGGGCGGGCGGTCTCCAGTCCGTCCAATGCAATTTCTGGTCCACGGGCCGGACGAAGCGCCGAAGCCAACCCATCGCACGTCTTGCGTGGGCGCGGTCACTATAGCCCGGACGCGCGATAACCGCAATCGGCATGAGTCGGGCAATTCCCCGCCAGTCGCGCCATTGGGGCAACTGGACCAGATTGTCGGCCCCCATGATCCAGATAAACTGCCGATCGGGGTAACGCCGGACGAGCTTTTTCAACGTGTCGATGGTGTAGCGCGTGCCCAATTCGGCCTCGATTCCCGTCGCGCGAATCGGTGACCGCCGCGCCGCGCGCTGCGCCGATCCGAGCCGCGCGGGGAGCGACGCCATGCCCGCCTTGGGCTTGAGCGGATTGCCCGGTGACACCAGCCACCACAGTTCGTCCAGCCCCAGCGCATCGATCGCGTTCAAACTGATCGCGCGATGCCCGCCATGCGCCGGATTGAAGCTGCCGCCGAGGAGGCCGGTGGGGATCATGGCGCGGATCGCCAGTCTTCGCGGACATGGCGCACCCGGACGATATGGACCGTGCTGCGTTCAGGCCGATAGATCAGCAAAAACGGACTCTCGGCAACATGCCATTTACGATACGCTGTGCCATCAATCTTCGGACCGGCGAGCGGGTTCTGCTGCAGAAATCTTGCCGCCGCCAGAGCGTTGCGGGCCGCACGATTGGCAAACTCGAGATCGAGCTGGCTGTAGTGATCGTCGATATGCGCGAGATCGGCCCGAGCGGTCGGAGCCCAGACGATGCCGGGTTTCACATTCAGGCTGCTTGTTTTCCGGCGCGCTTGGCAATCCGTTCCTCAAGCCAGCTTTCCATCTCTTCCTGGGTATAGAAATTGCCTCCCGCAATTTCATCTTCGCCCACTTTGACGAATTCCAGAAACTCGGTCTCGCGTTTCACATATTCGCGCACGGCTTGGGCAACCAACCACGACCTTGACCGATCAAGCTCTTCCGCGAGCCGGTCGAGATCTTTCAGCGTCGATGTATCGACGCGCGCAGAAATAGGCGACGTTGCTTCCATGGGTTTGATGTATCACTTGTATACAAACGATTCAAGGCCGTGTTTGGCCGCTTCCCCGTACCAGCCATTTATACGTCGTCAGCCCTTCGAGCGCGACCGGTCCCCGCGCGTGCAGCCGCCCCGTCGCGATGCCGATTTCGGCGCCTAATCCGAATTCGCCGCCGTCGGCGAATTGGGTCGAGGCGTTGTGCATCACGATCGCGCTGTCGACGCTCGTCAGGAAACGTTCGGCGACCTCTGCATCTTCGGTCGCGATCGCGTCGGTGTGGCGACTCGAATGCGCGTCGATATGCGCCAACGCACCTTCAACGCCATCGACCAAGGCAATCGACACGATCGCGTCGAGATATTCGGTGTCCCAGTCGCCCGCCGATGCCGGATCCACATGCGGGCTGAGCGCCGCGACCGCCTTGTCGCCGCGGACCTCGCAGCCTGCCTTGACCAGCGCATCGATGATCGCCAGCGGCGCCGTATATGCGCGGTCGATCAGGATCGTCTCGGTCGCGCCGCACACGCCGGTGCGGCGCATCTTGGCATTGACCGAAAGCTCGACGGCCTTCACCGGATCGGCGGCGCCGTCGATATAGAGGTGGTTGATCCCGTCCAGGTGCGCGAGCACGGGCACCCGCGCCTCGTCCTGCACGCGCGCGACCAGCCCCTTGCCGCCGCGCGGAATGATGATGTCGATCAATCCCTGCGCGCGCAGCATTGCGCCGACCGCGGCGCGGTCCTGCGTCGGCACCAGCTGCACCGCATCGGCGGACAGCCCGGCCTCGACCAGCCCCGCGGCAAACGCCGCATGGATCGCCCGGTTCGAATGGACCGCCTCGCTGCCGCCGCGCAGGATGACGGCATTGCCCGACATCAGCCCGAGTGCCGCGGCGTCGGCCGTCACATTGGGACGGCTTTCATAGATGATGCCGACGACGCCCAGCGGCACGCGCACCCGGCTGAGCACCAGCCCGTTGGGCCGCGTCACCCGGTCGATCTCGGCGCCCGCCGGATCGGGCAGCGCCGCGATGGCGTCGATCGCGGCGGCCATGTCCGCCAATCGCCCTTCGTCGAGCCGCAACCGGTCGAGCATCGCGCCCGACAGTCCGTTCGTCCGGCCGGCTGCCATGTCCTCTGCATTGGCGGTCAGGATCTCGTCGGCGCGGACCCGGATCGCGGCCGCGGCGGCGACCAGCCCCGCGGCCTTGCCCGCCGTCGGCGCCAGCGCCAGTGCTTTCGCCGCGGCGCGCGCCCGCGCGCCCATGTCGGCGATCAGGGCGGCGGCATCGCCGGGCATCGGCGGCGCGGTGAGGGCTTCGGCGGTCATGGCGCCGCCCTATCACGCTTTGCTTGGCGCGCGAAAGTCCCGTTGCGCCCAGCTTCGCCCGCCTTTAGGCAGGCGCGATGAGCGGGGACATCGAAGGCATCGGGGCGGCGGTAACCGCGGGGCTGGCGGGCCGCGCGGTCGAACCGCGGCATGGCGGACGCGCGGGCGGCGGGGGCGAATCATCGCCCGGGCTGCGTTGCCTGAATTGCGGCGCCAGCCTGGTGGGATCGCATTGTCACCAGTGCGGCCAGCGCGCCGACGTTCACCGCAGCTTCGGCGCGATCGGGCACGATCTGGTCCATGCGATCTTTCATTTCGAGGGCAAGATCTGGAACACGCTTCCCCTGCTGGCATGGCGGCCCGGTGACCTGACGCGGCGTTATATCCACGGTGAGCGTGCGCGCTTCATCTCGCCGTTGGCGCTGTTCCTGTTCGCGGTGTTCCTGACCTATGCGGTGCTCGCGATGGTCGGCAGCGGCGGCAGGGTGGGCGAGGATATTGCCAGGGCGGCCGAGGCGCAGACGCGGTCGAACGCCCTCAAGGAAAGTTTCGAGGAAGAGGTCGACCGCGTCGACGCGCGCCTCGCCGCCAAGGATCTGCCCGCGGTTGAACGGCAACAGCTGATGGACGAGCGCGCAACGCTCCAGAAAAGCGCCGGTTACCTCCGCATCGCGCGCCGCCTGACCCCGGCCGAACTCGAAAAGGGGCCACCGGTGCTAGACGATCCGGTCGATCAGGTGATGACCGGCGCCGATTTTCTGTCGCAGACGAAGGTCGATACCGGGGTGTCCTTCATCGACGCGGGCCTGCAAAAGGCGATCGCGAACCCCGCGCTGATGTTCTACAAGCTTCAGGCGAACGCGTATAAATTCGCGTGGGCGCTGATCCCGCTGTCGCTGCCCTTTCTATGGCTGCTGTTTCCATTCAGCCGCCGCTTCCACACTTACGATCATTTCGTCTTTATCACCTATTCGATCAGCTTCATGCTGCTGTTGTTCGTGGCGGTGCGGCTGTTCAACCTGATGATCTTTGGTGATGTCGCGACGGCCTTCGCGCTGCTCTATGTGCCGTTTCATATGTATCGCCAGCTGCGCGGCGCCTATCGCTCGTCGCGGTTCGGGGCGTTCGTGCGCACCAATTTGCTGCTGTTTTTCAGCCTGTTTTCGGTGATGATATTCATGTTCCTGCTGCTTGCGCTCGGGGTGATGGGTTAGTTCGATCCGCGCGCCGAATCGTAACAAAGGCCGGGCAAAGAACCCGGCGGCCGTGGAGGAGAATTGCGATGCATCATCAATGGGGCGAAATGGATCGGCGCCAGCTGATCGCGCTGGGCACCGCCGGCCTTGCGGCCTTGTCGCTGCCCGGCGCGGCGGCGGCGATGATGGCGCAGGGCTTTACCCACGGCGTCGCGAGCGGCGAACCGGGGGCGAATTCGGTCCTGCTGTGGACGCGCTACGCCGCGGCGAGCGACACGATGCTCACCGCCGAATTGTCCGAAACATCCGATTTCGCCAAAATTTCCGGCGGCGGCAGCGTCACCGCAATGGGCGACCGCGACCACACCGCCAAGCTGGTGGTCGCCGGCCTCGAACCCGGCCGCTGGTATTATTACCGCTTCGTTGCCCCCGATGGCACCAAATCGCTGACCGGCCGCACCCGCACCTTGCCCGCGGGGCCGACAGGCGCGTTCAATATCGCGCTGTTTTCCTGTTCGAACCTGCCGTTCGGCTGGTTCAATGCCTATGCCCACGCCGCGGCGCGGCAGGACATCGATCTGGTCGTTCATTCGGGCGACTATCTCTACGAATATCCGGTCGGCGACTATCCCTCGCTCAAACAGGCGGTGCCGGGCCGCGACATCCAACCGGCCCACGAGATGGTCGCGCTCGCCGACTATCGCCTCCGCTACGCCGCCTATCGCAGCGACCCCGACCTCGCGCGGCTGCACGCGTTGTTTCCGATGATCGCGCAGTGGGACGATCATGAAATCACCAACGACAGCTGGAAGGGCGGGGCAGAGAATCACAATGATGGGGAGGGTAGCTGGCCCGGCCGCGTCGCCGCCGCCGAGCGCGCCTATCGCGAATGGATGCCGGTCGCCGACACGCGCTGGCGCGATTATCAGGTCGGCGACCTCGCGACGATCTTCCTTCCCGAAACGCGCCTGACCGGCCGCGACAAGCCGTTCGAGATCGACGAGATCGTGGCCGGCGGCGGCGATGCCGCGGCGCGGCTCAAGCAATTTGCCGAGGGTGGCTACCGCGACGCGGGTCGGCAATTGCTGGGGGCGGAACAGGAAAAATGGCTGTTGGGCGGTCTCGCCGCGTCAACACGGGCGGGCACCCGCTGGCAGGTGTGCGCGCAACAGATCGTGATGGGCAGCCTGTTCACCCCGCCCGAGTCGAAAGACTGGTTCGGTGCCACCGCGGCCGACAATGTCCGCCGCCGCATCGAAACCGCGCAGACCGCGGCGAAGGCAGGGCTGCCGTTCAACATGGATGCCTGGGACGGCTATCCGGCGGCGCGCTCGCGCCTGCTCGCCGCGGCGCAGCGCGCCGATGCGAATCTGGTCACACTGTCGGGCGACAGCCACAATGGCTGGGCGTTCGACCTCAGCGAAGACGGGCGCCCGGCGGGGATCGAAATAGGCGGGCACAGCGTGACCTCGCCCGGCTACGAAGCCTATACCCGCGGCATTTCGGACGCCACGCGGGTGTCGGCGCTGCGCGCCGCATCGCCGCAGCTCAAATGGGCGAACACCCAGGATCGCGGCTATGTGACGGTGCAGCTGACGCGCGATCGGGTGACGGCGAACTGGCACAGCGTCGAAACGATCCGCACCCATACCCCGGTGCTGAAAGGCACGCACAGCATGACCGCGGCGCGCGGGCGGCGGAAATATGACGTGGCCTGATCTTTCTTCGCCCTTGATGGGGGAAGGAAATGCAGCCTTGCGCCTTTGGCGCTAGGCGGAGTTGGATGGGGGTGATGGTGCGCCCTTCGACTTTCGTCTCAGGACGAGGCGGCACCCCCACCGCTGCGACTAACGAACAAGTTCGTAAGTCTCGCTGCCTCCCCCATCGAGGGGGAGGGGGCAGGAATCAACTATAAGGCGGCGTATCCTCGAACTCGGCGAACCACGGATAATCATCCGCGACGCTGACGGTGAAATTCGCCGGGCGTTTTTCGAGGAAGCTCGACACCCCTTCGGCGGCGTCGGCGCTCCGCCCGCGCGCAAAGATCGCGCGGCTGTCCCAGCGGTGGGCGCTCATCGGGTGCGGCGCGCCCAGCATCCGCCACAGCATGTGGCGGGTCAGCGCCACCGACACCGGGGCGCTATGATCGGTCAGCTCGCGCGCCTTGGCGATTGCGGCATCGACCAGTTCGCCGGGCTTGTGGACCGATTGCACCAACCCCTTTTCATGCGCTTCGGCGGCATCGATCAGCCGCCCCGAATAACACCAGTCGACCGCGGTCTGGATGCCGACGAGCCGGGGCAGGAACCAGCTCGATGCCGCTTCGGGCACGATGCCGCGCCGCGCGAACACGAAGCCGTAGCGCGCGGTCTCGCTGGCAAGCCGCGCATCCATCGACAGCGTCATCGTCGCGCCGATGCCGACCGCGGCGCCGTTGATCGCTCCCAGGACAGGTTTCTTGCAGTCGAAGATCCGCATCGACACGCGGCCGCCCGAATCGCGGATCAGCGGGTGCGACCAGTCGATCGTGCCGTCCTCGGCGACCGGACTCGCCGACATGCCGTCGGGCAGGATCGCCTGTTTGTCGGTGCGCTTGTCATAATCGAAGGTTGCGGCGCCCTGGCCCAGATCGGCCCCGGCGCAATAGGCGCGGTCGCCCGAGCCGGTGAAGATCACCGCGCGGACGCCATCGTCGGCGTCGCATTCGTCGAGCGCGGCGACAATCTCCAGCATCATTTCGGTGGTAAAGGCGTTCATCCGGTCGGGCCGGTGGAGCGTCAGCAGCGCGATGCCTTCGTGGCGGTCGAGGCGAATCTGGTCATATCGAGTCATAAGTTGCATTGTGCCACGGATTGACCGGCGCGCAAGGCCGTCGTCGCGCGGTCCCGATGTCAGCGCATGGCGATGTTGTCGCCGGTCAGTTTGCGCTGGCGATGCGCCGCGACCTTGGCGCGATTGCCGCACACCGCGGCGCTGCAAAAACGGCGGCGGTGCGCCTTGGTGCGATCGAGGAAAAGCAAGGTGCATCCGGTACCGGCGCAGGCCCGCACCAACCCCGGATCCTCGTGGGCGAACAGCAAGGCGATCTGCCGGGCGATCAGGGCGGGCAGGGCGGCGGGGCGATCGAGCAGCGGCCGCGCGACGGGCGTGCCGCCGGGTGCCAGCCGCCACACGAACGGGCCGTGCCGCAACAGCGCGTCGAGCATCGCTCGCGCCGCGCCGATGTCGCGCCCCGCCTGCCAGTCGGCGACCCAGCCGCGCGCCGCTTCGCGCAGGTCGCGGGCTTCGGCGGCGACGCGGTCAAGCGCGGCCGCGCCGATGGCCGTCGACGATTGCGCGGCTTCGTCCGCGGTCAGCAATCCTGCCGCGATCAGCCAACCGGCAAAGGATCGGCCGTCGGGGATCGTCTCAACCACCACACCGTGCGGGGCAAAGGCGGAGTTGAGGAAATCGAGCGCCGGGTGGCTGCCCAGGAACAGCGGGGTCATGATGGATGATGTAACGACATAAAATTTATTTGACAAGTTAGTTCGAATAACTATTTAAAAGGCATATCAAACGTTACACGGAGAATCCCATGCCCCGCCTTTCCCGCCGCCACAGCCTGATCCTGACCCTCGCGATCCTGGCTGCGTCCCCCGCTCTCGCCCCCGCCGCGATGGCGGCGCCGGCGGCGACCGCCGCCGCGCCCGAAGTGCGCTACGCTACGGTCAAGGTCGACGGGCTCGACATTTTCTATCGCGAAGCGGGGCCAAAGGACGCGCCGGTCATCCTGCTGCTGCACGGTTTTCCGGCATCGTCGTTCATGTATCGCGACCTCATTCCGGCGCTCGCCACCCGCTACCGCGTCATCGCCCCCGATTACCCGGGCTTCGGGTACAGCAGCGCGCCGCCGCCCGCGGACTTTACCTACAGCTTTGACCGGTTCGCCGATGTCATGGATGGATTCACCGCGAAACTCGGTCTGACCCGCTACGCGCTGTACATGCAGGATTTCGGCGGCCCCGTCGGCTTCCGGCTTGCGTCGCGGCACCCCGATCGCGTCAGCCACCTGATCGTTCAGAATGCCAATGCCTATGCCCAGGGTCTGCCCGACAGTTTCTGGGCGCCGGTGCGCGGCTTGTGGGCGGCACCGACGGCGGAAAATTTCGGCCGGATCCGCGATGCGGCGATGTCCGACGCGGCGCTCGAATGGAACTATACCCACGGCGTCCGCGACCCGGCGCGGGTCAATCCCGACAGCTGGATGCTGCAACGCGCGCTGCTGGCGCGGCCGGGCAACAAGGATGCAATGCTCGCGCTGCTCTATGACTATCGCACCAACCTGGCGCAATATCCGGTGTGGCAGCGTTATTTCCGCGACCATCGCCCGCCGACCCTGATGGTGTGGGGCCAGAATGACATCATCTTCCCGGCCGCGGGCGCGCGCGCCTATCTCGCCGACCTGCCCGATGCCGAACTCCACCTGCTCGACACCGGCCATTTTGCCCTGGAGGACAAGGTCGGCGACATTGCGGTCCTGATCGACCGATTCATGGCCAAGCCGGGGCGTTAGTGCCCGTCGGGCGGCGCCGAGCCAAGATGGATGACGCGCCCGCGCTTTCGCGCTATAGGCCTCCGCACCGCCCCGGCGCCGCGCCTCGAAATGAGTCGCCCTCGCCGGGGCCATTCATTTGGTTCGGACAGAAAGTTTGTGCGCATGGCCCGTCGCCGCCAGATTTACGAAGGCAAAGCCAAGATCCTCTACGAAGGCCCGGAACCGGGCACGCTGATCCAGTATTTCAAGGATGACGCGACCGCGTTCAACGCCCAGAAAAAGGGCACGATCAGCGGCAAGGGCGTGCTCAACAATCGGATTTCCGAGCATGTGTTCACGCTGCTCGGCAACATCGGGGTGCCGCATCACTTCATCCGCCGCCTCAACATGCGCGAACAGCTGATCCGCCAGGTCGAAATCGTGCCGATCGAGGTGATCGTGCGCAACGTCGCCGCGGGCACGCTGTCGAAGCGCCTCGGCATCGAGGAGGGCACCCAGTTGCCCCGCACCCTCATCGAATATTGCTACAAGGACGACGCGCTCGGCGATCCGCTGGTCGCCGAGGAGCATATCGCCTGCTTCAACTGGTGCAGCCAGGACGAGCTCCACGACATTCAGGACATGGCGATCCGCATCAACGACTTCATGTCGGGCATGTTCGCGGCGGTCGGCATTCGCCTCGTCGACTTCAAGCTCGAGTTCGGGCGCCTGTACGAAGGCGACTTCAGTCGCATCATCCTGGCCGACGAGATCAGCCCCGACGGCTGCCGCCTGTGGGACATGACGACGAACGAAAAGCTCGACAAGGACCGCTTCCGCCGCGACCTCGGCGGCGAAGTCGAAGCCTATCAGGAAGTCGCGCGGCGGCTGGGCCTGCTGCCCGAGGGCGGCGAGAATGCGGTGCTCGATCTGGAAAGCCACCGGAAGAAAAAGGGTAGCTGAGGCTTCCCAACAATGGTCGTCCCGGCGAAGGCCGGGATCTCATCGTCGCGTCATGACGCACCGGCGAGATCCCGGCCTTCGCCGGGATGACGGCTTGTTCTACTGCTCTCGCGCCCTCAAATATTGATGCTCGTCGGGATCAAGCTCGGCTGCAAATAGGGGTAAGGCTGCATGCGCTCCGCATTGCGCGCCGCAATCTCGGCCTCGACCCCCGCCAGCGCCGCCTGAAACCACGCCAGCGGCCCCTCGGCGCCCGTCACCCGCGGATCCTGGAACCACGCCGGATAGGGAAAGGCGTTGCCGCGATAATCGCCGAGCGGCCGGTAATGCACCGACCCCAGCAGTTCGAGCACGTTCAATTGTTCGAGCGCGAGCGCCATCGGCGGCATCATCGCCAGCCAGCCCGCCTTGTCATGCCCGCGCTGCCCGTTCGGCGCCGCCTGCCACCCGGCGCCGGTCACCGCGGGCGCGAACGCCATGATGTCCTTTTGCGGAAAGTTCACCGCGGCATGCTGCGCGCTCGCGGTAAACATCACCATCGTGCAAATATCGGCGAGCTGTCCGCGGCTGGTCACCGGCCCGAAGCCCTTGACCTTTGCTTCGCCCGCCAGGCACGCCGCCCATGCGGCCAGCTCGGTGTCGGCGACGATGTCCGCGTCGCTCGCATAATAAAGGTCGATATATTGCCGCGCCCATTCGTGAATCGCGTTCCACACCAGCAACGCGTCGTCGCGGTACGGGAAGTCGGCGAGGGCGGAATCGACCCCGACGCCGCGCTCCGCAAGATCGGCGGGAAGCATTTTGCCATGAAAATCGAACGCCAGCCGCGCATCGACTGCAGCCTGCTGGCTCGATGCGATCGTGCCCGCGAAAATATGGTCGATCGGTCCATCGGCGGCGATCAGCGAGGTTGCCGCCTGGTCGTTGATGAACAGCGTCCCCTCGAAATGCGGCACGAGCAGCGCCCAGACCGGATGTACGTCGGCCAGATGGCGGTGGGTTGCCACCGCAAAGGCCTCGATCACCAAATGCGTGCGCGCCAGATGCGCGAACAATTCGTGATAATTGCCGTCGGCAACCTGCACGACGAACTTCGCCATTTCCCAGCCCCATTGCCGGTTGGCGGCGGGGGAGGGGGTGAAGATCGGCCAGTCGGCGGGATCCTGCCCGCACTGGATCGCCACCGGCACCAGCGACGCGCCGCCCGGCGGCACCGCGAACAGCGCCAGCGGCTGCCACGCATATTTGGCCGCGCCGCCATAAGTGCCGGGATCGAGGACCTCGAGCGGCTGATAATCGAGCAGGAACAGACGGCCGTCGGCGAGCGCCGCCGCCAGCGTGTCGCCGTTCACCACCGCCTGATATTGCGCATCGGACAGCGGAAACTTGGCGGGCAGCGCGCCGGTGACCGCGGCGATCAGCATCGGGTTCGGTCCCTGCACGCGCAGCCGCGCGAAATTGCTGTCATCCTGGAACATATAGCTGACGCCCGGCACGGGCAGGGTGGCGAACAGCGCGCGATACGCCTCGATGCTGCGCGGTGTCTGGCGGCCAAGCCCCGCGGCTTCATCGACCTTCATCAAATCTTCGAGCCGCTCCTTATAGCCCGTCAGCAGCGCGACATGCGCGTCGCGTTCGGCCGCCGCGACGGCATTTTCGACGTCGCCGACGATCCGTGCGAAAATATTTCCGCCGCTGTGGACGCCATGCTCCACCGCGATCTTGGCAGTCGACACTTCGATCGCGTCGCATTCGGCCAGCGCGGCTTCATATTGGGCACGGGGGCTGGCGAGTTCGCCTTTATCGATCCCGCCAAGCATCACGGTCAGCGCGTTACGGACGATGCCCAGCCCGACTCCGATCAGGATCACGAACCAGGCAATCGTCGGTTCGTCATTCTTTGGTACGTCGCTGGCCAGCGGCACCCCGGGCAGCGTCGGGACGTCTGTCGTCCACCGATAGACCGCCTGCGTTGCCGCGAGCTGGGCGGCGCGCGCCGCCTGCGCGGCGGGGGTGTCCTGCTGCGGCAATGTCGGGTCGGCGGACGGCATCGGCGCCGTGGGCGCGGCGGTGGCGGGGGTCAGCGGCGGCATCGCATAAGACATGGCTTGGCTCCTGTCGGGCGCGTGAAATCGGTCGCCGCTTGTCACCGGACATGGTTAATATTTCGCAAGCCATCGGCCTGCTACCGTCCCCTAGGCCTGTGATAAGACGCGGTTTCGATCCTTAACCGATGCTTTACCCCTGCTTGCTATCCGGTGGTGATGACGGGGGTCTTTAACAGATTGATCACGCGGATTTTTCCGCCGGTTCCGGAGGATATTCGGGACGATTTCGCGGTTTTGCGGGCCAATCGCGTCGAAACGCTGACCCCGATGCTGTTCCTGATGCTGGCGGCGACCACCCCGACTGCGATCTACGCCGGGGTCGCCACCGTGCATCCGGTCATCCGCATCGGATTTCCGGCGATCCTTGCCATCGTCGGCGTCCTCGGTTTCCTGTTCCTGATGCACAATCGCGGCCGCCGGATGAGCCCGCGCCGCGCGCGACGGATGATCCGCGAAGCGAGCTGGGTGTCGGGCATCACCGGGCTGATGTGCAGCGTCTGGACGGTGACCAACTGGCTCGCCGCGCCTGCGGCGACGCACAGCTATTATGCGATGATCATGGCGATGGGCTCGCTCGCGACCGCCTATTGCCTGTCGTCGATCCGCTTTACGACGTTCCTCAATCTGGGCGTCGGGCTGGCGCCGATCGCGCTGTTGATGCTGACGTCGGGGCATCCGCCCGAAATCGCCGCCGGCACCAGCCTGGTCATCGCGACCCTGTTCCTGCTCCGCATGGTGGTTCAGCAGCACGGCCAGGTGATCGACCTGCTCGAATTGCAGCGGCAGATGCGCGAGCTTGCGCACACCGACCCGCTCACCGGCCTCGCCAATCGCCGCGAATTCGATCTCCGGCTCGACCAGGAAATCGCCGCCGCCGCTGGCGATAGCCGCTTCGCCATCGCATTGCTCGATCTCAACGGGTTCAAGCCGGTCAACGATCGGTACGGCCATGCCGTCGGCGATTTGCTGCTGTGCGAAATCGCCGAACGGCTGCGCCGCGCGTGCGGCCAGCATGCCGTGGTGGCGCGGCAGGGCGGCGACGAGTTTGCCATTCTTGCACCCGCCGGATCGCCGCTGCTGGCGACGTCGCTTGCCGATCATATCCTGGCGGCGCTCGCCGCGCCCTATCGCATCGACGACCGTCCGATCCGTGTGGGAGCCAGTATCGGCACCGCATTATGGCCTGAACACGGGCATAGCGCGCGCCAGCTGTTCGAGGTCGCCGACACCGCGCTTTATGCCGCAAAGGCCGTCGATCGCGGCCAGACGTCGTCGGTCGAAAGCATCGGGCGGGTCGCGTAACCAGCGCTTGACCGCTCGCGGGGCGGTGGCCACACCGGCGCGATGACCAAATCCCTTGTCCGGCGCGCTTCGACCGCCCTGTCGCCCCTCGTCCTTCTCGCCGTCACCGCCGCGCCGGTCTTTGCCAGGGAAGCGTCGGCGCCCGCTACCGAAACCACCGCCGCGACCAACCCGCAGACCGACGCGGCCAGGGCCTGGAACTTCGCCGCCAGCGATGTGCCGGTCGACCCCAACATCGTCTTTGGCGTGCTGCCCAACGGGATGAAATATGCGCTGCTGCAAAACAGCACGCCCAAGGACAGTGTCGTTCTGCGCATGCGCTTCGACGTCGGCAGCTTTGCCGAGGCCGACGACCAGCGCGGTCTTGCCCATTTCCTTGAACATATGGCGTTCAACGGTTCGACCAATGTGCCAGAGGGCGAGATGATCAAGCTGCTCGAACGCAAGGGGCTGGCGTTCGGCGCCGATACCAATGCCTCGACCGGGTTCGACGAGACGATCTACAAGCTCGACCTGCCCAACGCCTCCGACGACCTGATCGACACCGGGCTGATGCTGATGTGCGAAACGGGCAGCGAGCTGACGATCGATCCCGCCGCGGTCGACCGCGAGCGCGGCATCATCCTGTCGGAGCGGCGCGCGCGCGACACCTATCAACTGCGCGGCGTGATCGACCAGTTTGATTTCCAGATGCAGGGGATGAAGGTCGCGAGCCGGATTCCGGTCGGCACCGAAGAGGTGATCAAGACCGCCCCCGCAGCACGCTTGCGCGACCTGTACGACCGCTATTACCGTCCCGAGCGCGCGACGCTGGTGATCGTCGGCGATTTCGATCCGGCGGCGGTCGAGGCAAAGATCACGGCGCGCTTTGGCGACTGGAAGGGGCGTGGCCCGGCCGGGGCCGATCCCGACATCGGTAATATCGACTATAAGCGCCCTGCCGCGGCCGATGATTTCATCGACCCCGCGATCCAGGATTCGGTGACCATCGCCGCGTTCAAACCCTGGACCGAAGAAGCCGATACCAGGGCGAAGCGCGCCCGCACGCTGGCCGAAGATGTCGGCGAGGGGATCGTCAGTCGCCGACTGGCCAAGATCGCCTTGGACGAGGATTCGCCGATCCTCGTCGGCTATTTTGCGGAAGCCGGCGGGTGGAAGGTCTTCGATCAGGTCACCGTCGGCGCGATTGCCAAGGTGGGGGCATGGAAAGAGGCGCTCGCGCTGATCGAACAGGAACAGCGCCGCGCCATCCAGCATGGCTTTACCCAGGCCGAAGTCGATGAGCAGCTGGCGAACCGCCGCACCGCGTTCAAAAATGCGGTCGCCGGGGTGACGACGCGGCGCAGCGATGCGCTCGCCGACGCGCTGGTCACCGCGGCAAAGGGCGATTTCGTGTTCGTGCGCCCCGAAACCTCGCAGGCCTTGTTCGAAGCGACCGCACCGTCGCTCAGCGCCGCGGCGGTCACCGCGGCGTTCCGCCAGCGCATGGCGGGGTTTGGCGCGCCGCTGGCGCGGGTGACGGCAAAGGCGCCGATCGAAGGCGGCACCGAAGCGATCCTTGGCGCGCTGCGCGCGTCGACGCAGGTCGCGGTGGCCGCGCCGACGCAGGCCGCCAATGCCGCTTTCGCCTATGACAATTTCGGAACCCCCGGCAAAATCGTCAGCGACGACCGGGTCGAGGATCTGGGTATCCGCCGCATCCGCTTTGCCAATAATGTGATGCTCAACATCAAGAAAACCGATTTCCAGAAAGACACCGTCTATCTGTCGCTGCGCGTCGATGGCGGCAACCTGCTCGCGACGCGCGATGACCCGACCAAGGTATCGCTGGCGGGGTCGATGGTGCTCGGCGGGCTGGAGGCGCACAGCGTCGACGAGCTGCGCTCGATCCTCGCAGGGCGAACGGTCAACCCCAGTTTCGGCAGCGGCACCGATTATTTCGGCGGCACCGCGACCAGCTCGCCGGGCGATTTTGCGCTCCAGGCGAAACTGATGGCGGCGTTCCTGGCCCATCCGGGCTACCGCGCCGACGGGCTCGCGCTGATCCGCCGCGTCCTGCCGCAACAATATGCCGCGAACGACGCGACCCCGGCGGCGGTGATCGGCCGCGACGCGGGGGGCATCCTCGCCAATGACGATCCGCGCTCGCAGACCCCGCCGCTCGCCAAGCTGATGACGCTCGACTGGGCGCAACTGAAACCGGTGATTGCCGACAGCCTGACCAACGGCGCGGTGGAAATCGGCGTCGTCGGCGACATCGACGAGGCGGCGGCGATCGATGCGATTGCGGCGACCTTTGGCGCGCTGCCCGAACGCCGCGCCGCCTTCGATCCGCGCGCCGAGGCGCGGGTGCGCCAGTTCGCCACCGACCGCAGCGAACGCACGCTGATCCACAAGGGGCCGGCCGAACAGGCCGAACTGCGCGTCTATTGGCCGGCGCGCGACGACAGCGACCTCGCCGAAGCGATGCGGCTCAACCTGCTCGTGCGGGTGATGCAGCTCAAGCTGACCGAGGAATTGCGCGAAAAGCTCGGAGAAAGCTACAGCCCCGGCGCCGCCGCCAGCCTGTCGGACGAATTCCCGGGTTATGGCCATCTTTTTGCCGCCAGCAATGTCGATCACAAGGATCTGGCGACCACCCGCGCCGCCATCTTCGCGATCGCCAGGGAGCTCCGCGATGCGCCCGTCGATGCCGACCTGCTCGACCGCGCGCGCAAACCGCTGGTCGAGGCGATGACCAAATCGCGGCGCGAAAACGCCTATTGGCTGAACTATGTTGCGGATGCCGCAACACAGGCCGACCGCCTCGACCGCAGCCGCAAGGGCATCGGCGAAGTCGAGGCCGCGACGCCCGCCGAGTTGCAGGCGCTGGCGCGCCGTTATCTGGTCGATGACAAGGCGCTGGTGATCAAGGCGGTGAGCGACAAGGCAGCAAGTGATGCGGCAGTGAGCGACGGGACCCCATAGCCGCGATCCCGCGACCGCGTTCATCGACGTCGGCCATGTAACGCGGGCGCCGCGCCGCGCGAACTTCCTGTGTCGGTGCAGGCGCCGGGCGTCCTGCTTGCCGCTATCCGCCGCCGACCGCAGCGGAGATTGATCGATGGCGTTTCCTGCCGACACCGCGCCCGCGTCGCCAACCCGGCGGGGGCTGCTCGCGCTGCTCGTTCCCGGCGTGACGCTCGGGGCGCTGCTTCCCGCCTTTGCCCGCGTGCCCGGCTATGAAACGCTGGGGCAGGTGTTCCAGGGTCTCGCTTCCGATCCGCCGGTCGTTGAACGGTTCGAAGGCGGGGTGATCGACATTGTCTTTGCCGATGGCGCCCCGGGCCTCGACCGCGACCGTGCGCGCCGCTGGGTGCGCGCCAGCGCAGAGGCGGTAACCAGCTATCTCGGCCATTTTCCGGTTGCCGCCGCCTCGATCCTGATCGTCGCTCAGGATGGCGCACGAGTCGGCCGCGCCACCGCCTGGGGCTATCGCGGGTCGACGATCCGCATCGGGGTCGGCCGCGACACCGATGATGCGGCCTATGGGCGCGACTGGGTGCTGGTGCATGAAATGATGCACCTTGCGCTGCCCAGCTTGCCCGAAAACCAGTCCTGGGCGGTCGAGGGCAGCGCGACTTATGCAGAACCCGTCGCCCGTGCCCAGCTTGGCCGCCTGCCCCTTGCCAAGCTGTGGGCCGACCTGATCCGCGGCACGCCGCAAGGCTTGCCAGAGGCGGGCGACCGCGGACTCGACAACACATCGACGTGGGGGCGCACCTATTGGGGCGGGGCGGTCTTTTTCCTCCTCGCTGACGTTCGTATCCGTCAGGCGACCGGCAACGCCCGCGGCTTGCAGGACGCGTTCGGGGCGATCAGCCGCGCCAGCGGCGGTAACCAGGCCAACTGGACGATGGCGCAATTCGCCGCGGTTGGCGACCGCGCCACCGGCACCGACGTGCTGGCCAGCCTCTATGCCGAAATGCGCGCTACCCCGGTGTCCGTCGATCTGCCTGCATTGTTCGGCCAATTGGGAGTAACCCAGGGCGCCAGCGGCGTCATCTTCGACGACGCCGCGCCGCTCGCCGCAATCCGCCGGGCGATGACGGCGCCACCGGCGCCGGCGGTCAGTCCGGCGACCCGATGAAGCCCGGCGTCCGCGCGCGGATGAAGTTTTCCAGCGCGACAAAGATCATTTCGCGCGCGTCGCTGCCCAGCATTTCGGCGGTCAGCCAATCGAACTGCACCCGGTCGCGGTGGCTGGCGGCGCTCACCATGTCCGCCAGCAGTGCCTCGTCGAAACTGGCGCGCGGGCAGCAGGGCGGGGCGACCGCAAAGGGATCGGGCCAGCTGTGGCCGATGGCCTCGACCACCAGCCGGTAGCGCCGCGCCGCCAGAATATTGCCCCAGCGCCGCTCCAGCTCGGGCATCGGGTCGCGGTCGCTGCGGCGGCAGACGATGCAATAACGGAGCGCCAATACGGCCTGCGCCGCGCCAATCGGCAAATCGCGGATCAGCGGTTGCTCGGTCAATTGGCGGATCAGGTCGCGGCTTTGCATGATCGTCTCTCCCGGCTCCGGTGGCGCAGCAGGCTCCCTTCGCAAAAAAGATGCCGGTCGCCGCGGATGCAGCGACCGGCAGGAGGGGACTGCCCTATCTTGCTATTGAGAATTAATCGCAAATACAAGCGAAAAAAGAGGCGCCCGAAAGCGCCCCTGAAATATGTGGTTTTGGTCGTCGCCCCGCCTTCGCGGGGGCGACGAACCGGATCAATCCTCGCCCGACGGCTTCGACTGCAGCTGGATGTAATTTTCGATCCCCATCCGCTCGATCATCTCGAACTGCTTTTCCAGCTCGTCGACATGATGTTCTTCGCTGGCCAGGATCGCACCGAACAGGTCGCGGCTCACATAGTCGCGCACGCTTTCGCTGTGTGCCACCGCGTCCTTGAGCAGCGGGATCGCCTCTTCTTCGAGCGCGAGGTCGGCCTTCAGGATTTCCTCGACAGTCTCCCCGACGCGCAGCCGTCCCAGCATCTGGAAATTGGGCAGGCCACCGAGGAAGAGGATGCGGTCGGCGAGCTGGTCGGCGTGCTTCATCTCGTCGATCGACTCTTCGCGCTCGAACTTCGCGAGCCGCGCGACGCCCCAATTGTCGAGCATGCGGTAATGCAGCCAATATTGGTTGATCGCGGTCAGCTCGTTCTTGAGCGCCTCGTTCAGAAAATCGATGACCTTTTCGTCGCCCTTCATGGTGTCAGTCCTGTCATTTTGCCTGGGAATGGGATGGGCGCATTATACGCGCCCCGGCCCCATCAGGCCAAGGTCAAAAATGGCGGAAAACCAAGAAAAATCAGGCGGTCGCGGCGACGTCGCTGATGATATTGCGAGCAAAAGGCAGGCATTGGCCGCACTTGGGTTTGCGACCCAATTGCGCGTAAGCCGCCTTGGCGCAGCGCAATTGGCCATCGCGCGCGACATCGCGCAGCTGGCTTTCCCTTATTGCGTTGCAGACACAGACGACCATGTGCGAATCCTTCTCAACAATGCCGATGTAGGGATAGTGCGAGAGATTCGCAACAGGAAAGATGCGACTGGTTCGCAATCCGAACAGCGGCATTTTTCGGCGGTGCGGCCCTTGCCCGGCGCGTGATTCGCGGGCATAGGCGCGCCCATCCTCCCGCACCCCGCTTACAAAGGTCGACGCCCATGAAAGTGAATGTCTATGTGACACTCAAGCCGGGGGTTCTCGACCCGCAGGGCAAGGCGATCCACCACGCGCTCGAAGGGCTGGGTTTCGGGGGCGTCGCCGATGTCCGCGCCGGTCGATTCATCGAACTCGACGTCGCCGACGGGACGAGCGATGCCGATCTCGACGCGATGTGCGCAAAGCTGCTCGCCAACACGGTAATCGAAAACTACCGCATCGAACGCCCGTAACAGGAGCTGCGACCATGAAGACCGCCGTCATCGTCTTTCCCGGCTCCAATTGCGACCGCGACATGGCGGTCGCGCTGGAGCAGGTCACCGGCCGCGCGCCCGCGATGGTGTGGCACCGCGACACCGACCTGCCCGCGGGGACCGACTTCATCGCGCTGCCCGGCGGCTTTTCCTATGGCGACTACCTCCGCTCGGGCGCGATGGCGGCACGCTCGCCGATCCTGCGCGCCGTCGCCGATGCCGCGGCGCGCGGCGTCCCGGTGCTCGGGGTGTGCAACGGGTTCCAGGTGCTGACCGAGGCGCAGTTGCTCCCCGGCGCCCTGATGCGCAACGCGGGGCTGAACTTCGTTTGCCGCACCGTGCCGCTGAAGGTGGAAAACAGCCAGTCGCTGTTCACCGCCAGCTACCATGCCGGTGAGGAAATCAACATTCCGGTCGCGCACCACGACGGCAATTATTTCGCCGACGCCGCGACGCTCGACCGTATCGAGGGTGAGGGGCGCGTCGCGTTCCGCTACGCCGACAGCGTCAACGGGTCGGCGCGCGATATCGCCGGCGTGCTGAACGATGCGGGGAATGTCCTGGGCATGATGCCGCACCCCGAACGCGCGATCGACCGCGCGCACGGCGGCACCGACGGCCTACGCCTGTTCGAAGCGGCGCTCGGCGTCCTCGCCTGATAAGTCGGCCGGCGCTTCGCCCGCCGACGTCGCTTTCGGTTGCAGCCAGCGCCCGACGAGCAGCAATACCGTCGGCCAGAACATCGTGTTCCAGATATCGTGCCAATGCGCGGCGTCGGGCTGGATCGTCGCACGGCTGTGCTCGTTGGTCATGTCGAGCCATTCGCCGCCGCAGGCCATGACGACCACGGCGAGCCACGCCGCGAGCCCGCCGCCACGTCGCCGCCAGGCCAGCCGGACTGCCAGGAACAGCGCCAGCCCGAAATAGACATGCAGCGCGTCCTTGCCGAGCCCGCTGGCTTCGATGATCGACAGTTTCTGCGTCTCGAACAATGATGCGATTTCAATCAGCGTCATCGATCAAACCTTGGCGGCAAAGGGGGTGAAATTGGTATCTTTGTCGAACACATCGATCCCTTCGCGGCGTTTCAACGCCACGACGATCAAGACCGTCACAGGCAGCAGGGCGATTTCCCATCCCGTCTTGATCGCCCATTGCGACAGGACGGTTTTCATCAATTCGTCGGTGGGCCAACCCGCCAGCCCGTAAAAGGCGATGGGATAGAAGATCAGGCTGTCGAGCCCCTGACCGACGACGGTGCTGGCCACGAAGCGCAGCCCCATGCGGCGGCCGTTGTCGGCGATCTTCATTTTGGCGACCACCAGGCTGTTGGCGAACTCGCCTGCCCAAAAGGCAAGCATCGATGCAATGACGATCCGCCAGCTGTTGGCGAACACGGCCTCATACGCCGCCTGATGCGGCCAGCCAGGGGCCGGCGGCAACGATACGACGACCCACGCCATAAACGCCATGAAGGCGAGTGCGGCAAACCCCGTCCAGATGACGCGCCGCGCGCGGGCGTAGCCGTACACCTCGGTCAAGATATCGCCGATGATATAGCTCAGCGGAAAGAACATCACCCCCGCCCCGAACGGCCACTCGCCGATCCACGGCAGTTCGACGAACGACCGCTTCGACGCACCGATGATGTTCGACAACAGCAGGATGGCGACAAAGGCCGCCATGACCAGGTCGTAATAACGAAAGTGGGTGACGGTCGCCGCGCTGACTTGGGCGGGCTGAGCGGCAGGGAGCGGGGAGTCGGTCATCGGCACGCTGCTTAACCCGCTTTGCAGCTCACGCAAACCACGCTATTCGCGCAGGCCAAGCGCCCGTAGCTCAGCTGGATAGAGCACCCGCCTTCTAAGCGGGTGGTCGCAGGTTCGAATCCTGCCGGGCGCGCCATCGACGATCAACCATTTGATCCAATTGATCTAAATAGCCTGTTTCCGCCGCCGGCGCCGCCGTTCCGCCGCATTCCGGCGCCGAACATTCGCCCACGAACGCGGGGCGGTTGCGCATGATTGTATCGAAAGCGCGCGCGTCTTGGTTGGCGATTTTTGGCGATTGCGGCGGCGGGCGATCATCAAGGCCAAGCGTTGTTCGCCGCGCTGCCCGACCCGCCGATGCGGCTCGCGTAGCGGCCTCGCGGGCCATCGCCGGGCAGTCGGGACGGACACCAAACACACAACATATATCTGTTTCAGCGCCTGAATCGGCGCGTCGGTCGGCCGGCGCGTCGCGCAACAGCGATCGATCTCTTTCATTCACACACTTGAGAGTGAGTATTGACTTGGCCGACGGTCATTAGCATAAGACCCGCATGCCGACGTTCGAGCGGCGATGTTTGGGAGAGGCATGATGAGGGCGAAGTTTCTTGTATCGGTATGCGTGGGCGCACTGTTCGCAATCCCGGCCGGGGCCGCCGCGCAGGAGGGGCCGGAGGCTGCGCAAGCCGAGGAGCGGGCCGTCGGCGCGAACGAAATCATCGTCACCGCGACCCGCCGCGAAGAGCGCATCCAGGATGTTCCGATCAGCATCTCGGCCTTTACCCAGGACGAGCTGACCGAAAAGGGCATCGTCGGCTATGAAGGCATCGGGCGCGAGACGCCGGGTGTCGTGCTCAACAAACCGACCGCCAATTTCAACAATTTCACCGCGCGCGGCATTGCCACCAACGGCTATAACGCCAACCTGCAAAGCTCGGTCGCGATCTACATCGACGAACTGCCGGTTTCGACGATCGGCAATACCACCGTCGTCGACCCCAATCTGTTCGACGTCGAGCGCGTCGAATTCCTGCGCGGACCGCAGGGAACCTTGTTCGGATCGGGATCGCTGTCGGGCGCGATGCGCATCCTGCAGAAGAGCCCCGACCTCAACGACTTCGATACGGCGGTGCTCGTCGATCTGGGGCTGACCGGGTCGGACTCGGTGCGCCAGCGATATAATGCGATGGTCAATGTGCCGCTGGTCGAGGATCGCCTCGCGCTCCGCGCCGTCGGTTTCTACCGCCACGAGGAAGGCTATCTCGACAATGTCGGGACGGGAGAGAAAAATTCGAACACGCTGGTCGATTATGGCGGCCGCCTGGTTCTAAAGTGGCAGCCGACCGACCGGCTGTCGGTCAAGCTGCTCGGCTCTTATGAATACAGCAATCCCAAGGATTCATCGCTGACCAGCCCGTCGCTCGGGCGCAACAAGCGGGTGTCGGACGAACCCGATCGCTTCACCGGCAAGCAGGCGATCGCCAATGCGACGATCGATTATGAATTCGACTTCGCGAAACTGACCAGCTCGTCGACCTATTCGGATTTCGAGCAACGCTTTTACGTGGACCTCGCGGGCACCTTCCAACCGGGATCCTTCGCCGGTGCGCCGATCGCGTTCGGGCTCGATGCCGACGGTTATGACAAGGTGTTCGTGCAGGAAACGCGCCTGGCCTCGACGCTCGACGGGCCGTTCCAGTTCGTCGTCGGCGGATTTTATCTCCACCGCCGCCGCGACGTCGATTTTTTCTACCGCTCGAACCCGGCCTTTCTGGCGGCGCGCAACATGACCGGGCTGCCCGACAAATATTATCAGAAGCAATATACGCATTCGATCAGCAAGGAACTGGCCGGCTTCGGCGAGCTGACCTACCGCTTCTCCGACAAATTCTGGCTGACCGGCGGCATGCGCTATGGCGAGATTTCGGCGCAGAGCTTTACCGAGGCGGGCGGCTATCTGGCGACCGCATCGGGGTTCTTCAATCTCAATTATCTCCAGGCCGCGCTGACCGGGCTGCGCGGACCGACCGGCGCCTTTGTGCCGGTCAATTTCGACACCTTCACGCCTTATGCTGCGGTGACCGGCGTGAAGGCCAAGGGGTCGAAGCCGTCGTGGAAGGCGAGCGCCACCTTCAAGCCGAGCGATAGCATCACGACGTATGCGACCTTCTCGACCGGCTTCCGCGCCCCGGTCGTCAATGCCTTTGCCGGGCGCGCGAGCGTCGTCGATGCGAACGACATCATCATTCCGTTCGGTGCTTCTTCGGACGACCTCAAAAGCTATGAGGTCGGCGCCAAGGGTCGCTGGCTCGACGGGCGGGTGACGATCAACACCGCCTTCTACCTGATCGACTGGAGCAACATTCAGGCGCAGGCGAACCGCGTATCGGACTCGGTGCAGTTCGCGACCAACATCGGCGCGGCGCGCAGCAAGGGCTTCGAGTTCGAGATCGGCGTGATCCCGGCGACCGGCTGGGCGATCGGGGTCAACGGGGCCTATAATGATAGCAAGATCACCAAGCTGACGCCTGCCGAGGCGGCCATCTCGGGGGCCGTGGTCGGCCACCGCCTGTCGGCGCCGCGCATCCAGGGCGCCGCCTATATCGCCTACACCTTCGACCTCGCGGCCGACGTTCCCGCGACCTTCGCCGTGAACGCCCAGCATATCGGGTCGTACAACAGCAGCTTCCCGAACACGCCGGGACGCCCGACCTTGCCGCTCGCGACCTTCGGCAAGACCGACGCCTACAGCAATGTGAACCTCAGCTTCGGGATCAAGAAGGGCGATTTGTCGGCGCAGCTCTATGTCGAAAATCTCTTCGACGATCACTCGATCACCTACATCCATCCCGAGGCGTTCCTGAACAGCCGCTTCGGGACGATGCGGCCGCGAACCTTCGGCATCCGTCTAGGCTACAGCCTGTAATCATGGCGGTCGCCAACCATAGCCATCCGGTCGCGCCTGCCGCGCGGCCGGATACGCGCCCCTCCTTCGTGCTGGGGATGCTCTGTTTCGTCTATGTGCTGAACTTCCTCGACCGCCAGCTGCTGTCGATTCTGGCAAAGCCGATCCAGGATTCGTTGCAGATTACCGACGGTCAGCTCGGGCTGATCAGCGGGCTTTATTTCGCGATGTTCTATTGTTTCATCGCGATCCCGGTCGGCTGGCTGGCCGACCGCACCAGCCGCGTCGGGGTCCTGTCGCTCGCCTGTGCGATCTGGAGCGGCGCGACCGTCGCGTGCGGCATGGCGGCGAATTATGGCCAGCTTGTCGCCGCGCGCATGGCGGTGGGGATCGGTGAGGCAGGGGGCGTGCCGCCATCCTATGCGATCATTACCGATACCTATCCGCCGGGCAAGCGCGCCGCGGCGCTCGGCATCTTCAACCTGGGTCCGGCAATCGGCGCCGCGGCAGGGGTCGCTTTCGGAGCGGCGATCGCCGACCAGTTCGGCTGGCGCATTCCCTTCATCGTTGTCGGCGCCATCGGCATCGTCACCGCGCTGATCGTGTGGCTGACGGTGCGTGAACCGAAACGCGGCGCAATGGACCCGGGCGGTCCCGTCGCCACCGACGATCGGGCGATGTTCTGGCCAACCGTCCGCATGTTCGCTTCGAACCGCGTCCTGATGCTTGCGGCGCTGGGGGGCGGCGCGACGCAGTTCGTGACCTATGGGCTGGGCAATTTCGCGGTGCTGTTCCTGATGCGCGAAAAGGGCATGGAGTTGAACGACGTCGCGCTCTGGTACGCGCTGGTTCTGCTGATCGGCATGGGTGGCGGCATGATACTCTCGGGCCGGGTGATCGACCGGATGACGCGCAAATCGCGGACCGGTTATGCGACCGCCCCGGCCTTGTCGTTGGCCGTCGCGATGCCTTTCTATCTGGGGTTCCTCTGGGCGCCTGGCTGGCCTTTGGCGCTGGCGCTGCTGACCATCGTGATGGTTTTCAACTATTTCTATCTCTCCGCGTCGGTCGCGCTGGTGCAGGAGGAGGTGAAGCCCAATCAGCGGGTGCTGGCGGGGGCGCTCTTGCTCCTCGTCATGAATTTCATCGGGCTCGGCCTTGGCCCCACCTGGGTCGGTTTCGCAAGTGACTGGTTCCGGTCGAACGGCGACGCGCATGGTCTGCAGACCGCGCTCTACACGCTGACGCCCTTCTATGTGATTGCGATCGCGCTTTTTGCGATGCTTGCGCGCGTGCTCGGCAAGGAGACGATAGGATGATCCGCCCGCTGCTCACTGCGATCGCCGCGTTCGCGGCGATCGGCACCGCGGCCGCGCAGGTGGTGCACGCCCCCGCGGGCGCCGTCGAAGGCAAGACGTCGCGTGGCGTTGCCGTGTTCAAGGGCATTCCCTATGCAGCGCCGCCGGTGGGCGACCTGCGCTGGAAGCCGCCGGCCGCCCTGCCCGCATGGCAGGGCATCCGCAAGGCGCATAGTTTCGGCGCGGCCTGTATCCAGCCGCGCTCGAACGCCGTCGGCATCTACACCAACCCACCGGCAAAGATTGCCGAGGACTGCCTGACGCTTAACATCTGGCGGCCCGAAAAGGCCAAAGGCGCGCCGGTCATCGTGTGGATTCATGGCGGCGCGCTGGTCACCGGCTACAGTCATGAGGCGATGTACGACGGCGCACGAATGGCGGCACGCGGCGCGATTGTCGTGTCGATCAACTATCGCCTTGGGGTGCTGGGCTATATGGCGCATCCGGCGCTCAGCGCGGAATCATCCGCGGGCGTGTCGGGCAACTATGGGCTGCTCGACCAGATTGCGGCGCTGCAATGGCTCAAGACCAATATCGGCGCGTTCGGCGGCGATGCCGGCAATGTCACCATCGCCGGCGAATCCGCGGGCGCACTCAGCATTCTGTATCTGATGGCGTCGCCCGAAGCGCGCGGCCTGTTCCACAAGGCGATCCTGCAGAGCGGCTACATGATTTCGACGCCGTCGCTGAAAGAGGCACGCCACGGCGAAATTCCGGCCGAGGTGATGGGCGCCGGGGTCGCCGCCGCGCTCGGTGCTGCGGATCTTCAGGCGCTCCGCGCCATCGACCCGGTCGCATTGACCGACGGGGCGGCAAAGGCGGGCTATTTCCCGTGGGGCACGGTGGATGGCAAGGTCTTGCCGCGCCAGCTGGTCGACACCTTTGACCGCGGCGAGCAGGCGCCGGTGCCCGTGCTCGCCGGGTTCAACATCGGCGAAATCCGCTCGCTGCGGATGCTGGCACCGCCGCCGCCCGCCAGCGCCGCGGCCTATGAGGCCGCGATCCGCGAACGCTATGGCGACCTCGCCGATGCCTGGCTGAAACGCTATCCGGCGCAGGACCTCGCCGAGGCGATCCTCGCAACACCGCGCGATGCAATGTATGGCTGGACCGCCGAACGGATCGCGGTCAAACAGACGGGTCTGGGCCAGAACGCCTATCTCTATCTGTTCGACCACGGCTATCCGGCGGCCAGCGAGGCGGGGCTGCACGGCTTTCACGCGGCCGAAATCCCCTATGTGTTCGGCACCGCCAGCGACACGCCGCCCTATTGGCCGAAAATCCCCGACACGCTGGACGAGCGCCGCTTCGCGGCCGCGATGGGCGATTATTGGGTGTCGTTCGCCAGGACCGGCAAGCCCGAGGCGGCGGGACAGGCGGCATGGCGTCCCTATGGCGCCGACGCGGCGTTCATGGCCTTTGCCGATGTACCGCGCAGCGCGGCCCGTCTGATGCCGGGCATGTATGCGCTGCACGAAGCGGCGATGTGCCGCCGCCGTGCCGCGAACAATCTGCCGTGGAATTGGAACAGCGGGATAGTGTCGCCCGTGCTGCCGAAAAGCGCCGATTGCCCATGATCCACGGTATGATGCAGGATTATCCGCTCACGCTCGACAAATTCCTGACCCACGCGGCGCGCTGGCATGGCGATGCCGAAGTGGTGACCGCGCGCGACGACGGGCGCATCGACCGCATCGGCTATGCGAAGCTGCGGACGCGCAGCCTGGCGATCTCGTCGCTGCTGCTGGATTTCGGCATCTGCCACGGAGACCGCGTCGCCACGCTGGCCTGGAACAGCCAGGCGCATGTCGAGCTCTGGTACGCGGCGATGGGGATCGGCGCGGTGTGTCACACGCTCAACCCCCGGCTGACCGGGCCGCAGCTGGCGTCGATGGCGGTGCAATCCGGCGCCAAGCTGCTGATTGTCAGCGCCGACCTCCTGCCGCTGGCGCGCCTGATCGTCGATCGCGCACCGGCGATTATGCGGGTGCTCGCGATCGATGGCCCGGCAAGCGAGTGGCCCGCCGCCGCCCCGCCGCTGGGCGCGCTCGAACCCTTGCTGGCGGACGCGCCGGGGGGCGCCCGCTGGGGCGATTTCGACGAGCGCGCGCCGGCCGGGCTGTGCTTCACCTCGGGAACCACCGGCGCGCCGAAGGGCGTCACCTATACCCATCGCGGGACCTTTCTCCACACCCTGCGCACGTTGCAAGCCGATGTCATGGCCTTCACCAGCCGTGACGCGGTGCTGGCGGTGGTGCCGATGTTCCATGCCAACGCCTGGGGCCTCCCCTTTGCGGTCCCCGCCGTCGGCGGCAAGCTGGTGCTGCCGGGGCGTCGGGCCGACGGGGCCAGTCTGGCGCGACTGATCGCGGCCGAAGGGGTGACGATCGGCGTCGGCGTGCCCACCGTGTGGCTCGGGCTGCTCGACCATCTCGAAACGGTCGGCGGCGACCTGCCGTCGCTGCAACGGATCATCGTCGGCGGCGCGCCGATGGCCCCCGCGCTCATGGACCGGATCGAACGGCGGCTGGGCGTGACCGTCCAGACCAGCTGGGGCATGACCGAATTGTCGCCGCTGGGGACGATTACCGCCCCCGGCGACCCGCTTCGTTCGGCCAGCGTGTCGGGGCGTCCGGCGATTGGGCTCGATTTGCTGCTCACCGATGCGGCCGGCCGCGCGCTGCCCGACCAGCAGGGGGTCGAGGGGCATTTGCGGGTGCGCGGACCCGCAGTGATCGACCGCTATTTCGGCGAGGCCGACAGCGCGCTCGACGCCGACGGCTGGTTCGGCACCGGCGATCTGGCGCGGATCGATGCCCGCGGCAACCTGTCGATCACCGGCCGCGCCAAGGATCTGATCAAGTCGGGCGGCGAGTGGATCAACCCCGCCGAAATCGAGGCGGTCGTCGGCGCGCTGCCGCAGGTGTCGCTTGCCGCCGTCATCGGCCGCGACGACGCCAAATGGGGCGAACGTCCGGTGCTGCTCGTCGAACTGGCCACGGCGGTCGAGATCAGCGACGCGGACCTGCTCGCGCCGCTTGCCGGGCGCGTCGCACCCTGGTGGATTCCCGACGCGGTGATACGCCTGCCTGCCATGCCGCTGGCGCCGACCGGAAAAATCGATAAGATTCGGTTGCGGAACGACTATGGCGCGAGTTGATGGGTTGGGCGACACGGCGATCATGTCGTCCGCGAGACAGGGATTGAAAGTCGAAATCGTGACGGAACAGGCGAAATCGCGTCGGCGGTCGACCAAGGCCGAGCAGCGCGCCGATATGATCGAACAAATTCTCGATGAGGCGGAATTTTTGTTCTCGCGGCACGGCTTGCACGGCGTGACGTTGAAGGACGTCGCCAAGCGGGTCGGCGTTCACCACACGCTGCTCAACTATTATTTCGAGGACAAGAAGAAACTGTTCGACGCGGTGTTCGCGCGGCGGGCGGTGGTCACCAGCACCAGGCGCATGGAGGCTTTGGACGAATACGACCGCGCTACCGGGGGCAGGCCGACGATCGAGGGCGCGCTCCACGCTTTTCTCGACACCGATCTCGATCTCTACATCCACGGCGGCGAGGGATGGAAAAATTACGGCGCGCTCGGCGCGCTTGTCGCGAACACCCCCGAATGGGGCGCCGATTTGATGGACAGTCATTTCGATCCGGTGGTGCTGCGCCTGATCGGCTTGCTCAAGAAAGCGATGCCCGATTGCGCCGAGGCGGACATTTTCTGGGGTTATCATTTCGTCACCGGGGCACTGATGGTCACGCTCGCGCGCACGGGGCGCATCGACAAACTGTCGGGCGGCGTGTGCCAGTCGGAAGATTTCGAGGCGATCAAGGCACGGATGGCGACCTTCATGGCGGCGGGCTTCAAGCAGATTTGCAAGAAGACGGCTTAGGGTCCGTGCACAATTGCGGCGTGGTCGGGGTCTGGCATATCGCTTTCTTCGATCGGCATATTGGCGGTCGTAGCGGCATGGGGTCGGCAGGTGATACGCTGCCGCGATGACAGCTTCAGATCCCTATGGCGCCGCGATCGCGATCGAAAGCGGGCTGGTCCGTGGTCGGCGCGACGGCGCGGCGGTCCGCTACCTTGGCATACCCTATGCCGCGCCCCCTGCGCGTTTTGAATTGCCCAGCCCGCCGCCGACCTGGGACGGGGTTCGCGACATGGCGGATCGGGGTCCGGCGGCGCCGCACCGGATCAAGGCTTTTCCGGCTATCGATCCATCCCCGCTGATCGGGCATGGCAGCGATGGCGGCGATGGAGACTATCTGCGCCTCAACATCTGGGCGCCGGGCGACGCCGTGGCGGCGCCGGTCATGGTGTTCATTCATGGCGGCGGCTTTGTCGTCGGCAGCAAGGATGCTTCGGTCCACGATGGCACCGCCTTTGCCGCGTCGGGCGTGATATGCGTGGCGATCAATTACCGCATGGGGATCGACGGCTTTCTGCCGGTTCCCGGCGCGCCGACCAATCTGGGCTTGCGCGACATGCTGTTCGCGCTGGCGTGGGTGCAGCGCAATATCGCGGCATTCGGCGGCGACCCCGCCAATGTGACGGTGTTTGGCGAGAGCGCCGGGGCGATGGCGATTGCCGATCTCGTCACCTCGCCGCTCGCCAAGGGATTGTTCGCGCGCGCGATCATCCAGAGCGGGCATGGCGCGATGGTGCGCGACATCGATATCGCGCAGCGACTGGTGCGCAAACTGGCGAAAATGCTGCGTATCGCGCCCGGCGCCGATGGTTTTCGCAGCGTGTCGCAGGCTGCGGCGATGGACGCGGTCGACAAGGTGACGAAGCCGTGGGCGATCGACCTGCGCGACAAAGACGGCCGCGAACCGGTCTATGGGATCAGCCGGTTCATTCCGGTCTATGGCGACGATGTGCTGCCCGAAAAGCCGATCGATGCGCTGCGCAAGGGCGCGGGGCGCGACGTGGAAGTTGTCATCGGCACCAATGCCCAGGAAATGAACCTGTATTTCGTGCCGACCGGGGTGCGCCAAAAGATCGGCGGGCTGCTCGCGCGCTGGCTGCTCGGACGATCGCATCCGCAGGCGAAGGCGGCGCTGACGGCTTATGGGTATAAGCAAAAGGGCGTGCGCCCGGGCGCGGCGATGACCGATGCAATGAACGACCTGGTGTTCCGCTGGCCCGCGCGGCAATATGCCGCGGCGCATCAGGGCAAGACGTGGCTGTACGAGTTCGACTGGCGATCACCCGCATGCGGCGGCGAACTGGGCGCCTGCCACGGGATCGAGCTGCCTTTCGTGTTCAAGACGCTGCCGACCGTCACCGGGCCGCAGGGGCTGGCAGGGATGGACCCGCCGCAGGCGCTGGCCGGGCAGGTCCATGATCTTTGGGCGGGCTTTGCGCGCAGCGGGACGATGCCCTGGCCCGAATTCGGCCCCGATCGCATGGTGTACCAGATGACGCGCGGCGAGGTGGTCCATGAACCGGTGATGCCCGCCGCCGCCTTCGTGCCGGACTAGGCCGATGTATCTCGACAAGCTGCGGCTGGGCGGGCGCATCGCCTTTGTGACCGGCGGCGCGCAGGGCATCGGGCTGGCCACCGCCGAAGCGTTGAGCGAAGCGGGTGCGAAGGTCACGATCGCCGACCGCGATGCCGCGGCGCTTGAACGCGCGGTCGCTGATCTGGCCGCGAAAGGATATGCGGTGGTCGGCGAAACGCTCGACGTGACCGACAGCGCGGCGGTCGATGCCGCCGCGGCCGCGATGCTGGCGCGCGACGGCCGCATCGACATTCTGATCAACAACGCCGGGATTGCGCGCAGCGAGACCGCCGCCGAAGATGTCGCCGACGAGCATTGGCTGAATGTGCTCGACGTGAATTTGAACGGCAGCTTCTGGTGCGCGCGGGCGTTCGGGCGGCATATGCTGGCGGCAGGGCGGGGGAGCATCGTCAATGTCGGATCGATGTCGGGCTTCATCGTCAACCGGCCGCAGCCGCAAAGCTATTACAACGCGTCGAAGGCGGCGGTGCATCAGCTGACCAAAAGCCTGGCCGCCGAATGGGCGGGGCGCGGCGTGCGGGTCAACGCGGTGGCGCCGACCTATATCGCGACGCCGCTCAACGCTTTTGCCGACAAGGACGGCGAAATGTATCGCCGCTGGATCGACGGCACGCCGATGGCGCGGCTGGGCGATCCGGAGGAGGTCGCGGCGGTGATCCTGTTCCTGGCGTCGGATATGGCGAGCCTGATGACCGGGAGCATCGTGCTGGCCGACGGCGGGTATAGCTGCTGGTAGCGGACGCCAAAAACATCGTCATTGCGAGCGAAGCGAAGCAATCTAGAGCGGTTTACGCCACTCTGGATTGCTTCGCGCAGCTTGTCCTGAACGCCTGCAAGGCAGTCGAAGGGCTCGCAATGACGGGATGGGACATCCACGCTCTGCAAACCCCGTCTGCCGATCGGCACAATCGTCAACCTTTCATATAGGTCCAAAAGCTGTCAGATAGGTTTCGACGGGCGGCCGAGACCGCCGTATTTGGGGATGTCTGATGACCAAGCTGAAATTTGCCGCTTCCACCGCCGTGCTGGCGACCCTGCTGATTGCGGCGCCGGCCTATGCACAGGATGCGGCCGCGCCTGCCGCGAGCGACGCCGACGACGAGGGCATCATCGTCGTGACCGCACGCAAGCGCGACGAAACACTGTCCGACGTGCCGATCGCGGTGACCGCGATCGACGGCGATACGCTCACCGCGCGCGGGATCAACTCGGTCCGCGAAGCCGCGGTGCTGTCGCCCGGCCTCAACATCAACAGCGACGGTTCGGGCCGCGCGTTCGTCGCGATCCGCGGCGTCGGGGTCACGCTGGTGCAATCGGTGCAGCCGGGCGTCGGCCTGTTCATCGACGGGATCTATCAGCCGAACACCGCCTATCTCAACAATCCTCTCCTCGACGTCGAGCGCATCGAAGTGCTGCGCGGGCCGCAGGGGACGCTTTATGGAAAGAACACCCTCGGCGGCGCGATCAACGTCATCACCCGCGCGCCGAGCGATGTGTTCGAAGCACGCGCCAATGCCAGCTATGCCGGTCCCGACAACAGCTGGCTGGTGTCGGGCGCGGTCAGCGGACCGATCGCGGGCGACGTGCTGGGGTTCCGCATTGCGGCGTCGCACCGCCAGCAGGACGGTTTCCTGACCAACACGCTGCTGAACAAGGACGCCAACCGTTTCAACACCGATTCGATCAACGCGACGCTGCGCCTCGCGCCGTCGGACGGCTTTTCGCTGACGATCAAAGGCTATTATGACTGGGTCGACGGGGTGAACACGCCCTATTCGCGCGTCAGCGGGCCGATCGATTATCGCCGCGATGTCCAGTTCAATACGCTGAACGAGGTTTCGTACAAATATCGCGGCATCAACGCCCGCGCCGAAGCCGATCTGGGCGGCGGGTCGAAACTGAGCGTCATCGGCGCCTATGACATGCGCAACAGCTTCATACCCGACAACGACGGCGATTTCGGCCCGACCAACACGGTGCGGACGGTCGGCCGCGACAGCTTGCGCACGATGACGCTGGAAACACGGCTCGACAGCGAATGGACCGATCAGATTTCGACGCTGGTCGGGTTGTTCACCAGCAACGAGGCGACGCGCGCGAACGTCACCGACAGGATCTCGCTTGTCCATCCGATCCTGGGCCCGATCAGCATCGTGCGCAACACGGTGTCAAAGAATGTCGCCGATACCTATGCGGCGTTCGGCACCATGTTCTGGAAACCCAATTCCGATTGGGAAGTCGCACTGGGGCTGCGCTACGATCGCGAAAACCGGGTTTCGCGCAGCGCGATTTCGGGTGCCGTCCTGCCGATCGCGAAACTCAAATCGAGCGAGTGGCAACCGAAGCTGACCGTATCGCGCAAATGGAGCCCCGACCTGATGACCTATGTCTCGGTGGCGCGTGGCTATCGCGGCGGCGGCTTCAATGCTCCGACCGCGCCGACACGCACCTATAACGGGGATTCGGCCTGGACCTACGAAGCTGGCGCAAAATATGCGACCCCGCGGCTGATGCTGTCGGGCGCCGTCTTCTACAATGATTACAAGAATTACATCGGACTCAACTCGATCGCCCCCGCGGCGGGCGGCGGGCTGGTCACGGTCGATCTCAATACGGGCGACGTCGAAAGCTATGGCGTCGAACTCGAAGCGATGGTGCGGCCGGTGCCGGCATGGACGGTGCGCGGCGGCTTTACCTACATGCACGCCCGGATCACCGATGACAGCGCCTATGTGGGCACCACGGGGCGCCAGCTATCGTCCGACCGCCTGACGTTCCAGCCCGACTGGCTCGCCAATATTTCGACCGACTATCGGATCGAGATGGGCGGCGACGACGAAGTCGTGCTGAGCGCGGGGCTGTTCGGCAAGGGCAAGCGCCTTGCCGCGACGCTCAACCAGACGACGCCGACCTTCCTCGACAGCTATTGGCTGACCAACGCATCGATCGCTTACCGTACCGGTCCGGTCGAGATCGCGCTGTTCGCGAACAACCTGTTCAATACCGAATATTTCGAAAGCTATATCGAAAAAACGACGCTGCAGCTTGCAGGCCTGCCGGGCTCCGACCTCGGCATCACTGGCGACCGCCGCCGGTACGGCGTGCGCGCCAGCCTGAAGTTCTGACCGTGGCGGGGACGGCGCATTCGGGGGAACGCAGGCCGCTCCCCGCCAGCCTGGTGGGGGCGCTGGAAGAACGGTTTGGGGACCGTTTCCAGCGGGGCGAAGCGGTGCTCGGGCAGCATGGATCGAGCGAGTCCCATTTCGCTCCCGTGCTGCCCGACGCCGTCGTGTTTGCCCATTCGACCGACGATGTCGTCGCGCTGGTGACGCTGTGTTCGGCCGCCGACATCCCCATCGTCCCGTTCGGCGCGGGAACATCGATCGAGGGCAATGCGCTGGCGATCAACGGCGGCATTTCGCTCGACATGAGCCAGATGGACAAAGTCGTCGCGGTGAATGCGGAGGATTTCGACTGCGTCGTCCAGCCGGGCGTGCGCCGCGAAGAACTCAATCTCCATTTGCGCGATCGGGGGCTGTTCTTTCCGATCGATCCTGGCGCCAACGCAACGATCGGCGGCATGGCATCGACGCGCGCGTCGGGCACCAATGCGGTGCGTTATGGCACGATGAAGGACGCCGTGCTCGGCCTCGAAATCGTCACGCCGCAAGGGACGGTGATCCGCACCACGCGCCGCGCGCGCAAGTCGGCGGCGGGTTATGACCTGACCCGGCTCTACGTCGGATCCGAAGGTACGCTGGGCATCATCACCGAGGTCACCTTGCGCCTGCACCCCGTCCCCGACACCATCTCGGCCGCGGTGTGCAGCTTTGACGCTTTGGGCGGCGCCGTCGATACGGTGGTCCAGTCGATCCAGTGCGCGGTGCCGCTGGCGCGGGTCGAAATCCTCGACGCCAAACAGATGATCGCGGTCAATCGCTGGTCAAAGCTCGACTATCCCGAAGCGCCGACCTTGTTCTTCGAATTTCACGGCAGCGCCGCAAACGTCGCCGAACAGGTCGAAACGGTAAAGGCGCTGGCCGAAGCCAATGGCGGCAGCGCGTTCAGCTGGTCGAACTTGCCCGAAGAACGCAGCAAATTGTGGCGCGCGCGGCACGAGGCCTATTATGCCGCGGTCAATATGCGCGCGGGCGCGATCGGCTGGGCGACCGACGTCTGCGTGCCGATCAGCCGCCTCGCCGAATGTATTGCCGCGACGCACGTCGATCTGGAGGCGGCGTCGGTTCCCGCAACGATCCTGGGCCATGTCGGCGACGGCAATTTCCACGTCATCTTTTCGATCGACCCGAACGCGGCCGACGAAATGAACGAGGTCGAGGCGATCAACGCGCGACTGGTCGAGCGCGCGCTGGCGATGGACGGCACCTGCACCGGCGAACATGGCATCGGCATCGGCAAGCAGGAATGGCTGGTCGCGGAACTGGGCGATGCGGTCGAACAGATGCGGATGATCAAGCGCGCGCTCGATCCGCAAAATTTGCTCAACCCCGGCAAGATCTTCGCGCTGTGATGGCGACGCAGGCTGAACCGATCGCACCGCCCACGTCGCGGCTGATGGCGCCGACGACCCTCGTCCCGCTGCTCTTGCTCGCGCTGGTGACGACGATGGGCTTCACCGCGCTCGGCAGCTTCGGCACGATCCAGGAGAGCGCAAAAGCTGAGCTCGGGCTCACCGATGATGCGCTGGCGCTGATCCAGGGGTTGGGCGCCGCGGTGCCGATGGTGCTGTTTTCGATCCCGATCGGCATCCTCGTCGACCGGCGCAACCGGGTGCGGCTGACGATCGGGCTGGCGCTGCTGTGGACGCTCGGGACCTTGCTGACCGCCTTTGCGCCGAGCGCGGGCTGGCTCACGGCGGCGCGAATGCTGGTCGGCATCGGCTCGACCGGGTCGCTCACCGCAGCGCTGTCGCTTTGCGCCGATTTTTGTGCGCCTGACCAGCGCGGCCGCGCGATGCTGATCGTCAATCTGGGCAAGGCGCTGGGCGTCGCGCTGGGTTTCGCGCTCACCGGCTGGCTGTTCGGTCTGCTCACCGATTTTTCGGCTGTCGGCTGGCTGGCCGAACTTGCGCCGTGGCGCGGCACCCATGTGCTGCTCGCCGCGATCAGCGCGCTGTGTCTGCTGCCGCTGTTGCTGCTGCGCGAGCCGGAACGCCGCGAGGTCGAGGCCAGCCCCAATGCGCCGTTTCGCATCGTCGCCGCCGAACTCTGGGCGCGGCGGTCTTTTCTCGGGCCGCTGTTTGCCGGGCAGGTCGCGGTGGTGATGGCCGATGTCGCTGCGACGGTGTGGGTCGCGCCGGTGCTGTCGCGCGATTTCGGGCTTCAGCCGCAGCAATTTGCCGGATGGGTCGGGGCGTTGATGTTCGGCACCGGGGTCGCAGGCGCGGTGCTTGGCGGCTTGTCGGCCGATATCGGCCAGAAAAGCCAGCGACGCGGCGGCATTTTGCTGGGTGCGGTGATTGCGGCGGGGATCGGCGTGCCCGCCGCGCTGTTCCCGCTGATGCCCAGCGTCGCCGGTCTGGCGGTCGCGCTCGGGGTGATGTCGATGTGCGGCGCGGTGACCGGGCTGGTCGTTTCGGTCGCGCTGACCGTGCTGCTGCCCAACGAGCTGCGCGGCCTGTGCATCGGGGCGTTTATCGCCATCGCCGGGCTGATCGGCTTCGGGCTGGCGCCATGGATCGTCACGCAGGTAAGCGGGCTGATGGGCGGCGAGGCGATGCTGGCCGAGGCGCTGGCGCTGGTCGGGGTGATCGTCAGTGCGCTTTCCTTCTTTGCCTTCATGCTCGCGATGCGGCGCGCCCCCGAACCTGTCAGATAGGTGTTGCCAAAGCTGTAAGACAGGTCTATGCGAGGCGGCAAGGGAGTTTTGTCGATGCCGAGCAAGCACAATGTCATCGTCTCGTCGGAAATGACGACCTTTGTCGGTCCCGGCACGTGCGACCGGCTGCTGCTGCCGCCCGACGCGCTGCTGATCGGCTTTGGCGATATTGGCGAGCCGGTGGTCCGCACCCTGGCGTTTCGCGATCTGGAAAGCGAAGACCATCTGCTGGTGTTCGCGGTGTCGCGCGGGGCTTGCCGCCGCCTGTTCGGCGCGTTGCCCGATCCTGGCGGCCGCTGGTATCTGCCGTCGGATCTGCGCGCGCTGGGGCAATCGATCGTCGCTCCCGAATGCGACACCGCGGCGGCGGACACGCTGCGGCTGGCGCGCAGCATCGAAATGCTGTGTCAGCTGTTTGCGGCGCTGCGGGCGGGCAATCTGGTCGCGGTCGACGGCCAGCCGGGTTTGACCGAGAGCGACATCGCGCGGATCGCCGCGGCGAAGCGGATCGTCGATACCCGCTGGCACGAAAAGCTGACGATCGACAATATCGCGCGCAGTTGCGGGATCAATCGCGACAAGTTGACACGCGGCTTTCGCGAACTTTATCGTTGCAGCGTCGGCGAGGCGCTGAGCGAACGGCGACTGCGACAGGCGCGGACGTTGCTGGCGGCGAGCGACCTGCCGGTGGCGAGCATCGGCTATCGCTGCGGCTATCTCAACAACGCCAGCTTCACGCGCGCCTTCTCGCGGCGCTTTGGCATGGCGCCGACCGCGATGCGGCGGCTGGGGGTCGCGGCATGAGCGGAGTGATCGAACTCGGCCGCGGTTCGCTGGTCGAACGCGCGGTCGACGCGGTGCGCGATTATATCCGCGCGCATGACCTGAAGGTCGGCGACACGCTGCCCGGCGAGGGCAGCTTTGCGACACAGCTGGGGGTCAGCCGACCGGTGATGCGCGAGGCGTTTGGCGCGCTGACCGCGCTGCGGCTGGTCGATGTCGGCAACGGCCGCAAGCCGCGCGTCGCGGCGATCGACGGGTCGGTGATGGCGGCGTCGATGGGGCATGCGGTCAACACCGCGCAGGTATCGCTCGCCGATGTGTGGGAGGTGCGCCGGACGCTGGAGCTGCGCACCGCCGAAATGGCCGCAATCAACCGCAGCGAGGACCAGGCGCGCGCGATCCTGACCGCCGCGCACGGGCTGTCGGTCGAACATGACGAGGCGGCCCGGACCGCGGCGGACACCATCTTTCACCAGACGATCGCCGCTGCCAGCGGCAACCAGCTTTTCTATCAGATCGTGCGTTCGTTCGAACAATTGATGGCCGTCGCTATCCCGCGCGCTTGGGCCGGGCGCACGACGCGCGAGGAGCGCGACGAGACGCTGGCGCTGCACCGCGAGGTGGCCGAGGCGATCGCGGCGCGCGATCCGGCGCGGGCGCGCGCGGCGATGGAGAGCCATTTCAACAATTCGATCGGCGAAATGCTGAAGGATCAGTTCTGATCCGATGCTGGCGGGGGTCGAGCTGGGCGGCACGAAATGCATCTGCATCCTGGGCACGGGGCCGGACGATGTGCGCGCGCAAGTGGCGATCCCGACCACCAGCCCCGCCGCGACCCTGGCCGCGATCGCGCATATCCTTGACGGGTGGGATTTCCGGTCGCTCGGCATCGCCAGCTTTGGGCCGCTTGATCTCGATCGCACGTCCGCAAAATTCGGCAGCATCGTCTCGACGCCCAAATCGGGGTGGAGCGGAACCGATCTGACGGCGCTCGCGAATGATCGGCCCTACGCGATCGACACCGACGTCAACGGCGCGGCGCTGGCCGAAGGTTTTTGGGGCGCCGCCCAAGGGCTGGAAAGCTGGGCTTACATCACGATCGGTACCGGAGTGGGGGTCGGATCGGTGGCGGCGCGCCAACTCTTGCGCGGCGCGGGGCACAGCGAGGCGGGGCATCAGCGGGTGCCGAAACTGAAGGGCGACCGTTTCGAAGGTTGCTGTGTCTATCACGGCGATTGCGTCGAAGGCCTGGCGAGCGGTCCGGCGATTGCGGCGCGGGCGGGACACGACGGGCGCGACCTCGCGCCCGATGACGAGGCGTGGAATCATGCCGCCCACGCCATCGCGATGCTGTGCCACAATCTCGTGCTGACCACGTTGCCCCAGCGCATCCTGATCGGCGGCGGCGTTGCGATCGGTCAGCCGCAGCTGCTTGCCGCGGTGCGTCGGCATGTGGCCGACAGCCTGTCCGGCTATGCCCCGACCGGCGGCGTCGCGGACCTGATCGTGCTGCCCGGTCTTGGCGAACGAGCGGGGCCTTGCGGATCGTTGGCCCTGGCATCAATCGCTGCAATCAATGGGTCCGGGCCCTAGTCCCGATCGCCCGCCAGCCGCGCCAGATCGTCGGGGTTGTTGATATTGGGCACCGCGAAATCGATTGCGACGCCGCGCGCACCGACCCGCCGGGCAAAGGCGCGAACGGCATGATCGGTCTCGCCGGTCAGCATCGCCTGCAACGCGTCCAGCGCTGCAATCGACCACAGGCCGACGACCGGCTGGCTCTCGACGAACGCCGACGCCGGCTCCAGCCGGGCGCGCAGGTCGGGCGGCAGCCGCACGCAATCGACCGGCGCCGTCAGCAATTGGCCGAAACCCAGCGTGGCGGCATGGCGCAGCGCGCCCGCGATGGCGCCGAGCGGCCCCATGTCGGGACGCGGCCAGTCGGGCACGCCGTCCGCGCGGCCGACGATCACCACCGCCTCGCAATGCGGAGCAAGCGCCGCCAGCGCATGATCGAGCAGCGTTTGGCCACCCAGCAACGCCAGCGCCTTGTCCGACCCAAAGCGGCGCGACCGTCCGCCCGCGAGCACCGCGCCCAGCGTCCTCATGCGATCATCCCCTGCGGATCGCTGATGACCAGCGCCGCATCGGCCCGCGCCAGCGCGACCAGCGTCAGCCCTGCTTGCGCCGCGCGCTGTGCCGCCAGGCTGGTCGGTGCCGATATGGTGACCAGCATCGGACAGCCCGCGCGCACCGTCTTTTCGACCAGCTCGTAACTGCACCGCGCCGACAGCAGGATAAAGCCGGTCGCGGGGTCGATCGCCGCGCGCGCCAACGCCCCGATCAGCTTGTCGAGCGCATTGTGCCGCCCGACATCTTCGCGCGCGAGCAGGATTTCGCCCGTCGGCGTACAAAAGGCCGCGGCATGGACCGCGCCGGTGGCCCTGCCCAGCGGCTGGTGCTCACGCAGCGCGCCCAGCGCCGCGGCAATCGCGGCGCGGTCGGTGGCGATGCGCGCGGTCAGCGGCGGCAACGGGCGCAAGACCTGTTCGATATTCTCGATCCCGCACAGCCCGCAGCTGCTCTCGCTCACCCGCTGGCGTGCCCGCTCGATCGCGATCGCCTTGCGCTCGGGCGGCACCCAGATGCGCAGCGCCCAGCCGCCCTCGACCGGGTGCACGTCAACCCGCTCGATCTGCTCGACTGTCGCAACCAGCCCCTCGCTCAGGGCAAAGCCCAGCGCATAATCCTCCAGATCGCTGGGGGTCGCCATCATCACGGCATAACCAATGCCGCCGACCTCGACCGACACCGGCGCCTCGACGGCGATACCGCGGATCAGCACGCCATCGCCGGGATCGGCAAGCCCCAGCCGCTGCACCGAAAGGTCGATCATCGCATCGTTCATGCCCGCACCCTAGCGTATCGTTTCGCACTTGTCCCCGCCGCGGCGGTTGCGATTTTCGGGGCGCGGCCTATCAGTCGGCGCCATGCACACCGAAATCCTCGCCGTCCTGCTGGGCCAGGTCCGTCCCTTCCGCGGCGACGACGAACCGAGCGCGATCGGCAAGTTGCCGGTGACCGATATGGTCGCGGTCGGGGCGCTGGGACTGGCGGGGGACGAGCAGGCCGATCGCACCGTTCATGGCGGCATCGACAAGGCGGTCCACCATTATCCCGCCGATCATTATGACTGGTGGCGCGGGCATTTGGGCGACACCCCGCTGCTCGGCGCGCCGGGCGCGTTCGGAGAGAATATTTCGGCTACCGGGCTCGACGAAAGCAATGTCTGCCTCGGCGATCGCTTCCGCCTTGGCACCGCGCTGGTCGAGGTCAGCCAGGCGCGCCAGCCGTGCTGGAAACTCGACCATCGCTTTGGGACCAAGGGGGTGATGGCCACGGTGGTGAAGACGCGGCGCACCGGCTGGTATTACCGCGTGCTCGAACCCGGTCAGGTGCGGGCGGGCGACATGCTCGACCTCGTCGAACGACGCTATCCCGAATGGCCGCTCGCATCGCTGTTCGGCTTGCTGATCGGCGGCGAGGCGAAGGACCGCCCGGCCGACCTCCGCGCGCTGCGCGATGTGCCGGTGCTCGCCGAGACGTGGAAAGTCCGGCGCGCCAAGCTGGCCGAGCAGTTCGGCGTCGACCTTTAGAGATTGATGAGCTTCGGTTACTACACTCGTCGTTGCTTCGCTTCGCTCGCAATGACGATTCTGACTGAAGGCATCCTGCTCTAAGAGCGTTCGGACCTGCCGCTTAGCCAAGCTGAAAGCCTAACGACATCCTCAGCACTGAAATGCAGCCCCAGCTTGCTCCGCCGCCACAAGATGTCGTCGGTCGTCCGCGCCCATTCCTCATCGACCAGCCACGCCGCCTCCGCGACGCTGAGTCCGTGAGCGATTTCGCCGCCCAGCGCGGCCCAGTCGCCCGCATCGCTCAGCCAGCGGCGCGCGTCGGTGCCATAGGCCTTGACGATGCGGTCGGTCGTGTCGGCGCTCAGGAACGGATGGGCGAGCTTGATTTCCGCTTTTAGCGCCGCGGCGCCCGTGACCGGGAAATCGCCGCCGGGCAGCGGCGCCTTCGCGGTCCAGCGCCCGCCGGTCAGCGCCGGGACATGCCCCGCCAACTCGTCGACCGCGGCCTCGGCAACATGGCGATAGCTGGTGATCTTGCCGCCATAGATGGTGAGCAGCGGCGCGCCTTCGGCGAGGTCGAGGTCGATGCGGTAGCCGCGCGTCGCCGCTTCGGGCCGCCCCGACCCATCCTCGATCAGCGGCCGCACCCCCGAATAGGTCCACACGACGTCGGCGGGGGTGATCGCGTCGCGGAAATACCGGCTGGCGCCTTCGCACAGATAGGCGATTTCCTCCGCGGTCGCGCGCGCCTCGCTCGCCGGCCCATCGTGATCGACGTCGGTCGTGCCGATCAGGGTGAAGTCGCGCTCATAAGGAATGGCGAAAAAGATGCGCCCGTCGGGAAGCTGAAAGAAATAGGCATAATCGTGCCGGAACAACCGCCGCACGACGATATGCGACCCGCGCACCAGCCGCATCGCATGATCGGGCTCGGCATCGGCGCGCTTGAGCAGGTCGAGCACCGCCGGACCCGCCGCATTGACGATGCTGCGGCCGGTGAAGCGATAGCTGTGACCGTTTTCGCAGCTCGCCTCGACCACCCACAAGCCGTCCTCGCAGCGCAGCGTCTCGGCGCGGGTGCGGGTGCGCACCTTGGCGCCATGCGCGGCGGCATCGCGCGCGTTGAGCACCACCAGCCGCGCATCGTCGACCCAGCCGTCCGAATATTCGAAGCCGCGGGCGTATTGCGGCTGCAACGGTTGGCCCGCAACATGACGCTTGAGGTCGATCGAGCGCGTCGCGGGCAGCTGCTTGCGCCCACCGATATGGTCATACAGGAACAGCCCGAGCCGCAGCAGCCAGCGCGGGCGCAGCCCCGGTCGGTGCGGCAACACGAAACGCAGCGGCCAGATGATGTGCGGCGCGATGCCCCACAACGTCTCGCGCTCCTTCAATCCCTCGCGCACCAGGGCGAATTCATAATGTTCCAGATAACGCAGCCCGCCGTGGATCAGCTTGGTCGACGCCGACGACGTGCCCTGCGCCAGATCGCCCGCCTCCAGCAACAGCACCCGCGCCCCGCGCCCCGCCGCATCGCGCGCGACCCCAGCGCCGTTGACGCCGCCGCCGATCACGATGATGTCATAGGGGTTGGGGCTGTCGGGCATATTTCCCCCTATGGCGATCCAGGCGATTTTGCCAAGGGTTCGGCTTACGTATGCGCGTTGCAATCATGTCGCGCCTCCGCCATTTCCCCTGATGGATATCCGAGGGGATTGGCGTGAGCGTGAAAGTCGAAACTTTGGTGCTGTTCGGCGCGACGGGCGACCTGGCGCAGCGCATGCTCTTTCCCTCGCTCTATAACCTGCATGTCGACGGATTGCTCGCGGACGAACTGACGATCATCGCGTCGGGACGGTCGAAGATGGACCGTGCGGCGAGCCACGACCTGGTGCGCAAGGCGCTGACCGAACATCTGCCCGCCGACCGGCTCGACGCCGGGCAGGTCGCGCGCTTTCTCGAACGCGTCGATTATTGTGCGGTCGATGCGGGCGCGGGCACGGGGTATGACGATCTCGCCGCGCAGCTCGGCGACCGACTCGGCCGCCCGATCGGCGCCTATCTGTCGACCCCGCCGTCGATGTTCGGCCCGATCGCGCAGGGGCTGAAAAATGCGGGCATCGCCTGCGCCGAATGCCGCATCGCGATGGAAAAGCCGATCGGCCACGATCTCGCCTCATCGCGCGATGTGAATGCGCAGGTCGGCGACGCATTCGCTGAAGACCATGTCTTTCGCATCGACCATTATCTCGGCAAGGAAACGGTCCAGAACCTGCTCGCGCTGCGCTTTGCCAACATGCTGTTCGAACCGCTGTGGAACGCGCAGGCGATCGATCATGTCCAGATCACCGTCGCCGAAACCGTCGGACTGGAGGGGCGCGTCTCCTATTACGACGGGGTCGGCGCGCTGAAGGACATGGTCCAGAACCATATGCTGCAATTGCTCGCGATCATTGCGATGGAGCCGCCCGCCAGCGTCAGCGCGACCGCGGTGCGCGACGAAAAGGTCAAATTGCTGCGCAGCTTGCGCAAACTGACCGCCGGGGACGTCAAGGCGCACAGCGTCAAGGGCCAGTACAGCAGCGGCGCGGTCAACGGCGGCGCGGTGACCGGCTATGCCGACGAGCTGGGCCAGCCGTCGAACACCGAAACCTTCGTCGCGATCAAGGCCTTCATCGACAATTGGCGGTGGAAGGGCGTGCCCTTTTACCTGCGTACCGGCAAACGCATGCCCGAACGCAAGTCGGAGGTGCTGATCCAGTTCAAACCCGTCCCGCACAACATCTTCGCGCGCGTCGGCGCGGGCAAGCTCGATGCCAATATGATGATCATCAACCTCCAGCCCGAGGAAAATATCCGGGTCAAGGTGATGGCGAAACAGCCGGGGCTCGACCGCGACGGGGTGAAGCTCAAAGAGGTGACGATGGACGTCTCGCTCTCGCACAGCTTTGCCGGCGAACGGCGGCGGATCGCCTATGAACGGCTGCTGCTCGACTTCATCGAGGGCGACCAGACCCTGTTCGTGCGCCGCGACGAGGTCGAGGCGCAGTGGCAGTGGATCGATTCGATCCGCGACGCCTGGGCCGAAGTCGATATGGCGCCGCAGAATTACACAGCGGGCAGCTGGGGGCCGAGTTCGTCGATCGCGCTGATCGAACGCGACGGGGCGAGCTGGCATGACTGATTTCTTTTTCTGTCATCCCGGCGAAGGCCGGGATCTCGACCTCGCGTCATGCTGCAACGTTGAGACCCCGGCCTTCGCCGGGGTGACGAGGTAATTATGACCACCCTCCACCCCACCATCGCCGCCGTCACCGACCGCATCATCGCCCGCAGCGCCCCGCGCCGCGCCGCCTATCTGGGCCTCATGGACCGCCAGCGCGAGGCTGGCACCAATCGCGGCAACCTGTCGTGCGGAAACCTGGCGCATGGCTTCGCCGCCGCAGGCGACGACAAGCCGGTCATCCGCAACGGCGCGGCGATGAACATCGGCATCGTCACCAGCTACAACGATATGCTCTCCGCGCATCAGCCCTATGGTCGCTACCCCGAGCAGATCAAACTCTTCGCGCGCGAAGTCGGCGCCACCGCGCAGGTCGCGGGCGGCGTTCCGGCGATGTGCGACGGGGTGACGCAGGGGCAGGCGGGGATGGACCTGTCGCTGTTCAGCCGCGACAATATCGCGCAGGGGACGGCGATCGCATTGAGCCATGCGATGTTCGAGAGTGCTTTGCTGCTCGGCATCTGCGACAAGATCGTCCCCGGCCTGCTGATCGGCGCGCTGCGTTTCGGTCATCTGCCGCAGATATTGATTCCCGCCGGGCCGATGCCCTCGGGCCTCGCGAACAAGGAAAAGCAGCGCGTCCGCCAGCTCTATGCGGAAGGGAAGGCAACGCGCGACGAACTGCTCGAAGCCGAGGCCGCCTCCTATCACGGCGCGGGCACCTGCACCTTTTACGGCACCGCGAACAGCAACCAGATGATGATGGAGCTGATGGGGCTCCACATCCCCGGCAGCGCCTTTACCAACCCCGGCACGAAATTGCGCCAGGAACTGACCCGCGCCGCGACGCACCGGGTGGCAGAGATCGGCTGGGACGGCAGTGATTATCGGCCGCTGGCGCGCTGCGTCGATGAAAAGGCGATCGTCAACGCCGCGATCGGCCTGCTCGCGACCGGCGGCTCGACCAACCATGCGATCCACTTGCCCGCGATCGCGCGCGCGGCGGGGATCATCATCGACTGGCAGGATTTCGACGAGCTCAGCCACGCGGTGCCCTTGCTCGCGCGCGTCTATCCGAACGGCGCGGGCGACGTGAACAATTTCCACGCCGCGGGCGGGATCGGCTATGTCGTGCGCGAACTGCTGGGGGCGGGACTGCTCCACGGCGACGTGCTGACCGTCGGCGGGACGATGGCCGATTATGCTGCCGAACCCGCGCTGGTCGACGACCAACTGCACTGGCAGGCCGCTCCCGAAACCTCACGCGACGACACGATGCTACGCCCCGTTGCCGCGCCCTTCTCGCCCGACGGCGGCATGCGCCTGCTCGCGGGCAATCTCGGCCGCGCGATCATCAAGACCAGCGCGGTCGCCGAGGATCGCTGGACGATCGAGGCGCCGTGCCGGATCTTCGACAATCAGGACGCGGTGCTGACCGCGTTCAAGGCGGGCGAGCTCGAACAGGATGTCATCGTCGTCGTGCGCTTTCAGGGGCCGCGCGCCAATGGCATGCCCGAATTGCACAAGCTGACCCCGGCCTTGGGCGTGCTCCAGGACCGCGGTTTCCGCGTCGCGCTGCTCACCGACGGTCGCATGTCGGGCGCCAGCGGCAAGGTGCCCGCGGTGATCCACCTCTCGCCCGAAGCCTTGCCCGGCGCGGATGGAGTCAGCGGCCCGCTCGCGTTCCTGACCGATGGCGACATCGTCCGCGTCTGCGCGCGTCAGGCCGAAGTGCTCGCGCTCGTCGATCCCGCGATCTGGACCGCGCGCTCGCCCGCCGTCCCGCCGCCGCCGGCGCTTGGCGTTGGCCGCGAATTGTTCGCCCTGTTCCGCCACCACGCCGACGAAGCCGAAAAGGGCGGGTCGGCGGTGCTGGCGGCGATGGAAAGCGTCATCTAATTTCCGTCATCCCGGCGAAGGCCGGGATCTCGACGGTGCGTCGTAACGATAGGGTGAGATCCCGGCCTTCGCCGGGATGACGAAGGAAAAAGACCGAGACTATGACCGACCAATCCATCGACCAGATCATGCGCCTTGCCCCCGTCATCCCGGTGATTGTCATCGACCGGGTCGAAGACGCGGTGCCGATGGCCGAGGCGCTGGTCGCGGGTGGGCTGACCGTGCTCGAAGTCACGTTGCGCACCCCCGCCGGGCTCGACGCGATCGCCGCGATGAAAGCGGTCAAGGGCGCGGTCGTCGGCGCGGGCACCGTGCTCGATCCCGCGATGCTGACCGCCGCGATTCATGCGGGCGCCGAATTCATCGTCTCGCCGGGGCTCACCGACAATCTCGGCAAGGCGGCGGTCGCCAGCGGCATTCCCTTCCTGCCCGGCACCGCCAATGCGGGCGACATCATGCGCGGCATGGACCTCGGCCTCGATCGCTTCAAATTCTTCCCCGCGGCGACCAGCGGCGGCATCCCGGCCTTGAAAGCCATCGCCGGGCCGTTCGGGCAGGCGCGTTTCTGTCCCACCGGCGGCATCAGCCTGGCGACCGCGCCCGACTGGCTCGCGCTCGAAGCCGTGCTGTGCGTCGGTGGCAGCTGGGTGGTCCCGTCGGGCCCGCTCGACCCGGCGCGGGTCGAGGTGCTGGCGCGCGAGGCGGCGGGGCTCAAAGCCTGATCGTCATCCCAGCGAAAGCTGGGATCGCTGTCGGTCTTTTCTTTCGTCGCTGCGTAAACCGCCAGCGATCCCAGCTTTCGCTGGGACGACGAATGGCCGCATTGATAAACGCCATCTTTACTGCCATCGTGCAGGGAAAGGCGGCAATATAGCCGCCCGTGGGGAGATGCGCGTGCCAAGACCGCAGCCGCATTTGGAAGAAGTACTCGCGTCCGAACCCGGATCGCACGTCGCCGCGCTGTTCGATTTCGACGGCACCATCATCTCGGGCTATTCCGCCACCGCGATGCTGCGCGAGAAATTCCAGCGCCGCGAAATGTCGATGGAGGAAATCGCCGAGACCGCGCAGGTCATCGCACAGCACAGCCTCGGCACCATCGGCTTTTCCGGCCTGATGTCGGGCGCCGCGAAATTCATGAAGGGCGTCGAGGAGCAAAGCTTCGTCGAGTTTGGCGAGGAGCTCTACAAGAAGCATATCGCGCGGAAAATCTACCCCGAAACCCGCGCGATCATCGAGGCGCACCAGGCAAAGGGGCACCGCGTCGCGATCATCTCGTCGGCGACGATCTACCAGATCGAACCGACCGCGCGCGACCTTGGCATCACCGACATCAAATGCTCGGCCTATAAGGTCGAGGATGGGGTGTTCACCGGCGACATCATCCGCCCGCTGTGCTTCGGCGAGGGCAAGGTGCTCGCCGCCGAGGAACTCGCCGCAGACTATGGCCTCGATCTCGATCAGAGCTTTTTCTACTCGGACAGCGACGACGACATCGAATTGCTCGAACGCGTCGGCAAGCCGCGCCCGCTCAACCCGAACCTGAAGCTCAAGGCCATCGCCGAGGAAAATGGCTGGCCGGTCCAGCGTTTCGGCAGCCGCGGCACGCCGTCGTGGGTCGATTACACCCGCACCATATACGCCACCGGCTCGCTCGTCGGTGCGTTCGCGGCGGGCCTGCCGATCTGGGCGCTGACCCGGTCGCAGCGCGAGGCGGCAAATTTCTCGATCGGGCTGTTCGGCGATTTCGCGACCGCGATCACCGGCGTCGAGCTGGAGGTCGAGGACGAGAAGAACCTCTGGTCGTCACGCCCCTGCGTCTTCATCTTCAACCACCAGAGCAAGGCGGATGTGATGATCCTCGCCAAGCTGATCCGCCGCGACATGGGCGGGGTGGGCAAGAAAGAGATCAAGGACATCCCCATCCTGGGGAAGCTGATGGAATGGGGCGGCACCGTCTTCGTCGACCGCGCCGACGGCAAGAGTGCGATCAAGGCGATGGAGCCGCTGGTCGACGCGATCAAGGTCGAGGGCAAATCGATCTGCATTTCGCCCGAAGGCACGCGCAGCCTGACCCCAAAGCTGGAGCCGTTCAAGAAGGGCGCCTTCCATCTGGCGATGCAGGCCGGGGTGCCGATCGTCCCGATCGTGATCCATAATGCCACCGACGTCGCGCCGAAGAACGAGTTCGTGATGCGCCCCGCGACGGTTCGCGTCACCGTGCTGCCGCCGGTCGACACGTCGGGGTGGTCGCCGCGGACGATCAACAATCATGTCCGCGATGTGCGGAATATGTTCCTGCGTACATTGGGCCAGCCCGAGGAGAGCGTGGCGGAGTCGGTGGCGAAGGAACCGGCTGCGGAGGCTGCCGCGCCCGAAGCCAAAGCCGAAAAGGCAAAGCCGCAAAAGACGGCAGCGAAGAAGCCCGCCGCGAAGAAAAAGGCGCCCGCCAAGAAAGCCTCCCCGCGAAAGGGAAGGGCGGCCTAGCGCATGTCTCATCTCGTCATTGCGACCCCGGACTTGATCCGGGGGGAGCAATCCAGGGATGGTTACGCCACGCTGGATTGCCGCGTCGCTTCGCTCCTCGCAATGACGGGCGGGTTTTAGCGAAATGGCCGACGGAACCGCCCGCACCCCGACGATCACGGAGGACGCGGCCGACCGGCTCTACATCATCGACGCGCGCAATGGGGTCGAGCGCCAGCTGCTGCTCGACTGGGTCCACGCCACCGCCAACGATCTAGGGGGCGACAACGACCCCCAATGGGCCAGCCTCGCGATCGAGGACGACGATCATGCACTGCCGCTCGAAACGCTGCGCGCACGGCTGGGCGGCCAGCCGTCGCGGCAGGTCGTGCCGCTGCGCGTCGCGTGGCGCATCCCGGGTTTCGACAAGGACCGCGCGCTTAAATTCCGCCACATCTTGTTCGGCGACCCGCGCCATCCCGGCTCGCTCCGCGCGCGGTCGATCCTGCTCCGCGACCGCCGCCGCGCGCAGATTTTGGTGGGTGAGGCGGCGACGCTCGACGCGCTGCGCGACCGCTTCACGGCGCAGACCGGCGGCGGCGATGGCGCGGGCTGCGACGGCGCCGAATTTGCCGCCTTCGTCGCGCGCCAGGCGTCGCTCGCGCTCGACGTCGCCGAACGCGGCATCCGCGGCACCCGCTACAAAGTGCCGCGCTTCGTCGCCGACGGGCTGCGCACCAGCCCCAAATTCCGCGCCGCGCTCGCCGAATTGTCCGATGCGACGGGCCGCCCGGTCGCCGACCTGTTCCGCGAAGCGCGGCCGTTGATGAAAGAGGTCATCGCGCGGCCCAGCGCGCTGTTCCTCGACCTGCGCGCCCGGCTCGACCGGATGATGTTCGGCGGCTACGCGCCCGAGATGGAGGTCGACGCCGCCGAACTCGCGCGGCTGCGCGCGATCCTCCGCGAACATCCGACCGCGATCCTGTTCACCCACAAAACCTATATCGACGGCGCGACCCCCAGCCGCCTCACTTACGAAAACGACATGCCGATGCTGCACAGCTTCGGCGGCGCCAATCTCGACTTCGCGGTGATGGGCGAATTTTTCCGCCGCTCGGGGATGATCTTCATTCGCCGCAGCTTTCAGGACCAGCCGGTCTATAAACTCGTGCTGCGCCACTATATCGCCTGGCTGCTCGCCAAGCGTTTCCCGTTGAGCTGGGCGTTCGAGGGGACGCGCTCGCGGCTCGGCAAGCTGATGCCGCCCAAATATGGGCTGATGAAATATGTTCTCGACGCCGCGCATGCGACGGGGACGCGCGGGGTGCATTTCGTGCCCTTCGTCACCAGCTTCGATCTCATCCGCGATGTCGAGGAATATGCCGCCGAACAGACCGGCCGCAACAAAAAGCCCGAAAGCCTGTCCTGGTTCATCGGCTATATGAAAAGCCTGAAGGAGCCGTCGGGCCGCATCCGCCTCGACATCGGCAATCCGGTGGTGATCGACAGCGCCCCCGGCGCCGACGACAAGCGCGCGCTGGAAAAAATCGCCTTTGCCGTCGCGGTCGAGGCGAACCGCGTCACCCCGCTCACCGTCACCTCGGTGATGTGCCTGATCCTGCTCGGCATGGCGCCGCGCGGTGCGACCGCGGCCGAAGTGCTAGAGGCGCTCGCCGCGGTGACCGACTGGGCGCGGGCGCGCGATATCCGGCTCAGCAGCGAACTGGCCAGTGGCGATCGCGCCGCGCTCGCGGTGACGGTCGACACGCTGGTCGAAAGCGGACTGCTCACGCGCTATGAAGCAGGCAGCGAGCGCGTCTATTCGATCGACCCCGCCAAACATCCGATGGCGAGCTATTACCGCAACATCATCGCGCATCATTTTCTCGACCGCGCGATGATCGAACTCGCGTTGTTCGACCTGCGCGACGGCGACAGTGGCGACGCGACCGCTGCCTTCTGGGCCAGGATCGACCGCCTGCGCGACCTGTTCAAATTCGAATTTTTCTATCCGCCGCGCGACGAACATATGGCCGCGCTGCGCGCCGAACTCGAACGCATCGACCCCGTCTGGGACCGCCGCCTTGCCAGCGGCGACCGCGGCATCGCGCAGCTGCTCCGCCGCTGCCAGCCCGTCGTCGGCCACGCGATATTGCTGCCCTTTGCCGAGGCCTATTCGGTCGTCGCCGACCTGCTCGCGCGCGCGAAACCGGGCGATGCGGTCGACGAAAAGGCCTTGCTCGACGCCGCGCTGGCCGAGGGCAAGCAGGCGTATCTGCTGCGCCGGATCAGCAGCGAGGCGGCGATCGGCAAATTGCTGTTCGCCAACGGGCTGTCGCTGATGCGGCATATGGGGCTGGCCGACGAGGCGACCCCGATGAACTTGGCGGCGCGCCGCGCGTTGCTGATCGAGTTGCGCGGGCTGGCGAATGTGATGGAAACGATGCGGCTGTCGACGGTGGCGCTGGCGGATCGGATGGTGGGGGTGCCTGATGTCTAAGCCGCCACCCTATTTTCGTCATCCCGGCGAAGGGTGTTGGGAGGCACGTGACTCCCAATACGATCTCGCCATTGCGTCAGATTGCCACGATGAGATCCCGGCCTTCGCCGGGATGACGATCGGGGTTGGGGAATAAATATGCTCAAACAGCTCAGCGCGCAGGACGCCCAGTTCCTCTACACCCAGACCGCGAACAACCTGACCCACATCATGGGGGTCTATATCTACGACCCGTCGACCGCGCCGGGCGGCTTCGTGCGTTTCAAGGACATCATCCGCCACGTCGAAAGCCGCGTCCACACCTCACCCTTGTTCAAGCGCCGCCTCCACCGCCTGCCGTTCGACATGGACCATCCCTATTGGGTCGAGGACGAGCATTTCGACATCGAGGCGCATATGAGCCATGCGCGCCTGCCCGAACCCGGCGACTGGCGGCAATTCTGCATCGCCACCGCGCGCTATTTTTCCAAACCGATGGATATGAACCGCCCGCTGTGGGACATTTACATCATCGAGGGGCTGGACCGCATTCCCGGCATCCCGAAGGGCAGCTTCGCCATGCTCCACCGCGTCCACCACGCCGCGGTCGATGGCGCGTCGGGTGCGCACGCCTTCATCGCGATGAGCGACATCGATGCCAAGGGTACCCCCGCGATCGCCGAACCGCCCCCGGTCGAGGAGCTGGGCGATCCGCCGTCGAGCGCGGAGACGCTGTCGCGCGCCTGGTCGGCATCGCTGCAATCGCCGGTCAAGTTCATGAACGCGCTGATGAAAATGTCGCCCGCGATCATCTCGTCGGCGCGCAAGGCGATCGAGGGCGGCATGACCGCGGGTGTCCCCGAAACGCGCTTCAACGTCCCCGTCGGCCCGCACAAGATGTTCGACGGCACGTCGGTCGCGCTGTCCGATGTTGCGTTGGTGCGCCAGAAGGTGCCGGGCGCGACGGTCAACGACGTCGTGCTGACCACCGTCGGCGGCGCGCTGCGCAAATATCTGGCGAAGCACAAGGAATTGCCGAAGGAGAGCCTGGTCGCGATCGCGCCGATCAATCTGCGCGGCAAGGAAAAGGGCGCGGGGAAGGCCTCGACCCCCGGCAATCAGGTGTCGGCGATGAGCGTCCCGGTCCGCAGCGACATCGCCGATCCGCTCGCGCGCCTCGCGGCGATCCGCGACTATACGGTCGAGGCGAAGGAAGCGAAGGCCGGCGTCAGCGCGCGGATCATGACCGACCTGTCGCAACATATTCCGGGCGCGACGATGGCGGCGGTGGCGCGGCTGGTGACCAGCGAGCGTTTTGCGGTGCGCGGCACCAATTTGTTCATCTCGAACGTGCCGGGCGCGCAGGTGCCGCTCTATCTGGCGGGCGCGCAGCTCGTGATGCAGCACGGCATGGCACCGCTTGCGAACAATATGGGGCTGTTCGTCGCGACCCCCAGCTACAACGGCCGCATCGCCTTTTCGATCATCTGCGAACGCGCGATCATGCCCGACATCGCTTTTTTCCGAGAATGTATCGACGAAAGTTTCGCCGATCTGACGGCGGCCGTGCCCAACCCCCAGAAACCGAAAGCCGCTACGGCAACGCCGAAACCGGCGGCGAAACCGGCGCCAAAACCCAAGGCGAAGCCGAAAGCCGTCCCGAAACCTGCCGCCAAATCCCGGGCGAAACCGGTTGCCAAAGGCAACGCAACCGGCAAGACTCGAAAAAAATAACCATGTCTCGCAGGAACACTGAATGCTTTTCACCCCGACGCTCAGCGCCGACCGCGACCTCGTGACCGCGTCCGATTATATCGCCTGGGCCAAGGCCGCCCGCGACCATGACAAAAAATCGGGGTTGCAGGCATGGCGCGATGCCGACGAAAGCAAGCATTTCGACTATAAGGCGATCCGCGCCCGGCTCGAAAAATTGCGCAAGCTTTCGGCGGCGGGCGACGTCAAGGGGCTGCTGTTCGTCCTCAACGAAGGCATCCACGGCAATATCGACGGCATGGGCCACGAACGCCTCTATCAAAAGGCACGCTTCGGCACGAAGGCGCTGATCGAGGATTATGTCGCCGAGGTGGTGGCGTCGCTCGACAAGATCGCCGCGGCGCGCAGCATCAGCCGTGAGGAAAAGCGCGACTTCTTTCGCCGCGCCCAGCATTGTTACGGCCGCTCGGCGCTGCTGCTGTCGGGATCGGGCAGCTTCCTGTTCTTCCACATCGGCGTCGTGAAGGCGCTCTGGTCCGAAGGCGTGCTGCCCGCGATCATGTCGGGCGCCAGCGGCGGGTCGATCGTCGCTGCGGTCGTCTGCACCCGCAAGGACAGCGAGATCGGCGCCTTCCTCGAAAGCGATCGCCTTGCCAATCCCGACCGCGGTACCGATGGGCGGCGCCTCGCTTCCGACGAGGTGCGCGACCGGCTCGCCGACCTGATCCCCGACCTGACCTTTCAGGAAGCGTTCGAGATCAGCGGCCGCCACCTCAACGTGTCGGTCGCGCCCGCCGAAAAGCATCAGAACGGCCGCCTGCTCAACGCGATCACCGCCCCCAATGTGCTGATCCGCGAGGCGGTGCTGGCATCGTGCGCGGTCCCCGGCGTCTTTCCGCCGGTGATGCTGATGGCGCGCGACGACGATGGCAATCGCATCCCGTACCAGCCCGACCGGCGCTGGGTCGACGGGTCGGTGACGCACGACATCCCGACCAAGCGGCTCGAACGGCTCTACGGGGTCAACCATCATATCGTCAGCCAGGCGAACCCGATCGCGCTGCCGTTTGCGACCGACACGCGCAAGCAGATGGCGCCGATCGAGGCCATTCAACATGCGTCGATGGCGACCTTCAAGGCGTGGCTCAACGCCAATATGATCATCTTCCAGAAACCGCTCGAATGGGTGCCGCCGCTCAACAGTCTCGCCAATATGGCGCGGTCGGTGATCAACCAGGAATATACCGGCGACATCAACATCATCCGCCCGCCCAAATTCTGGTCGCCGACGAAGATCCTGAGCGATCTGGGGCAGGAGGATATCGACGAACTGATCGACACCGGCGAGCGCACCGCCTGGCCCAAGGTCGAAATGGTCCGCACCCAGACCGCGATCAGCCGCGCGCTCGAAGGCATTTTGGCGCGGATCGACCGGGCGGGCGACGACGGCCCCGGCCACCGCAGCACTGCGGCGCTGAAAAAGGCCGTCCGCTGATATGGCCGCGGTCATCCTGCCTGCGGGATCGACCGGCGCCGGGGCGAAGCTCCACATCACCCATTGGCTGCCCGCAGGCCTGCCGAAAGCTGTCGTGCTGCTCGCGCATGGCTATGCCGAACATGCGGGGCGCTACGCGCATGTCGCCAGGCGGCTGATCGATGCGGGTTATGCCGTCTATGCGATCGACCATTGGGGTCACGGCCAATCGGACGGGGAGGGCGGTTTCGTCCCGCGCTTCTCGGCGTTCACCGACGGCATGGCGGAGCTGCTGACCCTGGTCGAGGTGAACCACGGCGACACCCCACGCCTGCTCGTCGGCCACAGCATGGGCGGGTTGATTTCGACGCTGTTCCTGATCGAGCGCCAGCAGGCGTTCGTCGCCGCCGCGCTCTCCGGCCCCGCGATCGTCCCCGCCGCGCCGCCCTCGCGCTTCACCATCTGGATCAGCCGCTTCCTGTCGCGCTTCTTCCCGCGGCTGGGTGTGTTGTCCTTGGACGCCAACGGCGTCAGCCGCGATCCCGCGGTGGTCGCCGCCTACCTCGCCGACCCGCTCGTCTACACCGGCAAGATCGGGGCGCGGCTGGGCAAGGAGTTCATGGACGCGATGGCGACGGCGCAGGCGGGCGCCCCCAAGATCACGTTGCCGATCCTGTTTCAGCACGGCAGCGCCGACAGCCTCGCCGCGCCCGAAGGCTCGCAATATCTGTTCGACCATGTCGCTTCCGCCGACAAGCATCTGAAAATCTACCCCGGCCTGTTCCACGAAATTTACAACGAGCCGGAACGCGATGCGGTGCTGGACGATTTGATCGCCTGGTTCGACGCGCAGGTGGTGAAAGCCTGAACCAAGTTTACATCCCGTTCGTGTCGAGCGAAGTCGAGACACCCCGCAAGGTAGCGCCAAGCCGATGGGCATCTCGACTTCGCTCGATGCGAACGGAAAGTGGGAATCGAGTTCCAGACCATGAAAATCCTCCTCATCCTCCTCTTCGCCCCGCTCATCGCGCTGACGCTGATGTATTTCGTCTTCCCCGGCCGCCTCGTCGCGCTCGGGCGTGCGTTGCTGCGTCAGCGGGGGCGGATGGTGCAGAAAAGCGTCACCGTCGACGGCCGCAGCTGGCCCTATCTGGAGGGCGGCGATCCCGCCAAACCGCTGCTGCTCCTCGTTCATGGCTTTGCCGGCGACAAGGACAATTGGTCGATGATCGCGCCGCACCTGACGCGCGACTATCATGTCATCGCTCCCGATCTGCCGGGTTTTGGCGAGAATGAACGCAATCCCGACCTCGCCTACGACCTCGGCGCGCAGACCGCGCGGCTCAAGCAGTTCGCCGACACCCTTGGCCTCGCCCGTCCGCATGTCGGGGGCAACAGCATGGGCGGCTGGATCGCGCTGCGCTACGCGATCGACTACCCGGACGCGCTCGCCAGCCTCATCCTGCTCAACAACGCCGGGATCAACGGCGCCAACGAGAGCGACTTGCAGAAACAGGCGGCAGACGAGACCTATAACCCGCTGGTCCTCGCGGGTCTGGAGGATGCCGACCGGCTGGTCGCGATGGTCGTCCACAAACCGCCCTATATCCCGGCGCGGCTCAAACCCGTGCTCTACGCCGACGCGCTCAAATATCGCGACCAGCTCGACACCATTTTTTGGGTCATCGCGACCGAGGGCCGCGACCAGCCGCTCAACGACCGGCTGGGCGAGGTCAAGGTGCCGACCTTGATCATCTGGGGCCGCCACGACCGCCTGCTCGACGTCAGCTGCGTCGCGGTGCTCGAAGCGGGCATCGCGGGCAGCCAGAGCCATATCTTCGAGCATGTCGGCCACGTCCCGATGATCGAGGATCCCAAGGCGACCGCGGCGGTGATGAAGAGCTTTCTGGCTGAGCAGCCCTGATCCTTCGTCACCCCGGACTTGATCCGGGGTCCATAACGCCCTGTCGGCGATGGATGCCGGATCAAGCCTGTCCTGAGCGTGTCGAAGGATCCGGCATGACGAAGGCGTTAAGCGTCGCTTGCCAACCCGCCATTCCCCCGCCACTCTCCCGGCAAAACAGGGGAGAGAGACATGCGCCTGAAGGTCGGCCTGCTCGGTGGGGGCAGCTGGGGGACGACGGTCGCGGCGGTGGTGTCGCGCAATGCGCCGATCACCCTGTGGGCGCGCGATGCCGAAACTGTCGACGGCATCAACCGCGACAACGAGAACCGCAAATACCTCCCCGGCATCAAGCTGCCGACGACGCTGCGCGCGACCGGCGACATGGCCGAGGTCGTCGCGGGCGCCGACGTCCTGATCATGGGCGTCCCCTCGCACAGCTTTCGCAGCGTGCTTGAGGAAGCCCGCCACCACCTCCGCCCGTGGGTGCCCGTCATCAGCCTGACCAAAGGCCTCGAACTTTCCTCGGGCCAACGCATGACCCAGCTGATCGAGGAAGTGCTCCCCGGCCACCCGGTCGGTGTCCTCACCGGCCCCAACCTCGCGCGCGAGATCATGACCGGACAGGCGGCGGCCAGCGTGCTGTCGATGGAGGACGAGATTGTCGTCCGCGCGCTCCAGCCGGTGTTCCATTCGGGGCTGTTCCGCGTTTACACCAACACCGACCTGCTCGGTTGCGAGCTGGGCGGGGTGCTCAAGAATATCATCGCGATCGCGGTCGGCATGGGCGACGGGCTGGGGGCGGGCGACAACACCCGCTCGGCGCTGATGACGCGCGGGCTGGCCGAAATCACCCGGCTGGGGGTCGCGATGGGCGGCCGCCCCGAAACCTTTGCCGGGCTGACCGGGATGGGCGATCTGATCGCCACCTGCACCAGTCCCTTGAGCCGCAATCGCCATGTCGGGGTCGAACTCGGCAAGGGCCGCCCGATCGAGGAAATCATCGCGGGCATGAACATGGTGGCCGAGGGGGTGAAGAGCGCCCCGACCGTCATCGCGCTCGCCGAACAGCACGGGCTCGACATGCCGATCGCGCGCGACGTGTATGACGTGACGCAGGGCAAACGCAGCGCGCAGGAGGTGTTTCGCGGGCTGCTGCGCTCGGCGGTCGGCGACGAAGCGCATCCGGGCTGACCTCTCTTCGCGTCATTGCGAGGAGCGAAGCAACGCGGCAATCCAGATCCCGCGTAAACCGCTCTGGATTGCTTCCCCCGGCTTTCGCCGGGGTCGCAATGACGAAAATGGAAAAATCCACCGCCAACCGTGCCGAATCTCCGTTCAGCCGGGAAGAAAATCGCCGCCTGCTTCGTTGACTCCCCTGACCGCCCGGCAACGGACGGACAATCAGGAGATGGACAATGAAAAAATGGACCGTTTTCGCCGTGGCCCTGGCGCTTCCCGCCAGCGTTGCCGCCGCCGTGCCCTATGGTTCGATGCCGCCGGGCTTCGAGCGGCCGCACATCCGCACTGCGCCGATCGCGGGCGTCGTCAACCAGCAATGGTATAATTACAAGGCCGACATTCTGGAGGCGGAAAAGGAGCTCACGAGCGACCTTCGCCACGCCACCGACCGCGAGGATCGCTGGGATGCGTGGGACGAATGGGAAACCGAGGTCATCGACGCCGACAAGGATTATGTGAAGGAAATGCGCAAGAAAGGCTATCGCACCGGCCGCGTGACGGTCGGCGGTTAAGCTTCCCCGGAGCGATGCTCTGGGTCGCAGGGAAGGGCGGGCGTCATGGAGCGCCCGCCCTTTTCCTTTTGCGTTGACGATCTTCGGCGATGGAATTTTGCCTCGTCATTGCGAGGAGTGGAGCGACGCGGCAATCCAGAATGTGCGTAAACCGCTCTCGATTGCTTCGCTTCGCTCGCAATGCGAGCTCGGATTACTCAAAAAGCCGTCTGGCTTAAACCCCGCCCTCCGCCAGCAACGCCTTCGCCTCGGCCCCCGTCCAATCGATCGCCCCAACGACGCGCCATAATTCACGCCCTTCGGCGTCGTAGAAAATGCTCGTCGGCAGCGCGCTGTTATACGCGTCGAGCAATCCGTTCTCGGGGTCGAGATAGGGCTGCAGCGCCTTCAATTTCGCCTTCTGAAACCACGGATCGACGACCTTGGCGCCCTGCAAATCCTGCGCCACCGCGATCACCGCCATCGCCGCGCCGCGCTTTGCCGCCAGCGCATCGAGCGTCGGCATTTCCGCGACGCACGGCGCGCACCAGGTCGCCCACAAATTGACCAGCAGCGGCTTGCCCTTGAACGCCGCCAAGGTCACCGGCGCATCGTCGGGGCCGGTGAACGCCGCCGTCGGCGCCGCTTTGCCCTTGTGGCTGCGGTCGATGACATATTCGAATTTTTCGACGCCCTTCGCTTGGCCAGCCGAAACATTTGCTTGGCCTTGCTGCGCTTGCTCCGTGCCTGCCTTTTCCCTATCGCAGCCCGCGATGGGTCCGGCCAGCAATAGGGCGAGGATCGCAAGATACGGGCTTGGAACGCGGCGGATGGCGAATACTCCGGACAGTAACAGCATGTGGGGCGGCCGCTTCGGTGGCGGACCCGCGGCGATCATGCAAGAGATTAACGCCTCGATTCCCGTCGACAAGCGATTGTGGGAAGAGGACATCGCCGCCAGCCGCGCCCACGCCGCGATGCTCGGCGCCGCCGGCATCATCGGCGCCGACGATGCGGTCCAGATCGATCGCGGCCTCGCCCAGATCGCCGACGAATTTGCCGCGAACGGTGTCCCTGTCGACCTCGCACTCGAAGACATCCATATGACGGTCGAGGCACGGCTGAAGGAGATCGTCGGCGACGCCGCCGGGCGCCTCCACACCGCGCGCTCGCGCAACGATCAGGTCGCGACCGATTTCCGGCTGTGGACGCGCACCGCGTGCGAGCGCATCGACGCGGGGCTCGCCGCGATGCAGGCCGCGCTGCTCGTCCGCGCCGACGAACATGCCGACAGCATCATGCCCGGCTTCACGCACCTGCAAGTCGCGCAGCCGGTGACGCTCGGCCATCATCTGCTCGCCTATGTCGAGATGTTCGCGCGCGACCGTGGCCGCTTTGCCGACGCGCGCCGCCGCCTCAACGAATCGCCGCTCGGCGCCGCCGCGCTCGCGGGCACCGGCTTTCCGGTCGATCGCCACGCCACCGCCGCCGCATTGGGCTTCGACCGCCCGATGGCGAACAGCATCGACGCGGTGTCCGACCGCGACTTCGCGCTCGAATTTTGCGCGTCGGCATCGATCGCCGCGATCCACCTGTCGCGCCTGGCTGAGGAAATCGTCATCTGGGCCAGCCAGCCCTTCGGTTTCATCAGCCTGCCCGACGCCTGGTCGACCGGCAGCTCGATCATGCCGCAAAAGCGCAACCCCGACGCCGCCGAACTGGTGCGCGGCCGCGCGGGGCTGCTGCTCGGCGCCTTCCAGCGGCTCGCGGTGATCGTCAAAGGCCTGCCGCTCACCTATTCGAAGGATCTGCAGGACGACAAGGAAACCGTCTTCGGCGCTTTCGACGCGCTGGCGCTGTCGCTCGCCGCGATGACCGGCATGGTCGAAACCCTGACCTTTCGCACCGACCGGATGCGCGCGCTCGCCGCTTCGGGCTATTCGACCGCGACCGACCTCGCCGACTGGCTGGTGCGCGAGAACGGCCTGCCGTTCCGCGAGGCGCATCATGTCGTCGGCGCCTGCGTCAAGCGCGCCGAGGAATTGGGCGTCGAACTGTCGGCCTTGCCCGCCGCCGATGCCGCCGCGATCCATGCTGCGGTCACCCCCGACGTGCTCGCGGCGCTCACCGTCGAGGCATCGGTCGCCAGTCGCACCAGCTATGGCGGCACCGCCCCCGAACGGGTAAGGCAGGCGATCGCTGCCGCCCGCGCCGCGCTGGAAGGACATAATTGATGGCGACCAAGCGCCTCGTCATTGCAACACTCGCCGCATCCGCGCTGCTCGGCGCCTGCGGCAGCAAGGAAGATCTGAAGCCGGTGGCGGGTCAGCCCGCGCCGGTCGTCCCCGTCGGCGCCGCCCGCGCCCCGACTACGGAGGAGCTCACGACGCCTGACGCGCAGGCCCGCCCCGCGCGCAGCGACGAACTTCTCAAACGGTCCGAACAACGCGAACCCGACGATTTCGATTTGCCGCCCCCGGGCTGAGCAAACCAAATTATCTGATCCGTTCGTGTCGAGCGAAATCGAGACACCCATCGGTGTCGCTCCGCCCTGCGGGGCATCTCGACTTCGCTCGATGCGAACGGAAGAACAGGATTAGGACTTCATTCAATGGATCAATTTGCCCTTCGTGACGGCGTCCTTCACGCCGAAGACATTCCCTTGCCCCGTATTGCCGAGGAAATCGGCACCCCCGTCTATGTCTATTCGCGCGCGATGCTCGAACGCCACGCGCAGGAATTTCGCGACGGGTTGAAGGACGTGCCGCGCAAGCACCTTGCCTTTGCGATCAAGAGCAACCCCAACCTCGGCGTGCTGCGCGTGCTGGCGCGGCAGGGTTATGGCGCCGATGTCGTGTCGGGCGGCGAGCTCGAACGCGCGCTCGCGGCGGGCATGGCGCCCGAAGACATCGTCTTTTCGGGGGTCGGCAAGACGCGCGCCGAGCTGGCGCAAGGGCTCGACCGCGGCATCGGCCAGTTCAATATCGAACATGAACCCGAAGGCATCGCGCTCGCCGAAATCGCGCTGGCAAAGGAAATGACGGCGCGCGCGGTGCTGCGCGTCAATCCCGATGTCGATGCGGGCACCCACGCCAAGATTTCGACCGGCAAGGCCGACAACAAATTCGGCGTCGGCATCGACGTCGCACCCGCCATGTTCGACCGTCTCGCGGCGCTCCCGGGGCTTCAGATGCGCGGCATCGCGGTGCATATCGGCAGCCAGCTGACCAGCCTCGACCCGCTCGAGGCCGCCTTCACCCGCGTCGGCCGCCTTGTCGCCGACCTGCGCGCCGCGGGGCACAGCATCACCCATGTCGACCTCGGCGGCGGTCTCGGCGTGTCGTACCGGCCCGAGGATAATCCGCCCAGCATGGCCGATTATGGCGCGATGGTCGCGCGCGTGACGAAGGATTGGGACGTCACGTTGATGTTCGAACCCGGCCGCGTCATCGCGGGCAACACCGGGGTGCTGCTGACCGAAGTGCTCTGGGTCAAGCCCGGCGCGACCAATCCCTTCGTCATCGTCGATGCCGCGATGAACGACCTTGCGCGCCCCGCGCTCTACGACGCCTATCACGACTTTGTCGCGGTCCAGCCAAGCGGCGACAAGATGACGGCGTCGATCGTCGGCCCGGTGTGCGAAACCGGCGACACCTTCGCGCGCGACCGCGTCACCGACGCGGTCGAACCCGGCGACCTCGCAGTGTTTCGCACCGCGGGCGCCTATGGCGCGACGATGGCATCGACCTACAACAGCCGCAGCCTGGTGCCCGAGGTGCTGGTCGACGGTGATCGCTATGTCGTCGTCGCCGACCGTATCGCGGCGGGCACGATCATGGCGGCGGAACGCGTGCCCGACTGGATTGATTGATACGCTTCGTCATTGCGAGGAGCGAAGCGACGCGGCAATCCAGAGTGTGCGGTAACCGCTCTGGATTGCTTCGCTTCCGCAAAGCGGAAGTTTATCCTGAGCGCCTGCAAGGCAGTCGAAGGGCTCGCAATGACGATTGCCATGAAATCGATGTGGTCTAGAATCATTCCATGCACCAACTCCCGATCTTCCTGAACCTCACCGGCCGCACCGTCGTGCTGGTCGGCGAGGGGGAGGCCGCCGATGCCAAGGCGCGCCTGATCGAACGCGCCGGGGGCCGCATCGTCCCCGCTTGGGAGCAGGGCGCCACCGTCGCCTTCGTCGCGCTGGACGACGAAGCCGAAGCGCGCGCCGCCGCCACCGAACTCCGCGCCCACGGCTTGCTCGTCAACGTCGTCGACCGACCCGAGTTCTGCGACTTCACCACCCCCGCGATCGTCGATCGCGCCCCCGTCACCATCGCCATCGGCACCGGCGGCGCATCGGCGGGGCTGGCGAAAGCCGTCCGCCAACGCATAGAGGCGCTGCTCCCCGCCCGCCTCGGCGCGCTGGCGTCGGCGCTCCACGCCGCGCGCGACGCGATGAAGGCGCGCTGGCCCGCCGCCCCCGATCGCCGCCGCGCCATCGACGCCGCGCTGGCCAGCGGTGGGGCGCTTGACCCGCTCGATGATGGCGCGGTGGACAAGGTTTCGGCTTGGCTGGCGAGCGACACCGCGCTTCCGCCCTCGCGCCTCGAAACGATCCATCTGACCAGCGCCGACCCCGACGACCTCACCCTGCGCGCCGCGCGTTTGCTGGGCGAGGCGGATCATATCTTTCATCCGTCGAGCATTCCGGCGCCGATCCTCACCCGCGCCCGCGCCGACGCGGTGCGGCACATGACCGATACGCCACCAATCCAGCCGCCAGCGGGGCTATCGCTGTGGGTGGAAATTCGGGTGATTTCGAATGGCAGCTAACGACCGGAAGCGGACATAAACTTTCGTCATCCCGGACTTGATCCGGGATCCATGCGCCCTTTCAGTCGGAGGCGGCGCATGGCCTCATGGACCCCGGATCAAGTCCGGGGTGACGAGTCTATGAGGACCGCTCTCCACCCCAAAACAGACGTTAATCAGGCCTGCCATCAGGGCGCAATCGCCAGCCCGTCGCCCTGCTTCCCCGCCGCGATCCGGCGCAGCACCTTGCCGCTCGCCACGTCGATCTCGGCGACCTTGTCGACTCCCGTCTCCGCCGCGTAGATCCGCCGCGAATCGGGGCTGAACAGCAACGTCACCTGCCGCGCCGCATCGCCCTCCGACACGTTTATCGTCCGCACCGGCGCGCGCGTCTCGGCGTCGAACAGGCTGATCGTGCCCTTGCCGATATTGCTCGTCGCGATCAGCTTGCCGTCGGGGCTGGCCAGCACCCGGATCGCGACCGGATCGACCGGTTGCTCGGCGACCTTCGCGCCGCTCGCCGTGTCCCACACCGTCACCCGCGGCGCGTCGAGGTCGCCGACCCACAGCTCGCGCCCGCCCTTCGCCAGCGCCAGCCCCTCGGGCTTGCCGCCGATGGCCAGGTCGCGCAGCTTCGTTCCCGCCTGCAAATCGAGCACGCTCACCGTGCCCGACCCGATATTGGCGACATAGGCGGTGCGGTTATCGGGGGCGACGACCACCATGTGCGATCCCTGCTGCCCCGTCGCAATCGACGTCAGCGTGCCATCGGGCGCAACCACCGCGACCGACTGGCTGCCCTCGGTCGTCGCGACCAGCCGCCCGTCGGCCAGCCACAACAGCCCGTGTGGCCGCCGGTTCGGGCTGAGGTCGATCGTGCGGACCTTCGTCCGCGCCGCGACATCGAACACGTCGATCGTCGTTCCGCCATAGGCGACCACCGCCGCCTGCCTGCCGTCGGGCGACACCGCGATTTCGTGCGGCATCTTGCCCGTCGGCAGCCGCGCCAGTTCCGCGCCCGACGCCAGCGCGACGACGCTCAGCGTATCTTCGCCCTTGTTGCCGATCAGCAGCGTTTCGGCCGCGGCGGGCCCGGCGAGCAACAGGGCGGCAAGGGCGGTGGCAAGGGTGCGGCGCATGGCAAATCTCCCGGTTTGATCCGCGCCATCCTATGCCGCCCTGCCGCCGGAGCAAGCCGCCTTCGACCAGCGACATTACGACAAGTTAACTGGCACCGCGCGCGCCGCTGCCTAGCCTCGACCCCGGCGGCAGGTCGCGCCGCCGGTCACTACAGGAGAAATATATGGGTCTGCCAGCCATCGACATCGACGCGCTGCCGTTGCTCGACACCGCGGTCGGGCTGTTCGGCTCGTTCGTCGGGGAGAGCGCAGCCTCGGGGCCGTCGGTGTTCGAAATCGCCGTCACCATCGCGCTGATCGTGTACGACTGAACGGACGGCGGGAAGGGGCGCGGCGGTTCGCCGTTCGCCCTTTCCCGGGTGTTATCCGATGCCCCCCAACCCCTCGCGCCACGATCATTTCCCGCGCCCCGATGCCGCGCGCCGCCACGCGATGCGCGCTGCGGTGGCCCGGCTCGGCGCCGCATGGACCGCTGCCGATAGCGCGCCGGGCGGCCTGCTGACCGCGATCGATGCGCAGAGCGGCGCCCCCGCCGACGCAGCGGTCGCGGCGCTGCTTCCGTGGCTTACCGACACCGGCTGGCTCACCGACCGTGTCGAAAGCGCGCTGACGCTGCTCCGCGCCGACCCCTTTGCGCGCCCGCCGCTGCGGGCGTTTGGCGGCGGGGACGGCGGGGCGGGCGGCGGCGCGGGCGGGCTGGTCCTCGCCGACCGCGGCGCCATTCGTCTGACCTTGCGCCTCTGGCCTTTCGCGACCCACACGCCAGTCGCCGCGCCCGCGGTGTTCGTGCCCGGCCGTGCCGCGCTCCACATCCTCGCCAGCGGCGACGCGCAGCTGTGCCTGCACGACGTGACGGTCACCTCCGGCGAGGAAGCCGGCGCCTTCACCGCCCGCACCGCCGCGCCCTGCCACACCGCCCCGCCGCGCCCGCTCCGCCGCGGCGAGACGCTTCGCCTCGACACCGCGCGGCAAAGCTTCACGCTCATCCCCGGCGCGCGCGACGTGTTGCTCCTCGAACTCACCGTCCAGCCGCCCTCGCCGCTGCCGATCCGCAGCTACGACCCCGCGACTGGCCGCCTGCTCCATGCCAGCGCCGCGCGCCGTGATGACAGCTTTCGCGCCGTGGCGCTGACCCTGCTCCGCCACCTCGGCCGCCCCGACGCCGCGCCGCTGTTCGTCGCCGAAACCCACAGCACCGACTTCGCCGCGCGCTGGCACGCGATGCGCGAACTGATCGCGCTAAACCCGGCTGCCGCGCGTGCGCCGCTGGTGGCGATGGCGGCGAATGACCGCCACCCCGAAGTCCGTGCCGCGGCAAAAGCCACGCTCGCGCTATTATCTCCCCTCCCACTTGCGGGAGGCGTCGGGGGAGGGTCTGTTACGTCCAACGCTGCGGAACATGCCCCACCCAAACCCTCCCCCGAGGGGGAGGGCTTAAAGGAAACCCCATGCCCCGCGCCATAACCCCGCCCCCCGGACCGCCGCTCACCCTCGCCGAAGTCACCGCCAGCCTCGACCGGCACGGCGTCGACCTCACCGATCAGACCAGCATCGACCGCTGCGCCGCCCTTCTCGCCGGCCTCGCCCAGAACCGCGACTTCCTCGCCGACCACCTCATCGCGGCGCTCGCATCCGACGCCGCCGACCCACAGCACACCAATCGCTATTCGGCGCAGGTCATCCTCCTCCACCGCAGCCCGCGCGGCTTTTACCTGCGCGCCAATATCTGGCCCGCTGCGACCGATGCCGCTTATCGGGCCAGCGGCGCCGCCGCCTTCTCCTACGGCGTCGCGCACGACCATAATTTCAACTTCCTCACCATCGGCTATTTCGGCCCCGGCTATGTCAGCGACTATTGGGAGGTCGATCCCGAATCCGTCGACGGCCGCCACGCCGAACCGCTCGGCCTCACCTTCACCGGGCGCAGCACCCTCGGCGAGGGCAAGCTGCTCCTCTACCGCGCCCACCGCGACATCCACTGCCAGCTGCCCCCCGCCAGCCTGTCGATCAGCCTGAACATCATGGACGAGGGCGATCATGTCCCCTGGCGCGACCAATATATCGTCGACCTGGGCCGCGAAGAGGGCGCGCGCGCGGCCCAGCCCCCCACCATCGCCCGCCGCCCCACCCTGACCAGCGGCGAACTGCTCCTCCGCTGCGCCGTCCACCTGAGCACCGAGGCGCAAGGCATCGCCGATCATATCGCTCAAACCCACCCCGTCCCGAGAGTCCGCGCGAACGCCATCGCCGCGCTGGCGGCGGTGGCAGAGGGCGAGGGCAGGGCGGCGGTGCTGGAGCGCGGGATGCGGGACAGCGATGCGCGGGTCAGGGATGGTTGCAGGCGGTGGCTAACGCAATAATCCTCCCTGCAGCGAAGTGGTGGGGAGGGGGACCGCCCGAAGGGTGGTGGAGGGGCAACAACGGTAGCGCCAAAGCCCCTCCGTCAGCGCTACGCGCTGCCACCTCCCCATCGCTACGCGACAGGGAGGATCAAACTCCCTCTCCCCTTGCGGCAGACGGCCGGGGAGAGGGGATCGCGCGCGTATGCGCGCCAAACGCCGCCAAAGCGGCAAAGATAAGATTTGCCGTCGCGCCTCAAATCGTTAGGCAGGGCGGCGATGGATATTCAGGGCTTCATCGCCAAATGGCAGGGGATCAAGGGCGGCGCCGAACGGGCCAACTATGCCCAGTTCATCAATGATTTCTGTCAGGCGCTCGGCCTTCCCGAACCGGGCGTCGCCGAAGGCGGCAAACTCGGCACCTACCAATTCGAAGGCCCGGTACAGGGCGGCGGCGCGGGGGGCAGCACCGGCGCCATCGACCTGTACAAAAAAGGTCATTTCATACTGGAGGCGAAGCAGTCGAAACTGACCGCTGCCCAGCAACAGCAACCCGAATTGTTCGACGCTGCCGAAACCGCCCCCGCGACGCCGTCGGGCGCGCGTTACGACCGGTTGATGCGCGACGCGCTGGCGCAGGCGAAACGCTACGCCGTCAACCTGCCTGCCGACCATCCCTGGCCGCCGTTCCTCATCGTCTGCGACGTCGGCCGCGCCTTCGAACTTTATTTCGACTGGTCGGGCAATGGGCGCGGCTATGGCTATTTTCCCGATCAGCAAAGCTATCGGATCGACCTGCACAGCCTTGCCAGCGACCTACCGCTCAAGGGTGTCGACCGGACCCCGGCGGACCTTCTCGCGGCGATCTGGACCAATCCCGCCAGCGTCGATCCACGCGCTAAATCGGCCGAGGTGTCGCGCGAAATCGCCAAGCGGCTCGCCGACGTGTCGAAATGGCTTGAAGAAACACAGAAAATACGCACGACCGACGCGCTCGACCGCGACCGCAGCCTCGCGATCGAGGAAACCGCGCTGTTCCTAATGCGCGTCATCTTCTGCATGTTTGCCGAAGATGTCGGGTTGCTTCCCAAACGCAGCTTCACCGATTTTCTTGGCATGACGCTCGAACGCGAAGCCGCGTTTGAACCCGAATTGCGCAATTTGTGGCAGATCATGGGGCGGCCCGATGGCGAGCGCTATGCGTCGGCGGTCGGTGCCGAGGTTCGCTATTTCAACGGCGGGCTGTTCGAATCGGCACAAACCTATTCACTTTCGCTCGCCGATCGCGGCGAGTTGTACGAAGCGGCGAAGGCCGATTGGACGAAGGTCGAACCCGCGATCTTCGGCACCCTGCTCGAACAGGCGCTGACCGCAAAGGAACGCGCCAAACTCGGCGCCCACTATACCCCGCGCGCCTATGTCGAACGGCTGGTGCAGGCGACGATCATGGACGTCCTCGACGCCGAATGGGACGCCATCATTCACCCCTCCCCTTCAGGGGAGGGGCCGGGGGCGGCGGCTGTCGATATTGCACAAGTAACCGCCTTCCACGGCCGCATCGCCGCGCTACGTATTCTCGACCCCGCCTGCGGCACCGGCAATTTCCTGTATGTCGCGATGGAAAATCTGATGCGTCTCGAAAGCGACGTCGTCGAAACCATCCGCCAGCTGGGGGGACAGGCGACTCCCGTCGTCGGCCCGCACCAGTTTCTCGGCCTCGAACTCAACGCCCGCGCCGCGGTGATTGCCGAACTGGTGCTGTGGATCGGCTGGTTGCGCTGGCGCATGAAAAACGATCCCGACGCCGCACCCGATCCGGTGCTGCAACGCGGCGAAAACATCAATTTCGGCACCCACGGCGGTTATGACGCCGTGCTGCGCCGGACGCCGACCGGCGAACCCGACACCGACAATCCGATGCAGCCAGACTGGCCGCAGGCCGATTTCATCGTCGGCAATCCACCCTTTATCGGCGGCAAGGATATCCGGCGCAATCTCGGCGGCGATTATGCCGAGGCGCTGTGGGCCGCCAACCCGCGCGTCCCCAAATCCGCCGATTTCGTCATGCAATGGTGGGACCGTGCTGCCCACGCGCTTGTCGCACCGGACAGCCCGCTGATCCGCTTCGGCTTCGTCACCACCAACAGCATCACTCAGACGTTCAGCCGCCGGGTGATCGAAAATTATCTCGCCAAACCCACTAAATCCTCCCCGGAACGGGGAGGGGGACCGCGAAGCGGTGGAGGGGGCTCTCGTCCTGACGCGCCGTTGACGGACGCACGCCCCCTCCGTCCGGGGCAAAGCCCCGGCCACCTCCCCGCAAGCGGGGAGGATCAAGAACGCCTCAGCCTCATCCTCGCCATCCCCGACCACCCCTGGACGAAAGCGACCAAGGACGCCGCCGCCGTCCGTATCGCCATGACCGTCGCAGAGCGCGGCGAGCGGGAAGGGCGGCTGGTTGAGATCGTCAGCGAACGTGGGTTGGATAGCGACGAGCCGGTGCTTACGCAGAGTGAACGGATTGGTCGGATCAATCCGGATATGAAGTTGGGAGCGGACGTTACTGCCGCGAAGCCTCTGATGGCGAACGACGGTTTGGCGACGCCCGGTGTAAAGCTGCACGGAGCAGGCTTCATTGTCACTCCTGCAGAGGCGGTACATCTTGGTCTAGGAAAGCGCGAAGGGTTGGAGAAACATATCCGCCCTTATCGCAATGGCCGCGACCTGCTCCAGCGTTCGCGCGACGTTATGGTGATCGACCTTTTCGGTTTGGACGAGAAGGAGGTGCGACAGCGCTTCCCGGAAGTTTATCAGCACGTTCAAACGACGGTGAAACCAGACCGCGATGATAATCGTCGAGATTACAGAAGGTTAAACTGGTGGTTATTTGGCGAAAATAATCCTCTTATGAGAAAGTCTATATATGGACTTTCAAAATACATCTCCACTGTTGAAACAGCGAAGCATCGGACATTCCATTTCTTAGGATCAGAAATTCTACCGGACAATATGTTACTTGCGATTGGCACTGATGACGATTTTGTTCTTGGTGTGTTGAGCTCGAGAGTCCATTTGGAGTGGACATATGCTAATTGCGGTTTGATTGGCGTAGCCAAGTTCGAGCAAGGCCACCGCTACACGAAATCTAAAATCTTCGACCCGTTCCCCTTCCCAGACGCCACCCCCGAACAGCGCGCCACCATTGCCGATCTCGCCGAGGAACTCGACGCGACCCGCAAGGCGGCGCTTGCCGAGGTGCCGGGGCTGACGATGACCGAAATCTATAATCTGCGCGAAAAGCTGCGTTCGGGCGCGTCGCTCGATCTGGCCGAACAGGACCGCGCCCGCGCCGCGCGCGCCGGGATCGTGAACCGCCTCCACGAACAGATCGACGAGGCGGTCGCCGCCGCTTACGGTTGGCCCGCCGACCTGCCGCCGTCCGAAATTGTCGCTCGCTTAGTCGCGCTCAATGCCGAACGTGCTGCCGAGGAAAAGGTAGGCACCGTCCGCTGGCTTCGCCCTGATTATCAAATCCCCCGCTTCGGCACCAAAAAACCCTGACGGCAACATCTTCGCGCCTTCGCGCCTTTGCGTGAGACCCCCTTTTCCTTCCCCCTCCGCGCCCTCCGCGTCTCCGCGCGAAAAACCGCTTTCCTACCCATTTTTCCTGTGCCAGCCTCGTTTTCCGGCTCTTTGACTCGTCCGATCCGCTGCCTTTTCTGCGCGCGCCGAACATCGCGGTCGCGCGCGACTTTTGCGATGTTTCGCGCCCGCGCCGCGTGGCTGACCTTGGCGATGTTTGGCGGGTGGCGCGCCGCCGGCACCCGCCGCTGACCCCCGCCGCCAACCTCGTGTTGCGGGGGTCGATAGAGTGACAACTTTGACAACTTCCGCGCCGCGCCCGCGCCGCGGCGTCACTGGTTGCTGACAGCGCCGCTTTCGCCTGCTAACGGCGCGCCATGACCACGCCTCTTTCCCACATCCGCAATTTTTCGATCATCGCGCACATCGATCATGGCAAATCGACGCTCGCCGACCGGCTGATCCAGTTCACCGGCGGGCTGACCGCGCGCGAAATGTCGGCGCAGGTGCTCGACAATATGGACATCGAAAAAGAGCGCGGGATCACCATCAAGGCGCAGACGGTGCGCCTGAAATACAAGGCGCATGATGGTGAGACCTATGAGCTCAACCTGATGGACACCCCGGGCCATGTCGACTTCGCCTATGAAGTGTCGCGGTCGCTGGCGGCGTGCGAGGGCGCGTTGCTGGTCGTCGACGCGGCGCAGGGGGTCGAGGCGCAGACGCTGGCCAACGTCTATCAGTCGATCGAGCACGACCATGAAATCGTGCCGGTGATCAACAAGATCGACCTGCCCGCCGCCGACGTCGACAAGGTGAAGGCCGAGATCGAGGATATCATCGGGCTGCCCGCCGACAATGCGGTGCTCGCGTCGGCCAAATCCGGGATCGGGATCGAGGAAGCGCTCGAGGCGATCGTCACGCGCATCCCGCCGCCGAAGGGCGACGCCAATGCGCCGCTGACCGCGATGCTGGTCGACAGCTGGTACGACCCCTATCTTGGCGTCGTCATCTTGGTCCGCGTCATCGACGGGGTGCTGAAAAAGGGGCAGCAGATCAAGTTCATGCAGGCGGGCACCACCCATCTGATCGACCGCGTCGGCTGTTTCACCCCCAAGATCGAGCAATTGGGGGAGCTTGGCCCCGGCGAAATCGGCTTCATCACCGCGCAGATCAAGGACGTCGCGCAGGCGCGCGTTGGCGACACCGTGACCGACGCGAAAAAGCCCGCCGCGGCGGCGCTGCCGGGGTTCAAGGAAGTCCAGCCGGTCGTGTTCTGCGGCATGTTCCCGACCGACGCGAACGACTTCGAGAAGCTGCGCGAGAGCATCCAGAAGCTCCGCCTCAACGACGCCAGCTTCTCGTTCGAAATGGAAAGTTCGGCGGCGCTCGGCTTCGGCTTCCGCTGCGGCTTCCTCGGGCTCCTCCACCTCGAGATCATCCAGGAGCGGCTGACCCGCGAATACGACCTCGACCTGATCACCACCGCGCCATCGGTGGTGTACAAGCTGAAGCTCGGTCATACCAAGAATGAGGCGGCGAAGGAGATCGAGCTCCACAACCCCGCCGACATGCCCGACCCCAACCGCATCGACGAGATCGAGGAACCGTGGATCGAAGCGGTAATCTATGTCCCCGACGAATATCTCGGTTCGATCCTGAAGCTGTGCCAGGATCGCCGCGGGGTGCAGAAAAACCTGACCTATGTCGGCGGCCGTGCCCAGATCACCTACGAATTGCCGCTCAACGAGGTGGTGTTCGACTTCTATGACCGGCTGAAGAGCATCAGCCGCGGTTATGCCAGCTTCGATTATCACCAGATCGGCCACCGCCCCGGCGACCTCGTCAAGATGAGCATATTGGTGAATAACGAGCCGGTCGATGCGCTGTCGATGATCGTCCACCGCGGCACCGCCGAAAGCCGCGGCCGCGGCATGTGCGAACGGCTGAAGGACCTGATCCCGCGCCATATGTTCAAGATCCCGATCCAGGCCGCGATCGGCGGCAAGGTCATCGCCCGCGAAACCATCGCCGCGCTGCGCAAGGATGTGACCGCCAAATGCTACGGCGGCGACGCGACCCGCAAGAAAAAGCTGCTCGAAAAGCAGAAAGAGGGCAAAAAGCGGATGCGCGAATATGGCAATGTGAACATTCCGCAGGAGGCGTTCATCGCCGCGCTGCGGATGGGCGACGACGCCTGATCGGCAGCCGAAAAACTGCGCTGGTCGCGCTGGCGCTGATCCTGAACGGCTGCGTCCCGACGCCGGTCGGGCAGATGAGCGGGGAGCGGGCCGTGAACGACAAGCCGATCATGACCTGGCCCGACCTGCTGACCCGCGCCAAACCCGCGCCCGATGCGACGCTGCGCTATGGCGACGACGCCTTGCAACTGGTCGATGTCTGGGTGCCAAAGGGGCAGGGCCCGCATCCCGCAGTGATCATGATCCACGGCGGCTGCTGGCAGACTGCGATTGCGGAGCGCGGCATCATGAACTGGATCGCGGCCGATCTGCGGTCGCACGGCGTCGGGGTGTGGAACATCGAATATCGCGGCGTCGACCGCGGCGGCGGGCTGCCCGGAACCTATCAGGACGTGGGCCGCGCCGCCGATCTGTTACTTGCCGAGGGCGCGAGGCATGGGCTCGACACCGGCGGCACCCGGATTGCGATCGGTCATAGCGCCGGCGGCCATCTGGCGCTGTGGCTGGCGCGGCGCCCGGTTTTGGCGGCGGACGATGCGCTGCGCGGTGCCCACCCGATCCGCATCGACCTCGCGATCAGCCAGGGCGGGCTGCCCGACCTGCGCGCCGGGGCGGCGAGCAACGGCCATGCCTGCGGCGCCGACGCCCCCGCGGCGATGGCGCGCGGCGACTATGCCCGCACGTCGCCGCCCGAAATGCCGCTGGGCAGCGCGCCCGAGATGCAATTCAACAACGACCGCGACCGCGTGACTCCGCCCGCGACGGGGACCGCCTACAGCGCCGCGATGATGGCGCGCGGGATGACGGTGCCGATGGAGGTCACGCAGGGCGAGGGGCATGTCGAACTGATCGCGCCCGACAGCGCCAGTTGGCGCAAACAGCGCGCGGCGATCATGGCCGCGCTGGGGCGGCCGGACGCGGCGCCTACATCTCGATAACGATCCGCACCTTCGATGGATTGGTGCCCGCCACGCGGGCGATTTCGGCGCGGGTGCGCGCGACCAGCTCGGCCAGGTTCTGCCGCGCCGTCAGGCTCTCGCCGCTCAGCAGGTCGGCGGTCGATACGCCGAACAGCTGCGCCAGCGCCTGCAACCGCGCCGCCTTCGGCCGCGACCGGTCCTGTTCCCAATGGCAGATCGCGGTGACGCTGATCGCCAGCCGATCGGCAAGATCGGTCTTGCTGAGCCCCTGCGTCCGGCGCAACCGCGCCAGCCGCGCGCCCAGCGTTTCGAGCGCGGGCGCGTCTGCGATCATGTTGTCGATCGGCGTATGGATCACGAAATCGGGTACCTCGCGGGGTCTGTTCGATGACGCGATTATACAAGTTCAGGAAGCCAACCGCTTTCAACATCTCACCGATCGTCGGGCAACCCGATCAGCGGCGATTTGCCAGCGGCCCCGGCGGTCCCTATCGTGGCGTGGCGGGGAGGCTGTGATGACCGCGACGGACGGGCAGGCGCCAAAGCAGGCAAGGGCGATAGAGGACATCGCAGTGCACAGCGCGCTGAACGATGGCACCGCGGTGTGCCTGCGCACCATCACCCCCGACGACGAGCAATTGCTGCGCGACGGGATTGCCAAATTGTCGGCCGAGTCGCGTTACCTGCGTTTTTTCTCGCCGGTGCCGGTCCTGCCCGATGCGGTGATCGAGCGGCTGGTCGACGTCGACGGCCACGACCATATTGCGTGGGGGGCGATCTGTACCGAATGCGAAGGGCAGCCGGCGATCGGCGCGGTCCATGCGGTGCGCTATGGCGATGGCGGTCGCGCGGGCGAATTTTCAGTGGCCGTGGTCGACGAATTTCAGGGGCAGGGGCTGGCGCGGATGATGACCGCGGCCCTGCTCGTCCACTGCCGCGCCGAAGGGATGACGGTGCTCGACGTTCATATCCTGTCGGAAAATGCCGCGGCGAAACGACTGGTGAAATCGCTCGATGCCGAATGGACCGGCGAGTCGGCCGGGGTTGCCGAATATCGGCTCGATGTCGCGGCAGGAATCGCGGCGCTGCGCGCCGACCCTGACGCGCCGGGAGTGCGCGCCGTGCTGCGCGCGCTCGAAGGCGATGGTGAGCGGGCGTCCCTAGGGTGAGGACGATAGTCCCGCCCGCTGCCGGGGGTCGCTACCGGCAGCGGGCGGGTAGGCCGTGGCACAGGACCGCCCAAGCGTTCCGCCCACAACGCTCCCATAGCGGCGATAGGGTTACAAAGCGGTGACGCCCGTCACATGGCGGCGTTGATCGCCGAATATCAGGCGGCGCACGATAAAGGGCGCCGGAACCAGGTTCCAGCGCCCTTCACCCTGCCTTGTTAGGGACGGCAGTGCTTATTTCGTCTGCGTGTCGCCGACGCCGGTTTCGGACGGAGCGATCTCGCCGTTATCGTCCATGGCGTTGGCCTTTTCTTCACCCATTTCCTCGACGACGTCAGCCTTGTTTTCCATGGCTTCCTTTGCAGGGCCTTCGGGCATCGCGTCGGCCTGATCGTCGATGGCTTCGGCCTGAGCTTCGGCCTGATCTTCGACCTTGTCGGCGGCCGGGCTCTGGCAGGCGCCGAGGGCGAGGGCGGACGTGGCGGCGAGGGTAATGAACATCTTGCGCATATTGAGTGACTCCAAAAGTTGACTCCGGGGCTTAACGCCGGGTGAACAATAGGGTTGCATCGCGATCGTCAAATCGCGCAAAATTGACCGCCATTATTGGCGGCGCACCGATTTCGGCCAAAAAAAAGAGGGCGCCGGAAGCGCCCTCTTTCATCGGTCCTGGTCCGGTTGCGCGATCAAAAGCGCTGCTGGCGCTCGTACAGATCGCGGTAGTGCTGGATGCGCGTGACGCGCAACCCCGGCATGCCGCTGCGATCGATCGATCGCTGCCAGCTGGCAAATTCCTCGAGGGTCAGGCTGTAACGCTCGCACGCTTCGTCCACGCTCAGCAGCCCGCCATTGACCGCGGCGACGACCTCTGCCTTGCGGCGCACGACCCAGCGGGTCGTCGACGGCGGCGGCAGCGAGTCGATCGTCAGCGGTTCGCCGAGCGGACCGATAACCTGAGCGGGCCGGATTTTCTGATTCTCGATCATATTCATTCCATGGTTTCAACGTCGGGGGGGATTTGGTCCGACGCATTTGTCTCTAAAACAGAGGGATTCAACATCGGCTGAAATCCTCTGGTAAACAGGCCGTTCATAGTTTCGGGCAGGACGTTCACCCCGTCCGACAGGTCGAAGAAACGAACGACGCGCAGCGTTTTTTGTTCCGGCGCACGGCGCGATCCGCCCAGCATGTGGCGCAGCGCGTTAAGCGTTGCGGCATGCGTCCGGCGAGTCGCGCCCGCCTGCAGCAACCGGACGGTCGGTTGCGCTGCCTGGCGCGCGCTGGAGACGGCCAGGATGATGTCAAAGCCGGGCTTTGACAGTCTGGCGGCACCGGCAAGGCGCGGAAATTCGGACGGGGCGATGTTCATGATGCCGGTCTAGCGCCGATCACCTAAGGTCACGTAAATGCCCATTTCATCCGTTGTTAGCGAAGCTTAACCCCCGTCAATATCTTGACACTGATGGCGGAAAAGCTGGCATTTTCGGCTTCGCATCCCTAGATGGCGCGCATCATGGCGACGATGATTTCTCCTGCCGGGCTTGCCCAGGCCGATTTCCAGCTGGCGATGCCGCTGAAAGATCGGCGAATCGTCGTCGCGATGTCGGGCGGAGTCGACTCGAGTGTGGTCGCGGCGCTCGCGGCGCGGTCGGGCGCCGAAGTGATCGGCGTGACGCTGCAACTTTACGATCATGGTGCCAAGGCAAAACGCGTCGGGGCCTGCTGCGCCGGACAGGATATCAAGGACGCTCGCGCGGTCGCCGACCGGCTCGGCTTTGCCCATCATGTCTTCGACCATGAAAGCCGCTTTCGCGACACCGTGATCGACCAGTTCGCCGATGAATATCTTGCCGGTCGGACGCCGATCCCATGCGTGCGCTGCAACATGGGGGTCAAGTTCACCGACCTGTTTGCACTGGCCAAGGAATTGGGCGCCGATTGTCTGGCGACCGGCCATTATGTTCGCCGCGTGATGGGGCCAAACGGCGCCGAACTGCACCGCGCCGTCGATCCGGCGCGCGACCAGAGCTATTTCCTGTTCGCGACGACGCAGGACCAGCTCGATTTCCTGCGCTTCCCGCTTGGCGGCCTGGAGAAGAGCGTGGTGCGCGAGATCGCGCGCGAGCTGGGGCTGGGGGTTGCGGCCAAGCCCGACAGCCAGGACATTTGTTTCGTCCCCGACGGCGATTATGCGACGTTGGTCCGCAAGCTGCGTCCCGAAGCCGATGATCAGGGCGACATCGTCCATGTCGATGGTACCGTGCTGGGCGCGCATAAGGGGTTGATCCATTACACCGTCGGCCAGCGCCGCGGGATCGAGATCGGCGGACAGGCCGAGCCGCTGTATGTCGTGCGTCTCGATGCCGCGGCCAAGCAGGTCGTGGTTGGGCCGCGCCGGGCGCTGGCGGTCGCTGGCGCGCGGCTGGGCGAAGCGAATTGGCTGGGCGCGGTCGATGGCCGCCAGGTGCTTGCCAAAGTGCGCAGCATGGCGCGACCGGTGCCCGCGCGTGTCGCGGGCAACCAGCTGATCTTCGCCGCGCCCGAATATGGCGTGGCGCCGGGGCAGGCCGCGGTACTTTACGCCGCCGCCGATGAAAGCCGTGTGCTGGGCGGCGGCTGGATCGAAGAGACTTTTGCGGTCGACGCGGGGTAAGCCCGCGCAACCATTGACATTCCTGCCTGTTGGTCCAGCTTGGACGATGACAATTGGGAGACAATCATGACCAACTGGATCTGGCGCGGCGCGGTGCTTTTGTGGGCCGCTTTTTTTGCAATCGTCGGGGTCCGCGGGTTGCTTGACCCTGCGAGCTATTCCGAAACTTTCAAATTCACGATCACCGGCGTCGCCATCAACACCTTGCGAGCCGATCTGTCGTCGTTTTTCTTGGTTGCCTCGGGCGCCGCGGCGCTCGGCGCGCTGGTGACGACATGGGTGCGCGCCTTGCTGGTGCCAGCGGCCCTGTTCGGCACCGCGCTTGCCGGGCGGCTGATTGGCATCGGCATGGGTGACCCGACCAATTGGGCGATCATTCAGGGCATGATCGTCGAGGCGTTGACGGTCGTCCTGATGCTGGCAAGCTGGTGGGCGCTGTCGCGCCCGGCAGCGATCCACGGCGCGGGCGCAAATGTCGATGGTGCGGATAATATCGCCGGATAACCGGTCGCGGAAGGCGCCGTGCAAGGGCGGTCTTCTTGTCTTTTCACTCATTCTGTGAGCTAATCTGCGCCGGGTCGTGTCTTTTTCCGTTTGTGGAGGAGGGGCAGATGGCATCCGAAGATGACAAGCGAGCGCGCTCCGACCGGCGAGCGACCGACCGGCGGGTCACCGAGGATCCCGAGTTCAAGGGACCGGACCGCCGCAAGGGTGACCGGCGGACGGGCAAGGATCGCCGGTCGACCGACTGAGTCCGATGGGCAGGAGGGTTTCGTTGACTGAACCTGGCGTACCGCGCCTGAGCGTCGATATCGTGTCCGACGTCATGTGCCCGTGGTGCATTATCGGCTGGCTGAAGTTCCAGACGGTGATGGCGCATTTTGCTGGTCGACTGGATTTTCGCGTCCAGTGGCACCCGTTCGAGCTGAACCCCGATATGCCGCCCGAGGGCGAGGATGCGGCGGAGCATGTCATGCGCAAATATGGCATCACCGCCGAGCAGAGCCGCGCGAACAGTGGCAAGATGGCGGGAGTCGCCGCCGATCTGGGTTTTGCGTTTAACCGCGGCCCCGGTTTCCGCATGCGCAACAGTTTCGACGCGCACCGGCTGCTGACCTGGGCGGGCGCGCTGGAGGAGGCCAATCAGGCCGCGGCGACCGGCGTCCAGACGGCGCTGAAGCTGGCGCTGTTTGCGGCACATTTCACCGAGAACCGCGATGTCAGCGATCACGCGATGCTGGCGGATGTTGCCGCTGCCGTCGGGCTTGACCGTGCCCGCGCCAGCGCGATTCTGGCGTCAGGCGAGTTCGGCGATATGGTGCGCACCGAGCAGGCCTATTGGGCCGATCAGAATATCACCGGCGTGCCCGCCTTCATCCTCGGCGGCCGGATGCTGATCCCCGGGGCGCAGGATCCCGAGGTGTTCATCCGCGTCATCGAGAACAAGGTGCTTGCCGCCGCGGCATAGCGGCGGCAACCGCGCAGTGGGCGCAGCTTTCGGGCGGCTGGTCGGAGAAGCTGGATCGAACACGCCTGCGCGGTGTATGATTGAGGTGCCTTTCGCGGACCCTCCCGCAGCACGGCAAGGAGAATGACGATGGCTGAGCATGACCATAGCGCGATCAAGGAACATATGGACATCATCGGCGCCGACGGCGTCCATGTCGGCACCGTCGACCATCTCGACGGCGAGCGCATCAAGCTGACCAAAAGCGACAGCGGTGACGGCAAGCATCATTACCTGCCTGCCGGGCTGGTCGCCACGGTCGAAGGCGACACGATCCGCCTGTCGGCAACCGGCGCGACCGCGGTCGACCTGTTCGAAGAAGCCGAATAGCGGCTCTAAACAGCAACCGGTGGGCGGCGCAATCGCGCGCTCCTGACACCGAAACCGGCCCGCGTCTGCCCCTTTGGCGCGGGCCGTTTTCATATCGGCGCACGGCGCTTGGTCCTTGATGATTTTTCAAGGCGATGCGGCTAGCTTCGCGTGCGATGACGATTGAGCGGGCGAATGAGGGGCGGCGCAATGCGTCCATAGGGCTGGGGCGGCTGGCCGCGGCGCTGCTGCTGTTCGTGATCGGCTATGCGATCGCCAACCGGTTCCAGCTGACGCACGGGATCGCTTATCGTTATGCCGCTGGCGACACCCAGGGCGCGGTTGTCGCTTTCCTGTTCCTGGCGTTTCAGGCCGCGGCGCTGCTGGCGGCGCTGCTGCTGTTGCCGCCGCGCTGGGCGGCGCTTTTGCTGGTGCTCGCCGCGGCATCGCTATTGGTCAACATCGGATACAGCCAGATCGTGCCCGAGCTGGTCGACGGCGGTTCGCTGGCGTGGATGATCGCCGAGGTCCGCCAGCTGGGCAATGCGGCGGGCGAATTCGGCGGCGATTTCATGCTGGTCGCGGTGCAGGTGGCGGCGGCGCTGGCGCTGTTCGTTGCGGCGCGGCGGTTGGGGCGCGGGGCGGTCACGATGCCGTGGGGCCGGGGGATTGCGGCGGCGCTGCTGGTGCTGCTGGTCGCGCCGAGCCCGATCTATCGCCACAGCGCGGCGTTTCCGGAAAGTGCGGAACGCAGCCTCTATGGTCTTGGCTGGGATCTGCTCACCGCACCGCCCGCACCACCGCGCGCGGCGACCGGACTGACCCCTGATCCGGCGGCGCCCGCCCCGCGGCATATCGTCTGGCTGATCGACGAAAGCGTGGCCGAGGCGCCATTCCGGCGGTTGATCGGGCCGACATTGGCCAGGGTGCCGCACCGCGATTTCGGAATTGCGGCGGCGCTGGGGCATTGCAGCGCCCCGGCACAGGTGGCGCTGCGGTCGGGGGTCGATGTCCTGAACGCCGGAAAAGCGACCGACCTGCGGCGGACGCCGTCGATCTGGGCCTATGCCAGGGCGGCGGGCTATCGCACGACGCTGATCGACGGGCAGACCGCGGGGGCGCCGCAGAACCTGTTGCTGCCGCCCGAACGCGCGCTGATCGACGACTATCGCCCGATGGTCGGCGGCATCGACGCCGACCTGAAGATCGCCGACGCGCTCAACGCGCAGCTGAAACGCGGCGGCAAGAGCTTTACCTACGCGGTGCTGCGCGGGGTGCATTTTCAGTATCGCGATCATTATCCGAAGGGCGCAGTCGCGGCGGGCGCTCCGGTCGCGGCGCAATATGCGACCGCGCTGCGCTGGTCGAAGGGGGCGTTTTTCGATCGGCTGCTGGCGGGGGTCGATCGGGGGGCGGTGGCGATCGTCTATACGTCGGACCACGGCCAGAACCTGACCCCCGGCGCGCTGCCGCATTGCAGCCGCGAGGCGGTGGCCGACGAATTTCGCGTGCCGCTGCTCGCCTTTTTGCCCGACACGCTCGCGGCGCGCTATGCCGCGGCCCCGGCCAGCGGCCATTCGGCGAGCCAGATCCTGCCCGCGACGCTGATCTGGATGGGCTATGACGCCGCGGCGGTGACCGCGCGGTACGACCGCGACCTGACCGCGCCGACGCGGCGCTATGTGTGGTTCGGGCGCACCGTGATCCCGACCGGGGCCGAGCGGGACATCGATGTGACCGCGGGCCCCGATTTTCCCGGTGACTAGCGCGGGACGGGGTGGCGCGGCGCGGCGGCGATGCCTATCTAGGCGGCGATGATCATGGGAAGCGAATGATGGTGGTGCTGGCCCGGCTGCGCGCGGCGCCGATCGTGGGGTGGCAGGCGGGGTGCGCGGTGCTGCTCGGCGTGCTGATCGCGCGGCTGCCCTGGGCCGGCGATCCGCTCGATGCCGTCCGCTACATGATCTTTGCCCAGCCGCTGACCGTGGTGGCGGTCGCCGCGGTGCTGATCGTCTGGGCCTATTGGCTGGGGGTGTGGCGGCGGCGGCACGCCTTTGTCCGCCACGACGGCCGGATGCTCTATCGCGGCGGCGCGGCATCGTGGCCGCTGATCGCGATCCGCGACGTGACGATCGTGCGCGGCGAACTGGGCATGACGTCGCTGCGGCTGGTCGTCGACGACGACAGCGAGGTGACGCGCGAGCTGGTGAAGCTGTACCTGCTGGCCGACCGACCCGAAGTGGTGCGCGACGCGGTGATGTTCGCGGTGGCGCGGGCGGGAGGCGTGCAGGTGATGGGCGCGGTGCATTGAGCGGCGCGGCGCGGCGCTGACCCTGTCCAAAGTTTAGTAAAGTCCAGCCCGAGGCGCCGAAATTTCGGCGCCCGATGCCCAACGGCACGTCGCGGCGACGGAAGTTGTCAAACTTGTCACCGCATCGACCCCGGAAACAAGGCGTTAGCGGCCCGGCATGGCCTAAAGTTCGCCAAGGTCGCTCATCGCGGCGGGGACATGAAAGTCACGCGCGGCCGCGATGTTTGGCGCGCGGTGGGGGAGGGGGCCGGACGAGTGAAAGAGCCAGGCCGCGAGGGTGGCATGACGGAAAATTGTAGGAAAGGGGTTTTGGGGCGGGAGGTGCGATATAGGATTTGGGCCTACGTCTTGTAGACATTGTCCCGATGCCATTCGAGGAAACTGGGGTGCGGCCGGAGCGCCGGATCGAGGGGCTCGATGGCCTTGCCATCGGGCCGCAGCAGCCGGCCCAGGCTTTCGTGATCGTTGACATGGCGCGAGACGAGGACCGAGAGGTCGTCGCCAAGCGAGACCAGCCCGCGATCGAACATCCAGTGCGCGGTACCCGAAAGGGCGAGGCCGTTGTTCACGCTGTCGGGGCCGTTCGCCGCGACAGGGCGGATATGTGCGGCGGCGACTTCGGCGCGGCCGCCGCCATTGATGAATTTCAGGCCGGTGATCGCGCAGCGCTTGTCGTACGCTGCGAGCACAGCGGTGCGGAAAACGCGGTCGCGGACGATCCGCGAGGTCAGGCTTTCGGTGCGGATGCGCTCTTGTTCGAAGCGGAAGGGGCGATGGTTGTCGTTGAGGACGGGCGCCAGCGGCGGCGCGGGATCGCCGAGGCGAGGCAGGGCACCTTCGTCATCGCCGAGGCCGAGATTGATGATGCGGACGAAATCCTGCGGGCTGAGCGGCCGCACGGCGGCTTGCGCATTGGCGAGGCCGCTTTCGACAAGCTCGCCATCGATTGTTCGCGGGACGTTGTGCGCGAAGTCGAGATAGGTGTCGGGTTTGATGAGCGCGATATAATGGCCGTCTCGCGTCGGATCGGGAACGATGCGTTCCACCCATGCAACGGCATAAAAGCCGCGCCCGCCGGCCTTCACCGGTTCATAATAGACCGCCCAATCACCTTCGAACCGGCTGGCCCGCGACAGATAGACTTTGGGGAATTGATATTGGCGATAGGGTTCGTCGGCATAATGCGTATCGCGGCGATGGACTAAAACCCCGGGCATGGAGATTGGCTAGCCCATGTTGTCTTTCTAAGCGACGCCTAATTGGTAGGTAGTAAACTGTCACCGTAATTCTGGCGAGAATGCGGTTTGCAAAAAATTATCTTTGAGTAAAAATTTATTTATAGAGAATTCCGAAATGTTATTGAGAAAGCTATACTTTTCCACGAGGGGCTTGAGGTTTTTCCGTCCTTCTTCGTGGTAAAGGCAATTCAGGGATATCAAGGTTAGTTCTGCGTCGGACATCAAAGAACGAACTATCTTTATATAAAAATATTTGTTGTCAATTGATGATGTGTCAACATAAACAAATATATTGTATAATAGCCTATAGTAATGAGCTAAATCATTTATATACGTATTGAAGTAATCTGAATATGCAACAGAATGACTATCTCCATGATGATTAATTCTATTTTCTATTTGAGTAAGTATGTATGCAAATGAATCTTTACCAGTTTTAAGATTCTTTGATGTGCCGCGATCGATGTCGGTTTGCGAAACGATTTTTTCGAAATAACTGAGAAAGTTGAAGAATGTTGTTTCGAATGCTCTAATTTTTTCATCTTTCTCTCGTGCCGCGTCTCTTTCCTCTGCTGCAACAGCCGCTTGCCGTTGCTCGTGAAGCGCCGAGAAAGCGGCTAGCGCAGCCAGCGAGGCCATTAGCGCACTAAGTGGGCCGAAAGAGTCGCCAAACGCCCCCGGATTTGTGAATTTCCAATTTACGCCAAGAGGATTCCAGCCTGCGCCGCTTGCGATGATAATAGCGATCCACGCTGCGGCAGCCGTAAGCCATTTGAGATTGATCCTCATCCGATTAGTCATCCTCAACCTTTTTAAGGCTAACGATCGGAAACACGTGCCGTTCTAACGCTCTATCTTCATTGAACCATTCACAATAGGCATCGCCGTCGCGGAGCCATCCTACGGTCATAGGCGGGCCACCACTTTTTAGAACGACAACGTCCCCTGAAGTAAAGTTAGTCATGGTGTTTGCCTATTATGGCCTTATCGCAACAGAATTAAAGTCGAGGTTCAGCAGCTTTAGTTTCAAACCGAAAACCCGCCCGCGTTCCGCCGGTTCGAACTCGCCGCCAGCACCTTCTTGCCCTGCGGGGTCAGCGCCCATTTGGCGCCCTGTTTCGCCACCAGCCCCAGCGTGACGAGTTCGTCGCGGATCGGGTCGGTGGGGAGTTGGGGGCGGCGGTTCGACAGGCCTTCGAGCGTCGTGCGCTGCGGCTGGCTGAGGATGAGGAGCTTCTGTTTTTCGGTCATTTTGTTTTTCGTGATCCTGTTGATTGGCCGTGGCGCAATTGGATGCGCCGACCGGTTTTCACCATTTTCCGCCTAAGGCGTCGATGGCTTTGAGCAGCGCCTTTTTGCTGCTGGTGCGGTTTTTGCCGGCATTACGCGGCAGTTCGGGATTGCCGAGGGCGGCACGGCGCGCGGCGAGGTCTGCCGAAAAGCGGGCGAAGTCGATGCGCGGCCCCGTCCAGTCGGGCGCCAGTTCAGGCTTTGAGCGCTGCGATGCCATAGTCTCCGACCGTTTCCTGTCTGATGCGGGTTTCTAGATAGTCGAGATCGACATTCGGGTGAAGGGCAAACAAAATCCGCGCCTGATTCAGCCGGTCTTGCGCCGATCCGGAGGCATATTGTCCCATGCGGTCGGCGATCAGATCCTCGACCGAAATGATGGCGAAGCTCGATCCGTCGCCCGTGTCCTCGACCAGCAGGATATGGTCGCGATCGATGTTGCCGTCCATCGGAACCGACCCGACAATTTCAAAGCCGAGTTTGAGTCCGGGGTGAACCCAGCCGCGCGTCAGTTGCCCGGCGCCGGATGGCCGGACGAACCCGGCGGCCTGCAGCTCCGCGTTCAGCGCGTCCTGCCACGGCGAGCAGATATCGAAATCGCCCGTCATCAAAGCGCTGCCCGAATAATATTCGACCGCCGCCCCTCCCACCAGCACCGGACGGGACAGGCCGCGTGCCGCCATCGCCTCGCTCACCCGAGCGAAGAGGCGAAGCGCCGCTTCAAACTCGGGGCGATAGGGGGAGGTCATTTATTCCGCGGCGATCCCCGCCTTGGCGAACATATCCTCGCCGTCGGTTTCGGCGGCGATCGTGGGGGCGGTGTCGTCGTTCGCCTTGGCTTTCTTGCGGTTGTCGAAGCTGGACCAGACATTGTTCCATTCGCCGCGCGTCGCGCCCTTGCTGTATTCGGTGGCGCGGGTTTCGAAGAAGTTGGCGTGTTCGACGCCGTTGAGCAGCGGGGCGAGCCAGGGGAGGGGGTGTTCGTCGATCATGTAGATCGGCTGGAACCCCAGCTGCCCCAGGCGCCAGTCGGCGATGTAGCGGATGTAGCGCTTGATCTCCTTGGGCGTCATGCCGGGGACGGGGCCCTGTTCGAACGCCAGGTCGATGAACGCATCCTCGAGCCGCACGGTTTTCTGGCAGGTGTCGATGATGTCTTCCTTCACCGCCTTGGTCAGGCAGTCGCGTTCCTTGGTGAAGGTGTGGAACAGCTTGATGATGCCTTCGCAATGCAGGCTTTCGTCGCGGATCGACCAGCTGACGATCTGGCCCATGCCCTTCATCTTGTTGAAGCGCGGGAAGTTCATCAGCATCGCGAAGCTGGCGAAGAGCTGGAGGCCCTCGGTAAAGCCGCCGAACATCGCGAGGGTGCGGGCGATATCCTCGTCATTGTCGACGCCAAACTGCTGCATATAGTCGTGCTTGGCGCGCATCTCGTCATATTCGAGGAACATGCCATATTCGCTTTCGGGCATGCCGATGGTGTCGAGCAGGTGGCTGTACGCCGCGATGTGCACGGTTTCCATGTTGCTGAACGCGGTCAGCATCATCTTGATCTCGGTCGGCTTGAACACGCGGCCATATTTGTCGTGGTAGCAATCCTGCACCTCGATATCGGCCTGGGTGAAGAAGCGGAAAATCTGGGTGAGCAGATTGCGTTCGTGGTCGCTGATCTTTTGCGCCCAGTCGCGGCAATCCTCGCCCAGTGGCACCTCCTCCGGCACCCAATGGATCTGCTGCTGGCGCTTCCAGAAATCGAACGCCCAGGGGTATTCGAAGGGCTTGTAGGTGTTGCGGGCTTCTAACAACGGCATGGCGGGCTTCCTTGAAACTGGCTGTTATTGCGGGGCGAGGCGGCGAGCTTCGGTCACGGGAAGGCCGCCCTCGGTCGGGACATAGATGAGCGAGGCACGTGAAGATTCGAGCGCCTGGATTTGCAGATAGCGCAGATAGCCTTCGGGGCCGCCGAGGCTGTTCTGCAAAATCTGGTTGGCTTCGGCCGCTCCCTTGGCGCGGATGACTTCGGCCTCGGCGAGCGAGATGGCGCTTTCCTTCTTGGCGCGCGCCTCAAGGATCGCGACCTGCCGCGACGATTGCGCCTCGGCCAACGCAGCTTCGCCGGACAGTCGCTGCGAATAGACGCGATATTGCGGATATCCGATCAGCACGATCAGCAGGAAAACAATCGCCACGCCGACCGCGGCCAGCGTACAACCGGCATTTTTGTTCATCGGTCAGCCCTCACTGGCACGCGAGGCATTCGTCGTAGTCGGTGGTCTGCAATTCATAGACCGGCGCTTCGGCGGTGTTGTCGGCCTCGACGCCGCCCGCGAAGCCGGCGCGCTGGACCGATTTCGAGCGGAGGTAGTAGAGCGATTTGATGCCGAGTTCCCACGCGCGGTAGTGGAGCATGAGCAGATCCCATTTCTCGACGTCGGCGGGGATGAACAGGTTCAGCGACGCGGCCTGGTCGATGTACGGGGTGCGGTCGGCGGCGAGTTCGAGCAGCCAGCGCTGGTCGATCTCGAAGCTGGTCTTGTAGCAGTCCTTCTCGTCCTGCGTCAGGAAGTCGAGGTGCTGGACGCTGCCGCCCTTTTCCAGGATCGAGTTCCAGATATTGTCGCTGTTCTTCGCCTTGTCGACCAGCAGGGCTTCCAAGTGCGGGTTGCGGATCGAGAAGCTGCCCGAGAGCGTCTTGTGCGTGTAGATGTTCGCCGGGATCGGTTCGATGCACGCGCTGGTGCCGCCGCAGATGATGCTGATCGACGCGGTCGGCGCGATCGCCATCTTGCAGCTGAAGCGCTCCATGACGCCCTGATCGGCGGCGTCGGGGCACGGGCCGCGTTCCTTGGCGAGCAGCATCGACGCCTGATCGACCTGCGCGCGGATATGCTTGAAGACGCGGAGGTTCGAGGACTTGGCCATCGCACCCTCGAACGGCAGGCCGCGCGCCTGAAGGAAGCTGTGGAAACCCATGACGCCGAGGCCGACGCTGCGTTCGCGGCTGGCGCTATATTTGGCGCGCGCCATTTCGGGTGGGGCGCGGTCGATATAGTCCTGCAGGACATTGTCGAGCATGCGCATGACATCCTCGATGAACATCTTGTCGCCGTTCCACTCGTCCCAGGTTTCAAGGTTGAGCGACGAGAGGCAGCAGACCGCGGTGCGATCGTTGCCGAGATGGTCGCGGCCGGTGGGCAGGGTGATTTCGCTGCACAGGTTCGAGGTGGTGACCTTGAGGCCGAGATCGCGGTGATGCTTCGGCATCATGCGGTTCACCTGGTCGATGAAGATGATGTAGGGCTCGCCGGTCGCGAGGCGCGTTTCGACGAGCTTCTGGAACAGCGAGCGCGCGTCGACGCTGCCGCGGACGCTCTGGTCCTTGGGGCTGCGCAGGTTGAACTCGGTGCCGTCGCGGACGGCCTCCATGAACTCGTCGGTGATCAGCACGCCGTGATGGAGGTTGAGCGCCTTGCGGTTGAAATCGCCCGACGGTTTGCGGATTTCGAGGAACTCCTCGATCTCCGGGTGGCTGATGTCGAGATAGCAGGCGGCCGAACCGCGGCGGAGGCTGCCCTGCGAGATCGCGAGGGTGAGCGAGTCCATCACGCGGACGAAGGGGATGATGCCGCTGGTCTTGCCGTTGAGGCCGACGGGTTCGCCGATACCGCGCACGCTGCCCCAATAGGTGCCGATGCCGCCGCCGCGGCTGGCGAGCCAGACATTCTCGTTCCACGTTTCGACGATGCCTTCCAGGCTGTCGGGGACCGAATTGAGGTAGCAGCTGATCGGCAGGCCGCGGCCGGTGCCGCCGTTCGACAGCACGGGGGTGGCGGGCATGAACCACAGGCGGCTGATATAGTCGTAGAGGCGCTGCGCATGCTCCTGATCGTCGGCATAGGCCGACGCGACGCGCGCGAAGAGATCCTGATAGGATTCGCCGGGGAGGAGGTAGCGGTCCTCGAGCGTTTCCTTGCCGAAGTCGGTGAGCAGTGCGTCGCGACTTTTGTCGGTGACGATGTCGAATCGGCGCGCGTGGACCTTGGCCTCGCTGCTGTCGTTGAGCTTGGCGGCCGGGGCCGCCTCTGGGGTCGATTCGTTCGCGACAGGCGCTTCGTTTTTCGTCAGTTCCATCGTCGCCACGTCGCTCGTCTCCACCCGTTCTGTCTCGCGAAAATCCATCTTTTCCGTCCCTGATTGCCCATGCGCCGCGGCGCATATGTTCCTGTCTTGTTCGACTCGGGACGAAGCCCCAGCCTAGCATCTATTCGATCCGCGGGGGCACATATTTTTGGCCGCACGAAGCAGTTTTCCGAGCCCGTGTGAAACGGGCGACGGAAATCCGCCATTTTCGGCTAACCACTAATGCTTGGGGTGCCCCCTCGGCTGACCCACCATCTATAGTGCCACGTCGGCGCGACGATGCAAGACAGTAAATGACGAATTAGAGACTCGGTTCGTCGATATTTTGATTCGTCTCGTCGCTGTCGACGCCCGATCCGGACCCGGCACGCCAGCCTTTCCGCGGGATTGTCGGCGCGCCGTGCCGCGCGGTCGGGTCGCCGAAAAAATTTCGTCCCGGATCGGCCGCTTCCCAATCGCGCCGCGAGCGATTAGGTCGGCGTGACGAGAAGTGTGCGGGGGAACAAGCGTTTATGCTGGTCGGGATCGATCTGGGCACCACAAACAGTGCCGTCGCGGTGTGGCGCGGCGGCGCGGCCGAGCTGATTCCCAACGCGGTCGGCGAACTGCTGACCCCGTCCGCGGTCAGCGTCGGTGACGACGGGGCATTGCTGGTCGGGATCGCGGCGCGCGAGCGGCAGGCGACCCACCCGGGCCAGTCGGCGGCGATTTTCAAACGGCGCATGGGCAGCGCCGAAGAAGTGAAGCTGGGCAAGCGGAGCTATCGCCCCGAGGAATTGTCGGCGATGGTGCTGCAGTCGCTGAAGGCCGACGCCGAGGCGTTCCTGGGCGAGCCGGTCACCGGCGCGATCATCACCGTTCCCGCCTATTTCAACGACCGCCAGCGCAAGGCGACGCGCCGCGCGGGCGAGCTGGCGGGGCTGACCGTCGAGCGGCTGATCAACGAGCCGACCGCCGCGGCGCTGGCCTATGGCATCCACGAACTGGATGAAGAGCGGCCGTTCCTTGTCTTTGACCTTGGCGGCGGGACGTTCGACGTATCGCTGGTCGAAATTTTCGACGGGGTGATCGAGGTGCGCGCTTCGGCGGGCGACAACCGGCTGGGAGGCGAGGATTTCAACGCCGCGATCGTGGCGCTGGCGCGCGAGGCATTGAGCGAAGAGTTGGGGGGCGATGCGCTGAAGGCCAAGCCCGCCGAGGCGGCGATGCTCGACGAAGTGCTGCGCGCCGCCGCCGAACGCACCCGCCGGGCGTTGTCCGAAACCGACAGCGCGCCGTTCCAGATCGTCTGGAAGGGCGAGGCGCTGGCGTGCGACGTAACCGGCGCTGCGTTCGAGGCGCGGGCCGAGCCGTTGATCGATCGATTGCGCGATCCAGTGCTGCGCGCGCTGCGCGACGGCAATGTGCGCGCCGACACGCTGTCCGAAATCGTGATGGTCGGCGGCGCGACGCGCATGCCGCTGGTGCGCCGCGCGGTGACGCGCATGTTCGGGCGCTTTCCCAATTCGCAGATCAACCCCGATCACGCGATCGCGCTGGGTGCCGCGGTGCAGGCGGGGCTGAAGAGCCGCGATGCCGCGCTGAAGGAAATCCGCCTGACCGATGTCTGCCCCTTTACGCTGGGCGTCGATACCGGGCATCGCGACGCCGGCGGCAAGGTGACAATGGGCCTGTTCGCCCCGATCATCGAGCGCAACACGGTGATCCCGACGAGCCGCAGCGAAGTCTTTTCGCCGATGGAGGCGCACCAGCAGGTGGTGAGCTTTGGCATCTATCAGGGCGAATCGCGGTTCGTGGCGCAGAACGTCAAACTCGGCCAGCTCGACGTCCCGTTGCCCAAGGACCATCGCGGCCAGATCGGCATCGACGTTCGCTTTACCTATGATGTGTCGGGGCTGCTCGAAGTCGATGTCGAGGTGCCGGGAACCGGGATGCGCCGCCAGTTGGTGATCCGCGACGAGGAAGACCGCGAAAGCGAGGGTGATTTCATCAAGCGCCGCAAACAGCTGGAGGCGCTGAAGATACATCCGCGCGATCAGGCGGCCAACGCCGCGACGCTGGCGCGGGTGAACCAGCTGTTCGAAAACCGCCTGGGCCATGAACGGCAGATCGTCGGCGAATGGATCGCGCAGTTCGAAGCTGTGCTGGCGCGGCAGGATCCGCGCGACATCGAAGCGGCGCGCGCCGAGCTCGACAAGGCCATCGATGCAATGGACGGCGAGCAATATCTGTGAGTCGCCGCCGACCGCCGTGGAGTTCGTTGGGGATCGACCCCACCGGCGACGAGCGGACGATCAAGCGCGCCTATGCCAAAAAGCTGAAAGCGATCGACGTCGAGGCGGACCCGGCGAAATTCATCGCGCTGCGCCGCCAATATGACGACGCGCTGTGGAAGGCGCGCTGGATCGATGACGATGACCGCCCGGTCGAGGGCGACGACGGCGATGACGAACGGTCTGGGGGCGACGAAGGGGGCGATGACCGCGCGGCGGTGAACGCGGCCCCCGCGGCGATGCCCGGCGATACCGGGCCGACCGAAACCACGGCCGGCATGGCGCCGGTCGAGGCGCTGCCCGCGGCGGCGGCGAGCGAACGCGCACAGCCCTGGCTTGCCCCCGAAGTCAATCGCGTCGAGATGCGTTTCGCCGCGATCGAGCGGTTGTTGTGGAGCGACGATATCGGCCGCGATGCGGCGATTGATCGCGAGACCCGCGCGCTGTGGGACGATCCGGCGCTGGAATCGCTCGATGCGGCGCGCGATGCCGAATATCGGCTGGCGCAGCTGGTGCTCGACCACGGCGGCGCGGCGCGTTTCCTGCTGCGGCTGGCGAGCTGGCACTATGGCTGGGCGCGGCGCGCCCAGATGGTCGGGACCGAATGGCCGGTCAGCGAGGTCGGGCCGCGGGCATCGGCCGAAAACTGGATCGCGCGCGTCGAGCAAGGCGCGGTCTATAATCAGCCAAAGACGGTCGTCGACGAGCTTGCGCGGGCGCCGAGCGGCCGCTGGTGGCGCGATTATTATCCGAAACGGCGGATCGCCGCCTTCCTGGGTGAATTGCGCCAGCGATTTCCGGAGGGCGAATATCGTTTCGATCCCGACATCGTCGATGCCTGGGATGCCATCCGCAACCCCGGTGTGCCGTGGGGGTCGCTGGTCGCGCTGCTGCCGTTGGCCTGGGTCGCGCTGTTCCTGGTGCCCCGGTCGGGCGCGAGCGACAGGTGGGACAATCCGATCCTGTGGGGTGTCATTCTGGCCGGCGCCCTTGGCATCGTCGGTGGTCGCTGGGCGATCGGCCGCTTGCGGTCGCAGGAACCGAGCCGCTACGGTGGGCCGCTTTCGGCGCGGCAAGGCGCCGCGCTTGCCGCCATGTTCGGGCTTTTCGCCGTGAGTGCCTTGCTACCCCCCGCGCTCGCGACGGGGATCGGCCTTGCGCTCGCGGCGGCGGCGCTGTTGCCCTTCACGGGCGCGAGGCTGCCGCGCGAAGATGAAACCGACCCGCTGCTGCTGGGCTTGTTCAACGCCCGCTATCTGGTGATGGCGGCGTGGTTGTTTGGATTTTTGGCGATTGACGACGCGTCGCGGTGGGGCCAGGCGGCGGCGCCCGGTCTGGTGCTGCTGATCGCGCTCCACCTGCTGCGCGAACGCCTGGTCGCGCGTTGGGAAGCCCTGCCGAGCGCGGTCTTGAGCATCGTTCGCGCGGCCTTGCTGGTCGCCGCCGTCCTGCTGTGCGGCGCGGGCATCGCCGCGCATCCGAACTATCCCGAACTGTTGGTGCTCGCCGGCGTGCTGCTGTTGCTGGTGCAGGACGCGGCGGCGAACGCCTGGCGATCGCCGTTATCGAGCGAATATTATATCGCATATATCGTGCTGATGGCGGTGATGGCCGTCTTTCCGCTTCAGGTCGTCATGGCGATGGTCGTGCGCCGTCTGGGCGACCGGCTGATCAACTCCGATCCGGGCTGACCCGCGCGCGGCAGATCCGGCAAACGACAGGTCTGGCAACCGGCAGGTCCGGCAAACAGCAGGCAAAGAAAAAGGGCCCCGGACACGTCCGAGACCCCTTTCTATCTGATATGCAGATTAAGCTTCTGCGCCGCCGTTACCGGAGCCGCCGCCGCCCAACCACCTATAAAACCAACCCATAAGATATCTCCTGTCGGCACTGCCCACGACGAACAGTTAACGGAGCGTATACCATCTTTGGTAAGGTAAATCGAGTCTTAACCATAAAATTGCCGCCAATCTGGCAGCTATCCGGCGCGGTGTTGCGGAGTCATGGCTAGGGTGGCGGTAAGTTCGGAAAACAATTGCGGTTTTCCAAGATGATAACCCTGCCCGACATCGCAGCCGAGCTGGCCCAGCAGCGTCATCGTTTCGGCGTCTTCGATGCCTTCGGCGACCGCTACGGCGCCGAGACGATGCGCTAGATCAATGGTGGACTTAACAACTTCGAGGTTGCGCTGCGAATCGCGCATGGTCATCACGAATCGCTTGTCGATCTTGATCTCGTCGGCCTCGATTTCGGTCAGATATTCGAGGTTTGACTGGCCGGTACCATAATCGTCGATCGACAGTCGCATGCCGGTGCGGCGGAGCTGCGCGAGCGTCTGGCGCGCCTGGCGGCTGTTTTCGATCTGCGCGGTTTCGGTGATCTCGATCGTCAGCATTTCGGGCGGCAGATGATGCGCGGTCAGCATCACGCGGATCGTCCCGACCAGATCGCTGTGGTCGAGCAGCGCCGCCGACAGATTGACCGACATATTGATCCGGATCCCGCGCTCGTTGAGCTGCGCCGCCGAACGGATCGCCTGATCCATCACGAACAGGGTGAGGCGATAAATGTCCTGGCTCTTTTCGGCCTGGACGATGAACTCGTCGGGCGGAATCGGTCCGCGCGTCGGGTGGGTCCAGCGCGCCAGCGCCTCGACCCCGACCAGCCGCTGCGTCGCGATTTCATATTGCGGCTGGAACGCGACCCAGATGTCGCCGCCGGTCAGCGCGTCCTCGAGCTGCGAGTGGAAGGACAATTGCCAGCCGGCGTCGTCCTTTTGCCGCGGGACATATTTGGTCCACAGCGCGCGGGTGCGGATCGCGCGTTCGGCGGCGACGAGCGCGGCGGCGAGACGCTGGGCGTTCGATCCCTCGAACTCGTCATTGACCCCAAAGGCGATCGCGACGTCGACGCGCAATTCGCCGATCGTCAGCGGCGCGTTGAACAGCGCGGCAAGGCCCGCCAGCTGGCCTTCGATCTGGCTGTGCTGATAATAGGGAACCAGCCACGCGAAGGTGCCGTCGAGATCATGGTGCAGCATCGTGCCCTGCGACGCCAGTTGCAGGCGGCGGGTGACCTGTTCGACCAGCTTGCCGATCCCGTCGCCGGGAATGAAGGCGGCAAGATCTTCGAAATTGACGACCTTGGCGGCGACGACCGTCGCGCTGCCGAACGGCGCCTGGGCGCGCAGCGCTTCGAAATTGGGCAGGCCCGACACGGGGTTTTCGCGCTGAGCGGAGGAACGGCGACGCGTGCGGGCGACGTTGGCACTGATCGCGGCCACCAGGAAGAGTGCAGCGCCGATGTCGACCGTGACGAGCGAGAGGCTGCCGACGACTTTGACGACGAGCAGCGCCGCAGTGAGCGCGCCCGCCACCATCCCTTGCCACCGCCCGTTTCGCCATGCCAGCGCGGCGAGCATGGTGAGAAAGCTGATTGCAAGGGCCGGGAGCCAACCGATATCGATCGGCTGTCCGCGCTTGAGCGTCTCGCCCGCGATCAAATGGATATAGGCGCCGTGAACCTTGTCATGGCCAGGCAGATAATGCTGGTCAGGCAAAGCCGCCGACGCTGACGCAAAGATCACATCCTTGCCGCGAAGAACTTCGGGGTCGAACTTGCCCGTCATGACGTCGATCGCGCTGTACTGGGTGATAGTATCGGGGTCGTAGGACAGATCGAGGGCAAACTGGCCGGGAGCGTCGAGGGGTCGGTTCGCGAGCAGCGCCGAGAAACTGGGGATGACGCGGCCTTCAGCCTGTACCGCTAGCGGTGCTTTCCATACCTGCCAGAATTCATATTCCCAGCCGATATAGCCGATCTTTGCCTTTGTTCCAAAGCGCTTATCAGGCCATTGCGGCGTCGTGGCGCTGGTCCCTGCGAGGCTGGCCGAGGGCACCGCGAGGATGATGCGATCGCCCATCTGGCGCACCGCTGCGGCAAATTCGGGAAAGTCCCGATCCTGGATCCGGCGTCCGTAGGAAAAGTCGACAAACAGCCGCTTTGCCGGTGACGCGTCGATGGCGCGCACCAATTGCATGTGATGCTTGGCACTAAAGTCCTGATTGCCGATCGGTTTCAACGTTTTGTCGTCGAGCGCGACGATGACCGTGTCGCCGGACACCGCGCGGGCGGTGATGCGGCTGGTCGCCACCGAAGCCAGCCGGTCGGGCAGATCGCCCGCGCCGCTGATCCCGACGATCAGGCTGAGCAGCAGCGCGAGGGCGATCGTGCGCCAGCTGATAACCAGAGTTTTGACCGGGATGGGCACGCACGTCTCCAGCAATTGCCGGATCGGCCTAGTCCCAGATGGTTATCATCGCGTTAATCATGAACAAATTCTTGCCGGTTCGGAAGTGCCCGAAACCGGCTTGAATCCGCCGGATTCAGGCGAGTTTCGGCAGCGGTGTCAGCACGGCGTCGCCCGCCAGCGCCGACGGTGCCAGGCCGATCGCCGCGGGGACGATTTGCGCGAGGTAAAAATGCGTCGAGGCGAGCTTGGCTTCGAGGAAGGCGCGGTCGCCGGTGCCTGCATCGAGCGCGGCTTGCGCGGCGCGATATTGCAGCGCCATCAACCAGCCGCACGTCGCGGTCGCGAGCATGGTGAGATAGGGATAGCTGCCCGCGAGCCGGTCGGCGGTCGTCGCATCGACCATCCAGTCGGTGACGGCGCGGCACGCGTGGGCGAGTTGCTGAAGCTCGGCGAAATCCGCCGCGCCATCCGCGATGTCGTCGATCAGTGCGCGGACCAGCTCGCCGCCCGCCATACCCAGCTTGCGCCCGACGAGGTCGGCGGCCTGGATGCCGTTGGTGCCTTCGTAAATCGGGGCGATGCGCGCGTCGCGATAATGCTGCGCGGCGCCGGTTTCCTCGATGAAACCCATGCCGCCATGAACCTGGATGCCCAGGCTCGCGACCTCGCAGCCGATGTCGGTGGCGTGCGCCTTGACCAGCGGGATCAGGATGTCGGCGCGCATCGCGGCGGCTTCGTCGCCCAATTTGCCGAAATCGGTCTGCGCCGCGGCGTAATAGGTCAGCGCGCGCGCCGCCTCGGTCTGCGCGCGCATCCGCCACAACATGCGGCGGACATCGGGGTGTTGGTCGATCGTCACCGGGGTGCGATCGGGCGAGCCCGCCAGCGACGACTGGACCCGATCGGCGGCGAAACGCTGCGCCTGCTGGGTCGCGCGTTCGGCGATCTGGACGCCCTGGCAGCCGACGAGCAGGCGCGCGGCGTTCATCATGACGAACATCGCGCGCATGCCGCCCATTTCGGCGCCGACGATTTCGCCGAGGCAATCCTCGCCCTCGCCATAGATCATCACGGCGGTCGGCGAGCCGTGGATGCCAAGCTTGTGCTCGATCGAGGCGCAGCGGACGCCGTTCGAATGCGCGGGCTGGCCGTCCGTATCGAGGCGGTATTTGGGGACGAGGAACAGCGAAATGCCGCGCGTTCCCTCCGGCGCGCCGGGGGTGCGCGCAAGGACGAGGTGGACGATATTGTCGGTCAGGTCATGCTCGCCAAAGGTGATGAAGATCTTTTGCCCCCGGATCTTGTAGAGTCCCGCATTGTCGCCCTCGGTCACCGGCTCGGCAGTCGAGCGCAGCGCGCCGACGTCGCTGCCGGCGGCGGGCTCGGTCAGGTTCATCGTGCCGTTCCAGGCGCCGGTCACGAGCTTGGGCAGCCAGGTCTGGCGCTGCTCCTCGGTACCATAGGCCATCAGCGCGTGGATCGCGCCGGGGGTCAGGATGTTGCAGAGGGTAAAGCCCATGTCGGCGGTGCCGAGCGCCTCGATGATCACGGTCGCGAGGGTGAAGGGCAGCCCCTGGCCGCCATATTCGGTCGGGCCGTCGATGCTGCCCCAGCCGGCGTCGACGAATTGCTGATAGGCTTCCTTGAACCCCGGCGGCATGGTGACCTTGCCGTCCTGCCACGTCGGGTTCCGGACGTCGCCGACGCGGTTGAGCGGGGCATAGACCTCGGCCGCGAACTCGCCGATGCCGGTGACGATCGCTTCGACCATGTCGGGGGTCGCGGCGGCGAAACGCTCGTGCGCCGCCATCGCGTCGATGCGCGCGATATGGTCGAGGACGAAGAGTTGTTCGGTGGTCGGCGGCGTGTAGGTCATGGGCTGAGCACTTTGCTGGTGAATCTCGTTGCGCGGGCGCTATAGCGCGGCATGGCCGATGCCTCAAAGCCCAGTATTGTTCGCGCGTTCGATAGCGCGGCTATCGCCGATGCCGCGGCCCTTGTCGCGGCGGGGCAACCGGTCGCGGTGCCGACCGAGACGGTCTATGGCTTGGCCGCCGACGCGCGCAATCCGCAAGCCGTCGCGCGGATATACGCGGCGAAAGGGCGGCCCGATTTCAACCCGCTGATCGTGCATGTGCCGGGGCTGGAAGCGGCGGAAAGGCTGGGTATTTTCGGCGCCGTCGAGCGGGCGCTGGCAGCGCATTTCTGGCCCGGGCCGCTGACGCTGGTGGTGCCGCGAACGGCGGATTGCCCGGTGGCGAGCATTGCGACCGCGGGGCTGGACACGATCGCGCTGCGCGTGCCCGCACACCGTGCGATGCAGGCCCTGCTCGCGGCAACGGGCGCCCCGCTCGCGGCGCCGAGCGCCAATGCGAGTGGCGGGGTGAGCCCGACCAAAGCCGAGCATGTGCTGACAAGCCTTGATGGGCGGATTGCGATGGTAATCGACGATGGCGCGTGCGCGGCTGGGGTCGAATCGACGATCGCGCGGGTGAGGGATGGTGCGGTGGAAATACTGCGGCCCGGGCCTGTGACCGCCGAGATGCTGGCGGAGGTAAGCGGATTGCGGGTGACGGGCGTCACGGGATCGGAGATCGTCGCGCCGGGGATGCTCGCGAGCCATTATGCGCCGGGCAAGCCGGTGCGGCTGGGGGCGGTGGATTTTGCGGATGACGAGTATGCGATCGGGTTCGGGGCGGTCGGGGGCGACTATAGCCTGAGCGCGGCGGGCGAACTGACCGAGGCGGCGGCGCGCTTGTTCGATGCCCTGCATGCCGGGGCGGCGAGCGGCAAGGCGCGGATTGCAGTTGCGGCGATTCCGGCTGAGGGGCTGGGCGCGGCGATCAACGATCGCCTTTCACGCGCGGCGGTTTGATTTTCGTTTCGCACAAAGACACAAAGACACGAAGACGCTGGCGGATAAGCCTTTCGTTTGTTTGCCAATTGTGCGGAGCGCCTTGTCAATAATCGCCTGCGGCGACAAATCGACCCGCGAAAGTTGAAGTGACATCTTCGTGTCTTTGTGTCTTTGTGCGAAATATTCTTTCAAGCCGCGGCCGGTTCGATCGGGTCGAGCTGCGGGGTCTTTCTTGCCACGATCAGGCAACCGACGACGATCAGCACCGCCCCGGCGATTGTCGGCCAGGTCACCGGCTCGGCAAAGAACATCCAGCCGAACAGCATCGCCCACAGAAAGCCGGTATATTCGGTGGTCGCCAGAATCTGTGCTTCGGCGCGGGCATAGGCCCAGCTGAGCAGGAGCAGCGACGTCACCGCGAGGAATGCGGCGCCGAGGATCGGCAACGCCTGTTCGCTGCCTGGAACCGCGAGGAACCACGGGGCGCCAAGCGCGAGGATCAAGGCGACAAAACCGTTCTGGAAAAAGGCGATCTCCATCGGCTCGGCCATCTTGGCCTGCCGCCGCGCGAGTATGAGGTTATAGGCATAGAGCAAAGCCGAGCCGAACACCGCCGCGACCGCCCACAAGGCTTCGGGCGCATAATCGCCGCGGCCGAGCTTGCCCGCGACGATGACGATCACCCCCGCGATGCCGAGCAGCGAGGCGATAATCGAGCGCGGGCCGATGCGCTCACCGAGGAAGATGGCCGCCATGTACAGCGTCGCGAGCGGCGCGATGAAGGCGATCGCGATCGCTTCGGCCATCGGCAATCGCGCCAAGGCCCAGAAAAAGCTGACCGCCATGCCCGCGACAAACAGCGAGCGGACGGCGTGGATGCGCAGCGTGGCGCGGTCGGGCATCGCGGGGCGCGAGGCCAAATAGAGCGCGCCGCTGAGGATCGTTCCGGCCCCGGTGCGCCATAGCACCGCGTTATACGCCCCGATGTCGATCGACAGCCCCTTCATCAGCACGTCCATCGCCGAAAAGGTCGCGATGCCCGCGCAGGCGATCAGGAACGGGATGACAGGAGAGGGCGAATCGGGGCGCATGGATGGGGCTCTATTCTACCTTCTCCTCTTGGGGGAGAAGGATATGGAGCCTTACCGCGAAGCGGTTAGGCGGAGTTGGATGAGGGTATCGGCGAGGTTGGCTGACCCTCACCCAGCTTCGACTAACGAGCAAGCTCGGAAGTCTGTGCAACCCTCTCCCCCAAGGGGAGAGGGGATGTTCACCGAAACGTCGCCTGTCCCGCGCCGTCGATGTTGAGCTTTTGCCCCGAGCAATAGCTGTTCGCATCGCTGACGAACCACACGACCGCCGCCGCGACGTCGGCAGGGACGGCGACGCGGCCGAAGGGCATTTTGGTGTCGAGGTGGTGGATGTCGTCCTGGCCGGTGATCGCGCGCGAGAGTTTTTCGCCCATGTCGCTGACGGTGAGCGCGGGGGCGACGATGTTGACGCGGACGCCGTTTCTCAGCTCCTCCTTGGCGAGGGTGAGCGCGAGGGCTTCGCCGGCGGCCTTGGCCATCGTGTAGGGTGCGCCGTTGGGTGAGTTCACATAGGTCGCGATGCTCGAAATGACGATGATGTCGCTGCGTTCGTGGGTGCGGAGTTGCGGCAGCGCGAGGCGTGACAGGCGATGCGGCCCCGCGGCATGGACGGCGAACAGCTTTTCGACCTCTTCGGGGCTGGTGTCGGCGACCGATAGTCCGCGGCTGGCGATGCCCGCGTTGTTGATCAGGATGGACAGGGGGCCGAAGTCGGCCTCGACCGCGGCGACCATTGCGGCGCAGGCCGCCTCGTCGGTGACCGACGCCTGATAGGCCTTTGCCTTGCGGCCGAGTGCTTCGATCGCGGCGACGGTTTCGGCGGCGGCTTCGGCGCCGCGGGTGTAGTTGACCGCGACGTCGGCGCCCGCTTCGGCGAGGCCGATCGCGATGCCGCGGCCGATGCCGCGCGAGGCGCCGGTGACGAGCGCGACGCGCCCCGCAAGGTTCATGTCGGCCATGTCACTCTCCCTAACCCATCAGTTCGTTATAGATGTCGTCGTCGCTGCGGCTGGCGGCGTTGCGCCAATTGGGCGCGGCCTTGCGATTGAGCACGCGGCCCTCTGGATCGAGGATCGCTACGGTGGGCGTGCCCTTGATCCTGAAGCGGAAGCGTTTGGCCACCGCGGGGTTGCGGCCGAGGCCGCGGACATGCGGCATCCCGATGTCGGCATAGACAATCTCGTAACGCGCGCGGACGGGGGCGAAGCGGTCGGTCGCGATCAGGTTGGCGAGCCACGCGCTGTCGTGGCAGCCGCCGGTTCCCATCACGAGCAGCACAGGTTTGCCCGATTGTCTTGCGGCGGTCAGGGCCGCGTCGATGGCGGGCATCGGGTCGGCAACGAAGGCGTTGCTTTTATACGCATCTTCGACACCCGGGAGCGTACGGGTTTCTGCGGCGGCAGCGGGCGCAATTGCCAGCAAAGCCGCAAAGGCAAGGGTGATCGGCCGTTTCATCCGCCGACGATAGGTTTTGCATGACGTTTCCGTCAACGTCAGATAGCCTTTGCGCCATGAGCTGGAAAAAAGAAGTGGGCGAACTCGCGGCGCGCCGCGCGATGGCCGAGAAAATGGGCGGCGAGGAAAAGGTCGCGCGGCAGCATGGCCGCGGCAAGATGGACGCGCGGGCGCGGCTCGCCGCGATTGTCGATCCGGACAGCTTTCGCGAGATCGGCAAGATCGCGGGGCGCGGGACTTATGGGCCCGATGGCGAGCTCGAAGACCTTGCTGCGAGTAACTTCATCTTCGGCCGCGCGAATATCGACGGCCGGCCGGTCGTGGCTAGCGCCGACGACTTCACCGTGCGCGGGGGTGCCGCCGATGCGGCGCTGCACCGCAAGTTCGTGCAGTGCGAGGCGATGGCGCATGAATATCGCCTGCCGCTGGTCCGCATGATCGACGGCACCGGCGGCGGCGGATCGGTCAAGACGCTGGAGGATATGGGTTATACCTATATCCCGCATGTGCCGGGGTGGCACGAGATCATCGCCAATCTCGACACGGTGCCGGTGGTGGCGCTGGCGCTGGGGCCGACCGCGGGGCTGGGCGCGGCGCGGGTGGTGGCGAGCCATTACAGCATCATGGTGCGCGGGCTGTCGCAGCTGTTCGCGGCAGGGCCGGCGGTCGCGGCGGCGATCGGCGATACGCTGGGCCGCGAGGAACTGGGCGGGACCGATGTGCATACGCGCAACGGCGTCGTCGATGACGAGGTGGCGAGCGAGGCCGAGGCGTTCGCGGCGGCGCGGCGGTTCCTGTCCTATCTGCCGTCATCGATTCACGACCGGGCGCCGCGGATCGCGTGCAGCGACCCGGTCGATCGGCGGGAGGAGAGCCTGTTGTCAGTCGTGCCGCGCGAGGCGAAGCAGGTGTATTCGATGCGGCGCATAGCCGATGCCGTGTTCGACCGTGGCAGCTTCTTTGAAATGGGCGCGCGCTGGGGGCGGGCGGTGATCACCGCCTTTGCGCGATTGGACGGCTGGCCGGTCGCGGTGCTGGCGAGTGATCCGTCTTACCTCGGCGGATCGTGGGATGCAAAGACGAGCGAGAAAGCCGAGCGGTTCGTGAAGCTGGCCGACCAGTTCCGGCTGCCGATCGTCCACCTTGTCGACAACCCCGGCTTCATGATCGGCGGCGAGGCCGAGCGGACGGGGACGATCCGTTACGGGGTGCAGGCGATGAATGCGATCTATCGCGCAACGGTGCCGCTGGCGTCGGTGGTGGTGCGGCGGGCTTACGGGATTGCGGGGAGTGCGATGTCGAACGCCGAGCGCTTCCAATATCGTTTTGCATGGCCGTCGGGCGACTGGGGCAGCCTGCCGATCGAGGGCGGGGTCGAGGTGGCGTACAAGAGCGAGCTGGAGGCGGCCGAGGATCCGGCGGCGCATTTGGAGGCGATCCGGGCGCGGCTCAATCGCGTCCGTTCGCCGTTCCGCACGGCGGAGAAATTCGGGGTCGAGGATATTATCGACCCAAGGGATACGCGGCCGTTGCTGTGCGAGTTTGCCGAGCTGGCGTGGCGGGTTCTCCGGTAAATTCGTCATTGCGAGCGCAGCGAAGCAATCCAGGGTTGCGTAAACCGCTCTGGATTGCTTCGCTTCGCTCGCAATGACGAGGGGGGGGGGACTGGTGACCGCGACACGCCATTACGGCATGGACTGGCTGCGGATCGCGGCTTTTGCGCTCCTCATCCTCTATCATATCGGCATGTATTTCGTGCCGTGGGGCTGGCATGTGAAGATCGCCGCGCCGATCGATTGGGTCGCGATCCCGATGCTGGCGACCAATGGCTGGCGCCTGGCGCTGCTGTTCCTCGTCTCGGGTTACGCGAGCGCGGCGCTGTTCGCCAAGCTGGGCGGGAGCGGCGCGTTCGTCCGGTCGCGCAGTGCGCGGTTGCTGATCCCGCTGATCTTTGCGGTCATCGTCATCATCCCGCCGCAGCCGTGGATCGATCTGGTAGGCCAGCATGGCTATCCGCATGATTTTGTTCATTTCTGGGTGCACGACTATTTCGGTTTCCAGTTCATCGACGGCATCGCGCTGCCGACGTGGCAGCATCTGTGGTTCGTCGTGTATTTGTGGGTGTATACGATGCTCGCGGCGCTGGTGATCGCCATCGTTCCCGGGACGACGCGCGGGCAGCTTGCGAACGGTGCGGCACGGCTGCTGCGCGGGTGGGGCCTGCTGGCCGTGCCGATGCTGCTGTGGATCGCGATTTACGTTGCCTTTCCCGACCATGACGAGACGCATGCGTTGTTCGACGACGGCCCGTCGCATCTCCACTATCTGGTTGCGTTTACGATCGGCTGGCTGCTGCGTGCGCGGCCCGTGCTGTTCGGGGCGGTGGCGCATGTCTGGAAGCTTGCCGCGGTGCTGGCGGTGCTCGCCTTCGCGCCGATCGCCTGGGTCGAATGGACCTGGCCCGGCGACATCCGCGCCCCCGGTTGGGCGATCCTGCTCTATCATCTGGCGCGGCAGGTGCAGGGATGGGCGACGATCGTCGCGCTGCTGGGGGTTGCCGACGCCAAGTGGAACCGCGACCATGTGCGGCGCGCGATGCTGGCCGAGGCGGTGTTCCCCTTTTACATCATCCACCAGACGATCATCGTCGTCGTTGGCTGGTATCTTCTGCGGGCCGGGGTCGCGGCGCTGCCGTCCTTCCTGATCCTGCTCGCGGCGACGGTGACGGGATGCTGGCTTTTCTATGCGATCGGGCGCAGCATTGGGTGGCTGCGACCGCTGATCGGATTGCAGCGCCACTAGGGGGAGATCATCATGGGTGCATTGAAAGGCGTTCTCGCGATTCTGGGGGTCGCGATGATATTGGTCGGCGGGCTGTGGGCGTTGCAGGGGCTCGACATCGTGCGCTGGCCGGCGAGCAGCTTCATGCTGGGCGATACGACATGGACGCGCAACGGCGTCGTGTTGGCGGTGGTCGGCATCTTTCTGCTGTGGTTCGCGCGCAAGCGTTGAGCGTCAACGACTACAAACGTAGTTGATCTGTGTTGCCGATGCTATACACTCCCGGCCGGCCGAGGCTGAACGGGAGAGCGATAATGATTCGGACGACGCATATTGTCACCGCCTTGCTGCTGGCGACGGGTGCCGCGTTGGCGCCGGTGATGCTGGCCGCACCGGCCCAAGCGGCGGACGAGACGGCGGACGAGGCGGGCGCCAACGCCATCGCGGAAACCTATGCCGCGCTGCTCGAACGCGACTATGTCTATCCCGAAACCGGCAAGCGTTACGCCGCGGCGATCCGCGCCGCCATCGCGTCGGGCGCCTATGCGCCGCTGTCGGGCGATGCGCTGGCGAGGGCGCTCGACGCGGCGGTGAATGGCGTGTCGCCCGACGGCCATCTGCGCGTCCGCCCGCCCGAAGGCAGCACGCCCGTCGCGCCGCCCGCGGGGAGCAGTCCGCCCCGCCCGGCACCGCTGAACCTGCCCGCCGTCGAGCAGCCCGGCTGGATCGCGCCGGGGATCGCCTATGTCCGCTTCAACCTCTTTCTGCTCGATGCGGACGTCACTGCGCAGGCGGCGAAGTTCATGGCCGATCACGCCGATGCCAAAGCGATCATCTTTGACATCCGCACCCATCGCGGCGGCGGGCTGGACCAGATGGACGTCATTTTCCCGTGGCTGTTCGACAAGCCGACGCGGCTGGTGACAATGGCAACGCGCGCCTCGGTCGATGCGGCGGGCGGCTCGCCGATCGCCGGTGTCCCGACGTTGCGGCAGGTCGGCGGCGATCCCGGCATGGTGGCGCGTGAACATTGGGTGACGCCGAATGGCGACACGCGGCTGCGCGATGCGAAAATCTTTGTGCTGACGTCGGGCGCCAGCGGATCGGCGGCCGAACATTTCGCGCTGGCGATGAAGCATAGCGGGCGCGGGACATTGGTCGGCAGCGCCACCGGCGGCGCCAATCATTTTGGGCGTGGCGAGGAGCTGGGCGGCGGGTTCCAGGCATTCATTCCGGTCGGGCGAACCTATGATCCCGTCACCGGCAAGGATTGGGAAGGCGACGGCGTCGCGCCCGACATCGCGGTGGCGCCCGCCGATGCGCTGGTGCGCGTGCTGACCGATCTGGGCGTCACGGCGGGCGAGGCGAAGCGATTGTCCGACCTGCACCTGCCGAAAGCGCCGATGGAGCGGCGGCGCCCGCGCCCCGCGCGCTGATCGACCAGGGTCCGGACCCTAGCGCGGCGGCAGCGGCGCCGTCAGGTCGATGCGCGCGATTTCGCTGATCCGGCCCGCGTCGATGCGCGCCTCGACCAGGCTGGTGCCCATCAGGCCGAAAATACGGCCCGCCAGGAACACCGGGCGCGAATTACCGTACCAGTCGATGCACGACACTTCGCAATCATAATCGGGGTGGGTTTCAACATCGTCGGCGGCCACCGCGATCAGCGCCCCGGCGTCGGCGAGCTGGCCCGTGGGCGATTTGGTCAGGAAACTGAGGTCGGAGGTGTCCGACCGCCACCACCAGCGACCCGATTCTTCGGTTCCCTTGACCGTCGGCACCCCGATGATGCCGTTTCCGCCTGCGTCGACGACGCTGTTGAAGGCATGGCTGCGGCCTTCGCTTTCATAGCGGCGCGAGAGGAAGGTCGATGACAGGATGCGCGCATCCTTGCCGAGCCCGATCAACGTGAGGTTCAGCCCCTTGTCGTCGCGATAGCCGTTGACGATGATGTCATTGCCGACGCGTTCGGTGCGCACGACATTGTGCGGGATATCGATGACCACAGCGTCGCGCGGGCGCCGAACCGGTACCGCGACCGCCTTGCTCGACTGCGGCCCGGCATCGGCACCGGGCGGATAGCCGCGCCAGCTGTCGCGGCCGCCGAACACCAGCCAGTCGTCGGCGAAACGGTTTTCGACGACGGCTTTGCCCGTCGAGGGCAATGGCGTGAAATTGCCGTCCGGGACGGGTTCGAACACGGTGCCGAACGCGCTCGTCCGGATTTTCAGGAACGCGTTTTCGGCCGGAGCGCGATAGGCGCCGTCGCAGCGGATGGTGCGCCAGTCGACGAGCGCGCGAAACTCGCCGTCGCGCTCGTCCATCGACAGATGGTCATAGGGGACGCCTGACACCCCGGCGACGCTGGCGTCGCGCGCGCCGATCGGCAGGCGATAGAGCGCGCCGGGCGCGACGTCGCGCCGTGCCGCGCGCGGCAGCGCCGGATAGGGCTGGTCATAGCCCCAGTCCTTCACGCATTCGGCATAATCCCATATATCGATGTCGCTCGCCGACGAATTCCACAAATAGATGGTTTCGGGCGACACGAACATTTCCGCGGCGCGCGGGCCGACAAAGCCGGTGGTGCGGCAGTCGAGGCTGCGCTTGCGGTCGAAGTCGCCCAGCGGGCACACCGAAATCGCGTGGATCGTCGGCTCGGCGGTGCGCAGCACCGGTTTGTAGATCGACCGGACGTCGAGCAGCGGGGCGCCATCGGCCTGCCGCGTCTTGCGCTCGGCCGCGGGCAGCCAGCGGCGCAGCACGGGGCGATCGTCCAGCTTTTCGAATTGTTCGAGCGAATAGGGGGTGTAGACGACCAGCCGGTCGCCGACGATGCGGGTCGCATAATTGTCGACGTCGTAATAATCGTCGGAGGTGATCAGGAAGACGCCTTCGCTCGTCACCTTGCCGCTCGCCTGGTCGAGCTTGAAGATCGACATTTCGCTGGCATCGTCTTCATAGCTGTAGGCGGTGATGATGACATGGTCGCCCTGAACCAGCATCTCGTCATACCAGTCGGCGCCCTCGAAATCATCTTCCCACTTGTATTTCTTGACCCGGTCGGCGGGCAGGCGGCGATAGACGTCGGCGCGATCGGTCAGCTGCATCGTCTTGATATTGATCGCAAAGATGCGGCCGTCCTGCAGCACGAGCAGATAGTCGCCGATCTGCTTGACGATATCGCCTTCGTCGACCCCCGCGGTCTGGACATTGGTGATCGAGGTTGGCGCCGCTGCCCGCGAACCGGTCACCACGACCTGGTCGGCGCTCTCGTCGGCGGGGCACATTTCGGGATCTTCGCAGACCGGTGGTTCGTCCTGTGTGAACGCCGCGACGACGATCTGCCCGGTGGCGCCGGTCGCCGCGTCGGCACGTTCACGGCGGTTCTGAAGGCGGTCGAGGCTTTTCAGATAGCGCCGAAATTCGCCTTCGCCCGAATAGCGGACAAGTTCCTTTTCGGTGACGGCGTCGAAAGCCCGGTCGTCGAACGCCGGGATCGGCGGCGCCTTTGTCGCAACGTCAGTCGATGTCGCCGCGCAGCCGGTGAGCGACACCATCATTCCGGCCAGCAAGAGTCTCCGCATCGATTCGTCTCCCCCCAGTGCGGGAGAAGAATATCATCAATCAATCGTGCTGGTTAGCCTTGGGTCGCACGGGTACATATCAGGCGGCGCGCCAGCCGAAGCCTTCGCCGAGCGCCACCACTGCGCCTGTCATGCCGACCGGCTCGGCGGTGCCGTCGGTCAGGAATGCGAGCATGTCGGCGTCGCTGACATCGACATGCGCCAGCGTCCGCCTGCCGTCCGGGGTGCGCGCGACAACAACGCCCGCCTTTGGTGTGCCGTCTCGGCCGTAAAACACGGTGTAGCTTTCGATCGCCGCCGGTCCGGCATAATCCTCGACCAGATCGGGCACTGGGCCGCGCTTGGCTTCGGCCTCGGCCTGATAGTCGAAATCCTGCGGGAAGCTGGCCGCCGCAATCGGCTCGCGGCCCAGCACGATGCAATGATTGTCGGTTGCGAAACCGCCGTTGGCGAACAGAAAGCCATAGCGGCCCTCGCTGCGCAGGCGATCGACCATCGAGACGATCGCGTGGCTCATGTAATTGGCGATCGGGCCGCCGCCGAAAGTCAGCCCGCCGAAGACCGTCGCGGGGCGATCGACCGGCCAGCCGAGGACGCGCCGCGCCATCTTCGGCACGCAGGGGAAGCAGCTGTAGAGTTCGACATGGTCGAAATCCTGCGCCGTCATGCCGTTGAGCGCGAGGGTGCGGGTGATCGACGTTTCCATGCTGACGCTGCCGTCATAGCGATCGCGGTGCAGGATGCTCGCGGGTTCTTTCGCCGCGGCGCCCATGCCGACGTAGATGAGGCGGTCCTCGGCGATGCCGCGCCGCCGCGCTTCGGCAAGGCTGGCGACGATGAAGCCCGCGCCCTGATTGACCGACGAGTTGGCGACCATCAGCTTCGAATAGGGAAAGGCGATCGGGCGATTGCGATCGTCGACGGTCAATATGTCGGCGGGGGAAGCGGGCTTGCGGATCCACGCGCCGTCGTTGGCGGCGGCGACGCCCGAAAAGCGCGACCAGATTTCGGCGCTTTCGGCCTGCGCGTCGGACAGGCTCTGTCCCCACGCGGCGCGGGTCGCATTTTCATAGAGTGGGTAAACGTCGACCGGCGCGGCTAGGCCGTGCTTCTGCGCATAATTGGGTTCGCGGCGCGTCGCGACCTTGCGGATCGCATTATAGCTTTTGTCCTCGCCGCTCGCCGCCTTGGCGGCGCGGCCCGCGGCGGTGCGCAGCGCCTCGCCGCCGACGATGGCGGCGAGTTTGACCTCGCCCGCGCCGATGCGGTTCGCCGCCTCGTTGAGCAGGCGCACCGGGGTGTCGCCGTGCGGCGCGGCGGACTGGTAGTTGATCGCGGGGCTGGCGCCGATCGCGGCGGCCAGCGGTTCGCAGAGCTTGCCGAGGTGGTGGAAGCTGATCTGGTCGACGATCGCGAGGCTGTCGATGTCGGCGAGGGGGATGCCCGCGTCCCCGGCGGCGACCCGGAGCGCGGCGACCATCAACCCGAGCGAATCCAGCCCGTCGTCGGGATCGGCGGGCCGGTCGTTGACCTGCCCGACCCCGATGATGACGGGAATGCGTTCGGGGTCGGTCATCGGCATCCTAACGCGCCTTCCATTCGGGTTTGCGCTTTTCGGCAAAGGCGCGCGGCCCTTCGCGCGCGTCCTCGCTGCGCATCAGCGCGGTGCGTTCGAGCGTGTTATGCTCCCAATAGGGCGCGTCGGCGGCGATGCGGCCGTCGTGGATGCCGAGCGCGACGCGCTTCGACGCCTGCACCGACAGCGGCGCGTTGGCCGCGATCTTTTCGGCGAGCGCGAGCGCGGTGAGCAGCAGGTCGGCGAGCGGCACGACATGGTTGACCAGCCCGAATTCGGCGGCGCGCGCGGCGGGGATCGGGTCGCCGGTCAGCATATATTCCATCGCGAGCTTGCGCGGGATTTGCTGGGCGAGGCGGAATGCGCCGCCCGCGGCGGCGAACAACCCGACCTTGACCTCGGGCAGCCCGAATTGCGCATGGTCGGCGGCGACAATGATGTCGCTCATCAGCGCGATTTCGCAACCGCCGCCAAAGGCGAAGCCGTTGACCGCGGCGATGATCGGTTTCGAGATCGGGTGCGACACCATGCCCGCAAAACCCCACGCCTGCTGCGCCGGATCGTCGGGATAGAGGCTCTCGCCGCGCGACAGGGCGACGAGATCGGCGCCCGCGCAAAAGCTTTTTTCGCCCGCGCCGGTGATGACGACAACGCGAATTTCGGGGTCGGCTTCGGCGGTTTCGAGCGCGGCGCCGATGCCGATATGGACCGCGGCGTTGACCGCATTGCGCGCCTCGGGCCGGTTGATCGTGACGATCAGGACGTGGCCGCGGCGTTCGGTGAGGATGGTGGTGTCGGTCATCGCGAATCTCTCCCTTTCGGGGGAGTATCGCGGTTGGTTGACGTTTACGTCAACTGCTCATCGTCATTGCGAGCGTAGCGAAGCAATCCAGAGCGGTTTACGCCTACTCTGGATTGCTTCGCTACGCTCGCAATGACGGGATCTATCAGATCGACTGGCCGGTCTTCGCCCAGTCGGCGAGGAAGCCTTCGATGCCCTTTTCGGTCAGGATATGCTTGAACAGCCCCTTGATCACCGACGGCGGCGCGGTCATCACGTCGGCGCCGATCTTTGCGGCTTCGAGGACATGGATGCCGTGGCGGACGCTGGCGACCAGGATTTCGGTCTCATAGCCATAATTGTCGTAGATCAGCCGGATGTCGGAGATCAGTTGCATGCCGTCGAAGCCGTTGTCGTCGTGGCGGCCGACGAAGGGCGAGACGAAGGTCGCGCCGGCCTTGGCGGCGAGCAGCGCCTGGGCCGCCGAGAAGCAGAGCGTGACATTGACCATTGTGCCGTCGCCGGTCAGCGCCTTGCAGGTTTTCAGCCCGTCGATCGTCAGCGGCACCTTGATGCAAACATTGGGAGCGATCTTGCGGAGGATTTCGGCCTCTTTCATCATCGTCGCATGGTCGAGCGCGACGACTTCGGCCGACACCGGGCCGGTGGTCAGCGCGCAGATTTCGCGGGTCACTTCCTTGAAATCGCGCCCCGACTTGGCGATCAGCGACGGATTGGTGGTGACCCCGTCGAGCAGGCCCGTCGCGGCGAGTTCCTGAATGTCGGCGATTTCGGCGGTGTCGGCGAAGAATTTCATGGGATGGGCTTTCTGTCGGAAGGGCGATTCGGGTGTTGCCGATCCCCCTAGAACACTGACCGCGAAAACTGAACCGTTGCTACCCAACTTCGTCATCCCGGACTTGATCCGGGATCCATAGCCACGGCCGCTGCATGGACCCCGGATCAAGTCCGGGGTGACGAAAGTGGGAAAGCACTAGCGTTCCATGTTTGTTCCGATTATGCGCCGATGATGGCCAAAGCGAAACGCCAATATGTCTGTCAGAATTGCGGCTCCGCCACCTATCGCTGGCAGGGGCAGTGCGCCGATTGCGGCGAGTGGAACACGCTGGTCGAGGAAGCGGGCGAGACGGTCTTTTCGGCCAAGCATGACCTGAGCAAGGGCGGGCGGACGATCGCGCTCGAAACGCTGAATGCCGAAAGCAAGATGCCCGAACGCATGCTGTGCGGGATTGCGGAGTTCGACCGCGCGCTCGGCGGCGGCTTCGTCGCGGGGTCGGCGACGCTGATCGGCGGCGATCCGGGGATCGGCAAATCGACCCTGTTGTTGCAGGCTGCCGGAAGGCTGGCGCAGGCGGGCAAGTCGGTCGTTTATATCAGCGGCGAGGAAGCGGCGGCGCAGGTGCGGCTGCGCGCGCAGCGGCTGGGGCTGGGCGATGCGCCGGTGGCGCTGGCCAGCGCGACATCGGTGCGCGACATCCTTGCAACGCTGGACCGCCAGACCGCCGATTTCGTCGTGATCGATTCGATCCAGACGATGCACAGCGACCTGATCGACAGCGCGCCGGGGACGGTGAGCCAGGTGCGCGCGAGTGCGCAGGAACTGATCCGCTATGCCAAGGACAGCGACGCCGCGATCGTGCTGGTCGGCCATGTCACCAAGGACGGAACGATCGCCGGGCCGCGCGTGCTGGAGCATATGGTCGACACCGTGCTGGCGTTCGAGGGCGAGCGCAGCCACCAATATCGCATCCTGCGCGCGGTGAAGAACCGCTTTGGCGGGACCGACGAGATCGGGGTGTTCGCGATGGGCGAGGAAGGGCTGGGCGAGGTGAGCAACCCGTCGAGCCTGTTCCTGACCGACCGCAGCCGCGATGTCCCGGGATCGGTGGTGTTTCCGGCTTTGGAAGGCACGCGGCCGGTGCTGGTCGAGGTGCAGGCGCTGACCGTGCGGCTGGCGAGCGGCGCGACGCCGCGCCGGGCCGTCGTCGGCTGGGACAGCGGGCGGCTGGCGATGGTGCTCGCGGTGCTCGAGGCGCGCTGCGGGCTGCAAATGGGCGCTGCCGAGGTCTATCTGAACATCGCGGGCGGTTACCGGCTCACCGATCCCGCTGCCGACCTGGCGGTCGCCGCGGCGCTGATTTCGGCGTTCAGCGAGCGGCCGGTGCCCGCCGATGCGATCGTGTTCGGTGAATTGTCGCTGTCGGGCGAAGTGCGGCAGGTGTCGCACGACGGACTCCGCCTGCGCGAAGCGGCGAAGCTGGGTTTTTCGCGCGGCTGGGGGCCGAAGGGCATGAAGCCGATTGGCGGAATAGCGGTGACCGGTTTCGAACGGCTCGGCGAACTCGTTGACCTGATGCTCGGTCGCGACTAGCCACCCCAGAATGGGAAGTCTGACAGCTCTGGATATCCTCGTGCTGACGCTGGTCGGCGGCAGCGCGGTGCTCGGATTTTCGCGCGGCCTGGTGCAGGAAGTGACGACGTTGCTCGCCTGGGTGCTGGCGATCGCGGCGGTGCGCTTTTTCCATCCGGTCGCGACCGACCTGCTGACCGGCTGGGTCGGCAGCGCCGGGGGCGCCGCGATGCTGGCGTTCGTATTGCTGTTCGGCGGGGTGTTCGCCTTTGCGAAATGGGGATCGCGCGCGATGGGCCAGCGCAGCCGCGCGTCGCTGGTCGGCGGGTTCGACCGCGGGCTGGGCGCCGGATTCGGCGCCGTGAAGGGGCTGATGATCGCGGCGATCGGCTTCATGCTCGTCACTTTGCTGTACGACATCGGGTACGGCAACGCGCAGCGTCCGGCGTGGATGACCGACAGCCGCACCTATCCCGCGCTCAATGCGACGAGCCAGGCGCTGAGCAAGGTGATCGCCGAGCGCCGGGCAGAAGCGCGCGAAGCCAAAGTCGAAACACCGACGCCATGAGCGCGCCGCTGTACAACCGCGACATATTGGCGCTGGCGGTGGCGACCGCCGACCATCTGCCCAACCCCGACGCGCGCTATCATGCCACGGCGCGCGCGCCGCTGTGCGGCAGCCGCATCCTGCTCGACCTCGACGCCGATGAGGCGGGGCGGGTGACCGGGATCGGCATGCATGTCGAAGCCTGCGCGCTGGGACAGGCGTCCGCGACGCTGCTCGCGCGTCACGTCAAGGGGCGCAGCCGCGACGAGATTCGCGATGCGCGCGATGCGATCGCGGGCTGGTTTGCGGGCAGCGGTGACGTCCCCGATTGGCCGGGTTTCGACCTGCTCGCCCCGGCGCGCGACTATCCGGCGCGGCAGGGCGCGATCCTGTTGCCGTTCGACGCGGCGATCCTGGCGCTGGAGAAACAGGGCGCGCGGGTATGAGCCTGCTCGCGCTCACCGCGGCGGCAACCGAAGTGGCGGCCGAAAAGGTCACCGATACCGCGCTGATCGAAGGGGCGATCCTGCTGGGCGTCGCGACGCTGTTCGTGCTGCTGTTCCGCCGTCTCGGGCTGGGCGCGGTGCTGGGATATCTCGTCGCGGGCTCGCTGGTCGGTCCTTATGGCCTTGGCCTGGTCGGCGGCGGCGAATCGAAGCTCGCCTTTGCCGAAATCGGGATTGCTTTCCTGCTGTTTCTGGTCGGACTCGAACTGCATCCGCGCCGCTTGTGGGACATGCGCCGCGCGATTTTCGGGCTGGGGCTGGCGCAGGTCGCGATCACCGGCGTAATCCTGTCCGGCCTGATCATGGTGACGCTGGGCTTCAGCTGGCAGGCGGCGCTGGCGCTCGGGCTGCCGCTGGCGCTGTCGTCCACAGCGCAGGTGCTGCCGGGGCTGAAAAGCTCGGGCCGGATCAATTCGCCTTTCGGCGAAAAAGCCTTTTCGATCCTGTTGTTCCAGGATCTGGCGATCGTGCCGATGATCACGATCATCGCGGTGCTGTCGCGCGCGCCCGCCGACCCTTCGGCGCCGCCCGGATGGCAAATGGCGCTTTACACCGTCGCCGCCATCATCGTCCTCGTCGTGGTCGGACGCTTTATCCTCAACCCGCTGCTGCGGATCATCGGCCGCTATGGCGAGCGCGAACTGTTCGTCGTCGTCGGGTTGCTCGTCGTGCTGGCGAGCGCCGCCTTCATGCACAGCCTGCACCTGTCGACCGCGCTGGGCGCCTTCATCGCCGGGGTGATGCTGGCCGATTCGCCTTACCGGCACGAGATCGAGCTGGATATCGAACCCTTCCGCCTCGTGCTGCTCGGGCTGTTCTTTCTTGCGGTCGGGATGGTGCTCGACCTCAATGTCATTCGCGACGATCCGCTGCGCGTCGTGGCGCTGGCCGCAGGGCTGGTGGTGGTGAAGGTCGCGGTGCTGACCGTCCTGGTTCGCCTGTTCGGCAAGCCGTGGAGCGTCGCGCTGGGGCTTGGCCTGCTGCTCAGTCAGGGCGGCGAATTCGGCTTTCTCTTGTTCACCCAGGCGACCGAGGCGCAGCTGATCGCGCCCGAGGCCGCCAGCCTGTTCAGCGCCGTCGTCACCCTGTCGATGGTATCGACGCCGTTCCTGATGCTGTTCGCGCGCAACCTGGAATTCGCGCCCGCAAGCATCGAAGCCGAACTCGACGATCCCGAACATGCGCCGCGCGGGTCGGCGATCGTCGTCGGTTACGGGCGGTTCGGGCAGATCGTGGCGCAGATGCTGAACGCCGTCGATTGTTCGGTGACGCTGATCGACAAAAAGGCCAGCCAGATCGAAACTTCGGGGCGCTACAACACCAAAGTGTATTATGGCGACGGGCTGCGCGTCGACGTGCTGCGCCGCGCCGATGCCGACCAGGCGCGGCTGATCATTTTCTGCACCGACGACCGGAGCATCGACGCCGCGGTGCTGGCGCCGATCGTGAAAGCATTTCCGAATGCGAAGATCCTGACCCGGGTTTTCGACCGCCGCCAGCTGATGGCGATCGACGGCGCCGGGGTCGATGGCGCGGTGCGCGAAACCTTTGAAAGCTCGATCGCGCTGGGGCTGCTGGCGCTCCAGCAGATCGACGTCGGCGCGGACGAAATCGCCGACGTCGAACAGGCGCTGCGCCACCTCGACGCGGAGCGGCTGCATGTGCAGATCAGCGAAGGCGATCTGACCGCGGGGATGGACCACCGGTTCGTCGCGGGCGGCGGACGGCAGGCGGCGAGCGTGCTGGAAACGCTGCGCGAACGGCGGCAGGCGGCGAAGCTGGCGAAAGAGGAAGCCGAGGCGGCGGGGTAAATTTCCCTTCCCCCTCGATGGGGGAAGGATACGCAGCCTTATCGCGCAGCGATTAGGCGAAGTTGGATGGGGGTGATGGTGCGTCCCTGCGCCATCGCCTCAGGCCGAGAGCGCACCCCCTCCGCTGCGACTAAGCCAGCAAGCTGGCAAGTCTCGCTGCCTCCCCCATCAAGGGGGAGATCAGGAGTCCAGAAACGCTGCCACCGCGTCCAGCCCAAATTCTTCGGTGACAAAGCTCTGGCCGATCCCGCGGGTCAGGATTAGCGGCAGCTTGCCGCCGCGCACCTTTTTGTCATGTGCCATATGCGCCGCAAGGGCCCTGCCGTCGGCAGCGACCCCGGCGCTCGCCAGATCGTGCGGCAGGCCGACCGCGGCAAGATGCGCGGCGACCCGGTCGGCGTCCGCGGCCGAACACAGGCCTTGCGCCGCCGAGAAGCGATGCGCCAGCGCCATGCCCGCGGCGACCGCTTCGCCGTGGAGCAGCTTGTCCGAATAGCCCGTCTCGGCCTCGAGCGCGTGGCCGAAACTGTGGCCGAGGTTAAGCAGCGCGCGAATATCCTGCGTCTCGCGTTCGTCGGCAGCAACGATGCGCGCCTTGGCCGCGACGCTGTGGGCGATGGCATGGGTGCGGGCGTGGTCGTCGCCCGCGAGCAGCGCGGCGCCTTCTGTCTCACACCAGGCGAAGAAATCGGCGTCGTCGATAAGGCCATATTTGACCACTTCGGCATAGCCCGCGGCAAGATCGCGGCGCGGCAGGGTGGCGAGCGTGGCCGGGTCGATGACGACCAGCGCGGGCTGGTGAAAGGCGCCGATCATATTCTTGCCCGCCGCGACGTTGATCGCGGTCTTGCCGCCGACGCTGCTATCGACCTGCGCGAGCAAAGTGGTCGGCACCTGGATGAAATGGCAGCCGCGTTTGACGATGCTGCACGCGAAACCGACGAGATCGCCGATCACCCCGCCGCCGAGCGCGATGACATGGTCGCTGCGTTCGACGCCTTCGCCGATCAGCCATTCGGTCAGCCGCGCCAGCCCGGCCCAGCTTTTGGTCGCTTCGCCGGGTTCGAGGACGAAGGATGAAAAGGAAATATTTTCCATCGCCAATGCGGTGCCGAGGGGCACCAGATAATGGTCGGCGACATGGGTGTCGGTGACGATCATCGTGCGCGGGCGTTTGAGCAGCGGCGCGACATGCTCGCCGATGCTGCGGATCAGCCCGTCCCCGATCAGGATCGGATAGCTGCGGGCGCCAAGGTCGACGGTCAGCTGTTCCATTGCGGATCTTCCCACTTTGCCAGGGCTTCCAATATCGCGCGCACCGTCTGGTCGTGCGGGGTGCTCGCAGAACTGACGCGCAGATGCGCTTCAGCATAGAGGGGGTTGCGGACCGCCGCCAGCTCGCGCAGCACCTCGCCGGGGTCGCGGTTCTTCAGCAGCGGCCGGTGGCTGCGGCGTCCGACGCGTTCCACCAGCGTCGGAATATCGGCGTCGAGCCAGACGCAGAGGCTGCTCTGGAGGATCAGCGCGCGCGTTTCGGCGTTGATAAAGGCGCCGCCCCCGGTGGCGAGCACCATCGGTTTGCCCGCGAGCAGCCGGGCGATGACGCGCCGCTCGCCGTCGCGGAAATGCGCTTCCCCAAAACGTTCGAAAATGTCCGCGATCGTCATGTCGGCGGCGCGTTCGATTTCATCGTCGGCGTCGGCGAAACGCATCCCCAGCCGACCGGCGAGGCGGCGGCCGACGGTCGATTTTCCCGACCCCATCAACCCGACGAGCACGATCGACCGGTCGCGGATCGCGGCGGGGATCGCACTGGAGCGGCTCGGCGCCGGGCTTTTCGGGTTTCGCGACATGGTGCGCGCGGCTATACCGCCCGGGACGCGCGGAACAACGGTTTTCGGCGATAGAGCACGGCCCGGCTTGCCGGGCGCGAAACATTGGGGTGGACGTGGCCGACAAGATTGCCGAAAGCGCAGCGCGATGACGAAAAAACTGCTGACACTGACCCTGGGCCTGTCGGGCACCGCGCTGGCCGCCGCGCTGGTGCTGCCCGCGATCGCGCAGGAATCGCTGCTGCCGGAGGGCTTTGGCAACGCGCCCGAAACCCCCGCGCCGCGCCCGACACCGACTCCCTCCCAAACCCCCGCGCCGACGTCGACGCCGAAAAATGGCGCGATCCCGCCGCCGGTGACGTCGACGGTCGGCGCCACCGACACCACGGGAACGCCCACTGAAGCTGCCGACGAAGAAGGCGAGGACGGCGAGGAAGTCGAACCCGGGACGCTGAAGTATGACCTGCCGCCGGGCGCGCGGCGCCTGCTCACCCGCGTCGGGCCGCTGACCCCCGAAACCGGTGGGCTTGCCCCCGACGCCTTTGGCGTGCGCGGCCAATATGCCGCGGCGATCATGCGGCGGACAAATGGCCAGTTCGCGTCGCGCTGGGGCCAGATCCTGCTCCGCCGCGCGCTGGCGTCGGCGATCGACACCCCCGACACGATCAATGGCGCCGACCTGGCGGCCGAACGCGCGTCGCTGCTGCTGCGGATGGGCGAATCGATTGCGGCGCGCTGGATCGTGCAGGCGGTCGATTATGACCGCGCGAGCCCGCGGCTGGTCGCTGCCGCGCAGCAGACCTATCTGGCCAACGCCGATCCGGCGGGCCTGTGCGCCTATGTGCCCGCGGGCCTCGCGCATGGCGACGAACAGGCCTGGCGGCTGGCGTCGGCGATCTGTTCGGGGCTGTCGGGCGAGGCTGGGCCGGCGGGCTGGGCGATCGGCCGCGTGCGATCGAGCGGCAGGATTTCGAATTTCGACATATTGCTGGCCGAGCGTGTGCTCGGCGCCACGAGCAGCGGTCGCCGCTCGACAACGATCGAATGGGATAATATCGACCGGCTGACCAGCTGGCGGTTCGGCATGGCGACGGCCGCGGCGGTTCCCGTTCCAGAAGCGCTGCGCACCGCCGCCCCCGCCAACATCAAGGGCTGGACGGTGCTTGCGCCGATGACCGACATGGCGAGCCGCATTGCCGCGGCGCCCGAAGCCGCGGCGCGCGGCGTGCTGTCGAGCGAGGCCTATGTGTCGTTGCTGAGCGCCGCGGCGGACGAAGAAGAACCGTCCGAAGCACTGGCGGCGCAAACCGACCAGCTTCGCGCCGCCTTTCGTCTGGCGCGCGGTGCCGACCGTTATGCCGCGATGGAGGGCATCTGGGCCGGGGGCACGACCCCGGTGCAGCGCTATGCCGCGATAGTGTCGACCGCGCGCGCCGCCGCGGCGCTGCCCGTCAATACCGAAGTCGGCGACGATCCGTGGCAGTTGCTGGGGTCGATGCTGGCCGGCGGTTATGACGACAATGCGCTGGCGTGGGTGCCGACGGTCACGGTGGGCAGCCGCGCGTGGGGCGTGCTCGCGGTCGGGTCGCCGCGGCCGCTAAGCGGGACGACGGCGGGCACTGTCGGGCAATTTTCGGGCAACGACGACAGCGCCGACACGCTGCGCTCGAAATTCCTGCTTGCCGGACTGGCCGGCCTCGGGCGGATCGAGGCGGGTGCCGCGGCGTCGGCAGCGAGCGACCTCGAGGTCGATCTGGGCAAACAGACGCGCTGGTCGCGGGCGATCATGGCGGCCGCCGAACGGCGCGAACCCGGTATGGTCGCCTTGCTCGCCGCCGCCGGGATGCAGGGCGAATGGTCGAAAGTGCCGCCCTATCATCTCTATCATATCGTTCGCGCGCTGCGCGACGTCGGTCTGGAACCCGAGGCGCGGATGATCGCGGCCGAGGCGCTGGTGCGTGTCTGATTCCGACGGCGTTGCGATCGACCGTTTTCTGGAGATGATGGCGGCCGAGCGCGGCGCGGCGCGCAACACGCTGGCGGCCTATCGCCGCGACCTGGAACAGGCGGCGGAATGGGTCAAAGGGTCGCTTGTCGATGCAGATGTCGCGGCTCTGCGGAAATTGATGGCCGATTATCAGTCGCTTGCGGCAAGCAGCGCGGCGCGCAAGCTGTCGGCGCTGCGCCAGTTCTTCGCCTTTCTGCTCGACGAGGGCGACCGCGCCGACAATCCCGCGCTCGACATTGCGCGGCCGACGACGCGCCGCCCGCTGCCGCGTATCCTGACCCACGATGATGTCGAGCGGCTGTTCGCCCAGGCCGAGGCGGAAGCCGCGGGCGCCGCGCCGCCCGCGACCGCGGTGCGGATGCTGCTGCTGCTCGAACTGCTCTATGGCTCGGGGCTGCGCGCGAGCGAGTTGGTGGCACTGCCGCGGCGCGCGATCGCCGGGGAACGCGAATTTCTGATCGTGCGGGGCAAGGGCGACAAGGAACGGCTGGTGCCGCTGTCCGACCGCGCCCGCAGCGCGCTCGATCGCTGGGCTCCGCTGATCGCCGACGGCGCACCCTGGCTGTTTCCGTCGGGCAAGAGCCATGTCTCGCGGGTCCGGCTGTTCCAGATGCTGCGCGATCTGGCGGGCCGTGCGGGGATCGATCCGACCGCGGTCAGCCCGCATGTGCTGCGCCACGCCTTTGCCACCCATCTGCTCGAAGGTGGCGCCGATCTGCGCGCGTTACAGCTGATGCTGGGGCATGCCGACATCGCGACCACCGAAATCTATACCCATGTCGACAGCCGCCGCCTGGTCGAGCTGGTCAACCGGCGGCACCCGCTGGCGACCATGCACGTCGGACAGGCTGCGCCAGACGTTGACGTTGCGGCGCCATCGGCTTAGCGGTCCGACGATGACAGCCTTTCTGGACTTCGAAAAACAGGTCGCCGCGCTCGATCGGCAAATTGCCGAACTGCGCGAAATGGGGGATGACCCCACGCTCAACATCGACAATGACATCGCAAGGCTGGAGGACAAGTCCTCGAAATTGCTGCGCGATATCTATACGAAGCTGACGCCCTGGCAAAAGACGCAGGTCGCGCGCCACCCCGACCGCCCGCATTTCAAACATTATGTCGCCGACCTGTTCGACGACTGGATGCCGCTGGCCGGGGATCGCAATTTCGGCGACGATCAGGCGATCCTTGGCGGTCTGGCGCGCTTTCGCGGCCGCCGCGTGATGGTGATCGGGCATGAAAAGGGCGACGATATTCCGTCGCGGATGAAACATAATTTCGGGATGGCAAAGCCCGAGGGCTATCGCAAGGCGATCCGCCTGATGCAGCTGGCCGACCGCTTCGGCCTGCCGGTGATCACGCTGGTCGACACGTCGGGCGCCTTTCCGGGCATTCAGGCGGAGGAGCGCGGGCAGGCCGAAGCGATCGCGCGATCCACCGAACAATGCCTGGCGCTGGGCGTCCCGATGATCGCGGCGATCGTCGGCGAGGGCGGATCGGGCGGCGCGATTGCGCTCGCGGCGGCGAACCGCGTGCTGATGTTCGAACATGCCGTCTATTCGGTGATTTCGCCCGAAGGCTGCGCATCGATCCTGTGGCGGACGTCGGACAAGGCGGCGGATGCGGCCGCGGCGATGAAGATGTCGGCGCAGGACCTGCTGGGGCTGAAGATCATCGATCGCATCGTCCCCGAACCCGTCGGCGGCGCGCACCGCAATCCCGAAGCCGCGATTGCCGCGCTCGGCGATGCGATCGCGCAGGAAATGGACGCCCTGTCGGGCCTGCCGCGCGATACGATCCTGGCCGCGCGCGAGGAAAAATTCCTCGCCATGGGGCGCGCCTGAACCAAGCCCTGGGGCCGCACCCGCGGAACCCGATCGCGGCCATTTGCGTTCACCGTCCAGACGCTGGCCAGCCATCGTTCAGGCGCGGCTTGCTTAGCCGCGCAGAAGGGATATTCCCGGAACGACGCGCAGCATGTGGGAGGTGCACCGATGACCCAAACGAAGAAAAAAGGCCTTGCGACCAAGCTGGCGGCGACCGCAGCGCTCGCGAGCCTGGCATTTACCGGCACTGCCGACGCGCAGCTGAAAGCGATCAAGACCGCAACAAATATCACGCCGTCCGAACGCAAGCAGGGCGACGAGGCGCATCCGCAGCTGATGGCCGAATTCGGCGGCGCGTACAGCGGTCCGCAGGCCGCCTATGTCGGCCGCGTCGGCCAGAATATCGCGCTGCAATCGGGGCTGTCGAACGCGCGCAACGATTTCACGGTCACCTTGCTCAATTCGCCGGTCAACAACGCCTTCGCGATTCCCGGCGGCTATGTTTATGTCACCCGCCAGCTGATGGCGCTGATGAACGACGAGGCCGAACTCGCCGGGGTGCTGGGGCATGAAGTCGGCCATGTCGCGGCGCAGCACAGCAAAAAGCGCCAGTCGGCGGCAACGCGCAACCAGATCCTCGGCGTGCTCGGAGCGGTGCTGGGCGGTGCGATCGGCGACAGCGGCGGCGTGCTTGGGGGGCTCGGCGGGCTGCTCCAGAACAATGCGATGCAGGTCGCGCAGCTGGCGACTTTGGGCTTTTCGCGCAGCCAGGAATTGCAAGCCGACCAGCTGGGCGTCCAGTATTTGCGGAGCGCGGGTTATGATCCGCTCGCGCTGTCGACGATGCTGGCGAGCCTCGCCAACCAGACCAGCCTCGATGCGCGACTGTCGGGCGGCGATGCACGGTCGCTGCCCGCGTGGGCCAGCACCCACCCCGATCCCGCCTCGCGCGTCCGCAATGCCCAGACGCTGGCGAGCCGCGTCGGCGGCACCGGCGGCACGCGGGGTGCCGACGCGTTTCTGGCCGCGGTCGACAACGTCCTGTACGGCGACGATCCGGCGCAGGGCGTCGTCGAGGGCAATGAGTTCCTCCACCCCGACCTCCGGCTGCGCTTTGCGGTGCCCGGCGGGTACGGGATGCAGAACGGCACCACCGCGGTGACGGTCAGCGGCAATGGCGGGCAGGCGCAGTTCACCACCGCGGCGTATAATGGCGACATGATCGCCTATATGGCCGCCGCGTTCAAATCGGTCGCGGGCAACACCGCGATCAGCCCGAGCGCGGTCCAGCGCACCACCGTTAACGGCATCCCGGCCTCCTATTCGACGGCGCGCGTCGCCAGCCAGTCGGGACAGGTCGATGTCACCATTTTTGCCTATGAATTTTCGCGTAGCAGCGCGTTCCATTTCGTCACTCTGACCAAGGCGGGCGGGACCGGGGTGTTCAATTCGATGTTCAACAGCGTGCGGCGCCTGAGCGCGGCCGAAGCTGCGGCGATCAAGCCGCGCCAGATCGACGTGGTCACGGTGGGGCGCGGCGACACCGTGGCCAGCCTGGCGCGGCGGATGGCGTACAGCAATTATCAGGCCGAACGGTTCCAGGTGCTCAACCGCCTGACCGCGTCGAGCCGGTTGACCCCGGGGCAAAAGGTCAAAATTGTGGTGTATGCCAGCCGCTAACCCGCGGTAAAGCAGCGGCCAAAGCGCCGCGCATGAAAAAAGGGGCGGTGTTGCCACCGCCCCTTTTCTAGTTCAGGTCGCCGGCGAACCGGCGGCCAATCCGAGCTTACGACTTGCTCAGGTTGGTGTTGACCTTGTTGAAGGTGTTGCTGACGCTGTTGCCAACGGCACCCATCGCGGTGATGCCGGCGACGGCGATCAGAGCGGCGATCAGGCCGTATTCGATGGCGGTCGCGGCCTTGGTATCGCGAACGAACTTTTTGATGAACTTCATGACTGGTCTCCTGATTTCACTTACCCTGTTGACGGTCTGGTCTGGGTCAACACTGATGGTTTTATGACGAATTGGTTTTGAAAATCTTAATGGCGGAACCCGGATAATCGATCGGCCGAATCCCATAATCGGACAGTGGATCACATGACGTTGGTCGCCGACGTCGATACCTTGGTCCACATATTGGTGGTTGAATTGCCGACGTCGGTGATCGTGCTGACGGCGGCAAGAAAGATCAGGGCTAGGATCAGCCCGTATTCGACGGCTGTGGCGGCCCTGGTCGACCGCATCAGCCTGTAAAAGTTGCCCATTGTTCCACCCCTGACTGACATAGAGTTCCCGAGGGTGCCGATCTTTGCATAGGAAGGTTAACAATTTGTCCGTGCCCAGCCCCGAAAAACCGCCAAAAACCGGCTTGGTCGTGGTCGCCGCGGCACTCGTCGATCGCGACGGTCGCCTGCTGGTGCAGCAACGGCCCGAAGGGCTGTCGATGGCCGGACTGTGGGAGTTTCCCGGCGGCAAGGTCGAGCCCGGAGAAACCCCCGAACAGGCGCTGATCCGCGAACTGGCCGAGGAGCTGGCGATCGATGTCGAACAGGCGTGCCTAGCGCCCGCCTGTTTCGCCAGCGACATGCTGGGCGACCGGCATCTGTTGTTGCTGCTCTATGTGTGCCGCAAATGGCGCGGAACGCCGGTTGCGCAGCATGCCAGCGCGCTCCGCTGGGTGCGCCCGGTCGAGCTGCATGGGCTGGCGATGCCGCCCGCCGACAAGCCGCTGATCGGCTTGCTGGAAGCACTTGTTTAGCCTTTCGGCTTGAGCGCCTCGCTCAGCGAGGCGGTGCCGCTGCCGCGCCGGGCCGGTTGCGGCTGGTCCGGATGCGGCGCCCAGCCGCTGAAATGGACGAGGCGGATGCTTTCGGCGATGCGGCCGTCGGGATCGGCCTGCGCGGCAAAGGCGGCGGCGATCCGTGCTGCTTCCTCGCGCGTCAGCGGCGGCGGGGCAGGCCCAAGGCGGCTCGCCAGCCCGGCCGCGCGCAGGTCGCGGACCAGCGCAAACCAGTCGCCATAACGCACCGTCAGCGCCTCGACATCGACCACCGGTAGCGTGAACCCGACGCGCTGGAGCAGATTGCCCATCGCCGCGAGGTCGATTTGTGGGTGCAGCCGCGCGATCGGGCGCACCCCGTCGGCCATCACCGCGCGGCGCAGTCGCGGCAGGCTGCCGTCGCCGACGAACGCGCCGAGGAGCAGGCCGTCGGCGGCGAGCAACGCACGCAGGCGGAGCAGCGCGCCCGGCACGTCGTTGACGCTGTCGAGCCCGCCGGGCCAGACGATCAGGTCGAAACTGGCAAAGGGCAGGTCGAGCGCGTCGGCCTCGACCGCGAGTGCGCCGCGGTCCTCCGCCAGTCGGCGACCGGCCTCGACGATCGTCAGGTCGGCGCCGATGCCGCGTAAATGATCGACCAGCGCCCGGTCATGCGCGCCGATGAGCAGAATGCGCGGAAAATCGCGCGTCACCATCGCCAGCCGGTCGAGCAGGGTTTCGGCGATGATGGGAGCGAGGAAATTGGCTGAAGCGGGCAGGCGCGCGAGCCGGTCGCGCTGGGCGCGGTGGCGGGAGGGAGAAAAAAGCGGGCGGGGGGGCTGCGACATGCGCCGCTTGTGCCGTCCTCGGCGATGCTTCACAAGCGGCGGATGGCGACGGTGACGGGGGATGGCGAAGAAAAACGGGCGCCGCCCGCGGCCTGGTCTCGCGGCTTGCGGACCGCGGCGCGCGCGATCGCCGACTATGCGCTGCCACCGCGCTGCCCCGGCTGCGGCGTGATCGTCGGCGAAGACCGGCAATTCTGCCTGACCTGCTGGTCGTCGATCGATTTCCTCGACGGCCCTGCCTGCTCGCAATGTTCGATCCCGTTGCCGACGGCGCTGCCCGGCGCACCGATCGCTTGCGGCGCCTGTCTGGCCAGCCCGCCGCCGTTCGACGGGGCGCCCGCCGCGGTTGCCTATGGTCCGGTCGCGCGCACGGTCGCGCTGCGGCTGAAATATGGGAGGCGCACCGGTCACGCGCGGTTGATGGCGCGGCTGATGGCCCGGCAACTGGCGGCGCTGGGCGATGCGAACACCATCTTGCTGGTGCCCGTGCCGCTGCACCGCTGGCGGCTGTGGTCGCGCGGCTTCAACCAGGCGGCGCTGATGGCGGACGAACTGGCGAGGGCCAGCGGCGCGGCGCGCGATCATCATCTGTTGCTGCGGGTCAAAGCGACCGCATCGCTGCGCGGCAAGGGGCGGCGCGAGCGCGAGCGGATCGTCGCCGGGGCGTTTGCGCTGGCGGATGACGCGGGGGCGCGGACGACGGGGCGGCATATCGTGCTGGTCGACGATGTCCACGCCAGCGGCGCGACGCTGCGCGCCGCGGCAAAAATGCTGCGGCGCAGCGGCGCGGCGCGCGTGTCGGCGCTCACCTGGGCGCGGGTCGTTCCCGACGCGCTGATGACAAGCAACATATTTGACTTTGCTTCGTTGGATTCCGATATATCGGACCCGTTGTGACAGGAAAGCCGTATGGCCAAGATCGAAGTTTTTACCAAATTCCTCTGCCCCTATTGCTCGCGCGCCAAGGCGCTGCTCGACCGCAAGGGCGCCGAATATCAGGAAATCGACGTGACGATGGACCGCGCCGGGTTCGATGCGATGGTGGAACGCGCCGGCGGCGCGCGCACCGTGCCGCAGATCTTTATCGATGGACGGCATATCGGTGGCAGCGACGATATGGCGGCGCTCGATGCGCGCGGCGGGCTCGACCCGCTGCTGGGGCTTGGCTGACCTTGATCGTTTTCGACCTTTGCTGCGCCGCCGGCGATCATCGTTTCGAAGCGTGGTTCGCGAGCAGCGACAGTTTTGCCGACCAGCAGGCGCGCGGGTTGATCGGTTGCCCGGTGTGCGGCGACAGCGATGTCAAAAAGGCGGTGATGGCGCCGCGCATCGGCGCCAAGTCCAATCAGTTGGCGGTACAGGCGGCGCCGACGCGGGACGATGCCGCAGCCACGGGCGAGATTTCGCCCGAACTGGTGCGCAAGGTGATGGGCGCGATCGCCGCACAACAGGCCGAAATGCTGCCGCAATCGCGCTGGGTCGGGCGCGATTTCGCCGCCGCGGCACGCGCGATGCACGAAGGCCGCGCGGCCGACGACCTGATCCACGGCCAGGCGTCGCCGCAGGAAGCACAGGCGCTGCGCGACGAGGGGATCGCCGCGATGCCGCTGCTGGTGCCGATCGTCCCGCCCGACGCGGTTAATTGACCCGGCCCGATTGACGCTGTGCGGGCAGCGCCGCTACACGAACCGCGGCGCATCCGTAGCTCAGCAGGATAGAGCATCAGATTCCTAATCTGGGGGCCGTGGGTTCGAATCCCGCCGGGTGCACCACGCACATTCAAGTACTTGATATAATTTAGTTATATTGCAAAAAGGCGCGCTGAACGGCGCAGTTCCCCGGTGTTCTCGCGAGCTAAGTTCGGGTGGTGGTCAGAGACTGCGACGCGAATACCGGAGATCATATCAGAAGGGCGCTGCGTCTCTGTCGGCGATTTTTGTGGCCACCACCGTGGCCGGTACTCAAGTGAACCCGAGCATTTTTCGTTGTTCCGGCCATCCGAGCGGGATGCCGGGGACCTTGAGTAGGGTCCGGCTCGTCAGGGTCGCGGGCTGAGTGCCGTCGAGAATCGCAGACGTGATGTCGGGCGCGAGATAGGCGAGCCGGGCCAGTCGTTCGATGTGACGGTTGCCACGGGGGGCGGCGTTCGAGAATAACGCGGCGCGGGCTTGATGCGCCCTTCTTACGAGGGCCACCAGCTTCGGCTCGGGCGTGTTTTCTTCGGGTGATTTTCCGGCAATCACGAGCCGAGCGCCGCGCTTGCGGTGGGTAATATTGGTATCGACGATCACGGGGATACGCCGGTCATCATTTGCTGCTGTGCCGATGTGATGGTCAAGCGATGCAAGCAGTGCAGATCGGGCAATGCTGGCTTCAACCCGATCGCCATGGACTTTGAGCGAGAAGTTCAGCCGCGCGAGTAGCGCGCGCGCACCATCTATTGCATACGGGGCGACGTGTCGCGCCAGTTCCGCTGCGGTCGCCAATCTTCGGCGCGTCGTGGCGGCATCGCTGTTGATGAAAAGGGCGGCGAGCCGAAGCTCGTCCATCAGCAAGGCACGTAGCGCCTCGCGGACCGTCGCCTCAAGCTGCCGAGCGGGGACTCGGGTGACCGGCGCTGCTGATACACCCGAGAGACCGCGATCAATGTCCTTGCTGATGCTCGACACATAGTAATGGTACCGTCGGCCCTCCTTCACCGTGAACGAGGGCGACATCGGCCGACCGGCTGCGTCGTGGATCATGCCGGTGAGCAGGGCGGTGCCATTTCCTGTTGTCGCATTGCCGCGTTCGGCGGCAGAGGCCCTGAGCTTCGCCTGGGTTGCGTCCCACAGGTCCCGCGGAATGATGCCATCGTGCTGACCTTCGTGCAGTTTGTCCTTGTGGCGCAGCTTGCCGATGTAGATCGGGTTCGACAGCAGCCAGTAGAGAGCGCCGCGCGAGAATGACACGCCGCCGCGCGGTCCGGTTTTGCCCTGCTGTACCTTGGTGCGGACGCCCTGCGTGTCGAGCGCCTCCTTCAGTGCTCGCACCGATGGCTGGTTCAGATAGGACCGGAAGATATGCACCACGGTGGCTGCCTCGGTAGGGTTTGGGAGTAACTTGCGGTCCTGCACATCATAACCGAGCGGCACGTTGCCGCCCATCCAAATGCCGCGTGCCTTGGACTGGGCCACCTTGTCGCGCACGCGCTCGGCAATGACCTCGCGCTCGAACTGTGCGAACGACAGCAGGACGTTGAGCGTAAGTCGTCCCATGCTGGTGGTCGTGTTAAACGCCTGGGTCACGCTGACGAACGAGGCGCCCGCTGCATCGAGCACATCGACGATCCGCGCGAAGTCCGACAGGGCGCGGGTGAGGCGGTCGACCTTGTAGACGACGATCACGTCAACCTTCCTGGCGCGCACATCAGCGAGCAACTGCACGAGGGCTGGGCGGTCCATCGTGCCCCCTGAGAACCCACCATCGTCATAGGCGGTAGGAACCAGTACCCAGCCTTCGGCCTTCTGGCTGGTCACATAAGCCTCGCAGGCCTCGCGCTGGGCATCGAGACTGTTGAACGCCATGTCGAGCCCCTCCTCGGTCGACTTGCGGGTGTAAATGGCGCAGCGCAGCTTCTTCACGAGCGCGTTCCGAAGAACCGCGGTCCCGACCATCGAGCGCCGGTGATCGCGCGGGCAATCGCGGACAGCGAACTCCAAGTCTGACCGTTGTAGAGATAGCGGCCTTCGGCCTCGACGGTTACGCGATGGGTCTGACCACCCCACTCGCGCAGGATCTGCGTGCCGTGGCCAAGGCTTCTGCGCCCGTCTGCCAGCGTGGTGCCATCCCCACCAGTTGACCCCGCGAGATCATGAAAACAGCGCTCGAGACGTTTGCCGATGCCGCCTGCGGCCGCGACCTGCGCGCGGTGTGCCAAGTCGCGGGCGAGCAGACTCGGTGCGATGGCGGGAACGGGAAGGTCGTGCACCCGCTCCCATTCCGCAACGATCTGGGCCGCGGTCATGCCAGCGATGGCCTCGACCGATGCAGAGATGATCTTGGTGGTCATTCGCCGATCCGATAGACCGTCACGCTACCCTGCTTGCCGCGGATAACGGCATGACCCTTTTTGCGTAGGCCGGTTAGCGCCGCGCGAGTCGTATGCTGCAACCAGCCGAAGTTGTTGCTCAGCTCTTCGATGCTGACGCCGTCCGGCGTCTTGAGCATCGCTAGCAGCTGTTCGATCTTGGTCGGTAAGCGACATGCGTCCGAGGCTGCTGGCGCATCTGCTACATTGGCTGATGCCTTCGCCGACTGCGATTTGCGGTTCGTTGTCATGGGTGGTCTCCTCGATGGGATCCCGGCACCATGCCGGTCCCACCTCCCAGAGCCCCGCTGGTCGTCCAGTCGAGGATATCGCCGATTCAACTCTCGCGTCGGCGCCGCCCTCGACCAATGCTCGATCTATGCGCGCAGTCCAGTGGAATATCAGCTTCGCGCCCGATGTCGGTCATCGCGACCAGCACTGGTTAGCACTCGAAAGCAGACGCTAGGTTCACCGACGATCGTTGGCTGCAACGGCAGAACTCGATGGTCCGCTTTCGCTTGTATCGAGTTGGAAGCCGACCGTCAGCAAGCGCCCGGAGACGAAAATTGCCCTGATCATTGTGGAGACGCAACACGTAGATCGGCTAATGGAAACCCTCGCGTGCGCCTCAAGGCCATCTCGGCTCGCTCAACATCGATGTACGGAGATGCCGAGGCGATTTCGGCAAGGGCAACCGCCTATGGTGCTTTGCCGATCTGTTTGATCGTGCCCGTCTTGCCGTCCCAGTCGAGCTCGAACACGACCTTGTCGCCGACTTTGATATCCTTCAGCAGGTCGGGATCGGCGGCAAAGCCCATCCTCATTGGCGGCCATTCGAGTTCGGCGATCGCGCCATGATCGAGCGTGACCTGGCCCTTCGCGCTCTCGATCGCGGTGACTATTGCCGTGCCTTTGCCATGTCTGGTTTCGGCCGGATTGGCCATGGTCCCGACATCATTGATCGCTGCAGCGGCCTTTTCTTCCGCTTTCGGCGCTTCGCTTTGCTTGCCGCAGCCGGCAAGCGCCACGCTGGCGGCAAGGCCCAGCGCGATGGCAGTATATGTCTTCATGTGGTTTCTCCTTCGGGGCGAACAAGATTTGCCGAACGCCTTCGCATCAGCAGATAGGCGGCGGGAATGATGAACATCGACAGCAGCGGCGCGGTAATCATGCCGCCGACCATCGGCGCGGCGATGCGGCTCATCACCTCCGACCCGGTGCCGGTGCCGATCAGGATCGGGAACAGGCCGGCCAGGATGACCGCAACCGTCATTGCCTTGGGCCGCACGCGCAGCAAGGCGCCGTCGCGAATGCCCGCCGCGATGTCGCCGTCGCTGCGATGGGCGAGCGCCTGTTTCAGATAAATCAGCATCACCACCCCGAACTCGGCCGCGACCCCGGCGAGCGCGATGAACCCCACCGCGCTCGCCACCGACTGGTTATAGCCGAGCAGATAGAGCAGCCACATCCCGCCGGTCAGCGCAAAGGGCAGCGTGCCCATGATGAGCAGCGCCTCGTCGAGGCGGCGGAAGGTCAGGTAAAGCAGCCCGAAAATGATCGCGAGGGTGACCGGCACGACAATCTTCATCCGCTGGGTCGCGCGCTCTAGAAACTCGAACTGGCCGGTATAGGACACGCTGATCCCCGGCGGCAGTTTGACGTCGCGGGCGATCGCCTGCTGAATGTCTTGGACCAGCGATTGCAGATCGCGCCCGCGCCCGTCGACGTAAATCCAGGTCACCGGCCGGCCATTTTCGCTGCGCAGCATCGGCGGGCCGTCGCTGATCCGCACATCGGCAACGGTGCCCAGCGTGATCTGCTGGCGCGACGGGGTCAGCACCGGCAGGTTGATGAGATCATCGAGGCTGTCGCGGATTTCGCGCGGATAGCGCACGCTGATCGGATAGCGCGCCAGTCCTTCGATCGTCTGCCCGATATTCTCGCCGCCGATCGCCCCCGACACCAGCGCGTGCACATCGGCGACATTCATGCCGTAACGCGCCGCCGCCGAGCGGTTGATCTGGACATCGACATAGCGGCCGCCGGTCAGCCGTTCGGCCAGCGCCGACGCCACCCCCGGCACTTTTTTGATGACCTGCTCGATCGCCTTCGACGTGCGGTCGATCTCGCCGATGTCGGCCCCAGCGACCTTGACCCCGATCGGACTCTTGATCCCGGTCGCCAGCATGTCGATGCGGTTGCGGATCGGCGGGATCCAAAAATTGGCAAGCCCGGGCACGCGCACCCGCGCGTCCAGTTCCTCGACAAGCTTGGCGGGGGTCATCCCCGGCCGCCATTCGCTTTTCGGTTTGAACCGGATCGTTGTCTCGAACATCTCCAGCGGCGCCGGGTCGGTGGCGGTGTCGGCGCGCCCCGCCTTGCCGAAAACGCTGTCAACCTCGGGCACCGTCTTGATGAGCCGGTCGGTCTGCTGGAGCAGCATCGATGCCTTGGCGGTCGAAATGCCGGGCAGCGCCGATGGCATATAGAGCAGGTCGCCCTCATCGAGTTGCGGCATGAACTCGCCGCCGATCTGGGTCATCGGCCACAGGCTGGTCGCAAAGATCAGGCCCGCGATCATCAAGGCCTTTTTGGGGCGGTCGAGCACCCAGTCGAGCCCAGGACGATAAATCCGGGTCAGCCAGCGATTGATAGGATTGGCATCCTCGCTGGGAATTTTGCCGCGGATCAGCCAGCCCATCAGCACCGGTACCAGCGTGATCGACAAGATCGCCGCGGCGGCCATCGCATAGGTTTTGGTGAATGCGAGCGGCGAGAACAGCCGTCCTTCCTGACCTTGCAGCGAGAAGATGGGGACAAAGGAGAAGGTGATGATGAGCAGGCTGAGGAACAGCGCCGGTCCGACTTCGGCCGCCGCCCCGGTAATCACCGCCCACCGTTCGTCGCCCTTCAGCGCGCGATCGGGATGGTCGTGCGCCCAGCGTTCGATATGCTTATGGGCGTTTTCGATCATCACCACCGCCGCATCGACCATCGCCCCGATAGCGATGGCGATGCCGCCCAGCGACAGGATATTGGCGTTCAACCCCTGCGCGCGCATGACAATGAACGCCATCAATATTCCCAGCGGCAGGGTCAGGATGGCAACCAGCGCCGATCGCGCGTGCCACAGGAACAACCCGCAGACGATGGCGACGATGACGAACTCCTCGATCAGCTTGGTGGTCAGATTGTCCACCGCGCGGTCGATCAGCCCCGACCGGTCGTAGGTGGTGACGATTTCGACGCTGGGCGGCAGGCTGGCCTTGAGCATATTCAGCTTGGTCCGCACATTTTCGATCACTTCGCGGGCATTTTTACCCTGCCGCATGACGACGACACCGCCGGCGACCTCGCCGTCGCCGTTGAGTTCGGCGATGCCGCGCCGCATGTCGGGGCCGATCTGCACCGTCGCGACATCGCCGATGGTGACGGGGACGCCGCCGCCAGTGGTGCGCACAGGCGCCGCACGAAAATCATCGAGGGTGGCCAGATAGCCCCCCGACCGGACGATATATTCGGCCTCGGCCAGTTCGATGGTCGATCCGCCGGTTTCCTGGTTGGCGCGGCCCAGCGCGTCGCTGACCTCGCTGGCGGTGACGCCATAGGCGGCCAGTTTTTGCGGATCGACGACGACCTGATATTGTTTGACCATACCGCCGATGCTGGCGACCTCGGCCACATCGGGGATCGATTTGAGCTCGAAACGCAGGAACCAGTCCTGGATCGAGCGCAGCTGCGCCAGATCGTGGCGACCGCTTTTGTCGACCAGAGCATATTCGTAAATCCACCCCACCCCGGTCGCATCGGGGCCGATCGACGCGGTCGCGCCCGGCGGCAAACGTCCCTGCACCTGGCTCAGATATTCGAGCACCCGGCTGCGCGCCCAATAAAGATCGGTGTTATCGTCGAACAGCACATAGACGAAGCTGTCGCCGACGAAGGAATAGCCGCGCACCACCCGAGCGCCTGGTACCGACAGCATCGTCGAACTGATCGGATAGGTCACCTGATCCTCGACAATGCGCGGTGACTGGCCGGGATAGGTGGTGCGAATGATCACCTGAACATCGGAGAGGTCGGGAATGGCATCGACCGGCGTCGTCCGGACCGCCGCAATCCCGACCACCGTCAGGATTAGCGTGACTAGAATAACCAGCCCGCGCGCCTTGACGGAGGCGCGAATGATCCGCTCGATCATTTGCCGCCATCCAGCGGGCGCACGGCAATCCCGGTCAAACTGGCTTCGGAATCGAGCAGGAACTGGCCGGATGCGATGACTTTTTCGCCGACCGTGAGACCGCGCAGGATCTCGGTTTTGCCCCCGCCTTCGCGGCCTGCGACCACTTCGGCGGGATGATAGCGTCCATCACCCATCGCCAGCATTACGATGCTGCGCGTCCCGGTGCGGATGACCGCCTCGCTCGGCACCAGCAGCGCCGCGCGTTCGTCGCCGCCGAGCGCGACATTGGCGAACATGCCGGGACGGAGGCGCAAGCGCCAATTGGCGAGCTCGATGCGCACGGTCAGCGTCCGGCTGTCGGCCTCGGCCGTTGGCAATATGGCCAGCACCCGGCCCCCAAAGCTTTCGCCGGGAAACGCCGTCAGCGTTGCTGTCGCGCGTTGCCCGATGCGCACCGATCCGGCCTGCGCCTCGGGGACGGCCGCATTGAGCCATACGGTTCCCAGGCCGTTTACCTCTGCCAATGTCTGGCCCTGCGCCAGCGTGACCCCGGCGCGCGCGTTCAGCGTCTGGATGACGCCGCCGATCGGCGATGTGATGGTCATTGAGCCGCTGGTGCGGCCGGTTCGATCAACCCGAGTGATCAGCGCGTCGGACATGCCCATCAGCCGCAGACGTTGCCGGGCCGCAGCCGTCAGCTCGGGCCTGCCGAGGCGTTTGACGCTGAGATATTCGGTCTGCGCGCCGCCCCATTCGGGCAATTGAACATCGGCCAGCGGTGCTCCGGCCCCGATGATGTCGCCGGGCGCGCGGCGATAGACGCGCTCGACAAAGCCGCCCGACCGCGCCTGCACGATCGCGACGTCACGAGCATTGAAATCTATGCTTCCCGTCACATTGATCGTCGCGGCAAGGCTACCCGTTTCGGCGGCCACGACGCGGATGCCCAGATTTTGCATCGCCGACGGATCGACCGACACCCCGGGGGCGGCGTCGTCGCCGCCGCCATCGGCATATTTGGGCTCTAGCTCCATATCCATGAACGGCGATTTTCCGGGCTTTTCAAATTTCTGCTGCGGAAACATTGGGTCATAATAGTAGAGGATTTCGCGGCCATCAGTGCTGGCTGGGCCCGGCGCCGCTACGCTGTTTCCGCGTTGCCCCAGCCAGTAACCGCCGCCCCCGGCGATCAGGACGGCCGCCATTATTCCAGCGCGCCAGCGCGCCGCGTTCATTATGTCGGTCATGGCTGTATATCCCCATAGCTATAATTGATTCGCACCGCGTCGCGGGCGACTTCGGCCTCGCGCGCCAGCGCCTCGACCTCGGCTTCGGCGAGCGCCAGCGTCGACAGCAGCGCGGCGCCAAGGTCGAGGCGGCCCGCGCCATAGCTTTCCAGGTCAAGCCGGGCGCGCTGTTTGGCCAGCGGCACCAGCCGCGTCCGCGCGTTGGCCAGCTGTTCGTCGTGCATCCGGTGCATCGCCAGATCGCCCGCCAGCGCCGCGGTCAGGTCTCGTTCGGCCGCGGCGCGGTCGAGCCGCGCCGCGGCCGCCTCGCTGGCGCGGGCGGCAATTTTGGGATCCTGCCGCTTTTTGGCGAACAGTGGCAGGTCGATGGTCACGCCGATCGTCACCAGATCGCCGAAATTGGGCTCGCGGCGGCCGTAGGCGGCGTTCACCGACCAGTCGGGGCGCTTGTCGGCGCGGGCGAGGCCGGTTTCGGCATCGGCGACGTCGATCTGTGCATCATAGGCGCGCAGCCGCGGCAGCGCCGCCAACCCGGCCCGGAGCCGGGCGTCATCGACAGCGAATTGCGGCAGGGCGTCCCCGGTATCGGCGGCGGCATCGCCGGTATACCGCGCCAGCTGGGCGCGGAAGCGGGTGATTTCCGCGCCGAGCGTGCTGCGCCGGTCGGCGAGTTCGGCGCGCAATTGGTCGGGCTCCAGCGCCTGGGCGGGCCGCGCCGATCCGCTGGCCAGCCGCGCCGTCACCGTCGCCTGAAGCTCGTCCAGGCCGGTATCAAGCAGGGCAAGCTCCTTGAGCCGCTTCTTGGCATAATAAAGGTCGATCCAGGCGAGCGCCGTTGCAAGCCGCACATCCTGCACCGTCATATTCCGGCTCGCCTCGGCGATGCCGACGTCGGCCCCGGCCCGCGCGGCGCGGGCGCGGCGCTTGGCCGGGTTCGGGAAATCCTGGCTGATGCCGATGACCTGCATCGTGAAATCGTCGCGGTTGAAGCGCCCCGCATCGGGGCCGCTCACCGGAAAATCCTGCACGACCAGATTGAGCTTCGGGTCGGGCAGCTGGTCGGCAGAAATCGCCGCCGACCGGGCCGCCTCGATCTCCGCTTCGCGGGCCTGCAATTCAGGCGCGTGCGTCGCAGCGCTTTCGAGCGCTTCGTCGAACGACATCGGTTCGGCGCGAAGCGCAGCGGGCAGCGCAAGCAAGGCTGCGGCAATAATCAGGCGCATGATGGCTCCCTTTATCAAAATGGGCGGGTTCGCCCCCGGCGCATCGGCGCCGGGGGCGATGTCCTTTAGCCTTGGGAGGGCATCTTTTGACCGTTCGGCATCTTGCGCATGCAATCGCCAGGACTGGACTTCATCATGTCACAGTCGCAATCTGCCATTCGTGCCGCATCATCCTTAACCCAGACCCGCATGCGCGATTTGATGTTGGACTTGTTCGGCCCCGGTGCCCGGCGGGTCTGCCATTCATAATGACCGCCCGGCGCCGCTTGCGCAAAAACGGGGGTGGCGAGGGTTGCTGCCGCGAGCGCGGCAACGGCAAAGATCGTCTTCATATCAGATTCCTCGGTAGATTGTCTTGAAGGGCGCGCCGACCGGGTCGGTGCGCATCGTGCAAATCAACCGAGGGTGAGCGGGGGTTCGGGTTCGGGTCCGATCGTGCGACCGGCAAGGCGCCGCACCGGCAGCGGATCGTGCAGGCCGCGAACATGCGGGGCGGCCGTCAGCGTCGCTGCGGGCGCCGCCGTCACCAGCGGCGGCAACGCGCAACCCATTTTGGCGATGCAATCGAGCGTGAGACCTCGGCAGGGCGCCTTGTCCTGCGAGGCGTCGACGCCCATCATTTCCGCACACTCGTCGCTCATCGCGGACACCGCGACCGTCATCTCCTGCGCCGGGATGGCCGGCGCGGAGGCGAACGCCGCCTCCTGGGCGAGGAGGCCCAGCAAGGCTCCGAGAAGGAGCAGGAAAGCGAAACGGCGTTTCACGAAAAAAACATGATCCTTGGCAGCAATTGCGTCAATTTGATTCTGAAGAGGCATTTCTCCAACGCTGTTCGCCGGAAGCTGCGCCATAGTTACATCGTAAACCGACTTTCAAGCTCTTGCTTCTGCGCAGGCAATGCCTTGACCCTCAATGCGATTCCGGTCGGGTTCGATGTAACCATTATACGTAAGTCGTCGATCGTTCCTTAGCAGCGCCTCGCACGCTAGCGGCTGAGCCGGGCGCACATATTTCCCAAAGTTCAATCTGACGCCGATCATTCCAAGACGCTGTATATTGCGGCCGTTTATTGGTTCGCCCCGTCAGCGAGCATTGTAAATCCGGCGATTAAAGGGCGCGCGCAGACTCACGCACAATTTTACCGAAATCGCGTCGCGTGACATGCCCATGTTCATCGTGACTCAAGCGGCCGGAGCGATTTCTGCCAGCGTCGTCGCAAGGTTTGTATTCATTGCTCCTGATCGAACGTCGGCTACTTCGCGGCCAACTCTTGCAAGCTGAATGACCGCAATCGGCCATTTTCATCAGCCATTCCGACGGTGGAGAAGCGTTCGCCCTGCGGGTTACAGAATACAGACTCGACTCCCCCGTCAATTGGCCTAACCTCGGATTGCAAGGACTTTTCTGCGACCCGAAAAGTCGATGCGGCTTCCTTTGGTCACGACCGCAGAGGATGACAGGGTCCCGCCCGGGAGGCGGGGCCCTGCTGCATTTCATGTCGCCGCATGTAGCTGTCCGGCAACCAGTCCCTGCAATACCGTTAGTTAGACGTTTTCACGCACAGGCCGCGGTGGCGTTGGGGCTGGGTCACCCGGATAGATGTTCGCGGCCGGCGTTTTTAGATGTATCTCCAGCAAGTCGAAGATTGCCGAATCCTCCTCGGTATCGAACTTGCGCGCGAACAGGTCGGGACTAAGCGTCAGGCGCAACGCATCGGCGAGTACGAAGGTGCGCGGACGCAACTTGATATCGCCGTCGGGCACCCAGTCGATCGTGCGCAGATCGTCGTTCATCACCTCGCCCTGATTCCCGCTGTTCATCATCAGCGTCTGGAAAAAGGCTTCGTCAGGGATGAAGCTGCGGCGATAGAAGGCCTTGAACCGATCGGCGCTTGGGTGATGGACGGCGAACTGGCAAAAGCTGCGCGTCACGGCTTTCCATTGCGTGCCAATATAGGGCGTCGCGCCCTTCAGAAAGGCGCGCGGCAAGCGGGTGCGGAACATCAGTCCCAGCCCCTCGACGAACATATGGCTGACGCGGTTCATCGTGTCGGGCCGGATCGCGCGCTGATCGAGGGCGCGGATATATTGACGGCGCGGGTTGGCACGCAGAAAGGCGCGGATGTAGGCCTGCGATTTCAGCGGGAAATCCTGCCCGCTAAGGTTTATATAGTGGGTCCAGCTGCGATTCATCTTCAGCAGCTTTTCCATGCCGCGCAGCTCGGCATCGACCAAGCTATAGCCGCCCCACAGCGCCTTTTTCGATTCGATGATCGCAACCCCTTGATAGGGTTTGAGGAATTTGGCGATGTCTGCGGCAAATTCCGCGCCTGAGCTTTTATCGACATGGATCACATAACTGTTTCCGGGCGCATATATGGCGTGGAACATCCGTTTGAACTGTTCGGGAAAGCGATGGAGGAGGATAAAATAGCCGATCATGCGGGCATGCCTTTCGGATCGCCGACCCGGGCTGTCAGCCTTCCGGAATCGCGATCATGTTCCTGTCCCGGAAAACCCAACCAAAATCATTCTGATCGATAGGAGACAATGCCCGACAGTTGTCCTGCCGCGTTGCGACGCGGCTTGGTCCAGCGGCATGTGTTGGATATGGGTGACCGACGCCCCAATGTAAGTGTCCATCTCCATAATGTCTGCTTTTGCTATCTCTCGAATGAAAGCCGAATGCCCGTAATCGGCCATCACCGCCCCGGCCAGCTCGGATGAAGCTCGTCGATGACATAGGCATGCGTCGCTTCTCCATTCGAGTGGCTGTCGACCATATGGGGATGGTTGGCAGGTAAATCGTCGTGGCTATGCGGGACGATTTCCGGATCTTCGCTCGGCCAGATCAGGGTCGCGAACAAGGTGCCTGCCACTGCGAGCGCCGCGCTCGTCGCCAGCGCCGCTCCCATGCCCCAACCGGCACCGACCTGACCCGCAAGAGGATAGGCGACCAGCCAGCAGACGTGGCTCAGCGCGAACTGCGCCGCGAACAGGGCGGGGCGACCATCGGATCCCGATGAACGTCGCAGGAGGCGGCCGCCGGGCGTGATGCTCGCGGCGTAGCTGAGTCCGAGCGCGAACCAGCCTGCGAGAATGATTGGCCAGCGCTGCTCAGGATCAGCCAGCGACCAGGCGGTGGCGAGCAAGCCGAGAACCAGGGTCATCGCGAACGCGGCCGCGATCATGATGCGCCGGTCGGCGATGCGGTCGAGAAGGCGCGGTAGCAGAAGCGCGGTGATCATCGAACCGCCGCCGAACGCGGCGAGGGTGATCGCTACGGCGCTCTGGTCGAGACCCAGCGCACCGCGCACGAGTACGGGGGTATTGACGATGACCATCGCGCTCGCGGCGGCCGCCGCCAATGTGACCGCGAGGAGGCCGCGCAGGCGCGGCGTCTTCAGATATTGGCGGGTGCCGCGCGTCGTCTTGTCCCAGATGCCGCCAGTCTGCGGCTTCGCGGTGGTGCGCGGCAGGGTTACCGACAGCACGAGCAGAGCCGAGGCTGCGAACCCGACGGCGGTGCCGGAGAACAGCCAGTGGAAGTTCATGATGCCAAGCAGCGCAGCCGCGAGCATCGGGCTTGCCAAGCTTTCCATGTCATAGGCCAGGCGAGAGAGCGATAGGGCTCTCGTATATTCCTTCTCTTCAGGAAGGAGGTCCGGAATGGTTGCCTGAAAAGTCGGGGTGAACCCCGCCGAAGCCGATTGCAAGGCGAAGATCAGCAAATAAACCTGCCACACCTGGTCGACGAAGGGCAGCACCAGTGCGACGGCGCAGCGAACCAGGTCCATCGCGATAAGGAACGTCTTCCGCGGCAGGCGGTTCGCGTAGGCGCCGACGATCGGGGCGATGCCGATATAGGCGACCATCTTGATCGCCATGGCGGTGCCCAGAACGGCCCCGGCATCGGCCCCCGCAATGTCGTAGGCGAGGAGACCCAGTGCAACGGTCGCCAGCCCTGTCCCGACAAGCGCAATGGTCTGGGCGAGGAAGAGGTGACGATAGGTGCGGTTCGCAAGCACGTCGAGCATGAGGATATTCCTTGCAGGAGCCTCCGGTCGGTGTTGCCGGCCGGAGGTCCGAAGCTGCGTCAGACGACGCGGCGGATGTCGGTATAGGCGCCTTCGGTGCGCAGCGTAATCGTCACGGGCGCACCCGAGCGGTTGCGCCAGAACCATCCGTGCTTGCCGTCGAACGCGGCGACGACTTCGCCCTTTTCGCCGGTCGACTCCTTGCCCTTGCCGTAGCCGTGATAAGCGATGCCCGGCGCATCGGCGTGAGTGTCGAAGTTGACATGACCGCCCTCGACCGACCAGTCGAAGGCGATCTTCGCATCCTTCGCCATGACGGCCTTGACCTCGGCGCCCTCACCGGGCGCGAGTGTGACCTTGGTGATGTCGGATCGCTGGTCGGTCGCCGCCGAGGAAGGGGCTTTTATCATTGTTTTGTCCGCTGCGTCTGCAACGGCGGTGGGGGCTCCGGCCTCGGCTGCAGCGTCGCGCGCGGCTTCCTCTGCAAGCTGGGCCTTGATCTCGCCCATCTGGGTGAGACCGAGCTGGCGGCCGACGCCGGTCGGGTCGATCGCATATTCGCTGGGCAGAACGACCGCGACGAGGATCGCGCCGGCAGCGACGATGGCAAGGGTAGTAGCGCGAAGAAGCTGGCCGGTCGTCGGCAGGTCTTCGAGGCGGGGTTTCTGGCTGTTGAACATGACGGATTTCCTTTGAATCAGCTGATGGCGAGGCCGGCGAGCTGGTAGCCGACGAGGACGAAGCCAGCGGTCATCAGCAGCACATTGGCGGCGAAGGCATGGCGCATGAAACTCGGGGTGCGGCGCCAAAAGCCCATGAGAATGAGGATGGCGCCGAGCGCGAGCAATTGCCCGATTTCGACCCCGATGTTGAAGGCGAGCAGGTTCGGGATCAGACCTTCTTTGGCGATTTCGAACTCGATGATCTTGGTCGCCAGGCCAAAGCCGTGAAAGAAGCCGAAGATGAGCGTCGCCGCCTTGGTGTTCGGTTGGACGCCGAACCAGCGTTGATAGGCGCCCAGATTGTCGAGCGCCTTGTACACGACCGACAGGCCGATGATCGCGTCGATGATATAGGCGTTGGCGCTGATCCCGGTGAGGACGCCGAACAGCATCGTCGTCGAATGGCCGATAGCGAACAGCGTCACATACAGGCCGATATCCTTCATCCGATAGAGGAAGAAAATGACGCCGAACAGGAACAGCAGATGATCGTAGCCGGTGACCATATGCTTGGCTCCGAGATAGACGAACGGCCAGAACAGGATCCCGCTGCTTTCCTGGATATAGCCCTTGTCGCCCTCGGCGACGTTGTGTGCCCAGGCTTCGGCGCCGGCGGCGAGGAAAAGAAGGATCAGGCTCACCGCGAGTAGGATCCTCCGGGCGGTCATCCCTGGCGGGGCGATCTGTGATGCGAACATGCGAATAGTCTCCGTGAATGAGAAGACCCCGCGCGCGCGAAGCGCGCGGGGTATCAAGGTCAGGCAGGTAGCGGTTCGGAGGTGGATGCGGGCGGAGCCGCATCCTTCTTCGGCTTACGCCCATGAACCATGCGGTAGAGCGCCGGGAGCACGAGCAGGGTCAGGATTGTCGACGACACGATCCCGCCGATGACCACCGTCGCCAGTGGCCGCTGGACTTCGGCGCCGGCCCCGACGTTGAACGCCATCGGCACGAACCCGAGGCTTGCAACGAGCGCGGTCATCAGCACCGGACGCAGCCGGGTGAGCGCGCCCTCGCGTATCGCTTCCTCGAGACCGGCACCGCCTTCGCGAAGCTGGCGGATGAAGCTCAGCATCACGACGCCATTCAGCACCGCCACGCCCGAGAGCGCGATGAAGCCCACGCCCGCCGAGATCGACAGCGGCATGCCCCGGATAAGGAGCGCGGCGACGCCCCCGGTGAGTGCCAGTGGCACCCCCGAGAAGACGATCGCGGCGTCTTTGCCCGAGCGGAACAGCGCGTAGAGCAATCCGAAGATCATCAGCAGCGCTGCAGGCACAACGAGTTGGAGGCGCTTTGCTGCCGAGATCAGCTGCTCGAACGTGCCGCCGTAGCTGATCCAGTAGCCGGGCGGCACGTCGACCTCCGACCCGACCTTGGCCTGCAACTCCTCGATGAAGGAGCCGAGGTCGCGGCCGCGGACATTGGCTGTGACCACGACGCGGCGCTTGCCATCCTCGCGGCTGATCTGGTTCGGGCCGATCACAACCTCGACCTTCGCCACATCGGCAAGCGGCACGAAGCCGCGCAGTCCCGCCTCGGGTGCGCTGCCGAGCGTCACGTCGGGCGAGAAGCCCGTCGCCGGAAGCGGGATGCGCAAGCGGCCGATCTCGTCGACGCGCTCGCGCACATTTTCGGGCAGCCGGACGATGATCGGGAAACGCCGATCGCCTTCGAAGATCTGCCCGGCCTCGATCCCGCCGATCGACACCGCGACCGTGTCTTGGATATCGCCGACATTCAGGCCGAAGCGTGCGAGTGCCGCTCGATCGGGCGTGATCTGCAGCACCGGCAGGCCGGTGACCTGCTCGACGCTGACATCCTGCGCGCCCTCGATCCCTGCAGCGACGCCTTCGATCTGCTGACCGACTTCGAGCAGCGTATCGAGATCGTCGCCGAACACCTTCACCGCCACGTCGGCGCGAACCCCGGAAAGGAGCTCGTTGAACCGCATCTGGATTGGCTGTGTGAACTCGTAGTTGTTACCGGGGATCTTCGCGACCGCCGCCTGCATTTCGCGGACGAGCTCGGTCTTCGGCTTTCTCGGATCGGGCCAGTCCTTGCGGTCCTTCAGGATGATGAAGGTATCGGCGACCGAGGGCGGCATCGGATCGGTCGCGACTTCCGCCGTGCCGATCTTTGCCACCACGCGTTCGACCTCGGGGAACTGCTTGATCCGCGCCTCGAGCGCCGTCTGCATCTGGACCGCCTGGCTGAGGCTGGTGCCCGGAATACGCAGCGCGTGGAGCGCGATGTCGCCTTCGTCGAGATTGGGGACGAACTCCGACCCCATCCGGCTGGCGGCGAATCCCGCGATCAGGACCAGCGCGACGGCGCCGGTGACAAAGGCGGTGCGCAGCCGCATCGCGCTGCTCAGCGCCGGGGCATAGGCGCGCCGTGCCCAGCCCATCAACCGGCTTTCCTTTTCCTCGACCTTGCCGGTGACGAACAGGGCGATCGCCGCCGGCACAAAGGTCAGCGACAGGATCAGCGCCGCGGTAAGCGCCATCACGACGGTGATCGCCATCGGGTGGAACATCTTGCCCTCGACCCCGGTGAGCGCAAAGATCGGCACATAGACGAGCGCGATGATCAGCATGCCGAACAGCGACGGACGAATGACCTCCGACGTCGCCGATGCGGCGAGCTTGAAACGCTCTTCGCGATCAAGCAGGCGCCCGAGCTGGTGCTGCGCCTCGCCGAAACGGCGCAGGCAATTTTCGACGATGATGACTGCGCCGTCGACGATCAGGCCGAAGTCGAGGGCGCCGAGGCTCATCAGGTTCCCCGAGACCCCGCCGCGCACCATGCCGGTGATCGTCATCAGCATCGTGATCGGAATGACCGCGGCGGTGATCAGCGCGGCGCGAACATTGCCGAGCAGCAGGAACAGCACGACGATGACGAGCAGCGCCCCTTCGAGCAGATTCTTCTCGACCGTCCAGATCGCGCGCTCGACTAGGTCGGTGCGATCATAGATCGCGGTCGCCTTCACGCCCGGCGGCAGCGCCTTGGCAGCGACCTCCAGCCGTTCGGCTGCAGCACGCGCGACGACGCGGCTGTTTTCGCCCGCCAGCATCAGGACGGTGGCGAGCACCACCTCTTTGCCGTTCTCGGTCGCGGCGCCGGTACGCAGCTCTTCGCCCATGCCGATGTCGGCAACATCGGCGACCCGGATGGGAATACCGTTCCGGTTGCTGACAATGATCGACTTCAAATCGTCGACCCCCGCTGCCTGTCCCGGGGTGCGAACCAGATATTGCTCCCCATAGCGTTCGACATAGCCTGCGCCGCGATTGTCATTGTTGCGTTCGAGCGCGGTGACCACATCGGCCAGCGTCAGCCCATAGGCCGACAGCCGCGCCGGGATCGGGGTCACATGATATTGGCGTTCATAGCCGCCGATGCTGTTGACCTCGGTCACGCCCGGGGTGTTCCGCAATTGCGGGCGGATGACCCAATCCTGCAGCGTGCGAAGGTCTTCGGGGGTGTAGACGCTGCCATCGGGCTTTCTCGCTCCCGGCTCGACCTCCAGAGTATACATGAAAATCTCGCCGAGCCCGGTCGCGATCGGCCCCATTTCGGGCGCGACGCCCGGCGGCAGCTGTTCGCGCGCGGTTTGCAATCGCTCGTTGATCAGCTGGCGCGCGAAATAGATGCTCGTGCCATCCTCGAACACGACGGTGACCTGAGACAGGCCGTAGCGCGAGATCGAGCGCGTATATTTCAGGCCCGGCAGGCCGGCGATCGCGGTCTCGATCGGGAAGGTCACGCGCTGCTCGGCTTCGAGCGGCGAGAAGCCGGGCGCAGATGAGTTGATCTGGACCTGGACGTTGGTGATGTCGGGGGTCGCATCGATCGGCAGGCGCTGGAAACTCAAGACGCCGATCGCGCAGAGCAGCAGCACGGCGGTCAGCACAGCCCACCGAAAAGCGATCGCGCCAGCGACCAGCCGTTCGAGCAGCGGTGCCCTTTCGGGCGTCGGGGTCGCATCAATGGTCATGGCTGGCTCCCGACTTCTCGATGTCGGCGCGGATCAGGAAGGCGCCGTCGGTGACATAGACTTCGCCGGGCGCGAGCCCGCCAAGCACTTCGGTCCATTCAGGGGTGCGGCGCCCGATTTCGAGCATCCGCACCTCATAGGTGTTGCCAACCTTGGCAAAGACCACCTCGAAATCGCGGAAGCGCTGGATCGCCTTAGTCCTGACCGCGATCGGGACATTGGCTTGCGAGACGGCAAAGCTACCCTCGACCCCCATGCCGGGCCGGAACTCGCGCGAGGCGACGGGCGGCAGATGGACGTGCGCGAGCATCGTCTGGCTTGCGACATCGGCGGTCGGCAGCACCGCCTCGACCTCGGCCTGAAAGCGCGCTTCGCCCGACAGGCTCTTGAGGCTCACCGGCTGGCCGACGCGCACCCGCTCGGCGTCGCGCGGATACACGAAGAATTCGGCGTGGAGCTTGGTCGGGTCGGCGATGACGAACAAGGCGCGGTCGCCCGTCGTGTCGCCGACATTGACGTTCTTTTCGATGATCGTGCCGCTGATCGGCGCGGTGACGGTATAGATTTGGAGCGAATGGCTTGATTCCACCCGCGCCAGCACCTGGCCGCGCCTGACCTGCTGTCCGAGCTTGCCGCTAAGCGACATGATGAGTCCGGGTAGCCGAGCGCGGACGTCGGCCTTGCCCTCGGGGGTGATTTCGACCCGCCCACCCATGTCGATGAGGTCGCTGACCGTTGCTGGCCCGGCCGCCTCGACCTTGATCCCGCCCGCTTTCGCGGCTGCAGCGTCGATGACGGTGCGGCCTTCATAGGATTGATATGACCATTTATGGTTACGGCTGCCCTCCGACGCCGCGACGCGAACATCGAAGCTGTGCGGTTCGGTGACGATACCGTCACCGCGCAGGAAATCCTCTTGCGGCACGAAATTGAAGCGGTCAGTCTTGCCGCCGAGGCGGCCGAGCTCCATCGTCAGCTTGACCTCAGACGGTTTGACCGGCTTGTCGTTCCGGTAAGCATAGACGCGGAATTCGGGATCGACGCCATCCTCAAAGATCGTTACCTCGAGCGCGAAATCGCCGTCGCGCAGCATCCGGCCGCGATGCGGGCCGCGTTCATATTCGCCCGTTGCCGCCGCGGCTTCGCCGCTATCCTCTTTTTCGGCGGCGCTGTTGCCGCACGCGCTGAGCATGGTGAGGGCGATCACCGATGCCGCCCCGTAAAGATATTTGGTCATCGGATCGTCTCCATTCGGGCAAGAAGGGGCATATGGCGGCCGGTCAGCCGGTCGAGCCGCACGCCGAGCAGGTGGAAGCGTCGCAGCAATTCGATGCGGCGCGCGCGGGCCTCGCTGAGCGCCGTTTGCGCCTGCGAAAATTCGAGGAAGGTGAAAGCGGTGCCGCCGCGCGCCAGGCCGTCACGGATCAACCGCACCGCTCGGGTTGCGCTTGCCATCACTTCGGCGTCAATCCGTCCGACCTCGGCTACGATCAGCTGGCGGTCGGCGATCAGCCGGTCGATCTCGCGTTCGATTTCGACTCTAGTGACGGCCATGTCCGCCGCGATCGCGCGCTGGTCGGCTTGCGCGCGCACGACGTTACCGCGGTTTGCGCCCTTACTGCCGAGCGGGATCGAGCCGCCGACCATGATTGCCAGGTCGTTGCTGTCACCGAAATGGCGCAGCCCGACACGGCCGCTCGGGTCGGCGACATTGCCAGTTTCGGCGAGTTTTACCTTCGCTTCTGCCGCCGCCGATTCTGCCGCGAGAACCGCGGCATCTGCGGACTCGCCCCGCGGCGGCACGGCCATATCCAGTATTTCAAGCGTTGCGGCATCGAGCGCAAAGTCGGCGTTGCCGCCCCACCAAGCCGCAAGGCTGGCACGTGCGATCCGCGCGCTTTCGCGGGCCTGCTCGAGCGCGATTTCGGCCTGCGCGACATTTGTCCGCGCGCGTTCAGCGGCGAACCAGGGGTCGAGCGCGCCGGTGACCCGCTTTACGACATCCAGTTCGACCCGCCGAAGATCGGCCAGCCGGGTTTCGGCAACCGGGATCGCGGCTTGGGCGGCGAGCGCTTCGACCCACGCGGCCTGGACGCGGGCGAGCCGATCGAGCAGGCGGACGCGGTTTTGTGCGCCGACCACGGCGACATCGGCCCGTGCCGCGCCGATCCGCGCCTCGCGCTTGCCGCCGCGCTCCCAGGTTCGCTCATACCAGCCGGTGGCTTGTGACCGGTTCAGAGGCGAATAAGGACCGGTGCCCGCGAAATCCTCTAAATCAACGCCCACCACGTCGCGCGGCCTGGCATCGGCTTGCAGGATAGCGGCATCGGCGGCCTCGAGCCGCGCGGCATTGGCGGCGATGGCCGGGTCGGCGGCGGTGACGCGTGCCAGTACCTCGTCGAGCTTGAGGGTTTGCGCCGACGCAGGCAGCGCGCAGGCGGCCAGCAAGACAGCGCTGCAGAGCACGACGCTGCGGACGGCAGGCGCGCCAAAGCGCGCGCAAGATAAGGAAAACATATGATAGCAGCCTCGCTGAAAGGCGTGGAAACATCCCACGCCCGATCAGCGGACGCAGGAACCTAAAGGGTCAGCGGGGTGTTTCTGGGCGGGCGCTCCGGCCCGATCGATCGCAGGCCGGCGACATGTCGGTCCTTGCCGAACGCGTGCAGTCTCGACGACGCAGTGATCGCTGCGGCGCTCGCGGCATCGGGAACAAGCAGATTGGGGCCGCTGTCGCCATGGTGATGATGGCCCGCCCCAAACGGCTTGCCGGACTCTTCATCAGCGGGGGCGTCACTGAAATGTTCGGCGTGATCGTCATGGCTGCCGGGCACCGCATTAATGGCGAAATCGGTCGGCCCGCTATGGTCATGAGCGATCATGATCGTCGGGGCGTGCCGGACTTGATCCACCGCTTTGGCAGGCACCGTTGCCGCATAGAACATCAGTATCAGGACGCAGAGCGCGGCGACCAGACGGTTCAGGGAGGGCAGCGAACGGATTACCACGGTTTCGCCTGTAAAGGGCTGGGAGACGATTGACAAGCAAGCGACATCGATCGCCGAAAATTACACCGCATCGCCGTTGACGATGTTTGGCGAACGCCAGGTTTCGATGGCCTGCCTTCCCCAAACAGCCGTGGGAAAGCAGGCGCCGCTTTACCGCCGCCTGCCTCCCCATTTACGCATCAGTGGGCGGAATGTTCCTTATGCTCGCCGTACGCTCCCTCTGCCGCCTTGTCCTTTTTACAGCAGCAGCTTTTGGATTCGCTTTCCATTTTTGCGCAACATTCGCATTTCGGCTTTTCCGGCGCAGTGGGTGGCTCGGCTGCCAGTGCGGGCGTGGCAAGTGCGAGCGCGAGCATGCTCGCAAAGATGCGATTCGACATGATAATTCCTTCAAAATCTAGGGATGAATGACGAATGGCGTCCCAAACGCGGCGGCGGTATCGCCAGAGCGACATTTACGCCCGTGAAACGGGACAGGCCGCCTGCATGCCACGCCATGGGCAGTTCCGGTTGATCGGCAGGACCGGGTAGGGGCATCGCGAACACCGGCGCATGACATTTCCGGGCACAATCATCGGCACCGTTCGGGAGGGGCGTATCCCCGTCCGAATGATCGACGCGCTGCGAAGCTGCGATTGCAAATTCGTCCAACGTCATCCCGGAACAGGGCTCGATTTGCACCTGTGATTGCGGGATCGCCGCACTGGCGCAGTTTCCCACGCCGGTCATGCCAAGAACCGTGCCGACGATGAACAGGAGGAGCTGACGGATGTGCAAAGACATGGGCAGAACCATAGCTTCGTCGAAAGTGGCGGCAAGTGCGGAAAAATGGTGCGGCGCAAGGGAGCCGCGACCGCCGCGTCGCCGTTGGCGCGGCTCCGATTATGGTTGGCCCATCATCAGGGCGGCGGGCGCGAGCAGCATCCACAGCGCCATCGCGATCATCATGAGATTTTCGGTCAGCGATATGAAGCCCAGCGGCACATTGCTGTCGCCGCCGACGCAGGCGCATTTGAGCTCGCGCTTGTCGATATAGACCGCCTTGAACACCGAGACGGCGCCGATGCTCCCTATGAAAAGCGCGACCGGGATCGAAATCCAGCTCAGCGCTCCCGAAATCATCAGGATGCCCGCGAGCCCCTCGGCGAACGGATAGATGGTGGCATAGGGCACCCACCGCTTGGCGAGCAGGTCGTAGTTCAGGAACATGCTCGAGAAGCTCTCGATGTCGCGGAGCTTGAGGAAGGCCAGCAACGCCATACTGAAGCCGATGAACCATTCGGCGGCGCGGATCGTGAAGGGGGTACCCGACACCGCCTGGCTCGCGGCCAGCGCCATCAGCGCGGTGATCGAGAAGAGTGCGATGACCGGCGTATAGGTGAGTGCCTTCGGGTCGCGGACCTTGAGACCGAGATAGCGCCTGAGATCGTCATGACCGCCGACACGCTCGCCTTCGATGAAGGTCTGCGGCGTCGTCGCGACGCCATGCTTAACCTTGAATGCGTCGGTTTCCTCGCGCGTCGTCAGCCAGATATCATCGACGGCATAGCCGCGGCTGCGCAGGAGGTGCAGCGCCTTGAGGCCGTAGGGGCAGATATGATGCTCCATTACCATGCGATAGATGGTCGCGCGCGGCTTGCCCGAAACCGCCGCACCGTTGGGAGCTGGCGCGCTCTTGCTCGCGCTTTGAACCTGCATATTCATCAATTTGCCTTTCTTGATTCTCGATCGCTCCCCGCTATATAGATTCCGTACCATAGTACGGAGTCAAGGCCTTGCGTGACATGACCATCGGCCAGCTCGCCCTCCAGGGCGGCGTCAACGTCGAGACGATCCGCTATTATCAGCGCCGCGGCCTTCTGCCCGTTCCCGACCAGCCGACCAGCGCCGCGTCGGAAGGCCGGGTCCGACGCTACGATGAGACGGTTCTGCGCCGTCTTCGTTTCATCAAATCGGCGCAGGCGGCGGGGTTCACGCTCACCGAGATTGCCGAACTGCTCGAACTCGACGCGTCGAGCGACCGCGCGCGGGCGCGCGAACTGGCCGATGCGCGCATCGCCGCGATCGAGAAGACGATCGCAGAACTCGATGCGGCCCGGCGTGCGCTTGTCGGCCTGTCGCGCCAATGCGCTGCCGTCGACACGCTCCATTGCCCGATCATCGCGGCGTTCGAACAGATCTAGCCCGAAACAGGCCTTGGGGACGGATGGCATGGAAGGCGATGCCGACATATATGTCCCCCTCACCACCGCGATCAATCGCCCGCGATCGGTTCCAGCATTCCCAGCCAGGCCACGAGCGCAAGAATAACGAGCCCCGCTGCAACCTCGAACAGGAGGCTGACGCGGATCGCCGCGGCCGCTCTCGCCGGGACCGTGTCGGGACTTGCGACGGCGGTCCGGAGTGCCGGGGTAAGGCGCCAGCGGTTTGCCGCGGCAAGGCCCAGCATCGCGGCAAATAACAAGAGTTTCACGAGGAGAAGCTGGCCATAGGGCGAGGCGAGTGATTGCGTCACATGGGCAGCGCCGATGACGATTTGACCATTGATGAGGCCGGTCGCTGCGATGACGATCACGCAGAATGTACCGACGCGCGCGAACTGATCGAGGCTGCGCGCCGCAAGGGCAAGTCGCGCTTCGCGACCCGGGACGCCGGACCTGAGCAGCAGCAGGAATGCGGCAATCGCGCCAAGCCAGATCGCGGCGGCAATCATGTGGAGCGCGTCGCTCGCGCGGTGGAGCCATCCCCCGGCGCCTTCGGTCGCGCCGGCATGGCCCGCCCAGGCGAGGGACGCGAGCGCCGTCGAAGCGGCGGCAAACAGGATCGCAGCGGCAAGCGTGGGCCGGCGGCCGAGCCGGAAGCTCGCCGCGACCGCGACAAGCAGCGCGCCGATACGCACGAGCCAGGCGGCGCCGACATTGGTCTCGCGGATCATCGCCACAAACATCGCGGGATCGACCGCGAAGACGCCGACGCCCTGCATGGCCGCGGTCAGCACCGTCATGCCGCCGACGGACAGAAGCAAGGCGAAGGCGCAAAGCCATGGCTGCGGCTGGAAAAAGAGCGATGTGGGCTCTCTCTCGCGCCGCTCGGCGCGCGTCAGCGCAAAGAGCGGAAAGGCCGCTAGTCCTGCGATGAGCATCAGGTTTGCGAAAAGCGCGAACCGGACACCCATCAACAGGAGATCGGTCACTTTCTTACTTCACGGTAAAGGCGAATTCGCCTTCCATGCGGTGCGTATCGGCACCCGCGGCCGACCACTTCACCTTGTAAGTGCCAGGGACGAGCGCGCGCTTCGCCGCCAGCGTCATCGACTTGCCGTCTTTACCCATCATCGGCGTCGCTGCGATCTTCATCGGCGCGTGATTGGCCATGCCGGGCATCCCGGTCATCACCAGTTCGGTCTTCACCGTCGAGGCGATGACCTTCTCGTTGAACCGGAGGCTGACCGAAGTCACCTTCGAGACGGTCGCATTCGCGGCGGGGGTCGAACCAACGAGCTTGGCGTGAGCGCTTGCCGCAGTTGGGGCTAGAAGCATCGCCATGGCGGCGGCTGCAGCGGGGAGAATGGACTTGATCATAAATGCTCCAATTTTGGGTCTGTCATGCTAATACGCAAAACGTCCGCCGGACCCTCAGAAAATAACGATCGATTTGTTCGATTATTTCCAAGGGATGATGGGTTCATGCGCGTATGATCTTGGGTAGGACTGGCGAGAAAGGTCGATGGACGAACTCCAGATTTTGAATGAAGCGACGCTGCCAAGCGCCCTCGATACGCTCGACGAGCGCGTCCTCGGCGCCCTCGCAGCGCGGCAGCGCGAGGCCGCGGCGATGCGGCGCATGATGGCGCTTGCCGCCTTCGTCTCGCTGGGCGGCGGCTTTGTTGTCGGCACCGCGATCGTTCCGCCTGCCGTCGCAGCAAGCCCAATCACCCCGCTCATTCCGGCCAGTCCGCTGGCCCCCTCGACCTTGCTGGACGCGCGTTGATGACCTCGTCGCGCCGCTTGCTGATCTTTGGTCTGGTCGCCTTTCTTGCCGCCCTTGCCGGCGTGCTCGCCGGACGCTTCATCGTCGAGGCACCACGCGCCAGCGAAACCGAGCTGCACGCACTGCTCCACAGCCAGTTGAAGCTCTCGCCTGCGCAGCAGGTGAAGATCGACCAGATCGAGGCGAGGTTCGCGCTGCGGCGCGACGCGCTCGAGCTCGACATGCGCGCCGCCAACATCCGGCTCGCACAGGCGATCGAGGCCGAGCATGGCTATGGGCCACGCGTGACTGAGGCGATCGACGAAACCCACCGGGTGATGGGCGAACTGCAGAAGGAAACGCTCCAGCATCTATTCGCGATGCGCGTCGTCCTCGATCGCGAGCAGGCCGCGATGTTCGACAAGAGCGTGGTCAAGGCGCTGACCGCCGATGCACGGTGAGCCTCGACCTATCGCAATGTAGCGACCGCGAGCTCGCCGCACTTGCACACGCCGGGCAACAGGCGGCCTATCGGGAATTGCTGGGGCGCTACAAGGCGCCTGTCTTTCGTCTGATCCGCGCCAATATCGGCGATCCCGACGAGGCTCTCGATCTGACGCAGGAGAGCTTTGTCGCGGGTTTTGCCGCGCTCGGCCGCTACGACGCCGACCGGCCGTTCCGGATTTGGATCGCGCGCATTGCGCTCAATAAATGCCGCGACTGGGCGCGCCGCCGCGCGGTCCGCTCCTTCTTTGCCCGCGCCCTGCCGCTCGATAGCGCCCATGATGTGGCCAGCGATGCTCCGGCCCCCGATGCGGAGGCAGCCGATCGCGCCGAACTGAAGCGTGTCCGCGCAGCCATGGCGCGCCTCGCGCCGAACTTGCGCGAAATCCTCATTCTTCGCGGTATCGAGGATCTGAGCCAGGCGGAAACCGCCGAACTGCTCCAGATCAGCGAGAAGGCCGTGGAAACTCGCCTCTACCGCGCCCGGGCGAAGCTGAAAGCGCTGCTCGGGGGACCGCAGCCGCATGCAGGCGAATGAAGGGCGTGCGCCCGCCGCCCATTTCTTGCACAGGATGAGGGGGACGGCCATGCGCCGCGTATGACTATTAAGACAGGACAGCATCCAGGGATTTTATGCAGATAGATAGGCGTCGTTTCGTAAGTGCAGCATTGGGCGGCGGGACCGCGGCCGCGCTCGCTCCTTGGTTTCCCGCGTGGGCGCAGGCGGTGTCGCCGGGCATCCCCGCGCCGCTGCCGACCGTGTCGGGCAATGACATCCGTCTGCGGATCGCGCGCCAGACGATGCGGATCGACGGCAAGGTCAGCCGCGCCGTCGGTCTCAACGGTACCGTCCCCGGACCGCTTGTGCGGCTGAAGGAGGGGCAGCAGGCGCGACTTACCGTGATCAACGATCTCGACGAGGATAGTTCGATCCACTGGCACGGCCTGATTCTTCCCTTCCACATGGATGGGGTTCCAGGCGTTAGTTTCCCCGGCATCAAGCCGCGCTCGACCTTCGTTTATGAATTCCCGGTCGTTCAGTCGGGCACCTATTGGTATCACAGCCATTCGGGGCTGCAGGAGCAGCTTGGCCATTATGGGCCGATCGTCATCGATCCTGCGGGCGCCGACCCGATCGGTTATGATCGCGAGCATGTCGTGGTTCTGTCAGACCACAGCCATTTGTCGCCCGAGGCAATCTTCCGCAAGCTCAAGGTCAATCCGGGCCATTTCAACATGCAGCGCCAGACGCTGTCCGGGCTGCTCGCGGGCAAGGACCAGCCGTTGAAGGAACGCGTCGAGTGGGGCGCGATGCGCATGGATCCGACCGATGTCGCCGACGTCAACGGATCGACGTACCAATTCCTCGTCAACGGCTATGGCCCGCGCGATAATTGGACCGCATTGTTCGCGCCCGGTGAGCGCGTGCGGCTGCGGATCGTCAATGCCTCGGCGATGACGATCTTCAACGTCCGCATACCGGGCCTGCGTATGACCGTCGTGCAGGCCGACGGGCTGAATGTCGTGCCGACCGAGATCGACGAATTCCAGATCGCGGTCGCCGAAACCTATGACGTCATCGTCACTCCGGCCGAGGACCGCGCCTATACGCTGGTTGCGGAGGCCAATGACCGTTCGGGTATGGGCCGCGCAACGCTGGCGCCGCGCGCCGGCATGATCGCCGACGTCCCGCCGCTACGCGAACGCCCGCTCGCGACGATGAAGGACATGGGCATGGGAGACATGTCGGGCGGCGCCATGGCCGGAATGGACCATTCGGGCGGCGCGATGCCGATGCCCGCGGCCGATCCGGCCTGCACTCCCGAACATGCTAAAATGGGGCATTGCACGCCTGCAAGCGAGGGCGGTGCCATGGCAGGCATGGATCACGGCTCGGGGGGCGGCATGCAGCACAGCATGCGCGATTTCGACGTCGCGCCGCAGGTCAAGCGCGATCCCAGCGTCCAGACGATTTCGCCAATGCCGGTCGACCGCATGGGCGAGCCGGGGCAGGGACTGGAGAATGTCGGGCACAAGGTTCTGACCTATCATGATCTGGTGGCGCTCGAGCGCAATCCCGATGTGCGCGCCGCCGAACGCTCGCTCGACATCCATCTGACCGGCAATATGGAACGCTTCATGTGGTCGTTCGACGGCGTGAAGATGTCCGACCATCATGAACCGATCCCTTTCATCGAAGGCGAGCGGGTGCGGATCAACCTCATCAACGATTCGATGATGAGCCATCCGATCCACCTCCACGGCCATTTCTTCGAACTGGTGACGGGCAAGGGCGATCGCTCGCCGCGCAAGCATACGGTCCTCGTCCAGCCGGGCGGCACCGCGAGCTTCGATTTCACCGCCGACGCGCTCGGCGACTGGGCGTTTCATTGCCACATGCTCTACCATATGCATGCCGGGATGATGCGCGTCGTCAGCGTTCGCCCGCGGGGAGATGCGGAATGACCCGCGCCGTGCTCTTCCTCGCCGGCACGGCCGCGCTGGCTTTCGCCGCTCCCGCTGCCGCGCAGTCGATGGACCATAAGTCGATGCCGGGGATGACGATGCCGACCGGCAAACCGGCCCCGAAGCTGGCACCGGCGCCGACCGAGCCCGCACCGGTGCCCGAGATGGATCATGGCGGCATGGGGATCAAGTCCGAGGCTTCGAGCTGCGCCCCCGAACATGCGGCGATGGGCCATTGTACGCCCGAGACCGCCGCTCCGAAACAGGACGCAAGCGAAGCCGCTCCCGAGATGGGAGCGACGGATCATAGCACCGCGCCGACGTCCGATCCCGATTGTCCGCCTGAACATGCAAAAATGGGTCATTGCACGCCGAAGGTCGCGCCGATGAACCTCCGGACGGGCACGGCCAGCGGCACCGACCTGCCGCCGGGCGATGCCGCCGCGCCGCCGCCGCCGAGCGACTGGTACGCCGATCGCATTTATCCGAAAGGCGACATGGAGCATTCGCGCCATGCGATGATGGCGGAGAATGGTGCGCAGAAAATCGCCTTCATTAGCTTCAATCTTGCCGAGTATCAGGCGCGCAAGGGCCGTGACGGATATCGCTGGGACGGCGAAGCCTGGTATGGCGGCGACATCAACCGGCTGACCGTCAAGAGCGAGGGCGAAGGTGCTCTCGGCGAGGGCATCGAGGAAACTGAAACCCAATTGCTCTTCAGCCGTGCCGTCGGCCCTTATTTCAACGCGCAAGCTGGTATCCGGCAAGATTTCGGGCCGGGTCCCGACCGGACCTATGCGACGATCGGTTTCGAAGGGCTCGCGCCCTATTGGTTCGAGGTCGAAGGCGCCCTGTTCCTCTCGACCAAGGGCGACCTGCTTGGGCGGATCGAAGGTTACTATGACCAGCGTATTACGCAGAAGCTGATCCTTCAGCCGATGGCCGAGGTCAATCTGTCGGCGCAGGACGTCCCTGAAAGCGGGATCGGATCGGGCCTCTCCGACGTCGAACTTGGGCTCCGCCTGCGCTACGAGGTCGTCAAGGAGTTCGCGCCCTATGTCGGGGTCGAATGGTCGCGTAAAGTCGGCGACACCGCGCGGTTCGCGCGCGCTGCGGGCGACGATGCCAGCAAAGTCAGCCTGGTCGCCGGGGTGCGGGTCTGGTTCTAGCTGCGGGGCGGCTTGTGCCGCGGCATCCTTGCTGGACAGAAAGCCGAGATCGACCAGATAAACCGGATATTGGACTGCAAATGAGCATGAATTCGCAATGGAGCCGCCGAAGCCTGCTCGGGATGGTCGCTGCCGCTAGCGGGATGCTCCTGTCAGGGTGCGACCGCAGCTCTCCGGCCGAGTCGGCGCAGTCGGAGAAGGCGAAATTGCCCGGACCTTCCGAGCGCGTCGCGCTTCTCGTCTATCGCGATCCCGAATGCGGCTGCTGTGAAGCTTGGGCCGCGATCGCCAGCGCGGCGGGCTATGCGGTGACCGTTGAGAGCCGCAGCGACATGGCCGCGGTGAAGGCGCGCTACGGCGTCCCCCCGGACCTCGCATCCTGTCACACCGCGATCGTCGCGGGGTATGCGATTGAAGGCCATGTACCCATGCAGCACATCGAACGCCTCCTTCGAGATAGGCCTAGAGACGTTAAGGGCATAGCCGTTCCGGGTGTGCCGCGCGGCTCGCCGGGGATGGAAATGCCCGACGGCAGCAAGGACGAATTCGACGTGGTGGGGTTCGGCAGCGACGGCCGCGCGTCCGTTTTTTCAGCCTAGTCTGCGATCGCGAAATAATTTCAAAAAAATGACAGGCGGGAGTGAGGGGTAGGCGTTTCGCATGCGTATTATAGGGACCGATTGCGCGTCGCTTGCCCTACTGTAAGATATTGATCTTTAACGAAATTTTCTGTTGACCTGTATATACATTTGATGCTCTCTACGCTGGGTAACGTAACCAGAAGGGGGGTTCGCGATGAAGATCAGAACAGTTTTGCTCGCCAGTGCCGCAGCTTTTTCATGTCTTTCTGCGCCGGCATTCGCGCAGACCGAGTCGCCCGTCGATAGCGGGGCGGACAGCGCCGCCAGCGGCAGCGATATCGTGGTGACGGGATCGCGCATTCGCCGTCAGGATCTTGCGGGGGTAGGGCCGGCAACCGTCGTCTCGGCCGAGCAGATTGAGAATACCGGCGTTGTCAACATAGAGACCGTGTTGCAGCGCCTCCCGGCCAACGCCGGCTTCGCGGGCAACCAGACCTCGGCCTATTGGACAGGCAATGGTTATGGCACGGCGCAGGTCAATCTGCGCGGCCTCGGCATCAAGCGCACGCTGGTGCTCCTCAACGGGCGCCGCCTCGTCGCGGGCGGCACGGGCGCCAACTCGTCGCCCGACCTCAACATGATCCCGGTTGTCGCGCTCGCACGCACCGATGTCCTCAAGGACGGCGCCTCGGCGATCTACGGCGCCGATGCGATGGCGGGCGTCGTCAACCTCGTGACGCGCACCGACTATGAAGGCCTCGGCCTCAGTGTGCGCCAGGGCATCACCGAGAAAGGCGACGGATCGGACTTCACCGCTGATCTCATTTGGGGCGTCCGCAACGATCGCGGCGGCTTCATGGCCGCCGTCACCTACCAGAAGACCAAGGCGGTCAACATGGCGACACGGGCGCCTTGCTCGCTCGCCGAAACGACCCCGGGCTCGCTCAGCTGCGTCAACAGCGCTTCCACGATCGGCGGGCGCGCTGTCCTGCCGAACGGCCAGCAGATCAACTTCAACCAGGTGCCGGGTGGCAACGGCAATTTCTTCGAACCCTACAGCGCGGCCAAGCATAATTTCAATTCGGCGCCATTCCTGAATGCGGTGAGCCCGGTCGAGCGCGTCAGCACGGCCATTTTCGCCGATTATGACATCACCGACGATATCGAGGCGTTCGGCGAGTTCCTTTATACTTTCCGCAAGTCGAACCAGATCGCGACCCCCGGAACGCTGCGGAATTTGTCGATCGCGGCGAGCAACCCGACCAACCCGACGGGACAGAACATTGTCCTCATCCAGCGCCGCCTCGCCGAACCCGGCGCGCGCCAATTCTTTCAGGAAACCGATACCTGGCAGGGAAGCTTTGGACTGCGCGGCAAGCTGTCGAACAATTGGAGCTGGGAGGTGGCTGGCGCGTTTGGCCGCAACACCGCGGTCGATGGTTCGACCAACATCGCCAATCTCGAGCGCGTCCGCAACACGATAAACACCAGCATCTGCAGCGCAGCAGCGGGCGCCACCATTCCGTGCGGCGACTATCTGGGCTTTGGCGATCTGACCCCGCAGGTGCTCGATTATATCCTGTTCACGTCGCGTGATCGCGGCGGGAACGAGCTCGCGACGGTCACCGCGGATCTGAACGGCGACCTGTTCAAGCTGCCCGCAGGACCGGTGTCGTTCGCGGCTGGCGTTGTCTATCGCAAGGAAAAGGGCTGGCGCGATCCCGATCCGCTGACGGTGCTGGGCATCGCCAACACCAACCAGCAGGATCCCATCTCTGGGACGAGCACCGCCAAGGAGGCTTATGTCGAACTGTCGATTCCGATCCTCGCCGACAAGCCTTTCTTTGAATCGCTGACGGCGGGCGGCGCGGTCCGTTACTCCGACTATGACCTGTTTGGCAGCGACTGGAACTATAAGGCGAACCTCGACTGGATGATCAGCGACAGCTTCCGTCTGCGCGGTACTTACGGCACCGGTTTTCGCATCCCCAACGTCCCCGAACTGTTCGGCGGTGTGTCCGAAGGTAATCTGACGACCACCGACCCCTGCTCGCGCTATTCGGTGAGCGGCAATGCGGGGCTGATCGCGAACTGTCAGGCGTCCGGCGTACCGGCAAGCTATGTTCAGCTCGGAACGACAATCCTGACCACCGTTGGCGGCAATCAGAATTTGAAACCCGAAAGTTCGACGACGTGGACTGTCGGGACGGTGATTTCGCCGAAAGCGTTGGTCCCCGGTCTTTCGCTGACGGCCGACTGGTTCGACATCAAGATCAAGGATGCGATCCGTGCGATCCCGGGTTCGACGAAACTTGCAATTTGTTATGCCAGCGCGAACCTTTCGCATCCCTTCTGCGATGATTTCACGCGCAGCCCGCTGACCGGCGAAGTCACCTTCCTTTCGGCGCAGCCGATCAACACCGGCCGCGAGGAAATGAACGGCCTCGATCTGGGACTCGTCTATGCGGGCGGTATCGGCAGCGTGAACATCTCGCTCGATGTCAATCTGACGTATCTGAACAAATATGTTGTCCTGCCTTTCCCCGGCGGAGCTCCGATTGATTTCGACGGCTTCATCGGCGGCGGCAACGGCGGCTATCCGAAGTGGCGCGGCTACGGCGTGTTGACCGCAGAGAAGGACGGGGTGAGCGCGACCTGGTCGACGCAGTGGATCGGCAAAGCGACTGACTTCAATGCTTCACCAGGCGAAATCGGCTACAGCACGCCGAACGTCTTTTATCACAATCTTCAAGTCGCATTCGAAATCGACGAGAAGACTCGTTTCCAGCTCGGCGTCGACAATCTCTTCGATCGTAAGGCACCCTATATCCAGAGCTTCACCGATGCGAATACCGACACGATGACCTACGACTTGCTCGGACGGCGCTTCTACGTCGGCTTCCGCACGGCGTTCTGAGGGCAGCGATATGGCAATCCGTTGGCCGCTGTTCGTTCGGCGAACCCATAAATGGTTAGCCCTCGTGGTTGGCGTTCAGGCTCTGCTCTGGGCGCTCACCGGCTTTTACATGGTGGCTGTCCATATCGACACCATTCATGGCGACCATCTGGTGCGCTCCCCGAGGGCCCAGCCCTTCGACTTGGACGGCCTCGCAGCGCCGTCGCAGGTCGTCGCGGCGGCGCCGGGGGTATCCGAACTCAGCCTTCGGCGTTTTTTGGGCCGTCCGGTGTGGCGCGCCGAGACGATGGAAGGTGCGAGACTCTACGATGCCCGCTCGGGCGCGCCGCTGCCTACTCTGACCGAGTCACAAGTCCGAACACAGGCGCGGCGCATCTACACCGGCGACGGCAAGATCGTTTCCGTCCGGCTCCTGACAAAGGCACCGCAGGAAATGCAGGCACGCAAGCCGCCCTATTGGCAGGTCGAGTTTGAAGGCTGGAATCGCCCGACGCTCTATCTCTCACCGCAGACGGGCGAGCTGATCTCGCGGCGGCATGCACTCTGGCGGGTCTTCGATTTCGCCTGGATGCTCCACATCATGGACTATGACGAGCGCTCCGACGTCAACAATCCGCTGCTTCGCGTCGCAACCTGGAGCGCCTTTGCCATGGCGCTGACGGGCGCATGGCTGTTGATCTGGTCCTTCAAGCGCCGCAAGAGGAACAAGGCATGAAACGCATTCGGCTGACGCCGCTATTTTTTCGGCGCATTCATAAATGGTTTGGGCTGATCCTTGGTCTGCAATTCCTGCTCTGGGCGTTGAGTGGTTCGGTCATGGCGCTGCTCGACAAGGACAAGGTCGGCGGCCACGGCGGCGGCATGTCGCATGCGCACCCGCTTCCCACTGGGGATTACTTCAATATCGCGGCCTTGCCGCGGGGCGAACCGGTCACTGGCGTGATCTTGCGCGATCTCGGCGCTCGTCCGGTTTACGAACTTCATTCCACCAAGGGCGTCCGTCTCGTTGATGCCACCAGCGGCGAGCTTGTTCATGTCGACGAACAAATGGCGCGCAACGTCGCCGCGATGATGAACGAGGCGCCGATCCGCGAGGTCAGCGTCCTGGCTAAGGCCAACCTCGAATCGCGCGATCATGCCGGCGCGATGTGGCGCGTCGATTTTGCCGATGCCGAAAATAGCAGTGCCTATGTCTCACTCGACACCGCGCGCTTCCTCGTGATGCGCGGCGACACCTGGCGGACTTGGGACTTCTTCTGGATGCTTCACAATATGGACTATTTGAACCGGAAGAGTTTCAATCACCCGCTGATAATCTTTGTCGCCTTTGGTACCCTGTGGCTGTCGGGAACGGGCTTTTATCTGCTGTTCAAAAGTTTCAGCCGCGCCGATTTTCGCTGGCTGCGCCGGAAGCGCAAGCCCGTCGATACCCGCAGCACGGCCTGAACGTCGGCCGTCAATCGTCGATCGAGAAGGCGGCCGACAGCTCGAATCGCGATCCTGGGTGCGTCAGCCAGGCGTGGCTCACCAGGCGCGAATGGCTCCAGGTGCGGCGCGTCATCCGCAGCACCGGCTCGCCGTCCGCCAGGCCAAGCATGCTATGCGTCCGTGCGTCGGCGATCTCGGCGCGGACACGGTGTTCGACCCGCTCGAGCGGCGCGGTGCGCGTCAGATATTCGTTCGGGGTCATCCGGGTGAAGTCCATCTTGCCATAGTCGGGGGCCGCCGACGCGAGCACGTACCGCTCCTCAAGCTGAATCGGGAACTCGGCCTCGTGATGGACGATGATCGAGTGAAACAGCTTCGTCCCGACAGGAACCTCGAGCAGGGCCGCTGTCTCGGCGCTCGCCCGTATCTCCTCATTCTCGACGACTCGAGCGCGATAAACGTGACCGCGCGCACGGATTTCTTCGGCGATGTTCCGGATCTCGATCATGTGTCCGATCGGCTTCGGCTCGGCGATGAACGATCCGCTACCGGCGCGGCGCACAAGAACCCCTGCGGCCTGAAGCTCGCGAAGCGCCCGGTTCGCGGTCATGCGCGACACATCGAATTGCTGCACCAGCTCTGCCTCCGATGGCACGCGGTCGCCGGGTTTCAGCAAACCATCTCGAACGGCATCGCAAATGCTTTGCTTGATTGCGGCATAGCGAGGCGCGGCGCGGCCGTCCTCGTCGTCGCGTCCGCTGCGCCGGGCAAGGGCTGAATCATTTGAAATACTTGAGCCACGACTGGCTGTGCTAGTGATGGAATTCATAATCCGTCTATACAGGTCGAGCTGTGAAATTTCCAAGCATCCCATCAGGTAAAATCGGATCGAGGTTCACCTGCCGCATGCTCTAAAACTGCCCCATGCTCCGCACGGGGAATTGCGCTCCACTGTGAAGGGGTAGGCTGTAAAACTTTGCGGTGGGTGGAACAAAAAATGAGGCAGCTTATGCTGACGGCCCGTCGCGATCTGACCGTGCCCCTTGCGCGACGGGTAGTCGCCTCCGCAAAGTCCCAAGCTGACGAGCACGGCGCCTTGGCTCCGCTACGATTTTCTCGTCATCAACATGGAGCATGCCTTTGAAACTCTCGCCATTTTTTTTCTGACAGAGATGGCGCGGACCAAATCCAAAGAATAATGTCGGTCCGCTCATTTTAACACGGCAAAGTTCGCTCGTACCATGAAAAGGGTAACTCCAATACCAGCGACAGCCCCACAGTGCTGCCGGGCGTGATCTGTGTAGCCAAGCGCCAGCTTCGGCCGTCCGCTTTTGCTAGTTTTATTTTAGATGCTGCCAGTCTCCTTTAGGCCACAAGCAGCTATTTTCGGCGAAGCAGTTTTCGGATTGACGACTGCCATCCCGGCAAGTGAGGGATGCGATGGACTTGCGAATCTCGCCGCCGGATCAGTTCTGACCGGCTGAGTTTGCTGAGCTCTTCCCAATTCTCTTCGAGCACATAGAGAGCATTCCCATATTCGAGATTCTCGAGCGCAACGAGACGTTGGCCAAATTTCGCTCCGAAATAGTTTGAAAAGCGTCCGGTGCCGATGATGAAGCCATCGTGGCCGAGTCGGTCGATTGTGCGGAGGCGGTCGCCCGCGACGCGCATACGATCTTCGGAGACACCACGGCGCGTGGCGAATTGCACAAGCACGCGTTCCACCGATCCTGGCGGCAGCAGTTCCCAACGGACCGTTTGGATCCTCGCGAATTCCTCGTCGCTCATGTCGGCGGAATAAACCCGGGCGTCTCCGACCGCTTCGCGCAGCAGCCGCATGTTGAATTTCAGATCCTCCACAAATGTTTCGCTGCTTCGAGAAAGCGGCTGGTCGACCCGGAACCGGACCAAGGCTCCATCACGGAGCTGTTCCAGTACCGTCGCCGATATCGTGTTCAGCCGAGCTCGGTGATACTGCAGTGGCCACGCCTCGACAGTGCGGCTGATAAGATGATGGCCGTTGCCGTTCCAGTCGGGTGCCAAGCTGGAAATCTCGCGCAACTCTTTCGGGAGATCCTTTCGCTTCTCGACCCAGCCGTCCAGATTGCGGGCTGCGAACAGCCCGCGCGTACGAGGCCGCAAAACAGGGTCGCCAGCGGAGATGCCTCCTTCAGTGGCCGATAGATTGAATTCGGCCAATGACGCCAAGTCCGCGTTCGTGATGGTACGGAGGGCAGCAACGACGACGGTCGGGTTGTCGATAGCAGCGAGTTGATTCTGCACCGCTTTGGACGGCTTGGGATGCGTTTGAGCCATTATCGTCTCTCCTCATGCGAGAATCCCTCGCCGTAACCACGATCCTGGAGGCGTCGCCGATATCGCTCTGGGAGAGGGTTATTGATCCGGTCGTAGACCGCTTGCGCCTGCTGCCAGGTGGCGAGACGGCGTGCGCAAAGTTCGTCATCTCCTTCATCGGCCTGATGGAAAAGTTTGGCGGCGAACGAGACAAATTCCTGTTGCTCGTCTCGAAAAGCCAGCATCCGGTCCCAGCGCGCCTTTTCTTCGGGCGTCAGCGGACCAGCGTAACGAACCTCTGCGGTGCGCGTGTCGATGATGACATCGCCGGGATGGGGTAGCGGTGTGGGTTCCGGTAGCCCGTGTTTGCGGGCGTGTTCGATTTCCTGCTCCCAACCATATTTGTAATCGACTGCAGTTGCGTAGTGATCGACCCGTAACTTGCGATCCTCATCTTCGATACCGCGGACCAACTCGGCCATCGTCGTCTGGGCCAAACGATTTCCTTTCATCGCTGACACGCCGAGCGCACGGAACACCGCCTTGATCACAGGCAGGGCGGTGGTTTTCTCGCCTTCGCGCACGCTGATGGTGCGATATGCCTCTTCGAGAAGCATGCGGTTGGCCGGCTGGGTTCCAAAGTCGAGACCCTGGCCGGGGGGTACATGGTTCTTCGATCCCTTTGAACGACCCTTCGGATTCCCCGACTGGCCCTTCTGAAACCGGTGCGCGGCGGGAGGTTTGCCATATCCTACAGCGTAGTCGTTTTTCGGGTCGGGGCCGGCCATCACGCAGCCTCCGTACCAAGCTGAAGTCCCAGCCTTACTTCAGCAACGGCTTCGAGACTATCACCGCTTCCTGCTAGCGTGGCCTGTTTTCCGGTATAAGATTCCCAGCGCCGAACGATCGTGTCGCAGTAAAGTGGATCATATTCGATAAGGCGGGCGCAGCGTCCGGTCTTCTCGGCCGCGATCAGCGTGGAGCCCGAGCCGCCGAAGGCATCGAGCACGATCTCACCGCGCCTTGAACAGTCGCGTATGGCATCGGCGATCATCGCTACTGGCTTGACTGTGGGATGCATGGCCAGTTCGTCCGACCGTGCCGCGCTGATCGAGCTGATCCCTGCATAGTCCCATACATTGGTTCGATAGCGGCCCGTCTGGCCGAGCCCGAAACTGTTCGTATGCTCACCCGTTCCCTGCTTGAACACAAAGATCAGTTCATGCTTCGAGCGGTAAAATGCACCCATGCCGCCGTTGGTCTTGTTCCAGACGACGAGGTTCTTGAGCTCGGTGAAGACTTCTTCGCCCGCGGCGAGCAACTCTCCCATATGCCGCCAGTCCATGCAGACATAGGCAATGGCGCCATTGCGCATGACAGAAGCAATATTGCCCAAGGACTCGGAGAGAAAGCCCATGAACTGCGTGCGGCTCATCTCGCCGGACGCGAAGGCGAATTCGCGGTGCTTCACCGTGCCGAGGCCGCAGACATTGCCGTCGATCTTCACGTTGTAAGGCGGATCGGTGAACACCAGGTCTGCCTTCGCGCCATCCATCAGCACTGTAAAATCGTCGGCGCTGCGCGCATCGCCGCAGAGCAGGCGGTGCCGGCCGAGTAACCAGACGTCACCTTGGCGTGACACAGCGGGGCCCGATACCATCGTGACATCATCGTCCACCGTATCCTTGGCATCAGGATCTGACTCAGCCGCCTCATCGAGGGCAAAATCGACCTCGGCCAAGCTAAACCCGGTCACCTCCACATCGAACGCGAAGTCAACGAGGGCTTGGAGTTCGATCGCAAGGATATCCTTGTCCCAACCGGCATTGAGCGCGAGCTTGTTGTCGGCCAGGACATAGGCGCGCCGCTCGATCTCGGTGAGATGCGAAAGGGCGATCGTGGGCACGGCCTTCCAGCCCAAAAGCTTCGCCGCCTCAACGCGGCCATGGCCGGCGATAATTTCCCCGTCATTCGAGATCAGCACGGGGTTCGTAAATCCGAACCGGTCTATCGAAGCGGCAATCTGCCGAACCTGTTTCTTGGAATGCGTCCGCGCATTGCGGGCATAGGGGCGGAGAGAGGTGATCGCCCGTTCCGTGACCTGCGTGCTGCTCATGAGACCCCCGAATAATCTGACCGAAGTCGTCATAATAGATTGAACGCTGGACTTTGTCAATGGGGTGCTTATGCTGGCGGCATTCTCAATTGAACGGACCGACCAATGAGCTTCGCGGCCAAGCTTCACGACCTTCGTATTGCCCAGCGACTTTCGCTTCAAAACGTCGCCGACGCGGTAGGCATCTCGAAGGCACATGTGTTCAATCTGGAGAAGGGCATCACAGCAAACCCCTCGATGGAACTGGTGGTCAAGCTCGCCGAACTCTTCCGGGTACGGGTCGCCGACCTGGTTGGTGAGGACCCGGAAGCCGAAGATCAGCCAGCGGAGATGGTCGCGATGTTTCGCGACCTCAAAGGTCTCGGCGAAACCGACCGCGAAACCATCCGCATGTTGATGGAGACAATGAAAAAGCGACGGGAACAGAGGGATTGATGCTCAGCCGGCTTGAACTCGACGGCTTAGGTTCACCCGCCGATATCGCCCGTCGAATCCACGAGCTCGCGCCTGACCTGCCGCTGAACTTCACAATTGAAGACGTCTGCCGACAGCTCGACATCGAGTCGATCGAGGAAAGGCCTGTAACGTCGTTCGAGGCGATGTTGCTGATGGACGCGCACAAGGCGTGGGGCACGATCTTGCTGGCTGGAGGACGCATGCGCGAACGCCGGCGTTTCTCGATCGCGCACGAATTGGGTCATTTCCTAATACCCACTCATAAGCCGCATCCTGGAGAGGGCTTCTCCTGCTCGATTGACGATTTACGGGTGGGCGACGCGCGCGCGCATGATCGGTGGCAGCGGATCGAAGCCGAAGCCAATCGCTTCGCCGCTCGCCTTCTTATGCCGCCAACACGCATTCGAGCTGAGCTGACGTCGCGCCAACCCGACCTGCAAGAGATAGTCCGCTTGGCCAGCGAGTTTGGGGTGAGCAGAGAGGCGATGGCCCGCAGCTATATTGATGCCCATCGCGAAACACTGGCGGTTGTTATTCTCCGTGATGGGCTCATCAATCGAACCTATCGCGGCGAGGGATTTCCCTGGATCGAGCCGCGATACGGGAACCCCGCGCCAGCGGACTCGATCGCCACGGGGCATGACCTTCAACCGGGGCAGTTTTCAGACATGGAAGAATGCGATCCGGAAAGCTGGTTGGGCGATTACAGCGCAAGAAAAGTCGAAGTGCTGAGCGAGCAGATTCTCGCTCAGCAAAATGGATGGGCTACCATTCTGCTGCACGCCGAAATGGGCGACGACTGACAGCAACGATCGGCCAAACACTTGCGTTGCGCAATCTACCGCCGTTCGCTGTTACTCGTTCTCAACTTCCCTGATCCCGTTCCGACGTTTCCCTGTTCGCACAGTTGGAATTCCCTGTTCGGCGTTTAGGGAATTCCATATTGCTGCCCTACGAAATCCGCCATTCTCGACCTAGTCGCAGGCGCAAATTGCGCGAGAAAAAGATGATTTCCCTGCAAATTCCCTGTTAAGCAGGGAAATCAGTCGGAGACGGGTTCGCTCCGGACTGGGTGGCGCACCATCTTTTCAAAGGCTTGATGTCGTCTTTCCCTGAAAATGACGGTTTGTGTCGTGACCTGGTGCGCCTCGTCGCTATCGCTCCACGATGTGCGACGAGGGGCTTTTGCCGGTCTTCAGTCGCTCGGCGCGTTGTCGGGCTGCCCCGAACGGGCGTCCGGGCTCACCGCGACGATGGCTTCGATTTCCACCAGGGCGCCGAAATGCAGCGGGCCGCAGGGAACGATCGATCGCGCGGGACGGTGCGTGCCAAAGAATGCCGCATAGGCCGCGTTGACTTCGCCCCAATGCGCGACGTCAACGACATAGACGGTGCAGCGGACGATGTCGTCGAGCGATGCACCGACGACGGCCGCGATAGCCTGGATATTGCCGAGCGCGAAGTTGACCTGCTCGCCGATAGAACGGTTCTGGGGATCGGCGGTGTCGGCGGTCACGCCGAGTTGGCCGGAAACATAAAGGGTGTCGCCGTGCAACATGGCCTGGGCGTAGTGCCCTCCGGGTGGGGGTGCCGCAGCACAGCGTATCTCGGTTATTTTCCGAACCATTATTTCGATCTCCGAAATTTCTTACCAACCGCCAACGCGCGGCCATTCTTCGGACAGCTTGCCGTCGCGCAGCACGTCGTAGGAGGTGTAAGCTGCACAAGTCAGGCAGGCGTGACCCGGAAGGATACGCACGACACTGCCGAGAGGCAATTGGTCGAACCAGCTTTCGTCTGGCACAGGCACGGCGCCATGTTCCTGGTGCACCGTCGTGACCGCCAGCGAATCGAATGGTTCGAGCGTCGCGGCATCGCAGACCAGCCCATATCCCGCGTTCGGCATGAAGCGGTTCGCGCCCACGTCTTTGGACAGCGCGAGGGCGCCAGCGTCGACAATCAGGCTGGGGGTGGCGCCGCGGCGCTGGTGGCCGATCACCGTCGCCAGGACCGAGACGGCAATATCCTCGTGCGTGCAGACGCCCCGCGACAGTTGGGACAGGTCGCCGAACAGGTAAATGCCCGCCCGGACTTCGGTCACGCCCGCCAGATGTGCGGCGAACATCACCGTCGGCGTCGAACCGATGCTGACAATGGGACAAGCGTATCCCTGCTGGCGCAGCAGGTCCGCCGACGCGACCGCGGCATGCCGTTCGACTTCGGCAAGCGCGCGGATCGGTGCGGGGTCGTCGAAGGCGTAGGAATGTCCGGCGTGTGTCATCACGCCCATCAGTTCAAGTTGCGGCGAATTTGCGTCGATCACGGCGGCGATAGCGAGGAGTTCATCCGACGCCGGTGCCGTGCCGCTGCGATGTTCGCCGCAATCGATCTCGATGAGAATTGCAAAACGCGCTCCAAGCGCCGCCGCCGCCTCCCCGATCGCCGCGGCCGCCTCACGATCGTCGAGGACCAACAGCAGTTGCGCGCCCTGATCGTGCTGGATGCGGTGGGCGCGGGCCAGTTTCGCGGGTGCGATTGCGGTGGAGTAGAGGATGTCGCGCCACCCCGCCGCGGCGAAATATTCGGCCTCGGCCAGCGTCGAAACGGTGATCGGCCCGCACGCGCCGTTCGCTGCGATCCGCGCGACGTCGGCCGACTTCGCAGTCTTGAGGTGGGGACGCAGGGCTACTCCCAGCGTATCGCAGCGCGTTCGCATCCGCGCGGCGTTGTGTTGCAGCCGGTCGGCATCGAGGATCAGACGCGGGGTGTTCAACCCCTCGAAAACGGTGGCCGCGCTCATTGCACCAGGTCCCGAAGCGGATCGAGCGTGTCGGCGATGAGGATCGGTCGGGCGGTATCGGCGACAAAGGGCAGCCGGGCGCGATTGTGCCAGAATACTGGCATGCCGACGCCGGCCGCGCCGGGAATGTCCGCCGGCGAACCCGCCACGAAAAGCGTCTGCGCCGGGTCGGTGCCGAGCCGGTCGAGGATGGCGCGATAGGATTCGGGGCGCGGCTTGTAATATCCGGTTTCTTCGGAGGTCAGGACGGCGGAAAAAGGCACCCCGACCCGTTCGGCAGCCTGTCGGCCCAAGGCGGCCGAACAGTTCGTGATGACGCCAAGCGAAATATCGCGTGCCTTCAGTTCGGCAAGCAGTGCGGGTGCCTCTGGCCAGGGTTGAAGCGCGTCCCAGTCGGCAACCAGGGCGTCGGCGGCCGACGCGGCGACATCAACCTTGACCGCGGCTTCGCGAACCAGGTCCTCATAGGGGCGGTATTCGCCGCAGCCATAGGTCAATTCGAGATAGGCGCGGCGCCAGCGTAGTCCGTCGGTCGCCGATCCGGCGGCACGGTTCCAGACCGACCAGGAATCGAGAAGCGCGGTCAGAAGGTCGAAAACGACGGCTTCGACGGGAGGAGGCTGTTTCATCGATCGAAATCCAAAATCAGAAAGGATGGCCGGCGACTGCGGCGTCGCATGTCTTGAGCGGAAAAGCTGCTGCGGTCAGGCCCGGAGCGATTAGCAATGGCGCGGTCCGCCGGGCAAATGCCGGTTGCTGATCGTTTCATGCCGCCCCGTATGGACATCTACGTGGTGGCCAGCCGCCAGAGCACTTCGGCAGTTGGGGACTGGCGGCCGCGGGGGCGATACAGCCGGACATCGACCGGAACGTCCCAGCGCGCATCGCCCGCGCGGACCAGATCGCCTCGCTTCAGGTCATCCGCGACGATGCTCAGCGGCAACCATGCCAGCCCCTTTCCATCCCTTGCCATGCGCGCAAGGATCAGCGTGTGGGACGTGAACAAGGGCGTGAAATTCGCCCGGGTCGGGTTGGCATCGAGCATTGCGGAGACAATGCGATCCATTCCCGATTCCGAACCATAGGCCAGCAGATCGACCGGATGTTCGGCGTCGTCGGTGAGCGCATGGAGCGGCGCCCGATCGTTTTCCCTTGGCGCGCTGACCGGGACCAGCGCATCGGATCCGAGCGATATCGACTGAAAGCCCGTGCCATCGAGAACCGAGGCGGCATCCGGATGGAAATAGCAGAGGCAAAAATGCGCCTTGCCCGCCAGCATCATCTTTTCGGACGTGCCCATATTGTCGGCGGTGAGCTGGATCGGGATTGCGGTATCGGTCATCGCTTGAAGTGCCGCGAGCCATTGCGGAAAAAAATTCAGCGCCAAGGCGTGGGTGACGAGGATTTTGACCATCGACGCCGACGTTCCGGCAATTTCCTGCACCTCGCGCCGGCCATGTTCGATGTCGCGCAGCACCGTTTCCGCAATCGCGGCGAAGCGTTTGCCCGCCGGTGTCAGGATCATCTGGTGCGTGCTGCGATCGACGAGCTCCACGCCGAGCCATTCCTCCAGCGCGCGAATACGGCGACTGAATGCGGGCTGGGTGACGCAGCGCGCCGAGGCGGCGCGGGAGAAATTCCCCGCGACGATAAGGGCACCGAAATCTTCAAGCCATGCCAGTTCCATCGCTCATGTTCCTTTGGCTTCTCGATAGACTTTTAATCGGGGAAAGACGTGTGCCTACCCCTGCTGAACGGCATGGATTGATCCATATTGCGCATTGGCCCCGCCTTTGTCCGATTGGCAAATTGCCTTTATCGCGGTGATGCCATGCGTTGGCAGGCGCCGTTGCAACGACTTGCCGGATTCAAGGGGGATAAGCATGGGGGCAGACGATGTGCGGTGCGAACGGCGATATCGGAGCCCTCGCGCAACGATCCTGACGGGCGCGATGATTGGCATTTCGATCATGTTCGCCGCCCTGCCGGCGGTCGGCGCGGAACCGGGGAAGGTTTCATCGGCGTTGCTGATCCCGCGCGATGCGCTGTTTGCTTCGCCATCCTATTCCGAGCTGCAGATCAGCCCTGATGGCAAGCAGCTCGCCTTTCTCCACCCGCTGAATGGCGTGCTGAACATTTGGGTCGCGCCGCTCGACGATCTCGAAGCCGCAACCCCGGTCACCCGTTTCGATACACGGCCACCCGACAGTTTTCAGTGGAGCCCTGACGGGGGGTACATCCTGGTGCTGAAGGATGTCGGCGGTGAAGAGCACAGCCAGCTGTGGGTCGCCGACCTCGAAAAGCGCACCGTCACCAACATGACCGACGATCCTGCGGTGCAGACGAAAATCGTGAAAGTGTCGAAGCGCCGCCCCGGCGAAATCCTGATCGGCATGAACATTCGCGACCGCCGCTATCGCGATATCTACCGCCTGGACCTGGCGACAGGGCAACGCACCGAAGTCCTCCGCAACGAGGCGAATTATATCGATGTCGTGGCCGATCCCGATTTCAACATCCGGCTGGCGGTTCGCGGCAACACCGACGGTTCGTCGACCTATCTGCGCCTCGACGCGGCGCCGCCCAGCGAGTTCATGACGATCCCGCTGGCCGCGCTGCGCAACTCTCGAATCCTCGCGCTCGACGGCCAGGGCAAGCTGCTGATGTTGGACAGCCGGACCAGCGACAAGGCCAATCTCGTTTCGGTCGATCTCGCCACGGGGGAGAAGGCCCTGCTCGCCGCGTCCGCCCGTGCCGATATCATCGATACGCTGTTCGACGAAGCCAGCGGAGTGCTGCTCGCGACGCGCGAAGATCCTTTGGTCAGCGAATGGACGGTCCGGTCCGAGGGCGCGCGCGCCGAGTTCGCGGCGCTTGAAGCCGCCGCCGCCGGTCCGTTCAAGATTGTCGACCAGACCCCCGACAACGCGCGTTGGCTGCTCCTCGAAACCGTTCCGCACCACCCCGATCGCTATAGCTGGTGGGACCGCAAAACGCGGACGCTGACGCCGCTGGTATCGACGCGACCGGACCTGGCGCGGCAACCGCTTGCCCGCCGGATTCCTGTCCCGATTGCGTCGCGTGATGGCCTGACGCTGCCCAGCTATTTGACCCTGCCGACGCATGCGAAACGCGGCGCCGACGGGATGCCGGCGGCGCCAGTGCCGATGGTGCTGCTCGTTCACGGCGGCCCCTGGCTTCGCGACGATCTGGCCTTTGATCCGCAGCACGCCTGGCTCGCCGATCGCGGCTATGCGGTGCTGTCGGTGAATTTTCGCGCCTCGGGTGGCTTTGGCAAGCAATTCATGGCGAAGGGCGACCGGAAATGGTCGGAGACGATGCACGACGACCTGCTCGATGGCGTGCAGTGGGCGATCGACAAGGGGGTCACGTCAAAGGATCGCGTCGCGGTGATGGGCCTGTCCTATGGCGGGTATTCGACACTCGTCGGGCTAAGTTTTACGCCCGATACCTTCCAGTGCGGCGTTGATCTGGCGGGCCCCAGCAATCTGGTGAAGCAGGTCGCCTTGATGCCCGACTGGTGGACGTGGCAGCGGCCGCAGTTCGTCAATCGCGTCGGCGATCCGGCGACAAGCGAGGGAGCGGCGGACCTGATGCGGCGTTCGCCGATCGCGCGTGTCGATGCGATTTCCAAGCCGCTGCTCGTCACCAACGGCGCCAATGATCCGCGCATCTTTCCCAGCCAGTCGGAAGAAATCGTCGATGCGCTGAAGGCGCGCGGCAAGCCGGTGACCTATGCTTTCTACCCCGATGAGGGGCATGTTTATGCGAAGGACGCGACGAACATTTCCTTCGCCGCGATCGCCGAGCATTTTCTGTCGCAATGCCTGGGTGGACCAGCCGAACCCTATGGCGACGACCTTATCGGGTCGCGCGTCGAGTTGAAGACCGGCGTGCGCTATGTCCCCGGTCTTGAAGCGGCGCTGACCGATAGACCGCAGTGAGCGCCAGCCAGTTTCAGGACGCTAAGGTTCGCCGAGATATTTCGCGAGCTTTGCATCGGGCGGTGGCGACCGTCCCGCCGCCTCTGCCATGTCCATCCGCAAATATGCATTCTGGACATAGCGAATGCCCGCCCAGCGGAGCGGCTCGACCTCCCAGTTCGGTGCCTGTTCACGGATATAGGGGACGTGCCGATCAGGCGCGCGTCCCGTGACCAGCGTCGCCAGCGCCCGGGCGCAAATCGCGCTCGTGATGACGCCATGCCCGGTGAAGCCATAGCTGTGGCCGATGCGCCGCGCGGCGTCGAAATGCACCGCCGGTAACCAGTCGCGCGGAATGCCGAGATAGCCTGCCCATTGGTGGGTGAATTCGACACCGTCCAGTGACGGCCACCATTCCATCAGCCGCTGACGGATCCAGTCGAAGTTACCGTTTTCGCGGAGTGCCGTTTCGTCCATGTCCGAGCCATAGCGATAGGGCGCCCCGCGGCTGCCAAAGAGGATGCGCCCGTCGGCGGTGCGGGTAAGATAATTGGTCGTGTGAACATAGGAACTGAGGCATTCGCCGCCGTTCCATCCCACCGCCCGCCATTGATCTTCGCTCAGCGGCGCGGTGAGCATGATGGTAGAGGCCATCGGAATGAGCCGCCGACGATAGGCCGATTGGTCGGTCATATAGGCTTCGCCCGCGAGCAGGACCGCGCGCCGGGCGAAAAGCGTGCCGCCCGACGTAACGAGCGCCGGCTTTCGTCCCTCGACGGTTTGCAACACCTCGGTCCCTTCGTAAATCCGCACGCCGCGCCTTTCGAGGGCGCGTGCAAGGCCCCGAACCAGGCGGCCGGGGTGGATCGTCCCGCCTGCATGCAGGCGCAAGCCGCCATGAACCCCGGTCGCGTGCACCGCCGCTTGCGCCCGGTCGGCATCGAGCAATTCGCAGCTGTCCTGGAGGCCAAGCGCGGCATAGGCATTGTAGGATTGACGCAGGGACGGCAATTGCTCGGCACTGCGGGCGAGGGTGAGGACACCGACGGACCTGAAATGCGCGTCGATGCCTTCCTGATCGCAGATCCGGCCGACCTCCTCGATCATCGCCTGCTGTGCGACCAGCATCGCACGGGCGGTCGCGGCGCCGAAGCGGCGGGTCAGGGCCGCGGGGCTGATGGGAAAACGGGGCGAGCACCAGCCGCCGTTGCGCCCCGACGCGCCGAAACCGCAAAACTGGCGCTCGACGATCGCGATCGACAGGTCGGGATCATATTGCAGCAGATGATAGGCGGTCCACAGGCCGGAAAAGCCGCCGCCCATGATCGCAACGTCGACCGTCTGGTCGCCTGAAACGGCAGGTCGCTGGGTCAGATCGTCGTTACAGCTTGCGAGCCAATAGCTCCCGATGTCGGCGGGTGAAACGGTCGCGCTCATGGGGCTGCTCCGACCTCGTCAAAAACAATAAAAACCTTCTCGCTATCGCGCAGGATTTCCCAAGTCCCGCCCGTGCGCGGCGGGAAATAGACGGTGTCGCCCCCGGCGATGTGCAAAGGATCGCCATCGTCGGGCCGGAAGATCGCTTCGCCCGACAGAAAATGGCAGAACTCGGCCTCGACGACCTGCCGACGCCAGGCGCCGGGGGTGCAATGCCAAACACCGTGGCGACTCGCGCCATCCCCCGGAATGGCGACCGATCGGACCTGCGAAACGGGTTCGCCCAGCGGCGCGGCGACGGGTTTGGTCACGCCGATGGCGAGAAGTTCGTGCGGGCGGAATAGACTGATCGCATCGGCGCTCATTCGTGGCTCCTGGGTCAAATCGGGTGCCGGACCCTGCTGAGGAAAAGGCGGGTTCGGTCGGTTTTCGGATTGGTGAGGAATTCGGCGGCGGTTCCGCGCTCGGCGATCACACCATTGTCGACGAAAAGAATATTGTCGGCCGCTTCGCGCGCGAAGGCGATTTCGTGGGTGACGATGAGCATCGTCATGCCACCTTCGGCAAGGTCGCGCATGACGCTGAGCACTTCGCCGACGCGTTCGGGGTCGAGCGCCGAGGTCGGCTCGTCGAGCAAGATCGCCCGCGGTTCCATCGCCAGCGCGCGCGCGATGCCGACACGCTGCTGCTGCCCGCCCGACAATTGACGCGGGTAGGCGTGGGCGTGGGACCCCATGCCGACCTTTTCGAGCAGCGCCATCGCGCGCTCGGTCGCTTCGCCTGCCGGTCGGTGCAACACATGGACCGGCCCTTCGATCACATTCTGAAGCGCGGTGCGGTGCGGGAAAAGGTTGAAGCGTTGGAATACCATCGCGACGGCCGACCGAACCTGCGGCAGCGATTGTGGCGCGACGGCCACGCCATCGACCTCGATCGTTCCCGCATCGTGGCTTTCGAGCCCGTTGATGCAGCGAAGTATCGTCGATTTTCCGGATCCCGACGGGCCGATCAGGCAGGCGACTTCCCCGGCGGCGATGTCGAAGCTGACGTCGCTCAGGACCGTCTGCGCTCCAAAGGATTTGCGGACGCCGCGCAGCCGGATCATCTGCGGGCGAACCGTCGTTCGAGGGCACGCACCCCCGCCGCCATCGGCAGGCTCGCGGCCAGGTACAGCAAAGCGATGAGCAGATAGACGGTGCCGTTTTTGAAGGTCGAGATCGCGAGCAATTGCCCCGCGCGCGTCAGCTCGGCGATCGTGATCGTCGAGGCGATCGACGAATCCTTCAGCAGCATGATCGTCGTGTTGCCAAGCGACGGCAGCGTGGCCGGGATACCGAGCGGCAGGACGACCCGGCGCATCAGCACCGGCCAGGTCATGCCGAGCGCGGTGCCGGCTTCGATCAGATCCTTGTCGACCGTCGACAGGCCGCCGCGGAAATTTTCGGCCTGATAGACCGAATAGGCAAGGCCCAGGCCGAGCACCCCCGCCACGAACGGCGGCAGGTCGATGCCCCATTCGGGCAGGACGAAATAGATGCAGAACAGCTGGACGATGATCGGGATGCCGCGGATGACATTGATGATCGCGCGGCTGATCCAGCGCAGCGCGGCAAAGCGCGAATAGCCCATCAACACCCAGAGCAGGCCGAGCGCGATGCTGACCATCAGCGCGGCGCCGGTCAGCAGGAGCGTGATGCCCAGGCCGCGCAGCAGGACCGGCAGGAACTGGGTCGCGTCGGCAAGGAATTGCTCCATCAGGCCAATCCCCAGTCGCGCAGGATGGCTGGAATCTCGGCCTGGCTCAGCCGCGCGATCGCGGTGTTGAGGCGGGGCAGCAGCGGGCTGCCCTTTTCGACAATCAGGCAGAGGTCTTCCTTGACCGGCGGCCGGAACTCGCGAACGAAACGCACCGGTCGCCGCGGACCGACGCGCAGCTGATACTGCAGGATCGGTGCGTCGCCATATCCCGCGTCGATCCGGCCGTTGGCAAGGTCGCGGACAATCTCGCCGAGGCCGTCATAGGTGGCGACGCGCGCGACCCCGGCGGCGTACAACTGGTCGATGAAGCGCGTCCCGACCTGCGCGCCGACCCGGAGCCGCCGCGCGGCGGTCAGGGTGGGGTAAGAGCGGCGATCATCGTCGCGCACGACCAGGCCGCCGCCATAGGAATAGACCGGCGCGCTGAAGTCGACGATGCCGGCGCGATCGGGCGTTCGCTGCATCGCGGCGGCGATGATGTCGATGCGGCCTGTGGTCAGCGACGGGATGAGTGCGGAGAAAGGCGCGGCGCGATAGTCGCCGGCGAGGCCCAGCGCGCCCAGCACCGCCCCGGCGATGTCGATCATCGCGCCGGTCAGTTCGTTTGTCGCCGGATCGACGAAGCTGAAGGGAACCCCGGTCGGCGATGAGCCGACCCACAGCTCGTTCGGCGCGCGCGGCCGGCGCGTGCAGGCGGAGAGCGACAGCGCGGCAATCATCGCGAGCATGGCCCGTCGCTGAATCGACCCTGCCGCCGGTGGGGGGTGCTGGATCATCGCCGCTGCCACGCTAACGGGGCTGCGGCCCATATTCGATCGTCGTCGTCGATCGCGCCGTCTTGCGAACCCGGTCGGGAGCAAGTTCGACCTTCTTGAGCTCGTTGGTTTCGTGCATCATTGTCTGATCGGCGAGGTGCGGATTGCCCTTGCCGTCGGGGTCGATGAACAGATTCTGCCCGCCCGCGTCGACAACCGAATAAAGTGCGCGGCGGTCGGCCCCGATTTCCATCAGGCCGACCCAGCTTTCGCCGCCATTGTGCGGAGCCATCGTTGGCCCAAGCCGCAGGACGGCGGAGAGGCGACGTTCGGGGGCATCCTCCGCCATTTGCGGACGCTCGGGCGTTTCGAGCGAGGCGTCGAAATATTTCCAGAAGATCGGCTGCTTCCACTCGGCCATATCCTTGCCGGGAAAGCGTGTCTTGACCTCGGATATCGTCGCCTCGATCGTTTCGATCGTCACCGCAGTGCGGTCGCGTCCGTTGAAATAATCGACGCCCAGCGGCGCCCCCGCGGCGACGCCCTGAAACGCGCGCAGCAACAGGCTCGACTGGTAGGTCAGGTAACGGCCGTCATCGATCGCCTTCCACCAGTCGCCCATATCGTCGCCGAATATGATACGCGGCGCGACCTGCAACCAGGCGCGATAGAGCGTGAGCCCCGGATCGTCATATCGATGGTCGCCATCGCGGTCCTGATACAGTCCGTTGAAGCCGAGCATATATTCGCCCGCACGCTTGACCTCGGGGTCGTCGCTCGCCGCGATCGCCTTGCGCAAATAGGGTGCGAAAAAGTCCGGCGCCGCCTGGTTGCGATCGACTGCGCCGAGCGCGTTGAAAATCTTGCCGTTGAACTCGCGCATGTCGAGCGGCGTCAGCGATTGCCCATTCTTCGCGAGCCGGTCGCCGAGCCAGGTGCGGAAGGTCGCGCCGATCCGGGCATTGTCGCCCTCCTGCGACCAGCCCGTCGCCTTGCTGTTCCACGACATGAAATAGCCTTGGCGAGGGTTGATCATGTGCGGCTTTTCCTGGGGAGTCAGGAAGCCGGTCCACTCATATTCGCCGGTGCCCGGCGTCGGCAGCCGCGGATCGACGCCAGCCGCCTTCTTGGGCAGCGCGCCGCCCTCGAAATAGGCGATTGTGCCATCCTCGCCGCCGTAACAGGCGCCGAGATTCCAGCCGAGCCGGTCGACGCCCTTTTCGCGGAATTCGGCGAGGTTCTTGGCGCGGCCCATTTCGGCAAAGGCGACCCATGTGTCGAGTTCGCGCCCGTGGACGCCCATCTGCTGTGCATAGGCCGTACCGTTTTCGGTGTCCCACGCGATCACCGGCCCGTGGATCGTCCATGCGACCTCGTGCGTCACGGCTGCGCCGTCCTTGACCCGGAAGCTCTCGGTCCGACGCGCCATCTTTTTCCACGCACCCTTGTGCCAATATTCGTAGCGGTTCTTCGGGTTGAGCTTCTCGGCGAACATCGTCCCGGCCTCGCTGCTCCCCGACACGAGCAACCAGCCGTGCTGCGTCCCGCGCCCCATCGTCGGCACGCCCCAGCCGGTCGAACCGAAGCCGGCATTGTCGAAACCACCGCCATGCAAGTGGATCTCGGGACCGTCGGCGGTCGCCTCCAGCATCAGGACTTTGCCGCTGGCGGACTTTTCGGGGCCGACGACCAGACAGCGGCTCGCGCCCTTCACCGGCTGGAGCGGCGTCCCCGGCGCGGCCGCCGACGCGACGCCGCCGGAGGGGAGCTGGACCGGCGCGAGCACCGGCGTCGGTAGGGGACGGGGAGGTGCGAGGTCGTCGCCCGCCGGGATCGTCGTCGGCGAATCGGGATCGGAAATCGGCACGACGTCGTTGAAGATCGCCCACGCCTTCTCCTGCCCATAGCGTGCGGTCATGGCCTTCAGGAATTTGAGGTTCTGGATCTCGTAGCTCTCACGCCCAAGCGGCGCGGCGGTAATCAGCGCCAGATATTCGGTGAGGCTCCAGCGCGTCGGCTTGATCCCCCAGCGAATGAATTCGAGCGGGGTCAACCGTGCGGGATCGGCATTCACTTCGTCGATGCGCTTGTTGATGCCGTCGACCATCGCCTGGATCATCCTGCGATGCTCGGGAGCGAGCGCCTTGTAGCGCTGCATCAGCACCGCATCCGAAAGCTTCCGGCCGCGCATCATCTTGTCGCTTTCGAGCGCGGAGGTGCCCAGCAATTCGGCGCGGCGACCCTGGGTATTGTGCCGCGCCAGCTCCATCGCGGCGAGCCGGTCCGACGCGATCGCATAACCGGCGCCGAACATCACCGCGTCGGACGTATCGGCCTGCACATGCGGTACGCCGAAATCGTCGCGGTAGATGCTGACCTTTTCGGCGGCGCTTGCTGGCATCGCCGCCGCGAGAAGCAGGATGCTCGAACCTGGGATCAAGGCGGCAGTCAAACGGCGCATTACAGCGTCTCCCCGGATTGGTTACTTCGGCAGAAATGCCTCGGCCAAGGCGACCCACAGCGCCGCACCGGTCGGCGAGATGCTGTCGTCATAGGCATAGTGCGAATTATGGAGCATCACCGACCCCGGCCCCTCGTCGCCGTTGCCGAGCAGGAGGAAGCAGCCGGGGACGACGTCGAGGTAGCGCGCGAAATCTTCGCCCCCCATGCCCGGCGCGTCGAGATCGACGAAGCGGTCGGGCCCGACCACCCCGATCGCGATTTCGCGGACCTTGGAATATAGATCGACCGGATTGTGCAAGGCGGGGTAGCCGCGCTCATAATGCAGTTCCGCCTTCGCGCCGAAAGATGCGGCAACGCCGGTGACGATAGCGCGCAGCCGCTGCTCGGTCGCATCCTGGCTCGCGCGCGACAGCGTGCGCACCGTGCCGCCCAAGCGCGTCTCGTCGGCGATGATGTTGAACGCGGTTCCCGCCTCGACCTTGCAGATCGACACGACTGCGGCGTCCATCGGATCCGTGTTGCGCGCGACTATACTTTGCACCGCGACGATGATGTGCGCGGCGACGAGCACGGGGTCGGTCGTCAGATGCGGGCGCGCCGCGTGGCCGCCCTTGCCGGTGACGACGATCTCGAACTTGTCAGCGGCGGCGTATAGCGCCCCGGCGCGGCCGGCGAGCTTGCCCGCGGCGATGCCGGGGCGGTTGTGGATGCCGAAGATGGCCTCCATCGGGAAACGCTGGAACAGGCCGTCGCGGATCATCGCGCTGGCGCCGCCATCGGGATCGCCGCCCGGACCCTGATAACCGAGCGATTCCTCGGCGGGCTGGAAGATGAGATGCACTGCACCGTCGAAATTGCGCTTCGCGGCGAGCTGCTTCGCGGCGCCCAGCAGCATCGTCGTATGTCCGTCGTGGCCGCAGGCGTGCATCACGCCGGGCGTGCAGGATTTGTGATCGGATTGGGCCAGCTCGGTCATCGGCAGCGCATCGATGTCGGCGCGGATGCCGATCGCGCGGCTTGACGTTCCAGCGCGGATCGTTGCGACGATGCCCGTGCCGCCGATGCCGGTGTGAACATCGTCGACGCCAAATTCGGCGAGCAGATCGCGAATGAAGCGCACCGTTGCCTGTTCGTGAAACCCCAGTTCGGGATGCCGGTGGATATGCCGGCGCCAGGCGGTCATGTCGGCTTCGAGTGATTTGAGATCAACGGACATGGGGACGCACCTCCTGGCGCAGCGGCAAAGTCAGGCTAGGGGCGGCGGTCGGTCGGCCCCAATGCTTTTTGGACATGGTTGCATGTTCCGCGGCGAAATTCATCATGGGTTCCCTCAAGGCGCGGCGTGCGCCGCAACCTGATAGAAAACCTGCGCGTGCGGGCCGAGCGGCAGGTCGAACAGGACCCATGCGACGACCATCGCGATTCCCGTGGCCATGAAGCACAGCGCGTACGGCAGCATCAACGCCAGCAGCGATCCGACCCCCATCGACTTGTCCCACCGCTGACAAAAGACCAGAACGAGGGGGAAATAACTCATCAGCGGCGTCATGATATTGGTGTAGCTGTCGCCCATGCGATAGGCGGCGGTCGTCATTTCCGGGCTGATGCCGAGCAGCATGAACATCGGCACGACGACCGACGACAGGACGCTCCATTTCGCCGTCGCCGATCCGATGAACAGGTCCATCACCGACGACAGCAGCAGCACGCAGACGAGGAGCAGCGGCGCGGGCAGGTTCATCCCCTGCAATTTTTCGGCGCCGCTGATCGCGATGATCGGTCCGATGCCCGACCAGTTGAACATTGCAACGAAATGCGCGGCGAAAAAGACGAAGACCAGATAGGGCGCGATCGTCTTTACGCCGTCGCGCATCATCGCGATCACGTCGTTCGAATTCTTCACCGTGCCGACGGCGCGCCCGAAGACGACGCCGGTGAGCAGGAACAGCAGGAACAGGGCCGCGATGATGGACCCGTAAAGCGGCTGCAGTCGGATCGGACCAGTGGCATCCTGGTCGATGAATGGCGTGTATCCGGGCCACAAGCAGAGAGCGGCAAAGGCCGCGACCACCATCAATGCGGCGACCCCCGCGCGGCGAAGCCCCCGCCGCTCGCCATCGCTGAGTTCGCCTTTTTCGAGGTCGGCGCGCAGTTCGTCGTCGATCGGCTCGTTCCACGCGCCGAGCCGCGGTTCGACGATCCGGTCGGTGACGAACCAGATGATCGGCGTAAAAAAGACGACGATGGCCAGGATGAAATACCAGTTGCCGAGCGGGTTCATCGTCCAGCCCGGCTCGACAATCCGCGCGGCTTCCTGGGTGAAGCCGAACAGCAACACGTCGAGCTGGCCGGGCATGATGTTGCCGGCATAGCCCCCCGACACGGCGGCGAGCGCAGCGGCAATCCCGGCAAGCGGATGACGACCGACCGAAGCGAAAAGCACCGCGGCCATCGGGATCAGCACGACATAGGCGGCGTCGGCTGCGTGGTGCGAAACCATACCCACCACCGCGATGATCGGGGTCATGTAGCGGCGCGGGGTGTTACGCAGCGAACCGCGGATCAGCGCGAAAAACAGCCCCGACCGCTCGGCCACCGCGGCGCCCATCATGATCGTCAGGATGATGCCGAGCGGAGCAAAGCTGGCATAGGTGCGCGGCATTTCGGTGAACAGCCGCGCGATATTGTCTGCCGAAAACAGGCTGGACGCGCGATAGGTCAGCACGCCGCCAGCAAGTTCGGCACCGGCGGGGGCCTCCTTGCCCGAATAGGGCAAAGACGCGCTCCATCCCAGCGCCGCGCCGATCGCCGATATGATCATCAGAACGGCGATCAGGTAAAGGAAAATGATCGTCGGATCGGGCAGCAGGTTGCCGACGCGTTCAACGACGCCGAGAAACCCTTGCTGGCGTGCTGGGCGAGCGGTTTCGGCGCTTGTGATGGCGCCTTCCTGGCCGGGCAAAATAGCTTCTCCTTCGAAAACGACATGAGGCCCGCGTGCGCGAATGTCACACGGGCCTCATGTGCCAGGACCGGGATCAGAAGTTTACTTCGAGCCCGGCGCGGATGACGGGTCCGAATTGTTCGAAACCACCCCCCGACGGATCGATGACTTGGGTGGATTCCATCACCGGCAGCTTCTCGTTGAACAGGTTGGTGACCCCGAACGAGAATTTCGCTTCCTGCTTGCCGTTCATCGTCAGCGTGTAGGACGCCGAAATGTCGTTGTAGAAGCGCGATCCGGTGCGGTCGGGCGACAGCAGTTCGCGGCTGATCCCCGGCGAGATGTCGGTCAGCGCCTGGCTGGACTGATAACGGCCCTGCCAGCCGAGCGTCAGCGGACCGTTCGAGTAGGTCAGCCCGACGACGCCCTTATACTTCGGGTACCCATAAAAGCCCTCGAGCACCGTGAACAGGTCTGGCCGCGACTGGAACGTATAAGTGCGGAGGCGGTGCAGATAGGTGAAGGCGACGTTCGTCGAAAGGCGCCCGTTGCCGACCGGGAGAGCGTAGAAGAGCTGCGTATCGAGCCCCGATGTCTCGAGCTTCGACGTGTTGACATAGGTGCTGTTGCCCGTCGTGATGCCAAAGAAGTTCGGGCTGGCGGTGTTCGACTCGCGCGTGATCAGCGAGCAAAGGTCGAGATCGGGTCCACCAGCGCGATCAACGCAGTTTTCGGCGATCTGCTGCGGGCTGAGGAAGCTGATCGCATCGTCGATCGCGATGTCGAACCAGTCGGCCGAAATCTGGAGTCCGGGCAGAAAGTTCGGGGTGAGCACGATGCCCGCGGTCCAGCTATCCGACACTTCCGGGCTGAGGTTCTGGTTGCCCGACACGATGAAGGGCACCCCGACCCCGCCGTTCAGCGGCGTGAAGCCCGCCGGGCGCCCGAGCGCGGCGCAGTTGGCGGCGCGGTTCGGGTTGAGCCCGAGGTTGGTTTGCGCGCAGGGGTCGTTGACGTTGGTCGTCTGTCCTTCGCTCGGTCGGAAAGCCTCGAAAATATTGGGAGCGCGGATTGCGCGGCTGATCGTCGCGCGCAGGCGCAGGCCGTCGGTCGGTTCCCAGATCGCGCCCGCCTTCCACGAAGTGGCCTGCCCCGCGTGGCTGTAATCGGCATGACGCACCGCGCCTTCGATCGACAGCAATTTGAAGAAGGATATATCGGTCAGGATCGGGATGCTGAGCTCGCCGAAAAATTCGGTGACGTCGTAGCCGCCTTCATAATCCTGTGTCGCCGCCTGGTTGGTCAGCCCCGCCTTGACCAGCGGGTCCGTGGTGCGGCCGTTGCGTTCCTTGCGATATTCGGCGCCGAGAGCGAAGCCGACCGCGCCGCCCCCCGGCATGGTCAGGAATTTCTCGGTATCGCCGGCCAGCGAGAAGCCCGCGGTCGTCTGCCGGATGAAAGCATTGGAGACCGTTGTCGTCTTGACGAAGTTGCGGGCTTCTTGCGAACTGGCCGTCGACCCAAAGGGATTGAACGGAGCGCACGGCGCGCTGCCCTGGATATTCGGGCGCACATAGCCGACCGGCTGCCGCGCGGGAACGTCGGCCCGGCACCGGATCTGGCCGGTCGCAGGATCGACCACCGCGTCGAGCGCAGCGAGCAAATTGGGAACGATCAGGCGGTTATAGCCGATGAACGTCGCTTTGGTGCGGCCATAAGTGCCGTAAACATCGTAGCGAAGATCGGCGAAGCCGGTCTCGAACTCGCCCTTGAAGCCGCCCACGAACGACAGGCTGTTGCGATCGACCTGGCTGAAACGGAGGCCGACGTCGGTATAGAGCCGGTCGAGGCGCAAGGTGGTCGCCCCCGCGGCGAGCAGGCGCTGGCGGAAATCCTGGTTGAGGAAGGCATTCTGCGCGATGTTGATTGCGACGCCCGAACGGATCACGGGCTGACCGCGACCGTAGCTGGACGTATTGTTGTAATCGACGCCGAAATAGCCGCGGACGCTGTCGCTGAAGTCATAATGGGCGCTGAGGTTGAGATTGTAACGCTCGATGTCGGGCACGATCGAAATCGAATCGTCGAAACGGAAACAGGCGACGCCGCAATTGTTGAAAATCCCGAACAGGCTGCCGTCGGTCAGGCTGGGGGTTGGGAAGGGGCGGGCCGTGCCGTCGTCGTTGAACACGAAGCGGCCGAGGCCGCCGGTATCGTTGCCGAAGCCGACAACGCCATAGCCCGAGAAACGAAGGGCCTCACCGCCGGGCACCACGATCATATCGGGGATGCCGTCGTCGGGACCCGTGTCAGCGGGATTGAGCATCGCAACATAATTTTTCATGTCGGCTTGGCGCGGGGTGATTTCCTGCACCTTCGTATAATCGCCGGCCACTGTGATGTTGCCGCGGCCTTCGGCAAAGTTCATGCCGGCCACAAGGCTGGCGCCATAGGTCAGGCCTTCCGAACCGCGCGCGGGCTGCGATCCGTTGAATGACAGGCGAAACCCGTCGAAATCATCCTTGGTGATGATGTTGACCACGCCCGACACCGCGTCAGAACCGTAAATTGCCGACGCGCCGCCGGTGATCACTTCGATACGTTCGATCAGGTTGGGATTGATCGAATTGAGGTCGATCGCCGTGCTGTCGGTGGCTCCGGCGACGCGGCGCTTCCCGTTGACGAGCACAAGCGTGCGGTTCGAACCGAGGCTGCGCAGGTCGACGAGGGCGAGGCCGCCACTGTTCTCGCCGCGCGAACCCGAGGCGCCGGTCTGCTGGCTTTGCTGCATGCTGCCCGAAAAACCGATCGAGGGCTGCTGCGCGAGCGCGCGGCCGATGTCGAACTGGGCATTGTTGTTGTCGAGCGCGTCGGACGTCACGACGCCGACCGGCGTCGGCAGGTCGAGCACGGGGCGGCCGATGCGCGACCCCGTCACGACAATGTCATTCGCGCCTTCCATCGTCTGCTCGTCGGACGATGCGGCGACGTCTTGCGCATGTGCGGTCCCCGCGAAGCCCGCGCACAGCACGATAGCGAAAAGCGATGTGGAAATTTTGAGTTTGCCGCTCGTGGCTCGCGTTGCCGGTCCCTGGATCATGTTTTTTCTCCGCCCTGAACCCTGCCAGATCCGCCCGTTCGTCGGATAGTGCTAGGGTCCAGCCTGTCTATGGACATGCGGACATCGTTCCCAATGCCGGTTCGACATAGAATCATTCGTGCGGCATGAACGGCCTCTGCGCAGCATTGTTGCGCGGCCCGCCGTCGGCACCCGTCGACCTTTTACGCGGCTTCGGTCTTCAAGCGGGTCTTCAGCATCGTCCAGAACGCCTCGACGCTCGGGCTGCGCCGCGCGATCGGTTTATAGATGCGGATCTCGATCGGAACATGCCAGCGCGCGTCGCCGGCGGCGACCAAGCGGCCGCTTTCAAGATCAGCGGCGGCGACGCTGAGCGGGGCCCAGCAGAGGCCGCGACCATCGCGCGCCATCGACAGCAGCGCGGTTGCCATATGCGATCGGAAAACGGTGCGAAGGGAAGCCGACCCCGCCGAAATCACCTGCGCGGCCTGCAGGATGCGTCCCATGCCCGACTTCTCCTCAAACTCCAGATAGGGGAGCGGTCGATCGCCACTGCCAGGCAGCAGATGGGTCGGCGTCCCGTCGCCCAGCGGTGCGGTCACCGGCATCAACACATCCTCGCCAAGCGCGAGCGAGGTGAAGCCCGCCGGATCAAGGCGGTGCTGCGCGGCGGTATGGTGATGGCAGAGCAGGAAATCGGCCTTGCCTTCGAGCATGAACCGCTCGCACGCGACCATATGGTCGGCAATCAGCGTGATCGTCCCGGCCTCGTGCCCCTCGTGCAGACTGCGCAGCCAGGGCGGGAAAAAGGTCGTCGACAGGGCATGGGTCGATGCGAAGCGGATTTCGTTGCTGAGGGTGCCGCCGATTTCGCGGACATGGTCGCGGCCGAGCGTCAGGCGCCGCATGATTTCCTCGGCGACGACGCGAAAGGCCTGCCCGGCCTCGGTCAACGCGATGCGGTGGGTATCGCGATCGACGAGCGTCGCGCCGACCCAGTCCTCGAGCGCCCGGATCCGACGGCTGAACGCCGGCTGGGTCAGATTGCGCGCCTCGGCAGCGCGGGAAAAATTGCCTTCATCCGCCAGCTTGATGAAGTCCTCGAGCCACATGATATCCATTTGATTCCACTCGTCGCATCAATTGATACTGTCCCGGCATTGGCTTCGTCCGAACCGCTGACGGTAATCCCTCCCCGCGAAACCGCAGGAAGGGTATGAAGAATGTCGGCGCCAAAAACGCTCTATGACAAGATCGTCGACGAACACGCCATATTGTCTTTCGACGAATCCGGCGCCGCCGGTGAACGATTATTGCTCTATATCGATAGGACGGTGCTGAACGAATATACAAGCCCCCAAGCGTTCAGCGGTCTGCGTGCTGCCGGACGCGCCGTTTGGCGACCTGCCGCGTCGCTGGGCGTCGTCGATCATGTCAATTCGACCAACCCCGACCGTGCGGCGGGCGAGCTGGACGAGGGCGCGCGGCGGCAGATCGCGTATCTGGGCGAGAATGGGCGCGATTTCGGCATCGAAATTTTCGATCTCTTCGACCCGCGGCAAGGGATCGAGCATGTCGTGATGCCCGAACTCGGCCTTGTCCTGCCGGGCATGGTGATCGCCGCGGGCGACAGCCATTCGACCACCTATGGCGCGTTCGGCGTCGTCGGTTTCGGTATCGGCACATCCGACATCGAACATCTGCTCGCGACCCAGACGCTCGTCTATCGCCGCCTCAAGACGATGCGGATCACGATCAACGGGACGCTTGCGCCAGGCGTCACCGCAAAGGATTTGATCATGGACGTGATCCGGCGAATAGGCGCCGACGGCGCGACCGGCCATGCCGTCGAATTTGCCGGTCAGGCGATCGACGCGCTTGGCGTCGAGGCGCGCATGACGATCTGCAACATGGCGGTCGAATGCGGCGCGCGGGTCGCCCTGATGGCGCCTGACGACAAGGTTGCCGACTATATCGCTGGCTGTCCCCGCGCGCCGTCGGCGGACCTGCTGGCGCGCGCGCGCGCCGATTGGCGGACGCAGCGTAGCGATCCCGGCGCCTGCTTCGACGAGGAAATCACGCTTGCAGCCGACGAAATCCCGCCGATGGTAAGCTGGGGAACCAGTCCGGATCAGTCGCTTGCGATCACCAGCGCCGTCCCCGATCCGGCGGCGCTGCCCGCAGAACGCCGCGCCGACGCGATCCGTGCAATGGCTTATATGGCACTCGCGCCGAATACGCCATTGCAGGACATTGCGATCGATCGCGCCTTCATCGGCTCCTGCACCAACGCCCGCCTGACCGACCTGCGCGATGCCGCGCAGATATTGAAGGGGCGCAAGGTCGCGCCGGGGGTTCGCGCGATGATTTCGCCGGGCAGCAGCGGCGTCCGCCGCGCCGCCGAGGCAGAGGGGATTGATCGCATCTTCATCGACGCGGGGTTTGAATGGCGCCGCTCGGGCTGCTCGCTCTGCCTCGCGATGAATGACGACAGCCTGGCGCCGGGTGAGCGCTGCGCATCGAGCACGAACCGCAATTTTGAAGGCAGGCAGGGCATCGGCGGCCGCACGCACCTGATGAGCCCCGCGATGGTCGCAGCGGCGGCTGTTACGGGGCGGCTGACCGACGTGCGAACGCTCGCGGCGGAGGGCCTGCCCTGATGGATCGCTTCATCCGTTTGTCGGGCCGCGTCGCCGCGATGCCTGCGGCCAACATCGATACCGATGTCATCATGCCCAAGGCGTTTCTGAAAGGGATCGACCGGTCCGGGCTGGCGATCGGCCTGTTTCACGATCTTCGTTTCGATGAAAACGGAACGAAGCGCGACGATTTCATTCTCAACCGGGCGGACATGGCGCAAACGCGCTTCCTGATCGTCGGCCCCAATTTCGGCTGTGGCTCGTCGCGCGAACATGCGGTCTGGGGGATGCTGCAATATGGGATCCGCGGCATCATCGGTTCCTCCTTTGGCGCGATCTTTGCCGACAATGCCGCGAACAACGGTTTGCTCCTGTTGTCGCTGCCGACCACGGAAATCGCGGCGCTCTTGGCGGCGCTCGACGATGGGGCCGGGGAGATGACGGTCGACCTTGATGCACAGCGGCTAGCGATGGGCACCTACGCGGCTGCCTTCGATATCGATCCGGCGACACGGCAGGCGTTGATGCTTGGGCTTGACCGAATCGGCGAGACGTTGACCCACGCCGACCGCATCCGCGCGTTCGAGCGGGCCTATCTCAGCCGCAAGCCTTGGCTTTTCGGTGCCGGTGGCGATGAGCATCAGGCCTGAATATCCTGAGCTCATGCCGGGTTTCCGCTGGCAGGACGTCGACGCCGACGGCGTCCGCATCCGTACGGCGGTCGGCGGGTCCGGGCCGCCTTTGCTGCTGCTCCACGGCCACCCGCAGACGCATCTGACCTGGCATAAGCTCGCGCCGGACCTTGCGAAGCGCTTCACCGTCGTGGCAACCGACTTGCGCGGCTATGGCGACAGCGAAAAGCTGCCCGGCGATGCGGCGCATGAAAATTACTCGAAACGCGCGATGGCGGCCGATCAGGTCGCGGTGATGACGGCGCTCGGGTTCGACCGTTTCGATGTCGTCGCGCACGATCGCGGCGCGCGCGTTGCGCATCGCATGGCGCTCGACCATCCCGACCGTGTCGCGCGGCTCGTCCTGCTCGACATTGCGCCCACCGCGACGATGTACGCCAATACCAGCCGCGAGTTTGCAACGCGCTATTTCTGGTGGTTTTTCCTGATCCAGCCGTTCGATCTGCCCGAACGCATGATCGCTGCGGATCCCGACCATTTTCTCGACCGGCATCTTGCTGGCCAGATAAAGGTCGCGGGTTCGCTCGATCCGCGCGTGGTAGCCGAATATCGGCGCTGTTACCGCGACCCCGAAACGCGCCACGCGATCTGCGAGGATTATCGCGCCGCCGCCAGCATCGACCTGGACCATGACGCGGCCGATGCCGATCGGCGGATCGAATGTCCACTCCTCTTGCTATGGGGGCGTCATGGCACTGTCGGGACGCTCTTCGACGTCATGGCAAGCTGGCAATCGAAGGCCGTCACCGTGCGCGGCCGCGCGCTGCCCTGTGGCCACAGTCCCCAGGAAGAGGTGCCCGGACTGTTGCTGACGGAACTGGACATGTTTTTCTGCGAACCTTAGGCAGCGCGGGGAGGCTGGCACGATCGATGACACACAAGCGCGCCATTGTCATATCGGCGGAGATCACCAGTTTTGTCGGTCCTGGGCGGCTCGACGCGGCCCGCCTGCCGCCCGATGCGATGGTCATCGGGTTCGGCGACATGGGCGAACCGGCGGTCAGCATCCTGCCGTCCGACGATGGGGGCAACGCTGCGAACGACCATGTGCTTTTGTTCGCGGTCAGTCGCCCGGCCTGTCTGCGCATGTTTGGCTTTTTGCCGAGGGTGAAGGAGAGCTGGTATCTTGCTGCCGATTTACGGGAACTCGGTCGCGCACTTGTTGCCGTTGAGGGCGAAAACGAGGTGGCGGCCATGTTCCGCGTCGCACGCAGCATGGAGTTGCTTTGCCGTCTGTTCGGTGCGCTCGAACAGCATCGGATGGTCGAATATCATGGCAGGACGACGCTCAGCATCATCGACACCCAGCGTGTCGCGGCGGCGCACCAACTGGTCAACGAAAGCTGGCATGAACCGTTGACTGTCGCCGATATCGCGCGGCGCGCGGGACTGGGCAAGGCAAAGCTGACCCGCGGCTTTCGTGAAATGTACAAATGCACGGTCGCCGAAGCGGTGAGCGAGCGACGGCTGGCCAATGCGCGTTCGCTGCTGACGCTTGGCGATCTGCCGATTTCCAGCATCGGCTATCGCTGCGGCTATCAAAGCAACGCCAGCTTTACGCGCGCCTTTGCACGCCGGTTCGGAATGACGCCGACCGAAGTCCGGCGGCGCGAAAAGGCGCTCGGCGGTTAGCCAAGGTTATTCAAACGACCCGGTCATCCAGACCCCGTCCGCAATGTCCTGCTGACTGTCCCATGTTCCACCGCCTTGCGCCACAGAGTAACACTTTGGCGGCGAAGAAAAATGTGCCCAGACGGTTCGTCCGGTGCGAAGGTAAGGCGGCCCGACCGGCAACCGTCGAAGCAGGAACCGACGGCCCCCAATCCGGACAGGTCTCGAACGGCCTAACGTTATGGAAAGACAAGAAATTTCGGAAGAAGCGATTTTGGTCGCGAACCGCATAGCATTGAATATATATTTAATTCAATGGCTTGGGCTTGATGGCTCCCCGGGTAGGATTCGAACCTACGACCGATCGATTAACAGTCGATTGCTCTACCGCTGAGCTACCGAGGAACATCCCGCCGACGCGGGCAAGGCGGCCCCTTTGCCGTGGGCCGCCAAGATTATCAAGGGGGTTTTGGCGCGATATACCCCGTTCAGACAATAAATTGTTCCATTGCGATGCGTTCGTCGAGCCCCTGGTCGGGATCGAACAGCAAAGTCAGCGGTCGGCTGCGGTCGGTGGTGACCAGCACGGTCTTCACATCGCGGATTTCGCGCTGGTCGGCGACCGCGCTGACCGGGCGCTTTGCCGCCTCGCGGACGTTGAAGCGGATGCTCGTCGATTCGGGGACCAGCGCACCGCGCCAGCGGCGCGGGCGGAACGGGCTGATCGGGGTCAGCGCCAGCATTTCCGATTCGAGCGGCAGGATCGGGCCATTGGCGCTGAGGTTATACGCCGTCGATCCGGCGGGGGTCGATACCAGCACCCCGTCGCAGGCCAGTTCCTCCAGCATCGTCTTTTCGTTGATCATCACTTCGAGCTTCGCCGCCTGGCGCGTTTCGCGCAGCAGCGAGATTTCGTTGATCGCGGGCAGGATGTGGCGCTCGCCGCTGATCGTGGTGATGTCGCCGCTCAAAGGATGGATCAAAAAAGGGCGCGCCGCGGCCAGCCGGTCGATCAGCCCTTCGATGCGAAATTCGTTCATCAGAAAGCCGATGGTGCCGCGGTTCATCCCGAACACCGGCATGCTGCGGCGCTGGTCGAGCAGCTGGTGCAGCATGTGGAGCAGGAAGCCGTCGCCGCCGAGCGCGATCAGCAGATCGGCTTCGTTCAGGTCGACGAAGTCATAGAGCGGGCGCAGTTCGGCCTCCGCCTCCGTGGCGGCGGGCGCGTTCGATGCGACAAGCGCGATCTTGCGATGCATATTGGTCCGGTTCCCCCGTGCCTTTTGAAATCGGGGCGGCGTGTCAGCCGCCCGTTGCACTCATATGACGCGCGACCGCCGGTGTGGACTTTCGTTCGATATGAAAGTCATGCGCGCGGGGTTTGCCAGCCAATGCGAGATCAATCAACCCATCGACGTCGCCAGCTTCGCGCAGCGCGGCGCGCAGGTCGACATGGTCGTCCTGGCCCAGGCACATATAGACGCGGCCTTCGACGGTCAGGCGGATGCGGTTGCAGGTCGCGCAGAAATTGTCGCTGAGCGGTGTGATCAGGCCCAGCGTGACCGGGCTGTCCTCGACCGCGAAATAACGCGCCGGTCCGCCGGTGCGCTTGTCGACCGGATAGAGCGCGTGCGTTTCGCGGAGCGGGGCGATGAAGTGGTGGAGCGGGATATAATGATCGCTGCGGTCGGCCTCGACGTCGCCCAGCGGCATCGTTTCGATCAGCGTGAGGTCGCAGCCGGATGAGGCGCAATAATCGAGCATCGGCAGCAACTGGTCTTCGTTCAGCCCGGCGAGTGCCACCATGTTGATCTTGACCGCGAGCCCAGCGGCGCGCGCGGCGGCAATCCCGGCGAGCGCGACGTCGACGTCGCCGACGCGGGTGATGTGGCGAAACGCCGCGGGATCGAGCGTGTCGAGGCTGACGTTGATGCGGCGAACCCCCGCCGCCGCCAGCATCGGCGCATATTCGGCGAGCCGCATGCCGTTGGTGGTCAGCGTCAGTTCGTCTAGGCCGTGCCCGACCATCGCGCCGAGCCGCGCTGCCAGCGTGTCGATGCCGCGGCGGACCAATGGTTCGCCGCCCGTCAGGCGGATACGGCGAATCCCCCGCGCGACGAATCGTTCGGCCAATTCGCCCATTTCCTCGATGCTGAGCACCGCCGATTTGGGCAGGAAGACCATGTCTTCGGCCATGCAATATCGGCAGCGCAGATCGCAGCGATCGGTGACCGACAGGCGCAAGTAACTGATCCGGCGGCCATGTCCGTCGATCAAAGGTGCCGTCGATGCGGCAGGTTGGGAAAATGTGGCAGCCACGCATCCCTTGTGATGCAAAAGGCAGGAACTTGGCAAGCAAAGCCTGCTAGGGGGACCCGATGAATCGCCTCTCCGAATCCTTGTCCGCCTGCGTCCGCAAACTCGAAGCGTTGCACCAGCGCCACGACGCCGACGCCGGGGTGATCCTGGTCCAGGTCGACCAGATGGCGCGGATCAACAACAGCGCCGGCACCGCGACGGGCGACGCCGTGCTCGACGAAATCGGACGGCGGCTGGGGAATTTTGCCAGCGACGAATTCGGGCAGGGGTCGTGCGTCGACCGGCTGGACGGGCCGCGCTTCCTGATCGTGCCGTCAACCCCGCTGTCGATCGGTGCACTCCGCGCGCAGGAACGCGCGCTGCACGTTGCACTGGCCGAACCGATCGTCGGGGATCCGAACGGCCGGCTGTCGATCCGTATCGCTGCGGCGCTGATCACCCGCGAGGCATCGGTGGCCGAGCAGCTGCGGAGCGCGGGCGACCAGCTGGCGCGGCCCGCCTCGGCGCGCGATGGGGTGATGGTGCATGCGGCGCTGTCGCGCAACGAAGTCGTAATCCATTACCAGCCGCAATATGACGTCGCCTCCGGCGCGATGACCGGGGTCGAGGCACTGCTGCGCTGGCAGCATCCCGAACTCGGCCTGCTCGGCGCCGGGCCGCTGGTGACCGCGGCGCGCGCGGCGCGGCTCGAATGCGAACTCACCGAACATGCCCACCGCGTCGCGCTCGCCGAAATGGCGAACTGGCCCCGGTCGCTGGCGAAACTGCGCGTATCGCTCAACATCACCGCCGCCGATCTGGGCGATCCTGAATTCGCCGGGCGGTTTGCCGCGATGGCGAAAGCGGCGAATGTCGATCCCGACCGGCTGACGCTGGAACTGACCGAACAGGCGATGCTGAGCGACCCGGCGAGCGCTGCCGAGCAGCTGGCGCAAATCCGCGCGCTGGGCTGTGCGATCGCGATCGACGATTTCGGCACCGGCTATTCCAGCCTGTCGCTGCTCGCGCGGTTGCCGATCGATTATCTCAAGATCGACAGCGGATTCACCCGCACCATCGACGGGAGCGACCGCGACCGCATCGTGGTGCGCGCGATCGTCGACCTGGCGCGCGCACTCGGGCTGCTGGTGGTGGCCGAGGGGATCGAGAATGACCGCCAGCTGGCGCGGCTGTCCGAACTGGGGGTTGCGACCTGGCAGGGGTTTTTGAAATCGGGTCCGGTGCCGGCGGATCAGTTGCTGGGGTTGATGGAGTAAGTTTCGTCATTGCGAGCGAAGCGAAGCAATCCAGAGCGGTTTACGCTACTCTGGATTGCCGCGTCGCCTTCGGCTCCTCGCAATGACGATTTTTTTGCTAGCCCACCTGCCGCGCCAATTTCCCCAAACCCTTCGACAATTGCAGCGCGCCGTTCAGCCGCGCGCCGGTGCTCACCCAATCGCCGCTGACCGACAGCTTGTTGTCGGGGCGGATGCGCGCACGCCCTTTCAGCCGCTCGACATAGGCGATCAGCCCAGGGACGTTGGCGAACTGGTCGCTGTGGAAGCTGACCAGCGCGCCCTTGGTCCCGACGTCGAGCTTGGCGATCCCGGCCAGCTTGGCGTTCGCCTTGATCTCCATCAGCTGGACCAGGTTGGCGGTTTCGGGCGGCAGCGGGCCGAAGCGATCGATCATCTCGGCGGCAAAGGCGTCGAGTGCCGGACGGTCGGCCGCGTCGTTCAGGCGGCGATAGAGCGCCATGCGTAGCGGGAGGTCGGGGACATAATCCTCGGGGATCAGGATCGGCGCGTCGATGGTGATCGTCGGCGACAGCGCCTCGCGTGGCGGCAACTTGCCGGCCCCTTCGGCCTTGGCCATCAGGATCGCCTCTTCCAGCATCGACTGATACAGTTCGAACCCGACCTCGCGGATATGCCCCGATTGTTCGTCGCCGACGAGATTGCCCGCGCCGCGAATGTCGAGATCGTGGCTCGCGAGCTGGAAGCCCGCGCCGAGCGTATCGAGATCGCCGAGCAGCTTCAGCCTTTTTTCGGCGGTGTCGGTGATCGCGCCATGTTCGGGGGTGGTCAGGTAAGCGTAGGCGCGCGTTTTGGCGCGTCCGACGCGCCCGCGCAGCTGGTACAGCTGGGCAAGGCCGAAGCGGTCGGCGCGGTGGATGATCAGCGTGTTGGCGCTGGGGATGTCGAGGCCCGATTCGACGATCGTCGTCGACAGCAGCACGTCATATTTGCGGTCGTAAAAGGCGCTCATCCGGTCCTCGACCTCGGTCGGGGTCATCTGGCCATGCGCGACGACATATTTGATTTCGGGTACCCGATTGCGCAGGAATTCCTCGATATCGGGCAGATCCTTGATCCGCGGCACGACGAAAAAGCTCTGCCCGCCGCGGTCATGCTCGCGCAGCAAGGCTTCGCGCAGCACGACGGCGTCCCACGGCGCGACATAGGTGCGCACCGCAAGGCGGTCGACCGGCGGCGTCTGGATCACGCTGAGTTCGCGCAGCCCCGACATCGCCATTTGCAGCGTGCGCGGGATCGGCGTCGCCGTCAGCGTCAGGACATGGACGTCGGCCTTGAGCTGCTTCAAGCGTTCCTTGTGGACGACGCCAAAGCGTTGCTCCTCGTCGACGATGACAAGGCCGAGATTGTTGAACGCGACCGCTTTGGCGATCACCGCATGGGTGCCGACGACGATGTCGATATGCCCGGTCGCGAGGCCGTCGCGCGTCTTTTGCGCTTCACCGGCGGGGACCAGACGCGACAGGCGGCCGATGTTGACCGGGAAGCCTTTGAAACGCTCGACGAAATTCGTGTAATGCTGGCGCGCGAGCAAAGTGGTCGGCACCACGACGGCGACCTGCACCCCCGCCATTGCGGCGACAAAGGCGGCGCGCAGCGCAACCTCGGTTTTGCCGAACCCGACGTCGCCGCACACCAGCCGGTCCATCGGCTTGCCTGACGCCATGTCGGCGAGCACGTCGCCGATCGCGCGGTCCTGATCGTCGGTTTCCTGATAGGGGAAGCGGTCGGCAAAGGCGGGATAGGCGGCATCCTGCGCCAATATTTCTCCCGAGCGCAGCGCGCGCTGCGCCGCGGTCGCCAGCAGTTCGCCCGCGATCTCGCGGATGCGTTCCTTCATCCGCGCCTTGCGGCGCTGCCATGCTTCGCCGCCGAGCCGGTCGAGCGCGACGCCGTCGCTATCGCCGCCGTAGCGCGACAGGACGTCGAGATTTTCGACGGGGACGTAAAGCTTGTCGCCGCCTGCATAGGTCAGCGCGACGCAATCGTGCGGGCTGCTGCCGACCGGGATCGAGGCGAGCCCTTCGTAGCGCCCGATGCCATGATCAAGGTGGACGACGAGGTCGCCGACGCTGAGCGTCGCGAGTTCGGCCAGGAAGGCATCGGCGCTCTTGCGGCGTTTCTGGCGGCGGACCAGCCGCTCGCCAAGGATATCCTGTTCGGTCAGCAGGCTGATCGCGTCGGAGGCGAAGCCGTGATCGAGCGGGAGGACGATGAGGGCGACGTTTGTCCCCCTCCCGCTTGCGGGAGGGGCTAGGGGAGGGCCTGTTTCATCGGTGCGTGCGCCAACAAGCCCTCCCCCGACCCCTCCCGCAAGCGGGAGGGGGGAAGAAAGGCCCAGTGCCTCCTGCCAGGTCTCTGCCTGCACCAACCCGGTAACACCATGCTCGCGCAGCAACCCCGTCAAACGATCGCGCGCGCCCTGCGAATAGCTGGCGATGATCGTGCGGCGACCCTTGCGGCGCTCGTCGCTCAGATGATCGGCGACCTTCTGATAGACATTGGCGTCGGCGGCGCGCTCGGGGGTGAAATCGCGCGCGGCAAAGGTTTCAAGGTCGATGACTTGCGGCGACGGCGGGACGTCGAACGGTGTGACGATGTGAATCGGACGGGTCGCCGTCGTGCCCGCCCATTCGCTCTCGGTCAGGTAGAGTGTCTCGGGAGCGAGCGGACGATAGCTGCCGCTCGATTCCTGTTCGGCGGCGACGCGGTTGGCGTGATAATCGGCGATTGCGGCAAAGCGCGTTTCGGCCGTAGCCTCGCTGCGGTGGCCGCGCAGCACCGGGGTCGCGGGGTCGATATGGTCGAACAGTGTCGCCAACCGCTCTTCGAACAGCGGCAGCCAATGATCCATGCCCGCCTGTCGCCGCCCGTCGCTGACCGCCTGATACAGCGGATCGCCGGTCGCCTGCGCGCCGAACATCTCGCGGTAGCCCGAACGGAAGCGTTTGATCGTATCCTGATCGAGCAGGGTCTCGGCGGCGGGGAGCAATTGCAGCGCCTTGGCGGGGCCGAGGCTGCGCTGGTCGGCGGGGTCGAAGCGGCGGATGCTTTCGATTTCATCGCCAAAGAAATCGACCCGCAGCCCGGTTTCCTCGCCCGCGGGAAACAAGTCGAGGATGCCGCCGCGCACCGCAAATTCGCCCTGATCGGCGACGGTATCGACGCGGCTGAAGCCGTTCGAGACGAGCAGTTCGGCGAGCGCATCGCGATCGATCCGCTGCCCCGGCGCCAGCGTGGTCGCGAGCTGACGGATGCGGAACGGGGTGAGCGTGCGCTGCGTGATCGCGGCGACGGTGGTCAGGATCAGTTCGCCGCGCTTCGCGGGTTGCTGCAACGCCGACAGCGTCGCCAGCCGGTCGGCGCTGACCCGCATCGACGGCCCCGCGCGATCGTAAGGAAGGCAATCCCACGCCGGGAAACGATGGACGATAAGGTCGGGCGCGAAAAACGGTGCGGCGTCGGCGATCGCCTGCATCGCGGTGTCGTCGGTGGCGACATAGACGAGGCGCCGATCGCTGGCGCGCGCGAGGTCGGCGAGCAGCAACGGCAGGAACCCGTCGGCGGCGCGCGCCAGCGTCAGCGGCGCCGCTGCCGACCCGATCGCGGCAAAGATGTCGGCAGCAGGAATCGTCATGGCAGCGGGATATAGTCCAGGCGGCGCATCGCGGCGATCAGCTCGGGCCGGTCCAGATGCGCGGGCGGCTCGCCGGTGCCGAGCGCCCAGGCCATGATGTCGACATCGTCTTCCTCGACGACGATTTCGTACCAGGCGATTTCTTCCTCGCTCCACGTCGCGGCATAGCGGTCGAAAAAGCCGCCGATCATATAGTCGGCCTCGCGCGTGCCGCGGTGCCAGGCGCGGAATTTCAGGCGTTTGAGGCGGTCGGTCATGGCGGGCCTTTTAGAGCGGTTGCGCGATGTATCAAGAGAAGCGCCTTGCCCCATTTCGTCATCCCGGCGAAGGCCGGGATCTCACCCTATCGTTCTTACGCACCGGCGAGATCCCGGCCTCCGCCGGGATGACGAGGCAAGGGGATACCGTTCTGGAAGTTGGAGCAAGTCTCGCCGCCCTCTCCCGCAAGGGGAGAGGGGAGGTGCAAGTTGGCAAAGCCCGCGCTAAACAGCGATCATCCATGCGACCCGAAATCCTCAATCCGCTCTTTGCCGCGCTCACCGACCTGAAGGGCGTCGGGCCGCAGCTGGCCAAGCCGCTGACGCGGCTGGGGCTGGAGCGCGTTGTCGATGTGCTGTTCCATTTGCCGACGGGATTGATCTCGCGCTTTCCGGTCGACCGGCTTGACGAAGCGCAGGCGGGGCAGACGATCATCGTCGACCTGACCGCGCAGGATTACCGCTCGGGCCGCTCGCCCCGCGCGCCGTTCGGGGTCGAGGCGTTCGACAGTGCCGGCGACCACGTCCGGCTCGTCTATTTCGGGCGCACCTCAGGGTTGGCGCGCAAGCTGTTCCCGCTGGGTGAAAAGCGCCGCGTGTCGGGGCGGCTCGATCTGTATGGCGAGATGCGGCAGATCGTCCATCCCGATCAGGTCGTCGAACCCGGCGACGAGACAGGGATCGCGATCCACGAACCCGTCTATCCCTTGACCGAAGGGCTGACCAACGCGCGGCTGTCGCAGCTGGTCGAGATCGCGCTCGAACGGCGCCCCGAACTTGCCGAATGGATCGACGGCCCGCTGCTGACCAGCCGCAATTGGCCCGCCTGGCGCGAGGCGCTGGCGCGCGCGCATGCCAGCCCGCAGGACGCGGCGGCGCGCGACCGGCTGGCCTATGACGAGATTTTCGCCAGCCAGGTCGCGCTGATGCTGATCCGCGAGGGGCTGCGCAAGCGCAAGGGGCGGGCGGTGGTCGGCGACGGGCGACTGACCGGTGCGCTGCGCCTGCCGTTCGGGCTGACCGGGGCGCAGGAGCGGGTGGGGCGCGAGATCGCCGATGATATGTCGCGCGAGACGCCGATGTTGCGCATGCTGCAGGGCGATGTCGGGTCGGGCAAGACGCTGGTCGCGCTGCGCGCGATGCTGGCGGCGGTCGAGGCGGGGACGCAGGCGGCGCTGCTCGCGCCGACGGAGATTTTGGCGCGGCAGCATTTCGCGACCTTGCAGGCAATGCTCGCCGGGCTGCCGGTGAACATCGCGATCCTGACCGGGCGCGACAAGGGGCGGGTGCGCGAATCGACGCTGATGGGTCTGGCCGACAGCAGCATCGACATATTGGTGGGCACCCATGCGATTTTTCAGGATGCGGTGACGTACCGCGATCTGGCGCTGGTGGTGGTCGACGAACAGCATCGGTTCGGTGTGGCGCAGCGGTTGATGCTCACCCAAAAGGCGGCGCGCCCGCCGCACTTGCTGGTGATGACTGCGACGCCGATCCCGCGCACGCTGCAACTGGCCAATCATGGCGAGATGGACGTGTCGCGGATCGACGAAATGCCGCCGGGGCGCACTCCGGTCGACACCCGCGTCGTGTCGGTCGATCGGCTGGACGAGGTGGTCGGCGGGTTGGAGCGGCATCTGGCAACGGGGGCGCAGGCCTATTGGGTTTGCCCACTGGTCGCCGAGAGCGAGACGAGCGAACTCGCCGCCGCCGAAGACCGCGCCGCGCTGCTGCGCGAGCGGCTGGGCGGGGGCCGCGTCGGGCTGGTCCACGGGCGGATGAAGGGCCCCGACAAGGATGACGTCATGGCACAGTTTCAGGCTGGCCAAATCGGGGTGCTCGTCGCGACGACGGTGATCGAGGTCGGGGTCGATGTGCCCGCCGCCAGCCTGATGATCGTCGAACATGCCGATCGTTTCGGCCTCGCGCAGCTGCATCAGCTGCGCGGGCGGGTCGGGCGCGGCGCGGCGAAATCAGTGTGTCTGTTGCTGCGGTCGCAGAACCTGTCCGAAACCGCGCGGGAACGGCTGGCACTGATGCGCGAAACCAATGACGGCTTTGTGATTGCCGAGAAGGATCTGGAACTACGCGGCGGCGGCGAGTTGCTGGGGCTGAAACAGTCGGGCGACGCCGATTATGGGCTGGCGAGCGCCGAGCAGCTCGTCCGGCTGTTACCCGTGGCGCACGACGATGCGCGGCTGTTCGTCGAACGCGACGGCGGGATGGACGGCGCGCGCGGCGAGGCGGTGCGCCATTGCCTCTATCTCTTCGAGCGTGACGCGGCGGTGCCGTTGCTCAGGAGTGGTTGATCGTCCCCCTCCCGCTTGCGGGAGGGGCTAGGGGAGGGCGTGTTTCCTCCGCCAGTTAAGCTATCCAGACAAACCCTCCCCCGACCCCTCCCGCAAGCGGGAGGGGAGAAGAACGTGCCTCTGCTTCGTGCGTTTAGTTGACGTCGGCCCGCGCACCCATCGCGCGGATCATCGGCAGATAATCTTCGACCGCGATCGACTTGTCGAACTGCACACCGGTCTTGCCGCCGAGCGACCACACGACTTTCGCCGCGGTGCGGCCGATGATCGGCATGCGGAATACGACAAGGTCGCCGATCTCGAGCCCGCGTTCGAAGCGCATCAGCATACCGTCGGCGCTGATGTTGACGCAGGTGCACATTTCCTGTCGCCCGTCGGGCATGACAAAGGGCAGGCGGCAATAGACGTCGCTACGCGGAGCAATTCGCTGGTCGAGCCCGACGTAATGGGCTTTGCTGGTATCGATCTTGCGCATTTTTGTGGACCTTTGTGGTTTGGGCATGACGATCCACTCGATTGCTGAAAATTGGGTAAACGCGTTTCTGCGCCTTACCGCATCACAAGGCCATGTTTTTTCGCGCCGAGGCTCAGCGGCACCGGATCGGCCCCTGGCGTAATCAGGTGATGCGGATCGCGAATGACGACGCCGTCGACCTTGACCGCGCCCTCGTCGAGCTTGCGCCGCGCCTCCTTGTTCGACGCCGCAAAGCCCAGTTCGCGCAGTGCATCGACGACGCTGATCCCTTCGGCGGGCGCGACAGCCTGTGGCAGGTCGCCGCCAATCTGCCCCTTTTCAAAGGTTTGCGCGGCGGTCTCGGCCGCGGCTTTGGCGGCATCGGCGCCGCGGCACAGCGCGGTGGCCTCGTTCGCCAGCACCTTCTTCGCCTCGTTGATCTCGGCGCCGCCCAGCGCTTCCAGCCGCGCGATTTCGTCCAGCGGCAAGTCGGTAAACAGCTTCAGAAAGCGGCCGACGTCGCGGTCGTCGCAATTGCGCCAGAACTGCCAGTATTCAAAATGGGACAGTTGCGCGGGATTAAGCCACACGGCGCCGGCAGCGGTTTTGCCCATTTTGGCGCCCACCGCGGTGGTGAGCAGCGGAGTCGTCAGGCCATAAAGGTCGGCGCCGTCCATGCGGCGACCGAGTTCCATGCCGTTGACGATATTGCCCCACTGGTCCGATCCGCCCATCTGGAGCCGCACCCCCATGTCCTTCGACAAATGACGGAAATCATAGCCCTGAAGGATCATGTAGTTGAATTCGAGGAAGGTCATCGGCTGTTCGCGTTCGAGCCGCAGCTTGACCGAATCGAACGTCATCATCCGGTTGATCGTGAAATGGGTGCCGACTTCCTGCAGCAGCTGGATGTAGCCAAGCTTGCCGAGCCAGTCCTGGTTGTCGACCATCACCGCGTCGGTCGGACCGTCGCCAAAGGTCAGGAACTGCTGAAAGATGCTAAAGATCGACGCGATATTGTCGGCGATCGTCTGGTCCGACAGCATCTTGCGGCTTTCGTCGCGCCCGGTCGGGTCGCCGATCCGCGTTGTCCCGCCGCCCATCAGTACGATCGGTTTGTGCCCCGTCTGTTGCAGGCGGCGCAGCATCATGATCTGGACCAGGCTGCCGACGTGCAGGCTGGGCGCGGTTGCGTCGAAACCGATATATCCGGGGACGACCTGCCCTGCGGCAAGTGCATCGAGCCCTTCCGCGTCGGTCATCTGGTGGATATAGCCTCGTTCATCGAGGATGCGCAGCAGGTCGGATTTGTGGTTCGTCATAGCGCGCGGGCGCTTAGCATGGGGTTGAGGTTTTGGATAGCATTCGCAAATCGCTGGTCTGCCACCCCGCCACTCCGGCGCGAACGGTACGGTCGGTCGCAGTCGAAGTGTCGCTGTCCTTCGATGACGGTTTTGCGCTGCGCTATATTGTCGAGGGCGCGGTGGGCGACATCGTGTTGCCGCCGGGCGACGGCCAACTGGTCATCGCCGACAGCGCGACCGACGGTTTGTGGCAAGGCACCTGTTTCGAAGCGTTCCTGACCGAAGAGGGGCAGCCCGACTATACCGAATTCAACTATGCCCCCGACGGCCGCTGGGCCTGTTACCAGTTTGACGATTACCGATCGCTGCTGCGCGCGGACGAGCTGGCGCCGTGGGACATGGCCGCCGAACGCGGCGATACGCACTATGCGCTGCGTGTCGAGCCGGGGATTTTCCCCGATACCGGGTCGAAGCTGGCGCTGTGTGCGGTGATCGAAGAAGTGGACGGAACCAAAAGCTTTTGGGCGCTTGCCCACCCGCCCGGCAAACCCGATTTTCATCATCCCGATTGCTTTGCGCTCACGCTTGCGGCACCCGACGCGGCATGACGATGACATTCGGTATCGATCGCCTGCTCGCCGACCCCGCGCTGCGCAAACCGCTCGCGGGCCAGCGCGTGGCGCTGCTCGCGCATCCTGCCTCGGTCACCGCCGACCTGACCCACAGCCTTGATGCGCTGGTCGCGGCGGGGGTGAATATGACCGCAGTTTTCGGGCCGCAGCACGGGGTGCGCGGCGACCTGCAGGACAATATGATGGAGTCGCCGGACTTCACCGATCCGGTGCACGGCGTTCCGTGTTTCAGCCTCTATGGCGAGGTGCGCCGCCCCACCGGCCAGTCGATGCACACCTTCGACGTCGTGCTGATCGATCTTCAGGATCTCGGCTGCCGCATCTACACCTATGTGACGACCCTGCTCTACATGCTCGAAGCCGCGGCGCAGCATGGCAAGGCGGTGTGGGTGCTCGACCGTCCGAACCCGGCCGGGCGCCCCGTGGAGGGCAATTTGCTCCGCCCCGGCTGGGAAAGCTTTGTCGGCGCGGCGCCGATGGCCATGCGCCACGGCCTGACGATGGGCGAGATGGGGCGCTGGTTTATCCGCCACTTCGGCCTCGACGTCGATTACCGGGTGATCGAAATGGAAGGGTGGGAGCCCACCTCAGCCCCCGGCTATGGCTGGCCGGACGGTCGCGTGTGGATCAACCCCAGCCCCAATGCCGCGAACGTCAACATGGCGCGCGCCTATGCCGGCACCGTGATGGTCGAGGGAGCGACGCTCAGCGAAGGGCGCGGCACGACCCGCCCGCTCGAAATCTTCGGCGCGCCCGACATCGATGCAAAAGCGGTGATCGCCGAAATGCACCGCCTGGCGCCGCACTGGCTGGCCGGGTGCAGGCTGCGCGACATCTGGTTCCAGCCGACCTTTCACAAGCATGTCGGGCAGCTGTGCAGCGGCGTCCATATCCATGCCGAAGGACCGTGGTACGACGATGCGGCGTTCCAGCCCTGGCGGGTGCAGGCGCTGGGGTTCAAGGCGATCCGGTCGCTGTACCCCGACTATCCGATCTGGCGCGGCACCGATTTCAAATATGAATACACCGACGACGTGCTGGCGATCGATGTGATCAACGGCGGCCCCGATCTGCGGCTGTGGGTCGACGATGCGGGCGCGGATGCGGGCGATCTCGATGCGCTGGCGCAGCCCGATGAGGCGGCTTGGCGGGACGAGATTGCAGACCTTTTGATTTATTGAGCGTGGAAGGTCGATGATGATTCAGCGCAGGCAATTTCTTGGCACCGCGGCGGTCGCGGGGCTCGCTGCCACTTTACCCGTGCCGATCCTGGCCGCGGACGCGGCGGATCTGCCGAACCTCGGGTCGCGCGCCAAGCCCATTGCGGCCAGCGAGTTGCTTGACCGCCTGGCCAAGGCCACCGGCCTGATGCAGGCCGCGAACATGGATGCGTTGCTCATCGAGGCGGGGTCCAGTCTCGTGTATTTCAGCGGCGTCGAATGGCGCCGAAGCGAGCGGTTGACCGCGGCGATCCTGACCCGCGACGGCGAGATTGCCATTGTTACCCCCTTTTTCGAAGAGCCGTCGATCCGCGAAAGCCTGAGCATCGACGCCCCGATATTGGCCTGGAATGAGGATGAAAGCCCGTTTGCGGCGATTGCCCAATGGCTTGCTCCTCGCGACCTGACCAAGGGGCGCATCGGCGTCGAAGAAACGGTGCGCTATTTCGCCGTCGATGGCCTGCAAAGAGCGATGCCCGATGCAAAGATTGTCAATGGCGCGCCAGTCGTGCGCGGGTGCCGGATGCATAAATCGCCCGCTGAAATCGCGCTGATGCAGATTGCCGCAGACATCACGCTCGCCGCCTATCGCCACACTGCGCCGCGGATCGAGGCGGGGATGACCCCCGCCGACATCGGCGCGATCATGGCCGCCGCCACGACCGCGCTCGGCGGGCGCAGCGAATTCAAGCTGATCCTGCTCGGCGAGGCGAGCGCCTATCCGCATGGGTCGGGAAAGCCGCAGGCGGTGAAGGATGGCGAGGTGGTGCTGATGGATTGCGGCGCGACCGTCCACGGCTATCAATCCGACATTTCGCGCACCTTCGTTTACGGCAAGGCAAGCGCGCGCCAACGGCAGGTGTGGGACCAGATGCGCAAGGGGCAGGATGTCGCCTTTGCCGCGGCAAAGCTCGGCACGCCTGCGGGTGCAGTCGATGATGCAGTGCGCGCCTATTATGCAGGTCTCGGCTGGGGACCCGATTACAAGCTGCCCGGAACGTCGCACCGCACCGGCCACGGCATCGGTCTCGACGGGCATGAGCCGGTCAATCTGGTGCGCGGCGAAACGACGAAGCTGGCGCCCGGCATGTGTTTCTCGAACGAACCCGGCATCTATATCCCCGGCGAGTTCGGGATCCGGCTCGAAGACTGCTTCCATATGACCGACAGCGGCCCGAAATGGTTCAGCGAACCGCCGCCGTCGATTGACAAGCCTCTCTAGATCACCTCTCGTTGTTTTAGTCTGCAGGGGGTCGATGGTGAACAGTAACACGCCGTATTTTCGCATAGCGATGAGCATAGCGACAGTCTGGATTATAATTTTCGCGATCATATCTTACGATGACTACAGCGACGGTTATCGCGACGTTGATGCTGCCTACTTCCCGATACCCGAGTCGGCACAGACGACTTGCGAAGGCGAAATCGTGTACGTCGAAGATCAATTGGTGTTGCGCAAAACTCCAGCGAAAGAGAGGGACGATTGCATCCATCAGATGACCAAGATCGAACGTGAAATTGCGGCGAAGGAAAATCATTTGCTGCGCAATCGTGCGCTGAACGAGTGGGGGCTTTATGGCATCCTGCCAGCGTTTATCCTTTTGCTTATCGTAGCGCTCTGGACCAGCATCGTCCAAGGCGCCCGGGAGATTCTTCGGCGCTATGTGAGTTGGATACGCCATGGTCGTGAGGGGAAATCGACGGACGATCAGTCGGGGTCTTTCGATTGAGGCAATCCCAACAGGCCAGTGGCACGAGCATCAGCATCGTCCGGGTTTCCTCGGCCGCTGCACAAGGCTGACCAGCACGAACGAAATGATCATCAGCAGATACCAGCTGCCGAGTTTCTCCAGGCCGACCATGTGCCAGCCATCATCCTGGCTGGGATAGGTCCAGGCGCGCGCAAACGTCCCGATATTCTCCGCGAACCAGATGAACAGCGCGACGAGCCCCCACCCAACGAGCAGCGGCATGCGGCGGTGGACGTGGAGCGGCCGGAACCACACCTGACAGCGCCAGAACAGCAACGCGGTCGCGGCGAACAGGAACCAGCGGATATCGTATAGCCAGTGGTGCGCGAAGAAATTGACGTAGATCGCCGCCGCGAGAAGGTAGCTTGTCCAGACCGGCGGATAGCTCGTGTAGCGGAAGTCGAAGATGCGCCAGACGCGCGCGATATAGCTGCCGACCGCAGCGTACATGAACCCCGAGAACAGCGGCACCGCGCCGATGTGGAGCAGGCTCGCCTCTGGATATTGCCACGATCCCGCGGCGGTCTTGAACAGCTCCATCACCGTGCCGACGATGTGAAAGATCAGGATGACCAATGCTTCCTTGGGCGTTTCGAGCCGGAAAGCGAGCATGCCGAGCTGGATCAGCACCGCGCCGATGGTGATCGCGTCATAGCGGTGGAGCGGCGCGTCGTCGGGCCAGAACAGGTGCGTGCCGAGCAGCAGCGCGAGCATCAGGCCGCCGAACAAGCACGCCCACCCCTGTTTGAACCCGAACACCAGAAATTCGAGAAACCAGCCGCGCGGTCCCGGCGTAACGGCCATCGCTTCCAAGCGGGACCGGACGGCGTGAAAACGGCTGTGACCGCGCGCCACACCGCCGTCCGGCTCAGACATAGACGGCGACCCAGGCGATCAGCATCGCGGCGGGCAGCAGCAGCGCCTGCGCGAGGATCGTCCCGGCCAGGCGGCTCAGCGAAATGAAGGTGATCGCGCGGCGGAATTCGGCCTCGTCGACTTTGCCCTCGACCGCATCGTCGGTCATCACCGACAATTGCGGGTCGATGAAGGCAAACAGCAGGATCGTCGCAAAGCCGTTGATCAGCGCCGATAGCTGCGACGCGGTGACGCGAAATTCGGGCGCCAGATACCCGGCGTAGAGCGACGCGACGACGCCGACGGCGAGCAGCGATTGCGCGAGGCAATTGGCGATCAGCACGCCCCAGCTGATCCCTTTCGGCATCTTCCAGCTTTTGAGGTGCGCCAGGCTGGGGAGGGTGAGCGAGCGGCCCAGGGTTCTGAAGCCACTTGGGCTCACCGCCTTCACGGCCAGCTTCGTCGTCGACCGGTTGGTCTGATACCAGCCGATCGCCGCGGCAAACATCCGCTGCCCCGTCGGAACAAGCAGGATGCCGAGCAAGGTCGCAACGCTCGCCGCGGCGAGCACCAGCTGCATGTCGATGAACAGCGACGCGCCGCTGCCGTCATGCAGCCGCGTCTCGATCCGCTTGGCCAGAAAGGGGCCGAGGAAACTGTTCGAGGTGCGTGAAAACAGCACCAGGATGTTGAACAGCGCAAACGACATCGCGATCCGCCGCGTCCGCACCCCCGCGATCCGCGCCGCATAAGCGAGCGCCCCGATCAGGTTGATGAACCCGGTGAGCAGCAGGATGGTGACGAGGGGAAGGTCGATCATGGCGGGGCTTTAGCGCAAGATTGCCGACATAGAAATCGTCATCCCGGCGAAGGCCGGGATCTCACCGGTGCGTGCAGCGAGAGGTCGAGATCCCGGACTTCGCCGGGATGACGGGTGGTGGTGATCAATGCTTGCGCGTCAGCTCGCGCATCGCATCGTCCAGCCCGGCAAGGCTGAGCGGGTACATGCGGTCGTTCATCAGCTGTTTGATCAGCTTCACCGACTGGGTATAGCCCCAATGCGCCTCGGGCACCGGGTTCAGCCACACCGCGGCGGGATAGACTTTGGTGATCCGGCCGAGCCACACTGCGCCCGATTCCTCGTTGAAATGTTCGACGCTGCCGCCCGGATGGGTGATTTCATAGGCGCTCATCGACGCGTCGCCGACAAAGATCACTTTATAGTCGTGGCCATATTTATGGAGGATGTCCCACATCTGGTGGCGTTCGGACCAGCGGCGCTTGTTGTCCTTCCACACCCCTTCATAGGGGCAATTGTGGAAGTAGAAGAATTCGAGGTTCTTGAATTCGGTCGTCGCGGCGCTGAACAATTCTTCGCAGAGCTTGATGAACGGGTCCATGGATCCGCCGACGTCGAGGAACAGCAGCAGCTTGACCGCATTGCGCCGTTCGGGGCGCATCCGGATGTCGAGCCAGCCCTGCCGCGCGGTGCCGTCGATCGTGCCCGGAATGTCGAGCTCGTCCGCCGCACCCTCGCGCGCGAATTTGCGCAGGCGGCGGAGCGCGATCTTGATGTTGCGGGTGCCGAGTTCCTTGGTGTTGTCGAGATTCTGGAACTCGCGCTTTTCCCAGACCTTCAGCGCGCGCTTGTGCTTGCTCTCGCCGCCGATCCGCACACCTTCGGGATTATAGCCCGAATTGCCGAACGGCGAGGTGCCGCCGGTGCCAATCCACTTGCTGCCGCCCTCGTGGCGCTTTTGCTGTTCCTCGAGCCGCTCTTTCAGCGTCTCCATGATCTTGTCCCAGTCGCCGAGCGACTCGATCGCGGCCATTTCTTCGGGGGTCAGGAATTTCTCCGCGACCGCCTTCAACCAGTCGGCGGGGACATCGACGGGGTTCTGACCGTAATCGGAGATGATGCCCTTGAAGACCTTGTTGAACACTTGGTCGAACCGGTCGAGCAGGCCCTCGTCCTTCACGTAAATTGCGCGGCTGAGGTAATAGAATTGCTCGGGGCTGCGGTCGATCACCTCGCGGTCGAGCGCCTCCAGCAGCATCAGATGCTCTTTCAGGCTGGCGGGAATACCCGCGGCGCGGAGCTCGTCGAGAAAGCCGAAAAACATGGGGCAGGGGTAACCTGTCGGCCCCCGCCGCGCAATCCCTTTACGTAAACGGAAAGTCGCCGGGTCAGTGGGGCTTCGGCGGGGTATCCCGAACTCTGGTGCGGCTGCGGAGCATGATCCAGGGAACATGCTCATGGTCGAACCGCACGCGCAGGTCGCGCCGGAAAAAGGGCGGCATATGGTCGCCGACGATCAGAATGTCGGTGTCGGGAAAATCGGCCCGCATGATTTCTGCGGTGATGCTGTCGGCCAGCTGTTGCTGCAAGGCGAAGCTGCGGCACAGCATGGGATAATCATTGCGCCATGCGGCATTGCCCAATTGGCAGTTGTCGGTTCCCATGGCGCGGTCGGCCGGCACAGGGATATGCCCGTTCAGCGTGAGCCAGTAGAGAAATTTGCGGGTGTCCGGCGCCTCGCGCAGCCGCTGGCCGATCAGGCGCGGGATGTCGCGATCGCAGGCGCCGGCGAACACGCCGCCGCACCGGTCGGCGCCCATCGCGACCAGCTCTTTCGCGAACAGCGGACGTTCGAAACCGATTTTCGGATACCAGTCACCCCGGTCGAAGAAGGCTTCGTTGAAACTGTGCATCGCCTCGACCTGAAAGCCGGCGGCGCGGAACTTTTGCGGCAGGCAATCGGCCTGATCGAAGTCATAGGCATTATAGTCGGACCACGCCGCGCACAGCTCGCGCAGTTCGGCGTTCGTCGTCGATCCGTAATAGCGGCTGCGCCCACGGGTGACCTCGTATCGTTCGCTCCACTGGGCGGGATTCCATATCCGGTCCGACAATCGGCGATCGAAGGGGTCCGATGACAGTCCCCAGGATTCGACGACAATGATCACCAGATTGCGGGCGGCGACGCGCGACGGCGCGATGTCATTCTGGATCACCGCCGAATCGATCGGTGCGTCGCCGGGCGCGCTCATCATATAGGAACCGCGCGTCCCCGCGGTCGCCACCATGTCGATGTTGATCAGCAAGGCCACCAGGCCCAGCGCCACGATCTTGTGCGGACGGGTGGTCAGCGGCGGGATGCGTCGGCCCAACAGGATGAGCGCAACCAGTGACGATGCCAGCAACACGCCGGCCACCAGATATTCGGGTGACTGGATGGGGTTGAGTTCGCCGGCAAATTCGATCGATCCCAGCGTCTCGGCGAAGTCGAGGTTGAACGACAACGCGATATAAATCATCAGGTTCAGGGCGAACAGGGCGACGGCGGTCATCGTTCGCGCCGGGTGATGCGCCCAGCCCGACAGCAGCACTGCGATCCCGCCGCACAGCGCCATCGACGCCCCCATGTGCGGACCGCCGATCGGCCACATCGCGATAAAGGCCAAATTGGGCAGCAACAGCCACCACAGCCCCCAACGCCACGGGAAATCTCGCGCTATGCGAAATGGCAAGACTTGCCCCCCAATTGACAGGTGCGGCACCTGCGACCTGTTCTAAGTTCGGGATGCTAGGTCAATATGGTTAGCAACCGGTGAAGCGGATCCCGGTGATCGGTCTTTCTGGACGCGAGGACTGGCGCGCTGCACGCCCACGACAATCCCTTGACCCCTCGTTAACCATTATCCGGCATGACCCGTCGATGTTCTTTGGGTGGGTGCGCGCATGAAATATGATCCGATCAATCCGGCAGGCCCGGTGCTCGACCAGTCGGTCGCCAGCGACTGCGGCGAACTGGCCGTGGGGTGCAGCGAGGCGGCGGGGCGCATCAAGCGGTCGACCGACCAGATGGACCGTCAGATCGACGAGCTCGGGCGACTCGAGGATTTTGTCGTCAGCCTGGAATCGGACCAGCGCCAGATCGCCGATTCGACCGATGAAGCCAAATTGCTGTCGGCGCGCGCGTGCGAACAGCTTGATGCCGGAGCCGAGCGCGTCAACGCCGCGGTCACCGAATTCCGCTCGGTGATCGACCTCGTCGCGCGGCTGGGCACGCATGTCACCAATTTCGCCGCGGTGATGGAGCAGGTCCAGCAGGTCAGCCAGTCGATCGAATCGATCGCGAAAACCACCAACATGCTGGCGCTCAACGCCGCGATCGAGGCCGAGCGCGCCGGCGACGCCGGGCGTACCTTTGCCGTCGTCGCTGCCGAAGTGAAAAAACTGGCGCAGAACACCCGCGGCGCAACCGACGAAATCCGCCGTAGCATCGGCAGCCTGGCCGCCGAAGCGAGCGGGCTGGTGACCGAAATCCAGACCGGGGTCGAACAGTCGAGCCGCGCCGAGGCGCAGTTCGAAACGATCACCGATGCGCTGCACGATGCGACGCATCTTGTCGCCTTGCTCGACGATCAGAGCGACCGCATCGCGCAATCGAGCGCAATGGTCCACGCCAACGGTGCCAAGGTCCGCGAGGCGGTCGACCGCGTCGTCGGATCGGTGCGCGACAATCGCGCGACGCTGGAAGGCACGCGCACGTCGATCCTGGCGATGGAGCATGTGTCGAACCGCATGTTCAACGCGGTGATCTCGGCGGGCGTCAGCCCGAGCGATTCGGCGGTGGTCGAACTCGCGGCGAATGTCCGCGACAAATTCGTCGCCCTGGCCGAACGCGCGATCGCGAACGGCGAGCTGACGATGGAGCAGTTGTTCGACACCAATTACGTCCGCGTCCCGGGGTCGAACCCCGAACGGTATCGCACCACCCTGTGCGACTGGGCCGACACCCATTGGCGGCCGCTGTTCGACCATGTCGTCGCCAATCATCCCGAGGTGAAGATGTCGTCGGCGGGCGACATGAACGGCTTTCTGCCGACCCATATTACCGAATGTTCGCGCGCCCCGACCGGCGATGTCGCGCACGACACCGCCTATTGTCGCAACGGCCGCATATTGTTCGACGAAACCGACAAGGCCGCCAAGCGCAGCAACGCGCCCTTCTTCATGGCCGTTTATCGGCAGGAGGGCGACGGCACCAACTATGTCACGGTGCGCAATTGCTACACGCCGGTGGTGATCAATGGCCGCCGTTGGGGCGACGTCGAGGTGGCGTACCAGCTCTAAATCGCGTCATTGCGAGCGGAGCGAAGCAATCCAAGGCGGCTTGTCACGCTCTGGATTGCTTCGCTCCGCTCGCAATGACGAAGGGTATTATAGGATCAGCTGCCCTGACGGCGCGCCATGAACGCCAGCTTTTCGAACAGCATCACATCCTGTTCGTTCTTGAGCAAGGCGCCGTGCAGCGGCGGGATGGCCTTGCCGACATCGCGGTTCTGCAACACCTCCAGCGGCATGTCTTCGTTGAGCAGCAGCTTGAGCCAGTCGATCAGTTCGCTGGTCGAGGGCTTTTTCTTCAGGCCCGGGACGTCGCGAACTTCGTAAAAAATGTCCATCGCGCGGCTGACCAGCATCTTCTGGATGCCGGGAAAGTGGACATCGACGATCGCGTGCATGGTGTCGCGGTCGGGGAATTTGATATAATGAAAGAAACAGCGGCGCAGGAAAGCGTCGGGCAGTTCCTTTTCATTGTTCGAGGTGATGACGACGATCGGGCGTTCTTTCGCGGTCACCGTCTCGTCGGTCTCGTAAACATGGAACGCCATGCGATCGAGTTCCTGAAGCAGGTCGTTCGGGAATTCGATGTCGGCCTTGTCGATCTCGTCGATCAGCAGCACGGGCAGCTTGGGCGAGGTGAACGCTTCCCACAATTTGCCCTTGCGGATGTAATTGCGGATGTCGTGGACGCGTTCCTCGCCCAGCTGGCCGTCGCGCAGGCGCGCGACCGCATCATATTCGTACAGCCCCTGCTGCGCCTTGGTCGTCGATTTGATGTTCCAGGTGATCAGCGGTGCGTCGAACGCTTTGGCGATTTCCTCGGCCAGCACGGTCTTGCCGGTGCCCGGCTCGCCCTTCACCAGCAGCGGGCGGCGCAGCAGCGTCGCGGCATTGACCGCGACCTTCAGGTCGTCGGTGGCGATATAGGCGCTGGTTCCATCGAAACGCATGGGCTCGTCTTTCCCTTAACGTGAACGTCAATCAAGCGCGGGCATAGCGATGGAGGGGGGAGGGTGCAAGCATGTCTCCCCTCCTGCTTGCGGGAGGGGCAGCGAGACTTGCAAACTTGTTTGCTAGTCGCAGCGGGGTGGGCAGGGACAGGTCGGGAGCTCGCTTTGCTCGCGCCATCCCTAACCCCTCCCGCAAGCGGGAGGGGGCTTCAGGAAGTCGCCCGGCTCGCCGCGCGCGCGGCCATCAGATCCCACAGCCCGCTGTGCTGGACGATCAGCTGTTGGGCACCGAACACCATCGCGCGTTCGACCGCGGGGCTGTCGGCGACGGTGGCCGCCAGCCGCGCGGTGCCCGGAAGATCGGGCAGGTTGCAGGTCGGCGGCGTCATGTCGAGCCGCTGGGCGCTGATGTCGAGCAGGACGCGGATCGTGCGCCAGTCGAGCGTCAGCGCGATCGCGGCGCCGACGGCGCAGCCGTGGCGATCCGATTCGGACAGCATGTCGATCGCCTTGCGCTGCGCGGCGACCGCGGCCTCGCATTGCGCCTGGCCCTGGGTGCTGGGCACCGGGCCGACAGCGGATGCAATTTTGGTCAGAAAGGCGCGTTCCTGGACGAAGGCGGCGGCGGCTTCGTCCATCCATTTGCGCGACGCCGGATCGACCGCCTTGCGCGCGGCATTGTCGATGACGCCGGGGTGGCGGCCGTGGAGCAGGCAGAGGAAATGGACGGCGTCGGCCAGGTTGCGCATCGCGTCCGGCCCGCTCGACAAGGCGCCGGCGCGGACGTGCGAATGCGCGCCGGTGCCGCCGCTGGCGACCAGCGAATCGAGCATTTCGGCGACGCCGCGCGGCTGCAACAGGGGCTGGGTCGACTGGCTCAACGCATGTTCCTCGCCTGTGGCGCGAGCCGCGAGGGCCAGGCCGGTGGACTATCAGCGGTCGGTCATAGAGGAACGTTGTAAACGTCGCGTTTATAAGCGGGACGCGATTTGTACCGGTGCTGTTTCAGTCAGGGACAGCGGGCGCCGGATCAAGGATCCAAAAAGGACCGGCAAGCCCCGGGGAAAGCTTGCCGGTCCGGTGACAACGTCCGGGGAAGCCGTCGTCGCAGGGGGCCGAACCGAAAGGGAGAGAGAGCGTCCGGCCGGATCCGCTCAAGCGGCGAGCGCGAACTCGTCGGCTTTTTCGGTGGTCGGCGCGCTGACCTCGACCGCGCTCAGCGCCGGCGAAGCGGCAGCGGCAGTCCTGGCGGGGAAGAGCAGGCGCGAGGCAAGCACGACGCCGCCGAGCGCGAAATAGCCGAGGAAGGTCTGCACCGGGAAGAAGAACAGCGGCGCGACAAAGGCGAGCCGCAGCCACAGCGGATTGAAGCCGAAATCCTGGCCCACCGCCTCGCAAATCCCGAAAAAGGTGTCGCGACGCTGGAAGAGATTGGTGGTTTCATTGTCCATTTTTTCGGTCTTTCCTGTTGGCGGCGGGTGTCGCCCCATGCTCATGCCCTCTGCTTCGCAAAGGCCGTGCCAATTTATCGAATGCGTGGATTTCCAGCCTTTGACGGGCCGCAGCTCAGCAAGCCGCGTTGCGCTGATCGGGAAAGCTTCCCATTAGTCGGGAAATGTCACCATCGATTCGTATTTTTATTCATGGCGTGAGCGTGGGGAAGGGGAGATCGCCGCCCATGCGGGCGGTCGTCGGCGGTTTACAAGATTCCATAACAAGTCAGGCGCTTGGTTAGACCAAGCGCCTGACTGTTTCGACGAAATGCGAGGTAAGGTTACTGGTCGAGGAAGCTGCGCATTTTGCGCGACCGCGACGGGTGCTTGAGCTTGCGGAGCGCCTTGGCCTCGATCTGGCGGATGCGTTCGCGCGTCACACTGAACTGCTGGCCAACTTCCTCCAGCGTGTGATCGGTGTTCATCCCGATGCCGAAACGCATGCGAAGAACACGCTCTTCACGCGGCGTCAGCGAGGCCAGAACGCGCGTCACCGTCTCTTTCAGGTTCGACTGCACCGCGGCATCGACCGGGATGACCGCATTCTTGTCCTCGATGAAATCGCCGAGGTGGCTGTCTTCCTCGTCGCCGATCGGCGTTTCGAGGCTGATCGGCTCCTTGGCGATCTTCATCACCTTGCGGACCTTCTCGAGCGGCATCGACAGACGCTCGGCCATTTCCTCCGGCGTCGGCTCGCGGCCGCTTTCGTGGAGGAACTGGCGGCTGCAGCGGACCAGCTTGTTGATCGTCTCGATCATATGGACCGGGATGCGGATCGTGCGCGCCTGGTCGGCGATCGAACGGGTGATCGCCTGCCGGATCCACCAGGTCGCATAGGTGCTGAACTTGTAACCCCGGCGATATTCGAATTTGTCGACCGCCTTCATCAGGCCGATATTGCCTTCCTGGATCAGGTCGAGGAATTGCAGGCCGCGGTTGGTGTATTTCTTGGCGATCGAGATGACGAGGCGCAGGTTGGCTTCGACCATTTCCTTCTTGGCGATCCGCGCTTCGCGCTCGCCCTTTTGGACCATGTTCACGACGCGGCGGAATTCGGTCAGGCTCATGCCCGCAGCTTGCGCGATTTCCGAGATTTCGATGCGGATGCGATCGACGGCGCCCGCCTCGTTTTCGGCGAAAGCGGCCCATTTCTTGTCGAGTCCGCTGACGCTCTCGATCCAGTTTTCTTCGAGCTCGCGCCCGACATAATTGTCGAGGAACGCCTTGCGCGGCACCTTGTGGCGTTCGGCGAGGCGCAGCATCTGGCCGCCGAGTGCGGTCAGGCGGCGGTTATAGCTGTACAGCTGGTCGACCAGATATTCGATCTTGGTGTTGTGGAACTGCACGCTTTCGACCTGCGCGGTCAGCTCCTCGCGCAGCTTGTGATATTTCTTTTCCGACGCGGCCGGGAATTCGCCCGCGGTCGACAAAGCTTCGAGCCGCGTGTCCTGCAGCTTCGAAAACGCCTTGAAGCTCTTGGTGATGTTGGCGAATTTCTCGAGCGCGTCGGGCTTGAGCAATTCTTCCATCGCCGCGAGGCTCAGCGTATTGTCTTCCTCGTCCTCTTCAAAGCTTTCGCGCTTGCCCGACGATCCTTCGCCGTCCTCGTCGTCGCTTTCGGCGGCGGGTTCTTCTTCGACCTCGTCCTCGTCCTTGAACGAGACGCCGGCCGTCTTTTCGCTGATCTCGCCGTCGTCCTCGGCGCCTTCGTCGTCCAGGTTCTCGGGCGCCGGATCTTTCGACAGCATCGCTTCCAGATCGACGATTTCGCGCAACTGCATGTCGCCGTTGTTCAGCGCGGTCGACCAGTCGATGATCGCGTTGAAGGTCAGCGGGCTTTCGCAGAGCCCCAGGATCATCGTGTCGCGGCCCGCCTCGATACGCTTGGCGATCGCGATTTCGCCCTCACGCGACAGCAATTCGACCGCGCCCATTTCGCGCAAATACATGCGAACGGGATCGTCGGTGCGATCGACCGTTTCCTTCTTCTTTTCGATCGCGGGGTTCGAGACCGAACCGGTGCCGGCGCTGACATCGACTTCGTCGTCGGGCTCCTGGTCGGCTTCTTCCTGCACATCCTCGTCGCTTTCGACGATGTTGATGCCCATGTCGGAAATCGCCGACATGATGTCCTCGATCTGCTCGGACGACATTTCGTCCTGCGGCAGCGCAGCATTCAGCTCGTCATAGGTCAGGTATCCGCGCTTCTTGCCGCGCGCGATCAGCTTTTTGACGTCGGCCTCGTTCAAGTCGATCAGCGGGCCGTCGGTATCGGCTTCGGTTTCGGCGGCGGTGTTCTTGGTGGCCATATATGTTCCTGCCAAAGGGGCAATAAGTGGGTCAGCCTTGGCTGCTGTCGGACAGCGCAGCGAGGCGGCGGGTCAGTTCTTTATCCATCGCGGACAGTTTTTGCTGCCGCGCAAATCCTTCGTCGTCCATCGTGCGCTGGAACTCCGCGGTAGCCTCGGCCAGCCGGGCGCGGATTTCCGGCTGGGTGACCAGCACGCCGATATATTCATCCAGGTCGCGAAGCGCGGTTTCCCGCGCCACATCAACCTCTTCGCCGTCAAGCCTGCGATTGAACGAGAAGTGCATTCCATCGGCTCTGAGCAATGTCGTCGCCCTATTATACACTTTCATTGGCTCCAATATGGCAAGCAACCCCTCGCAATCAAGCCCTTCTTGGCCTCCGGCGTTGTCAAGCATCACGCGCAGCAGCTCGGCGTCGCTGGAATCGGGGATCGCAAGCCGGGTCAGCGCCTCTTCGTGGCGCCGGATCGCCGCAGGATAGCGCAGCAGTCCGGCGATCAGCGCCGCGGCATAATGACCGCCGATGCCGATCTGGCCGATCGACCGCGCCTCGTCGGCCGGGGGCTGGAGGCGCGGGTCGGGGGCGAAGCGGCGATTGCCGCCACCGGCACCGCCGCGCTGCGGCTGCGGTGCCCACGGCACGCGCGCCCCGCGCTCGGGGCGTTGGCGCGCGAACAGCGTGTCGAGCCGCTCGCGGAACGCCTCGCGATAATGGTGGCGGACATCGGCATCCTCGATCGCGTCGGCGTGGGCGAGCAGCCGCGTCTTGAGCGCCGCGCGTTCTTCGGGGGTCGCGAGCGGCCCGGCGGCGACCTCGTGCGCCCACAGGCGCTCGACGAGCGGCTGGGCTTCGTCGAGCAAGGCGGTGAAACCTTCGGCGCCGCGGGCGCGGACGATGTCGTCGGGATCCTGTCCCGCGGGCAGGACGGCGAACGCGAGGCTGAAGCCGGGGCGCAGCAGCGGCAGCGCGCGCATCGCGGCGCGCATCGCCGCCTTCTGACCCGCCGCATCGCCGTCGAAGCAGAGCACCGGCACGGGCACCATCCGCCAGATCAGCCCCAGCTGCGCCTCGGTCAGCGCGGTGCCCAGCGGCGCGACCGCGTCGGCAATCCCCGCCTCGGCCAGCGCGATGACGTCCATATAGCCCTCGACGACGATGATCCGGTTCGTCTGCCGTGACGCGGGCGATGCCTTGTCGAGGTTGTAAAGGACACGCCCCTTGTCGAACAACGGCGTGTCGGGCGAGTTCAGATATTTGGGCTCGCCATCGCCCAGGATGCGCCCGCCGAACGCAATCACCCGCCCGCGCGCGTCGCGGATCGGGATCATCAACCGGCCGCGGAAGCGGTCGTAGGGTTCCTTGTCGTCGACCGCGATCAGCATGCCGGATTCGACGAGCATCGCGGTCGGGAATTTCTTCAATGCTTCCTTCAGCGCGCTGCGGCTGTCGGGGGCGAGGCCAAAGCCGAACGCCTTGCGCGTCGCCTCCGAAATCCCGCGCTTGGCCAGATAGTCGCGCGCCGGGGCGCCGTTGCTGCTGTCCAGCTGCTGCGTGAACCAGTCGGCCGCCCCCTGCACCACATCGCGCAGGCTCGCCGCCTCCTCGGCCTTTTTGGCGGCGCGCGGGTCGGCGGCGGGAACCTCCATCCCGGCTTCGGCGGCCAGCTCCTTGACCGCGTCCATGAACGACAGCCCGCGCTGATCGGTCATCCAACGGATCGCGTCGCCATGCGCGCTGCAACCGAAGCAATGATAGAAACCCTTTTCGTCGTTGATCGTGAAGCTGGGTGTCTTTTCGTTATGGAAAGGGCAGCAGGCCTTATACTCGCGGCCTGCGCGCGTGACCTTTACCGTGCGGCCGATGAGGGTCGACAGCGTGACGCGCGAGCGCAGTTCGTCCAGCCATTGCGGGGTGAGGGTCAAGCGTCCCCCTCCCGCTTGCGGGAGGGGTTAGGGGAGGGCATGTCTGCAAGTACACGCTCGATCTCGCTCACGACACCGTCGATCCGTTCCAACATATCATTGTTCCAGAACCGGATCACTCGATAATCCTGTGATTGCAAATAGGCCGTCCGCGCTTGGTCTTTTTCTACATCGACCGCGTGCTGCCCACCATCGACTTCGATGACGAGCTTGGCCGATCGCGAGACGAAATCGCAGATGAATGGGCCGACCGGGAACTGGCGATTGAAGCGCACACCGGCGATCTTGCGGGCGCTGAGTTGGACCCAAAGTTTCCGTTCGGCGTCGGTGGCGTTCAGCCTAAGCTCGCGCGATCTCGCGGTCGGTCGTTTGTAGCCTTTGTCCAACAGGCCCTCCCCCGACCCCTCCCGCAAGCGGGAGGGGAGACTTAACATCGCGGTCGTCTGTCCCCCTCCCGCTTGCGGGAGGGGCTAGGGGAGGGCATGTCCCCTTACGACAAAGCCGCCTTCACCCACCCGCTCGCCTTGCTCATGTCCAGCTCGGACCCGTGGCGTTCCTTCACCGCCGCCATCACGCGCCCCATGTCTTTCAGGCTTTCCGCGCCCAGTTCCGCCGCAATCGCCTTGATCGCCGCCTGCGCCTCGTCATCGTTCAGCTGCGCGGGCAGGAAGTCTTCGATCACCACGACCTCGGCGGCCTCGATATCGGCGAGTTCCTGGCGGCCGCCCTGTTCGTACATCGCGATGGACTCGCGGCGCTGCTTGACCATTTTCTGGAGGACGTCGGTGACCAGCACATCGTCGTCGGCCGGCGGGGTGCCGGTGCGCAGTTCGATGTCCTTGTCCTTGATCTTGGCCAGCATCAACCGGATGGTGCCCAGCCGCGCCTTGTCGCCGGCTTTCATCGCGGCGACCTGCGCAGCCTTGATGTCGTCACGAATCATGCGTGTCCCCATGCGCTGCAAATTTCGGAAAGACCCTCTCTAGCGGGAAGATTCCAAATTCGATAGCTTGTGAATCACTTTTTTGCTGCCTAGTTGATCGGCCGTTTAGCCCCCCGTCCGGAGCATGTTGAATGGCACCTGCCAGCCCCCCCGTCGCGCCCAAATCCGCGTCCGTTGCCCAGCCCGATGGCGCCACCGGCGTCCTCGTTCTTGCCGATGGCACCGTCCTGTGGGGCGTCGGTTATGGCGCCAGCGGTGCGGGTGTCGGCGAGATTTGTTTCAACACCGCGATGACCGGCTATCAGGAAATCCTGACCGACCCGAGCTATGCGGGGCAGATCATCACCTTCACCTTTCCGCACATCGGCAATGTCGGCGCGAACCCCGACGATATGGAGCGCGACAAGCGCGCCGCGATCGGGTGCATCACGCGCGAGCTGCCGACACAGCCGAGCAGTTTCCGCAGCGTCCAGACGCTGCCCGACTGGATGGCCGCGCAGGGACTGATCGGGCTGGCGGGTATCGACACCCGCGCGCTGACCCGCCGTATCCGCGATGGGGGCGCCCCGACCGGCGTCGTGGCGCACAGCCCCGAAGGCAAGTTCGACCTCGAGAAGCTGCTGATGCTGGCGCAAGGCTGGCCGGGGCTGGAGGGTATGGACCTCGCCAAGACCGTGACGCGCGAACGGCAGGGTAGCTGGGATGCGGGGGTTTGGGCTTTGGGGACGGGCTACCAGTCCCCCTCCCGCTTGCGGGAGGGGCTAGGGGAGGGCATGTCGCCATCCTCGAACGGAACACGCCCTCCCCCGACCCCTCCCGCAAGCGGGAGGGGGGAAGAAAAACCCCACGTCGTCGCGGTCGATTATGGCGCGAAGGACAATATCTTCCGCAACCTGGTGAAGGCCGGGGCGCGCGTCACCGTGGTGCCCGCAAAGACCAGTCTGGAAGACATCGTCGCGCTGCGCCCCGCGGGCGTCTTCCTGTCGAACGGCCCCGGCGATCCGGCGGCGACGGGCGAATATGCGGTGCCGGTGATCAAGGGGCTGCTCGAGCGTAACGTGCCGATCTTCGGCATCTGCCTTGGCCACCAATTGCTCGGCATCGCGGCGGGCGCGAAGACGGTGAAGATGCATCAGGGCCACCGCGGCGCCAACCATCCGGTGCAGCGCGTTGGCGGCGATTTCGCGGATGGCGTGGTCGAGATCACCAGCATGAACCACGGCTTCGCGGTCGACGCATCGACGCTGCCCGCAGGCGTGGTCGAAACGCACAAGAGCCTGTTCGACGGATCGAACTGCGGCATCGCGATCACCGGCAAGAACGCGTTCAGCGTGCAATATCACCCCGAGGCGAGCCCGGGACCGCAGGACAGCTTCTATCTGTTCGAGAAGTTTGTGGGTGGGTTAAAGTGATCGCTCGCGCCGTTATGACTGTTCCTGTTTTGGCGTTGCTTGGCTGCACTTCCGCGCCTGAAGATGGAAAAGGAATGGCCTCTGCTTTGGCGCGCGTCGAAAAACAATGTGGCGTGGCGCCGGGGATGCTGACGCTTGTCGCTGACGGGTCGGTGCGGGTGCAGCCATCGCCCTACGAAAAATACGAACGGGTAGACTGCGTTTTTAGCGAACTGCGCAAACCCGAGTTTGCCGATCACATAAAATTGGGCTTTGTCGGCAACGGAGCCTTAGCAACAGAAGAACAAAAATAATGCCCAAAAGAACCGACATTCAATCCATCCTCGTCATCGGCGCCGGCCCGATCGTTATCGGCCAGGCGTGCGAGTTCGATTATTCGGGGCCGCAGGACAGTTTCTATCTGTTTGAGAAGTTCGTGGGTGGGTTGAAGTGAGGCGAACGCGGCTGATCTGGCTAGCGGTGGGAATTGCGGTCGGTGTAATCGCCGCCGCAATACCTTCCTTTTTTTATCCGGACGAGCTCATGTATTTGAAGCTTGTTGGTCCGGATTCGGGTCAGACGGAGGGCCAACGCGACGCGCAGCAGTCAGTTCTGGAGAAGGTTTGGACCTGCGGAGGTCGTAACTTTTCAGCGGCTCTGCCGACCCATGCCGTTGAGGTGAATATCCCGATCACGTCCGAAAACAAGAAAATCGCAGACTGCGTCATCAAAGCAGCAGCTGGGACGGACATTTCCATCACTATAGCGAACGGCAAACGATAATGCCCAAAAGAACTGACATCCAATCCATCCTCGTCATCGGCGCCGGCCCGATCGTTATCGGTCAGGCGTGCGAGTTCGATTATTCGGGGACGCAGGCGATCAAGGCGTTGAAGGAGGAGGGCTATCGCATCGTCCTCGTCAACTCCAACCCCGCGACGATCATGACCGATCCCGACCTCGCCGACGCCACTTATGTCGAGCCGATAACCCCCGAGATCGTCGCAAAGATCATCGCGAAGGAGCGCCCCGACGCCGTGCTGCCGACGATGGGCGGGCAGACCGCGCTCAACACCGCGCTGGCTTTGTTCAACGACGGCACGCTGACGAAATATAGCGTCGAAATGATCGGCGCCGATGCCGAGGCGATCGACAAGGCCGAGGATCGGCAGAAGTTCCGCGACGCGATGGACAAGATCGGGCTGGAAAGCGCGCGCTCGGGTGTCGCGCACACGCTCGACGAGGCGTTCGCGGTGCTCGAACGCACCGGGCTGCCCTCGATCATCCGCCCGTCGTTCACGCTGGGCGGCACCGGCGGCGGCATCGCGTATAACCGCGAGGAGTTCGAGCATATCGTCCGCGGCGGCCTGATCGCATCGCCGACCACCGAGGTCCTGATCGAGGAATCGCTCCTCGGCTGGAAAGAATATGAGATGGAGGTGGTGCGCGACCGCAAGGACAATTGCATCATCATCTGTTCGATCGAAAATGTCGATCCGATGGGCGTGCACACCGGCGACAGCATCACCGTCGCCCCCGCGCTGACGCTGACCGACAAGGAATATCAGATCATGCGCAACGCCAGCATCGCGGTGCTGCGCGAGATCGGGGTCGAAACCGGCGGGTCGAACGTCCAGTTCGCGGTCAATCCCGCCGACGGCCGCCTGATCGTCATCGAAATGAACCCGCGCGTGTCGCGCTCGTCGGCGCTGGCGTCGAAGGCGACCGGCTTCCCGATCGCCAAGGTCGCGGCGAAACTGGCGGTCGGCTACACGCTCGACGAGATCATGAACGACATCACCGGGGTGACCCCCGCGTCGTTCGAGCCGACCATCGATTATGTGGTGACCAAGATCCCGCGCTTCGCCTTCGAGAAGTTCAAGGGCGCCGAGCCGGTGCTGTCGACCGCGATGAAATCGGTCGGCGAAGTGATGGCAATCGGCCGCACGATCCATGAATCGATGCAGAAAGCGCTGCGCGGGCTGGAAACCGGCCTGTCGGGCTTCAACTTCGTCGACCGCCTGAAAGGTGCGACCCACGATCAGCTGCGCAGCGAGCTGGCCAAGGCGACCCCCGACCGGCTGCTCAACGCCGCGCAAGCGATCCGCGAAGGACTGCCGCTCAGCGAAATCAACCGCATCGCGGGTTACGATATGTGGTTCCTCGAACGCATTGCAGAGATCGTCGCGGCCGAGCAGGACGTCTGCGAAAACGGCCTGCCGCGCGATGCCGAAGGGCTGCGCAAGCTCAAATCGATGGGCTTTTCGGACAAGCGCCTTGCTTATCTCGCGCTCCAGTCGGCGAACCTGCGCCCCGGATCGAAGCGCGCCACCGCGCGCGGCAGCGGGCTGATCCACGATGCGGTGAAAGCGATGACCGGCGGCGTCACCGAGGCCGAGGTACGGAGCCTGCGCCACAAGCTGGGCGTGCGCCCGGTGTTCAAGACCATCGACACCTGCGCGGCGGAGTTCCAGGCGCAGACCCCCTATCTCTATTCGACCTACGAAGCGCCGACCTTCGGCGAACCCGAGTGCGAGGCGAGCCCGAGCGACCGGCAAAAGATCGTCATCCTCGGCGGCGGCCCGAACCGGATCGGGCAGGGGATCGAATTCGATTATTGCTGCTGCCACGCCTGTTTCGCGCTCGAGGATGCGGGTTACGAAACGATCATGATCAACTGCAACCCGGAAACGGTCAGCACCGATTATGACACCTCCGACCGCCTCTATTTCGAACCGCTGACCGCCGAGGATGTGCTGGAGATATTGCACGTCGAACAATCGAACGGCACCCTCGTCGGGGTGATCGTCCAGTTCGGCGGCCAGACCCCGCTCAAGCTGGCGCAGGCGCTGTCCGACGCGGGCATCCCGATCCTCGGCACCTCGCCCGATGCGATCGACCTGGCCGAAGACCGCGAGCGTTTTGCGGCGCTGGTCAACAAGCTGAAGCTGAAACAGCCCGAAAACGGCATCGCGCGCAGCCGCGAAGAGGCGATCGCGGTTGCGACGCGCATCGGTTATCCGGTGCTGACGCGCCCGTCCTATGTGCTCGGCGGCCGCGCGATGGAGATCGTCGACGACCAGGCGCAGCTGGAAAATTATATCGAGACCGCGGTGCAGGTGTCGGGCGATTCGCCCGTATTGATCGACCGGTATCTGCGCGACGCGATCGAGGTCGATGTCGATGCGCTGTGTGACGGCACCGATGTCGTCGTCGCGGGCGTGCTCCAGCATATCGAGGAAGCCGGGGTCCATTCGGGCGACAGCGCCTGCTCGATCCCGCCGTACAGCCTGTCCGCCGACGTCATCGCCGAAATCGAGCGCCAGACCGAATTGCTCGCGCGTGCGCTGGAAGTCCGCGGCCTCATGAACATCCAGTTCGCGGTGAAGGGCGAAGAGGTTTATCTGATCGAGGTCAACCCGCGCGCCAGCCGCACCGTGCCTTTCGTGGCCAAGGCGGTGGGCTCTCCGATCGCCAAGATCGCGGCGCGGGTGATGGCGGGCGAAAAGCTGGCCGACTTGCCCAAAATCAACCGCGACATCGCGCATGTCGCGGTGAAGGAAGCGGTGTTCCCCTTTGCGCGCTTCCCCGGCACCGACCCGGTGCTGTCGCCCGAAATGAAGTCCACCGGCGAAGTCATGGGAATCGATCGCGATTTCAACCTTGCCTTTGCAAAGGCGCAGCTTGGCGCGGGCGATCGCCTGCCGACCACCGGGCGCGTGTTCGTGTCGGTCAAGGACAGCGACAAGCCGCGCATACTGGAACCCGTCCGCCGCCTGACCGACTGGGGCTGGAAGGTGATCGCGACCGGCGGCACCGCCGATTATCTGGCGGGCGCGGGGATTGTCGTCGAGCGCGTCAACAAGGTTGCCGAGGGCCGCCCGCATATCGTCGACCGGATCAAGGACGGCGACGTCCAGCTGATCTTCAACACCACCGAGGGGTGGCAGAGCCTGCAGGATTCGCAGTCGATCCGCGCCTCGGCGCTTGCCGGCGACGTCGCTTATTACACCACCGCGGCGGGCAGCGACGCCGCAACCCACGCGATCGGGGCGCTGCGCGCGCACTCTCTTGAAGTAAAGCCGCTTCAAGACTATTATTGAGGAACCGCTCCACCCCCCGACATTGACGGAACAGCGGCGCAGCCGCCCCGGCGAAGTTTCGCTGGCGGCGGGTTATTGACGAAGGACAAGATGATAATGGCAAGCGTTGAAAAGGTGCCGATGCTGGCAGAAGGCTATGAGAAGCTGAGCGCGCAGCTCACCGCCCTCAAAGCCGAGCGACCGCTGATCGTCGATGCGATCGAGGAAGCGCGCGCCCACGGCGACCTTTCGGAAAATGCCGAATATCACGCCGCCAAGGAACGCCAGGGCCAGGTCGAAGCGACGATCGGCGATCTGGAAGACAAGCTGTCGCGTGCGCAGGTGATCGATCCGACGATGCTGTCGGGCGACCGCATCGTGTTCGGCGCGACCGTCACCCTCGCCGACGAAGACGACAAGCCGGTCAAATACCAGATCGTTGGCCAGGCCGAAGCCGATGCCAAGGACGGCAAGATCAGCTATAACTCGCCGCTCGGCCGCGCGCTGATCGGCCGCCGCGTCGACGACGAGATCGAAGTCACCGTGCCCGCGGGCGACAAATATTATCTGGTGAAGAAAATCGAATTCATCTGATGGGTAACCGGCGATGAAGCCGATCGATGCACCGGTAACGATCGGCTTTGCACTGACGTGCGTCATCCTGTTCGTGGGCCTGTCGGTGACGGGGCTTTTCGAGCCCGTGGCCGAGGCGGCCGGGATGATGTCCGCGCGGTTCGGCGCCAATCCCCTCGCGCTGGACGGCGCGGCTGTTCCCGCAATACTGACGCCGTTAACGTCGGCCTTCCTGCACCTCGATATGTTGCACCTCCTGTTCAACATGATGTTCCTCATCTTCGTGGGGCGACAGGTCGAATTGCCGCTGGGGTCGAAGGCGACGATCGCTTTGATGGTCGGAGGCGCCTATGCCGCAGCGGCGGTTTCGTGGATCGCCGATCCTGCTTCGACCGCGGTCGGCATCGGGGCCAGTGGCGTCGTATCAGCACTGATCGCGTGCTACGCTCTGATTTTCAATCAACAGCAGGTGCGCGCGATAGGACCGATCCCCGGCGTCTGGGTGCGGGCGCTATGGCTCGCGGTCGCCTGGATTGGATTGCAGTTGCTGATCGGCTTTGCGAGTAATGTGGCGCCCTCGAATCCCCATACCAGCCCGGGTATATGGGCGCATATCGGCGGCTTTCTCGGGGGGCTGCTCCTGACCCGCCCCTTGCTTCGCTGGCGCTTCGGGGCGCGTTAGGGTCGACGCGAACGGGTCAGAGGCTGGCGAGCAACCCACCCGCCAGCAGCATCGCCACCCGCACATCGATCCCGCATCCCTCGGCGCGTTTCGCCGTCACAAAATTGGCGATCCCGTCGATCGGCACGCGGTGAACGACAATATCCTCGCTATCGACCCCGCCGCCGTCGCCGACCCGGGTCAGCCCGGTCGCGATCAGCAACGTGAAACTCTCGCTGACCATCCCCGGCGAGCTGTAGAATTCGCCGACCACGCGCCAATGCGCGGCGCGATAGCCGGTTTCTTCTTCCAGCTCGCGCTCGGCCGCCACTTCCGCCGCCTCGCCCGCGCTGTCGTCTCCGACCAGCCCCGCAGGCAGTTCGAGGCAATTCACCTTGAGCGGCACGCGATATTGCTCGACCAGGATCACATGGCGCCCGTCCGCCGCATCGTCGATCGCCAGGATCACAGCGGCATGGATGCCCCGCGAGCGCGACACATATTCCCACGCCCCCTGCTGTTTGACCGTGATGAAGCGGCCCTCCCACCGGGTTTCGATGGGGGCGTCGGGGGCAGGGCGGGTCATATGATTCCTTTCTACCTCTGAACCGTTCGCCCTGAGCTTGTCGAAGGGCCGTTCTTTCCTTCAGCGCGACGAAGAACGGTGCTTCGACAAGCTCAGCACGAACGGCTGCGAGAAATGCGCTCCTAAATCTCGATCAACCGATCGGGCAGCTCGTTCGGATTTTCGCTGCCGCGCGGAAAATGCTGCGCCAGCACGGCGCCCATCTGCGTCACCGCCGCCGCCATCCCCGCGCCCGGCTGTCCGGCGCGAACATGCTCGATCAGCGCGGCCATCGCGTCGCCCCACACGTCGGGCGATACCTTCGCCGCGATCGCCTCGTCGGCGACGATGTCGGCGCGATGTTCCTTCAGGCTGAGGTACAGCAGCACGCCGGTGCGGCCCAAAGTCTTGGCCTCGGTCCCCACCTTGAACAGATCGACGGCGCGGGCGCGCACCCGCTGCGCCTTGATCGCCCGCGGGGTCAGCGCCAGCCGCAGCGGCCGCCACAGCAGGATCAGCCAGGTGGCGATCCATTGCACGACCCCGATCGCGATCACCGTCCCCAGCCATTGATTGGCGGTCAGCTCATAGCCCCAGCCGCCGGTCAGCCGGTCGTAGAGCCCGCGATAAATTTCGGGGAACAGCGCGATCGCCGACATCGCGATGAATGCAATCACGCTGGCCCACACCAGTGCGACATCGTCATAGTCGTTCGATTGCGCCGCGACGACGGTGACGATCTCGCCGCTCGTATGCGCCTCCGCCGCGGCGACCGCGACGGTGACGACATCATGGTCGGCGGCGCTGACATGGCTGACTTTCGTTGGCATCGCTCGAACCCCTTACCAGCCGCCGGAGGCGCCGCCGCCCCCGAAGGAACCGCCGCCGCCCGAGAAGCCACCAAAGCCGCCTCCGCCGCCGCCCCAACTGCCGCCGCCCCACGACGATCCGCCGCTGCCGCCGCCCCAGTCGTCGCCGCCCCAGATGATGATCGGCGCATCCCACGGGCGGCCCTTGCGGCGTTTTTTGCCGCGCCGCCCGATCCGCGCCAGCATCGGCAGGACGAAGAAAATGAAGATGATGAAGGCGACAAAGATCAGCCCGCCGATGTCGCCATCGTCGGCGCGGTCGCGTTCCTGCGCGGCGGCGGCCTGTGTGCGCGCCGCGGCGGCTTCGGGCGGCAGCTGAATCTGCTCGGCGATCGCGTTCACCCCGGCCTGAATGCCGCCGGGATAGTCGTTCGCCTTGAAGCGCGGAGTGACGGTGTCGCGAATGATCCGACCCGACAGCGCGTCGGTCAGCACTGGCTCGAGCCCCAAGCCAACCGCGATATGCATCCGGCGCTCGTTGGGCGCGATCAGAAATACGACGCCGTCGTCCTTTTCGGCATCGCCGATCTGCCACGCGCGGCCCAGTCGATAGCCATAGTCGGCAACGTCGCGCCCTTCGAGATCGCGGACCGTCGCGACCACCAGCTGATGCCCCGTCGTTTTCTCCAGCTCCAGCAACTGTGCATTGAGCGCCGCTTCATCGGCCGCCGGAATGATGTCGGCCTGATCGACGACCGGATTGCCCGCGAGCTTGGGGAAAGTCTGCGCGGCCGCGGGCAACGCCAGCAACAGCAGCCCCGAAAGGGCCGCTGTTGCAAGAGGTCGCAACAGGGAGGTCAGGATCACCTTAGGTTCCGAAATCGACCTTCGGCGCCTGATTGGCGTTCGGTGTGATCGCCTTATACGGGGTCATCGGCTTGGCGCCGTGGACGATCTTGGCGCCGATGATGTCGGGGAAGGTGCGGATCGTCGTGTTATAATCCTGCACCGCGCCATTATAGTCCTGCACCGACACGTTGATGCGGTTTTCGGTGCCCTCGAGCTGCGTCATCAGATCGGCAAAGCGCGCCTGGCTTTTGAGGTCGGGATAGGCCTCGACCGTCACGAGCAGGCGGCCGAGCGCGCTCGACACATTGCCCTGTGCCTGCTGGAACGCCTGAACCTTCGCCGGATCCTCCAGATCGTCGGTGCTGAGCTTGACCTGCGTCGCCGACGCGCGCGCCTGGATCACGCCTTCGAGAGTCGATTGCTCGATGCGCGAGGCGCCCTTGGCGGTTTCGACCAGATTGGGGATCAGGTCGGCGCGGCGTTGATACGCGGCCTCGACATTGGCCCACTTCGCCTTGGCGGCTTCTTCCTTGGTGGGAACACTGTTGATCCCGCATGCGGACAGCGACACGGCCGCGACGGGTATGATCATCCAGCGGGCAGAACGGAAAGTCATGGGTCAGGCACTCCCTTCGCGCGGCACGGCGCCGCGCCAACTGCCTTAATATAGTAAGACGCCCCGCTGCCCGCAATCATTGACGCCGATAATCGTGTCATGCAGTCTGAAACCCGCAATCGAAGCGACCGAAGGGGTTAGAACATGATCAAGGATTTCAAGGCATTTCTGAACCAGGGCAATGTGATGGGGTTGGCGGTCGGCGTCATCATCGGCGCCGCGTTCGGCACGATCGTCAAATCGCTGACCGACGATGTGCTGATGCCCTTTATCGGTTTCATCACCGGCGGCGGGGTCGATTTCACCAACAAATATCTGGTCCTGTCGGGCGGCGAAAAAGTGACCGCGGGCATGACGCTCGCCGGGGCCAAGGCCACCGGCGCCAATGTGATGGCGCTCGGCAGCTTCGTCACCGCGGTGATCAATTTCGTCCTGCTCGCGTTCGTGGTGTTCCTATTGGTGCGTCAGGCGACCAAGTTCATGAAGCCCGCCGAGGAGGCGCCCGCTGGCCCGACCGAGGTCGACCTGCTCACCGAAATCCGCGACGAATTGCGCAAGAAATAGCCCCTTTCGTCATCCCGGCGAAGGCCGGGATCTCACCGGTGCGCAACATATCGGCGGTGAGATCCCGGCCTCCGCCGGGATGACGATCGTTTGGGCTGGGGTCGCTGCCCTTCCCAAAGCCTTTTAGGCACCCTATATAGCTCAGGTCGGTTTCGGCCGACTATGGTGATAAATGGTGTCGTGGAATAGACACAGCGGACCCGGGGGCAGTACCCGGCGGCTCCACCACAAACCCGCCGATCCAACCGGAAAAGCGGGCTTCTGAGGGGGCCGAACCAGGATCGACGTGTGTTCAAAGACGATATTTTTGCCCGGGCTGAGTAACCCGTTCAAGGCTCAAAACCAATAGGTGCTAACGATAACGAAGCACTCGCTCTGGCTGCCTAACCGATAAGCCTCACGGCCTAAGGTTAGACAAATAGAACGCGGTTCGGACCGAACCGGGCAACAGAATCGGATACCAGCGGCTGGGGACGAGCCGGGCAACAGAATCGTCCCACCTTTCCCATTTCCCTGATCGTCGTGCGCGAAATCAGCGCCACCCTATGTCCGTTCGACACGAACGGGACGGTGGATCACTTTTTGCGCACGGTGTTTTAATGCGCGCTCTCGCAATGGCGATGATCGCCCAGCGCCTCGATCACCCGGCAGTCCGCCGCAATCCCGCCGCGGCAGCGCCCGACGATGCGCGTCAGCTCGTCGCGGAGCAGGGTCAGCTGCGCGATCTTGTCCTCGACCTGCGCCAGATGACGGGTCGCAATGCGGTCGGCTTCGCTGCAATCGCGCCCCGGATCGTCCGACAGGTCGAGCAGCGAGCGGATTTCCTCGATCGTGAAGCCCAGGTCGCGCGAATGGCGCACAAAGGTCAGCCGCGCGCGGTGCGGGTCGCAATAGCTGCGGTAGTTGGCGGCGGTGCGATGCGGCGCAGGCAACAGGCCGATGCGCTCGTAATAGCGGATGGTTTCGATATTGGTCCCGGTCGCCCGCGACAACTCGCCGATTTTCATCGCTTGACCCCGTAGTTGCTACAGGGTGCATATAGGGTGCCGACTCGAAGATCAAAGGAGGCCATCGCTTGTCCGATCATTGCTGTGCCGGTGCCAGCGGCAAGACCGCCCTCAATGACCCGCGCTGGCGGCGCATCCTGTGGGCCGCGCTGCTGATCAACGCCGCGATGTTCGGGGTCGAGATCGTCGCCGGGGTCGCCGCGGACTCGCGCGCGCTGCAGGCCGACGCGCTCGATTTCCTGGGCGATGCGGCCAATTACGCGATCAGCCTGGGGGTGGCCGGCATGGCGCTCGCCTGGCGCGCCCGCGCGGCAATGATCAAGGCGACGACGATGCTGGCCTTTGGCCTGTGGGTACTGGGTTCCGCGGTGTGGGGCTTTGTCGACGGATCGGCCCCCCACGCCGAAACGATGGGGCTGATCGGCGCGCTCGCGCTCGCCGCCAATGTCGCGGTCGCGCTGATGCTCTATCGCTATCGCACCGGCGACGCGAACATGCGGTCGGTGTGGATCTGTTCGCGCAACGATGCGATCGGCAATGTCGCTGTGATGGGCGCCGCGCTCGGTGTGTTCGGCACCGGGCAGAGCTGGCCCGATCTCGCGGTGGCGGCGATCATGGCGACGCTCGCGATCTGGGGCAGCGTCGAAGTTTTTCGGCAGGCGCGCGGGGAACTTGCGGCCGTTCCCGCGAGTTCGGCTGGTAGCTGACCGATCGGTATGTTAATCTGATTCCCGAATCCGAAAGCTTCTGCGCCGACGCGGCAAACCATAAGAATCGCGCGGCTCGACTGCCTGACCTTCCCGTGGGCGACCCAGCCTAACGGCAACCAGAAACAGAATCGGGGACATGCGATGCAAACGCCTGGGGATCTTGATTTTTCGCGCCGAGGCGTACTCGCCGGGGGTGCCTCGGTCGCCGCGGTCACCGTGGTGCCATCGGGTGTCGTTGCGGCGCCTGGCAAGGCTGCCGCTCCCGCGCCGCCAACGGCCAAGGTCGCGTTCGACGTCAATGGCACTCGGCGTGAACTCGAACTCGATACACGAACCACATTGCTCGACGTGCTGCGCGAGCAGCTCCAGCTGACCGGGACCAAAAAGGGTTGCGATCATGGGCAGTGCGGCGCCTGCACCGTCATTGTCGACGGGCGGCGGATCAACAGCTGCCTGACGCTGGCGGTGATGCACGACGGCGATACGATCACAACGATCGAGGGACTGGGCACGCCGGACAAGCTGCATCCGATGCAGGATGCGTTCGTCGAGCATGACGGTTATCAATGCGGTTATTGCACGCCGGGCCAGATTTGTTCGGCGGTCGCGGTGCTCGATGAGATCAAGGCAGGTATTCCCAGCCATGTCACCGCCGATCTGACCGCCTCGCCCAAGGTCACCGCGAGCGAACTGCGCGAGCGGATGAGCGGTAATATCTGCCGCTGCGGCGCCTATTCGAACATCATCGACGCGATAACCGACGTGGCGGGAGCGAAGGCATGAAAAGCTTCACCTATGAGCGGGTCGAAACCCCCGCCGCCGCAACCGCTGCCTTTGCGAAAGTGAAGGGCGCGCGTTTCATTGCGGGCGGCACCAATTTGCTCGACCTGATGAAGCTGGAGATCGAAACCCCGGCGCATCTGATCGACGTCAGTCGGCTTGCGCTCGACAAGATCGAACCGACGACCGATGGCGGACTGCGCATCGGGGCGATGGTTCGTAACACCGATCTGGCGTCGGACCTTCGCGTTCGGCGCGACTATGGCCTGTTGTCGCGCGCGCTGGTCGCGGGCGCGTCGGGGCAGCTCCGCAACAAGGCGACGACCGCGGGCAATCTGCTCCAGCGCACCCGCTGCCCCTATTTTTACGACACCAACCTGCCGTGCAACAAACGCAAGCCGGGCAGCGGCTGCGCGGCGATCGGCGGGTTCAGCCGGTTGCATGCCATCGTCGGCGCGAGCGATGCGTGTATTGCGACGCACCCCAGCGATATGGCGGTCGCGATGCGCGCACTCGACGCACGGGTCGAAACCGTCGATGCGGCGGGGAAGGAACGGACGATTGCGCTGGCCGATTTCTATCGCGCCCCGGGCACCACGCCGCATCTCGACACCGTGCTTGCCCCGGGTGAGTTGATCACCGCGGTGACGCTGCCGAAGCCGGTGGGCGGTACGCATATCTATCAAAAGGTTCGCGACCGCGCCTCTTATGCCTTCGCGCTGATTTCGGTCGCGGCGATCGTCCAGAAAGACGGGTCGGGGCGCGTCGTGCTCGGCGGGGTCGGCTATAAGCCCTGGCGGGTCGGGGCCGCCGACACCGAACTGCCGCGCGGTGCGAAGGCGGTCACCGCCAGCCTGCTCGCAGGCGCCAAGCCGAGCCACGAAAACGCCTATAAACTGCCCCTGGTCGAGCGCACGCTCGTCGGGGTACTGGCACAAGCAAGGGGCTGAGCCATGAAGTTCGATACCCCCGCCACGACCAACCCGATCGACCAGCTGAAAGTGGTCGGCAAACCCACCAACCGCATTGAAGGTCCGCTCAAGACCACGGGGCTCGCCCCCTATGCCTATGAACGGCACGATGTCGCGGCGAACCAGGCCTATGGCTATGTCGTCGGATCGGCGATCGCCAAGGGGCGGATTTCGTCGATGACACTGGACGAAGCGCGCGCTGCACCTGGCGTGCTGGCGATCGTCACCGCCGACAACGCCGGCAAGCTGGGCAAGGGCAATTTCAACACCGCCAAATTGCTCGGTGGTCCTGCCGTCGATCATTATCATCAGGCGATCGCGCTGGTGGTCGCCGAAACTTTTGAACAGGCGCGCGCTGCGGCGGCGCTGGTCCGCGTCGAATATGCGCGCGGCAAGGGTGCGTTCGAACTCGCCGCGGTGCTCGATACCGCGATCAAGCCCCCGGCGTCATTCGGCACCGAGGCCGACAGCGCGGTCGGCGATTTTGCGGGCGCCTTTGCCGCCGCGCCGGTGCAACTCGATGCGCGTTACATCACCCCCGATCACAGCCACGCCATGATGGAACCGCATGCGTCGATCGCGGCGTGGGAGGGTGACAAGCTGACGCTGTGGACGTCGAACCAGATGATTGCCTGGTCGGTCGGCGACATGGCGAAGACGCTCGGCATTCCAAAGGAAAATGTCCGCTTTGACTCGCCCTACATCGGCGGTGGTTTCGGCGGCAAATTGTTCAACCGCGCCGATGTGCTGCTCGCCGCGCTCGGGGCAAAGGCGGCGGGGCGGCCGGTGAAGGTGGCGCTGCAACGGCCGCTGATGATCAACAACACCACCCACCGTCCCGCGACGATCCAGCGTGTCCGCATCGGCACGGCGACCGATGGCCGGATCACCGCGATCGGCCACGAAAGCTGGTCGGGCGATCTGCCCGGCGGCGGCCCCGAAACCGCCGTTGCACAGACGCGGCTGATGTATGCGGGCGAAAACCGGATGACTGCGATGCGGCTGGCGGTGCTCGATCTGCCCGAGGGCAATGCGATGCGCGCGCCTGGCGAAGCGCCGGGGCTGATGGCGCTTGAGGTCGCGATGGACGAGATGGCCGAGAAATTGGGGATCGACCCGATAAAATTTCGCGTCATCAACGACACCCAGGTCGATCCCGAAAAGCCGAGCCGTCCCTTTTCGCAGCGCCAGCTCAACGAATGCCTGACGATCGGCGCCGACAAGTTCGGCTGGAGCAAGCGCAGCACGAAACCCGCCGCGACGCGCGACGGGCAATGGCTGGTGGGCATGGGGGTCGCGGCGGCGTTCCGCAACAACCTCAACGGCCCGTCGGCGGCGCGCGTGCGGCTCGACAAGTCCGGGGTGGTGACCGTCGAAACCGACATGACCGACATCGGCACCGGCAGCTACACGATCATTGCCCAGACTGCCGCCGAGATGATGGGCCTGCCGCTCGACAAGATCGTCGTGAAGCTGGGCGATTCGGCGTTCCCGGTGTCGGCGGGTTCCGGCGGGCAATGGGGTGCGAACAGTTCGACCGCCGGGGTTTATGCCGCTTGCGTCAAGCTGCGCGAGGCGGTGGCGCAAAAGCTGGGCCTGAATCCGCTGGATGCAGAGTTCGTCGGCGGCATGGTCAAGGCGGGCCGGCGCAGCGCCGCGCTCGGCGATGCCGCCCAGGACGGCGAGCTCGTCGCCGAGGACAAGATGGACTATGGCGATCTTGCCGAAAAATATCAGCAGTCAACCTTTGGCGCCCATTTTGTCGAGGTCGGGGTCCATGCCGCGACGGGCGAAATCCGCATCCGGCGCATGCTCGCGGTGTGCGCCGCCGGGCGCATCCTCAACCCCAAGGCCGCGCGCAGCCAGGTGATCGGCGCGATGACGATGGGGGCGGGATCGGCGCTGATGGAGGAACTTGCGGTCGACAAACGCTTTGGCTTCTTCGTCAACCACGACCTCGCCGGCTACGAAGTCCCGGTCCACGCCGACATCCCGCACCAGGACGTGATCTTCCTTGACGAAACCGACCCGACGACGTCGCCGATGAAGGCGAAGGGGGTTGGCGAGTTGGGCATTTGCGGGGTCGCTGCGGCGGTCGCCAACGCGGTTTACAACGCCACCGGCATCCGCACCCGTAACTATCCGATCACGCTCGACAAGCTGCTCGACAAGCTGCCCGAGATTGCATGATCGCTGCGATGTCGGCGCGTGTCGTTCAGCCTCGCAGATCGTCGGGCCGATCGATGTCCGCCAGTTCGTCGGCGCTGGCGGTCACCAGCGCGGCACCGGTCAGCAGCGCCTTGCCGCCGCGGTCGCCGTCGCTGACGGCCAGACGGCCGAACAGCGCGCGCGCAAACAGGGCCGGGGGCATCGCCGTCGTGCCGTCGCTCGACGCGACAACGGGGCTTTGCGCCGCATCGAACCGGGCGAGCAGCGCGCGCAAATGGCCGGTGCCGAAAAAGGGCATGTCGGCCAGGCAAATGAGCGCCGCCGCCGCCGGGCCGCGCGTGGCCGCACCGATGCCGCGCGCCAGCGAATGTGACAGCCCGCGTTCGGGGTTGGGGTTGGCGACAATCTCGAAATCCAGCGCCGCGAGCTGCCGCGCCAGCGGACTATCGATGGCATCGAAGACTGCGATCCGCCGCCCCGGCGCCAGTTCGACAATCCGCCGCGCCGCGTGTAGCGCCAGCGGTTCGCCCGCAAGCGGGGCGAGCAGCTTGTCGGCCTCACCAAAGCGCCGTGACTGTCCCGCCGCCAGCAGGATCGCGGCAATGTCATCGGCATCGATCATCGTCGCTCTCCTGTCCGGGGACGTTCATTGCACCCGGGCTATCCTCACCCGAGAACCGCGATGATAGCAACCACCCCCGCCGATATCCTGCGTTTCGCGCTGGCCCGGATCGACGAGGGCGTCGGCACCGTGCTGGTGACGCTGACCGACATCGACGGCTCGGCGCCGCGCGCGGTTGGGGCGCAGATGGCGGTCGCTGCCGATGGCCGCCATATCGGTTCCTTTTCGGGCGGCTGCGTCGAGGCCGCGGTGGCGGCCGAGGCGGTCGCCACGCTCGGCGATGGCATAGCCAGGCTGGTGCGGTTCGGCGCCGGTTCGCCCTATCTCGACATCCGGCTGCCGTGCGGCAGCGGGATCGATCTGCTGTTCAATCCGCACCCTGACCGCGCCGCGCTCGCGCGGACGCTGGCGCAGCACGACCGGCGCGAACCGGCGGCGCTGCGCCTGTCGAACGCGGGTGTGGGGCCCGGTCCCGACGATTTTTCCGGTGCCGGCTGGCACGACGACGGATTCGTGCTGGGCTATCCGCCGGCGCTGCGGCTCGTCGTCATGGGGCAGGGCGAAGAGCTGACGGCGCTGGCGGGGCTGGCGCGCGCTTTCGGTGCCGATGTCTGCGCGCTGTCGCCCGATCACCGCGCCTTGGCGGGTCTTGCCGCCGATGGCTGCGAGACGACCTTGCTGACCACCCGCACCCGGCCCCCGCCGTTCGCCACCGATGCCTGGACCGCGATCCTGTCGGTCTTTCACGACCGCGACTGGGAGGAGGCGTTGCTCCCGCACGCGCTTGCCGCCCCCAGCTTTTACATCGGCGCGATCGGCAGTTCGCGGACGCAGCAAACCCGGCTCGAATCACTCGCCGCCGCTGGCGTGCCGCGGCATCATTGCCAAAAACTGCAAACATCAGTCGGGTTGATCCCTGCCACCCGCGATCCGGCGAGCCTCGCGCTGTCGGCGCTGGCAGAGATCGTATCAGAATATCACCGCACCATCGCGGCTGGGACGACCGCACAGGCGCATCACACGCTGATCGCTCGCTGACGCCCGCGCGCAGCCCCTGAAGCGAAAAGGGCCCCGCCGAAATTCGGCAGAGCCCTTCCAGGTCGCACACAGCAATTCACTGGCGAGGACCCTCGCCCTGCCGTTCTGGGTCGCGTCGAACGGCAGGAATATCTTGAGCCCGGTCCCTTCGACGCATCGCAATGGGCCGGACGCGAATCCGGCGCGATGCAGTCGAAGGGATGGCCCCCCCTTAGTCCTTGCAAAGGGACCTTTATTTGGGACGCCCGAAACGGTCATCCCCCTGTCGGGGGATATTCAGCCGAGGATCGGCGCCAGCAGCCGCATCAATCCGGCCTCGCTGTCGACGCCGCACTTCAGATAGATTTGCTTGATCTGTCCGCGCAGCGTTTCGCCCGTCACGCCGCGCTCCGCCGCGATCTGCTGTCGCGGCTTGCCTTCGAACAATCGCACCGCAATATCCGCCTCGGCGGGGCTCAGGCGATAGATGGCGGTCAGATAATGCGCCACCCCGGCGCGGTCGCGGCGGGGGCCGTTGGCGATCAGGATCGCGTGCGGCAGCTTGCCGAGCGACCATTCGCGTTCGGGCAGGCGAAAGCCCTCTATCACCAGCGGCGGACGATTTTTCGCCGTCGCGATCCTAGTCCGCACATGGTCGAGGCCGCCCTCGGCGATCAGCGCCTGGACCGCCTGGCGCAGCGTGAAGGGAACCCCGGCCCCGTCGATCGAGCGGCCCGCCAACCGGACGTCGCCGGCATCGAGCATCGCGTCGGCGCCGCTGCTGTGGGCGAGCAACTGGCCGCGGACGTCGACGATGAACGCGCTCACCTGAATCGCGTCGAAAGCGCCAGCGAGCAGCTTGGCCTGCTCACCCTCCAGCTTTTCCTGCAAGCGAACGGCGCGGCGCGCCGCCTTGGCACCCTGCGCGAAAATCTTGCGCTGTGCGGCGGTGGTGCGGCCATCCTTGCGGTTGCGCAGGGTGGCGAGGCCGACGATGCCGAAATTGTCGATCACCAGATTGGTCTGGCAACCAAAGGGAATCCCGATTTCCTCGCACCAGTCGAGATAGTCGGGCGAAGCCAGTTGCGGGATGACCTGGTCATAATGTTCTTCATGCAGGATGGGATCGTAAAAGCCGCGTTCGACGTGCCGGTTCGACGCCGCGACGCGGAAATTATGCGTTTCCGAACCCCAGCCACTGGCCGCGAAATGGTCGATCAGGCCGGTGCCGAAATTGGTCACGATATTGAACGGAATCTCGCGCGCGCCGCCGACGCCGATCAATTGGCCATGCCCCGATCCGGTGCGGCTGGCGAGCGCATCCAGCGCCTCCAGCCATCTGTCGGGCTGCAACGCCGCCTGCATAAAAATATCGTCCCAGTCCGGTTCTGTCTGCTGCCCCATCGCGTCCGCTGCTTGCTTGATTGTTGCCGTTCCGTTTCGTCGTTCTTGTTCATGTTTATAACAAAAGCCAATGAATCAACTTAAAAAATTGAATATTTTATCGAAGGCAGACCGTCAAAACGGGCATGGCGGGCGCCCGGCGACGACTACCCTTCCGGTAATTGAGCCGCGGCGGCGCGGTGGCGTAGGGCGTCTGCGGGTGCCCGGCCGGCCCTTCTCCCTCGTCTCCCCCGGTCTGTCTGGGTCGCACGGGTCGGTCGGGCATTCGTCCCGCTTCCGCGATCTGGCGGGTGTGATGATCGATGTCGTCGAACAGATCGAACCCGACGCGGGTTGCTGGCCCCAATATATGCCAGGATGAAGGGCGGCGTCGTGGCGCCTCGCCTTCTGGTGCCGGCTGTCAGACTCGAACTGACGACCTACCGCTTACAAGGCGGTTGCTCTACCAACTGAGCTAAGCCGGCGCGGAACGCCCCTTGCTTCAAATTATGCCAAAGGTCCAGCCTTCGGTGCGCGCCAGGGTGTCGGTCAACGGCGCGGGCGACCAAGGCGCCGGATCGCCCGCGACCGCACGCAGCCACGCGGCGCTCAGCAGTGCGTCGCCGACATGGTCGCTGATTGCGCCGGTCAAGCCCGCGGGCGGCGAGCCGAGCGCGGTCAGCGCGGCGTCGAGTGCGCCGCCGTCGCGGATCTTGCTGCGCCCCGCCGCCACCCCGGCGGCGCGCGCGGCGGCGCCGGTGTAGATTTCGACGAGGAGCGGGCCAGCGGTGGGGACCGGATCGAGCGGCCACAGCGGCAGCGCGGGGTGCAGCCGGTGGAGCAGGCGCATTCCGGCCAGGCTTGCCTTGCCGACCTGCGCCGCGCCGATCAGGTTGAAATTGCTGACGCTCGCCGCCTGTTTCGTGGCGCGCTGATGCTGTTCGACGATCCGCAGCCGTCCCGTGCCCGGCGCGAACAGGTCGCCGACGTCGCCGCGCGCATGCCGGAAATGCCGCCGTGCCTCGGGATGCATCAGAAATCCGCCGATCTCGTAATGCGGGTCGGGCGCCGCCAGCCGTTCGACGAGCGCCCATAAGCGGGTGATGTCGGCGGGGCTGGCATCCCATTCGGGAAAATAGGCGTCGCGGTCGGCAAAGGCGAAGGCCGCCGAAAAGTCGAAACCGATCAGCATGTCGGCGCGCGATGCCGCCACGTCCTGCAACCACGTCAGAATTTCGGCGCGCGACCAGATATGGCCGGGCCGCACCAGCTCGGGCGCGCCGGTGCCGCTCGCCACCGCCAGCGCGATCCCGCGCTGCCGCGGCCCGCGGGCGCCCGACCAGTCGAGGGCAGCAAAGTGCGTAAAGCGGCGCATCCGCCGCGTCTAACGCGCCCAACCGGCTTGCACAAAGGACGATGGCGTCCCACATGCACCCCATGCTGATCGAAACCGAATCGACGCCCAATCCGGCGACGCTCAAATTCCTGCCCGGCCGCGCGGTGATGGAGGCGGGAACCCGCGACTTTGCGAGCCCCGAAGAGGCCGAGGCGTCACCGCTTGCGAGCGCGCTGTTTTCGCTCGGCGACGTGACCGGGGTGTTCTTTGGCCGCGATTTCGTGTCGGTCACCGCGGCCCCCGGGGTCGGCTGGAGCGACCTCAAGCCCGACGTGCTCGGTATCCTGATGGACCATTTCCTCGCCGACGTGCCGCTGTTCAACGCCGCCAGTGCGGGCTTTTCGGTGCCGCCCGAAGATGACGCGGGCTTTGCCGACGACCCCGCCGATGCCGACGTCATCGAACAGATCAAGGAACTGATCGAAACGCGGGTGCGTCCCGCAGTCGCCAACGACGGCGGCGACATCGTCTATCGCGGTTTCGACAAGGGCAATGTGTATCTGAAGATGCAGGGCGCCTGCGCGGGCTGCCCGTCGTCGTCCGCGACGCTGAAGAATGGCATCGAATCGCTCTTGAAACATTATGTTCCAGAGGTAACGGCGGTTCACGCCGTCTGACCTCATGGTCTGATCCGATGTTCAAGGAGATTGCCCGATGAGCGAGCCGCTATCCGACCGTGCCCTCGACCAGTTGTTTCGCACCGCGCGCAGCTATAACGGCTATCACGACAAGCCGGTTTCCGAGGCGCAGCTGCACGCGATCTGGGATTTGATGAAATTCGGGCCGACCAGCGCCAACTGCCTGCCGGCACGGGTCATCTGGTGCACGTCGGACGCGGCCAAGCAAAAGCTCGCGGCGTTCGCGCTGCCCGCGAACGCCAGCAAGATTTTGGCTGCGCCGGTCACTGCGATCATCGGCATGGACCTGGAGTTCTACGAAAATCTGCCGGAACTCTTCCCGCATGCCGACGCGCGCAGCTGGTTCGCTGGCAACGATGAACTGGCGAAAGCGACGGCGTTCCGCAATTCCAGTTTGCAGGGCGCCTATTTCATCCTCGCGGCGCGCGCGCTCGGGCTCGATACCGGACCGATGTCGGGGTTCAGCAATGATGCCGTCGATGCCGCGTTTTTCGCCGACCAGCCCAGCGTGAAGAGCAATTTCATCGCGACCCTTGGGTACGGCGATCCGGCGACGATTTTCGAGCGCAGCCCGCGCCCCGATTTCGCCCGCTTCAACCGTCTCGCCTGAACCGGATCCTCGCCGCTCCATGCGCCACCTGGTGATCGATTCGGCGAGCGAAGCCTGCTCGGTGGCGCTGCTGGCGGATGGCGCGGTGGTCGACCATCGCCATGAAGTCATCGGGCGCGGCCATGCCGAACGGCTGGTCCCGCTGATCGCCGAACTGGCAGGCGGCGGGCGCGCCGACACGATCGTTGTCGGTTGTGGTCCGGGCAGCTTTGCCGGGGTACGGATCGGCGTCGCTGCGGCGCGCGCGCTCGCGCTCGGTTGGCAGGTTCCGGTGCACGGCTTTTCGACCCTCGCGCTGGTCGCCGCGAGTGCAGCCGATGCGCTCGCCGCCGCGGACGGCGCGCTGGTCGTCATGGAGGGCGGGCACGGCCAATGGTTCGTCCAGCCGTTCGCAGCCGACCTGACGCCGCGCGGCGCGGTGCGCTCGCTGCTCCCCGACGCCGCCGTGGCGCTCGACGACGCGCTGGTTGTCGGCAACCGCGCCGAACCCTTTGTCGCGCGCCGTGGCAGTGGGCAGGCGCTGGTGGTGCTGCCCGACGCGCGTGCCTTCCTGCGACTGCCGCCCGCGGCGCTGCTGGGCCAACCCACCCCGATCTATGGCCGCGCGCCCGACGCCAAACCAATGGCAGCGGCATGACAGGCGCGATCCGCCTCGCCACCGCGCGCGTTGCCGATCTGGCCGCGGTGATGCGCGTGATGGATGCTGCGTTCGAACCGTCTTATGGCGAAGCGTGGAGCGGCGCGCAGCTGCTCACCCTGTTCGCCTTGCCCTCGGCGCGGGTGTGCATCGCGTGGGATGGCGACCAGCCATGCGGCTTTTCCGCAGCGCGGATCGCCGGACCGGAGAGTGAGCTTTTGCTGCTCGCGGTCGACCCCGCCTGGCGTGGGCAGGGGATCGGCCGGTTGTTGATGCAGGACTGGCAGCGTTGGGCCTCGGCTCAGGGTGCCGATGAGTATTTCCTTGAAATGCGCGCCGATAATAACGCGATCCACCTGTATGCGCGCACCGGATTTTCGGAAGTCGGGCGCCGTCCTGCCTATTACCGCGGCAATGACGGCGCGATGCGCGACGCCATTACCATGCGGCGAACCAGAATTGGGACAGGCGCGGCCTGATCGGTCATTGCGGAATTGCGGGGAAAGTGGCAGTAATCCGCGCAGCGAAACAAATATTCCAATATTCGCCGACCAATCTTCTGGGTAAAAAATAATAAGGAATAGTCTCATGTCCGATCAAGCCGATACCAATGAGATGCTGGTTACCCTGACCGCCGACATTGTCGCCGCGCACGTCAGCAACAACAGCGTCGCCATTTCCGATCTTTCGCTGTTGATCAATAATGTTCACGCCGCATTGTCGGGACTGGGCAGCGCGCCAGTGGTCGAGGAAAAACTGGTTCCCGCAGTGTCGATCCGCACCTCGGTCAAACCCGACTTCATCGTCTGCCTTGAAGACGGCAAGAAGCTGAAGATGCTGCGCCGCCACCTGATGACGCATTATGGCCTGACCCCCGACGATTATCGCGCCAAATGGGGGCTGCCCGCCGACTATCCGATGGTTGCGCCCAACTATGCCGAAAAGCGCCGCGCGCTGGCAAAGGAGATCGGCCTTGGGACCAAGGGCCGCGGCGGCGGGCGCAAGCGCAAGCCGAAAGCCTGACGCCTTTGACACAGATTCCGCGCGACGGGACGGGGCGCCGCCGCCGGGTGCCGCCCTTGTCCTATCGCGGGGGTGACCCTATACAGTAAGTATAACAACGACACGGCTGCATCTTGCAGGAAAGGCCAGCATGTCCGGTACTATCGACCTTGAAGCCCTATGCCACGAAAAGGGGCTGCGCATTACCGAACAGCGCCGCATTATCGCGCGCGTCATCTCGGATTCCGAAGATCATCCGGACGTCGAAACGCTGTACGAGCGTGCGTCCAAGATCGACAGCGGCATCTCGATCGCCACCGTTTACCGCACCGTCCGCCTGTTCGAAGAGGCCGGCATTCTCGATCGTCATGATTTCGGCGACGGCCGCTCGCGCTACGAAGCCGCGCCCGAGGCGCATCACGATCATCTGATCGACGTCGAAACGGGTAAGGTGATCGAATTTGTCGATCCCGAACTCGAAGCGTTGCAAAAGGTGATCGCCGAACGGCTGGGCTTCCGCCTCGTCGACCATCGCATGGAGCTTTATGGTGTCGCCCTCGATCGCAAGCGCGACTGATCGCGCCGCGATCACCTGGCGGACGGTCGCCCGCCTGACCCTGATGGTGCTGGCGCTGCTGTTCCTGATCGTCCCGCACCTGCTCTATCGCGCCGTCGGGCGGCCTTCGCCGATGGTTATGGCGTTCCTCAATGCGGCGGGCTGGATCGCCGGGCTGCGCATCCGCACCACCGGCACCCGGCTGCGCCGCGACGTCCTGTTCGTTTCGAACCATGTCAGCTGGCTCGACATTCTGGCGCTTGGCGGCGCGGCGCGGTCGGCGTTTGTGTCCAAGGCGGAAGTGAAGACGACCCCGCTCGTCGGCTGGCTCGCCGATCAGAACAGCACCATCTATGTCCAGCGCGAAGCGAAGCGCGACATCCACAGCCAGGCGAACAGCCTGCGCGACGCACTTGCGCGCGGGCGTCCGGTGACCTTGTTCCCCGAGGGGACGACCGGCCCCGGTGACGGCCTGCTGCCGTTCCGCGCCTCGCTGTTCCAGGCGATCATCCCGACCCCGCCCAATTTGCAGGTCCAGCCGGTGCTGCTCGATTATGGTTCGCAGGCAAACGACATCGCCTGGCTCGACCCCGAATCGGGACTCGACAATTTCAAGCGCCTGCTGGCGCGCAAGCGGCCGATCCCGCTGACCATCCATTATCTCGATCCGCTGCCCGACGAAGCCGAGCAGGATCGCAAGGCGATCAACGAAGCGGCGCGCGCGGCGATTGCCACCAAAATCGCGGCGGCTTCCGCCGCGCCGCGGCATCGCCTATAGCGCGCCGATGACATCCGACTCCCCCAAGACCGCCAAAACCTTCCACGTCAAATCCTTCGGCTGCCAGATGAACGTCTATGATGGCGAACGAATGGCCGAAATGCTGGGCGCCGAAGGCTATGTCGCCGCCGCCGACGGCGCCGACGCCGACCTGGTCGTGCTCAACACCTGCCATATCCGTGAGAAGGCGGCGGAGAAGGTCTATTCGGACATCGGCCGCTTGAAGCGCGCCGATGGCAGCACGCCGACGATCGCCGTCGCGGGCTGCGTCGCGCAGGCCGAGGGTGCCGAGATCGCGCGCCGCGCGCCCAGCGTCGATGTCGTCGTCGGGCCGCAGGCCTATCACCGCCTGCCCGACCTGATCGCCCGCGCCGCGCGCGGCGAGAAGGCGGTCGACCTCGACATGCCGATCGCAAGCAAGTTCGGCGCGCTACCGAAACGTGCCGGCGGCCAGCGCCCGACCGCCTTCCTGACCGTGCAGGAAGGCTGCGACAAATTCTGCACCTATTGTGTCGTTCCCTATACCCGCGGCGCCGAAATCAGCAGACCCTTCGCCGACCTGATCGCCGAGGCGCGCGCGCTGGTCGCGGGCGGCGCGCGCGAAATCACCTTGCTCGGCCAGAACGTCAACGCGTGGGACGGCGAAGACGACAAGGGCCGCACGATCGGGCTCGACGGACTGATCCGCGAACTGGCGCGCGAGGACGGGCTCGAACGCATCCGCTACACCACCAGCCACCCCAACGACATGACCGACGCGCTGATCGCCGCGCATGGCGAGATCGACAAGCTGATGCCGTTCCTCCACCTGCCGGTACAGGCGGGCAGCGACCGCATCCTCGCCGCGATGAACCGCAGCCACTCGGTCGAAAGCTATCTGAGGGTTATCGAACGCGTTCGCGCGGTGCGCCCCGACATCGCCATTTCGGGCGATTTCATCGTCGGCTTCCCCGGCGAAACCGAGGCGGATTTTCAGGCGACGCTCGATCTGATCCACCAGACGCGCTACGCGATGGCGTATAGCTTCAAATATTCGCGCCGCCCCGGCACGCCCGCGGCGACAATGGCCGACCAGATTGCGGAGGAGGTGATGAACGACCGCCTCCAGCGCCTCCAGGCCTTGCTCAACGAACAGCAACAGGCGTTCAACGCTGCATCGGTCGGCCGCACGACGCGCCTGCTGCTCGAACGCAAGGGCAAGCTTGACGGCCAGCTGATCGGCAAGACGCCGTGGTTGCAATCGGCGCATGTCATCGCGCCGGGCCTCGCGATCGGCGACATGATCGATGTCCGGATCGTATCGGCCGGGGCCAACAGCGTCGCCGCCGAACCGTTGCTGGAAGAAGTCGCCTAGTGCGCCCCGGCGGAAGCTGTCTCCACGAAGACACACTCCGCCGCCTTCTGTCGAATTTCGAAACTATCGGTGATGGACTCGTGCCTGCCCGCGAGTACACAGGATTATTCTTAGCATAGGTGACCTGCCCATATGTCCAAACGCCCGCTGAACGCCTCGACCCCCGCCGAACCCGGCGACCGCGTCCGACTGACCGCGGAATTTGAGCGAACGCAGCTGTTGGGCATTTTGTTCGGAGAGTTCGACCGCAATCTGGTCGGCATCGAAAACCGGCTTGGCGTGTATATTTCGGCGCGCGGCAACCGGGTCCAGATCGAGGGCGAGGCCGAAGCCGCGGCGCGGGCGCGCGACGTGCTGGTCGACCTCTACAACCGCATCGAACAGGGGCAGGAGGTCGACGCCGGGATGGTCGACGGGGTGATTGCGATGTCGGCGCAGCCGACGCTCGACGGCATCATCCGTCACGACAAGGACGAAGCGCCGACGGTGATGATCCGCACGCGCAAAAAGACGATCGTCCCGCGTGCGCCGTCGCAGGTGCCCTATATGAAGGCGCTGGCGCGCGAAGACATCATCTTCGCGCTCGGGCCGGCGGGCACCGGCAAGACCTATCTTGCGGTCGCGCAGGCGGTGGCGCAGCTGATCACCGGCAGCGTCCAGCGCCTGATTCTGTCGCGCCCCGCGGTCGAGGCGGGCGAGAAGCTGGGTTTCCTGCCGGGCGACATGAAGGAAAAGGTCGATCCGTACCTGCGTCCGCTCTACGACGCGCTCCACGATTGCCTGCCCGCCGAACAGGTCGAGCGCCGCATCGCGTCGGGCGAAATCGAAATCGCGCCGCTCGCTTTCATGCGCGGCCGCACGCTCGCCGACGCCTTCATCATTCTCGACGAGGCGCAGAACACGACGATCCCGCAGATGAAGATGTTCCTGACCCGCTTCGGCATGAACAGCCGCATGGTCATCTGCGGCGACCCCAAACAGGTCGACCTGCCGATCCCGGCGTCTTCGGGTCTGGCCGACGCGGTCGGTCGACTCGAAGGAGTCGAGGGCATCAATGTCAGCTACTTCACCAGCGCCGACGTCGTGCGCCACCCGATCGTCGGGCGCATCGTCGATGCGTATGAGGGCGATGGTGCCTGATGTCCCGGTCAAACCCGGCTGGCGCTGTTGCTTGCCCTTACCGGTGCGCTCGCTGGCTGCGCCCGGGTTCAGCCTTATGAGGCGGTCTCGCCCGACAAGCGCGCGCTTTATACTGCGGTGGAGCGCCAGCGCGACCCCAGTGAAATCTAGCGACGTTGGGCGGGAAAACGCGTCCGCGTTGAACGGCTTTTTGCAGTCGATCACCTTGCTAGCGGTTGACGAGTCGCGATCCTGCGCGATTCCAGCCTGATTTAATGTCGGCGCCGTCTCGGCGGTCAATATTCTGTCAAACGCTATAGGTCGAATCGGGACGCCGGCCCTAACCGGCGCCCCGACCCGCGACCCATCCTATCCGCAGCAGGGCATGCCGCAGCACACGCCGAGGGCGCAGCAGGCGGCGACAAACGCTGTCGGATAGGCGGCATAAGCGGTGCCACTGATAAAAGCGGCACCGATGGCGATGAAGGTTGAAATCTTCTTCACGATTATTTTCCTTCAGCGTGTCCCACGGCGAGCCGCAAAGCTGCGTCGCGGGACCGCATTTGGCGCATGACCCTTGTTCGCGTCCTTCAAGCGGTCGGTTACATCGCCGCTCGAAAATTCTGCTGTTCGGCTCTACAATGTCTGCGGCGTCGAATATGACAAGGTGGCGCAGACGATCGACCGCGAACAACGCCGCTTGTTTTCGCCCCGGCACGCTGTTAGAGGCGCGCCTCGTTGCCGCTTTAGCTCAGTTGGTAGAGCACATCATTCGTAATGATGGGGTCACAGGTTCGAGTCCTGTAAGCGGCACCATAACTCCATTCATTTGCCCGCAAGCGCCGAAATGCGATGGCCTGCGACCGGTATAAGCCATTTGCTTATGCTGTGTTGCGATTGTAATACGGCGGCTGAGCATGAACTGGTTCCGCAAACCCAACCCCATCGATCCGGCGCCTGCCGCGGCGCCCTTTGCCACGCCGGGCGGACCCGTTTTCGACGCGTCGCTGCCGCCCCCGACGGTTCACGAAACGCGGCGGCGCAAATGGCTGCGCCGGATCTCGCGCGGCTTTGCGATCTTCTCGATCGTCTTCATCCTGCTCGTCGGCTGGCTGGCGCTCACCGCGCCGCTGTCGAAATCGCTCGAACCGATCGCGCCGCCGCAGATCACTCTGCTCGCGTCGGACGGCACGCCGATCGCGCGGATCGGGGCGATCGTCGACACGCCGGTGAAGGCGAGCGCGCTGCCCCGGCATGTCACCGGCGCGTTTCTCGCGATCGAGGACCGGCGTTTCTACAATCACTGGGGCGTCGATCCGCGCAGCATCGTGCGCGCGGTGTGGAGCAATGTCACCGGCGGACGGACGCAGGGCGGCAGCACGATCACCCAGCAGCTGGCGAAATTCACCTTTCTGACCCCGAAACGCACCCTTGGCCGCAAGGCGCGCGAGGCGCTGATCGCGTTCTGGCTCGAGGCGTGGCTGACCAAGGACGAAATTCTCGAACGCTATCTGTCGAACGCCTATTTCGGCGACAATACCTATGGCCTGCGCGCCGCGTCGCTCCATTATTTCTACCGCCAGCCCGAAAAGCTGACCCCGGCGCAGGCGGCGATGCTGGCGGGGCTGGTGCAGGCGCCGTCGCGCCTCGCGCCGACCAAGAATCCGGACCTCGCCGAAAAGCGCATGAAACTGGTGCTCGATGCGATGGTCGCCACCGGCTATCTGTCGCAACAGGAGCGCGCCGCGCTGCGCACCCCGCGCATCGACGTGCGGTCGCGCAACACGTTGCCAACGGGGACTTATTTCGCCGACTGGGCGCTGCCCGAGGCGCGCAAACTCAGCGATGTCGGCTATTCGCGGCAGACGATCAAGACGACGCTCGATGCGCGGTTGCAGGCGGTGGCGCGGCGCGTCACCAGCCGGGCGGGGGTCGGGCAGGCGCAGGTGGCGCTGGTCGCGATGCGCCCCAATGGCGAAGTCGTCGCGATGGTCGGCGGCAAGGATTATGCCGCATCGCCGTTCAATCGAGTGACGCAGGCACGCCGCCAGCCGGGCTCGACGTTCAAGCTGTTCGTCTATCTCGCCGCGCTGCGCGCCGGGTGGGAACCCGACGATGTGATCGACAACCAACCGATCGAAACCGGGTCGTATCGCCCGAAAAATTCGGGGGGTGCCTATTCGAAAACGACGACGCTGGAAGACGCCTTCGCGACGTCGAGCAATGTTGCGGCGGTCCGGCTGCTGCGCGAGGTCGGCGACGACAAGGTGATCGACATGGCGCGCGATCTGGGCGTGACCGCGCCGATGACGAAGGGTGATCCCAGCCTCGCGCTCGGCACGTCGAGCATGACCTTGCTCGAACTCACCGCCGCTTATGCCGCGGTCGCCGCGAACAGCTACCCGGTCGTCCCGCACGCGTTCGAGGGCGAGGAAAAGGGCTGGTTCGAAAATCTGATCTCGGGGCCAAGCCGGTTCGGGTCGGGGGTGCATGACGACATCGAACAGATGCTGCGCGCCGCGGTCAACCGCGGTACCGGCCGCGCCGCGCGGCTGCCGCAGGCGAATTTCGGCAAGACCGGGACCAGCCAGGACAATCGCGACGCGCTGTTCGTCGGCTATGCCAATGGGCTGGTGGTCGGGGTGTGGATCGGCAATGATGATAATTCACCGCTGCGCGGGATTTCGGGCGGCGGGCTGCCGGCGCGGATCTGGCGCGATTTCATGACCCAGGCGTCGGGCCAGAAAACAGCGCCGCGGCGCGAAGCCAACCCGCGCGGCCCGGTCGAGCCGCAGGATATTCCCGACGTCGGCGAAATTCCGATCGGCGACAACAGCAGCGTCGCGATCGAGGGCGGCGATGCGGTGATCTCGACCGAAATCAACGGCAGCCGCATCGATTTGCGCCTGCCGATCCCGAAAGAAACGCCGGTGGAGCCGGTTCCGCCGCCGCCGTGAGGGGCTGAGCGGGTCTAGCCGCCGCCAAAAGTATAGCATTGTGCTCCCGCGAAGGCGGGAGCCCATCTCCGGGCCGTGCCATGTCGAACCGGCTGGTGATGGATCCCCGCCTTCGCGGGGAAACAGGAATCTTCTTGAGTCCTAATCAGTCCGTCAGCAGTTCGAACCCGCCCGTTGCCATCGTTTCCCCATTAACGATCAAGTCGATCGCATGCCGCCCCGGATGATGTCGCCGGGTGCTGAAATCGCGGATCGTCTGGCCGATGCGCAGCGTCACCGTGTCGCCACCCGCAAGGTCGAAGGTTTTCCACTTGAATACCTTCGTCGCGGTCTTGCCGCCACTGCGGGCATAATGGACGCGGTAATCGACCACCAAAGGCTGATTTTCCATCGAATCCGAAGCGATTTCGGCGGCGATCGCAATCCAATCGCCCAGCCGCACCACCGATGGCTCGACCGTAAATTTGCGCACCGTCACCGCGGCGCCATGTCCGACGCCGATCAGCGCCAGCGCGCGCGGTTCGCCCTGCTTGATCAGGGTGCGCAGCGCGTGGCGGACGATCCAGGCGGTGTGGGGTTCGTGCTGCGGCCAGTCCGCCAGCCGGTCGAGCAGCCAGTCAGGCCGGTCCTTGGCAATGTCGTTCAGATGATTGGCGACCGATTTGCGGACATAGAGGGCGGGATCGGCTTTCAGCGCCTCCAGAATGGGCGCCGCGCGGGTCGGGTCGGTCTTCAGGGCGGGAACGCGCGCGGCCCACGGCAGGCGCGGGCGGGCGCCTTCGCTCGCAAGACGGCGGACATGCTCGTCGTCGCTGCCCGCCCATCCGGCCATCGTCGCGAGCGCGCGGTCGGCATCCTGCGCCAGAAACGGCCGGATCGCGAACTCGGCGGTGCCAAAACGGGTCAGCGCGGCGAGCGCCGCCATCGACCGGTCGAAATCGTCCAGCCCGTATCGCGCCACATATTCGGTCACCGCAACCGCCTGAAACCCATGTGTCAGCCGCGGCGCCATCGCCCCGATGACCTTCAGCGCCGCCGCATAGTCGGCGGGCAGCGCGGGACGCAGCGCATAGGCGATATGGCGCACCCGCTCCATGATCGACAGTGCGTCGAGGCCGTCGCCGGCCGTCGCAAGGAACGCCGATCGATCGAAACGCGGCGACGCGGCGACGCCCGCATCGGCGATCGTCGCCAAGGCTTGCGGACCCAATATGTCCTTCAGCAGGGCAGGGGCATTTTCCGAAATTGCGTCTGTCCTTCAGCGCCGCTCGACCAGCCCGCCGCCCAGCGCGACGTACAGCGTCACCAGATTGTCGACCTGCGCGCGGCGCAGTTCGATCAGCGTCTGCTCGGCGGCGAACAGATTGCGTTCGGCGTCGAGCACTTCGAGATAGGTCGACACCCCTTCGCGGTACCGCTTGCGCGCCAGATCGGCGATGCGTCGCTGCGCCAGCGTGCCGCGTTCCTGCGCCTCGACCTGTTCGGCCAGGAAACGGCGCCCGGCGAGCGCATCGGCAACCTCGCGGAAGGCGCCTTGCACGGTGCGCTCATAGGTTGCGACCGCGATATTTTCGCGCGCTTCGGCGACGGTCAGATTGCCCTTGTTGCGACCGAAATCGAAAATCGGCAGGCTGATCGACGGGCCAAAGCTCCAGCTAAAACCATCGTTGCTGAACAAATTATCGAGCGAACCCGATGCAAAGCCGAGGTTGCCGGTCAGCGAGATCGACGGAAAGAACGCCGCCCGCGCGGCGCCGATATTCGCCCGCGCGGCGCGCAGCCGTTCTTCGGCCGCCAAGATGTCGGGGCGGGCTACGAGCAGGTCCGACGGCAGGCCCGCGGTCAGCACAGGCGACTGCCCCTGCGCGACGAGCGGCAGCGGCGCGGGCAGGGGGCCAGGCACCGGGCCGCCGGTCAGCACGGTCAGGAAATTATCGGCCTGCGCCTTGCCGAGCTTCAGGCTCGCCAGCTGCGTTTCGGCCTGCGTCAGCAGCGTTTCCGACTGGCGGTAATCGAGCGCCGAGGTCACCCCCGCATCGAGCCGCCGTTTCGCAATGCGCAGCCCTTCCTTGCGGCTGGTCACCGTCGCTTCGGCGAGCGCAATCTGTTCCTCGGCGCCGCGCGATGCGAAATAGGTCGACGCGACATCGCGCACCAGCGCCAGCCGGAACGCGCGCTCGGCCTGCTCGGTCGCCAGATACTGGCTGCGCGCCGCTTCGGACAGATTCTTGACCCGCCCCCAGAAATCGAGCTCGAACGACGTCACCCCGACCCCGACCGAATATCGGCTCGTCGTGTCGGTCCCCGCGCCGGTCAGCGACGGCCCGCGCGTCCGCGTCGCATCGGCGCTGGCGCCGACCGTCGGCAGGCGGTCGGCGTCCCGGATGCGATAGAGCCCGCGCGCTTCCTCGATCTGCGCCACCGCCACCGCAAGGTCGCGGTTGCGTTCGATCGCCTGCGCGATCAGCACTTCGAGCTGCGGGTCGGCGAAGAAATCCTGCCAAGCCACATCGGTCGCGCGCTGGCCCAGCGTCACGTCGCCGACGAACGCGGGCGGGTAATCGGGCGCGGTCGGCAGGTCCGGGCGCGCGTGCGGCGCCGCCATGTTGACGCAGCCGGCGAGCGTCGTCGCCGCGAGCAGCGCGATCAGCTTACGCATGTCCGGGCTCCTCATGATGGCCTTTTTCGGTGGGCGAGGGTGGCCGTTTGCGGCTGATCCACTTGCGCACCGACAGGTAGAACAGCGGGATGAAAAAGATGCCGAGCAAGGTGGCGGCGATCATCCCGCCCATCACCCCCGACCCGACCGCGATACGGCTCGCCGCGCCCGCGCCGCTGGCGATGACCAGCGGAACCATGCCCAGGATGAACGCCAGGCTGGTCATGATGATCGGCCGCAGGCGCAGCTTGACCGCCTCCATCACCGCGTCGAGGGTCGATTTGCCCTCGGCCTCCTGCTCGATTGCAAATTCGACGATCAGGATCGCGTTCTTGGCCGACAGGCCGATGATCGTGATCAGCCCGACGTTGAAATAGATGTCGGCGGAAAGGCCGCGGAACATCGAAAACAGCACCGCCCCCAGCACGCCCAGCGGCACCACCAGCAGCACCGAGACGGGAACCGACCAGCTTTCATAAAGCGCCGCGAGCAGCAGGAAGACGACGACCAGCGACAGTCCGAGCAGCAGCCCGATCTGCCCCGCCGACTGCTTTTCTTCATAAGAGATGCCGGTCCATTCGAACGCGAAGCCCGTCGGCAGCGTTTCGGCCAGCCGTTCCATCTCGGCCATCGCCTCGCCGGTCGATTGCCCCGGCGCGGGCTCGCCCGAAATCGTCATCGCGGGATAGCCGTTATAGCGTTGCAGCTGCGGTGCTTCCGCCGTCCACTCGGCGGTGCTGAACGATCCGAACGGCACCATGTCGCCGTTGGCGCTGCGCACGCGCAGTTCGACGACGTCCTGCGGCGTCATCCGGCTCGCGGCATCGGCCTGGAGCAACACGCGCAGCACGCGGCCCTCGCGGGTGAAGTCGTTGGCATAGGCGCTGCCAAAGGTGATCGCGAGCGTGGCGTTGACGTCGCCGATCGACAGCCCCAGCGCGCGTGCCTTGATCCGGTCGATGTCGACCTTCAGCACCGGCGCGTCCTCCTGTCCCTCGGGGCGGACATTGGCGAGCAGCTTGCTCTGCATCGCGCCGCCCAGCATCTGGTTGCGCGCACCGATCAGCGCCTCGCGCCCGTTGCCGCCGCGGTCCTGAAGCTTGAAGGTAAAGCCGCTCGCGGTGCCCAGTTCGGCGATCGACGGCGGGCTGAGCGAGAAGACGAACGCCTCCTTGATCCCCGAAAACACCCCCATCGCCTTGCCCGCGATGGCATCGGCGCTGTCGCCGTCGCCGGTCCGCTCGTCCCAGGGTTTCAGCGGGGTGAACATGATCGCGTTCGCCTGGCCCTGCCCGAAAAAGCTGAAGCCGTTGACCAGCACGACATTGGCGACCTGCGGCTGCTCGGCGAAAAAGGCCTTCACCTGCTTGGTCGCTTCGTTGGTGCGCTGGGTCGTCGCGCCTGGCGGCGCCTGGACGACGGTAATCAGATAGCCCTGATCCTCCTGCGGCAGGAACGAGCCGGGCAGGCGGGTGAACAACAATGCGGTGACCGCAACCAGCGCCAGAAACACGCCCAGCCAGCGCAAGGGCGCCGACAATATTGTGCCGACGCGGCCCTGATAACGGTCGGTGGTGCGTCCGAACCAGCCATTGAACCAGCCGAAAAAGCGATCGACGCGCTCGCCGATCGGGCCGCTGCGCTGGGTCGCATGATGCGGTTTGAGCAGCGTTGCGCACAGCGCCGGGGTCAGCGTCAGCGCGAGCAGCGCCGAAAAGGCGATCGAGATCGCCAGCGTCATCGAAAACTGGCGATAGATGCCGCCGGTCGATCCGGGGAAAAACGCCATCGGAATGAACACCGCGATCAGCACCAGCGTGATGCCGATAATCGCGCTGGTGATCTGCGTCATCGCTTTCACCGTCGCATCATAAGGCGACAGATGTTCCTCGTTCATCAGGCGCTCGACATTCTCGATCACGACGATCGCGTCGTCGACCAGAATGCCGATCGCCAGCACCATGCCGAACAACGTCAGCACGTTGATCGAAAAGCCGAACATCCAAAGTCCCAGGCACGCGCCGGCCAATGCGATCGGCACCACGATCGTCGGGATAACCGTCGCGCGCCAGTTCTGCAGGAACAGGAACATCACCAGGAACACCAGCACCATCGCCTCGACCAGCGTGATGACAACCTCTTCGATCGACAGTTGGATGAACGGGGTCGTGTCATAGGGGATCGACCAGGTGATATCGGGCGGGAACCCCTTTGACAGCGTCTCCATCCGCTCGCGGATGCCCGCCGCGGTGGACAGCGCGTTGGCGCCGGGGGTCAGCTGGACCGCCATGCCCGCCATCGGCTTGCCATTGAGTTCGGACGAAAACAAATAGCTGGCCGACCCCAGTTCGACGCGCCCGACATCGCCCAGCGTCACCGCCGACCCGTCGGGATTGGCGCGCAGGATGATGCCCGCGAATTGTTCTGGGGTGGTGAAACGGCCCTGTGTCGTGATCACCGCGTTGAGTTCGGCACCCTTCGCGAGCGGCTGGTCGCCGAGCTGGCCGCCCGGGGTCTGGCTGTTCTGTTCCTGCACTGCGCCCAGCGCCTCGGCGGGCGAGAGATTGTACGACGCCAGCTTTTGCGGATCGAGCCAGATGCGCATCGCATATTCGGGCGCGAACGCCTGAACATTGCCCACCCCGTTCACCCGCCGCAACTCGTCGAGCACACGGGTGTTGGCAAAATTATTGACCTCCATCGGGGCGGTGTCGCCGCTTTTCGAGGTGATTGCGATGATCAGCAAAAAGCCCGAATTGGCTTCGGTGACCGAGATGCCCTGACGGCGGACATCCTCGGGCAGCCGCTGTTCGACGCGGCGCAGGCGGTTCTGCACCTCCATCTGCGCATTGTCGATGTCGGTTCCCGCCTCGAAGGTCAGGGTGATCGACGCGGTGCCGTTCGATTCGCTGGTCGAGGCCATGTAGAGGAAACCCTCGACCCCGTTCAGCTCCTGCTCGATGACCTGGGTGACATTCTGTTCCAGCGTCTTGGCGTCGGCGCCGGGATAGGTGACGCCAATCGTCAGCGACGGCGGCGCGACCGAGGGATATTGTTCGACTGGCAGGCTGCGCAGCGCGATGATTCCCGCCAACAGGATGCCGATGGCGATGACCCACGAAAAAATCGGGCGGTCGATGAAAAAACGGGGGGTCATGATGCTTTCCGTCAGCGTTTGGTTGCGGCGGATTTGGTCGCGACGCGCACCGGCTGGCCCGGCTGGATTTTTTGCAGTCCGTCGACGATCACCCGGTCGCCGGGTTTCAGTCCTTCCAGGATCGCCCATTGCCCCGCCAGCATGGTGCCCAGCTTGACCGGGCGCGGCGCCGGAATATTCTTGGCATCGAGCACCATCACCGTCGCGCTGTCGGCCGCCAGCTTGACCGCGCGCTGCGGGATCAACACCCCGTCCGACCGGTTGCCGACGAACATCCGCGCGCGCACGAACTGACCGGGCAACAGCGCGTCGGCGGGGTTCGGGAATTCGGCGCGCAACGCGGCGGTGCCGGTGCCCTCGTCGATCGACAGGTCCAGGAAATCGAGGTGGCCGACGATGGGATAGGCGCGGCCGTCCTCCAGGATCAGCTGCACCTCGACCCGCTCCAGCTCGGGCACGCGCAGCTTGCCCGACGCAATGTCGCGGCGGATCGCCATCAGGTCCGAACTCGACTGGCCGAAATTGACATAGACGCGGTCGATCTGTTCGATCGTGGTCAGCAAGGTGCCGGCGCCGGCACTGACCAGCGCCCCCTCGGTCACTTCGGCGCGCCGCGCGCGGCCCGAAATCGGGGCGGTGACGGTGGCATAGCCCAGGTTCAGCCGCGCCGATTCCAGATTGGCCCGCGCCGCCGCGACATCGGCCTCGGCCGTGCGTTGCTGCGCGATTGCGGCGTCATATTCCTGCTTGCCGATCGCTTGGTCGGCGAGCAGCGGTTGGTAGCGATTCACGACCTGCCGGGCGTTGGCGGCGGTCGCCTGTGCTCTGGCCAGCTGCGCGCGGGCGGCATTGGCGCTGGCGCTCAACTGACGCGGATCGATCCGGAACAGCGCGGCACCCGCTGGGACGATGCTGCCCTCGTTGAACAGCCGCCGTTCGACGATGCCGTCGACGCGGGCGCGCACTTCGGACGTGCGATACGCCTGCACGCGGCCGGGCAGTTCGATGACATTGGGCACCAGCTGGGTCCGGATCGTCACGATCGTCACTTCGGGTGGCGGCGGGGCGGGGGGCGCTTCCGGCGCGCAGGCGGTGAGCAACAAGGCCAGCGCGGCGGCGCTGGCGCTGGCAAAGGAACGAGCGCGACTCATAGGAACCCCTGGATAATGCGATATTGTGAAACGGAAATGGCGCAAAAAATGCGTTGCACAATTCTGCGTGTAATTTAGATTACAGAAAAGCGCAAGGGAGAGAATCGCGCATGACGACATGCAAACTGCTCGGCTGTCCGGCCGAGCCGCCATCGCTGCGCGAGCGGCGCCGGATCGCAATCCTCGACGCGGCCGAGGCTTTGTTTCTCGAACAGGGCTATGAGCGCACCAGCCTGGCCGAAATCGTCAAACGGTCGGGCGGCTCGCTGGCGACGCTTTATGACCTGTTCGGCAACAAACAGGGGCTGCTGCACGCGATCGCGTCGCGTTGGGGCAATGAAACCGCGCTCGAACCGGTCGATCACGATGCGGTGCCGCATCATTCGAATGCCGAAGTGCTGACCCGCTACGCGCGCCGCCAGTGCGAAATGATGCGCTCGCCGCGCGCCGTCGCGTTGATGCGGATGTTGATTTCGGAAAGCTTGCGCGACCGCGAGTTCGCGTTGCAAATCTACCGCGACCTGCACATCCCCGCAGTCGAGGAAATGTCGGCGCTGTTCGCAAAATGGGCGGCGGCGGGCGAGGCCGACATCGACGATCCGGAGGCTGCGGCCAAACTGCTGCTCAGCATCGTCATCGGCGATTCGATGCTCCACACGCTTGCGGGGCTTGAGGACGAGTGGCTCGACAATGACCAGCTCGACTGGCGCCTGCGACCGTTTCTGGCGCATTTCAAGATCGTTTAGCGCGGCCGCACGCCGCGGCATCTGTTGACACGGCTGTCAATAACTGAAAGCCTGCGCCTTCGGCATCGGGAGCATCGCATCGTGGCCACTACCGCCCTGCCAACGGTTGGCCATCATGACGAAGCGGCGGCGCTGCGCCCACGCGCCGTCGCCGCTTATGCCGCGACCGCCGGACCCACCGCGATCCTTGCCCTGCCGTTCAGCGTCTATCTGCCGCCCTATATTGCGGAAGGCGGGGTGATATCGGTGGCGCTGGTCGGGCTGTTGTTCTCGCTCACCACCATCTGGGACGGCGTCGTCGATCCATTGATCGGGACGATGGTCGATCGCGTCCGCACCGGGCTCGGCGCGCATCGGCGCTGGATGCTGCTGGCGCTCGTGCCGCTGTCACTGTTGCTGCTCGCGCTGGTGACGGTCGGCGACCGGCTGCCCTTCGCCGCGCTGTTCCTGATGATGGTGCTCTTTTATTCCAGCTTCAGCCTGTACGAGGTCGCCCAATTGTCGTGGGGTTCGGCGCTGGTGCGCACCCCGCGCGACAGCGCGCTGCTGTACGGAATGCGCGACTGGTTCGCAAAGATTGCGCTGATCCTTGCCTTTGCCGCGCCCGCCGCGGCGCAGCTGCTGATCCCCGGGGTCAGCCTGCAAGGGCGGATCATGGCCTATGCCAGCCTGTTCCTGCTGATGGTGCCGATTGCGCTGATCGCGATCCGCATCGTGCCGCCGCGCGCGGTGATCGCCGAACCGGGGATCGGCTGGCGTCACGAAATCCGTGCATCGCTGTCCTTTCCGCCGCTGATGCTGCTGCTCGGGGTGCAGTTCCTCAACAGCTTCGCCTTTGGGTCGCTGACGTCGATGTTCGTCTTTTTCGCCGCCGCGGTGCTCGATCTCGATGGGCAGAGCGCGGTGCTGCTGTTCGCCAGTTTCATCGGCGGCGCGATCGCGTCGCCGATCTGGACCTGGCTGGCGCGGCGCTATGGCAAACCGCCGATGATGATCGTGATGGCGTTGCTCATTTCCGGCCTGCTCGTCGCGACCCTTTTTCATACCCCGCGTGGCATCGGTCAGGCGGCGGGCTTCTCGCTCACGCTGGGCACCGGGTTTGTCGGATTGTTGTTTATCCATTCGATGCTGGCCGACCTGATCCCGCGCGACGCCGCGCGCTGTGGGCGCAGCCGCGCGGCCTTTCTGTTTGCGATGCTCAACCTGATGCAGAAATTCGGCGTCGCTGCGGCGATCGCGGTCAGCTATGCCCTGCTCGATGTCGTCGGTTTCGATCCGCTCCGCGGCGATGCCGCAGCGCGCGAACTCCACCTCTTGTTCGCGCTCCAGCCGACGGTCAGCTGGCTGGTCATGGTCGGCCTGCTGTTGTGGATGCAGCGCGCCCTCGCGCGCGACGCCGACCCTGCACTTGCAATCGCACCGCCGCGCCAGTAAAGGCCGCTTTCATTCGGACAGATGCGCCGTTTTCCTTCCGCCTTTCGCCGACATGCTCGGAAAGGGTGGGCGGACTATTGCCCAAAGCGTGCTTGACGCGGGGGGCGCGGCAACCCATCTGGCCCGAAGCTGAATATTATTAGGACAGGACGATCGACATGGCGAAGACCAGCCCGGCTGAGTTCATCAATCAGGTGCGCGCCGAAGCCCGGAAAATCGTTTGGCCTACGGGGCGCGAAACGGTGCAGACGACGATCATGGTGCTCATCATGACGACGATCCTGGCGCTGTTCTTTTTCGGCGTCGACACGGTTTTCAACGCGATCGTCAGCTGGCTGACGTCGCTCGCGCGCTAACGCCCGCGGCTTTACGGACAGGATACGGACACACATGGCGCGCTGGTACATCATTCACGCCTATTCGGGTTTCGAGAACAAGGTGCGCGATTCGGTGCTGTCCGAAGCCGAGCGCATGGGGCTGACCGACTTCGTCGAATCGGTCGAAGTGCCGGTCGAGACCGTTACCGAGGTAAAGCGCGGCAAAAAGGTGCAGGCCGAACGCAAATTCTTCCCCGGCTATGTCCTCGCCAAGCTGACGATGACCGACGACGTCTATCACCTCGTCAAGAACACGCCGAAGGTTACGGGCTTCCTGGGGTCGATGGGCAAGCCGCAGGCGATCAGCGAGGCCGAAGCCGCGCGCATCCTGAACAGCAAGGAAGAAGCGGCGGCGCGTCCGAAGCAGGAAATCCGCGTCGATTACGAAATCGGCGATCAGGTCAAGGTGCTCGACGGTCCCTTCGCCAGCTTCAACGGGCTGGTCGAGGAACTCGATTTCGAAAAGGCGCGCGTCAAGGTGTCGGTGTCGATCTTCGGTCGCGCCACCCCGGTCGAACTCGATTTCGAACAGGTCGAACGCTTCAAATGATCTTCTCTTCCCCCTTGATGGGGGAAGGATACGCAGCCTTGTCGCGCAGCGACTAGGCGGAGTTGGATGGGGGTGATGGTGCTTCCTGGCACCGTTGCTAGAAGCTGCGGCCGCACCCCCACCGCTGCAACTAGCCAGCAAAGCTGGCAAGTTTCGCTGCCTCCCCCATGAAGGGGGAGGGTAAGGGGGCCGCGCGATGACAACCCTTTCCCCCGAACAGGTTCAGGCGCGGATCGAACGCGCGCGCGAGATCCACGCCAGCGTCGACGCGGCCAAGGTCGTCGGCGCGGTGGCACGATTGTTCGACCTCAAACCCGCCGACGAACCCGATGAATTCACCTTCCCCGCGCTCGCGACCACTGCACGCGAGCGGATTTTCGGCGGCCAGGTGATCGCGCAGGCGATGGTCGCGGCGGCGCGAACCGTCGATGCGGGCAAGGCGGTTCATTCGCTCCACGCCTATTTCCTGCGCGGCGGCGACGAGACCAAGCCGCTGCATTTCCGCGTCCACCGCGATTTCGACGGGCGCAGCTTTGCCAATCGCCGCGTCGTCGTGCGCCAGGACGGCAAGGTGATCTTCAACCTCACCGCGTCGTTCCAGCTGCCCGCGCCCGGCCTGTCGCATCAGGTGCCGATGCCCGACCTGCTGCCGCCCGAACAATGCCGCGACTTCCTCGAAACGATCGCCGCCGATCCGAATATCTCCGACCAAGCGTTCGCGCATATGGCGCGCCGCCGTCCGTTCGAGCTGCGCAACCACCGCCCGCCCGCATCGGCGCAGGCGACCCAGCATTATCAGTGGTTTCGCGTCGCGGCGCCGGTCGGCGACGATCCGCTGGTACACCGCGCCTTCCTCGCCTTCGCCTCCGACATGGGGCTGCTGTCGTCGGCGATGCTGCCGCACGGGCTCAACTGGTCGACCCCGGGGCTGTTTTCGACCAGCCTCGACCATGCGATGTGGTTTCATGGGGACGTCCGCGTCGACGAATGGTTCGTGTTCGTCATGGACAGCGACTGGACCGGCGGCAGCCGCGGGATCAACCGCGGCTCGATCTATCGCCGTGACGGCACCCTGATCGCCTCGGCGGTGCAGGAAGGGCTGCTGCGCTACCACCTGCCCGCATAAGGCTTGTTTTCTGCGGTGTTTGCGCCTATGCGCGCCGCTTCGCGTCAGATAAGGGCGTGATTCCGCGCGGGAGGAAGGGGTGATGCCCTTCTGTTCGACCGCTAATTTTGAGCCCCGGACCTGTCCGGGGCGACAGAAAGACAGGAGGCCTTCATGGCTAAGAAGATCAGCGGCTATATCAAGCTGCAAGTTCCGGCAGGGACCGCAAACCCCTCGCCGCCGCTCGGGCCGGCACTGGGCCAGCGCGGTGTCAACATCATGGAATTCTGCAAGGCGTTCAACGCGGCGACGGATGGCATGGAAAAAGGCACCCCGACCCCGACCATCATCACCGTGTTCGCCGACAAGAGCTTTTCGTTCGTGACGAAAACCCCGCCGGCAACCTATCTGATCAAGAAGGCCGCGAACCTGAAGTCGGGTTCGAAAGAGCCGGGCAAGATCAGCGGCGGCAAGATCGCCCGCTCGAAGCTGACCGAAATCGCCGAGATCAAGATGAAGGATCTCAACGCGAACGACCTGGAACAGGCAACGAAGATCATCGAGGGCAGCGCGCGCTCGATGGGCCTCGAAGTGACGGAGGGCTGAACCGATGGCAAAGCTGACCAAGAAGCAGAAGGCGCTCGAAGGCAAGGTTGAGCCGATGAAGCTCCACACCGTCGACGAAGCGCTGAAGACCGTCCGCGAACTCGCTTCGGCAAAGTTCGACGAAACGCTCGAAATCGCGATGAACCTGGGTGTCGATCCGCGCCACGCCGACCAGATGGTCCGCGGCGTCGTGACGCTGCCCGCCGGGACCGGCAAGGACGTCAAGGTTGCCGTGTTCGCGCGCGGCGACAATGCCGACAAGGCGCTGGCCGCCGGTGCCGACAAGGTCGGTGCCGAAGACCTGATGGAAGACATGCTCGCGGGCAACCTCGACTATGGCCGCGTCATCGCGACGCCGGACATGATGGGCATCGTCGGCCGCCTGGGTAAGACGCTGGGTCCGAAGGGCCTGATGCCGAACCCGAAGCTGGGCACCGTGACCCCGAACGTCGCCGAAGCCGTGAAGGCCGCCAAGGGCGGTCAGATCGAATTCCGCGTCGAAAAGGTCGGCATCATCCACGCCGGTCTGGGCAAGCTGTCGTTCGGCGAGGAAAAGCTCCGCCAGAACTTCGACGCCTTCGTCGATGCAATCGTCAAGGCCAAGCCGGCCGGTGCGAAGGGCAAATATGTCCGCAAGATCGCGCTGTCGTCGTCGATGGGTCCGGGCGTGAAGGTCGATACGGCCGACGTCACCGGCGCCTGATTGGCACCACATGATTTAGGGAAGGGCCGGGGGAAACTCCGGCCCTTTTCTTGTGGGCGGTGGCGGGGTGGTGAGCCGCCACGGCCTTCTTTCGTCGTCGGGGTTGGGTCCGGCCGACGCAAGGCCGGGGGGATTCCAAAGTTCAGTAAAGTTCAGCCTTGTGAATGCCGCGAACCGGATCCTGCGCTCTACTGAACGCACCCGAAAGCGACCCTTTTGTATGCCAGATGAAAGTGCCGGATGAAGACTGTCACAGCCGAATAATGTAGGAAAGGCTTATTTGAACGCGACGTCTGTTTCGGGGTGGGCAGCCGCCCTACGCCCTCCTCGTCATTCCCGCGAAAGCGGGAACCCAGCGAGCCAGCGTTGCGCGCTGGGTTCCCGCTTTCGCGGGAATGACGAAGGGAAGAGAGAACGTCCGCAATCGCTCGTGAGCCGTCATTCCCGCAAACCCCGCATCGCCGCCCCCGCGGCAAACGGACCGATCATCGTCAGCAGCAAACTCGTCGCGCTAAGCAATTTCATCGCCCCGCGCCCCGATGGGTCGAGCATCCCGGCGCCGA